>Ga0308171_1000027_pt1 | contig 505646 bp, 469 predicted proteins | sample PhyGR1_FD_202135 | JGI IMG/M metagenome (GOLD analysis project Ga0308171, IMG submission 202135) | Phyllosphere microbial communities from UC Gill Tract Community Farm, Albany, California, United States - DLSLSG.R1 | ecosystem: Host-associated > Plants > Phyllosphere > Unclassified | place... | reverse complement strand
TTTTCAGCGTTTCCGCCAGACCCCTTGTCAGCACCTCAAAAAAACAAACCTTGCGAACCGCCCTCTTTCGAGTCTGGCAGCTTTGCAAGGCATCGTGCTGTCGATAGACGCTATTGTATAGGCGTTTACCGACAGCTTTTCATGAAATTGCAATTTTTTTCAACTGCAGCGGCCGGTCAGACCTTCCACTTCTCCAGCAGCTTTTCTGGACGCAAGCTGTCGTAGCCTTCGAACGGCTGGTGGATCCAGGGGTTGGTCGCCAGGAACTCCACCGAGTAATCGGGCGTGAAGGTGGAAACACCCTTGGTCCAGATCACCGCACTGCGCAGCTCCGTGATGGGCGCGTAGTTGTTCTTGAGCATGTTGATCACGGCATTGAGCGTGTGACCCGAGTCCGCGAGGTCATCGACCAGCAGCACGCGGCCAGCGATCTCACCCTTGGGGGTGGTGATGAAGCGCGCGATATCCAGGTGACCCTGCTGCGTACCGGCCTCGGCGCGGTACGAACTGGTCGACATGATGGCCAGGGGCTTGTCAAAAATACGGCTCAGGATGTCGCCAGGACGCATACCACCGCGAGCCAGACACAAGATGGTGTCGAACTCCCAGCCCGATTGGTGAATCTTGATGGCCAGTTTTTCAATCAGGCCATGGTACTCGTCGTAGCTGACATACAAGTGCTTGCCGTCTTCAGTAAGCATGGGTTTCCTCAATCAAAAGTAGCAACCAGGGCTTAGGCCTGGTAAGGGTTGTGCATCAGGATCGTATGGTCGCGATCCGGGCTGGTCGAGACAACGGCAATGGGCACACCGGTGACTTCGGCAATACGGTCCAGGTATCGGCGCGCATTGACGGGCAGCTTGTCGTATTCGGTCACACCCACGGTGGTGTCGGTCCAGCCGGGAATGGCTTCGTAGATGGGCTTGCAGCGCTCGATGTCGTCTGCACCCAGGGGCAGCAGGTCGATGCGCTCGCCATCGAGCTCATAGCCCACGCACAGCTGCAGCTCTTCGATGCCGTCGAGCACATCCAGCTTGGTGATGCACAGACCGGACAGGCCGTTGATCTGGGCCGAGCGCTTGAGCAAGGCCGCATCAAACCAGCCGCAGCGGCGATAGCGGCCGGTAGTGACACCCTTCTCTGCGCCCACGGTGCTCATCACCCAACCGGGGGTGCCTTCCTTTTGCCATTCCAGCTCAGTCGGGAAGGGACCACCACCAACGCGGGTGCAGTATGCCTTGGTGATACCCAGCACATAGTGCAGCAGGCCTGGGCCCACGCCCGCACCAGCGGCCGCATTGCCAGCCACGCAGTTGGACGAGGTCACATAGGGGTAGGTACCGTGGTCCACATCCAGCAGCGAGCCTTGCGCGCCTTCAAACAGCAGGTTGCCGCCTTCGGCATGCACCTGGTTCAGCTCGGACGAGACATCGGCAATCATCGGCTTGATCAGCTCGGCGTGTTGCATGGCTTCGTTGTAGACAGCGTCGAACTGGATCTCGCCATTCTTCATGTACGGAGCGAGTTGCGGGCCGAAGTCGAACTTCTGCGAACCGAGCACGCTCACCAGGATGTGGTTGTGCAGGCTCAGCAGCTCGCGCAGCTTGATTGCAAAACGCTCGGGGTGCTTGAGGTCTTGCACGCGCAGTGCACGGCGGGCAATCTTGTCTTCATAGGCCGGGCCGATGCCCTTGCCGGTGGTGCCGATCTTTTGCACGCCACCCTGTTCACGGGCGGCTTCACGGGCCAGGTCCAGCGCCTGATGAAAAGGCAGGATCAGCGGGCAGGCTTCGGATACGCGCAGGCGATCACGCACCTGAACGCCGGCCTTCTCCAGGCCTTCGATTTCTTCGAACAGCTTGCCCACGGACAGCACCACACCATTGCCGATGTAGCACTTGACGCCGGGACGCATGATGCCGCTGGGGATCAGATGCAGTGCCGTCTTCACGCCGTTGATGACCAAGGTGTGGCCGGCATTGTGGCCACCCTGGAAGCGCACCACACCTTGTGCGCTCTCCGTCAGCCAATCGACCAACTTACCCTTGCCTTCGTCACCCCATTGAGTGCCAACCACAACAACGTTGCGACCTTTGGAGATAGCCATGTCTTTTCCCATCCAAGAACAAAATACGGTTAAATGCTGCGCACGATCCACTGGCCATCGACTTCGGCCAGTTCGCGGTCACAATTGAATTCGTCGACTTCATCGTCATGCCCGGGCAAGGCGCAGACCACGGTCTCACCGGTCTGGCGCAGGCGGGCGATGACCTCGCGCATATCGTGGCGGTCCACCCAGGGCGCGCGAATGGCAGCCTTGAGGGGCCGCGGCTCGACCACCGGCACCAGCTGCTTGATATCCAGACTGAAACCAACGGCAGGACGGCTGCGGCCAAAGGCAGCACCCACCTCGTCATAGCGGCCGCCACGCACCAGCGCATCGGTCACGCCTTGCGCATAGATCGCAAAGCGCATGCCGCTGTAGTAGGAGTAGCCGCGCAGATCGGCCAGGTCAAACGTCACAGCCGGGCTGTCGATGCGGCTGGCCAGCTGGCGCAGGTCCGCCAGAATCGGCGCCACACCCGGGATGGCTGCCAGGGCCTTTTCCGCCTCGGCCAGCACCTCCACATCGCCATACAGGTTGAGCAAGGCACGCAGTCCATCGCGCTGGGCCTGCGGAAAATCGCGGGTCAGCGCAGCGAGCTCGGAGGCATCCTTGACCGCCAGCGCCGCATGCACGCGGCGCAGGGTCGGCAGATCCACCAGCAAGCCCGCCAGCAGGCGCTGAACGATGCGCACATCGGCCAGGTCCACCGAGAAATCATGCAGTTGGGCCACGCGCAGCGACGCGGTCGCCAGCGCGATCACCTCCACATCCGCCTCTACCCCGGCATGGCCGTAGATTTCAGCGCCAAACTGCAAGGGCTCGCGGGTCGCATGGGGGCGATCGGGCTTGGCATGCAGCACCGGCCCGCAGTAGCACAGACGCGTCACACCCTTGCGGTTGAGCAAATGGGCATCGATGCGAGCGACTTGTTGGGTGGTGTCAGGGCGGATGCCCAGGGTGCGACCGGAGAGCTGGTCCACCAGCTTGAAGGTCAGCAGGTCCAGCGCTTCACCGGAGCCGGAGAGCAGCGAGTCCAGATGCTCCAGCAGCGGGGGCATCACCAGTTCGTAGCCGTAAGCACAAGCCGTGTCGAGCAGGCCACGCCGAAGCTCTTCGATGTGTCGCGCTTCAGAAGGCAGCACATCGGCAATGTGATCCGGAAGGATCCAAGCAGACATGGGGAATTGGGAGGGCTGTTAAAAACGTGATTCTACAGGGATGACAGCGGGCGATCCGCATTTCCTGCTCTCGGCACTGCGCCTTTGCGGCCATTACAGAGCCCAGCGCCTAGCGATGCTATAAGAAACCCCAATGAAAAAAGCCACTTTGCGAATGCAAAGTGGCTGGCAGGGAGCGCTGACCCAGGCTTACTTGGTGCCGGACGAGCGATAGCCCTTGAAGAAATCCGAGGACGATGGATCGACCACGATCACGTCCGACTTCTTGTTGAAGCTGGATTTGTAGGCCTCCAGGCTGCGGTAGAACTGCGCGAACTGCGGGTCTTTGCCAAAGGCATCGGCATAGACCTTGGCCGCTTCGGCATCACCCTCACCCTTGAGCGCCTGGGCGTCACGGTAGGCATTGGCCACCGTCACTTCACGCTGGCGATCGGCATCGGCGCGGATCTTTTCACCCACGGCACCACCGGTCGAACGCAGCTCATTGGCCACGCGCTTGCGCTCGGCTTCCATACGGCTGTAGACCGATTCGGTAATGGCCTCCACATAGTCAACGCGCGTGATGCGCACGTCCACAATGTCGATACCCCAGGGCTTGCTGCCCTTGACCGCTTCGAGCACTTCGCGCTTGACGTCGGCCATGGTCTGCTCGCGCTTTCCAGAGATCATGTCCTGCACGGTACGGCGGTTGACCTCCTCCTGGAAGGCATTGCGCACCACGCGGTTGAGCTGGATCGCGCCCTGGCCTTCGGTCGTACCCACGTTGCGGATATAGGCCGAAGGATCGGTGATGCGCCAGCGCACATACCAGTCGATCACCACGCGCTGCTTCTCGGCAGTCAGCATCGATTCGGTGTCGGTGCTGTCCAAGGTCAGCAGGCGCTTGTCCAGGTAGGTCACGTTCTGCAGTGGCGGCGGCAGCTTGAAGTTCAAGCCCGGCTCCGTGATGACTTCCTTGATCTGGCCGAGCGCATACTTGATGCCGAACTGCCGCTGATCGACGACAAACACGGTGGAGCTGAGCAAGGCCAGTACCACCAGGACGGTTGAAGCTAAAAATCCCATTCGATTCACAAATCACTCCTAGCGCGACTCGCGGTCACGGGTACGGCTGGTATCACGGGCACGGGCATCGGGCACCGACGGTGCGGGCGCAGGTGCGGTGGTCGTGGAGGCGTTCGAGCTGGCAGCAGCATCGCCTGCCGCAGCCCCGCCCTGGGTCTGCTGCATGATCTTGTCCAGCGGCAGGTACAGCAGGTTGGAGCCTTGCTTGGAATCGACCACGACCTTGGTCACATTGCTGTAGACCTGTTGCATGGTTTCCAGGTACAGACGGTCACGCGTGACCACCGGCGCCTTTTGGTACTCGGTATAGATTGACGAGAAGCGCTGGGCATCACCCTGGGCCTGCGCCACGATCCGGGCCTTGTAAGCGGCAGCTTCTTCCATCAGGCGCGACGCCGTACCGGTGGCGCGTGGCACCACATCGTTGGCATAGGCCTCAGCCTGGTTCTTGGTGCGCTCACGCTCCTGCCCGGCCTTGAGCACGTCGTCAAATGCCGCCTGCACCTGCTCGGGCGGGCGCACGCCGCCTTGCTGCAGATTGACGCCCACGACCTCGACACCGATCTTGTAGCGATCCAAGATGACCTGCATCAGCTCACGCACGCGGGGCGCAATCTGGTCGCGCTCTTCGGCCAGTGCCGCATCCATCTTCATCTTGCCCACCACCTCACGCACGGCGGTTTCGGCCACCTGGATGACGGTGTCAGCTGGCGCCTTGCTCTCGAACAGCCAGGCACGCGCATCGCTCAGGCGGTACTGCACGGCGAACTTGATCTCGACGATGTTCTCGTCTTCGGTCAGCATCGCCGATTCGCGCAGACCAGTGGTCTTGATGATGCTGTCGCGGCCCACATCGGCAGAGCGGATCTGCGAGACATAGACCAGCTCATGGCGCTGGATCGGATACGGCAGGCGCCAGTTGATACCGGCATTAACGGTCTTGTGGTACTTGCCGAACTGAGTGATGACCGCTTGCTGGCCTTCTTGCACGATGAAAAAGCCGGTACCCAGCCAGATCAGTGCGGCAACGCCGACGATCAGGCCCAGGCCAACGCCTGCGCCCTTGAACTCGGGCGGCTGCCCTGAACTGCCGCGGCCCGTGCCACCGCCTTTGCCGCCACCGAACAAACCACCGAGCTTTTTGTTCAGGTCCTGCCACAGCTCGTCCAGATCCGGGGCACCGTTGGTGCCAGGGCGCTGCGGGTTGGGCCGGTTGTTCTGCTCGGGCGGGTTGTAGGGCGGGCGAGATGGCTCTTGACCTGCATTGCTGCTGTCGTCCTTGCCATCGTCACCCCGCCCCCAGCGAGGATCGTTCAGGTTAAACATTCCGCGCAGGCCCTGCGGCAGCAAGGCCAGGCGCGGAAAACGTGAATGAAGTTTCATTAGCGATGTCTCTATGAATCAGCGTTACAAGCGCATGCAAGCAGCCATTGTGGCAGCCCTAGGAGGCATTTCCCAGCAATTCGTCATCAGCGTCTGGGGCTATCTCCCAGGCATCACCCGCATCGAGCGCCGCCTGGCGAGCGACCAGAGCCTGGGCCAGGTGCTCGCGCACGGCCTCCAGCCCCTGCCCCTTGGCTGCGCTGACAAAGAATCGTGGAACCTGCACCCCATCGAGCTCATAGCTGTCTGCAAGCGCTGGTGGCCGCCGGTCTGGATCAATGGCATCCAGTTTATTGAATACCAGAACCTGCGGCACGTTTTCTGCCCCAATTTCCCGAAGAACCTTTTGGACTTGTTGTATTTGTTCCGGGTGGGCAGGGTTGGAGGCATCGACCACATGCAGCAGCAGATCTGCATCGACCGCTTCTTGTAGGGTTGCCTCGAAAGCATTGACCAGCCCGTGGGGCAGGTCACGAATAAAACCGACCGTATCGGAGATGGAGATGGAGCGCTGTGCCGACTCCAAATACATCTGCCGCGTCGTCGTGTCCAAGGTCGCAAACAGCTGGTCAGCAGCGTAGGCGCGGGCCTTGACCACGGCGTTGAAGAAGGTCGATTTGCCGGCATTGGTGTAACCCACCAACGAGACATTGAAAGTGTCGTTGCGCTGGCGCTGGCGGCGCTGCGTGGCGCGCTGCTTCTTGACCTTGAGCAGCCGGTCCTTGGTTCGCTTGATCGCATCGTTGATCATGCGCTTGTCCAGCTCGATCTGCGTCTCACCCGGGCCGCCACGCGTGCCGATACCGCCGCGCTGGCGCTCCAAGTGCGACCAGCGGCGCACCAGGCGCGTGCTGAGGTACTGCAGCTTGGCCAGTTCGACCTGGAGCTTGCCTTCATGGCTGCGTGCGCGCTGCGCGAAGATCTCGAGGATCAGCAAGGTCCGGTCATTGACCGGCATCTGCAAATGGCGCTCCAGATTGCGCTGCTGGGCCGGGCTGAGCGCCTGGTCAAACAGGATCTCGGTGGCACCATGGGTCTGCGCCACCAGGCGGATCTCATCAGCCTTGCCGCTGCCCACAAACAGCGCCGCGTCGGGCACCTTGCGCTTGCACACCAGGCGCGCGACCGGGTTCAGGCCAGCCGTTTGGGCCAGCAGTCCCAGCTCTTCGAGCTCGGAATCGAAGTGCGGAAAACCAAAATCCACCCCGACCAGCATGACCGGGGTGGATTTTTTGTCGTTGGAATTTTGTTGATTACTCAATGATGTAGAGCTGCTCACCCGCGAGTTGCGCGAGTGTTGTGCTATCAAAAGCGTTAGGCTGAAGCTTCGTTGTCTTGCGAGTCAGGTGCCGAGAAGTTCACGGCACGACCGGGGACAATGGTCGAGATCGCATGCTTGTACACCATCTGGGTGACGGTGTTGCGCAGCAGCACAACGTACTGGTCAAAAGATTCGATCTGGCCTTGGAGCTTGATGCCGTTGACCAAATAGATGGACACTGGCACATGCTCGCGGCGCAGAGCGTTGAGGAAGGGATCTTGCAGAAGTTGGCCTTTGTTGCTCACGATATTCTCCGTGTTCGGACAGTGTTGTTGTAAAACGCCACCTTACCACAGTGGCATCCTAACTGAACGATAAATGGTTTTTTCCATGTGATGGGTCTGTGGATCAGACCTCATCTCACTTGTACGCTATCAATCTTTGTCAGCGTAAGGGTTATGTGAGGTCTTGAATTCAATCCGCAAGGGGGTGCCGATCAAATTAAATTCCTTGCGGAAACGCCCTTCCAGGAATCGCTTGTACGCATCGGTGATGTGTTCGAGCGAATTGCCGTGGATCACGATCACCGGCGGGTTCATGCCACCTTGGTGCGCATAGCGCAGCTTGGGGCGGTAAGGCCCGATCTTCTTGGGGGTCTGGTACTGCACCGACTCCAGCAGCACGCGCGTGAGCACGGGCGTCGGCATCTTGCACAGGGCCGACTTGTGCGCCTGGGTCATCGAGGTCCACAGCGGGCCCAGGCCCTGGCGCTTCTTGGCCGAGATGAAGTGCAGCGGTGCAAACTTCAAGAAGGACAGGCGCAGCTCGATTGAGCGCTCCAGCATCTGGCGGCCGTAATCATCGAGCGCATCCCACTTGTTGACGGCCAGCACCACGGCGCGACCGCTCTCCAGAATGTAGCCGGCGATGTGGGCGTCCTGGTCGGTCACGCCTTGCGTGGCATCGAGCAGCAGCAGCACCACGTTGGCGCCTTCAATGGCCTGCAAGGTCTTGACCACCGAGAACTTCTCGATCGCCTCGAACACGCGGCCCTTGCGGCGCAGACCCGCGGTGTCGATCAGCTGGAACTTTTGGCCACTCTTCTCGAACGGCACCGCAATCGCATCGCGCGTGGTACCGGCCATGTCAAAGGCCACCAGGCGCTCTTCACCCAGCCAGGTATTGATCAAGGTGGACTTGCCCACATTCGGGCGCCCTGCCACGGCCAGCTTGATGACGCTCTCATCTTCTTCGGGCTCTGCATCCTCGTCCTGGTTGAGCCAAGGCAATTTCTCCAGCGCCATGTCGATCATGGTGCGGATGCCCTGGCCGTGCGCGGCCGAGACCGGGAACACCTCACCCAGACCGAGCTCATAGAACTCGGCCAACTGGCCGCCGTCCTTCATGCCTTCGGCCTTGTTGCCCACCAGCATGGCAGGCTTGCCCAGGCGGCGCAGGTAGCCGGCAATCTCATGGTCCTGGGCCGACAGGCCCAGGCGCACATCGACCACGAACAGCACCACATCCGCCTCGGCCACGGCCTGGCGGGTCTGCTTGGCCATTTCCTTGAAAATGCCACTGGTCGCATCGGGCTCGAAACCACCGGTATCGATCACGATGTATTCGTGCTTGCCCTGACGGCCTTGGCCGTAATGGCGATCACGCGTCAACCCGGCAAAGTCGGCAACGATGGCGTCGCGCGACTTTGTCATGCGGTTGAACAAGGTGGATTTGCCCACATTGGGGCGCCCCACCAAAGCAATAACTGGCTTCATTCCTGACTACTTTTTCTTTTCTTACTCGGGCCGAAAGCCATACACCGCGCCGTCATTCGTCTGCACCACCATGGTGTTGCCCGCCACTACCGGCGCCACGGAGATACCGGAGCTGTTGGTAGAGAAGCGGTTGAGCGGCGAGCCGTCTTTCTTGGACAGCATATGCACCGTGCCCGAACTATCACCAAAAATCACAGAGCGGCCCAGCACCAGCGGCTGGCTCAGCTTGCGGTAGCGCAGGCGATTGCTCGTCCACACCACGCTGCCGCCCTCATGCGCCCAGGCTGTGATCACGCCATTGCCATCGGCACCGGCCACCACCTCGGCATCACCCGAGATGCCATTGATACCGTCGGCACGCACGGTCCAGCTCAGCTGCGCGGTAGCGGCATCAATACAGCCCACAGCCATCTGGTAGGCACGCGTGCACAGCACCGAGCCTTGGCGCGAGACGCCACCCACCAGCTCCACCAGACGCTCAACGTCATTGGTGCCACGGGGGCTGGCAATCGGCACTTCCCAGCGCAGTGCGCCAGTGTTGGGGTCGATACCGACAAAGCGGCCCGAGACGCCAGCGACCAGGGTGTCCTGATAGGCGGTCAGCACACCGCTTTGGCGCAGCACCAGCGCTTCGCTGGTCTTGGCCTGGCTCCAAAGTGCCTGGCCTGAGGCCGCATCAAAGGCCTGCACCGAACGGTCCGCGCTTTGCACGAAGATGCGCTCGCCCGCCACCAGCGGCGCGGTATAGACACGCGCTGGCAGGCGCTTGCGCCACATTTCCTTGCCCTGGGTCAGCGCCACCAGGTTGCCGTCTTCGGTCACCACAGCGGCCCATTTGCCATCACTGCCCACGCCCGCCGAGAGCTTCTGGCCCACGTTGACGCGCCAGAGATCGGCACCCGTGTCGGCATTGATCGCAGCCACCTGGCCGTCAGCCGAAGCCAGGGTCACCACCTTGCCGCTGACATTCATCACCAAGGTGGGATTGCTCTTGCCAATGCGCTGCGTCCAGACCTGCTGCACGGACAGCAGTGCGACATTGGGCTCCAGCTCAGTGGGCTTGCGCTTGTCCGACGAGAACAAAGAGCAGCCCGCAATGGCCAGCGCCACTGCCGATACCGTCAAAACCTTGGCTGCAGCAGCTGCTGCAGCATATGCCTGTTGTTGTTTCATGCGCACTGCCTTCTGCCATCCATCACTTCAGATCTTCGCCCAGCGCATTGAGCTTGACGGAGATCACGTTGCGGTATTCCACGCCCGGTTCGGTCTTTTGCAAGGCCGCCTTGTAGGACTCGATGGCTTGCACCTTGTCGCCCTTGGCCAGGTAGACATCGCCCTTGTGGTCTGCCACCACGGCATCGAACTCGGTCGGCATCTTGGTGCCCAGCACCTTGAGCGCCTCGTCATAGGCCTGGCTGTTGAGCAGCACCGCTGCCAAACGCACGCGGGCGGTGGCCTTGAGGCCTTCGTCCGATGCATTGTCTGCCACCCAGGTGAGCGCTGCCTTGGCATCGTCCATCTGGCCCTTGTCACCCGCCGCCTTGGCCACCAGCAGACCGGCATGCGCCGCCTGCACAGTGCTGCCGTAGTTGCTGCGCAGATCGCCAAAGGCCTGGTCGATACGGGTCTTGTCACCCGAGTTGACGGCCGATTCGACCGCCGACGACAGTGCGCTCGCTTGCGATGCCTGGCGGTTTTGCCAGTACTGGTAGCCATTCCAGGCGGCAAAGCCACCCAGCACAATCACCAGTACCGTGGTGATCAAGGTGCCCCACTTGTTCCAGAAGTGCTTGAGCTGGTCTATCTGTTCCTGTTCTTCCAGATCTAAATGCGTTGCCATATTGTTCTAATGGAGTTGAATCAAAAAAAAGCTTGCCGCTGCGATTGCGCTATGCGCGCAATTGCGCTGCCCAATCGGCCACGGCGTCGATGGCGCGTTCAGCCTGGGCGCCCTCGCCATCGCGCAGCTGCTTGACGGTCACCATGCCGCGCTGCATCTCGTCGCTGCCAAAGATCAGCGCGCAAGCGGCACCGCTGGCATCGGCCTTCTTGAACTGCGACTTCATGCTGCCCAGGCTCCCTGCCACCGCTGAGCCATGCATCTGCACCCGCACACCGGCTTGTCGAAGGATCTGGATCACGCGCATGGCCTGCGGCAGCAGTGCTGCGTCCGGCAGGATAGCGTAGGCGTCAATAGACGGGCGATCCCACTGGATATTCAGCTCCTTGATCAGCTCGAGCACGCGCTCGATGCCCATGCCCCAGCCCACGGCCGGTGCGGGTTTGCCGCCAATCTGCTCGATCAGGTAGTCATAGCGGCCGCCGCCGCAGATCGTGCCTTGCGAGCCGAGCTTGTCGGTGATGAACTCGAACACCGTCAGGTTGTAGTAGTCCATGCCGCGCACCAGGCGCGGGTTGACCGACCAGGCCACGCCGTTGGCGTCCAGGATGTCCTGCACGGCCTTGAGGTGGGCCTTGGAGTCCTCACCCAGAAAATCAAGCAGCTGGGGCGCGGCATTGACCATCGCCTGCATGGCCGGGTTCTTGGTGTCAAGCACGCGCAGCGGGTTGCTGTACATGCGGCGCTTGCCTTCGTCGTCCATCACTTCGGTGTGCTGCTCGAAATAGGCCACCAGCGCCTCGCGGTGCGCGCGACGCTCCTCTGGCTGGCCCAGGCTGTTGAGCTCCAGGCGCACGCCTTCAATGCCCAGGTCCTTCCACAGCTGCGCGGCCAGCAGGATCACCTCGGCATCGAGCTCAGCGCCGCCAAAGCCCATGGCTTCGACACCCACCTGGTGGAACTGGCGGTAGCGGCCGCGCTGGGGCTTTTCGCGGCGGAACATCGCGCCGATGTAGAACAGGCGCTTGCCGCCGTCATAGAGCAGGTTGTTCTCGACCACGGCACGCACCACACCAGCCGTGCCTTCGGGGCGCAAGGTCAGATGCTCGGCCTGGCCGTGCTTGTCGGCCCGGTCTTCGAAGGAATACATTTCCTTCTCGACGATATCGGTCACCTCACCCAGGCCACGCACAAACAGCGCCGTATGCTCGGCCAGCGGCGTGCGGATATTGCGGTAGGCAAAACGCCCCATCACATCGCGCACCTTGCCTTCAAACCATTCCCACATGGCCGAATCGGGCGGCAGGATATCGTTCATGCCTTTGATGGCGGCCAGCTTTTCATTCATGCCCATGGGCTTCAATCTCTCTGTTCAGTCTGCTTGCAAACACTTGCCAGGCCAGCAAGTGCAACTCTCAATTATCTACCTTGGCGGCACCGTAACGGCGCTCCACGTAGGCCTGCACGATCTCGTGGAACTCCTGCGCAATGCGGTCACCGCGCAGGGTCAGCGCCTTTTCGCCATCGATAAAGACGGGGGCAGCAGGCGACTCGCCATTGCCCGGCAGGCTGATGCCGATATCGGCATGCTTGCTCTCGCCGGGGCCATTGACGATGCAGCCCATCACGGCCACCTTCATCTTCTCGACACCGGGGTACTTCACACGCCAGACCGGCATTTGCGAGCGCAGGTGCTGGTCGATGTCGCGCGCCAGCTCCTGGAAGGTGGTGCTGGTGGTGCGGCCACACCCCGGGCAGGCGGTGACGCTAGGCACAAAGCTGCGCATGCCCATGGCTTGCAGAATCTCGCTGGCCACCACCACCTCTTGCGTGCGCGCTTCACCCGGCTGCGGGGTCAGCGACACGCGGATGGTGTCGCCAATGCCGTCCTGCAGCAGGATCGACAGCGCAGCGGCCGAGGCCACCGTGCCCTTGGTGCCCATGCCCGCCTCGGTCAGCCCCAGGTGCAGTGCATAGTCGCAGCGCGCAGACAGGCCGCGGTAGACCGCCACCAGATCCTGCACGCCACTGACCTTGCAGGACAGAATGATCTGGTCGCCATTCAGGCCCATCTCCTGGGCACGCTGCGCAGAGGAGATGGCCGAGGTGATCAGCGCCTCGTACATCACCTGGCGCCCATCCCAGGGAACCGCGCGGCGGCTGTTCTCGTCCATCAGCTCGGCGAGCAACTCCTGGTCCAGGCTGCCCCAGTTCACGCCAATGCGCACGGCCTTGTCATACTGCATGGCCGCCTCGATCATCTGGCCAAACTGCTTGTCCTTCTTGTCGCCCTTGCCCACGTTGCCCGGGTTGATGCGGTACTTGGACAGTGCCTTGGCGCAGTCAGGGAATTCGGTCAGCAGGCGGTGGCCGTTGTAGTGGAAGTCGCCCACCAGCGGCACGTTCTCGCCCATGCGGTCGAGCTGCTCGCGCACATAGGGCACCGCTGCTGCGGCCTCGGGTGTGTTGACGGTGATGCGCACCATCTCCGAGCCCGCCTGCGCCAGCTCCTTGACCTGGATGGCCGTCTCGATCACATCCACGGTATCGGTATTCGTCATCGACTGTATGCGCACCGGCGCATCGCCCCCGACCGTCACCACACGGTCACCCCAGACCACACGGGCCTGGCGGCTTTTGCGCGCGGCCGGTGCCACCATGGGCACAGGCAACAGGATGTTCTCTTCTTGCACTTAATTCACCTCAAAACGGGCGGTGCTGCCCTTGGTCACTTTTTTCAGATCAAAAACCGACCCGCGCAGCTGCATCTCCACCCCCACCGCATTGCCCACGATGAGCTTGAGCGGTGGCGTGGCCGCGATATCTTCACTCGTGCCAGCGCGGATGGTCTTTTCAAACACCACCTTGCCGCTGGCTTCCTTGACCTGCACCCAGCTGTCCTGGCTGGCCTTGAAATGCAACAACGGCGCGCCCTCTGTAGGAGCAGCAGCCGCAGGGGCCGCAGCGACCGGGCTGGACTGGCCAGCCAGCGCAGCGCTGCCACCGGCGTCAGTTGCGCCATTGGCCGGTGCCTCGGGCACGGGGTCGGTCGAGCTGCCACCCAGTGCCACCGGCTCGGGCTGGTCAGCCACACCGGCGACATTGTTCGAGCGTGCCGGCGCCGGCGCAGACGCGGCGGCTTGGCTCTTCCAGTGATCTGCCAGCTGCGGATAAAACAGCACGCCAACGGTCGCTACGATCAGCAGCACGACCACGCCCATCCAGGGAAAAGGCTTGCTGCTGGGAAAATCGTTTTTCTTGCTCTGCGCCGGGCCCACGGCCACGCGGGTCTTGACACTTTCCACGCCAGAGCTCAGGTCCTTGCCAGGCGGCTTGGGCAACTGTGCCAGCACGGGCGCCGGATCGATCTTGAGGACACGGCACACGGCGGAGGCCAGTGCGCGCACAAAGACCACGTCCGGGAAGGCGCTCCAATTGCCCGCTTCCAGCGCTTCGAGCTTGTGCACCGACACCTTCAGGTGCGCGGCCACGGCCGGCAGGTGGTAGCCCAGCTCCTCGCGCGCCTGGCGCAGCATCTCGCCAGCGCTCATCACGCCGCCTGGGGACGCATCGCTGGCGTTCGTTGCTTGTTGGATATCAGACTCGATCACAGCACGCCTCCACCAGCAATACGTGCCGCCTCTTTGGAGTCGGGGAAACGCTTTTGCAATTGGGCAGCGAGCGCACGCGCGCTCGCTCCATCGCCCAGGGCTTTTTCAATTTGGATACCGAGGAACAGGGAGCCGGCATTGGCCAGCTCGCCGTTGTTCAGGCGCCGGATATAGAACTGCGCGCGGCGTGCATCGCCGCGCTGGTTCAGCAGCTTGGCGAGGTTGAAGCTGACGATGGGGTTGCCCGCGTCGTAGTCATAGGCCTTGAGCAAGCTGGCCTCGGCCTCGGCAGGCTTGCCGGCCGCTTCATGGCACAGGCCCTGCGCCATCAAGGTCTTGGCTTGCTGAAAATACTGGCGCTGCGCCAGGGCCTGGTTGAAATAGCGGTCAGCCGCCTCGTATTTTTTCTCCTGGCAGAGCAACCAGCCGTGGTTGTGCATGATGTCGCCATCGGTAGGCTTGAGCGACTGGGCCTTGCTGAAGCTCTCAGCAGCAATATCGGGCTCGCCCAGCTGCATGTAGATGAGGCCACGCATGTTGTAGGCATCACCGCTGTTGGGGTCGAGCGCCAGCACTTGCTTGATCTCGTCGAGCGCGATGGTGGTCTTGCCAGACTGGAAATAGTTGGCGGCCAGCTCAAGGCGGATGCGCGCGCGCCGATGGATTTCGGTCTCATCGGATTGGGTGACATAGGCGGCATCCTCACGGGCCGTACTGCTGCTGGTACCACAGCCCGACAAACCGCCTACCAGGGCCAAACCCAGCAAGGCGGCAGCCGTGAGGCGATGTACCCTCGGTTGCCCTTTTGTCACAGCCTCTTGCATGCACACCCTCCTCAAACTGTTTGGACTATTTCTAGACTTGCGCCAGCGGTATGACCCGGTTCTTGGCCATGCGTTCTGCCGCTTTGGTGCGGTCCTTCACATCGCCAGCGAGCTGGCCGCAAGCCGCATCGATGTCGTCACCCCGGGTCTTGCGCACGGTGGTCACAACGCCCGCATCCGAGAGCATCTTGGCAAATTCCGTCACCCGACTGGCAGGTGATCGTAACAGACCCGAGGCTGGAAAAGGGTTGAATGGAATCAAATTGAATTTGCACCATGCCCCGCCGTTGCCCGCATACTCTCGCACCAGTGCTATCAATTGCTGGGCATGCTCGGGTTGGTCGTTGACGCCGTCGAGCATGCAGTACTCAAAGGTGATGAAGTCACGCGGCGCAAACTCCAGGTAGCGGCGGCAGGACTGCATCAGCTCGTCAAGCGGGTATTTCTTGTTCAGCGGCACCAGACCATTGCGCAGCGGATCGTTGGGAGCGTGCAGCGACACGGCCAGCGCCACCGCGCAATCCTGCGCCAGGCGGTCCATCATCGGCACGACGCCCGAGGTGGAGACGGTGACGCGGCGGCGCGACAGACCATAGCCATGGTCATCGAGCATGGTGCGCAGCGCGGGCACCAGGGCCGTGTAATTTTGCAGGGGTTCGCCCATGCCCATCATCACCACGTTGGAGATGATGCGCTCATCGCGCCCCAGGCGCTTGCGCAGCGCGTGTTCGGCAAACCACAGCTGCGCCATGATTTCGCCGGTGGTCAGGTTGCGGCTGAAGCCCTGGTGCCCTGTCGAGCAAAAGCGGCATCCCACCGCGCAACCGGCCTGCGAAGAGACGCACAAGGTGCCACGGTCATCTTCGGGAATGAATACGGATTCGACAGCATTGCCATCACCCACGTCGAACAGCCACTTGACCGTTCCGTCGGCGGACACATGCTCGGTGATCACGGGCAGCGCCGTGACATGGGCCGTGCCCTTGAGTTTTTCGCGCAGGGACTTGGCCAGATCGGTCATCTGGTCGAAATCGGCTGCACCGCGCTGGTGGATCCAGCGAAAAAGCTGCGTGGCCCGGAAGCGCTTCTCTCCCAGCCCTTCGCAAAAGGCGGTCAAACCAGCCAAATCAAAATCAAGCAAATTGGTGGTCATGGATATACGCTCGGGCCACTTACCTATGCCACGCGGCCTTGCGGCCGCGTACATGTCAATTAACGGGAATAGACGTTCATGCCGGGGAAGAAGAACGCCACTTCCACAGCGGCGGTCTCAGCGGCGTCAGAGCCGTGCACGGCGTTGGCGTCGATGCTGTCAGCGAAGTCAGCGCGGATCGTGCCCTTGTCAGCCTTCTTGGGGTCGGTAGCGCCCATCAGCTCACGGTTCTTCAGGATGGCGTTTTCGCCTTCCAGAGCCTGGATCATCACAGGACCGGAGATCATGAAGTCCACCAGATCCTTGAAGAAAGGACGGGCAGCGTGCACAGCGTAGAACTGCTCAGCGTCTTGACGCGACAGTTGCACCAGCTTGGCGGCCACGATCTTCAGGCCAGCAGCTTCAAAGCGGGCGTAGATTTGACCGATAACATTCTTAGCCACTGCATCGGGCTTGATGATCGAGAGGGTACGTTCGATTGCCATAATAAATTTCCTGTTGATGGATTTTTTGCTCTAAAAGCAAACCTTTGATTGTACGGTGTCCGGGAAGTCAGCGGCGTGACTACGACCTTCCACCGCGCTTGAATCCGCCACCGCTCTTGCGCTGGCCCTGGCGCTGACGCGTCAGGCTGTCATGACCGATGTAGCCCAGCGAGGTCTTCATCGGATCGGGTTGGGTACTGCGCTTCTCGGGCGCCTTGCGCAAGCCGCCGCCCCGGGTGTTCTTGGCAGGGCCCACCGATGGGCGCGGGCCGTTGTGCTGGGGACGGTTGTCGCTGCGCCCGCCCCGGCCCGCGGCATTTTGCTCGCGGGGTTTGCGCTCCACCACGCCACCGGCCGCCACGGTCAGCGCCTGGATATCGCGCTGGTCGAGCTCGACCCAGGAGCCCCGGCGCAGGCCGCGCGGCAGCACCATCGCGCCGTAGCGGATACGGATCAGGCGGCTGACCGCGTGACCCACCGACTCGAACATGCGGCGCACTTCACGGTTACGGCCTTCGGAGATGGTGACGCGGTACCAGCAGTTGGCGCCTTCGCCTCCGCCGTCGTCGATGGAGCCAAAGCTCGCCACGCCGTCTTCCAGGTTCACGCCAGCGAGCAGCAAGGCCTTTTCTTCATTGGTCAGTGCACCCAGCACGCGCACCGCGTACTCACGCTCGAGGCCAAAGCGCGGGTGCATCAGGTTATTGGCCAGTTCACCGGAATTGGTGAACAGCAGCAGGCCTTCGGTGTTCAGATCGAGACGGCCAATGGACTGCCACTTGCCGTGCGAGACGCGCGGCAGCTTGCGGAACACCGTGGGGCGGTTTTGCGGGTCGTCATGCGTCACCACCTCACCCACCGGCTTGTGGTAGGCGAGCACGCGCGCTGGCGGCTGCTCGATGCGGAAGGTGATCAGCTTGCCATTCACACGGATCTTGTCGCTGTGCAAAATGCGCTGACCGACGTGGGCCGGCTCGTTGTTGACGGAGATGCGGCCTTCCAGAATCAGGCGCTCCATCTCCAGGCGCGAACCCATGCCCGCCTGGGCCAGCAGCTTGTGCAGCTTGGGCGCTTCCACATGGGGCTGGAGCACGCGCTTGACCGGTGCGGGGGTATCCGAGTCTTCCGCCGCTTCCAGCGCGCCGGCCACCACATCTTCGAAGGCATAGCCTTCCGACTCGGCATCGCGCTGCGGGCGGCCCGCAGGACCACGGCCCCGGGCGGGCGGCGCATCGCCTTGCGCGCCCTGCGCATCACGCGGCTGTCCATCACGCTCGCGGAAACGGCGGGCACGGGCCGGGTAACGGCTCACGCGCGGCTCGCCATCACGGCGCGCACGCGGCTCACCGGCGGGCTGGGCAGCAGCGTCGCCATCAGCCTCGCCGGCGTCAGCGCGCGCCGCCTGGAATTCGTCAGCCGCTGCAGCTTGCGCAGGCACGGCACGCTTGCGCGGGGCGCGGCGCTTGCCGGACGGGGCAGCGCCTTCTTGCAAGGCCTTATCTCCGTCCTGGGGCGCATTCATATCGCTGGTATCACTCATCATTTTTTTGCTTTTCTACCCCGCCTGGTGCGGAATTATGTGCATCGTCATCACGGTCCAAAGGATCCGCATCTATTTCTGCGGCCGCTGCGGCGGGGGCATCTGCCTCGCCACTTGCCGCCTGGGCCTCAGCCGCCTGATGGGCGGCAGTATCTTCATCACCGGCAGCCTCACCTAAGGGTGAGGTCTGCACATCCTGCGCGTCTTGTAAATCCTGCGCGTCCTGCAACTCTTCCAAAGCATCCACCTCGTCCGCGGGCGCTACCATCGGCATCGACTCGCCCACCAACTCAAAAGCCTCGGCGTCCGGCAGCCCGGCATCCTGCGGCACAGCTTCGTCCGGCGCAGCCTCCAGCGGCAGGCTGTCAAACATCGTCTGCGGCTGGTTGCTGCTGTCCAACTCGGGCAACTGGTCCAGCGACTGCAGACCCAGGTCGTCCAAAAACTGCCGGGTGGTCGCCAGCAGCGCAGGCCGCCCGATGGTCTCCCGGTAGCCAATCACCTCCACCCAGCCCCGGTCCTCCAACTGCTTGATGATCAAGCTGTTGACGGTCACCCCCCGGATATCTTCGATATCGCCACGGGTGACCGGCTGCCGGTAGGCAATGATGGCCAAGGTCTCCAAGGTTGCACGCGAGTACTTGGGCGGCTTCTCGGGGTGCAAACGGTCCAGGTACTCGCGCATCTCCGGCCGGCTCTGAAAGCGCCAGCCCGATGCCACCTGCACCAACTCCACACCGCGATGGGACCAATCGAGCTGCAGCTCCTGCAGCAGCACCTTGAGCGTATCCGTTCCCAAATCATCGGCAAACAATCCCCGCAGCTCACGCACGGTGATGGGCTGGGGCGCGCAGATCAGCGCAGTCTCCAGCACCCGTTTTGCTTCCAAAGTATGCATGCGATAAATCCCTGTTGGCACGCCAGCGCGCGGGCTGCGTGTTGAGACAAAGGAATGCGTATCAAGAGGGCCGCGTTTGCATGGCCAAGATCACGGCGCAGGCATAAACGCCCATAGCCGTCGGCACTGGGCGCCACCGTTGCAGTGCGCAAACCAGATGTTTGCGCTGGTCAAAAACCAGAACTGCATGGGTGGCGCTTAGGCCAATTGGGCCAAATTATACCGAAGATCCCAATTTTCCATCGCCGAGGTGATATCGGCAGGCGGCAGCGCGAACCAGGACATGCTCTGTCCCGTGACCGGATGCACAAAAGCCAGCCGCAGCGCATGCAAGGCCTGGCGCTCCATGCCGGCAGCTGGTGTGCCGCCGTAGAGCGTGTCGGCCAGCAGCGGGTGCTGGAGCGAGGCCATGTGCACGCGGATCTGGTGCGTGCGCCCGGTATGCAGGCTGCAGAACACTGCGCAGCCCTGCTCGCCATTGACCAGCAGGCGGATATCGGTGCGCGCCGGTTTACCCGGGTGCTGGGCCAGATCGACCGCCGCCATGCGCAGCCGGTTGCGCGGATCACGGCCAATGGGCAGGCTGACCGAGGTCTGCGCTGCGCCCTGCCAGGGCTTGTGGCCCAGCGCCAGGTAATTGCGGCGCACATCGCGCGCGGCAATCAGCTTGACCAGCGCATCCATGGTCTGGCGCTCACGCGCCACGACCATCAGGCCGCTGGTGTCCTTGTCCAGCCGGTGCACAATGCCCGCGCGCGGCAGCTGGGCCGCCTTGGCGTCATAGGCCAGCAACGCATTGAGCAAGGTGCCGCTCCAATTGCCTGGCGCGGGGTGCACCACCATGCCGGCGGGCTTGTTGATGATGAGCAGGTGCTCGTCCTGGTAGACCACTTCGAGCGCAATATCCTGCGGCAAAAAGGCCTGGCTTTGCTGCGTAGGACGCAGCTCGACCACCGCCTGGTCACCGGCCTTGACCTTGGCGCTGGGCTTGAGGCCGGACTTGCCATTGACCAGCACCGCGCCTTGCAGCAGCAAGGCCTGCAGGTAGCTGCGCGAGAACTCCGGCACCCACTGCGCCAGCGCCTTGTCCAGGCGCATGCCATGCTCAGCCACCCCGGCCACGACCGTGCGGCTTTCCCAGGCCTGCGACTCGACCTCCGCCGACTCCTCATCGCCTTCAGGCGAGGACAAAGGGGCATCGTCCAAATGGGAAAAGCCGACATCGTCGGCGGGCGGCGATGTCGGCTTCGAAGAAGTGCCCGGCATCAGCGGGAAGGCAGGTAGCGCGATGGATCGACCGGCTTGCCCTGGCGGCGCACCTCAAAGTGTAGCTTGACGCGGTCGGCGTCGGAGCTGCCCATCTCGGCAATCTTCTGACCCTTCTTGACCACCTGGTCGTCCTTGACCAGCAAGGTCTGGTTGTGGGCGTAAGCGGTCAGGTAGGTGTTGTTGTGCTTGACCAGAATCAGGTTGCCGTAGCCGCGCAGGCCTGCACCCGAGTAGATCACCCGGCCGTCGGCGGCTGCTACGACCGGATCGCCGGCTTTGCCACCAATATCCACACCCTTGTTACGCGCATCGTCAAAGCCTTGAATGACAGCACCCGACGCCGGCCAGATAAAGCCCAGATTGCCATCAGAGGCAGCCGGTGCAGAAGCTGCGGCAGCAGGCGCTGGGGCGGGTGCGGGCGTCGCCGCTGGCGTGTTCGCACCGGTCACAGCCGGCGCAGTCGCTGCCGGGGCAGCACTGGCAGTGGCCGTCACCGGTGGCACCACACGCAGCACCTGGCCGACTTCAATGACGTTGGGATTGTCCAGATTGCTCCAGCGGGCAATGTCGCGCCAGTTCTGGCCGTTGTCAGCCGCAATGCGCATCAAGGTCTCACCGGGCTTGACGGTGTAGTAGCCGGGCTTGCCGGCGTTTTCTGCGCCAGGCAAGGTGGCCGGATCAATGCGTGCTGGCGCAGAGGCGGTCGACGAAGGCGTGCGACCTGCCGATGAACCCCGATCTTCCACGGGCGCCTGGTTGAGCGATGTGCTACCACAACCCGCCAGCACCATGGCCGCTACCACACTGGCACCCCAGGTCAAAACACCACGTGAATCCAACATACCTATCCTTCTTAACCAAGCCCCGATTTTAGGGGTACGAAATGAACATGCTCCAGAACCGTGCGCTGAAATCCATCAGCACTGCGGTCCACCACGAGCAAAACCTGTTGTTGGCCCGGCCCCATCACCGGTGCCACGAGCCGGCCGCCTTCTGCCAGCTGGTCACACCATGCCTGAGGAACCGAATCCCCGCCGGCTGCGGCGATGATCCCGGCGTAAGGCGCGCCCTTTTCAAAGCCCAGCATGCCATCGCCCAGGATCAGGTGCACATTGGCCAGCCGCAAGGGACGCAGGTTGACCCGCGCCTTTTCATGCAACGCACGCAGCCGCTCAATGGTATACACCTCTTTGGCCATCAGGCTCAGAACCGCGGCCTGGTAGCCGCAGCCCGTGCCAATCTCCAATATACGGCCCAGGCCCATTTTCCCCGCAGGCGATTGCAGCAGCAGCTCGCACATCCGCGCCACCACGCTGGGTTTGGAGATGGTCTGCCCCAATCCTATAGGCAAACTGGTGTCCTCATAGGCCTGAACCGCCAGTGCACTGTCAACAAATTGGTGGCGCAGCACGGAATTCATCACTTTGAGCACCCGGGTGTGCTCCACGCCAGAGGCAGCCAGGCGCTGGACCATGCGCCAGCGCGCCGAGGTGAAATCTACACTCTCAGGGCCCAGCGACTCGCGCACCGCCATGGGCACGGGCGACAGCTCCGCAGGCAGCCGGGCCCATTGCCGATGCACGCTGCTGGCCTGTGGTTTGGTGCTCACAGGCATGGCACCGCGGGCAGGAAAGCCGGGCTTGCGCAAGGTCACCCTGGCACCTCCAGGTCCTTGCTGCGCAGGCTCGACGCCGTCTGCGCCCAGTAAGCGAGGCTGTCATGGTCGGTCAAATCCACCTTGAGCGGGGTGATCGCCATATGGCCGGACGCCGCCGCATGGAAGTCGGTGCCCTCGGCGTCATCGAGCGCGAGGCCGGCATTGCCGATCCAGTACATGGTCTCGCCCCGGGGACTGGTCTGGGTGATCACCTTCTCGGCCGAATGCCTGCGCCCCAGACGGCACAGCTTGAGCGGCTTGATCTCGTCAAACGGCAGGTTGGGAATATTGATATTGAGCAGCCAGGGCTTGAGGGTCACCAGCTTGGCCGCTTCGAACTGCTGCACCAACTCACAGGCCTTTTTGGCGGCCGATTCCAGCTCGCCCCAGCCCTTGTCGATCTGCGAAAGGGCCATCGCCGGGATACCGAACAGATAGCCCTCCATCGCCGCGCCGACGGTACCGGAATAGATGGTGTCATCGCCCATATTGGCGCCGTTATTGATGCCGGAGATAACCAAATCGGGCCGATAACCCAATAGACCCGTCAGCGCGATATGCACGCAGTCAGCCGGTGTGCCATTGACATAGCGAAAGCCATTGGCAGCGCGCTGCACGTACAGCGGGGAATGCAAGGTCAGCGCATTCGATTTGGCACTGTTGTTGTGTTCTGGTGCCACCACCTCGACATCGGCTACCGCCTGCAATGCGTCATGCAACGCCACGATGCCGGGCGCCTGATAACCATCATCGTTACAAAGCAGTATCTTCATGTCATTGAACCAGTTGCACTGCATTGTAGAGGTGCCAACACAGAACCCGAGCGGAGTGTGGCAGCAAAGCGACCGGCAGGCCGCCCCGGCCCACGGAAATGCGGCCTATGCACAGGGCTCAGGCATTGTAAGGAGCGCTGCCGCCCCGCCCCCACGCGACCAGCCCATTGCTACACAAAATTACGATGACATGCCGCTGTCGCTGCCGGAGCCCTCGCTTGGCGCCATGGATGGGGCCTGTGCGCAGACCTCGGTGGTCAACGCCTGCAAGACGGCTGCGGTGCAGCGCAGCAAAGGCGTGGCTTTGCGTTTGGCTGACTGCGCCAGGCACAGGTTGATCATCACCGCAGGCGACTCGATGGGCGCGACCACCAGACGCTCACCCACCACATGCCCGTCGAGCGCACTGCGCGTCAAGGCCGCATAGCCGTAACCGCCGCGCACCAAATCCAAGATGGCCGGCACGCTCGATACCTCCCAGACCACATTGAGCTTGACCTGCGACAGCCTGGCCTGGGCTTCCATCAGCTTGCGAAAGATCTGGCCGTACTGCGGCATGATCAGCGGAAAATCCGACAGATCCTGGAACGCGAGGCTGGTGCGGCCGCCCAGCGCGCAGGCAGGTCCTACCAGACACAGGCGCTCCTGCAAGACCGGGCTGATCTCGATATGCGGATGCGGTTCGGGCGAATAGACCAGACCCAGGTCCATGCGGCCCGAGGCCAGCCACTCGGCCATCTGAACGGAAAAGCCCTCGACGATCGCCACGCGGGCCTTGGGCATTTTGCTGCCGAAAGCATGGATCAGCGGCAGCGTCAGCCGCCTGGCCAGGCTGGGCGGCAGCCCCACCACGATGCGGCCCACCGGCTCATCGCGCTCACAACCCAGGTCCTCCTTGGCCTGGGCCACGTGCTGCAGGATGGCATGGCTGTGCTCCAGCAAGCGCCTTCCGGCCTCCGTCAATGTCACACCGCGCCCGGTGCGGATCAGCAAGGTCTCACGCAATTCGACCTCCAGCGCCCGCACCTGCCGGCTCAGCGCCGGCTGCGCCGTGTCCGACAACATGGCCGCCTTGCTGAAGCTGCCGGTTTCCGCTACCGCCACAAAGGTTTCGATTTGCTGCAAATTCATAGGAATCCCCTTAAATTTGTTAAATTTTAATAATTTTTAGCTATTAGTATGCCATTTTGCTATAGCTGCTAGCTTCGCTGCCACCTAGGACTCTGGGGTCATCTTCCACAGAATGGGTTTCGTCATACAACACAGAAAGCCAGGAGTCCTCAGGATGCAGCACAACCGGATCCATGCCAGCGCAGACCCTGCGTCCACCGGGCGCCCTCCCACCGCTCCCAGCCACACGCCCTGCTTGCACTGACAGGCACACAGCCGCCCTCATGCAGCCCTCACAACCAGCGGTTGCGCCCGCTTCACCGGCGCGCGATACCGCCAGCAGCCGCGCTGACACGGCCACCGGATGCACCAGGATTCTTCCCGGTCCCTGCCCCTGTTCGCGATGCAATGCACCGACTTCAACCCTTCCCTCAATCCCAAGGAGATCCACCATGGTCGACAAAGCCAACACCGAGTTCTGGCAACACCTCAGCCCCATCGCCAACCCCTTCATGCCCGATGCGCTCCCGGAGGTCTACACGCCCAATGCCGTGCCGGAAGACGAGCGCCTGTATGTGCCGTTCACGGACACCGTGTTCTCCCGCCCCCTGTGGATTTCGCCATCACAAAACAAGTGGTGCGACATCCTGATGGCCAAGAAAGCGGGCCTGGTCAACCGCCACTACCACCCCCATGAAGTCTTTGCCTACACCATCTCGGGCAAATGGGGCTACCTGGAGCATGACTGGACGGCGACCAAGGGCGACTTTGTCTACGAGACCCCCGGCGAAGGCCACACGCTGGTCGCCTTCGACCATCCCGAACCCATGCGGGCCTTCTTCATCGTCAAGGGGCCGCTGATCTGGCTGGACGAACAGGGCAAGCCCGATGGCTACTTTGATGTGCACTCCTACATCGCCATGTGCAAGGCCCACTACGAAAAGGTGGGCCTGGGCGCCGAGGCCGTGGAAAAGCTCTTCCGCTAACGGCTGCAGAGCCTGGAGAACGCCATGAAACCATCCTCCATCCGCGCCTTGTGGACCTATGAGAACCGGCTGCTGCTGATCCTCTTTCTGACCTTCGGATTTGTCTTTTTTGACCGCCTGGCGCTGTCCTTTCTGTTCCCCTTCATGCAAGATGAGCTCGATCTGAGCCAGACCCAGCTGGGCATGATCTCCTCGGCCCTGGCACTGACCTGGGCCCTCTCCGGGGCGATTGCGGGCGCCTGGTCCGATTCGCGCGCCAAGCGCAAGGCCTTGCTGGTGGTGTCCGTGCTGGGCTTTTCCATCTGCTCGGCCTTGTCCGGGCTCGTTGGGGGTTTCATCAGCCTGCTGGTGTTCCGCGCGCTGATGGGCCTGGCAGAAGGGCCGGTGCTGCCCATCGCGCAGTCCCTGATGATCCAAAGCTCCACGCCTTCGCGGCGCGGCCTCAACATGGGCTTGCTGCAGGGCTCGTCGGCCGGTCTGATTGGCGCAATGATCGGGCCACCGGTGGTCATTGGCCTGGCCACACATTTTGGCTGGCGCGTGGCCTTTTATGTCACCGTCATCCCCGGCATGCTGATCGCCCTGTGCATCTGGCGCTGGGTGCATGAACACCCGGGTGGCGCTCCTGCCGCAGACGCCAAGCCAGCGCCGATCAACCGCTGGGCCCTGCTGCGTAAGCGCAATGTGCTGCTGTGCATGCTCATCAGCTGCTTTTTCCTCACCTGGTTCATCATCATCATCTCGTTTGCGCCCACCTTTCTCGTCAAATACCGCGCGTTTTCGCCGGGCGACATGGGCTTGGTGATGACCTGCCTGGGCGCCGCCTGGGTGTTCTGGGGCTTTGCGGTACCCGCCATCTCCGACCGGATCGGACGCAAAACAGCGCTGGCCATCTTTGCACCGATTGCGGCGATGTGCCCTATCGCGCTGATCTATGGGGATTCGGCCGTCGCCTTGGGTGCGGTGGTGTTCTTCACCTATACCGGCCTGGGGTGTTTTACCCTCTTCATGGCAACGGTCCCGGCTGAAACCGTGCCGCCCCAGGTATTGACCGGCGCGCTGGGCCTCATCATGGGCGCGGGCGAGTTGGTGGGCGGCTTTGTGGCCCCCACTGCTGCGGGCCTAGCGGCCGACCATTACGGCCTGCCGGTGACGATGTGGATAGCGGCTGCTGGGGCACTGGTGGCAGGGCTGCTCGCGCTGGGTCTGAAGGAAACCGCCCCGCTGGTGCTGCAGCGCCGTGCCGCTGCGGGAGTTGCAGGAGCTGCGCCATGATGCGCGCGTTGCGCTGGCATGGCGCCCAGGATCTGCGCCTGGAGCAGATCCCCATCCCCCGCCCCGGCCCCCAGCAAGTACGGATTGCGGTGCAGTACTGCGGCATCTGCGGCAGTGATTTGCACGAATACGAATCAGGCCCCCATGCCATCCCGGTCGGCACCGCCCACGCGGTCTCGGGGCGCAGCGCGCCTTTGACGCTGGGCCACGAGTTCTGTGGCACGGTGGTCGAGCTGGGCAGCGAGGTCACCGGCCTACAGGTGGGTGACCGGGTGGCGGTGGAGCCCGAGTACCGCTGCAGCCACTGCGCTTACTGCGGCAGCGGCGCCTACAACCTCTGCGCCGACATGGGTTTTGCCGGGCTGATGGGTGACGGCGGCATGGCCGAGTTTGCCGTAGTGCCCAGCTACATGCTCCATCGCCTGCCCGATGCGGTGACGCTGGAACAGGCCGCTGTGCTGGAGCCCGCTGCCGTCGCGCTGCATGCGCTGCGCCGCAGCCAGTTGGCTGAATGCGCCAGTTGCGCCATCTTCGGGCTGGGCCCCATCGGGCTGCTGCTGGTCACGCTCGCCAAACTGCAAGGAGCGGGCACCATCATTGCGGTGGATGTATCGCCCCAGCGCCTGCACATGGCAAAGCAGGCAGGCGCCAGCCACCTCGTCGATGCCAAGGGCCTCACGCCGCGCGAGTTGCGGCACACCATCGCCTCGGCCACTGCCGGCCTGGGCGTAGACACCAGCTTTGAAGCCGCCGGCCTGCAAGCCACGTTCGAAGGCGCATTGCGCGCACTGCGCAAAGGCGGAAACATGGTGATGGTGGGGCTCATGTCCGAGGCGCGGCTCGACGCCTTTGACGCCGTCAACCGTGAGCTGAGCCTGGTGGCCAGCGTCGGCTACCGCGATGTGTACCCGGAATTGATCGGGCGCATCGCGGCCGGCGCCTTCGACCCCAGCGCCATCATCACCCGAACAGTCCCGCTCGAACAGGCGGTCAGTAACGGCTTTGCAGCACTGGTGCAGGACCGGTCCCAGATCAAGATTCTCGTGAGCCCGAGCGCGGGCTGCAACAACCAGCATTAGGAAACACCCAGGATGTCCACCATCGAAGAAAACGTCATTCTCATTACCGGCGGCACCTCCGGCATTGGCGCGAGCACCGCGCTGCACTTTGCCCACGCCGGCGCCTCCGTGCTGGCCCTGGGGCTGGACGCGCAAGGCCTGCATGCGCCGCGCCATCCCCGCATCCAGTGCCTGGAGCTCGATGTCTGTGACAGCGCCAAGCTGAGCCAGACGATCGCCGAGCTGCCCCGGCTCGATGCGCTGGTCAACGCGGCGGGCATCAGCCGCCATGCACAGGAATACCAGCCAGAGGCCTTCTTGCAAGTCATCCACACCAATTTGACGGCCGTGATGCAGGCCTCGATGGCCGCTGCGCCACATCTGCTGCAACGCCAGGGCTGCATCGTCAATGTGGCATCGATGTACAGCTACTTTGGCAGCAAGGACCGCCCCGCCTACAGTGCCAGCAAGGGCGGCATCGTGCAGTTGACGCGCTCGCTGGCCCAAACCTGGGCGCATGAGGGCGTGCGTGTCAATGCGGTCGCTCCCGGCTGGATTGCCACCCCCTTGAGCGAAGGCCTGATGGCCGACCCCAAGGCCTCGGCAGGCATTCTGTCTCGCACCCCCATGCAGCGCTGGGGCCATGCGTCCGAGGTGGCGGCGGTGATCGGTTTTCTGTGCTCACCCGCCGCATCCTTTGTCAACGGCGCCGTCATTCCCGTCGATGGCGGCTACCTGACGGTCTAGTCCCAGCGCGCGGGATGGCAGGTAGCACAGGACAGCGGAACGGGGAGTCGGGTAGATCCGCTCCCCGTTCTGCACAGCGCCCCAAGCGCCCTGTCAGCCTGGCATCAGCACTGCTCGAACGCAAACTTTTCGGTATCCACCTCGCGCTGCGAGGCTGGTGCATAACGCTCGCCTTCGATGGCCTCCGGGGCAAACAAGGCGTCGAGCTCGGCCAGCAAGCCGGCATCCAGCCGCACACTGCCGCCACGCAGATTTTCATGCAAATGGTCTATATCGGTGGTACCTGGCAGCGCAACCACATGCTCGCCCTGGTGCAGCACCCAGGCAATGGCCAGTTCGGCCAGGCTGCAGTCCGCGCGCTCGGCAATCGCCTGCATGGGCGCCAGCAGCCGCAGGTTCTTGGCATAGGCCTCGGGCTGGAAACGGGGCATGCCCGCACGGATATCGCCCGGCACCCATTGGGTGCCGGCAGGCAATTTGCCTGACAGAAAAGCCCGGCCCATCGGGCTGAAGGCTACATAGGCAATGCCCAGCTCGCGGCAAGCCTGCAAGCTTCCCAACTCGGCATTGCGTGACCACAGCGAATACTCGCTTTGCAAGGCCGCAATCGGGTGGGTGCCATGGGCGCGCCGCAGCGTCTCCGCCCCGACCTCGGACAGGCCTAGCGCCCGGACCTTGCCCTCTTCCACCAGGCGCGACATCGCGCCCACCGATTCTTCGATCGGCACCCGCCGGTCCCAGCGGTGCAGGTAGTACAGGTCAATGACATCGGTGCCCAGACGCTGCAAGCTGTCTTCGCAATGGCGGCGCAAGGTCTTGGGATGGCCATCAATCACACGGCGCATCACGCCATCATCGCCACGCACGCCCGCCATACCGCACTTGCTCGCCAGCGTAATGCGGTGGCGGTGCGGCTTGAGCACCGGCCCGACCAGCGCTTCATTGGCGCCAAAGCCGTAGAGCGCTGCTGTATCAAACAAGGTGACCCCGGCATCGAGCGCTGCATGCAGCAGCGCCTGGGCCTGCGCCTGCGTGGCCGGGTGGCCATAGGCATGGCTCAGGTTCATGCAACCCAGGGCGACAGGGCCGACCTGGAAGGGGCCAATAAGGCGATCGCTCATCATCTCTCCTGAAAAACCAAAACCGCCTGCGATAAGGTGTGCAGGCAGTTCACGACTGGTCGGGCCGATATTACTGCAGCTGCTGCTCCAAAGCATGCAAAACCTGGTAGCAGGGCAACACCTGGGCGATGCTGGCGCGGGGCTGGCGGCCCTCGCGGATGGCGGCGAAAAACTCGCGGTCCTGCAGCTCGATGCCATTCATCGACACGTCCACCTGCGAGACATCGATGGCCTGACCCTGGCCATCGAGCAACTCGTCATAACGCGCCACATAGGTGCCCGTGTCGCCGATATAGCGAAAGAAAGTACCCAATGGGCCATCGTTGTTGAAAGACAGGCTCAGGGTGCACAGGGCGCCATTGGCCGCCTTGAGCACGATGCCCATGTCCATCGCAATGCCCAGCTCGGGGTGCAGCGGCCCTTGCACGGCATGGGATTGCACGATGGGACTGCCGGCCTGGTGGGCGAACAAATCGACCGTGTGCGCCGCATGGTGCCACAGCAGATGGTCCGTCCAGCTGCGCGGCTGACCCAAGGCGTTCGTATTGCTGCGGCGGAAAAAGTGGGTCTGCACATCCATTTGCTGGAGCCGGAAGCTGCCCGCCTGCACCTTTTGCTGGATCCATTGGTGGCTGGGATTGAAGCGGCGGGTATGGCCACACATCGCCACCAGGCCACTGGATTTTTGCAGCTCGGCCACCGCCAGCGCGTCTTCCAGCCGGTCGGCGAGCGGAATCTCCACCTGCACATGCTTGCCTGCCAGCAAGCACTGGCGCGCCTGGCTGGCATGCAGCTGCGTGGGCGTGCACAGAATCACCGCATCCACCTGCGGCCGCGCCAGGCTGTCCTGCAAGCTGGTGGCCACATGCGCAATGGCATATTGCTCGGCCACCTGCCGCGCCTTGGACAAATCGGGGTCGACCAGGGACACAACCTGCACCCCGGGGATATGCGCAATGCCTTCCAGGTGTTTGAGGCCAAAGGCGCCCGCTCCTGCAAGCGCTACGTTGATGGGTCGACGTGTCATGGTGTCCTCCAGGGTGTCTGGGTGCCCAAATCAGCAACTGGGCGATGCGTACCAAAAATCAGAAACATCAGCGTCTCTCAAGCGTTTTCTAGAATCAGGTGACCCACGGCGGTGTTGGAGGCCGGCACATGGTAGAAGCGGTGCTTGACCGTGGGCCGCTTAGCAGGATCGGCCACATCGGCCATCGCGCCACGGGCAATCAGCCACATGACCAGCTCAATCCCCTCGGAGCCCGCCTCTCGCACATAGTCGATATGGGGCACCTTGGCCAAACTGGCGGGGCGGTGGATCAGCTGGTCCAGGAAGCAGTTGTCCCACTCCTGGTTGATCAGACCCGCACGCGTGCCTTGCAGCTGATGGCTCATGCCACCGGTGCCCCAGATCTGCACGTTGAGGTCGGCGTCAAAGCTCTCCACCGCCTTGCGGATCGCATTGCCCAGGCTGAAGCAGCGCTGGCCCGAGGGGACGGGGTACTGCACCACATTGACGGCAAACGGAATGACCGGGCAAGGCCAGGCACCGCCATCGGCGGGCTGCTTTCCGCACATCAGGGACAGCGGCACGGTGAGCCCATGGTCTACATCCATCTTGTTGACGATGGTCAGGTCAAAATCCTGCTGTATCACCGACTGCGCGATATGCGAGGCCAGCTCAGGATGGCCGATCACGTTCGGCACCGGTCGCGGCCCCCAGCCTTCATCGGCTGGCGAGTAGGCCGCACCCGTGCCGATGGCAAAGGTGGGAATCAGGTCCAGGCTGAAGGCTGTTGCATGGTCGTTGTAGACCAGAAATATGACGTCGGGCGGGTTCTCGCGCATCCACTGGCGCGAATATTCATAGCCTTGGAAGAGCGGCTGCCAGTAGGCTTGCTGGGTGAGGCCCTGGTCGATGGCCACGCCAATGGCGGGCACATGTGAGGTGAACACCGATGCGCTGATGCGTGCCATATCAGACTCCCTCATGGATGGCGATGCCGCCTGTCGGCTGCGCCGGCGTGCCTGCCGCCTCATGCATGAAGCGGCACCCCTCCACCGAGCGACCACCGGCGATCATCATTGCGCGGTAAGCCTCCTCGCTCATGCCCGTCATCGAGCCGGCCATCTGCTGAAAGCTCTTGCCATCGGTGGCCCCGATCTTGGCCAGAAAATAGATATTTCCGCCTGTGCGTATGCACCAATTCAGGTCGCGGGCCATCACGGCCTGCTTCTGCTCCTCGGTCATATCCCAGCCGTCCAGATAGGCCCGCTCATCGGCCTTGAAACGCGCCCGGTTGTCCGCTTGCATCAACGACATGCAAAACTGGTTGAGCCAATAGCCCTTGCGTGACTGGTCAGCATCAAATACCACGGTGCCCGGCACATCAAGATAGGGTTTTTCTAAAGCCATATTTTTCTTTCCAAGTTGGTCATGGGGTCCTGGCCCGCAGCCCGATGGGCGGATCCGCGTGGAAACATCCTGTGGGCTCATGCCTCCTCTGGCCAATACAGACGCATGGGGTTGTCCACCAGCAACTGGTGGCGCAGCGCAGGCGTGGGGGCGATCTGGGCGATGAAATCCACCAGCAAGCCGTCATCGGGCATGTGGCCCTTCAGATTGGGATGGGGCCAATCGGTGCCCCAGAGCACACGGCTGGGAAAGGCCTCGACCACCCGGCGCGCAAAAGGCACCACATCCTGGTAGGCGCGGCGCTCGCCATGCAGCGCCTGCGGGCCCGTCAGCGACAAGCGCTCCGGGCAGCTGACCTTGCACCAGAGGTTGTCGCTCTCGTGCATCAGCTGCAAAAACATGCCGAACTCCGGCCCATCGGCGGCTTGGCCGACATCGGGGCGCCCCATGTGGTCTACCACGACGGGGGTGGGCAAGCGGCGCAAGAATGGCCACAGCTCAGGCAGGTCCTGCGCTTCAAAATAAACCACCACATGCCAGCCCCAAGCGGCGATGCGCTCGGCAATCTCCTGGAGTTCATCCTGCGGGGTCACATCCACCAGCCGCTTGACAAAGTTAAAGCGCACGCCCCGCACGCCGGCCAGGTGCAGCTCTTGCAGCTCCTGGTCGGTGATGCTGCGCCGCACGGTGGCGACCCCCCGCGCTTTGCCGCCGGATGTCTTGCAGGCATCGACCATGGCCCGGTTGTCCGCACCGTGGCAGGTAGCTTGCACAATCACATTGCGCGAGAAGCCCAGGTGGTCACGCAATGCAAACAGCTGCTGCTTGCTGGCATCACAGGGGGTGTATTTGCGCTCAGCGGCAAAGGGGAACTCCGCAGCCGGCCCAAACACATGGCAGTGCGCATCTACGGCGCCCTCGGGTAACTGCAGCACAGGCTTTGCCGGCCAGGGATGCCAATCCAGCCAGCCGGGGGTTTTGACAGACAAGGACACGATGCAACCCCTTTAGTCGATATAGCGCAGGCCGGATTTGGCCAGCGGCACACGCATCTGGTAGAGATCCAGCCCCAACACGCCAGCGGCCAGCTGGGCACGTTTGGCCGTCTCAAAACGCTCTCGGTCCAGCGCGGTCTCCCAGGTGGCAGGCGCGATGGCGGCAGGCACGCAGACCACACCATCGTCATCGGCCACGATCACATCGCCCGGGGTGACCCACATGCCGGCGCAGACGACCGGGATGTTGACCGAGCCCAGCGTTGCCTTGATCGTGCCCTTGGAGGACACCGTCCGGCTCCAGACGGGGAACCCCATCTCCTGCAAGGCCTTGGTATCGCGCACGCCCGCATCGATGACCAGCGCCCGTGCGCCACGCGCCTGAAAGCTGGTGGCCAGCAGGTCGCCAAAATAGCCATCGCTGCATGGTGAGGTCACGGCCGCCACGACGATGTCGCCAGGCTGGATCTGCTCTGCCGCCACATGCAACATCCAGTTGTCGCCAGGCTGGAGCAGCACCGTCACCGCTGTGCCGGAGACACACTGGCCCGCGGCGATGGGACGCAGCGCTGGCTGGAGCAGGCCGACACGGCCCATGGCCTCATGCACCGTGGCCGAACCCAGAGGGGCCAGGCCATCGGCTGCGGCACGGTCAGCACGCTGGATATGGCGGTAAACAACACCGAGTTCATACATGGAAATGTCCTTGTTGGTGGGTGGCGGGCGCTTCACAGCCCCCGGTGGCGAAGCACGGCATCCAGGCGCGGAAACACGCGGCGCGCATTGCCCTCGTAGACCTGATGTCGCTCTTCGTCGTTGAGATGAGGTGTTGCCTCGATATAGCGCCGGGTGTCGTCGTAGTGGTGGCCGGTTTGCGGATCGATGCCGCGCACCGCCCCCACCATTTCGCTGGCAAACAGAATGTTTTTGGCTGGCAGCACCCGGGTGAGCAAGTCAATGCCGGCCTGGTGGTAGACACAGGTGTCAAAAAACAGGTTGTTGAGCAGGTGCTCCTCGAGCAAGGGCTTGCCCAGCGCCTGCGCCAGCCCCCGAAACCGCCCCCAGTGGTAAGGCGCGGCCCCTCCTCCGTGGGGGATCAGCAGGCGCAGCGTGGGAAAGTCCTGGAACAGCGCACTGTCGAGGCACTGCATAAAGGCCGTTGTGTCGGCATTGAGGTAGTGCGCGCCAGTGGTGTGAAAGCAGGCATTGCAACTGGTGGAGACATGCACCATCGCGGGGATGTCGTACTCCACCATCTTTTCGTAAATCGGGTACCAGGAGCGGTCAGACAGCGGCGGCGCAGTCCAGTGCCCACCGGAGGGATCAGGGTTGAGGTTGATCGCCACATTGCCGTATTGCTCGACACAGCGCACCAGCTCGGTGATGCAGGTGCGGGGATCGACACCCGGGGACTGGGGCAGCATCGCGGCCGGCACAAAGTGGTCGGGGAACAGCTCGCTCACGCGAAAGCACAGCTCATTGCAGACCTCGGCCCAGGCGCTCGATGTCTCGAAATCGCCGATATGGTGGGCCATGAAGCTGGCGCGCGGGCTGAAGACGGTCAGGTCCAGCCCCCGCTGGCGCATCAGCTGGAGTTGGTTGCACTCGATGGTCTCGCGAATCTCGTCATCGCTGATGCGCAAATCTGCGGCCCGAGGCGTCAGGCGTGGGTCCTTGAGGCCAGCCATCTGCAGGTCGCGCCACTGGCCCAAGCCAGCAGGTGCGGTTGTGTAATGCCCATGTACATCAATAATCATGCGGTGCTCCTCCCTGTTTGTTCTCTTTGGTAGCGCTTGCAGCCAAACGTGGCTTTGTATGGCCCAGCGTTACACGGGCCCTGCCCAGATGGCGCTGGGCACCATCACCTCGCCGCGCATCAGCACCCGCGCTGTGCGCAGCAAGGCCACCTGGGGCGGCGCATCGGCCTGCGCCACGCCCTGCTTGAGCTTGACGCTCAACACGCCGGAGGGATGCTCGATGGCGACCGTATCGGCATCGGCACCGCTGGCCCGCCGGGCCCATCCGTCACAGACGGAGCCTGGCAGCTCAACGGCCGTGCCCACCGTGACCGCGGCCAGCACGCCAATGCTTTCGTGGCACACATGGGGGATAAAGCTGCGCGTGCTGATCGCACCGCCATGCCGGGGCGGCGCCACCAGGGTCATCTTGGGGTAGTTTTTGGCAGAGACGTCACCCAGACCCATGGCCTTCGCGGCCTGCAGGCGCAGCGCCTCCAGCCGGCGCCGAAGATGGTGGTGGGCATCGAGCTGGGCAACGGTCTCATAGCCGCTGGCACCCATATCCTTTGCTTTGACCATCACCAACGGCATGCCGTTGTCGATGCAGGTCACCTCCACGCTGAATGGCGCAAAGCCCTCTCCTGCCACGTCCATGCGCTCGCGCGCCTTGCCGGTGGGCAGCAGGCTCTTGCAGACCGACCCCGCTGTTTCCTGAAAACAGATCTCGATCGGCGCAGCGCTGCCCGGCACGCCATCGATGCGGGCGTCTCCGCCATCTGCCAGCTGGCCGCCAGATAGCGGCAGCGTGATATCGGCCAGCATGCCGGTGTTGCGGGCCAACACGCGAAAGCTGGCACGCTCACCTTGGGCCTGCACCATGCCCGAGGCCAGCGCAAAGGGCACCGCCGCGGCCAGCATATTGCCGCAGTTGGGGCGGGTATCGACCGTGCCCATGTCCGGCTGCACCTGGGCAAACAGAAACTCCAGATCCACCCCAGCTTGCGCCGAGCGGCTGACAATGCCGATCTTGCTGGTCAGCGCATGCCCGCCGCCAATGCCGTCGATCTGCCGGCGGTCGGGTGAGCCCATTGCGGCCAACAGCACCCGGTCCCGCGTGGCCGTATCCTGGGGCAAATGGGCGGCATTGAAGAATGGCCCTTTGGACGTGCCGCCCCGCATCAGCAGGCAAGGAATCGCTGTTGGCATGGAATGCTCCCCGTGTTCTGTTGGCATCCATTCTGGGGACAGACACCACAAAGAGCCACGGGCACAGCGGCCTAGCAGCTATACCCTGCTGGCATATCTGCGCCGCACAGGCAACGCACAGGCGCGCCTCGTCCTACGGCAGATGGCATCGGCTGCTGTCAGGCCTTCACCCGCCTCTGTCCTAGCATGGGGCATGCTGATTAAGAGAGCTACCCCCAAAGTTTCTAGGAAAGCGGCCGCCGCGCTGGCGAGCCTGTGTATCGCTGCCACGGCCTCTGCGATGAGCGATGAGGAGGTCCGCGCTGAAACCGACCGCATTGCGGCCCAGTACCGCACGGCCATCGCCCATTGCCAGACGCTGCAGGGCAACGACAAGCACATCTGCATAGAGGATGCCAAAGGCAGCCAGCGCGTGGCCCAGGCCGAGCGCGATGCCAAAGTGCTGGGCGACGCCGGCCACAGTTACCAGGTGCGTGTGGCCAGAGCCGAAGCAGACTACCGCGTTGCCAACGAGCGCTGCAATGAGATGCGCGGTGATGCCGTCGGCATCTGCAAAAAAGACGCCGAGGCGGCCTATCGCAAAGCCCAGCAAGATGCCCAGGTCAAACGCGTGGAGGCGCCCCCTGCCATGTCCACTGACCGTCCCTTGACTCCGCTGGCGCCTGCCCGCAGCGACTTGCCCCTCGCAAACCCGCCGCGTTGATGCCGCATGGCGCGGCGCCGGTGGACATGGCGCAAAAAAACCTGCGCTGACCCGATGCGGTCAGCGCAGGTTTTCTCGCATGCACAAAGGGCCGGCGCCGCCAGCCCCAAAATTTGGCGATCAGCGACGGCAGGCTGCGTAGCCCAGCACCACACCAATGGCCAATGCTGCGCCTGCAATGTGCCAGGGCTCGTCATGCGCATATTTGTCAGTGCAGGCGGCGGTGTGCTTGGTTTGCGCAATGGCGCGGGCTGCGGAATCGCGGGCCATGCCCATGCCCTCGTCCATGCGCTCGCGAATGCGCTTGATCTCGGGGATCGCATCGAGCTCCTTGACCGACAGCAGTGCACGCACATCGCCCACCAACTGGTCGACATCCCCCTTCACATCGGAGAGGCTGACTTGTCGCTTCTTGAAAAACATGTTCTTTCCTTTCTTGTACCAAGCCCAAAATGTGCTCTAGCTCATACCTTATCCAAAGACAAACTAGCGCCATGTAGGAAAGCCGCCCGCATCGGCGTGCAAGGGTTCTGCTATCAGCGGTGGCAGAACAAAACCATGCTTTGGCGCACAAGCGCTGCCCCCGCTTTTCCTACACACAAGCCTTGCCTTGCAGGCCACCATGGGCGCTGAGCCCCATGAACCCTGGAGGATGTATGCCAGACCAAGCCCCCGAGAAAACCAACCCGCCCGCGAGCGACGAGACCAAGATCAACACCACCCGCAAGCAGCAGCCCCATGACACCGGCTCGCAGGCCAAGATGCCCCATGAAAAAGACCAGTCCGTGGGGGAGACCAGCCCAGAGCCCTCGCCCGAGATGGAGCAAGCCCATACAGATCTCAAGCGCGGTCTGATCGATACCGATGCGCGTGCCCCCGACGGCCGGCCCAAAGCAAGCAAACCATCGGCCACTTGAGGCATTTCATCGCCGCAGACATCAGCGGTACAGCATTCGAAAACCATATTTGGGGGCAAATGATTTATTTTGTAACATCATCAAATATACAAATGCATCTATAGGATAAATCTTGCTTTCGTACTAAGCTGTCCGCGTTGGAGCCCGTCCATGTGGCACCGACAGGAAGGTTTGCCGTGTCGCAACGAAAGCAGGAGGATGCTGCCACAGGCGATTACCTGGAACAGCTCAAAGCCGAAGGTGCCAGTCTTTTGATGCAGAACCCACAGGAAGGTACGCCCGAGCACGCCAAGATGATGCTGATTGACGCCAAGATTGACCAACTCACCAGCCCCATTACCGTCCCGAACTGGAAGGAAACAGGTTTGTGAACCGCAGCCCGCTGATCCAGCGGGTTTTTTGTTGCCCGGCGCAACCGCTGCGCCGGGGGCCGCACGGCAGCGAACTTGGAGCCGCTAACACGACCCAGCAAACCGGAGGTTTGCGGTTGAGACGAGGTGTCAAACCGCAGACAGTACAAACGTACGGCAAGGCTTGAGGCGGCCGGCTAGGCAACGACGTATCAAGGGTTTTGTTTGCGGCTCTCATTGGTGGGCCTGTAGCGTCTCCCGCTGATCCTGAGCACTGGGCAAGGTCACCCAGCGCGCCAGTTTGGGCCGCAGCCAGTTCTCCAGATCATCCATCACCGCATAGACCACCGGCACCAGCACCAGCGACAAGGCGGTGGACGACACCAGCCCGCCGATGACGGCAACGGCGAGCGGCTGGCGGAACTCCGAGCCGCTGCTCACGCCCAAAGCGGTAGGCAGCATGCCCATGGCCATCGCAATCGTGGTCATGATGATCGGCCGGGTGCGCTCATGGGCGGCTTCCAGCAGGGCCTCGGTCTGGCTCTTGCCCATGCGCTCGGCCTCCACCGCATGCTCGACCAGCAAGATCGAGTTCTTCGCCGCCAGGCCCATCAGCATCAGCAAGCCAATCAGCACCGGCAGGTTCAGCTCTCCGCCTGTTGCCAGCAAGGCCAAAAAGGCGCCGGCCAGCGACAGCGGCAGTGCCGCCAGAATCACCACCGGTTTGACAAAGCTGCGGAACAGCAAGATCAGCACGCCAAAGATCAGCCCCACCCCCGCCATGATGGCCAGGCCAAAGCTGGCAAACAGCTCCTGCATGCCCTCGGCATCGCCATAGAGCGGGCGCGATACGCCCTCGGGCAGGTTCTTCAGGAACGGCAGCGCATCCACGGCCGCATTGGCCTGGCCCAGCGACACGCCATGGACCTCCGCCTCCAAGGTGATGCGGCGCTCGCGGTCAAAGCGATCGATGTGGGATTCGCCCACCTGGAAATGCATGTCCGCCACCGCCGACAAGGGCACCGTGCCACCCTGCCCCGTGGGCACGCGCAGCGCGCCAATACTGTCCAGATCACGCAAGGTACCCTGGGGCAGCCGCACGCGCACCGCCAGCCGCTGGCGCCCGGTGTTGAACTTGGAGGCGGTCGCATCCAGGTCACCCAGGCTGGCCATGCGCGCCACCTCGGCCACCACATCGGGGGTCACGCCCAGGCGCGCGGCCGCATCGGGCTTGAGCCGTATCACCAGCTCGGGGCCCGGGTTGGGCGCCACCTGGTGCACATTGGCCAGCATGGGCAGGCCGCGCAGCTCGCGCTCGGCGTCTGCGGCCGTGCGCCGCAGCAGCTCGCCATCGTGGCCACCCAGGATTACCTGCAGGTTCTGCGTGCCGCCGCCTTCGCTCTCGCTATAGCTCAGCCGCACATCGGGCACCTGCAGCAGCAGAGGCCGCAGATGGTCCTGGAAGGCCTTGGTCGTCATCGAGCGCGGTGATTTGAGCTGCACAATCACGCTGCCCTTGCGCGGGTCGCCATCGCGCTGGCTGCTGCCCACGCTGACAAACACATCCTGCACATCCCCTTGCTGGCGCAGCAAACGGGTCAGGCTGGCGGCCGAGGCGCGCATGTCTTCGGTGGTCGCGCCGGGCGCGCCTTGCAGGTTGATCTGCACCGTGCCGCCATCGCCCTTGGGCGCAAAGCCGGTGGGCAGCAGCGAGGCGAGCACCAGCGAGCCGACAAAAATCAGCACCCCGGCCGCCAGCGACCACCAGCGGTGCGCCAGCGCCCACTCCAGCAACCGGTGGTAGCGGCCAGTAAAGGGCTTGTGCGGATGGGGCTGTGCCGAGGGCTTGAGCAAATAGGCGCACATCAGCGGTGACAGCAGGCGCGCCACCAAGAGCGAAAACATCACCGACACGGCCACCGTCACCCCGAACTCGCGGAAGTACGGCCCGGCATAGCCACCCATAAAGGCAACGGGCAAAAACACCACGGCAATGGCCAAGGTGGTGGCCACCACCGCCAGGCCAATCGCGTCGGCCCCTTCCATCGAGGCGCGCCAGGGCGAGGCGCCGGCCTGCACCCTTTTTTGGATGTTCTCCACCTCGACAATGGCGTCATCGACCAGCACGCCGATCACCAAGGTCAAGGCCAGCAGGGACAGCATATTGAGCGAATAGCCGAGCCAATGGATCACCGCAAACGTGGGGACCAGCGAGATCGGCATGGCCACCGCCGCAATGAACGTCGCGCGCCAGTCGCGCAAGAACATGAACACGACGACCGCCGCCAGCAGCATGCCTTCGAGCAAGGTCGCCACCGTGGCATCAAAGCTCTCGCGGGTGTTCTTGGCGCCCGATGACACCAGCTGGTACGAGACCCCGGGCTGCTCCTTGGCCAGCGCCGCCACCGCCTTGGCCACCGCCGTCTCCACATCCACGTCGGACGCGGCCTTGGTCTTCATCACCTGAAAACCGACCACCGCCTCGCCATTCAAGGCCGCAAAGCCGCGCCGGTCGCTGGCGCCACTGGCCACGGTGGCCACATCACCCAGGCGCAGATGGCGGCCGTCACGGGTGGCAATCACCAGCTGCTCAAGCTCCTGCACCGATGGGGCGGCCGCGAGGATACGCACCTGCTGCTCCTGCGCACCAATCTGCGTGCGGCCGCCCGATGCATCGAGGTTGTGCGCGCGCAGCGCATCGTTCACCGCCACGGCCGTCAGTCCCAGCGCCTGCAGCTTGGCGGGGTCCAGCGTCACGGTGATGTCGCGCGCCACACCGCCGACCTGGGTCACCTGCCCCACCCCTGGCAGCGCCACCAGCTTGCGCGCCACCACATCCTCAATGAACCAGTTCAGTTCCACATCGTCCATGCCCGGGGCGGAGACCGCATAGGTCAGCAAGGGCATGGCATCAAAATCGAGGCGCTCGACAATCGGCGGCTCGATGCTGGCTGGCAGGTTGGCGCGCACACGGTCAATGGCCGCCCGCACCTCATCGACAGCCCGCTGCGGCTCCAGCCCGATCTCGAACTCGACCAAGGTCAGCGACATGCCCTGGGTGACGGTCGAGATCACATGCTTGACGCGGGCCACATTGGCCACCCCGTCTTCCACCACGCGGGTGACCTGGGTTTCCACCTCGGTGGCCGCCGCGCTGGGCAAGGCCACTGCCACCTGCACGATGGGAAAGGACACATCCGGGTAGAGCTTGATCGGCATGACACGGTAGGCCATCAGCCCGGCCACCAGGATGGCGATGAACAGCACCACCACGGGGATCGGGTTCTGGATGGACCAGGCGGAGATACGCAGCTTCATCGCTGGCCTCCAGCCGCAGCCGCAGCAGCAGGTGCAGGTGCAGGTGCCGCCTCCGGCGTGGCAGGCACGGCGGCCGGCTGGGCAGCGCCATTGATCTGCACCCGGTCCCCCTCCAGCACAAAGGCGCCGCCGCCCAAGGCCAGGCGCGTGCCCAGCGGCGGGCCATCGCGCAAGGCCACCCAGCCCTGGGCACGGGCGCCCAGGCTCACCGGCAGCTTGCGGATACGGCTGTCGGCATCGATCGTGGCCAGCTGCGGGCCACCGGCTTCAAAGTGGATGGCTTTTTCTGGCACTGCCGCCACCGGTGCGGCCGCCTGCGCAAAACGCGCCTGCGCAAAGCCGCCGGGGCGCAGATCGGCCCGCACCGGCAGCGCCACGCGCACCTGGGCCAGCTTGGTCTTGTCGTCCACCCGGCGCGACAAAAGCCGCACCTGGCCCTCCAGCTCAACACCCGAAGCCAGGGTCACCGCCACCTGGTTGCCCGGCTGGATACGGTCCACCTGGTCCTCGGGCACCTCGGCAGCCAGCTCCACCATGCCGTCCCGCGCCAGGCGGAACATCGCCTCGCCCCCAGGGCTGGCCACATCGCCCCGGCGCACATTGCGCTGCAGCACCACACCGGCCACCGGCGCGCGCAGCACCATGCGCTCGGCCTCTACGCGCAGCCCCGCCAGGTTGGCCGCTGCCACATCGGCATTGGCCTGGGCGCTGGCCGCTGCCGTGCGGCGCTGCTGGATCTGCTCGTCCGACAGCACGCCCTGGCCGTCCAGGCCTTCGACCCGTGCCGATTCGGCCCGGGCCTGCCTGGCCTGCGCCTTGGCCTGCACCAGGCTGGCCTGGGCCTGGGCAATCTTGGCCTGCAGCAAGCCGTCATCGAGCCGCGCCAACGGCTGGCCGGCACGTACCTGGTCGCCCTCATCGGCCAGCAGCGCGGCCACCCGGTAGCCGCTCAGCTCCGGGCCAATCGCAATTTCTTCGCGCGCCACCAGCAGGCCCGATGCCTGCTGCACCCCACCCATGGGACGCAGCTCCACCTGCGCCACGCTCACCGTTCGCACCACCTCGGCCACCGGCTTCGCAGTCTTGTCCGCACTGCCTTCGGAGCAGGCCACCAGGCCCAGCAGGGCCAGCGACCCCAGGCCTAGCCCCAAGCCCACGCGCCATCCGCTTGTCATTGATTGCAGCATTGCATCCCTCTCAATTCGTCTTCTGTGTATCGGTGCCCAGCGCATCCCGGGGCCAACCGCCGCCCAGCGCCTGGAACACCTGCACCGCATGCGCCAAGGCTTCAGCGCGCGCCTGGGTCAGGCCACCGCGCGAGTCGCGGTAGACCTGCTCGGCATCGAGCACCACCACCAGGTCAAAAAAGCCGGCCTCATAGCCCTTGCGCGCCGCCTCATAGGCCGTCTGCGCCCGCGCCTCGGCCTGCGCCAGCACTTTCAGCCGCTGTGTATCGGGCGCCATGCGGAGCAGCGCCTGGTCCGTCTCGGAAAACGCGCGCTGCACCACCTGCTCATAGGCGATCACCGCCTGCTCGGCGCGGGCGCCCTGAGCGCGGGCGTTGGCCAACAAGCGCGGGCGGTCCAGTACCGGCATGGCCACATTGCCTGCCAGCGACCACAGCCCGGTGCTGAGCGACGCGCCCTGCTTTTGCCAGTTCAGCCCCAGCCCGGGCGTCAAGGTGATGCTGGGCAGCAGCGCCAGGCGCGACAGCTCCAGGCCGCCCGCGGCCGCATCCATCTGCGCCTGGGCCTGCAGCACATCGGGGCGCCGCGCCAGCAAATCCGCAGGCAAGGCACGCGGCAGCGCCGGCGCCTGGGTTTGGCTGTCATCGAGCACCAGGGCCGACAAGGGCTGGTCGCCCTGCCCCACCAGCACCAGCAAGGCGCGCCGTGCGGCATCGAGCTGCGACTGCAGCACCAGCGCATTGGCCTGGGCTGCCAGCAAGCTGGCATCGACCCGCGCCACATCGGCCAGCGCCACCAGGCCGCGCTCGAGCTTGCGCGCCAGCACCTGCTGCAGGCGGGTCTGGATGGAGATCGTCGCCTGGGCATCGGCCAGCGCAGCGGTCAGGCGCTGGGCCTCAAACAGGCTGCGCGCCACTTCGGCCACCAAGGCCGCGCGCTCGCCATAGGCGCCATAGAGCGCCGCGCCAAAGTCGCCATCGGCCTGCCGCGCCAGCGCATCACCCCGGCCCAGCACATCGAGCTCCCAGGAGACTTGCAGGTCCAGCCCGGCGCTACTTTGCCGGCCCAGGCCAACCCCACCCGCCGATGCACCGCCCAGCCGCTGCACGCTTCTGCGCTCGCCGCTGGCGCGCAGGCCGCCCTGGGGCTGGTACTGGGTCAGCGCCGCCTCGCGCACCGCCCTGGCCTCGCGCACCCGCGCCAGCGCCATCCGCGCCTCGGTGCTGGCCGCCAAGGCCTGGTCCACCAGGCGGTTGAGCTGGGGCTGCTCGAACAGGGTCCACCAGGTATCGAGCTGGGGCGCCGCCTGCGCTGGCTGCAGGTCCGGCAACGAAGAGGCCACCGAAAACTGCGACGCCACCACCGGCGCTGGCGCGGGCGCATCCGGCACCGACGAGCACCCCGACAAAGCCGCCAGGCACAGCGGCGCGGCCGCCCATAGAACGTATTTCATGGCTCGGGTACTCAGTCTGGTGCTTTGCGGCTGGATGACGGCGCGCGAGCTTGGCGCACTTTAGGTGCTTTAGGCATTTTGGGCGTGGTTGCAGCAGCGGCTGCCGCCCTCTCGGCACGTGCCGATCGCCGGGCAGGCACCGGTGGCGCCGCCGCCTGCTTTTGCCGCTCGGCCAGCTTGGCCAGCAGCTCCTGCAAGGTCTGGGCCGTCACCGCATGAAAATCCTGCGCCTGCTTGAGGCGCGCGGTGGCATCAGCGGACAGCGGGCTGGCCGCCAGCAGCTCATCCACATAGGTCGTAAAGCGCTGGCAATCGGCAATGCTCTGCTCCAGCACGATCAAGAAGGGGTTGGCGCGCAGGCTGAAAAAGTCCTGGCGCTCGCCGCGCATCGCCACCCGCTCGATGATCCCCAGGCGTTCGAGCAAACGGGTATTGGTGCTCACGCTGGCGCGGCTGGCCTGCATGCGCTCGGCCAGCTCGGCAAAGCTGATGGGCCCGCCATCGAGCAAAAAGATGCCGATCAGGCGCCCTGCAATCCGGGGCAGGCCACTGGTTTCCGCCTGGATCGCATTGCGCTCGATAAACAGCTCGCGCGCTTCCAGCGCTTCATGCGCCTTCTTGGCCGCCGAGGCCGCCTTCGCCTTGTCCTGCTGGGTCACAGCCACCGTCCTTTATCCATATTGTTCAGTCACCGCTGAACAATATAAACGAATTCGGGTTGACCCTAGTTATTAGAAGTAACGCTCGCCTAAAAAAGAAAAAGGGCCGTGGTGGTCGGCCCTGCGGTGCTGTGCTACTGGTGGTCAGGACTGGCGCAAGGCCAGCCGCGCCGTCAGCAGGGTGCGCCCCGGCTCGGAATCGATCTCGAGCACGCCGCCCACGCGGCCGATACGCACGGCCATCGAGCGCATGCCGATGCCCAGGCCCGAAGCCTCCACGGCTGCGGCATCAAAGCCCACGCCATCGTCTTCGATCTCCAGCACCAGCGCATCGGCCTCAGGCTGCAGAAAGGACAGGCGCACCTGGCGCGCCTGGCTGTGCTTGATGACATTGGTGAGGCCCTCCTCGACCAGGCGCGTCATCGCCAGGTACTGCAGCGCATCGGGCGGTGTGCGCCAGGCGGGCGCAAACTGCCAGTCGCAGCGGATGTCGAGCGCATCGAACAGGTTGGCAAAGCGGTGGCGCAACGGGGCCAGCCACTCCTGCGGCGACGCGGGCACGCGCACCTGGGCCGAGGAGTTGCTGTCAATGGTCTGGCGCAGGTCATCACGAATGTGCTTGAGCATGGACAGCACCTGGGGCCGCGTCAGGCTGCCACCGCCGCCCTGCTCCACGGCAGCAATCATGTGCACCAGCGAACCACCGAGCCCGTCATGAAGGTCATGGGTCAGGGCCAGGCGCTCTTGCAGGCGCGCGTTCGACAGCTTTTGTGCATCGAGCTCGGCCTTGACCTGCTCGGCCTTCTTCTGCTCGGTGATGTCGAAGGTAAAGCCGATCAGCCCGGTGGTCTCGCCCTGTGCATCGCACAGCACATGCACCACCTCGCGCACCCAGACAAAGCTGCCTTCACTGGTCAGCGCGCGGTACTCAGCCTCGTGGTCCACGCCGGCCAGGCACAGCCCAACGCAGCGATTGACCGTCGTGTCGCGCTCGTCCGGGTGGATACGCTCGGCCCAATCGTTCACCGTCTGCCAGCTGTCCTGGGGCCAGCCCAGCAGCGCCTCGATCTGTGGGCCCACATAGGTGTACTTTTTGCTCGCCCAATCGATGCGGAACGGAATCGCCAACGTGGACTCCAGCAACGTTTGGTAGAGGCCGTTGTCGGTATCGGGCTCCAGGGTGCGTAGACGAGGCTGCGTATCGAGCATAGGGGTGTCAGGGTTGCGTCAACAAGGGGTGAACCGTCGGCAACGCATTCCAGAACCAGTAGAAGTACCCGCTGTCTTTGGGCAGCAAGGTCAGGGTCTGCACACTTCTTTGTGTGCCTCCCCGCCAACAGGCCAGGGCTGAATTGCGGTTGCCGTGCAGATCGATATAGGCCGCATCCGGGATTTTGGGCCTGGGCGGCATGTACAAGGCCATGCCCCGGGGCACCCAAAGATCGGCGAGAAAGATTCTATCCCGGTGGGGCCAATAGCGCCCTACCGAAATCACCAGCGGCAGCTGGGGGTCTACCGAGGAGAACACATGCGGGAAATCATGGTGCTCCAGGTCGGTGCAGACCGTGGGCTGCAGCTGGTTGCGCTGCGCATCGTCCAGGTACGGACACTGCTGGCCGGCAAACATGCCGTACTCGAACGGGGTGTTCTCCAGATGGCGGATCGGGCTTTGCATGCGCAGGCCCTGGCCCGGCTCGATCAAGGTGATGCCAAACGCAGCAGCGGCCTCGCGCGTGGCCCACAGCGGCTCGTACACCACCTCGGTGGCGACGAACTCCAACTTAGTCTCCTCACCAAATGTTGTCGGCGGCAAGCGATGCGTGCCACTGACCTGGTAGCCGCGACCCCAAGAGGGCTCGGGGGAACCGGCCGCGGGGCTGCCCGCCACCGGGCTGCCGGCCACCGGAGTGCCGGCCACCGGAGTGCCGGCCACAGGCTGCAGCTCCTTCACCGCTGCAGGGAGCTTGTCCTTGAATGTGGGCATGCCATCGATATTGCAGACATAGGGCTTCTCCTGCGTATCGACCCATGTGCCGATACCGTCTCGAATCAGCAAAGGCGCATCAAAAAAAGTGTGGGGCACGGTCAATCACTCCAGATCGGATGGGCGGGCGGTTACGGGCAAGAGAGACATGGGACCAGCGCTGCGCGCATCCAGCATCAATCCACCAGGCGGCGCCGGCGCGCTTCCTGCGCTGCCTGGGTGCGCGAGGACACCGACAGCTTGCGGTAGACATTCTTGATATGCGACTCGACCGTGTAGCGCGACAGAAACAGGCGCTCGGCAATCTCGCGGTTGCTCAGGCCCTCGACCACGAGGTGCAGGATAGTGTGTTCGCGCGCACTCAAGCCCGGGTCGTCCGCCGCCTGCACGGCTGGCGGGGCTTGCAGCGGCAGCTCCTCAATAATGCGCCGGGCAATAAAGGGGTCGATGGGCGCGCCGCCGCGCAGCACGCTGCGCAAGGCCATGGCCATTTCCATGTCGTCGCGCTCCTTGAGCACATAGCCCACGGCGCCCGCGCGCAAGGCCGCCCAGATCATTTCCTGCGTGCTCCAGGCAGACACCACCAGCATCGGCAAGTTGGGCGCCTGGGCATGGAGCTCCTCGATCAGCTCGATACCACTGCCATCGGGCAGGCCCAGGTCCACCAGCACCAGTGATACGGTGTGGGCCTCGCCCGCCAGGTAAGCGCGCGCCTGGGCGAGCGACCCGGCCATCACCAGCGCATCGCTGCTGTAGCCCAGCTGCTGCAGCAAGCCCCGCAGCCGGTTGCGCACCAGCGGGTTGTCCTCCACCACCAGTACGGGTGCGGGCAGTGCGAGATCGGCGGTGAGCATCTGGGTGGGCATGGGATCCGTTCATATTCCAAGTGCTGCAATTATTCCGCAAGCCCAGGCCCTTGCCCCTCACTGAAACTGGTGAATTTCAGCGCCGTGACGGTTTGCTGAACACCGCGTGGCAGCGGCCAATGATCGCCCTTAAGAGTCGCTAACACAACCCTTGATACGTCGTTGCCGAACCTTGTCGTACTACTGTACTGCCTGCGGCTCGACGCCTAGTCTCAATCGCAAACCTTCGGTTTGCTGGGTCGTGTTAGCGACTCTAAGTAAACCGCTTCTCCAGCGCATCCCAGGCGGGCTTGCCCACCAGGCGCTGGCGCTCGGCAAAGGTGGCCACCAGGCCGCTCGCCTCCTGCACCGACTTCTTATCGCGCAGCACGGTCAAGGTCTTTTGCATGCCGGCCACTGCCCCCTGCAGCGCCGCATTGGCATAGAGGACGATGCCGTAGCCCAGCGCGCCCAGTTGCTCGGCATCAAAAATGGGGGTCTTGCCGCCAATCACCATGTTCATCAGCTGCGGGGTGGCGAGCCGCTTGGGCAGCGCGCGGATCTCTTCAGCGCTGGTGACCGCCTCGACAAACAAAATATCGGCCCCGGCTTCGGCAAAGCGCTGGGCCCGCTCCACCGCCGCCTCAAAGCCATGGGTGGCCGCCGCATCGGTGCGCGCCATGATCAGCAGGTTCGGGTCGCGCCGGGCATCGACGGCGGCCTTGATCTTGCTCACCGCCTCTTCGGTGGAGACCACCTCCTTGCCGTTGAAATGCCCGCAGCGCTTGGGCGCCACCTGGTCTTCGAGCTGGATGCAGTCGGCACCGGCACGCTCCAGGGTGCGCACCGTGTGGTAGACATTGAGCGCATTGCCAAAACCGGTATCGGCATCGACCAGCAAGGGCACACTGACCGTATCGCGGATGCGCGCCGTGTGGTCGGCGATCTCAGCGAGGCCCATAAAGCCCTGGTCCGGCAGGCCCAACCACATATTGGTCACGCCCGCGCCGGTCACGTAAATCGCCTCAAAGCCCAGGTCCTCGATCACCTTGGCCGACAGCGCATTGAAGGCGCCCGGCACCAGCACGCCCCGGCGCGCCGCCACCATGTCTTTCAGCAGTTGCTTGGTATCCATCCCACAGTCCCCCGTTCAAAAACAATCGCCCGGCACCCGCACGGCGCCTTCCATCAGAATGCGTGCGCTGCGGCTCATCAGCGCCTTGGTCACCACCCACTGGCCATCCTGCAGGCGCGCCTCCGCTCCCACCCGCAGGGTTCCCGAGGGGTGGCCAAAGCGCACCGCGCTGCGCTCGCCGCCACCGGCGGCCAGGTTGACCAGGGTACCCGGCACGGCTGCAGCCGTGCCAATGGCCACCGCTGCCGTGCCCATCATCGCGTGGTGCAGCTGGCCCATCGACAGCGCCCGCACCAGCAAGTCCACGTCCTGCGCCTCCACCGCCTTGCCGCTCGATGCCGTGTAGCTGGCCGGCGGCGCCACAAAGGCAATCTTGGGCGTGTGCTGGCGGCTCGCGGCCTCGGCCAGGTCCTGGATCAGGCCCATCTTCAGCGCGCCGCAGGCACGAATCGCTTCCAGGCGCGCCAAGGCCTGCGCATCGCCATTGATATCGCCCTGCAGCTCGCAGCCGGTGTAGCCCAGGTCTTGCGCATTGAGAAAGATCGTCGGGATGCCGGCATTGATCAAGGTCGCGGCAAAGCTGCCTACCCCTGGCACATCGAGCTGGTCCACCAGCTGGCCGGTGGGGAACATGGCGCCACCATCCTCGCCCTCATCAGCCGGGTCCATGAAGGCCAGCTGCACCTCGGCAGCGGGAAAGCTCACGCCATCGAGCGCAAAGTCGCCGCTCTCCTGCACCTGTCCGTTGCGGATGGGCACCTGGGCCATGATGGTCTTGCCGATATTGGCCTGCCATATACGCACCGTGCACAGCCCGTTGTGCGGGATGCGGGCCGGATCGATCAGGCCCATCGCGATCGCGCAGGGGCCGACGGCGGCCGAGAGGTTGCCGCAGTTGCCACTCCAGTCCACCAAGGGCTTGTCGATGGCCACCTGGCCAAACAGGTAGTCCACATCATGGTCAGCGCGAGTGCTCCTGGCCAGCAGCACCGCCTTGCTGGTGCTGGAGGACGCATTGCCCAGGCCATCGATCTGCTTGCCATAGGGGTCGGGGCTGCCCAGGGTGCGCAGCAAGATCGCATCGCGCGCCGCGCCAGACTGCTGCGCGGGCAGCGGCAAATCCGGCACATGGAAGAACACCCCCTTGCTGGTGCCGCCCCGCATATAAATGGCGGGGATCTTGATCTGGGGAGGATGGGCGGTCAGGTTCGTCATGGTCGTTCAGAAAAAAACTAGGCATTCACACCGAGGCCGGTTGCACCGCGCGCGATGCCAGAAAATCCTGCGCAAAGCGCTGCAGCACGCCGCCTGCCTCGTAGACAGACAGCTCCTCGCCGGTATCGAGGCGGCAGGTCAGCGGCACGCGGTCCACCAGGCCGCTGCGGCGCCAGATCACCAGGCTCAGCGTAGCGCGCGCTGTGCGCTCACCTTCCACATCATAGGTCTCCGTACCATCGAGCTGCAGCGTCTTGCGTGTCGTGCCCGGCTGGAACTCCAAAGGCAGCACGCCCATGCCGATCAGGTTGGTGCGGTGGATGCGCTCAAAACCCTCGGCCACCACCGCCTCCACCCCCGCCAGGCGCACGCCCTTGGCCGCCCAGTCGCGGCTGGAGCCTTGGCCATAGTCGGCACCGGCAATGATGATCAGCGGCTGGCGGCGCTGCAGATAGGTCTCCATCGCCTCCCACATGCGCACCACACGCCCCTCGGGCTCGATGCGGGCCAGTGAGCCTTTTTGCACCTGGCCACCCACCACGGCCATCTCGTTGACGAGCTGGGGGTTGGCAAAGGTCGCGCGCATGGCCGTTAGGTGGTCGCCCCGGTGGGTGGCGTAGGAGTTGAAGTCCTCCTCGGGCAGGCCCATCTTGGCCAGGTACTCGCCAGCGGCCGAGCTGGGCAGAATGGCGTTGGATGGCGAGAGGTGGTCGGTAGTGATGTTGTCGGGCAAGAGTGCCAACGGCCGCAGCCCCTTGAGCGTGCGCGGATGCGCTGCCAGCGCGCCCACACCTTCGGTGTCCCAATACGGCGGGCGGCGGATATAGGTGGACTGGGGGCGCCAGGCGTACTGCGGAGCCGCCCGCTCGCCGTTGTCTGCCTGGACTGCAAACATGGGCTCGTACACCGCGCGGTACTGCGCAGGCTTGACCGCTTGCGCCACCACGGCATCGATCTCCGCGTCGCTCGGCCACAGGTCCTGCAGCCGGATCTCCTGCCCGTTCACGACGGCCAGCACGTCCTTTTCGATGTCAAAGCGGATGGTGCCCGCCATCGCATAGGCCACCACCAGCGGTGGCGAGGCCAGAAACGCCTGCTTGGCATAGGGGTGGATGCGTCCGTCAAAATTGCGGTTGCCCGACAGCACTGCGGTGGTGTAGAGGTCGCGTTCAATGATCTGCTGCTGGATCTGCGTATCGAGCGCGCCGCTCATGCCATTGCAGGTGGTGCAGGCAAAGGCGACGATGCCAAAGCCCAGCGCCTCCAGGTCCTCCAGCAGACCCGCCTCTTGCAGGTACAGCTGCACCGCCTTGGATCCGGGCGCGAGCGAGGTCTTGACCCAGGGCTTGCGCACCAGGCCCAGGCGCCGCGCATTGCGCGCCAGCAGCGCCGCAGCGATCACATTTCGCGGATTGCTGGTGTTGGTGCAGCTGGTGATGGCGGCGATGATGACGGCACCATCGGGCAGCAGGCCCTGGGCTTCTTGGGCGCGCGCCAGCGCCAGGGGCTCGGCGCCGGCAATGCCGCGCGCGGTCAGCTGCGAGGTCGGCAGACGCCGGTGCGGGTTGGACGGACCCGCCATATTGCGCACCACCGTCGACAGGTCAAACTGCAGCACCCGGTCGTACTGCACCTCGTGCAGGCTGTCCGCCCAAAATCCGGCGGTCCTGGCATAGGTCTCGACCAGCTGCACCTGCGCTTCCTCCCGGCCCGTCAGCCGCAGGTAGGCCAGCGTCTGCGCATCCACCGCAAACAGCGCGGCAGTGGCGCCATACTCCGGGCACATATTGGCAATGGTGGCGCGGTCACCAACCGAGAGGCTGCGCGCGCCCTCGCCATAAAACTCCAGATAGGCGCCCACCACTTTTTGCTGGCGCAGGAACTCGGTCAGCGCCAGCACGATGTCAGTCGCGGTAATGCCCAGCTGGGGCTGGCCGCTCAATGCCACGCCGACAATATCGGGCAGGCGCATCCAAGAGGCCCGGCCCAGCATCACGTTCTCCGCCTCCAGCCCGCCCACCCCCACCGCAATCACACCCAGCGCATCGACATGGGGCGTATGGCTGTCGGTGCCCACGCAGGTATCGGGAAAGGCGACACCGTCCTGCACATACACCACCGGCGACATCTTCTCCAAGTTGATCTGGTGCATGATGCCGTTGCCCGCGGGGATCACATCCACATTGGCAAAGGCCCGCTTGCTCCATTCGATGAAATGGAAGCGGTCCTCATTGCGGCGGTCCTCGATCGCGCGGTTCTTCTCAAAGGCCTGCGGGTCAAACCCGCCGCATTCGACGGCCAGCGAATGGTCGACAATCAGCTGCACCGGCACCACCGGGTTGACGGCGGCCGGATCGCCGCCCGCCTGGGCAATCGCATCGCGCAGGCCGGCCAGGTCCACCAAGGCCGTCTGGCCCAGGATGTCATGGCAGACCACGCGCACGGGAAACCAGGGAAAGTCGATATCGCGCCTGCGCTCGATCAGCTGGCGCAGGTAGTCTGACAGCTGCGCCGGGTCGGCGCGGCGCACCAGGTTTTCGGCATGGACGCGCGCCGTATACGGCAGCTGCGCCCAGGCGCCGGGCGCCAGCGCATCGACTGCCGCCTGCGCATCAAAATAATCCAGGCCGGTGCCGGCCAGTGCTTGTCGGTAATTGCTGTTCATGGGGCAGTGCGGACCGGCGGGCTGGGCCGCCCGCAGGGTGTCACTTTTCTATATAGATCTGTAGAAGGTCGTGTCGGCCGACAGCTCAGTTGCGCTGGTCGATGGGCTGGAACACCTGGTCTTCCGGCCCCGTGTAGTGCGCGCTGGGCCGGATGATCTTGTTGTCCACGCGCTGCTCGATCACATGCGCAGCCCAGCCGCTGGTGCGCGCAATCACAAAGAGCGGCGTGAACATCGCAGTGGGCACACCCATCATGTGGTAGCTCACGGCGCTGAACCAGTCGAGGTTGGGGAACATCTTCTTGGCCTCCCACATCACGGCCTCCAGGCGCTCGGCAATGTCGTACATTTTCGTGGAGCCGGCCTCCAGCGACAGCTCCCTGGCAACGCCCTTGATGACGACATTGCGCGGGTCGCTGACGGTGTAGACCGGGTGGCCAAAGCCAATCACCACCTCCTTGTTCTCCACCCGGCGGCGGATATCGGCCTCGGCGGCATCGGCGCTGTCGTAGCGCTTCTGGATCTCGAAGGCCACCTCGTTGGCGCCGCCATGCTTGGGGCCGCGCAGCGCGCCAATCGCGCCGGTGATCGACGAATACATGTCACTACCGGTACCGGCCACGACGCGGGCGGTAAAGGTCGAGGCATTGAACTCATGCTCGGCATACAGGTTCAGCGACGTATGCATGGCCCGCTCCCACAGCGCACTGGGCTTATTGCCATGCAGCAGGTGCAGAAAATGCGCGCCGATGGAGTCGTCATCCGTCTCCACATCGATGCATTTGCCCGAGGTGCTGAAGTGGTACCAGTACAGCAGCATGGAGCCGAGCGTTGCCATCAGGCGGTCGGCAATATCGCGCGCGCCGGGCAGGTTGTGGTCGTCCTTCTCGGGCAGGGTGCAGCCCAGCACCGATACCCCCGTGCGCATCACATCCATCGGGTGGCTGGCGGCGGGCAGCTGCTCCAGCGCCTGCTTGACGCTCGCGGGCAGGCCGCGCAGCGCCTTGAGCTTGTCCTTGTAGGCGCGCAGCTCGGCGCGGTTGGGCAGCTTGCCATGCACCAGCAGGTGGGCGATCTCTTCAAACTCGCAGACCTGGGCCATGTCCAAAATGTCATAGCCCCGGTAGTGCAGGTCATTGCCGCTGCGCCCTACGGTGCACAAGGCGGTGTTGCCCGCCGTCACGCCCGAGAGCGCAACCGATTTCTTGGGCTTGAAGGTCGAAGGCGTGGTGGGCGCGGTGGCCTCGGCGGTCGTGGTGGTCATAGCAGGGGTTCCTGGTTCAAATATGCGCAATCGAGGGGGATGGGCCGGCCTTTGGCATCGACGGCCACCATGTCAAACAAACCTTGGAGCACCAGCTCGGGCGGCGTCCCCGGCAGCCCGGCCGAGCCGGTCACGCAGACGGTCATCGAGCTGCGGCCTACGCGGCTGACCCAGGCGCGCAAGGTCAGGGCATGGCCCACCGGTGCCGGTGCCACAAAGTCCACCCGGCTGACGGCGGCCATCACGACTTCGCGTTGCGCCAGGCTCCGCGCCGCCAAAAACGCGGCCTTGGCCATCAGCTGCAAACCCTGGCCCGCAAACAGCGTGCCGTGGTGGTTGGCCAGCGCCGGCAGTACCAGCTCTTGCAACTCGGCGAATCCGGTAGGTGTTGTCATGCTTCGCAATTTACGCAAAATACAAAGGGATGAACAGCACTGAAATGGCGAATTTCTGCGAATGAAAACTGGTATTTTGCGAATTTTGCGAAATGTAGAATCTGGGTACTCCACCGCCTCTTCGATGCGAGCGCCCCTGTTGACGCGAAAGACTCTGCGATGAAAAAAACCTTTATGGGCGTCAAGCTGCGCAAGCTGCGCGCCGAACGCAATCTGTCCCAGATTGCGCTGGCCCATGCGCTGGGGCTCTCGCCCAGCTACCTCAACCAGATCGAACAAAACCAGCGGCCGCTGACGGTGTCGGTGCTGCTCAAACTGCACCGCAGCCTGGGCGTGGATATCCAGCAGTTCTCCGAAGACGAAGAGGCGCGCCTGGTGGCGGGGCTGCGCGAAGCCCTCGCCGATGCGCCCGAGGCCATTGCGCTGCCAGAGCTGCAAGAGGTGGCCACGCAAATGCCGGCGCTGGGCGCAGCGGTGGTGGCGCTGTACCGCCGCCATCTGGAGACCAAGGAGCGGCTCGAAGCGCTGTCGCTGCAGCTGGGCGATGACCGCGCCGGCAGCAGCCAGCCCGCCGCCATGCCGTTTGAGGTGGTGCGCGATTTCTTCTTCTCGCACCAGAACTACTTTGATGCGGTGGACCGCGCCGCTGAAAGCCTGGCTGCCCAGGCCCAGGCAGAGCGCCCGGGCAGGCCGCTGGCCGACTGGCTGCGTGAGCGCCTGGCGCTGGCGCACCAGGTGCGGGTGGAGTTGGTGGACAGCGCAGGCGCGAGCAAACGCCAGTTCGACCCCGCCTCGCGCCTGCTGCAGCTGTCCTCTGCGCTGGGCACCGCGCAGCAGGCGTTCCAGCTTGCCACCCAGCTGGCGCTGCTCGAGATCGGCGACACACTCGACAGCCTCAGCCAGGTGCCAACACTCATCAGCGACCCCGCTGCCCGCCGGCTGGCGCGGCTGGGCCTGGCCAACTATTTTGCCGGCGCCCTGCTGCTGCCCTACGGGCCCTTTCTACAAGCCGCCGAGGCGCTGGGCTATGACATTGACCTGCTCGGCCAGCGCTTTGCCGTGGGCTTTGAGACCGTCTGCCACCGGCTGAGCACCCTGCAGCGGCCAGGCAGCCCGGGCGTGCCGTTTTTCTTTGTACGGGTGGACCGGGCCGGCAATATCTCCAAGCGCCAGTCGGCCACGCATTTCCATTTCAGCCGCACCGGCGGCACCTGCCCGCTGTGGAATGTCTACGAGGCCTTTGGCCAGCCCGGCCAGGTGCTCGCCCAGGTCGCGGGCATGCCCGATGGCCGGCGCTACCTGTGGATTGCGCGCTCGGTCTCGGGCGGGCAGCGCGGCTATGGCGCGCCGCGCAAGACATTTTCCATCGGCCTGGGCTGCGACCTGCGCCATGCAGCGCGCCTCGTCTATGCCAAGGGCATCGACCTGCAGGACCCGGAGCTGGCCACGCCGATCGGCATGGGCTGCAAGGTCTGCGAGCGCGACCACTGCCCGCAGCGCGCCTTTCCCTATCTGGGCAAAAGCCTGGCCGTCGATGAGAACGCCAGCCGCCTCACCCCCTACGGCTCGGGCGTCTGAATCTCCGCCAGCAGCTGGCCAAAACGCCGCTCGACATACTGCGCCGTCGGGCTGCGCTGCGCGCCCTGGCGCCAGAGCATGCGCACCGACAGCGGGGGCAGCGCCAGCGCCGGGCAAGGCACCTCGCGCAGCGCCTGGCGGTTGCCTTCGTAGTGCGCGATATTGACAGGCAGCACCGCCCAGCCCAGCTTGTCGGCCACCATGTCGGCGATGTTGTAGAAGCTATCTGAGCGCCACACGCGCGGGCTGTAGGCGCGCTCGTGCACATCCTCGGTATGCATCAGCAGCTGGCGGTGCTGGGCCAGTTGCTGCAGGCCCACCACCCGGCCATCGGCGAGCGGGTGGTCGGTCGCCACAAACACCCCCTGGGGCACGGTGCCCAGGTGGCGCTGCTCAAAATGCTGCAGCACCGGGCCCCGATCGATATGCAGGGCCATGCCCGCCCTGCCCTCGCCCACATAGTCGGCCACCTCGCTGGCGGTGCCATTGAGCAGCAGCAGCTCCAGGCCCGGGTACTGCTGCGCCATCTCGCGCAGCAGGCTTGCCACCGCCGTATAGGGCAGCGCCTCGTCAATCGCCAGCGACAGCTCGGCATCGGCCCCGCCGCTGAGCGCCTGCGCGCGCTGGTCCAGCTGCTGGGCCTGGCGCAGCAGCTCACGCGCTTCGAGCAGCAGCACCCGGCCGGCATCGGTGAGCTGGGCATTGCGGTGCGAGCGGTCAAACAGCACCACGCCCAGGTCCACTTCCAGCATGCCCACGGCGGTGCTGACGGCCGACTGCGCCTTGCCCAAGCTACGTGCAGCGGCAGAGAAAGAGCCGCTGTCGGCGGTGGCGACAAACTGCCGCAGTTGTTCAACGGTCCATTCCATAGCCCGGTACTGTAGCTCATCCATCTGATTTATTGATGGATTCCAACTTTATCAATCGATTTTTATGGCGCAATATCGGGCCCATGCAATCGATCAACACCCCCGCACCAGCCCTGACGATGGCCTGGTGCCATGACCCCGCGCAGTCGCCAGCGATCCTGGCGCTGTTCATGGGCCAGCTCAGTCCCTATTACATCTCCCATGGCGAGCTGCAGTCCCCGCGCGCCATCGCACCGGGCCAATGGAGCCCCCAGCTGGCCGACAACATGGCGCTGCAGATTGAGGCCACGTTGGCCGCGCCCGAAGCCAACGCGATGCAGCGCATCGCCACCGCCCACCAGGGCGATACGCTGGTCGGCGTCGCCTTTGTCGCGCTCGACGAGGCCCAGCTTGCGCCCACCCCCTTTGCCACCCTGGACGATCTGGTGGTCAGCCCTGCTATGCGTGGCCAGGGCCTGGGCGAGGCCTTGTTTGGCTGGGTCTGCGCCCAGCTCCAGGCAGAAGGCGTACAGCGCCTGTTTCTGGAAAGCGGCATCGGCAACCAAGGGGCGCACCGGCTGTTTGAGCGCCTGGGCTGCCAGCCCGTGTCCGTCACCATGATGAAAGAGTTGGGAGTTTGACCATGGCATTGCATTCCAAAAGATGGCTGGTGCTGGCCATTGTGTCGATGGCGCTGCTGCTGATCGTCGTTGACATGACGGTGCTCTACACCGCCCTGCCCACCCTCACCCATGACCTGGCCGCCTCCACCTCAATGAAGCTGTGGATCGTCAACGCCTACGCGCTGGTGGTCGCGGGCCTGCTGCTGAGCACGGGCGCTTTAGGCGACCGCCTGGGCTACCGCCGCATGTTCATGCTCGGCCTGGTGATCTTTGGCGCCGCCTCGCTGGCAGCCGCCTACGCGCCCAATGCCGGGCTGCTGATTGCCGCGCGCGCCGTGCTGGGCCTGGGTGCGGCCATCATGATGCCCGCCACCCTGGCCATCATCCGCATGAGCTTTCCCGACCAGCGTGAGCGCTCGGTCGCCATCGGCATCTGGGCCTCGGTCGCCTCGGGGGGCGCAGCGCTTGGCCCGGTGGTGGGCGGTGTGCTGCTGGAGTACTTCTGGTGGGGCTCGGTGTTTCTGGTCAATGTGCCCATCGTGGCGCTGGCCCTGGTGCTGACCGCCTGGCTGATTCCTGCAGACCGCCTGAGCACCAAGGCCAGCCTGGCTGGCTGGGACTACAGCAGCTCGCTGCAGGCCATGGTCGCCATGGTGAGCCTGGTGCTGGGCATCAAGGAGCTGGCCAAGCCCGCGCCATCGCTGGTGTTTGCCATGCTGATGGGGCTACTCAGTGCTGCCGTGCTGTGGGTCTTTATCCGCCGCCAGCTCAGCCGGCCCCAACCGCTGATCGAGCTGCGTCTCTTCCGCATTCCGACGTTCTCGGGCGGTGTGGTGGCTGCCGTGGTGGCTGCCGTGGCCCTGGTCGGGGTGGAGCTGGTGTTCAGCCAGCGCCTGCAGCTGGTGCTGGGCCTCAGCCCCCTGCAAGCGGGGCTGGCCATTTTGCCAATCCCCGTGGCCGCCTTTGTCGCCGGCCCCATTGCCGGCTGGGCACTGTCGCGCCTGGGCACCCACCAGCTGATTGTGGGCGGCCTCCTCGTGACCGCCGTGGCGCTGTGCGCGCTGGCCATGAGCCTCAACAGCGATGCCCATGGCCTGCAGAAAATCGCGGTGCTGGCCGTCCTGGGCCTGGGCGTGGGCGCCACCATCACCGCCGCATCGAACGCGGTGATGAACAGCGCGCCGCCCGAGCATGCCGGCATGGCCGCCTCGGTCGAAGAGGTGTCCTACGAGTTTGGTGGCGTGCTGGGCGTGGCCTTGCTGGGCAGCGTGCTGTCCTGGCGCTACACCAGCAGCCTGGTGCTGCCAGACAGCCTGCAAGGCGCCGCTGGCGGGGCCAGTGACGGCATCGATGCGGCTTTGTTGGCTGCAGAAAAACTGCCGCCGCAGGCTGCCACGCAGCTGCTGGGCCTAGCCCATGCCGCGTTTGACCAGGGCTTTATCGCGGTGATGGCCACGGCCGTGGTGCTGGTGCTAACCGCTGCGTTGGCGGTGGCCCTGCTGCGCAGCCGAGGTCAGCAACAGGCCACCCTGGGACATCGCAGCGGCGCGGTGGCCAGCAAAGGGCACTGATCGTGAGTCACTGCTCAGCGGCGGGGCGCCATCTCCTTTAGCGCGTCCCCATGCGCCGCTGCCGCAGTGCGTGCCCGGTCGCCAACATCAAGGCCGCCGACGCCAAGGCGGCGGCCGGCCACAGCACGGCAGACAAACCCCATGCATCGACCAACGCCCCACCTCCCCAAGCACCCAGCGCAATGCCGGTGTTGAAAACCCCGACATACAGCGCTGCCACGACCTCCATCGCCTGGGGGGCCGCCTTCATCATCCAGGTCATCAAGGCGACGGACACCCCGCCATAGGCCAGGCCCCAGACTAGCAGCAGCGCAAGTCCACCCGTGGGAGAGCCGCCAAACACCAGCCACAGCAACGGCACCAGCAGCAGCCCCAGTGCAATGGTGGCCACCGTCAGCGTTGTTTTGTGCGCCGCCGCCAGGCCTGCGATGAAATTGCCCGCAATGCCGGCTAGCCCATAGGCCAGCAGCAAGGCTGCAATCCACTGCGCATCAAAGCTCGAGACCGCCAGCAGCAGCGGTCGCACAAAGGTAAAGGCCATAAAGTGCCCTGCGACCAGCAGCAAGGTCAACACCAGACCCGCTTGCAGCGCGCGGTTGCTGCGCAGTGCCAGAAACTGGCGCAGCCCCACCGCGCTGCGGACCGGCAAGGCCGGCATCACCCATAGCTGCAGGGCCAGCACCAGCACACTGAACAAGGCCATCACACCAAAAGCCCAGCGCCAGCCTGCCCCTTCCCCGATCAGCGCGCCCATTGGCACGCCCAACACCGATGCGGCGGCCACCCCGCCAAAGATGATGGAGGTGGCGAGCCCGACGGCAGCCGCTGGCACCAGGCGCGCCGCCAATCCCCCCGCCACCGCCCAGATCCCGCCAATGCACAGACCCAGCAACACGCGGGCGGCCAGCATCCAGCCCCAGCTCGGCGCGAGGGCCGATGCGGTATTGGCCAGCGCTAACAGCGCCAGCAGCGCTGCCAGCATGCGGCGCCGGTCCATGCGGCCGGCTATCACCACCACCAGCGGTGCAAACACCGCTGCCAGCAAGGCAGGCAGCGACACCATCAGCCCAGCTTGGCCAGTGGTCATGCCCAGCGAAGGCGCAATCGCTGTCAAGAGGCCCACGGGCAGCATCTCGGTGGTAACGACAGAAAAGGTTGCCAGGCCGGCGGCGATCACGGCCGGCCAAGGGTTGCGGGCATGATGTGGAGCAGGCGCTGATAAAGACAGGGACATATCATGGGTTCCAGTCATGGCAAAAGGCAGCGCGCTATCAAGCGGCTGGGGAGGCGGTGTTGTTGGTGGTGGTGCCATCTGCCACAGCAGACATCGGCACACGCAGTTGCCGCGCAGCCCATAGCGCCAGCAGCAGCACAAGCGCCCCAGCCACCCAGGCCACCGCAAAGGCCGAGCGAGCACCCAAGCCATCGACCAGTTGGCCCGATGCCGCTGCGCCCAGCGCTACGCCCACATTCAGGCCGGCCAGCAGCCAGGTCATGCCCTCGGTCAGGCGCTGCGCGGGCACCAGGCGCTCGACCAGCGCCATCGCCACGATCATCGTGGGCGCAAAACACAGACCGGCCAGCAGCACGGCACCAGCGAGCGCCGGGATGCTGCCTACCAGCAGCAGTGGCAAGGTCGTCAGCGCCGTGGCGAGCCCGCCCAGCGCCAGCTGCTGCGGCAAAGGCATGCGCAGCTGGAGCGCACCAAACAGCAGGCCTGCCACGCAAGAGCCCAGCGCATAAGCGGCCAGCACGCCGCTGGCCCAGGCTGGCTGGCCAAGCGTGCGCGCCAAGGCCACGCTCACGATATCGACCGTGCCCACGATGACCCCCATCGCCGCCATCAAGAGCGCCAGTAGGCCCACATGGGGCAGGCAAATCACCGAGACCGCTGCTCTGCCCTGCATGCAAAGCGGCTGAAGCGCTGGCTCGGTCGCGCCCTGGGCGAGCAAAGCGAATACGCCCAGCACCAGCAGACCACCGGCAGCCAGCGGGCCTGCCTGCGCAAAGGCCGCCACGCACAGCCCCACCGACAACGGTGGCCCGGCAATAAAGCTCAGCTCATCGAGCACGGCCTCCAGCGCATAAGCGGTCTGCAGCTGCGGCGATCCCCGGTACAGCGCCGTCCAGCGGGCACGCAGCATCGCCGGCATGCTGGGCATGGCCCCGGCCAGCACCGCGCCGGCAAACAAGGTCCAATCGGGCAGCGGCCACCGGGTGGCCGCCAGCAGCAGCACCAGGCCGGCCACACTGATGCCGGTGGCCAGCGGCAGCACGCGGCGCTGGCCATGGCGGTCCACCAGGCGCGATGTCTGCGGCGACAGCAGCGCATAACTGAGCACAAAGGCGGCAGAGACTGCGCCAGCGAGCGCATAGCTGCCGCGCAACTGGGCCAGCATGGTGATGATGCCGATGCCCATCATCGGCAGCGCCAGGCGGGCAAGCAGCCCAACCAGGCAAAAGCCCGTGCTGCCGGGCGCGGCAAAAATTGTTCGGTAGGTCTGGAGCATGGCTTCTTTCTGCACCCGGCTTGCCAACACGGGCCGGGCTAGCGACAATACATACAAGGCGTATGAATAAAATCTTATATACATACGCCATGTTTGTAAATAATCATACGCACTGTATGTAAGGAGATTGCGCATGGTTCGACGCACCCGCGCCGAGATGGAAGCCACCCGTGCCAGCCTGCTGGCCACCGCCCGCCAAGTGCTGGCCGAGCATGGCTATGCCGATACGTCGATGGACGATTTGACCGCCCGGGCCGGCCTGACCCGGGGCGCGCTCTACCACCACTTTGGTGACAAGAAAGGCCTGCTCGCCGCCGTGGTGGCGCAGATCGATGACGAGATGGATGCCCGGCTGCAGGCGATCTCGGACAGCGCCGAGGACCCCTGGCAAGGCTTTCGCCAGCGCTGCCGCGCCTACCTGGAAATGGCCTTGGAGCCAGAGATACAGCGCATCGTGCTGCGCGATGCCCGGGCCGTGCTAGGCGGCGCGTCCCCCGATGCACAACGCCATTGCCTCACCGCCATGCAGGGCTTGATCAGCACGCTGATCGCGCAAGGCGTGGTGGCCCCAGCCGATGCGCGGGCGCTCGCAGCACTGATCTATGGCAGCCTGGCCGAGGCGGCGTTCTGGATTGCCGATGGGGCTGAAGGTGCCGATGGGGCCGATGGCGCAGCGCGCCTGGAGCAAGCCGCCGTGGGCCTGGATTTACTGCTGCGGGGCTTGCTGGTGCAGCCGCTGCGTGGCTAGCTCTGGCGTGTCTGTGAGATGGGCGGTGACGACATGCCTCCACGGCATATTACGCCCATGCAAGCACAGTGACTACAGATTCAGCAAGGCTGCGCCTTTAATCTGAAAGGGCAGCAAATATCCCGCTGCGCCCTTTAATCGGAGACAGAGATGACCAACCAGCAGCAACCCAACCAAAGTCCCAATGGCCAACAACCTGCCCAAAAGCAGCAGGACCAACAAAACCAGCAGCGCCCTGCCCAGCAGCAGCAGCAAGGCCGGGGCCAGAACCAGCAGCAGCAAGCGCAGTCCCAGCAGCAGTAAAAGCGGTGAAGCAGGCGGGCCGCAAGACCCGCCCAGGAAAAAACCCGCCACTGCGGGTTTTGTGTCGTATCGCTTAGGGGCGAAATTGCGTATGGTAATGTTTCAGTGCCAATTCCACATCCTGCAGGCGATCATATTGCGGAGAGCCCATGAAGGGCTCCAGATCCCGTAAACCAATCACTTCCAGTTCCAGACGCTCGTATTGCGCTTGCGTCACCACAAGCAGGTCTTCCGCTTCTCGCATAAGACCTCCTTTCCACCTGATACCCAAACCGTAGATTCGGCTGACGATCCAGGTTCCACGACGATAGCGCCATCCACGCGTTTTGCAAAGTTCTTTTACAAGAACCAACGTTTGGTACACCCCCGGGCGTATTCAGTATTCCGGCGTTTTCCAGCTGTCTGCGGTGATGGGTCGCGTCAACTGCTCGATCTTGGCGTCGATCAGCGACAGGCGCGCGTGCTCAATGGTGCCTTCTGCCGGGTGGTCTGCCAGCAATTCGGCGCCCTGGGCTTTCAACGCATCCAAATAGGCGTCTTTGTCCTTGTCATTTCCGGTCTGCGTAGACATTCCTAGCCTCCAATGCTTTGGTGGTTAAACTGTAACAAAACTACTCCAAAACGCCAGCCAGCGATCTTAAAATTACGAAATAAGCAGAAAACGTCCTACAGCCACCCCCAGGCGTGGCGCAGACTTGTTATTTGCTTTCCGTAAGACTAACCCAGCTGATATGCACTGGGTTGATATAGAGGCTTTCAAGCCCATCCATCACCCGATGATGAGCCTGCGTCAGCGAGCCGCTTCATTGCCGCGGTAATTGACACCGCCGCTTGGGCATAGCCATCCCAGGGTGCATTTCCCTTGCGAAAGCGCGCTTCAATGGACTCAATGCCCCAGTGTGCGCCGCTGCTGACCTGGTCCAGCTCCGACCAGCCGATGGGTACCGACACACCCATACCCGGCCGCGCCCGCAGCGACCAGGCACTGACCGTCGTGGCGCCCCAGCCATTACGCAGGTAGTCGACAAAGATCTTGCCCTTGCGGTTTTGCGGGCCGCTCTTGGCCACAAAGCGCTGGGGCACGGTGGCTGCGAGGTGCTGCACGATCGCCTTGGAAAAGCCCTTGACGGTATCCCAGTCATGGCGGCGCTGGATCGGTACCACCAAGTGCAGGCCCTTGCCGCCGCTGGTTTTGAGAAAGGGCTCCAAGCCAAGCTCCTGCAGCAGCACCCGCACCAGCTCGGCCGCCTCCTGCACCGCCGGCCAGGCCACGCCCTCTCCCGGGTCCAGGTCAAAGGTCATGCGGTCGGGCCGCAGAATCTTGTCGCGCCTGGCGTTCCAGGTGTGGAACTCGACCACATTGAACTGCGCCGCCTGGACCAGGCCCTCCGATTGGGCAATGGCCAGCAGCGGCGGGTGTTCCGGATCGAGCGACTGGGGCAGTTGCACGATGCCGGCCATGGCACGGGCCTGCAGGTGCTTCTGAAAGAAATGTTCGCCCCCCACCCCATCGGGGGTGCGCACCAGCGAGGTAGGCCGGTCTTGCAGGTGCTCCATCATCAGCGGCGCCACCTGCTCGTAGTAGCGCACCAGCTCGAGCTTGGTGACGCCGGTGCTGGCATCGATGACCCGGTCACCGTGGCTGACCTCGATGGCGCCGGCGGCGCCGGTCGCGCCGGCCGCGCTGGGGGTTTTCTTTGTGGCTGGCATGGTGGCGGTTTTCTCCCTAGTGATCTGGCCGGCGGGCTTGTCCTCGCGCAAGCCATGGAAGACCGCATGGCGCACCCGGCCCTGGCCGGTCCAGCCGGCAAAGGCGATTTCTGCGACCAGCTCGGGACGAACCCAGATGGCCGCATAGTCAATGCGCTTGGGGTCCACAAAAGGGCATGTCCTAGTCTTGATTTTTTGCAGTTGCGCCGTCAGCGCGCGCAGGCTGGCCTCGGTAAAACCCGTGCCCACATTGCCGGCATAGACCAGTTGGCCGCCGCTGTCGTGCACCCCCAGCAGCAATGAGCCCAGACCGGTTCGCGTGCCTTGGGGGCGCGTGTAGCCGCCAATGACAAACTCCTGGCGCTGGCCGCATTTGAGCTTGATCCAGTCCGCCGTGCGGCCCTCGCGGTAGGCGGCATCCTTGCGCTTGCCGACAATGCCCTCCATGCCCAGCGCGCAGGCCGAGGCCAACAGTTGTGCCGCGTCGCCGGCAAAAGCCTCACTGATTCGCACGCTGTTGCCCAAGCCCGGGCTGGCATCCAGCGCCGCCCGCAGCGCCTGGCGCCGCGCCTGCCAGGGCTGGGCACGCAAATCCTGACCATTGGCAAACATCAGGTCAAACAGGTAATAGACAAGGTCGGTCGTACCCTCCCCATCAAACGCGTTTTGCAGCCGCTGAAAATCGGGCAGCCCTTTGTCATTGAGCGCTACCACCTCGCCATCCAGCCAGGCGTCGTTGAGCTGCAGATGCTGCAGGGCCGCTGCCAATGCCGGCATCTTGGCCGTCCAGTCCTTGCCATTGCGGGTCCACAGCGCCAGCTTGCGGCCCTGTTTGCGCGCTGCCATGCGGTAGCCATCGAGCTTGAGCTCCCAGGCCCAGTCCTGGGGGTTCGGGGGCGGCGCATCAGCGAGCACGGCCAGCTGCGGCGCCATCGTGGTGGGCAAGGCAGTGGCTCGGGTTTTCGCTTTGCGGGTGGTGCCGCGCTGGGCCGCTGGCGCTGCAGCGAGTTGGGCGACCGCCGCCCGCTGCACACTGGCCACGCTGTCGGGCCGGGCGCTGACAATGTCCAACTCGCCAGCCGGGCGGGCAAAGTCGTCCGCTTCCTTGATCCAAAGCCAAGGCGGTTGGCGCTCGCCCTCCTTGCCCTTCATGCGCACCAGGGTCCAGCGCCCGCCCAGCTTGTGGCCCTGCAACTCAAAATGGAGTTTGCCCTTGCGGTAGCCCTCGTGCGGGTCAGCCAGCGGCAGCCACAGGCCTTTGTCCCAGACGATCACCTTGCCCGCGCCATAGTGGCCGGCGGGGATCTGGCCCTCAAAGCGGTTGTAGGAAATCGGGTGGTCTTCCACCTGCACGGCCATGCGCTTGTGGCTGGGGTCCAGGCTGGGCCCTTTGGGCACCGCCCAGCTTTTCATCACGCCATCGAGCTCGAGCCGCAGGTCGTAGTGCAAATGGCTGGCCCAGTGTTTCTGGATGACAAACTGCAGCTGGCCCGCGACCGATTCGCCGCCGTCGGCCGGCTCAGGGGTCTTGGCAAAGTTGCGCTTGGCTTGGTATTTGTCCAATGAACTGGGCATGCAGAGCCTCCAGGGCGCCAGGCCACTAAGCCGCACGCCGCTTGGCAGGCGTGGGCTTGCGGGCGCTGGCGGATTTGGTGGCTGGCGTGGACTTGGCCTTGGGTTTAGCCGCTGCGGCTGCCACTTTGGCTGGGGCACTGGCCTTGGTCTTGGCCGGCGCGGCCTTGGTTTTGCGTGCAGCGCGCTTGGCCTCGGCAGTCTTGGCGCCGCCAGCCAGGCTGCGCTTGAGCAAGGCCGTCAAATCCAGGATCTCGGCGCCGCCCGATACCGGCGACTCCTTGGGCGCCTGCACCACCTCTTCGACCTCGCCCGATTTGACCTTGGCAACGATGAGCTTCTGGATCTGTTCGGAGAAAGAATTGCGAAAATCATCGGCATTCCAGGCCTGGGCCTTGTCTTCGATCAACGCAACGGCCATGTCCATCTCGGCGCTGCTGATGCCTGCGGCCTTGGGCGATTGGGGCGGCAGGTTGAGCTGCTCGAACGAGCGGATATCACCGCCCCAGCGCAGAAGGTTCAGCACCAGCGCCCGCCCGCACGGCACCAGCACGGCCAGGTGCTGCTTGGTCTGGATGACGACCTTGGCCACGCCGACCTTGTTGGTCTTGCGCAGCGCCTCGCGCAGCAGTGCATACACCTTTTCCCCGCGCTTGAGCGGCGCCGTGTAGTAGGGCCGCTCCAGGTAGATCAGCGGAATGTCATCGGCATCGACAAAGGCCTCGATCTCGATGGTCTGCGTGGTTTTGGGAAAGGCCGCGCTGATCTCCTCCTGGCTCAGGATCACATAGTGCCCGTCTTCGTACTCCACGCCTTTGACGATATCGCTGCTGGCGATCTCCTTGCCAGTGCGTTTGTTGATGCGCTTGTAGCCCACTGGCTCCATCGAGCGTTTGTCCAGCCAGTCAAAATCAATGCCCGAATCGCGCGTGGCGGTGTACAGCCCTATGGGCACATGCACCAGCCCAAAGCTGATCGCGCCTTTCCAAATGGTTCGTGTCGATGTCGGGGCGTTGCCATGCTGCGCTTTCATGCCGGCCTCCTAGGTATGCGGCCAGTGTGCGCGCGTCACGGCCGGACCGCTGAGAGCAAATGGCAACGCGCGCAGGGAACTTCCGACCATCTGCATGCCAGCGCGGTCTGACAAAAAGACCGCACCACCCCGATCCTGCACCAGCCTCAGCTGCCAACTCGCTTGGATGACTCCATGCGCGGGCGCACAAATCCTACAGACCTGGGGCGCGGCAGCAGCGAACCTAGAGACATACGACCGAGGAGCACCGCATGACCACCGTTGAGCCAAACACACACCCCAGCCCCCAACCGGACATCGACACCGGTACCCGGCCCGGCACCCAACCCAGTTACCCCGAAGACGAAACCATGGACCCGGTGGGTGAGCCCTATCCCGAGCAGGAGCCTTTGGCGCCCGAGCCGGGAGAGGACCCACCCCACCCTCCGTTCTCACCCAGCACCGAGCCCGACATTCCGCAGGATCCCGAATCCGAGCGCGTCATCAGCCCAGAACCGCTGGATCCCTGATGGCCAGCCTCTTGCCAGTGCCGCCGCATCTGCCCGCCAATGCGGCGCTGTTCCTCGACTTCGATGGCAGCCTGGTGCCCATTGCCCCAACGCCAGACAGTATTGCCGTGCCTGCCGGGCTGGTGCCGTTGTTGCGCGATCTGCAGGCACTGCTGGGCGGCGCGCTGGCCATCATCTCCGGGCGGGAGATTGCAGTCATCGACGCCTTCCTGCAGCCCTTGCAATTGCCCTGTGCCGGCGCGCATGGCGCGCAGCGCCGCGATGCCGCAGGCCACCAATGCGACGACGCGCCAGGTGATATTTCTGCAGTGATCGACGCCTGCGAGCAATTGGCCCAGGCGCACCCAGCGCTGTATGTCGAGCCCAAACAAAGCGGTGTTGCCCTGCACTACCGCCGCGATCCATCGCTGGAGGACCTGTGCCTGCGCAGCCTGCAAGCGATGCTGGCCCACAGGCCGCAGTGGACGCTGCTGCGCGGCAAGCAGGTGCTGGAGATGCTGCCGGTGGGCGCGAGCAAGGGCCGCGCCATCCAGGCCTTTATGCAGGAGCCGCCGTTTTCCGGCCGCACGCCATTTTTCCTGGGTGATGACATCAGCGATGAAAGCGGCTTTGCCGCTGTGCTGGCCGAGCGCGGCGTCGCCATCAAGGTGGGCGCGGACGTAAGCTGCGCCAGCCACCGCCTCGATGGCGTGGAGGCCGTCTACCACTGGCTTCAAGCCGCGTGCACGCAGCAACGCATGCTGAGCGCGCTGCGCCGGCCGGCGGAGGTGCAACCATGAGCCGTCTGGTCATTGTCTCCAACCGCGTGGCCGATCCGCAGGATGCAGCGCCCGGTGGCCTGGCCATCGCGCTGGAAGAGGCGCTGCAGCGCCACGGCGGTCTGTGGTTTGGCTGGGGCGGCGCGGTCACGGAGCAGTCCCCAGCGCAACCCTCCATCCGCCCATGGGGCGCCGTGACCGTCGCCACGACCACGCTGGAGCGCTGCGACCATGACAGCTACTACAGCGGCTTTTGCAACAACGTGCTCTGGCCGGTGTTCCACAATCGCCTGGATCTGGCTGCATTCAACCCCAGCTTTTACGAAGGCTACCAGCGTGTCAACCGACAGTTTGCGCAGCAGCTGCTGCCGTTGCTGCAGCCCGATGACGTGATCTGGGTGCATGATTACCACCTGATGGCGCTGGCGTCTGAATTGCGCGCGCTGGGCTGCCAGCAGCGCATCGGCTTCTTTCTGCACATCCCATTCCCGCCGTTGGTCGCCCTCGGGGCCGTGCCCCAGCACAAGGCATTGATGCAGGCCTTGATGGCATTTGATCTGGTGGGCCTGCAAAGCCGGCAGGACCTGCAGCATTTTGAGAGCTATGTGCTGGCACAGGCAGATGGCCGCATCAGCCACCGCCACCACTACCGCGCCCACGGCCAGCAAACGCGCTGCGAGGTATTTCCGATCGGCATCGATGCCCGCGCCTTTGCAGCGCTGACGGACACCCCCCCCGCCCAGCAGGTGCAGGCGACACTGGAGCAGGAATACCGCCAGCGCCGCCTTGTGGTGGGTATTGACCGGCTCGATTACTCCAAGGGCCTGCCCGAGCGCATCCACGCCTTTCGCGATCTGCTCGAGCGTCACCCGGCCCACCGGCGCAGCGCCACCCTGGTGCAGATCGGCTCGCCCACCCGCGAGCACCTGCTGGCCTATGCAGCGATCCGCCGCCAGTTCGAATCGCTGTGCGGCGCCATCAATGGCGATTTTGGTGAGCTCGATTGGATGCCCGTGCGCTACATGCACCAGGTGCTCACGCGTGCCCAGCTGGCGGGCCTGTGCCGCTCGGCAGCGGTGGGCCTGGTCACGCCGCTGCGCGACGGCATGAACCTGGTCGCCAAGGAATTCATTGCTGCCCAGGACCCGGCTGACCCCGGGGTGCTGGTGCTGTCGCGCTTTGCCGGTGCGGCCGAGCAGCTGCAAGAAGCCCTGCTGGTCAATCCCTATGACGCCCACAGCACTGCCAACAGCCTGGACCAGGCCCTCCAGATGCCGCTGGCCGAGCGCATCGAGCGGCACCAAAAGCTGCTGGCCCGCATCGAGGCCGAGGATGTGCACTGGTGGTGCCAGCGCTTTTTGCAGGCGCTGGACCAGTGCCAGCCTGCGATGCCGCGTAAACCGCGCTTGTCTGTGCCAGCACACCGCCTCGTTGCCGCCGCGGATGGCGAGCTGCCGATGACCCGCCCCACGCGGGATGGCAGCTTTCCCTATCTGCGTGTGGTGAGCGGCAGCGCCCCCGCACCACGCCCGGACGCTGCAGCAATACGCATGGGCCGTTGAACGATGAATGCCTCTACCGAACTTGAAGATTTTCTGACCGCCTCCGAGCCGCAGGAGCCCGCAGAGATGCTGCGCACCTTGGTGGCGCAGCGCCTTGACCGGTTGCCTCTGCCCGGACAGGGCCAGACCCTGGCGCGCTGGCGGGCGCTGGCGGCTGTGGCAGCCAGCAACCTGAGCCTGGTCAAGTTGTTTGAGGGCCATACCGATGCGCTGGCCACTCTGGCTGAACTGGGCGCGCAGGCGCCGGCAGCGGCACGGACCTGGGCCGTCTGGGGCGCGGAGCCGCCGGGCAACCGGGTGCAGGCCGTAGCGCTCAGCGCCAGCGATGGCCTGGCCCCCGGCAGCAAGGTGCTGCTGACCGGCACCAAGGCCTGGTGCTCGGGCGCGCAATCCGTGGACCATGCGCTGGTGACCGCCTGGCTCTCCGATACCGAGCGCTGTCTGGTCGCCGTCAACCTGCTCCAGCCCGCAGTGCAGGTCAGCAGCGATGGCTGGCAGGCCGTGGGCATGGCCGACAGCGCGAGTGTGGATGTGCAGCTGCGCAACGCCACTGGCACCCTGGTGGGCCAGCCCGGTGCCTACCTCAGCCGCCCGGGCTTTCAGCATGGGGGCGCCGGCATTGCAGCGTGCTGGTATGGCGCCAGCGCCCGCATCGCGGGCCAGTTGCTGCGCACCTGCCGCAGCCATGCAGAGCCCCATGCCTTGGCCCACCTGGGCGCGGTGGATGTGGCGCTCTCGGCCACAGCCGCGCTGCTGCGCGCCACGGCAGCCCATATCGATGCCCAGCCTGACCAGCCCTGGACCCGGGAAGTGAACCGCACCCGCCTGGCCGCCGAGGCCACAGCCCAGCAAGTGCTGCAGCATGTGCCGCGCGCGCTGGGCCCGGGCCCTTTTTGCAAAGACAGGTCGCTCGCCTTGCTGCTGGCCGATCTGCCAATTTTTATCCGCCAAAGCCATGCGGAGCGCGATCTCGCCGCTCTCGGGCAGGCCATCACACAACAGGAGAACAACGCACCATGGAAGCTCTGATGTCCCGCCATATCGAGGGAGAAGGCACCCCCGAATTGCAATGGCAGTCCTGGCTGGCCCAGGCCCCCTTGAACACCACGCCTGCCGATGCGCTGCTGCAAGGCTGCCAGCGGGTGGTGATTGTCTCACCCCATCCCGACGATGAGATTCTTGCCACTGCCGCCATCATGCAGTACTGCGAGGCCAACGCGCTGCCCTGCACGGTGATCGCCGTCACCTCGGGCGAAGCCAGCCACCCGGGCTCGCGCCTGTGGACGCCGGACCAACTGGCCCAAGCCCGCGAGCGCGAAAGCGCCCAGGCGCTGGCCCTGCTCTGCCCGGGCAGCCAGATCATCCACCTGCGCATCCCTGATGGGCAGGTACAGGACCACCAGCCCCAGCTCGAGTCGCGCCTGCAGCAACTGCTGCGCGCAACGGACGCCGTCTTCTGCCCGTGGCGCTATGACGGCCACCCGGACCACGAGGCCACCGGCGAGGCCTGCGCAGCAGCCACAGCCGATGTGGGCAGCCGCTTGTTTGAGGTGCCAATCTGGACCTGGCATTGGGCCAGCCCCGGAGACCAGCGCGTGCCTTGGCAGCAGGCCGTGCGCATGCCGCTGAGCGCCGAGCAGCTGGACCGCAAATGCCTGGCGCTGTCCTGCTTTCGCAGCCAGTTGCTGCCTGACCCGTCCACGGGCAGACCCCCAATCCTGCCCCGTTGGGCCACGGCGCGCCTCTTGCGCAACTTCGAGGTGATCTTGCGATGAACCAGCGCCAACACTTTGAACAGCTCTACCAACGCTCCCCGGACCCCTGGGCCGTCAAGACCGCCTGGTACGAGCGGCGCAAACGCCAGCTGCTGCTGGCATCGCTGCCGCGCGAGCACTACCGCTACGCGTTTGAGCCCGGCTGCGGCAATGGCGAAACCACGATGGCGCTGCTCGAGCGCTGTGACCAACTGATCGCCGCCGACTGTGCCGAATCGGCGATGCTGCTGTGCAACGCCCGCATCCAGCGCGAGGACCGGCACCAGCTGCACCTGCAAAAGCTGCAACTGCCGCAGCAGTGGCCCCAGGTTCCACCCGGCGGCTTTGATCTCTTGGTGGTTTCCGAGCTCGCCTACTACCTGTGTGATGCCGATCTGGCGTTGTTCATCGAGCGCTGCCTGTCGTGCCTCGCGCCGGGTGGTCATTGGCTGATGTGCCACTGGCGCCACCAGGCGCCCGACCTGCTGCAAGCCGCCGATACCATCCATGCGCAGGTGGGGGCCAGCGCAGCGCTCAAGACTGTTGTGGAGCACCGCGAGACTGATTTCTTGCTAGAGGTTTGGGAAAGACTGTGAGCACCCGATGATTGGTATCTGCATACCCGCCCATGACGAAGAGGAGCTTATCGCGGCCTGCCTCGAGAGCGTCGCCCGCGCCAGCCTGCACCCCGACCTGGAGGGCGAAGACGTCAAGGTTGTCGTCGTGCTCGACAGCTGCAGCGATGGCAGCGCTGCCATCGCACAGCAATGGCCTTTTGTGACCCTGCACGTCAGTGCCCGCAATGTGGGCAGCGCGCGGGCCGCAGGTGCGCGCCATCTGCTGCAGCACCAGGCGCGCTGGCTGGCATTTACCGATGCCGATACCCGCGTGGCACCCGATTGGCTGGCGGTGCAGCTGTCGCTGGGGGCCGATGTGGTCTGCGGCACGGTGGGGGTCGACAGCTGGGAGGCGCACGGCCTGGATGCACAGGCCGCGCGTCTGCGCTTTGAATCGAGCTACCAGGACCGCGACGGCCACCGCCATGTGCATGGCGCCAACCTGGGCCTGTCTGCCCATTGCTACCAACAGGCGGGCGGGTTTGACGCGATGGAGTGCGGCGAAGACCAGGCGTTGGTGGACCGCCTTGCCGCCCTGGGCGCGCAGATCGCCTGGAGCGCCTTGCCGCGGGTGCTCACCAGCGGCCGGCCTTTTTCGCGCGTCGAGCATGGCTTTGCGGGGGCCATTCGGCGGGCAACCTAGCACGGGCTGCGCTAAGGCAGCCCTGCACGCAGCACCAAAACTGCCCTCAAGGCCTGATGTGCCGCCAGGCGCTGCAGCAATCTGCCCAACGCCATCGCTGCGGCAGCAGGCCACGGGCAAAAACACTACAGCCAGTCAGCTCAAATCTGTTGACATTCCTCAGACAGCGCCTACACCGCGAAGCAGCCCTTCGCGGCGATCATGGAGCTATCGAAGAAAGGAGTTCGTCATGCAACACCAGCCATCATTTCCGATGCTGACCATGCCAACCCGACCCTTAGTCGCGCAGCGTGGTGAGAAGCAAAACCGCTATGTTCCAGCGGTGTCCACTGATATCAGCAAGACCTTCGAAAAGTACCGCCGCCTCGCTGCATTGCAAAACGCCAAGCAGCTCGCCACCTAGTCTCTGTTTCACGCCGAGTTCGTGCATCTCCTCCATCCGGTTCAAGCTTGCATGAACGGCTTTTAGCGAGCATCGGCTTTCTTGCACCTGCCTGCGGTATCACCCAGGCCTGGCTACCGGCACCACAGCCCGCCCACTGGCGGGCTGTTTGCCTGGAATTGCATCTGGGTTCCGGCTCCTTTGGTCGCAAAAGCGCCCGGTACCCGCATGGCAATGCGACATCCCAGCATGCTCTGTGCCCAGCGATGGCGTCTCTGGCATGTGCCAACGGCGCGGCAAGCGGCGCAGGCAGTGCCTACCCAAAGTGCCAACGTAAGACATTGTGTGGGCCGGTTTAAGGTCATTAAAAGGAGTACTGTGGGTCGAGGCAATCCATCTTGATCTGCCGCAATAGACCGGAGGTCTACATGTTCAAATTCTCAGCCTATCCCCCTGCGTCGTTTTGGGATACGTCCAAACTGATGCTGCACAGCGCGGGGGTGCCAGCGCCGCAGGAGCAAGACAAGAAACTCCCTGCAGACAAAGATCGCCCCGGCCAGGACCAGCAGATCGCGGCGGTGCATGCCTTCAAATTTCTATAACAGGGGGACGCTGCAGTCCAAAGACCTGACCGCCGTTGCGCGGTTTTTTTCTTGGTGGATTGCGCTGTCGTCACCGTTGGCAGCACTGGCCCTGCTGTGGCCCCTACCGATACGGGCGGGCAACTACGCAACCTGCATCCTCGACCATGCGGAACAAGTGGGAAGCGACGCTGCTGCCAAGGCGGTATCGCAAGGCTGCTTGGCAAGCTACCCAGCAGGGATGGAGGCGGTAGGACAAGGGTCAAGAAATGGCGGCACAGACTTCCGCTCCGGGGCCCAGTGTTCAGCCCGAAAAGCGCAAGACACGCGCAGCGAAATGGCCGCCTACCAGATCAAGCGGGCTTGCCAACGGCTGTACGACCATCCTGATTTCGCATTACCCGCAGCCATCGCTGCGCCGTAGCGCTCTGGGGTGTACCGTCGCTGCCACAGGATGGGTTGCCTTTTTGGGAGCCGGTGCCCACCCTGGGCCCTGACCTGGATTCTTCCTGCAATTGGACTTCTCGCGCACGGAAGTCAGCTTTGTGCTATCCTGAAATATCCGATCAGGGCATGCTTGCCCCTTGATTCGTCAAAGTGCAAAGTGCTCAAGGCGCTGTGCACACCATCCTAGGCAAGCCCTCCAAGCCACAATAAATTCCTAGGGTCGGCTTTTCCCTCTTTCGCATTTATTTCTGGCGCTTCATGCTCCACCGTGTCAACGTGTGGAGCGCGCACCCATGTTTCATTTTTTTAAAGACACTAACAAAATTTCCCGTTACTTCATCTCGCCAGGCGTGTGCGAGCAGCCAGACGGAAAGTTCCAATCCGCAGTCTCATTGAAGTCCGGCCAGGGCTCAGTAGCGCAAGACACCGTGTACACCTTCTCCAAGCTGTTCGAGACAGCGCAGGAGGCGGTCGATCACGCCAAGCAAGAGGGCATGCAGCTTGCCCTCATGAAATAAGGCCGCAGGCCATCACCAAGGACATCCGTTGAGCAAAGAAGACCTTATCGAAATGCAGGGGAAGATCGAAGAAATTCTTCCAGATGCCAGGTATCGCGTGAACCTGGACAATGGACACTCCCTCATTGCATATACCGGTGGCAAGATGAGAAAGCACCGTATCAAGATCATTGCAGGGGACAATGTGACTATCGAAATGTCCCCTTACGATCTGTCGAAGGGTCGAATTACGTTCCGGCATCTTGCGCCTCGCACGGGAGCCGCCACCGGCTCCAAGCAGTTCCGCAAGCGATAGACAGACAAGCAACCTTTAAGGAGCTTGGCTCTGCCGATCTATAACCGCCTCCGGGCGGTTTTTTTCGTCCACTGCAGGCCCCGGGCTGCAATCTCGCCGCTGTGGGCCATGGCATGCACCACCGAGCAAGCCAGCGCCATGGCGCGCTTCAGTCATCAGGCTCGGTGACAGGCCCGCGAACCCCGGTGGCCCGCCTTCAAGGCGCTAGGCTTCGAACCAATCCACATCCAGGCAAATCGCATAGTGCCGCTTTTTCCCGTCCGCCCCCGTTCCGCCACCGCCGATATATGCATCGCAGGATGTGACTTGGGCATGCAATCCCGCGCCGTGCAACATGACTTTAAAGGGCATCAGGTCTCTCGCGGACAGCTGACCGATGCGCAGCCCATCCACCACCACTGACACGGCCTTGTCGGAACTCGCCTTGCCGTCTTCTGGAACAAGAAACGCGATGCACTCCCGGTTGGCGTTTTCACCAAAGGTATTGCCTGCGACTCGTGAGATGTTTGCCGTATAGCTGCCATCGTCGGCAATTTTGACCGTCTCCCCTCTGGCCCAGTGCTTTTTTGATATCAGGTCTTCCAATCGGACCGAGCCCTCAACAGGGCGGCTGAGACGCCCAGGCGCATTCGGCGGCCCCCTCGACAAAAGCCAGTACGCAAAGTACGACAGCCAACACATGAAGAAAAACAACAGTATTTGCCCATAGCTCATCTCGTTCCTTTACCTGAAGCTGTGAGTCAGGCTACCCCATCGCCAGGGCGATGGAGCGAGAGCAAGTAGATGTCCTTCAAGTAGGCGCTTCCCGCGTTTACCAATTGGCCAGGCACCTCATCCATGGCGCCGACTGCCATCGATAGCCATGCGAACCGTGCTCGGCGAAGCAGCGCGGCCCGCATCTGGCCCGCGGCACAACACAAACCCCAACGCCAGAGCGAAGGGCCCTCGGCCAACGCCTCTGATTTGCCTGCATGCGGGCTCGGGCGATTCGCTGCGTCGTCGTCGTTGCCACGAGCTCGCAGCTGACCGCAAACGACGCCTTGCGCCGCATGCCCATCGGCATCCATCCCACGGCACGAGGGTATTGCCGACAGGCCCAGGAAACCGGCTTAAAATGAGAATAATTCTCAAATGCATCCGCTTGCCGCCTGTTTGGCACCGCCTCCCATGTCTGCCATTCCCGACATCCAGCTTCTCTACACCGGCCACCACCAATGGCTGCAGCAGCGCCTGCAGCACCGGCTCGGCAATGCCGCCGATGCGCAGGACATGGCGGCCGACACCTTTGTCTGCGTGCTCACCAGTGCCACGCCGCCCGAGGCCATCCGTGAGCCCCGGGCGTTTTTGACGACCATTGCCAAGCGGCTGCTGATCAACCACTGGCGCCGCCGCGACTTGGAGCGCAGCTACCTCGAAGCGCTGGGCGCCCAGCCCGAGCCGCTGATGCCCTCGCCCGAAGAGCTGGCGGTGCTGCAAGAGACGCTGGCCCATGTGGCCCATGCGCTCGACGGCCTGCCGCTGCCGGCCCAGCAGGCCTTTTTGCTCAGCCAGCTCGATGGTCTGGGCTATGAGGCCATCGCAACGCGCCTGGGCATCTCGCACAGCACCGTGCGCCGCCATATGGCAGAGGGCTTTCGCCGCATTGCGCTGGCCCTGGCCAGGCAGGATGCCGGCATTACCGCACCAGTGCGCAATGCAGCACCTGCGATGGCGACCCGCCTGAGCGCTGGATGACGGCAGGCCCCGAATCCGCGCTCGACCCGGTCAGCGAAGCGGCCGTGGAATGGCTCGTGCAGTTCCACTCGGGCGAGATGACCGAGGCCGACCAGGCCCGCCACCGTGCCTGGCTCGCCGCCCAACCCCAGCACCAGGTGGTCTGGCAGCGGCTGAGCGGCAGCCTGCATGCGCAGTTTGGCGCTGCCCGCGCCGTGGCCGCGCCCCAAGCCGCCACCCCGATCGGAGATGTGATGGGCCAGGCCCTCGCGCATGCCCAGCGCCGGGGCAGCAGCCGGCGGCGTTTGCTCAGCGGTGCGTTGGCCGTTGCCGGCGTGTCCACCGGGGCGCTGCTGCTGGCCAACCGCCAGATGCCGCTGCGCCAGATCACCGCCGACCTGCGCACCGGCACCGGCGAGCGCCATGCGTTCACCCTGCCCGATGGCAGCGAGCTGCTGTTGGATGCGCGCTCGGCCGTGGACCTGGACTTTGGCGCGGACCGCCGCCGGGTCAAGCTGCGCCAGGGCGCGCTGCTGTTGCAGGCCCAGCCCGCCAGCAACGGCCTGGCGCCGTTGGAGGTGCTGAGCCCGCACGGCCGCATCCAGGCGCTGGGTACCCGCTTTGCCGTACGGCTGGATGAGGCCGCTACCCGCGTCAGCATGCTCGAGCACGCCACGCGCCTGACGACTGCAGCCGGTGCCAGCCAGGTGCTGGAAGAAGGCCGAAGCGCGCGCTTTGATACGCTGTCGATCGCTGGCGACGACACCAGCCCGCAGGCAGCGGCTGCCTGGCAGCGCGGCATGCTCGAAGTGCACCACCAGCCGCTGGGCGAGGTGGTGCAGGCGCTGCGGGCCTACCGCCGGGGTTTTGTCCGCATCAGCGCCCAGGCTGCGGCGCTGGGGGTCTATGGCAACTATGCGCTCGATGACAGCGACCGCGCCTTGGATGCGCTGGCGGCGACCCTGCCCATCACGGTGCGCGTCTACCAGCGCGGCTGGCTGGTCGTGATCGAGGCGGCCTGAGGCGCACAGACCTGTCCGGACAGGTCTGTTCGGGATGGGGCTGCAGCGCATCGGCCTCGCCCCTCAAAAATAAATGAACACTTTTTTGTGCTCGCTCTACACACCTTGGAAGCCTCAATTTTTCCCTCTGCATCTCCAAGGAATCTATGCCACTTTGCCGCTCCCCCGCCCTGCCTACTGCGCATATGGGCGCACTCGCACTGGCCGCCGCCATCGCCTGCAGCTTGCCTGCCCAGGCCCAAACCAGCCACCCGGCCGCCGTCCAAAGCTATGACCTGCCTGCCCAGCCGCTGGGCAGCACGCTGGCCCGCATTGCCTCGCAAAGCGGCCAGCAAATCAGCATGGATGCCAGCCTGGTGCAAGGCCGCACGGCGCCGGCCCTGCGCGGCAGCTATGCCCCGGAGGACGCAGCGCGCGCCGCGCTGGCCGGCAGCGGGCTGGAGCTGGTCAAGATCGACGGCGGCACCTGGGCATTGCGCGCCGCGCCCCATACGGGAGCCAGAGTCGGCGCCACGACCGTCAGCAGCGATGCCGCCGCCGCTGGCCTGACGCTCAACGAGATCCGCGTGACCGCGCCGGCCATCCGCAGTGCGACCACCGAGCAGACCGGCGCCTACACGCCGCGTGCCGTCACCATCGGCAAGGGTGAGCAGGCGCTCAAGGACATCCCCCAGTCGATCAGCGTGGTCACCCGCCAGCTGATGGATGAGCAAAACGCGACCTCGGTCTACGATGCGCTGGGCAGCACCACTGGCATCACCTTGCTGCAAAGCCCGCAAGGCGGCAAGTACATCTACTCGCGCGGCTTCAGCATCGCCACCATCCAGTATGACGGGGTCAATGTGCAGCGCCTCTATGGCCGCGCAAGCAACTACCAGGGCGGCACGGCCATCTATGACCGGGCCGAAGTGCTGCGCGGCTCGGCCGGCCTGCTGCAAGGCGGCGGCGACCCGAGCGGCGCCGTCAACCTGGCGCGCAAGCGCCCGCTCAAGGAAGGCGGCGTCACCGTCACCGCCAAGGCCGGCTCCTGGGACCGCTATGGCGCGCAAATCGATGGCAGCGGCGCGTTGAACGCCGAAGGCAGCCTGCGCGGCCGCGCCGTCATCGATGTGGACGACCAGCACTCCTTCATCGACTATGCCAACCAGCGCAATGGCACCCTGTACGGCACCCTGGAGTACGACATCTCGCCCCAGACCCAGGTCAGCGTGGGCGCAAGCTACGAGTCCTTCAAGGGCCGGCCCTTTATCTCGGGCCTGCCGCACTACAGCGATGGCCGCGACATCGCGCTGCCCCGCTCCACCTACCTGGGCGCCATCTGGAACCGCCAGAACAACCATACCCAGACGCTGTACGCCGACCTGTCCCATACCTTCAACAGCCGCTGGCGCGCCAAGGTCTCGGCCCTGCACGTCAAGGAAGCGCTGGACATGAAGTACGCCTCTTCCCAGCGCGCCGTGGCCGCCGCCACCGGCCTGGGCGCCACCGTCAGCAACCTGACGCAAGCCGACCAGAGCGCCTCGGGCCTGGATGCGAGCCTGGTGGGCGACTTCAGCGCCTTGGGGCGCGAGCACCAGCTGGTTCTGGGCACGAGCTACAGCCAGGGCAAGGTCACCAGCGACTACAGCTCGATGAGCCCGGCGGTGCCGATCAATGTGTTTGACCCGGACCCGTTCCGCACCGAGCCCAGCGACGAGGCCATTCGCTATGCCAACACCGAGCGCACCTTGGGCAAGACGCGCCAGGCCGGCGCCTATGGCGCGCTGCGCCTGCAGCTGAGCGATCCGCTCAAGCTGGTGTTGGGTGGGCGCCTGGGCAGCTACAAGACCGACTTCGACACGATCACGACGACGACCGGCACCGTCGTCGCCTCATCCACGCACCAGGACAACACCCGCTTCATGCCCTTTGCCGGGCTGATCTATGCCCTCAACCCGCAATGGTCGGCCTACGCCAGCTATGCCGATATCTTCAACCCGCAGTGGTCGCTCAACGCGGCGGGCCAGAACTTGAAACCCATCCAGGGTGCAACCTATGAGCTCGGCCTCAAGGGTGAAATCCTGGGCGGCCGCGCCAACACATCGTTTGCGCTCTACCGCGTCGACCAGAAGAACCGCGCCACCGAAGACGTCGCCTCCGGCCCGGACTGCCGCGATGGCTACTACTGCTACACCGACGACGGGCGCGTGCGCAGCCAGGGCTTTGATGCCGAGATCAGCGGCGAGCTGAGCCGGGGCTGGAACCTGTTTGCCGGCTATACCTTCAACCGCAACACCTACAAGCGCGATATCAACAACGAAGGCCTGGACTTCAACAGCTACACGCCCAAGCACCTGCTGCGCCTGTGGACCACCTACCGCCTGCCCGGCGACTGGAACGCCCTCACCATCGGTGGCGGCGTCAACACCCAAACGGCCTCTTACCGCAAGATCGGTGCGATCAACCTCCATGCCCCGGGCCGCGCCGTCTGGAGCAGCTATGTGCGCTACCAGATCGACCCACATTGGCAACTGAGCCTGAACCTCAACAACATCTTCAACAAGCGCTACTACTCGTCCATCGGCAGCCTGGTCAACAGCAGCCACTATGGCGAGCCGCGCAACGCGATGTTGACCTTGCGCGGCTCGTTCTAAAACCCGCCTGCGCAGATGGCAGGCGAGTTTCGCCAACGCATGGCCTGGCTGCACACCTGGAGCGGCCGGGTCGGCATGGTCTGCACAGTAAAACAAACTGGACGCTGCCACGTCCAGCGGGCCGCGGGGGCCCAACGGCCAACGCCAGCCCGGCTACCGCCTACCAGACAGCAGCCATAGGCATATACGGCATTTCCAACTGTTCCGGCCATTTTCCAGGCTCTCTCCATAGATCCTCAGGAATAACCGAAGCATCAGCCATAAATTCCGAATTGTGCTTGGACCGCCAAACCCGTTCAATGGGGCCATCTGGAGGTTCCCCATGCATGATTCAATGTTCTTTTATGGCTTGCTGACAGCCACCTTTCTTTTTGCCGGCATGGTGAAGGGGGTGACCGGGATGGGGCTGCCGACGGTGGCGATGGGGCTGCTGGGCATGGTGATGCCGCCAGCCATGGCGGCATCCCTGTTGGTGGTGCCGTCCTTAGTCACCAATGTTTGGCAACTGTTCTCTGGCGGTGCAGTGGCAGCGCTGGTGCAGCGCCTGTGGCCCATGCTTGCGGCCATGGTGATCGGGACCGTGGGCGGGACCGCGCTCCTGGTGCAGGTTGACCCCCGCTGGTCCGGCTTCGCCCTGGGATCGGCATTGATCGCGTATGCGGTCTATGCCTTGTTTGCGCCCCCGCTCACCATCCCGCGTGCGCTGGAGACATGGCTTTCACCATTGGCGGGGCTGGTTACCGGCATGGTCACGGGCGCCACCGGCGTCTTTGTGATGCCGGCCGTTCCCTACCTTGGCGCTCTTGGCTTGCACAAGGATGAGCTGGTGCAGGCGCTGGGGCTGTCCTTCAGCATCTCGACCCTGGCCCTTGCCGCAGGTTTGCTGGCCAACGACGCATTTCGCCTGAACCAGCTGGGCCTGTCGTCGCTCAGCGTCATCCCTGCGTTGCTGGGCATGTGGGTTGGTGCTTCGCTCCGGGCGCGTATCAGCCCCCAGCGCTTTCGGCAGTGCTTTCTGCTGTTGCTGGTGGTCTTGGGACTCGAGCTTGCCTCTCGGCCCTTTATTTAAAGACGCGCAGACCACGCAAAACACCGATCCCCCACGCCCGCCCCACCACAGCAGCCGATCACCTGGATGGCAAAAATGCCTTGCTACCGTCCGCAACCAGTGGCCATGGCGCTGATCGGCGCGGCCACCAGCGACACGCTGGTGCTGTGCGCAGGCGTCGCGCAGCTGGCGCTCATCAGTCCGCTGCTGGGCGCGCTGCTGGGCGCCTTCCAGCTCAGCATCTCCTCGGCCGCCACGCCGCTGGCCGGCAAGGTGGTGGTGCTGGGCACCGTTCCGTGGCTGGCCTTCATGCTGCTGGCCTCTGCCGTGCTGTGGCTGCTTACCTGGCGCAGTGCCCAGCAGGCGCCATCCAAGCTCCATGCGCTGGCGGGTCATTAAGGGGCAATAACAGCCGCATTTACCGTAAATGCGTGATGGCAGATCTCCCTCTTTGCGTCAAAATGTAGCGATGGCTATTGCGCAACTCCCCGTACTGCTGGTTGAAGACGACCCCGACATGCTCGCCCGGCTGGGCGCCGTGCTGGGCTCGGTAGGCGTGGCACCCGAGCAGCTGTGCGAGGCCGGCTCGCTGGCCGGGTGTCAGCAATTGGTGACCGCGCCCGAAGGCGGCCTGCAGCCCATGGTGATGGCGCTGATCGACCTGGGCCTGCCCGATGGCAATGGCATTGACCTGATTGACTGGCTGCGCGCGCGCAACCCGGTGCTGCCGATTCTGGTGGTGTCGGCCTGGAGCACCGAGGAGATGATCCTGGGCGCGCTGCGCGCCGGCGCCAATGGCTATGTGCTCAAGGAGCGCGACGACCTGGAGATTGCGCTGTCGGTGCGCAATGTGCTCAAGGGCGGCGCGCCCATCGACCCCTTCATCGCCCGGCGCATTCTGGACCTGGTGGGGCGCCCGGCCGGGCGCCCTCCCACCCCGTCGCAGCCACCGGACCCGGCGCTGCGCGAAGCGCTCACCGAGCGCGAGCGCGAGATCCTCGACCATGTCGCCGCCGGCATGAGCAACCGCGAAATCGCCGAATGCCTGCACCTATCCCGATGGACCATCGACACCCATATCCGGCATATCTACGACAAATTGGCCGTGAGCTCGCGCACGCAGGCCTTGCGGCGTGCACGCGAGCATGGATTGCTGCGCTGATCTGTCTGGCGGCGCTATGCCAGGTGCCGCCCGTGCAGGCCCAAGGCCAGCCCTGGCCCGGCACGGCCGAGGCTGCGCGCTCGGACTGGAATGCCCAGCAGCCACCCGGCAACGGCTGGGTGCCGGTGAAGGTGCCCAACGACTGGAACCAGCAATGGCCCGGCTATAGTGGCGTTGTCTGGTACCGGCTGCGCTGGGACATCAGCGGCGAGCCACAGACCCAGGGCCTCTACATCCACTACCTGATGCAAGCCGGGGTCATCTCGGTCAACGGCGTGGAGCTGCAGCGCGACCCGCATCTGACCGAGCCGATGACACGTGCCTGGAACACGCCGCGCTACCTGGTGCTGCCCGCACCGCTGCTGCACAGCGGCAGCAACGAGCTGCTGATCCGCGTGAGCGGCTACTACGCCTACCAGCCTGCGCTGGGCCCGGTCGAGATCGGCCCTCCTGAGCTGCTGCGCACGGCGCAGCAGGACAGCTACCTGGTGCGGCACAACCTCAACTGGCTGCACCTGGGTGTGGGCGCAACCCTGGGCTGCTTCTTTCTGGTGCTGTGGCTGATGCGCCGCCAAGAGGCCGCCTACGGCTGGTATGCCGCGCGCCAGGCCGCCTGGGTGGGTTTCACCGTCAACTTTGTCAGCGTGACGCCCTGGCCGTTCCACCACATCAACACCTATGCGGCTGTGGTCTCGATCGCCTATGTGCTCTACCACGGCTGCAATGCGATGTTTGTGCTGCGCTTCATGGGCCGCCGCTGGCCCAGGCGCGAGGCCGCCATGTGGCTCATCATTGCCGCGCTGGCGGTCGTCACCTTGCTAGTGCCTGATGCGCAGCTCAGAGACATGCGCAATGTGATGGCCTGGGCCTCGTCGGCCCTGCTGTTCACCACCGCTGGCGTGTTTGTCGGCCTGGCCTGGCGCAACGGCAACCAGGCCCAGCGCCTGCTGTCGCTCACCGCACTGGCCAGCGCGCTGGCCATGGCGCATGACCTGCTGGTCTTCACCCGCATCGTGGACGACAACTTCTACCTGGCCACCTACACCGAGCCACTGGCCACCGTAGGCATTGCGCTGACCTTGGCCTGGACCTTTGTGCAGAACACGCGGCGCGTGGAGAGCTTCAATGACGAGATGCAGCACCATGTGGCCGAAGCCCGCGCCGAGCTGACCGAATCGCTGGCCGGCCGCCATGAGCTGGAGCTGCTGCAGGCCCGCCTGGGCGAGCGCGTCAATATCGCCCACGACCTGCACGACGGCCTGGGCGGCATGCTGATCGGCAATATCACCACCTTGGAGCGCACACGCGGCTCGCTGCCACCCGACCAGGTGCTGGGCATGCTGCGCGGCATGCGCGATGACCTGCGGCTGATCATCGACCTGGCTTCCGCCCAGCACTATGGCGAGCTGTCGCTCGCAGAGCTGCTCGCCCCCATGCGCTACCGCACGAGCCAGCTCTTCGAAGTGCATGACATGGAGGTGCACTGGCAGCTGAGCCATATCGACCAGCTGCACCTGCCCACCAGCGCCAGCCTGGATGTCCTGCGCATTCTGCAGGAGGCCCTGACCAATGCCTTCAAGCACAGCCACGCGAAGCGCGTGGACGTGGTGCTGGCGCGCGAGGCCGGCCAGCTGCTGCTGCAGGTGCAAGACAACGGCGTGGGCCTGCCTGCGGCCAAAGCGGCCAACACCCCCACGCACGGCACCGGCCTGCGCAGCATGCAGGCCCGGGCCCAGCGGCTGGGGGCGCAGTTGTCCGTAGGGTCGCAAGGCGGGCTCACAACGGTGCTGCTGCGGATACCGCTGCCCACGGACGCAGAGGGTGCTGAAACACCTGAGGCCTGATGTCCGCCAAGCACCTTTGTTGAGAGTACGCTTCATTCGAGGCAACCATCCCCATTCCTCCTGCAAGATTGCACGAGCTGCATGCGCGAGCTGCGTGCTCGCAGCTTAGCGCTGAAGCATCGCCGCAGCCGTTACGTTGAAGGCGTCCATTACGTCATCCAAGACTTGGCCCATTTGCGCATGGACGATCGCGCCATCAATCACCAACGACAGCGCATGGCCCACAGGCCTGCCATCGCTGGCCAACAGGCTGTCGAGCACCGCTGCCATTTCCTGCTTGTGTTGGCGCACCACTTTCAAAATTTCCGGGTTAGAAGAGCCTAACTCAGCCGCTGCGTTGAGAAATGCACAGCCCCGAAAATCAGCACGGCTGAACCAAGTCCGCAACGTGGTGCTGAGTGCTAGCGTGGCAGCCGCTCCTGCATGGAGGGCTTGCGTCAAACTCATCTCGAACCAGGACATCCAGATGCCATGTCGATAGTCAAGATAGGCCCGGATCAACTCGTCTTTGCTCGGGTATTGGCGGTAGAACGTGACTTTGCTGACGCTGGCCTGGTCAATGATTTTGTCTACGCCAGTGGCTCGGATGCCATCCTGGTAGAAAAGCGCGTGCGCGGCCACAAGAATGCGCTCCCTAGGAGCGAGGGTGTCTGAGGAGGATTTTGCAGAAGGCATGTGGGCATTGTAGACAGATCGTTCCACATGCGCTAGCATGACACATGTAGACAGATCGTCCTACATACGTTTTGAAAGAGGTAACCCATGGAAATGCGCCCACCCCTGCCCCCCTTTACCCGCGAAGCCGCCATCCAAAAGGTGCGTATGGCTGAAGACGGCTGGAACACCCGAGATGCCGCTAAAGTGGCTATGGCTTATACGCTGGATACACAGTGGCGCAACCGCGCCGAATTCGCGCACAGCAGAGCGGAGGCCCAGGCCTTCCTGGAGAGAAAGTGGAACAAGGAGCTGGACTACCGGCTCATCAAAGAGCTGTGGTTGCATGAAGGCAACCGGATCGCGGTTCGGTATGCGTATGAGTGGCATGACGACGCAGGCCATTGGTTCCGCTCGTACGGTAACGAGAACTGGGAGTTCGAAGCCGACGGCCTGATGCGCCGCCGCTACGCCTGCATCAACGACATGCCGATCAAAGAGTCCGAGCGCAAGTTCCACTGGCCCCTTGGCCGCCGGCCGGATGACCATCCTGGACTGTCAGAGTTGGGGCTTTAATAAATAGGCTAGCGAGCGGTTCTACCATCTCAATGGCAAATTTTCCCGCTCCCCCGCGGACCAGTCTGAGGCAGCTCGGCACCTGGGCATCTCCCGCTTGGTCCTGCTCAAAAATCTGGTGCGACTGGGTTGAAAGCAGTGACCGTGATCCACCGCTGGGGCGCCCATCACCGCCGCTGCGGTGATGGGCATCAGGCGCTTACTTCACTAAAGGCACCACACCCAGCGCCAGCGATGCCAGCAGCATCACCATGCTTGACCCCACGGCCCACTTGATCGCTTGCTTTTGCACGGCGCCGTAGTTGAGATCCAGCATGCTGACCAGCAAATAGGTGGAGGCGACCAGCGGGCTCAGAATGTGCACGGGCTGGCCGATGAGCGAAGCGCGGGCCATCTCGGCGCCCGTCACGCCGTAATGGGCGGCGGCCTCCGCCAGGATGGGCAGCATGCCGAAATAGAACACATCGTTGGAGACGACCCAGGTCATCGGGATGCTGACCAAGGCGGTGACCACGGCCATATAAGGGCCCAGCGCCTCGGGAACCATCGCGACGATGGTCTTGGCCAGTGCCGAGGCCATGCCGGTTTCGTTCAGGATGCCGATAAAGACGCTGGCAGCAAACAGCATCATCGCTACGGACAGGATGGCGGGCGCATGTTCGGCCATGCGCTTTTGCTGGTCCTGGTGCTTGGGGAAGTTCACGACAAAGGCAATAGCGGTGGCCAGCATGAATAAATAGGCCAGAGGCAGCACTTCCATCACCAGGCCAACCATCAGGCCAATGGTCAGCGCCCAGTTGAAGTACAGCTTCCAGCCAGCAGGCGGGTGCTGCTCGAGCATCTGCGCCGTGTCGAGCTGGACGATGCCCAGGCGGCTGCGCTCACGCTTGCCAAACAGCCAGGCCATAAAGAAGGCCCAGACCACGCAGGCCAGCAGTGGCGCGATCAGCGGCGTGAACACCTCCGACATCTCGACCTTCATCGAAGCGGCGGCCCGAGCCGTTGGGCCGCCCCAGGGCAGCAGGTTGCCAATGCCAGTGCACTGCAGCAGCAGCACCGCCACCAGCGGCAAGGACAGGCCCAGGCGTTTGTAGATCGGCAAGAAGGCCGACAGCACAATCATGTAGACCGTGGCGCCATCGCCATCGAGCGCGACCAGGTAGCCCAGCGCCACGGTGCCGATAAGGATCTTGACGGGATCACCGCCGACCGCGCCGACGATGCGGCGGATGATCGGATCGAACAGACCGGTGTCGGTCATCAGCATGAAATAGGCCATCGCGAAGATCAGCAAAACGCCGGTCGGTGCAATGGTGCGAACGCCCTTGATGACCATGGCGCCCATCTCTGGTCCAAAGCCTCCAATCAGCGCAAAAATGGTCGGGACCAGAATCAGGGTGGCCACGGCCGACATCCGCCCGCTGATCAGCAGGTAGATGAAACAGGCAAACATGGCAAAGCTCAATGCGACGAGCATGGACGTGTTCCTCCACCCCCACGGGCGCTGGCCCGAAGGGAGATGTGTCTTGGTAAAGGGGTCAGCGAGGGGTCCTGCTGACCTTCTTGGTATGGCCGCTGAGGCGGCTGGCGATCAGACCGGCAGACCCTTGGCGCGCAAGGTGGCGTCAAAGCGCTCGGGGTCCGAACGACCGGCCTCATTGTCGGCGCGGATCTTGGCTTCCTTGACCAGGTGCGCACGGCCCAGCTCCAGCATCCGCGCTGCCTCGGCGGCCGGGATCGCGATCACGCCATCGGCATCCCCAACGATCAGGTCACCCGGCAGCACGGCCATGCCGGCGCAGGAGATGGGGATGTTGATCTCGCCCGGGCCGTCCTTGCTCGGGCCCCGGTGCGTATGGCCCTTGGCAAACAGCGGCATGCCCTCCTCGGCCCATTCGCAGAGGTCCCGCACAGCGCCGTCGATGACCAGGCCGCCCAGTTTTTTAGCTACGCAGGTGGTACGGATCAGGCCGCCGACCAGGGCTTGGGCCACATCGCCGCCGCCATCGATCACCAGCACATCGCCGGGCTGCACCATCATCAGCGCCTTGTGGATCATCAGGTTGTCGCCCGGGCGCACGCGCACCGTCACCGCAGGGCCGCACAGGACGGTGTCCAGCCGCGCATGGTACTGGCGCAGGCCGATGGTGCCGATATTGCGGCTCATCGCATCGCCAATCGCGGCCACCGGAATCTCGCGAAACGCGGCTACAACGTCAGCGGCTGGCCCGTCCACACGGGGGTTGATGCGGTAGCCCGCAGGCCATTGGAGCGATGCGGTAGTAGTGGTGTCAGAACTCATGCGGCGCTTTCTCGGATAAAGAGGGAAAAGGTATCGAAGGTCGTTGGGCGGGCATCAAGCCAGTACTTGCCCGTTCACGCAGGCGGCCGCATCGGCCGGCTGCCCCTGCAGCCAGCCCAGCACATTGCGCGCGGCGCCCGAGGCCATGCCGGCCAAGGCGGCGGGCGTGGAGCCGCCCACATGCGGGGTCAGCACCACATTGGGCAGGCGGGTCAGCGGGTGGCCGGCAGGCAGTGGCTCCTCGTGCATGGTGTCCAGGCCGGCGGCATAGAGCTGCCCGGTCTTCAAGGCATCGATCAGCGCAGCCTCGTCGATCACCTCGCCGCGCGCGGTGTTCACCACGATCGCGCCGCGTGGCAGTTTGGCGATCTGTTCGGCACCCAGCATGCCGCGGGTGTGCTTGTTCAGGGGTACATGCAGGCTCAGCACATCGGCATGGCCCAGCAGCTCCTCGAAAGAGCCCAGCAGACGAACGGCGGGGTTGGAGCTCTGCGCCAGAGCCGGGTCAAACGCAACCACCTGCATGCCGATGGCCAGCGCAGCCGCTGCCACCCGCTGCCCGATCTGCCCGAACCCGACCAACGCCAAGGTGCGGCCCTGCAGCTCGATGCCATCCTGCACGCGCGACCAGCGGCCGGCATGCAGTTCGCTGTCCATCCAGGCAATACGGCGGGCTGCGGCAAACATCAGGCCCAAGGTCATCTCGGCCACGGACTGGGCATTGGCGCCTGGCGTCACATACACAGGAATGCCGCGCGCCGTGGCCGCCTCGACATCGATATTGCTGACGCCCACGCCATGCTTGGAGATGACCTTGAGCGTGGGGCAGGAGGCAATGGCCTTGGCCGACAGCGCGACGGTGCGCGAGATGACGGCATCGACCGGTTCGGTCGCCATGATGTGCTCCACCTCCTCGGCGCTGTTGCCATCCTGCAGATAGATGACACGGGCATTGGCCTGGGCCAGCAGGTCAACCCCGCTTGGGGCCAGACGGGGTGCGGTAACAAAGATGCAGAAAGTCATAGGTGAGAGTCAAAAAATCAAACGCTGAAGCCGTACAAGTTGCAGGCGTTGTCCAGCAGGATCTGCCGTTGCACAGCGCTATCGGGTACACAGGCAGACAGCCAACGCAGCAGCGCTGCGTCATCGGGGGCCGCATCTCCGGTCTTGTGGATAGCGGGGTGCGGCCAGTTGCTGCCCCAGACCAGGCGGTCAGGAGACAGCGCAATAAAGCGCTGGGCGACACGGGCAGCGGAGGCGTAGCCCGGCGCCTCGGCCGCGCCATCCAGCTCTGCGCCGGACAGCTTGAGCCAGGCGCGCTGCTGCTGCAGCAGCTGGGCCACCACGTCAAATGCGGGATGCGTGCTGCCGCCATGGCCCGGCAAACGGGCGAGGTGGTCAAACACCACCGGCACTGGCAAATCACGTATCGCGGGCGCCAGCGCAGCAATCTGATCAGCACTGGCATGTAGCTGCAGATGCCAGCCCCAGGGTGCAATCAGCCGGGCCACCGCATGCATCTGGCCAGCAGCCACAGGCGACGGCCGCAGCAGGTTGAAGCGCACGCCACGGGCGCCGCGCTGGTGCATCGCGGCCACATCGTCCGCGCTCGTGCTGGCATCCACCACGACGACGGCGCGGGCAACGTCCAAGCCCAGCTCGGCCACCGCATCCAAGGTGCAGCGGTTGTCCGTTCCGTAGCTGGAGGGCTGCACTACCACCACCCTGCGGGTGCCCAGCCGCGCCTGCAGCTGCCGGTAATCGGCCACAGTGGCTGCGGGCGGATGGAGGTCGGCCCCAGCCGCATAGGGGTAGCGGGGATCGTTGATATGAATATGGCAGTCGCAGGCGCCCGCCCATTGCTGGCCTGACAGAACCGGCAGCGGCGAAGGCAGCGCAGGCGACGCATGCTTGCCGGTGGCTACCGCATCAGTCATCGATCGACACCTTGCTGGTCTGGGCCGCATTGGCCCAACGCTTGGCTTCCGCTGCCACATAGGCTTCAAACTCCACACGCGTCAGCGCCGTGGGCTCGGCACCCATCTCCCGGTAGCGCTGCTGAACCTTGGGGTCCTTCAGGGCAGCGGTCAGCGCGCTGGAGAGTTTGTCGAGGATGGCAGGAGGCAGACCGGCAGGCGCAAACAAGCCGGTGTAGAGCGTGGCATCCACCGCCGGGAACCCCTGCTCCGCCAAGGTGGGCACATCGGGCATCAACGGCGAGCGCACAGGGCCCAGCTGGGCGATGGCCTTGACTCGGCCATCCCGGATCAGCGGCGCGGCCGTGGTGATCTGGTCCACCATCGCATCCAGGGTATGGCCCATCAGGTCGGCCGCCGCAGGGCCTGTGCCTTTGTAGGGAATGACGGTAATGGGCGTGGCCGTGGCGGCCCGCACCAGCTCGATCGCCAGATGGGTGAAGGAGCCGTTGCCAGCGGTACCCACGCTGGCGCCGCCCGCGCGGCCCCTGGCATAGGCATTGAACTGCGCAAAGTTGCTGGCGGGGATATGGGTGGAGATCGTCAGCACCGCCGGATTGGTGGTGATGCCACCAATGACCGTGAAGCTCTTGACGCCGTCGTAAGGCACCTTTTTGCTGACCGCATTGGCCACCGCGTTGGGGCCGGAGTTGCCCAGCAGCAAGGTATAGCCATCGGGCTTGGCGCGGGCCACATAGGCCGCGCCGATCACGCCGCCAGCGCCGGGCCGGTTCTCGACGATGACCGGCTGGCCCAGCGACTTGCCAATCAGGTCCGAAATGGCCCGTGCCGTGAAATCGATGTTGCCGCCCGGGGCAAAGGGCACCACCAGGGTGATGGCGCGGGTTGGCCAGGCGCTTGCAAAGGCCGCCGAGCAGGCGAAGGCCAGCGCTGCCACTGCAGCCTTTTTCGTCATATTGCGCATGTCTTGTCTCCTGTTATGGGATGGCATTCTCCAGTCGACAAATCATTCCGTCCATTGGATAATTTTCATAAAATAATTCCTAAAAGTTATCGATGGACATCAATTTCCGGGACCTCAAATACTTCGAAGCGGTGGCAGATGCCGGCCATGTCGGCCTGGCTGCCGACAAGCTGGGCCGCACGCAGCCGGCCCTGAGCAAGGCCATCCAGCGGCTGGAGGAAGCTTTTGCGTGCGAGCTGTTTGAGCGCAAGGGCCGGGGCATCCAGCTCACCGCCGTGGGCGAGGTGCTGCTGGCCCGGGCCCGGCTGCTGCGGGGCACGACCGAGGAAGTGCTGCGCGAGGTCAACGACTTCTCGCGGGGGCAAGCCGGCCATGTGCGCATTGGCAGCGGCCCCATCGCCGCCGACTATGTCCTGCCCGAAATCTGCAACCTGCTGCTGGCCGAGGCGCCCGAGACCACGATCGACATCACCACCGGGCCCAGCCTAATGCTCCGAGAGCGCTTGAAGGAAGGCTCGCTCGATCTGCTGATCGGCCTGATGCCGGACGACGATGAGGAGCTGGTATCGCATGCCATCGTCGACGACGTCGTCGTGGTCGCCACCAGCCGCCGGCACCCCGTGTTTTCGCTGCCGCAGATCACTGTCGAGTCGCTGCTACGCTGGAAATGGGTGCTTCCGCTCGAGAGTATCCCCAGCCGGCAATGGCTGGATGCCGCCTTCCGCGCCCGGGGCCTCTCTACCCCGCAGGTGCAGATCAACGCCAACTCCATCCCCCTGCTGCCCCGCTTGATTGCCCACAACGAGCTGCTGAGCTTTCTGTCTCGCCACACCTTGGCAGAAGCGCGTGGCCACCAGGCGCTGCGCGAAGTACCGCTCAAGGAATTGCAGCTGCACCGCAAGCTTGGCGTGACCTACCGCCGCTCCGGCTACCTATCGCCTGCGGCCCGCCGCTTGCTGAATCTGCTGCGGGAGCGGGGAAGGAGTTTGTTTGTGGGAGCTGGGGATTGAAAGCCACAGCAGAGCGCACCCCGCACTTGTGCAAGAACGCCACCCGGCCTCGGGCGCAGACACCAACATGCATCCGTAGTCCAAAAACTCGAATGCGGCATTGACGCTGAGGGCTGGCGCATGCAATCTATCAGCCAACAACGCCTATTCATCCCTTACAGGCAGAATTTTCCCCCCTATAGCCCCCCATCATTTCCCCAGAAAAGATAGAAAATGGACTGGAAAAGAGCGCTTGTCATCGCCGCACTGGTGAAGCAAAAGGTCGCAGAGGTGGATGCCCTCGGCTTATGGCAGCACATCCTTCCCGAAGTCGCCGCCAGCGAGCAAGCATTGGATGCACTTGAAATGTGCCTTGGCGAAAGCCTGGACTCGGGGTACAGAAGCTTTTTGCTGCATGCCGAGCGTTTCATTACCAGATTGACCTATTCGGTATCGACGATCTCTTGGCGGGGCCACGCGCTGATCGTGCGAAGGAACTTAGCGATTCGCTGGAGCGGATGCCCGACTTGTGCGGATGCGACCGGTCAGAATTGATGGCAGTGGCGGTTTCCTCCGACGACATCGATATCATGCTCATGACACGGCCCCATGCAGGCGAACCAGGCCAGGTTTTCTGGTTCGCTGGCGGACTGATCGATACCTTCCCCACATTTGAAGATTTTTTCTGGCAATGGTCGACTACAGCCGGCTTGACTACCAGGGACTTCTTCACAACCAAACCTCGTAGACAGACACCGACGCGGGACCATCGCGAGGTTCGGCAGAGCTATGGCCTGGATGGCTCTGCACAGACTGCAGCGTTAATCTTTCGCCCAGTCCAACTGCCCCAAGCCCACGCCGTTGCCGTGGCGGTCACGTAAGCGGATCATGGCGCCACCTCGGTTCATCAATGGCTTGGGAGAGTCCCGGTTCCAGGAAGCACCATCACCAAGCCGAACTATGCAACTGACTTGGTTATCGGCGCTTCCCGTCACGGGTGGGCGGCAACTGGCTAGCCCGTCTTCCGAAACGGCTGCATTGCCTTCTATCTTGCTGAGGGTGAAGCTTGTCTGGAGCGCTGGCAGGAACCATTGCCCCAAGAATTCTTCGGGCCAGGTTTCTGCCCGTTCCAACTGCAGGCGCCTGATGCGAACAGGCTGCTCGCCGGGCAGTTGTACAAGGCCCGAAGTCCAGTACTGCCATTCTTCTTGAGGCTGGGCGTTGAACTTTTGGTATGCAAATTCCAAAAGCGCATCGCCTGCATGGCTACGCCATTGTGCAGGCTGCTGTACGCCCCCGATGCTGCGACCATTTGCATACTCATCCATCGGGATGGTCGCTACCGTAGCCAAGGTATCGACCCCTTTGCTCACATAATCGGCACTGCCCATATGAAAGCTGGGCTGTCCGTCGGGACGGTAGTTGAAAATCTGCAAGATCGCAGTGCTGCCTTGAATATCCAGGGCTAAACCCCTGCCTGGCTTTCCAGTTAATTCGTCCTCTACCACCCAGGTTCCATTGATAGGCATCAAGGTATTGAAATTTTCACGAGCCGAGCACTGCAAGGAACAAGCGCCTGGCCCAAATTCATTTCCGTCTGGATAATAGTTTTGCTGTGTATAGGGTGTTATCAATTTGCCATCGACTACCCGAGTGGAGCCCTTGATGCTGGAGAACTGGTCGAAGCCCGTCAGCTGCAGCGTAGTGACCGGCTGGCTTTCGCCAGCACCTGCCAAATCCACGAAGCCTGACAAATCATAGCCAGCCAATTCAAAGTTCAATCTGGCGATGTTGGGGCCTTCTGCGGGTTTCCCATCAAATCCCAGAACAGGTTCAGAGCCTGAGGGAAGGCATGTAAAGCGGCTTCTCAATCCATCTGGTTCACAGACCAGCTTTTGAAAAATAGTTCCGCCATACCCTCTGGGGTTGTACCCGTGCTGATGCATGGTGAGCTCGGTTCTGTTGTCGCGAGACCGCGAAAGTTCCGCCATCCATTGAAAGGCCACTTCTCGCTGTGCATTCAACACCAGCATGGTCATGAGACGCGTGCCGTTTTGCATGACGGGATTCGTCACGCCTTCCATCGCGCTGTCGACCAGGAATCGCCTTATCTCGACTGCAGGCTCGCCAGGAAACTGCACCGTTCCTTTCAAGCCGCTGGTAAAGCTCACCGTCACATTACCCAGATTGGCGTCCTCTTTCGCATCCCGTGCCTCGCTGCCAAAGCTACGGCCACCTTGATAGCGCATCAGCGGGGCGGTGACAGCCGTGCCATCCATATGACCGGTGGCAGTGTAGAAGGTGGCATCCCCATTCTTCTCATAGCCAAATACCTGCATAAAAAACGTATTTCCCTGTACATCAATCGCCAGGCCACGTCCAGGCTTGCCGTCCACTTCTTGATTGATGACCCAGGTGCCAGCTTGTGGCGTGAAATCGCGCGCTGCCCAACTCGCGGCTCCTGATAAAGCAGCCAAAGAAACCAACATAGCCGAACGAATCACTTTTATGCATTGGGTGCTTTTCACTTTATCTCCTATGGTGCGCAGCAAGTATAGGGGATGCGTCGTTAATCGCTGGCTATCTACCGCCATCCTTTATTTATCCGCAACCCGCAGCCAATGCTCGCTGCGGAATACCTCTGTACACAAGCACGCTGTGAAGAGCGGTGTCACTCTCAGGCGTCAACAAACGAGCCCATGTCGTGGGTGCAAAAAATATTAGTTCCCAAACCAGCTGCGGCGGATCTGGCAAAAAACTGCCAGACCAGCCGCGCAACGAGGGACCGTTAGCCTGCCCCTCAGCCCTCTCGCCTCTGTTTGATCAAAAAATATGACTCCAATGCTCTGCCATGCAAGCTGATCACAGCCAAGGCCTTCAGTCCTGCTTGCGCGCCACCACACGGCGCCCCACCAGGCCCATCCCGCCCACTAGCGCCGCCAGCAAGGCCAGCGCCCAACCCGACAGCGCAGGAACCGCAATGGGATTGGCGCCGCCGTTGCCTGGGGGCGCGGTCACCACCACCTGCGACGGGGTCAACACGACGGCCCCCGCATTGTTCGCATCGCCGCTGTAGGTCACGGTGATAGCGCGCTCACCCTGCGCCAACGCGGTGGTGGTGCAGCGGGCAGTGGCGGTATCGCCCACGGTGGCAAGGGCCACGGGGCCGCCGCAGAGCACGGTGGGGCCATCGCTGAAGGTGACGGTGCCGCCAGGGGCGCTGCCGATCACCGTCGCGGTCAAGGTCACCGCCTGGCCCTGCTGCACTTGCTGCGGGCTGGCCTCCAGGCTGACCTGCGCGGCGGACTGGCCGACGGCGAAGCTGGCGCTGCTGGTTTGCAGCAGGGCCAGCTCGGCCAGGCTGGGGTTGAGCGCCAGGCTGGCGACGAGGCTCTGGCTACCGGCTTGGGCAAACTCCAGATCGTCAAACACGGCAATGCCGGTGGCAGTTGCCAGGTCTACCGATACCGGCGTGGTGGCCAACACCAGCTTGGCCAGGCGGCCCGTGCCTGGGCCTTGGGCCAGCTGCACGCTGCCCAGCGAGGCGAGTGCGCCAAGGGCTGGGTAGCTGGTACTGTTAAAGGCCTGGCCGTTTTCTTCCAATGTGACTTGTGGCGCTGGCAGCATGGGCGTGTTCAGCGCCACCGCTGATGGCTGCACGCTGAACTGCATCGCGTAATGGCTTTGCACGGCACCGGCGTCCACGCAGAATGCGGACACCAGGCCGTCGGCTGCATAGGGGCGTGCGGCGCCGCGCTGGTCCAGCGGCGGCACGGTCACCCCAGCCGCGCTGGCCACGCCCGCACAAATGCTGCGCGAACCGGGCAGCGCCAGCAGGGTTTGCGTGTTGCCGCCGTAGTGGCCCAGCGGTGCCAGCCCAGGGTCGATGGTCGTAGATGTGTCCCGGGTAAAGACATTGCCACCGCCATCAACGAAGGTCAGCCCTGTGCTGCGGATATCAGCCGCTGGCCCAGCGCCGCCGCTGTTGCCGGCCACAATGCTGTTCACCAGCGTCAGGCTGGGGGTGTTGCCACCGTCGGCTGCGCCACTGATACCACCGGCAACGCCGCTGCTATTGCCTGCCAGCGTGCTGTTCACCAGCACCAAACGGCTCTGGCCCTGGCTGAACAGGGTGCCGCCTTGGCCGGCCGCATCCGGGCTGGCATTGGCGCTGAAGGTGCTGTTCTCGATTTGCGCCACACTGCCCAGGTTGGCAAGCGCACTGCCACCCAAGTCGCCTTGGTTGGACACCCAGGTGCTGCCGCGCAAGCTTGCGGTGTGGCCCGATGCCACCAACAGGCCGCCACCCAGCTGCGCAGCACTGTTGCTGTCGAAGCTGGAACCTTCAATCTCCAACGCACCCGTTCCATGCGAGTACACCGCCCCACCCGATCCCGCCTGGGCCAGCGTGTCATTGCCGCCGCTATAGCCCCCGGCTGCGGCCACATTCTGCGCCAGCACCAGGTTTTGCAGCTGCACCATGCCGGTGGAATGGTTGAGCACCGCGCTGCCGCCGTTGGAGCGGCCTTGCGCCAAGCGCAGGCCCGCCAGGCGCACCGGCTGCGCGGCAGCCTCGATCTGCAGCACACGGCTGGCACCATTGCCGCTGACCGTCAGCACATCGGCGCCCGGGCCCTCGATGGCCACGCTTTTAGCCAGGCTGATCTGGCCATGGGCCAAGCTGATGGTCTGCGGCGCAGCGGGGTTGAACACGCTGGCATCAAACTCGATGACGGGCGCGCCGCCCAGCATATTGGCCTGCAGCACCGCATCGCGCAAGGTGCAGGTGTTGGCATTGCCCTGGGCACAGGCTTGTGGGTTGCTGCCATCGCTGTCGCCAGCGTTGTTGACCACATAGCTGGCCGCAAAGAAACGCAACACGCTGGCGGGCGTGATGGGGCTCATGCAATGGGTGTTGGGCGGGGCCACATAGCAGCCTTGGGTAAACACCTGTACCGCTGCATCACTGCCGCCCGCGCCGGCTGGCGCCACAAAGCTGAGCGACGTGGCTGTCACATCGAAAGGCTGGATATAGGTAAAGCCCGCAAATTGCACTTGGGCCGTGGCATCAAAGTGGCTGCCGTTCACCGTCACCACCGTGCCGCCTGCGGCATCGGCCACGGCGGGCGCCAGATTGGTGACGGTGGGCGGCAGCAAGAGCACCTGCGTGCTGGCCGAGCCTTGGGCCACTGGGTTGGACAGCGCATCTGCCACCGTGATCTGCTGGCTGCCCGTGGCGGCCAAGGTGGCGCTGAAACTGCCCGCGCCGCCGGAGAGCGCGGCGTCTGCGGGCAACTGTGCCCCGGCATCACTGCTGCTGAAATGCACGGTGCCGCTGTAGCTGGGCATCGCATGGCCATCGGTATCGAGCGCGTTGACGGTGATGTTGAACGCCTGGCCCGCAGCCACTTGCGCTGGCAGGCTGATACCGAAGCCGCCCAGCTGCTGGGCCGCAACGGTAAAGGCCGCGCTGCTGACCGAGGCCGCGCCCAGGTAGGCACTGAGGCTGACGCCCGCGACCGGCACGCCACCGGGCAATGTGAAGCTGACCGTGCAAGCAGCCTGGCCGCTGGCATTGCTTGGCGCGCAGCTGGCGCTGGAAGTCAGGCCCGCATGTGCGCTGGCAAGCAAGGCCGGCGTAACCCCCACCAGAGGCTGCCCGCCGCTTTGCACATCCACCGTCACCGGCAACGCCGCGCCCGGCGCCACCTGGCTGGGGAAAGGCGAAGGGCTGGCAAGCGTCAGGGTATAGGCTTGGCCTTGCACAGCACCTGCATCAATCACCGCACCCACGGTGGCTGGGCGCGGTGCGCCGATCTGGTCGAGCGCCTGCTCGCCTGCCGCGTAGCGGCCCAGGCCCAGTGCCGGCGAGCCCGCCAGGGGCGGCATCGTAGGCATGGTGCCGCCATAGGCGCCCAAAGTTGCCATGCTCACTTGCGCCGCATCCTCCAGCCGAACGGTATTGACCAGGCTGTTCTGGACTAGGAAAGAGGCCCCTCCGACGACATCCGGATAGCTGTTGGAGGGTGCTGTATTGCCACGGATGATGGAGTTGACCACCAACGGCGCACTGCTGCCCTCCTTATAGAAGCCCCCACCAAAACCGGTCGTGGCCAGGTTGGCGCTGATGGTACTGTTATGGATGACCACGCTGCCGCCAGAGCTGCTGTTGATGCCGCCCCCCCGGATGGCGCGGTTATTGGCAATGGTGCTGTTGTGAATCAGCAGCGCCGTGGCAGTCGGATCATTCTGGATGCCGCCCCCGTAGCCAAACGACGCGTTGCTGGCCGTGTTGTTGGCCACCGTGCTGTTGAGCAAGCTGAGGCTGCCGCGGTTGAGGATACCGCCACCATTGCTCGTGCTGGTGTTGGTGTTGCCATCGATCCAGCAGCTGTCGACCGTGAGCTTGGCAGCGCTGTTGATGCCTTGGCGCGCGCCACTGATGCGCAGCCCAGCGAGACGAACCTCCAAGGTACTTCCGGTACCGCTGGCGCCTTGGCCGGCATTCATCACAAACATGGTCTGCGAGCTGCTGCCCCTCAAGGTCAGCAGATGCGCACCCGGGCCCGCAATGTCCACGCTGTAACGAGGAGCCAATTGGCTCACCGCAATCGTCTGCGGAGACGAAAACAGGCCCGCGTCAAACTCGATGCGCGCCGCAACGCTGCTGTCTGCATCTGCATTGAGCGCCAAAATCGCATTGCCGAGGGTGCAAGTGCCACTATTGCCTGCACCGCAGCCGGACGCATTCACCGTAGCGCTGGTTACGGCATTGACCACATAGGTTTTGGCCTGGGCCGCCAGTGGCAGTGCAGATGCCAATGCCAAACTGCCCAGCAAGATCAGCTGCCGCAAGCGGCTCCCGGCGGCCCTTGCCTGCGCTGTGCGCTCAAGGGTCGTTGCCAGCCCAACTCTCCCGCATTGCGCCCGCCTGTCGACGTTACCGGCGTTGCCAAAACTAACCATAGTTACCCCCAGTCTTGTCTTGAGCGCAGACTAAAGGGGTAAGCCGGTTTTGCCATCCCGTAAATTAGTGATTCGGCTGCGGGTGGCGGGCTTTCAGGGCCTGCCCAGGGGAGATGTGGGGACTATCGAGGCCCATGCGCGGCACTGGGGCGATGGTCAGCGCTCGGGTGAAAGCCAATGCAGTCCGCTTGCTTATCAGCGTCCAGCCGCCAGGCTTCCCAGACCTACTCTGCGTCACCGATCGCGTGGCTTGGCCCAAGCGGAAGAATACAGAACAGATGCCTGGCATGCTGCCATCCGCTTCTGCTCATGCAAGGGCAAATAGCGGTTGGCCTCCGCGCGATGGCGCTTGCCGAAGGCCCCATAAGAGCCGGTACCTTGGTGCAGCCTGCACAACATGCCGCGCGTGAGTCCAAGGCTCAAGGTTGACCCGCCCCCTGCTGCAGCTGCCGGCTCAACGCCTCTATCTGGGCATCGATTGAAGACAAACGCGCATGGTCGCTGGTGCCCGGCGCCGGCCTGCGGGCCAGCAACTCCGCCCCTTCTTCCCTCAAGGCTGCCAATCTTTCAGCCAAATCCTGCAGGTTTCTAGAACGTTCTGACATTTGGTTTTCTTCAATTTTCTTTGAAAAATTAACTCTACCTATTTATTTGATGAAATCTATCCGGCGTTACAAAAACTACATAACGAAGCGATTTCCGCTTACAGAGTGCCCGTGCCAGCGCATTGAACTTTTCCGCCGAGCACGGTCCCGGCTGCCCCGGCTTTGCCAAGACCACAGCCATGCGGCATCTACCCCGCATCTGCGCAGCAGCCCCGTCTGAGGCGCAGATGCGCCAAAACAGGAGGCCTGCGCAAGCCCCGCGCTGACAGCGGGCTGCCGTGGTCCCCACTACGCTTTTGCGACGCGCTCAGCGCATTTCTCAAAACCACAAGAGCAGCACCACATGGTCAAACCCCAAAAGCCTTTGGCTTATGTCACCGATGCCTCGCCCGGCTGGCAGCGCATCCAGCGCGGCGACGGGTTTGTCTACCAAAACCAGCGCGGGCAGACCATCCGCAACCCGCGCCAGCTCGAGCGCATACGCCTCTTGGTCATTCCCCCCGCCTACACCGATGTGTGGATCTGCCCCGATCCGCAGGGCCACCTGCAGGCGACGGGCCGCGATGCCCGGGGGCGCAAGCAGTACCGCTACCACCCGCTGTGGCAGGAGCAGCGCAAGCAGACCAAGTTCGAGCGCATGGCGGCCTTTGCGGCCAAGCTGGGTCTGATTCGAAGGCGCATCCAGCGCGACCTGAAAGCGGGGGATACCACGCAGACCTCGGTGGCGGCAGCGGTAGTCCGCCTTCTGGACACCACGGCGCTGCGCATTGGCAACGACAGCTATGCGCGCGAGAACGGCTCGTTTGGGCTGACGACCCTGCGCAACCGCCATGTGACGATGCGCGCATCGCGCATCCGGCTGGCGTTCAAAGGCAAGAGCGGCGTGGAGCAGCAGGTGGAGCTGGAGGACCCGCGCGTCGCGCGCATCGTGCGGCGCTGCCAGGACCTGCCGGGCCAGCGGTTGTTCCAGTATGTGGATGACGCGGGCGAGCGCAAGCAGCTGCGCTCCGAGCATGTGAATGCCTATCTGCACGAGATCGCCGGTGAGGACTTCAGCGCCAAGGACTTTCGCACCTGGCATGCCAGCGTGCTGGCCCTGTCGCTGGCGCTGCAGTCGCGCAGCAGCGATGCGCCGCTGACGGCACCCGATATCGTCCGCCAGGTCGCCCAGCACCTGGGCAATACCGTAGCGGTCTGCCGCAAGTACTACATTCACCCCCTGGTGATGGAGGTCTGCGAAGGTCCCGAGGGCGGCGCGCGCTGCGATGCCTATGCGGGCAAGCTGCGCGGCAGCGCGGGATTGCGCGAGGCCGAGCGCACGCTGATGGCGTTTTTGGCGACTGGCAAGCGGCGGCGCAAACCATAAAACGGCTTTGGGCCTTCTCCTTTAGCGCATTGGGCAGCTGCTGCAGCGTGCATGCGGATGCCTGGCGCCAATCCTGGCACAAAGAAAAAACGCCGATATCTCCACGATATCGGCGTTGCGGCCCAATGCCTGGCGCAATCGGATCAGCGTCGTTGTGCGCGGCGCAGGCCCGCCATGCCCATGGCTGCAACTGCCAGCATCATCAGCACCAGCTTGGATGGATCGAGGGTCGGCACTTTCTTGAGCTGAGGAGTACCCGGGCCATTGGGATCAGTGGGGCCACCATCGGACGTCTCTGTTTGGCGGTTGGTAAAGGTGCAAACCAGCTCCTCGGCCGATACCAGGGCAACGCTCAGTTGCCGCGTGGCTACATCGGTGGTGATCGTGCTCTTCGGCGGGGCGCCATTTTGGTCGGTGCATTGAATGCTGGCGAGCTTCCAACCGGAGAGAACACCTTCCGTCCAGGTGTAGCTTTGGTCGGCTGCCAGGTTGTCGATGGTCTGGCTACCGGAGCCAGCCTGGGTCGCCACCGCCATGGTGGCGGGCACACCCGTGCCGGTGCCGGCAAAGCTGAAGCTGGCGGTTCCCGTGGCAGGGGTACCCGTTGCGGTTTGCGCCAGCTTGGCGATCGTTACCTTGCCAGGCGGCAGTGCAGCCAGGGTATTGGTCACCACCACCGTCAGGGGCGTCGCCGGCCCCAACACATTGGTAGGGTTCGGGGCAATGGTCGCCGTCCCCACCCAGGTGTAGCCATTGGGCGCTGCGGGCGGCGTATCTTCGGTCACCGTACAGCTGTCCTTGTCATAGAAAGTCAGTGCCGCGCTGTCCGCGCTCAAGGCGCCAGCGGCAACGGTGGCCGACCATGTCTGCGGTGCCTGCGCGCCGCAGGTGATGGTGCCGGTAAAGGTCATCGCTGCGGGCATGCCTGCAGCAGGCAAGCCTTGCACCTTCTTCGTGACGGTGATGGGCGAGCTGGTATTGAAGATCTGGAAGTTCACCGTGCTGCTGTTCGACGAGGGCACGGGGTCCAGCCACCCTGGCGCCACAGCGGCAGAGGCCGTATTCGCATAGGTACCCGCGGTGTTGCCGGCCGCTCCAGTGATGACAAAGCGCACGATGCCGCCTTCGGGAAGCGCAGGGATGGTGCTGGTCACCGTGTGGCTCGCCGCGTCGTAGTTCACCGCACCACAAATGGCATTTGGCGTCTGGGCAGCGCACATCGCATTGCCGTAGACAAAGCCGCTGGGCAGAGGGTCCGAGAAAGCCACGTTGTTCGCCGCAGCAGAGCCCGTGGCATTGGCCACATCAATGGTGTACACCACGGTGGAGCCGCTCACGCTGGTCGTTACCGGGTCCACCTTCTTGTTCACGGAAATATCCGCACAGCTGACAGGCAGCGATACGCTCGCCGAATTGCTGGCCGGACCCAGATCGATATAGCCTGCAGGAACGGAGGCAGAAAACGTGTTCTGGATAAAGCTCGACGCGCTGTCGCCACAAGACGGAACCGGGAGCGCCGTTGGCGTCATCGTGTAAACCACGGTCACCGCACCTCCCACCGGCAGCTTGGGAACGGCGGTGCTGAACAGCATCACATCAATACCCGCTTGGGATTGGTTGCCAAAATTCGATGCATCGGGGCACACCGCACCTCCCGCCGCAGTACAGCTGACAAAGGCCGTGCTGGTATTGATGTACTGGTAAGGCGCGCCGTAGGTGTAATTCGCAAAATTGGTGATCGAATCGGTGATCTGCACCTGGTCCACCGCATTGGGGCCGTGGTTGAGCAAGGTCATCGTATAGGTAATGGGCTGCCCTGCCACAAACACGTCGCTGCTTTGGGTCTTGGTGACTTCCAGATCGGTTTGCGGGCAATCGGGCGCGCGCGGCGTTTGAATGCTCACCTGCGATGCATTGTTGTCGTAATTGCTATCGGTCATGCCGCTGGGCAAGGTGGCACGGAATTCATTCTGGATGAATCCTGCGCCCGAGCTGCAGCGCTGCGTGCCCACAATGGTGGGCGTCATCGTATAGACAATGGTGAGCGCACCTCCGGCAGGCAGACTGGGCACCGTCGTGTTGAACAGGTTGTAATCAATACCCGTCGCCGAGATATTGTTGAAATTCGGGCCATCCGGGCAAACCGCGCCGCCAGAAGCCGAGCAGTCGACAAAGCTGGCTTCGATATTCATGTAATCGTAGGGAGCGCCCGCGTTGTAGTTGGCAAAACTGGTAATGGAATCACGGATATAGGTGCCATCGGCGGCATTGGGGCCGTTGTTCACCAGGGTCATCGTGTAGGTCACGGGGGCACCCGAGGTAAAGGTGTCCGTGCTCTGCGTCTTGGTCACGGCCAGATCCGACTGCGGGCAGTTGGGCGATTGCGGTGTGGAGATGCTGACTTGCGCAGCATTGTTGTTGTAATCAGAGTCGGTCATGCCCGCTGGCACCGATGCCCGGAACTCGTTTTGCAAAAATCCCGCGCCCGTGCCGCAACGCTGCGCACCGGTAATGGTCGGCGTCATGGTGTAGACGATGGTGATCGAACCTCCCGAGGGCAAGCTGGGCACGGAGGTATTGAACAACACGTAGTCAATGCCAGTAGCAGACTGGCTATTGAAATTGGAGCTGGCCGGGCACACCGCTCCGCCCGAGGCGGTACAGCTGACAAAGGTATTGGCAATCGTCAGGTAGTCATAGGGTGGGCCTGAGTTGTAATTGGCGAAATTGGTCAGACTGTCTTGAATATGGGCGCCATCAGCGCTGGCCGGTCCATTGTTTTGCAACGTCATCGTGTAGGTGATGGGAACACCCGGTGCAAACACATTGCTGCTTTGCGTCTTGGTCACGGCCAGATCCGTTTTATAGGACATGGCGGTACTCACCACGCTGGTATTGGTGGCCAGATCGGGATCCGTCACCCCCACAGGGGTATCCACGCGGGCAGAGTTCGTGATACTCGAAGGGCCACTGCTGGGGAAATTCCCGGTGATGTTGATGATCACCCGCCCCAAAGCCGGAAAGCTGGGAATGGTGGCCGTCACACCCGAGGCGTCGATCACCATGGAGCTTGGGCATGCCGCACCGTTGATGGCAGACACGCAGACAGCGGCAACATTGCTCAAATTGGGCGGCAAGCTATCGACCACACTGGCCCCACCCGCTGCACCTGGACCGTTGTTATCAATGGTCAGCACATACAAAAACCCATCCCCACCATTGGCAGATACCGGCCCTGTCTTGGTAATCTGCAGATCTGCTGTTTGCGCCTGCGCAAACGCCGGCAAAAGCATAAAAGAGAATAACAAGAAGCAGAAATTGGATATTCTCTTCTTTATAGAATTAAATGACATATAAAATCTTTAAAAGAATTTATCAAAGGACGTCAACCCATCATTAACTGCAAGAAATGAGTTAATGGCGTTTACCCAAAACCACCCACAAAATCGCATGAAGCCGCTCTCTGCGGCTTCATCTGCCATGGCCTTTACCCACAGCCAAGGGCCATGAGGAAGTCAATCTCCAACCAACCTGCGATTGCAAACAATTGAAAAATTCTAATAAATATATGAATTAATCAAAGAAATCTATTTTATTTCAAACACGACATTGAGACTGTGAACAATCTCTGATCACATCTAGATTGCTGATAAGTTGATTGGCACTGACTTGGCGCAGCGCCGGAACTTGTGGCTGCCCGGCAGCGACCATCCACCATCCGCGCTGGCCATCCAGCGTCGAAGAGTCAGCCCAAGCACTAGGAAGCCCTTTGTGGGCCGAGCGTCAGCGCTGCGGTGGTGGGCAGAGGCCGCTAATATCTCGATGATGTAACTAAATGTCAATGACTGAAAACAGTGCCAGGGAAAACCCTTGCGCCAGCCATAGCCACTTGGCAGTGGAGCCCCTGCGCTCAAGTCCATCGGCTTGATAGGGCTCAGGCGGCATACCGCGCCAAAGGTGAAAGCGGGGGCGCCCAGCGCTGCCACGGGTACATTCGCAGCATGGGCAACCTGGTGGCGCCCTGCCCCAAGCTCTACCACCAACTCCAGTTAGATAGGTTGGCAGTCAGCGCCTTTGACCTGGCGCTGGGCTCGGCCTGCCGGGTTCGCCAGCGCCTGTACGATCTGGACACTGTGCGCGGCACTGCGTGCCGCATGGTTGAGCGGCACCTGCTCAGAGCCCGAACTGGCAGCGGGAAGGAACCGCATGCTGTTGCCGGGACAAGCAGCTAAGTGCTTTCCCGCGCCCCTGGCTTGACTCGGCTTTGGGTGGAGTCGTTACACTCATTAACATCCAAAAAATGGAGGAGACCGTGTTCAGGCCTGTCATCTATCTGCTGATCGCATTAGCCGCGTGGACGGTCTACAGCCGCTATGAGCAGCAGCAGGCCGCATCGATGCGGGATTCCGAGCCGGTTCTCTCCGAGCCCGAGCCACCCGAGGCACCTGAAGCAGCAGCGCCCAGTGCGCCGAACCCACTGTTCAAATGCGATGGCCGCACCCACTGCTCGCAGATGACATCGTGCAAAGAGGCCAAGTTTTTTCTGAAGAACTGCCCCGACACCAAGATGGATGGCGACAACGATGGCATTCCCTGCGAGCGGCAGCTCTGCAACGTCAACAAAAGACCATAAACCAAGAGCCTGCGCTGCAGGCTCTTTTTTCCATCGCTGATGGCTTAGGGACCCTCTACATAACTTCCTGCCGTAGTCTGAACGCGGTCTCGGGTGATCTACGTCCACCCCGCTTGGCGAGCGTTTTGCATAGCATCCCTAGAACTTGCCGTTCAGGGTCAGCATCGCATTGCGTGGCAGCGCCTGCATATTGCCGTTGTAGACCGAGCTGACGGTCTGGTAGTAGGTCTTGTCAAAGACATTGTTCAGGTTCAGGACTCAAAGTCCAGGTCGGGTCAAAGCGGTACTGCAGCATCAGATCCCAGGTCGCATAGCCGCCCTGCGTGAACTTGTAGGGCTGGCTCTCGCCGCTGCTGTTGGTGACAGAGCCGCTCACATACTGCGTGCTCTGGATACGGCCACTGCCGCCCACGCGCCATTTCGACAAAACACCCGGCAAGGTATAGACGGTGGACAGCTTGAACAAATGCTTGAGCGTGATGCTGCTGAAGACCGTGCCTTCGGTCTTGTCCCGCGTCCGGTTGAAGGTATAGCCCGCCGCCAGCTGCCAGCCGCTGGAGACCTCGCCCCCCCACTTCCACATCAAAGCCCCGGCTGCTGACCTTGCCCTGGGGCAGGTAGCAGCAGCTCGCGCCCCACAAGCTGTAGTTCTCCGACTAGCGTTCATCGAGCACCGCAGTGCCGGTGCGCTCCACGTTGAAGACGCTGAAGGTCGCGTTCATGCGCCCATCCATCAGCTCGCCTTTGAGCCCCGCGTCATAGCTCTTGCCCTTGATGGGGTTCAGCGGCGTGCCCGGCTGCGGGCCCGCCAGGTTGAGCGCCTGGGGTTTGAAGATCGACGAGTAGCTGACGTAGGCCGAGCAATGCGGGTGCAGGTCATAGATCACACCGCCATAGGGCGTGAGCTTGGCGCTTTCCTTGAACGATTTGGCGGACCAGGGGCTGGTGTTGCCAGCGGTGTCGATGATGTCGGACATGGTCTGCGTGAACTCATAGCGCGCCATGCGGGCGCCAGCAATCATATGCAGCTTGTTGCTCGGGTGCAGCCGCACAACGCCATAGGCGCCCAGCTGCTCCTGGCCCCAGGGGCCGTAGCGCTCGCTGAGGTTCAGGTTGAACTGGTCAAATGCCGGGTTCCAGGGCTGAATATCAAACACAATGCCGCCCACCGTGCCGCTGTCGGTATAGCTCATGTTCTGCCAGCGGCTGCGCACCCGCTGCCAATCAGCCCCGATGAGCAGCTCATGGCTGCGGCCCAGCAGCGAGAACGGGCCGCTCAGGTTCAGATCCACCATGTCCTGGGTGTTGGACGAGTCCAGCACTCTGCCGCGCCACACCGGCCCGGCCAGGTTTTGCGGATCTACTGCGCCGGACAGCGTGCTCCAGCGGCGTTGCTGCTCGGTGCGCGCATGGGTGGCGTTGAGCTTGAGCTTCCAGTGGTTGTCAAAACGGTGCTCCAGCTGGGCAAACATCTCGTCGTTCTCGTAGTGGAAGTAGGCCCAGGGGTTGGAGAAGGCCGTGCTGCGCGGCAGGCCCAGGCTGCGGCCATCGGCAAAGCGTGGCAGGCCGGCATAGTCGCCCTTCTGCCGCACCTTGCCGTAGGAGCGGCCCACGGTCAGCAAGGTGTCGGCCGTCAGGTCGGCCTCCAGCACACCGTAGAGCGAAGGCTTTTCCTGGCTGATGTAGTCAAAGTAGGAGTAGCCCTTTTGGTAGCTTAGCACCGTACGGCCCCGGATGCGGCCATCCTGCGTCAATGGGCCGGTAGCATCGATCTCGGTGCGCTGGTTGCCCCAGCTGCCCAGCGATTGCGACACCTCCACCTGCCGCTGCGCCAACGGCTTTTTGCGCACCAGGTTGATGATGGCGCCCGGATCGCCCACCCCGCCCAGCAGGCCGGATGCACCGCGCATCACCTCCACCCGGTCGTAGGAGCCCATGTCCTGCTGGGGCTGGTAGGTGTAGGCGCCCAAGGCCATCGGCGCGCCGCCATCGATCTGCATGCTGGTGATCTGAAAGCCGCGCGAGAAATAGCGGCCGGAGTTGTCAGCCACGATGACGCCAGGCGTCAAAGTCAGGGCCTGCTCCACATCCACCACCCGCTTGTCATCCATCAGCTGCCGCGTCACCACCGACACCGACTGCGGAATCTCGCGGAAGGACTGGTCAGTCTTGGAGGCAATGCTGGTCACCTGGTTGGTGTACGAGCCCGTGCCTTCGGTCGTGCCATTGGCCGAGCGCCGCGCCGTCACGCGGATCTCTGCCAACGAGCGCTCGGGCGCCAGCGCCGCAGCCGCAACGACCGGTGCGGCCGGCGCGGGCGCGTTGCTGGCCGGCTTTTTGACCACCAGGTAACTGCCGCTGGCCTGCTGCACCGCCTGCAGCCCCGTGCCTGCCACCAAGGCAGCCAGGCCCTCTGGCACCGTGTGCCTGCCCTGCAGGCCGGGGCTGCGTAGACCCTCGGTGGTATCCGGGGTGAAGGACAGCAGCACGCCGCTCTCCTTGGCAAAGCGCGTCAAGGCTGCATCTAGCGGGCGGCGGGGATGGCCTAGGCCTGGGCGCTCTGCCCCTACGGCGGCCTGGGCGTGCGCGGCAGGCAGCAGAACGGCAGACAATGCCAGCGCCAGAGCGCCATGGGCAAGAACGGTGGAGCGGCCGCCAAAGCGGCGCGCGGATGTGCGGTGATGGGCCATGGATGCAATACTCTCTGTTCGCCTCGGTGGCGACGGCGGTCAAGAGGAATCTCGGATCAACCATGTGATCTCCTCTTCTTGAAACGCTGCTCGGCCAAACAGCTCAGCCCATCCCCATTATTTTTTGGGGCCCTGCCCGCACCAAGCGGTACGATGCCGCGCGGCAACCCCACAGCCGGCTGACGGTCTGCACCTGCAAGGACAGCAGGCCGGCGACGTTGTCCAGCACCTTGGCAATATCTGCCAGTGGGTAGGCACCCGATACGCGCAGGGTCGCCACGTCGTCATCGCAGGACAGTGGATGCACGCTGTAGCGCCCCAGCTCCTGCAGAAAATCATCCAGCCGCTTATCCCGCGTGACCAGCACCTCATCGACCCAGGCCGCATTGCTGTCTTCGCGGGCCGGCTGGGGCTCGGCGATGTTCTGGCGGTCAAAGCTGCTCTTTTGGCCGGCCTGCAGCACCAGGCTGCGCTGGCCGTCCACCGGCGCCAGGCGAACCGCACCTTCATAAACCCCCACCCGGGTCGGCCCGTCCGCATCCAGCCGTACCGAAAATCGGGTGCCCAGCGCGGTCGCCAGCCCGTGGGGCGTCTCCACCAGCAAGGGCCGGCCACCGCCCTCCTTGCCGCTCTGCACCAGAATTTCGCCAGCAATCACGCGCAGCCTGCGCTCGCTGCTGCCAAAGCGAATATCGAGCACGGTGGATGCGTTCATGACCACCCGCGTGCCATCGTCCAGATCGATCGTGCGCCGCGCTGGCCCGCCAGTACCTCGCGCCAGCTGGTCTGCCGGTAGCCTGTCCAGGCCGCACCGCCGGCAACGACCAGCACCACCAGCGACTTGACCATCTGCCTGCGCCGCGCCGAGCGCTGCGGCGCCAAGGCGGCTTTGGCAAAGTTCAAGGTATCGGGCCCCGCCATCGCACCCAGCCGGCCGTTAACGGCCTCGATGCGCTGCCAGGCCTGTTCATGCACCGGGTCTGCCGCCCGCCATTGCTGCCATTGGTTTTTCAGATCGGGTGTGGCATCTGGCGATTGCAGCTCCACCATCCATTCCACCGCCTGCTGGGCAACGGCCCGAGGAATCGCCGCCTCAGCCATGGACGGCGAAATAGCACTGCATGCCCGCTTGCACGATGTAGCGCTTCACGGTCGAGAGCGAAATGCCCAGCGCGGCCGCAATCTCCAGCTGGGGCATGCCCTCTAGTTGCGCCATCAAAAACGCCTGGCGCACGGGAGCCGGCAATTGGTCCAGCATTCGATCGATCTCATCGAGCGCCTCCAGCAAGAGCGCCCGCTCCTCGGGCGACATCGCCATCAAGGCGGGCGCCTGCGCCAATGCCTCCAGGTAGGCCTGCTCCAGGCGTTGGCGGCGGTAGCGGTTCAGCAGCGCATGCTGGGCAGCGGTGGTCAGAAAAGCGCGCGGCTCCTTCGCCGCCACCGGCTCATCGCGCAACAGGAGGCGCAGAAAAATGTCGTGCGCGAGGGCGGCCGCATGGTGCGCATCGCCGAGTTTGCGGCGCAGCCAGGTGCGCAGCCACGTGTGGTGGTCGCGGTAGAGCGCGCTGACTTCCTGTCGCACGCCGTGGTGCGCACTGGCATCTTGGGACATAAAAATGGGAGCTCCGCGCAGGCGCCCCCTAATTTATTGCAAATGATTCTTATTCTATTTTAATTTGTACCCTCAAGTTTGATCAGGATTTGGGTGTCGGTGCTTGACGGTACCGATCAGCCCAACGCTGAGGTCAACGGGCGGTTGAACACCACATCCTTCATGACCAAGGTCGAGGTCATGCGCTGCATCCCAGGCAAGGCCGTCAGCTTCTCGTCGTAGAGCTTCTGAAAAGCGGGCAAGTCCTTGACAACGATCTGCAGCAGATAGTCTGGGTCGCCAAAGAGCCGCTGGGCCTAGATCACGTTGTCCAGTTCCGCGACCGCCTTTTCAAACTCGCGCACGACCTTGCTGCTATTGAGCGTGACGAAGACGATGGCGGCGAAGTCCAAACCCAGTGCCGCCGGTGCCAGATCGGCACGGTAGCCGCGGATGGCGCCCGCCTCCTCCAGCGTGCGCACACGCCGATGGCAGGAGGACAAACTTAGCCCCACCTGCGCAGCCAGGTCTGTCAGGCTCAAGCGCCCATCCAGTTCCAGCGCTGCAAGAATTTTCCGATCCAGTGCATTCATTTTTCAATAGCTTCCATTTTTCTCTTGTTTATTGGAATTTATGGGAAGCACATTCTGCTACATGTTGCCTATCCTTCTGTCCTTTGTTTGAAGAGAGAAGTACTGTGCCTTTGACCGCTGTAGCCGCCTTCTGGGCAGTGTCGTTTGCGTTGGTAATCACCCCGGGCGCCGATTGGGCCCATGTCATTTCTGCAGGCCTGCGCGGACGCCGCTTGGCCTGCTCGGCGGTTGTGGGCCTAGCCTGTGGCGCCTTATTGGCCACGGCGGCCGTGGCCGCAGGCGTTGGCGCACTGGTCGCCAGCCATCCCATCGTCTTGACGGTTCTGACGGTGGCCGACTCCGCCTACCTGCTCTGGATGGGCGTGGCGATGTTGCGCCGCCCTGCCGCCACCGTCAGCGCCCAATCCGAGCTGGTGGGTGGTGGATGGAAATGGGCGTGCAAGGCCGCAGGTATCAGCAGCTTTAATCCCAAGCTGATTCTCTTGCTTCTGGCGTTGCTGCCGCAGTTTGTGCACGCCGAAAGTGCCTGGCCCGTCACACTGCAGATCATGATGCTGGGTGCCGTGCATGCGCTGAGCTGCTGCGGCGTGTATCTCGCCGTGGGCTTGGCCGCACAGCGCGTGCTGGGCTCGCGCCCAGGCGCGGCACTGGTCGTATCTCGTGTGTCTGGTGCGCTGATGCTCGGCATCGCGTTGCTGCTGCTGGCTGAACGGGCGATGCATTGATGGAGGCGGTGGCTGCCGATCAGCAGCAATGGCACATTCGGTTTGCAGCTTCACTGGATTTTGCTGGTGCTGATGAGCCGTTCAGCATTGGGCAGCGACAGACGGTGTAGAGTAAAGCGGTATGAGCACAAAAGAACCAGCGATCGGTGGCGTAAAGGCAAGTTGGAGCCCACTTTCGAGTTGGCCGTCCACGCTCATTTATCGAGGTACGGTGTTTCGCTGCCTCAAAGCCGTTTGGCCTTATGAGAATGTCGTTGACGTTATGGTGGTGGTCGATCACGAATCACCTTGCGGCTTTGCATTCATCGTCACCACAGGGTACAAGGCCGGCCACATTCTTGTGAAGCTGCCCGTAGATGCCAGGGCGCCGAATGCACAGGCTCTTTCTACCGATTGGATCATCGCCAACTGGGCGTATTGGATTTATCCGGAGTGCCCAGTTGAATGCGTTCGGGTGATAGAGAACTACCCTTCCGAGGTTCAGATTGAAGACGCTGCGCTGTCAGCTCCCCGCGGTCTTCAAATGAAGTAAGCGACCAGAATCAGCCGGCCGCATCACCGGCCCAGACCCGCCCCTCTTAGACATGCCGCTTGATTTGAGTAGAAATAAAATCTGCAGTCTGTTGTTTGCACTCTTCGTTGGCTTGTGGGTGCGGCAAAACTTTTTGGAATACCGCTATCCAATGATTAACTTTTGAGCGTTCTGTCTCGCCGTTCGCACGCCGGTAAGCCATCCAGGTGTTGAGTTCCGTGGGCCTGCGACTGATCGATTCCTCAAGGGCAGGAACATAATCATCCTGCTCCTCGATAAAAAGCCGAGATGGCTCATCGTCGATCAGTCAGGGATGATTTTCTTCAGCCCAACGAAAGATGATCGGTATCACTTGGCGAGGCTGCTCTAGGGATCCTCTGCAAAACCGCTGAATTCAGACTGGCCAGTTAGCTCACAGCCGATTTGCCCGCTTATGCGCGGTTTTGCAGCCAAGCTTCTACCCGCATCTGGGGCTTTTTGCCCTTTTGGGCCATCTGCAGGCGCACTCAGGCCTGCATCCTCATCAACTGCTCTCGCACCAGCCACAGGTTGGCCAGCGCAAACATCGTTTGGAGCTTGTTGTCGTTCTTGGCGATGCCCCGGTAGCGCACCTTACTGAACCCAAACTGCTGCCCGGCGATGCGAAACGGGTGTTCCACCTTGGCTCGCATGCTGGCCTTGGTTTGCTCGTATTTCTCTTTTAGCATTCCCAGCTCGGTGCCCAAGTCCAGCTTCTTGCGCAGCCCTTTGCGCATGGCAATGTGCCAGGTCACTTGGCTCTTTGCCGCCTCTGCGCGTTTGTCCACGCCTTGGTAACCGCTGTCGCCCAGCGCATGTCTCTCTTGCCCATGCAAGAGACTATGGGCATGCGATACATCGGCTTCGTTGCCTGGTGTTGAAACGACGGTGTGCACCAGGCCCGAGTTGCTATCGACACCGATATGGCACTTCATCCCAAAGTGCCACTGGTTGCCCTTCTTGCTCTGGTGCATCTCAGGGTCCCGCTCACCGCCTGCATTCTTGGTGGAGCTGGGAGCTGCAATCAGGGTGGCATCGACCACGGTGCCGTGTCTCAAGAGCAGGTTCTTGTCTGTCAGGATGGCGTTGACCAGCGCCAGGATCTGCAAGCCCAGCTGGTGAGTCTCCAAGAGGCGACGGAACCGCAAGATAGTGCTCTCATCGGGCATGGTGCTGATGCCCGGATCGAGCCTGGCAAAGCTGGCGAAGACGGGGGTGTCGTAGAGCGCTTCTTCCACTGCCGGGTCCGAGAGGTTGAACCACTGCTGCAGCAGGTGGATACGCAGCATGGACTCGACTGCAAATGCGGGCCTGCCGGTAGCTTTGGGCGGGCTGTGTGACTCAATGAGTGTCACCAGCTCGTGCCAGGGAACGACCAAGTCCATCTCGTCCAAGAACTCACGCTTGCGCGTGCGTTTGGACTTCTTCTCGAATCCGGTAGCCAGGCTCATTTGCTTCATGCGCGGATCATCCCATGCGGTGGGGCGGGCTGGGACTTTTGCAGAGTTTCCCTAGCAGTTGTATTTTCTCTACGACTTCATAAATGTTAGTCACAACTTCGTCGCCATCCGCAGACCGAATTTCTTCAGCGATGAGCTGTTGGAGGTGCGTCGTAGTTTCTATGTTCATCGCCGCATGATAAAGCTACGCCGCCCATCGACGGGTTCGCTTAAGCGCCCTGTAGTCGCGAAGAATCCGTAAATTCTTGGCAACCAGCCTGTTCTACTTGGGCCATAACTCCACTGCATATTTGATCTCCCATTTTTGCTGCAGCGGGCTTCAACAGCGGAGATTCAACAGTCCAGCAAGCCCCCTCACCGCTTCCCAGCACCCCCATACATCTCCCCCGCCGGAAACGCATTCGTCTCAAAATCCAGCCAGGGCGGGTTCTGTGCATACATCTCGGCCGTCAGTTCCTTGATCGCCGAGATGTACCAGGAGTCATCATTGACCCGGTGGCTCAGGATGATCGGCGAGGTGGCGCGCTCGTCGTCGATCAGGCGGTAGACCAGGTCCGAGCGCACCCGGCGCCAGACGCTGTGTGTGCTCACCCAGATCGACCAACTGGCCGACGACGCCGCCCAGCAGCAAGTGAGCGGCGCCATCGCAGAGCAAGCCGCCGGCCCGATGTGGTTGGCCGTCTCGTCCACCCGCTACCGCCTGGGCGTGGATGGCGCCAAACAACTGCTGCTGGAGAGAAGCGGCATCCCGGCGCTGCAGCAGTCCCTCCAACATGCGCTCGCCCAGGTGCCCCAGGCGCGCAGCCATGAGAAAGCGCTGCTGCTGCAGGAGATTCGCAGCCAGCTCCAGGCCCTGCATGCCGAGCGCCAGCAGCGCTTGGCCCAGCTGCGCCAGCTGCAGGCAGAGCAAGGCCAGCGCTTTGCGAGCGACCTGGCCGCCGTGCAAGACAAGACCGGCCGCGACATCCATGCCGTGCTCGATGTGCCGGGGCCCGACCATTCACGCACGCCCGATAGCTTTGCCGACCAGTTCAAGATGACGCCCGGCAAGCTCGAGCGCAACCGCCTGCAGTCGCCTACTCCAAGGCCTGCATCAGCATCAGCGCCATCTTGACCAAGCATGGCGTGGTGGAGCTGCCGCTGGAGCAGCAGACCCAGGTCAAGAGCCTGGACAGCGTGATGGTCGCCGTCATGGGCGTCTCGGTGAAATACCGCCAAGACATGCGCCGCCTGTTTTGCGAGGCCGCCGGGCGCAACGCCCTGGCCCAGGCCTTTACCCGCTACTTTGAGCGCTCGGCCGACCGCCAGGCGCTGGTGCAGCGCATGGCCAACCAAGAAGCCCGGGTACAGGCCAGCGCCCAGGCTTTAACGGCCTTGAGCGCACTCGAAGCACTGGAGACCCGCGCATGAATGCGATGGCCGGCGAGCAGCAGTTTCTGGCCCATGTGGTTGGCAGCGCCGCCGGGCCCGCCGCTGCCAACGACCAGGCCAGGCGGGCACATCTGCATTCCCAGCTGCTACAGTTGCAAGCTTGGCAAACCACACTGCAGCAAGTCCTGAGCAGCGCATTTTCACCAGAACCCGGGATACAGCCCAGCCACCCGCTGGCCCAGCAGGCCCAGGCCCTCCACCAGCAATGCCAGGATCTGCAGGCGCGCTGGGCGCAGCAATGGTCTGCGCTGCAGCCCGCGCGCAGCCTGGCCCAGGACTTTGAGCAGCGCGAGATCCTACTGGTGTTTGGCAAGTTCAATGCCGGCAAAAGCTCGCTGTGCAACTTTCTGGCCGAGCGCTTTGCCGCGCAGGGCCAGCCCGTGCGCTTCTTTCATCTAGCAGATGGGGCCGTGGTGGAAAGCGATGAGCCCCTGCGCGAAGGCGCCACCGAAACGACAGCCCGGCTGCAAGGCCTGTGCCTGGGCACCGGCCTGGTGCTGCTGGACACCCCCGGCCTGCATTCCGTCACGCCCGAGAACGCCGCCCTCACCCAGCGCTTTACCGAAAGCGCCGACGGCCTGCTCTGGCTCAGCAGCTCCACCTCGCCCGGCCAGGTGCAGGAGCTGGACGAACTCGCCCGCGAACTGCGCCGCAACAAACCGCTGCTGCCGGTCATCACCCGCAGCGATCTGATCGAAGAAGACGAGGTCGATGGCGAGATCCAGAAATGCCTGCGCAACAAAACCGAAGCCAACCGCGCGCTGCAAGAGGCCGACGTACAGGCACGCGCCCAGGGCAAGCTGCGCCAGCTGGGCATTGATCTGTCGGTGCTGAGGAGCCCCGTCTCCGTCTCGGTCCACATGGCACGCAGCCAACCGGGGCCCTACCCCCTGGCCAACGCCGGCCTGCTGCGCCTCTACACCGCCATCGCCAAGGTACTGGCCCCCGCCCAGGCCTACCAACAGCGCAAGCCAGCCGAGGTGCTGCTGCACCACCTGGAAGAGAACGTGCAATGCGCCATCGATACGGAACTGCTGCCCCAGCTGCAGCGCTTGCAGGTGGCTTTGGACCAAGAGCAGGAGCGCCTGCAACACAGCAAGGCAGCGATGCTGCGCGCCGCATGGCGCCAGACCATCCCGGCACTGCCGGGATTGCTGGAACGGAATGCGGACCAATCGCCTGTGCTGTGCGCCCAGGTTGATGCGCTGGTGCGAGGTGAGATTAGGGAACAGCTGCGCAGCCATCTCGGTGGCTATGCACTGCCTGCGCTGCAAGCAGAACCAGCGACCCTGGGGTTGCCACCGGCTACTGTGGGCCCTGATGCCCTTTACGCGACTTTGCAAAATGCTGTGCGCGAGCAGCTAGAGGTGGCTTTGGCTGCGGCGGTCGATACCTGCAGCCATGCACTGGAGCCGATGGTGCTGCCAGTCGCGCAGATGCAGGCGCATTTGCGGCAGTGCAGCCAGGATTTGCATAGCGTGGGCACTGCGTTGCGGGCTTGAATGCGAACGCACGCCCATGTCCCCCATGTCCCCTAACGAGCCACCTAGAGTCATGGTTTGCCATCCGATCCGGGCTTCGGGCAAAAACATGCCCATGTTTTTCAAGGTGGATGGACGATGCTCAAGAGCAGCAAAACGGCATGGTCGAACGCGTAACCCGAACGATGAAGGAGCAATGCGTACACACACCGCTTGGAGCGTCTGCACAACGCCAGCAGGGTCCTTGGGGACTCGATGGGCTTCTGCTGGACGGCCCCGGGTCAGGCCAGAACTGCTGGTGCCAGCCAATCACCAGATCCGCGCGATAGATACCATCATCTACCTACCATATATCCCATAGCTTGCCGCATACGCCTTGTGCCTGTTTTATAGATTGGAGGCGAACAAAGAACAATCAAGCAGAGGGATTTTGGGCTTGCACTCTCGCGAGATTACGAAGGATCTACAGAGAGGAGAACGGCCTGTGCAGCGCAACGACCTAGCTGGATTTCAGCCTCAAACAGCGCTCGGCAGCACAAGCACACCCCGTAATTAAATGTGATTTGGAGTTCACAAAGCAATACAATTTGAGTACGTTCAATAGAAAGACATACGATGAGAGGCTTAACAGTCAGTCAGCAAATCTCCGCCAGTTTTGCACTAATTATTGCGGTGATGTTCGGGATGTCCGCCACCTTTTATATGCGTGCGGATTCGAACTACGAGCGGGCTGCCGATGTTCTCTCCTCTGACCTCGCGGGCATGGGATTCGCTGGCCAGATGCGCCAGGATTTGACCCTCCATTTTTACCAGACGCTCAATCTACTGCGGGATGCGGAGGCGAATGCCGGTCGCAGCAGCGATGTACTCGCTGAAAACAAGGCACAGTTGAGTGCGATCGAAGCCAGTTTGGACAAGGTTTACGCCAATTACCTCAACACCATCACCCGCCAGGAAGATCGCGATGCGACCGCGGAATTCGCGCGTACACGTGAGGCGTATCAGAAAAATACACATCTGCTGGTTGACATTGTGGAGCGTGGCCAGGTCGCTGAAGCTGCGCAGTTGCGCAGCGGGCAAATGCTGCCGCAATGGCGCAAGGCGCAGGAGCAGGTCAGCCGCATCGTTGACTTGAACCAACATGCCGTGGAGGAGGACATGCAGACGATTCAAGAAATCGCAAGCTCCAACAAGCGCTTGGCAGTCAGTGCGCTGGTGCTGGCTCTGGTGCTGGCCATCATTTGCGGCCTGCTCTTGCACCGCTCGATACTACGTCCTATTCAAGCAACCTTGGCGGCCATGAAAACGCTGGGTACGGGCGACCTTTCGAGCAAGCTCAGTCTGAACCGTAGCGATGAATTCGCTGCCATTGAGGCAGGCTTCAACGGCATGGTCACCTCGCTTCGCGAACTGGTGGTACAAGCGCAGCGTTCATCGGTACAGCTGACAACGTCCATCACTGAGATCGCTGCAACCACCAAGCAACAACAAGCTACCGTCACGGAAACGGCTGCGACCACCAGCGAAATTGGCGCAACTTCGCGCCAGATTGCCGCGACCTCTCGGGAGCTGGTGCGCACCATGGGTGATGTCTCGGCCCACTCCGAGCAAACTGCAGCGCTGGCCGGGTCGGGCCACCGAGGCGTAGTACGCATGGCCGAGGTGATGCAGGAGTTGACCAGTGCCTCCGAAATGGTCAACGCCAAACTCGCCTTGCTTAACGAAAAGGCTGGCGGCATCAATCAAGTCGTTACCACCATCGTCAAAGTCGCTGACCAAACCAATCTGCTGTCTCTCAATGCTGCGATCGAAGCCGAGAAAGCGGGCGAATATGGCCGCGGATTTGGCGTAGTAGCCACTGAAGTACGCCGTCTGGCGGACCAGACTGCGGTTGCCACCTACGATATTGAACAGATGGTGCGCGAAATTCAGTCTGCCGTGTCCGCAGGCGTAATGGGGATGGAAAAATTCTCCGAAGAGATGCGCCGCGGCAATACTGAAATGTCCCAAGTTGGCGACCAGCTGTCACAGATCATCCACGAAATTCAGGTTTTGGCCCCGCAGATGCAACAGGTCAGTGAAGGCATGCAAACTCAGTCCAGCGGAGCCGAGCAAATTGAGCAGGCCTTGAGCCAACTCACCGAAGCCAGTGGCCAAACCGTAGAGTCACTGCACCAGGCCGGCATGGCAGTTGAGAACATGAGCGATGTCGCCAACAATCTGCGCAGCGGGGTTAGCCGCTTCAAGGTTTAATCGTGGCATTGACCCCAGCAACGGAGTCTGCACCGTTGCACCTTCTGTTCAACCTGGGCGCTGATCGTTACGCCTTGCCTGCCAGCGTGGTTCGCAAAATCATGCCACTGCAACGGCTCAAGCATGTGCCGGAGGCCCCCGCCTGGGTGGCTGGTTTGCTGTCCTACCACGGGGAGATCATTCCAGTACTGGATCTTTGCCAGCGTGTATTTGGGCAAAAGGCTCGGCATAGCATCAACACCCGCATGGTGCTGCTGCACTATTCGTCGACCCAATCCCTTGGCTTGATCCTTGAGAAGGCCAATCAGGTGATGCGCCTGCCTAGCCCCGCACAACAGCCGACGGGGCTGGATGCAGGAGGCGCCTACCTGGGCGCCGTTCAGGCGCAAGGCTTGGGCGACATGATTCAGCACATCTCCATTGAAGGGCTGTTGCCACCGGATATGGTCCGGTTGCTGTTCCCGCCCCAGGGCAAGCTAGCATGATTGAACGACTGGAACAACTCTTGCGATCGCTTATCGGACTCGACGCGAGTACGCTGGGCCGAGGGGCAGTCGAGCGTGCGCTGCGGCAACGGTTGAAGGCCAACTCCATGGATGAAGAAGCCTACTGGAGCCATATCCGCCAATCGCAGACAGAGCAACGCGCACTGATCGAAGCCATGGTGGTTCCTGAGACCTGGTTTTTTCGCTACCCTGAATCGTTCTCGCTGTTGACCACCCAAGCGCGAGCGCTACAACGCCGGCTCCCTGTAGGGCAACCTTTGCGCTTGCTCAGCTTGCCATGCTCCAGCGGAGAAGAGCCCTACTCCATGGCAATCGCCATGTTCGATGCCGATTTTGCGGCGCACGAATTTCAGATTGATGCGCTGGACATCAGTCAGCGCGTCATAGAACATGCGACCCTTGGCCAATATGGCGTGAATGCCTTTCGCGGCGATGATCCAGGCATCCGCGAGCGGTATTTTCAACGTGAGGCGGATGGCTCCCACCGCATCGATGAGAGTCTACGCGCCGTGGTGCGCTTTCAGTGTGGGAACATACTCGGCAGCACCATGCCGCCTTCGCTGACGGACTACGACATCGTATTTTGTCGCAATCTGCTGATCTACTTTGACCGACCTACGCAGTTGCGGGCGCTGACCAATCTCAAACGCTGGCTGCGCGCCGACGGACTGCTGTTCACTGGGCCAGCCGAAGCAGGCGTTCTAAGCCAACAAGGCTTCGAATCGCTGGATGCCGCACACAGTTTCGCGTTCCGCCGCCGCACCCTGCCATGCCCCCCAGTGCCAGCGCGCCCCATATTGCCTGCGGCGGTCAAGCCGCGCGCGCCTTCGCCTTTGCCATTGCGTGCCACTTCGGCCGTACGCCGAATGGCGCCTTCACCAGCTGCCAAAAGTGAATCGCCGCCAACGGGCGATGCAGCGGCTGGACTGCGCAAAATCACCGAGCTCGCCAATGCAGGACGCAGCGCAGAGGCGCTCACTGCCTGCGCACAGCAGTTGACCCAGCATGGGCCGACCGCCGAGTTGTTTTTCTGGTGGGGTTTGATATGTGACGGTGCGGGCCAGGCCGAGGCTGCCCTGCGCCACTACCGCAAAGCGCTTTACCTTGAGCCCTACCACACCCGAGCACTGGCACACCTGGCAGCCCTGCTGGTGACACAAGGCGACCACAGCGGTGCGGCACGATTACAGCAACGGCTGAAGCAGAGAGAAACCCAAGATGCCGGCAAGTCCTGATCGCCATATCCCGCTAGAGCCCCCAGCTATTGACGCCTGCTGGCAGCGCATTGGTGTTCGCGGCGACCGCTCCTGCGAGAGGCTGCTCCAGCATGTTCATTGCCATAACTGCGAACGCTATGCCGAGGCTGCCGCTCTGCTGCTCGATCGGCATGAGCTGGATCTGGAGATGGTGGACGAGGCTTCGTTCGCGGAGAATCAGCAACCTGACCCGCTGGCTGATGGCCAGACACTGTCGGTCCTGATCTTTCGCATTGGGCAAAACTGGTTGGCTCTGCCTTCAACGCTTTTGCTAGAAGTATCGTTGCCCGTGCCCGTTCACGGACTGCCTTACCCCCGCAACCGTTCACTGCGTGGACTGTGCAATGTACGGGGAACCTTGGTTCCCTGTATGGCGCTTGACCTGGTATTGGGCCTGACCACCGAGACCACGCCGCAAGACCGCCCCCACATGCTGATACTGGACACACCTGGCGGCCCACTGGTGACGGAGGTTCAGACGGTGGAAGGCATATACGCGATTCCACTTGCCAAGCTGCAAAAGACGGGCCATGCCAGTGGCCTTGCGGTCAGCCAGTTAGCCTCTGCGGTGATGCAGTGGCGGCAGCACAGCATCACGGTGCTCCATGCTGATCGCCTGTTGCAAGCCTTGTCCAGGAGCCTTAGATGATCCAACAAGCAACACCGCTGGCACATCTCGCGATGTATGGACCAAAGGTCAAGCCATGAGCCTTGATGCCTACAAAGACAGCTCCATGCTGGAGTTGTTCCGTCTAGAAGCGCAGGCACAAACCCAGGTCATGGATTCATGCCTGCTGGTACTTGAGCGTGAGCCTACCGATCCCGCGCAGCTGGAGGCCTGCATGCGTGCAGCGCACTCACTCAAAGGTGCGGCACGCATTGTCGGCTTGGATGTCGCTGTGACATTGGCCCATGTGATGGAGGACTTGCTAGTCTGTGCCCAGAGCGGCAAGGTCCGCCTGAGCAGCACACGCATCGACGCCCTGCTACGCGCTTCAGAGGCATTGAGGCAGTTGAGTGAAGGGATCAGCGTGCAAGGGCTGCCTGCGCTGCAAGCAATCCTGGCAGAAGATACGCAGCAAGATGCGCCGGTACCCGATGCCATGCCGGACTTCAGGCCGGCCTTGCCGGAAGAAGTCTCCGCCATTGAGACCAACGAGCCCGAGCCCTCCGGTGAACTGCATGACCGTATCCTGCGTGTGTCAGCCGAACGCCTGGACCATCTGCTCGATCTGGCGGGACGCTCACTGGTGGCTGCACAGCGTACCAAGTCCCTGGGCCAGGAGTTGGCACAACTCAAACGCCTGCAAGACCATATTGATCGATCCCTGCATGGGTTGCGCGATGCGCTGCTGGGGCAGGAGCTACCGCCTCGTGCCAAGGCCTTGCTATCCGATGTGAACCACTGGACGCTGGAAGCCAAAAGCCAGTTGCAACAACATACAGCGGCTTTCGACAGCTTTGGCTGGGCCTTTGAGCAGCGCAGCCAGCGCATGTATGACACCGTATTGGCCTCGCGCATGCGCCCCTGCGCGGATCTGATGGCTGGCAAGGCGCGCATGGTGCGTGAGCTCAGTCGCAGTCTTGGCAAAGAGGTATGGCTGAATCTGGAAGGCGAAGAGGTACAAGGAGATCGCGACGTACTGGAGACATTGGAAGCACCACTGATCCAGTTACTGCGCAATGCGGTGGACCACGGCATTGAAAGCCCCGCACAACGGTTGGCCAGCGGCAAGCCGGCACAAGGCAACTTGGTACTGCGGGCTCGGCATGCTGCTGGGCTCCTGGTCCTTGAGCTGGAAGACGATGGAGCAGGCGTTGACCTCGCTCGCGTACGTGCCGCAGTCATCGCACGCAAGCTGGCCACCGAAACGATGGCCCAGCACATGCATGAGGAAGAATTGCTGGCTTTTCTGTTCCTGCCGGGTTTCAGCGTGAGCGAGAAAGTCAGTGAGATCTCTGGCCGTGGGGTGGGCCTCGATGTGGTCCAGCACACGCTGCGTCAACTACGCGGTACGGTGCGCGTCCGCCAGCAACAGGGGCGAGGGACGGTGTTCCAGCTGCAACTGCCTCTGACCTTGTCGATGCTGCGCTGCTTGGTGGTGGAGATCGGCGGTGAGGCCTACGCGCTTCCGCTTGCGCAAGTGGAGCAGACTTTGCGTATCCCGGCGGACGCCATCAGCATGGTGGAGGGCCAGCAACATATCTGGGTACGCGAGCGCGCCATCGGTCTGGTCGCTGCCCACCAGCTTTTGCAACTGCCGCATGGCAAATCCGATCCGCTGGGCCTCCCAGTGGTTTTGTTACCGCACCACGACCGAAGCCTTGCCATTGCGGTAGACAGGATTGTTGGCGAGCAAAATCTGGCTGTCGTTCCCATCGACTCCCGCCTAGGCCTGCTGCGCGGCGTGGAGGCAGGTGCCCTGCTCGATGACGGCAGTCCGGTGCTTATCGTGGATATGGATGACTTGCTGAACTCCGCTGACAAGCTCTTGGGTGCAGGCCAAGTCGAAAGGGTTGCACAGTTGTCTGAAGGGCCGTCACTGCGGCGCAAGCGCGTATTGGTGGTGGACGACTCGCTGACCGTGCGTGAGCTGGAGCGCAAGCTGCTCATTGGGCGCGGTTACGAGGTGACCGTGGCCGTGGATGGCATCGATGGCTGGAACATTCTGCGTGCAGAAAAATATGACCTCCTGGTGACCGATATCGACATGCCCCGCATGGATGGCATTGAGCTGGTAGGCCTGGTAAGGCGCGACGCACAACTGCAGTCCATGCCCGTGGTGGTTGTATCCTACAAAGACCGCGAGGAAGACCGCAGACGCGGCCTTGATGCGGGAGCCGACTACTACCTTGCTAAGTCGAGCTTTCACGATGAAACATTACTGGAGGCTGTACACATGCTGATTGGCGAGGCTGTTGGATGAAGCTTGGACTGATGGTTAACACCCCTGAGTTGGCGCAACGCCTCGAACACGCTTTGGAGCCGCTGCACGACATCCACTGGGTGGCACAAGACGAGACGCAGGCCCTGCGCCTGTGTCGTGACATGCCCCCTGAGCTACTGCTGCTGCAACTGGGCACAGCTGATCGAGTGGCCTTTTCGCAACGTGTCATGAATGAGGCGCCATGCCCTTTGCTGCTGCTGGATCTGGCAACCGAGCTCCATACCGAATGGGCATTCAATGCCTTGGGCCACGGCGCCCTTGATGTGGTGCATCTGCCCGAATTGGCGAACGGCAGCGCTTTCAATCCAGCGCTGCTGCTGCGCAAGATCCAGAACATCGCCTGGCTGGCCACGCCCCCGCAGCCTGTTACCCAACGAGCCACGCGCACCAGCGCGAAACGCGCGTGCCTGATTGCCATCGGTGCCTCCGCTGGTGGGCCCGCCACACTCAACCAGTTGCTGCGTGAACTGCCTAAAGATCTTGACGCCGCCGTGGTACTGGTTCAGCACCTGGACGACAAGTTCTCTGCGGGCATGGCTGAATGGTTGGCGCGGGAATCAACGCTTCCGGTACGCCTGGTTCAGGCTGGTGAGATACCGCAGACCGGCGTGGTCTTGCTGGCTGGCCGCAATGAGCATTTGACGGTGAGCCGCCGCGGCGACCTGCAGTATTCACTCAAGCCTGATGCGCAAATTTACCGTCCGTCGATCGACATTTTCTTTCAAAGCATTGCCGAGCAATGGCGAGGTGATGCCATCGGTGTGTTGCTAACGGGTATGGGGCGAGACGGGGCAGATGGGCTCAAGGCCATGCGCGAGCGAGGCTTTGCCACCATTACCCAAGACCAGTCCAGCAGCGTGGTGTGGGGAATGCCCAAGGCCGCCGTTGCTATCGATGCGGCAGCGGAAGTCCTGCCTCTGGACCGCATCGCCAACCGCTTGGCCGAACTATGCCGCTGGATGGCGGTAAAGAGAAATTCATGACTCCTATTCCAACTCTGGATGAAAACACCTCTGCCGGGGAGCCTGGCGAGCTTGAAGTCAAGGTTTTACTAGTAGATGACCAAGCCATCATCGGCGAGGCCGTACGCCGCATGCTGAGCCATGAGATCGGCGTGTCTTTCCACTACTGCGGAGACCCGAAAAATGCCATGGAAATGGCGGAACACATCCAGCCGACCGTCATCCTGCAAGACCTGGTGATGCCCGGTGTTGATGGTCTGGACTTGGTGAGCCAATATCGCAACAATCAGAAATTACGCGACCTGCCCATCATCGTTCTGTCATCCAAGGAAGACCCGAAGATCAAGAGCCAGGCATTTGCAGTGGGGGCCAATGACTATCTCGTGAAACTGCCAGATGCAGTGGAACTGATAGCACGTCTCCGATACCACTCCCGAGCCTATCTGGCGATGAAGCAACGCGACCTGGCGAACCAAGCCTTGCGCCTGAGCCAACAGCAACTCCTGGAGAGCAATCTTGCGCTGCAGCGTATGACGAAGCTCGACGGCTTGACTGGCTTGTCAAACCGGCGGCATTTCGATGAGCACCTGGACCTGGAATGGAAACGCGCACGGCGAGAGAGAATTGAACTCTCACTACTGATGATCGATGTCGATTTTTTCAAATCCTATAACGACAGTTTCGGCCATGTGATGGGCGACGAGACCTTACGCAGCGTGGCCCAGGTCCTTGCACAATCCTGCTCGCGCTCCGGTGATCTGGTCGCCCGATATGGGGGTGAAGAGTTCGCTATCATTTTGCCCAATACCTCGCAAGACGGCGCATGCTCGCTCGCCAATAGTGTGCGGCGCGCAGTCCAGGCACTAGCCATTGCACATGTTGCACCGGTAGCCGATGCCACAGTGACGGTCTCTATCGGAGTTGCCACCATGGTGCCTGAGCAAGACCTCAAACCCATTGCATTGATACAGCGCGCAGACACTGGGCTGTACCAGGCCAAAGAAAGTGGTCGAAATCGCATCGGCGTAGCCTGAGTACGGTAAATTTCTGATTCGATGCGATCTTGATCAGCAGGGGATGGGCTTCCTCCGGCTCGCCAAAGCGCTGGTAGCGTTGGATGGCCGCAAGTCTACGCAGGGTGCGTCAAGGGTGTCGTGCAGACCTGCAAGGACGGATCCTTGCAATGACTGCTCTGGGTGCCTCAGTGATCCAACTTATTGAGTTGGCGGACTGCAACCAGCCTGAAGCCGCCCTCAGCAACTTCGAACCATGCCCCGACGCGCTCTAGCCAGCGCGGCCCGGTGTCTGGCTCTGACTGCAAACAATCCCACCCCGTTGAACCTCGGCCTACGCTTGTAGCTGGAGAAGATCACGCGCCCTGCTGGTATTTGAGATCAAGTCAAACCGCCCTGAGACCCAGCCTGCGCGGGCTTACAGGACCTGCCTGTCCCAGGTACTGTTGCCCTGGTAGCGCTGCTGCCAACGGTCGATGCGCCACTGGCCGGCCTTGCGCAGCAACGTGAAGCGGCTCTCCACGATGGGCCAGCGGTTGGAGAATAATTCCCCGCGCGTGGTCGCGCCCGCCTGGGTGTCGGCCGACTCGGGCTCACCGACGGGGAGCATGCGGTGCTGGGTGGTGATGGTGCATTGGTCAGCGCTTGGCCACTCCAGCGCCAGCAGGTCCAGGTGCAGCGGCAAATCAGGCTTGGCGCTGATGGAGATGCGCGGGTACTTGCGCAGGCGCGGCGTGGCATAGGCCTGGCGCAGGGCCATCGCACCCGCCAGCTGCTGCCACATCACGCCCATGTCCAGATGCGCCTCGGCGCCCCGGGCGCCAGCGATGGTCTGACTCGCCGCGCGCTCCCAGTGGTTCATGGCCTGCACCCAGCTGCGTAGTGCCGCCGTGGGGCTGGCAAAGGCGGGGATCAGTCGGTCGGCCAGCGCGGCGTGAAAGGCGCTGTCAAACGACGAGTCCTCGCCGCTGGCCAGGCTCCGCCAATTGGGCTGCTGAAACGCGGGAAAGTCATCGGGCCAGTGCAGCACAGCCAGCGGTTCCTCGGGCCAGGGCAAGGTTCCGCTGGGCGGCGCCGGCGCAGCGGCACGCAGCGCGGGGGGCAGCATGGCATCCAGGCGCGCGGCTAAGGCCTCGAAGCCGTTGCGGCGCGCCAGGTCGGCAGCGGTGGCGCCCAGGCCGTCCTGGGCAGCCAGCTGCGCGCCAGCGGCCAGCAAAAGGATCACGGCCTCGTCGCCACCCGCCTGGGCGGCGGCCATCAGCGGCGTGCGCCCGTGCTCGTCGGCCTGGTGCTCGGTATCGGCGCCGGCGGCCAGCAAGGCCTGCACCAGCGCTGCCTCATTGCCGCTGGCAGCCCAGCCCAAGGCCGTCCAGCCCATCACGGCATCGGGGGTGTTGAGCGACACACCGCGCGCCAGCAACCACCCGACCGCCTCCGCCTGCTGGGCGATCACGGCCTCGATCAGCGGCGTGCGAATGTTCCACAGGGCCGACAGGTCTTCGCCCGCTTCGGCCAACGCGGCCAACGTGCGGATATCGCCGCGCGCAGCGGCCTGGTTGCCTGCGCCGGCTGAGCCAGGGATAGAGGTTCCAGAAGCAAGCTGTGGCATGGGAGGGAACTGCGATCCAGTCGCACATCGAAGGAGTGATGGATCGGAAGTTTAGTGCCATGCCACGAAAGAGTGAGGCGGGCTGAGAGAACCCTGCGCCGGGGCCCGGAACTCCAATCGGAGAGCACTTACCCCATCTCTGACAGTCCCCCTCCCCCGCCCCCCTCCGAGCCCTGCAGCGCACCGGATAAACGCCGCGCAAGCCTTGACTGCTTTAGACTCGGGAGTTATATTTATTAGCTTCTTAAAGCCAACAGAGCATGTTGGCGCTTCGGTACTACTCGCGGACCAGCTTGCGTCCCGTCGCGGTACCTATTTTCTTGCGTGGGGTGCTGTTGCCCCCACCGCCCTGCGTCGTCAACCAACGCCTTGTCCCGCCCGCTGGACGCTGATCGCACGATCGGCAGGCCTTGCTTGCGCCGTCTGTCTCGCCGTCTTTAGCGCCTGCCTTGCGGCTGTGGAACGTGGCTGCCTTGGCTTGGGCGGCTATCGCCCATCGCATTGCATTGCCGCAGGCTTGCCACCATGGCGCCAGAGACCTCCCTGAGCTCGGCTCAGGCGCTTGCGTGGCGCCAAGAGCCTAGCTTGCTTTCTCCACCCGCTTGTATAGGAAATACACCGCATGATGAACACCCGACACTTTGCCCGCACCCTGCTCGCCAGCGCCCTGCTGGCCCTTGGACTATCCACCCACGCTGGCGATCTGCCCGGCAAGGGCGTCAAGGTGCTGCCCCTGCAAAGTTCGTTGGCCGAGGAAACCTTCCAGACCCTGCTGGTCACGCGTGCGCTGACCAAACTTGGCTATGACGTGCAGCCCATCAAGGAAGTCGAGTACCCGCTGGCGCATCTGGCCGTTGCCCGCGGAGACGCCACCTTCATGGCCAACCATTGGAATCCGCACCACTCGGAGTTCTACAAAAGCGTAGGGGGCGACGCCAAATTGTCGCGCAAGGGGGTGTACGCAGCCGGCGCCGCACAGGGCTACATGATCGACAAGAAGACAGCCGATCAGTACGGGATCACCCACCTGAGCCAGCTCAGCGACCCCAAGCTGGCCCGGCTCTTCGATACCAACGGCGACGGCAAGGCCGATCTGGTCGGCCCCAGCGCCGGTTGGGGTGGCGAAGCCGTGGTGAACCACCAGCTCGCCGCCTTCAAGCTGCAGGGCACGGTGAACTACACCCAGGGCAACTACCCTGCGCTGATCTCGGACACGCTGGCCCGTTATCAGCAAGGCAAGCCGGTGCTGTTCTACGCCTGGACCCCCTACTGGTTGAGCAATGTGCTGCGCTCGGGCAAGGACGTTGTCTGGCTGGAAGTGCCGTTCTCGGCCATGCCCGGTGTACAGGCGGGCACGGACACAAAATTGTCCAACGGCAAGAACTACGGTTTCCCTGTCAACAACGAATACATCGTGGCGAACAAGACCTTTGTTAAAAAGAACCCCGCCGCCGCCAAGCTGTTTGAGATCATGTCGCTGCCCATCGGGGACATCAGCGAGCAAAACCGCCGGATGCACGACGGCGAGAACCGCCAGCAGGACGTGGAACGCCACACGGACAGCTGGATCAAGGCCAACCAAAAGACCTTTGATGGCTGGATCGAGACTGCGCTGAAGGCCGCCGCAAGCTGACCTGGGTTAGCGCTGAACGCTGGGCGATGGGCGCGCAGCTTCTACACCTCGGCAACACCCACGCAGGCCGCCTGGCGCGTCGACCACGCACTCATTGGTCAGCGCCTTGTGCACGGATCAGATCGCGCACTGCTATGGCCATCACCAAAAGCGCCAAGCCGGCGGCGGTCAGGGTTGCGGCCGTGTAGAAGCTGATCAAAGCCCAGTAAAGGACGGGCTGCTCAGCGGCAAGGATGTCGGGTCCTTTGCGGTTGTTGAGCACCCCGGAGCGCAAGCTCTCCACCACTTCAGCCGCGCCAATAATGCAACCCCAGCCGATCAAGGCCGCGATGGCGAGGGCTGCCGTCGACTGCAGCCACGGTCGCCGGCGGCTCGGGGTGTTCGGGAGGCCCATCACCTGCTCACTGCCTTGGCAAAGGCCCAAAGGCCCATCGCTTCGAAAAGCAATGCCGCACTACTGCATCTCGCTGGCCCACACCCGCTGCGCGCGATGCCAGGCAACGCATGGACGTACTGTCTGGCTGCCAGTCCAGCACCAGATCCAGCGCGTCCGTTGCATCCCATGCGCAGGACCGTGCCGCGCCAGGCACTGCTGTAGTGATCGGCCAGGTGCTGCACACTGCCCTCAGGCAACACTGGAAGGTGCCGTGCTTGCATAGGCCCAAAGCGATATTGCTCCACAGGCATTGTTTCCTTTTAGTGAACCCGATGTGCAGGAACCCATCCGTCGCACATTGTCCGATTTCCATCGGGTGGTGGGCGCATAGCATACGCGTCCATCGTCTCCACGTTGAGATGGTGCAATTGTCATGCTGTCAAAAGCGCAAGGCCGCCCCATAGCAGGCATTGGAGGACAAGTTGGATTTAAACACCTTTGAGTCTCGCGCCACGAGGGCAACAGAGAGTATGTTCTCCTTCGCAGCGTTTGTTGCAGCGGCCGAAGATCTGTCGACGGATCCACGCTATGCCGATGCCTGGCTGGATGCAGAGATCGTGAATGCACTGGCTCTGGCCGCATGGGAAGAGCAGGGACGGCTAAATGGACTGCGCAGTGGCAGCAGACCTTCAGGAAGGATGCCATCCAAGACATGGCCGCATTGATAAACGCCGGCAAAGCGAGCCTGTAGCGCGACACATCCGGCCAGTGCTTGCGATCACGGTAGGTGTCATTGCAACCGTCTGGGATCGGCCAATTCAGGCAAAATCCAGATGATCGGGGCAAGCCTGGCACAGGTCTGCAGGGAAGCCCACTTTGAAGAATGGAACAACACCAATGGCACTGACGAAAAAGGGCGAGTTCATGTACGGGACGACGTCGGGAGACACCCAAGCCGAGCTGCGCAGCTACAGCGTTGCCAATGGCCATGAGGCCACCCGGTTTGCCTCGTCCAAATGCGAGTGCGGCTCCCGGACTTTTGCGCTGCAGACCGACGAAGAAGCCGGCGTGGCCATCCGCACCTGCTCCGACTGCGGGCAGGAACACCTGATGGGCGACAGCGAGGATTACATGGAAGAGGCCACCCCCGAGGGGCACGCCTGCGTGTGCGAGAACGAGGTGTTCGAGCTGGTGTCCGGCGTCTCCGTGTACCAGGGCACGCATGATGTGCGCTGGTACTACATCGCTTGCCACTGCGTTGAATGCGATCTGGTGGGGGTCTTCGCAGACTGGAAGTGTGAAGCGGGTGATGCGGCGGCCTTCCTCGCCAAGGTATGAGTGCGCCGCCCGCAGAGGCCCTATTGGCAGGCTTGAGCGGCCCATCAACCAATAGAGCCCTACCCGCCGCCAGCACCTGCACCATGCGCTGAACGCGGATTAAAGCCCTGCGGCACCCTGCCCCGCCCTTTCCCCCAGGGCTCAAAACCCACTCCCCCCCAGCTCCACAAACAGCGCCTCCCCCGCCATCACCGGCGCCAGCCAGGCCTGCACCAGCGGCAGCTCATACGCGTAAAAGTAGCGCGCGCAATCCAGCTTGCCCTGCAAAAAGGCCTGCTGCCCGGCATCAGCGGCCGCCATGCGCCCATGCGCCTTGAGCGCCATGTCCAGCCACAACCAGGCCAGCGTGACATGGCCGAAGGCGGTCATGTAGGCGGTGGCGTTGGCGAGGGCCAGCTGGGCGTTGCCGCTGGCCCAGGCCGCGTCGGTGGCGGCATGCAGGGCTTGGGTGGCCGCATCTAAGCGATCGGCCCAGGGGGCGCATGCGGGCACCGACCGGGCAGTGGCGACGGTTTGCGCGATCTCGGCTTGCAGCAAGGCCCAGGCGGCTCCCCCATCCATGCGCAGCTTGCGGCCCAGCAGGTCGAGGGCCTGGATACCGTGCGTGCCTTCGTGGATCATGTTGAGCCGGTTGTCACGCCAGTGCTGCTCCACCGCATAGTCGCGCGTATAGCCATAGCCGCCCAGCACCTGGATGGCAAGGCTGTTGCCCTCCTGGCACCACTGGCTGGGCCAGCTTTTGGCGATGGGGGTAAGCACCTGCAGCAGCAGCTGCGCGGCATCGGCCTGCTGCGGCGCGCCGGCGCGCTGCGTATCGACCAGCTTGGCACAGTACAGCTGCAGCGCCAGCGCGCCTTCGGCATAGCTTTTTTGCGCCAGCAGCATGCGCTTGACATCGGCATGCTCGGCAATCGGCACCTGGGGCTGCTGCGCGTTCTTCACCACCTTTTGGCCGGCAGCGACCGGGCGGCCCTGCGGGCGCTGGCGGGCATAGTCACGCGATTGCAGGTAGCCCGCGTATCCCAGCATCGTGGCGCCCAGCCCCACCTGGATGCGGGCCTCGTTCATCATGTGGAACATGCACTTCAGGCCCGCGCCCAGCGCGCCCACACGGTAGCCAACGGCCCCGCCCTGCTCGCCATAATGCAGCAAGGTGTTGACGGTGCCCCGGTAGCCCAGCTTGTGGTTCAGCCCGGCCAGCGCAATGTCGTTGCGCTCGCCGGTCACCTGGCCTTCGGTATCGACCAGGACCTTGGGCACGATGAACAGCGAGATGCCGCCCACGCCAGCGGGTAGCTGGCCGCTGTCATCGGGCACCTTGGCCAGCACCAGGTGGACGATGTTCTCGCCCATCGCATGCTCGCCGCCTGAGATCCACATCTTGCGGCCCGTCAGCCGGTAGCGCGGGCCCAGCGGGTCATCTGCAAAGTCGTCACCATCGGGCACGGCAAGGGTCGTGATGTCCGACAGGCTGGAGCCGGCTTGGGGCTCACTGAGGTTCATCGTGCCAAAAAAGCGGCCTTGCAGCTGCGGCAGCGCAAAGGCCTTTTGCTGCGCGGGCGTGCCATGGGCCAGCAGCAGGCCGGCATTGGCCGCTGTCAGCATCGAATAGGCCTTGAGCGCAATGCTGGCGGCCGAGACCATGCTGTTGGCCGCCATATCCACCACGCAGGGCAGCTGCATGCCCCCCACCTCGTAGTCGTGCGACGCCGCCAGCATGCCCGATTCGGCATAGGCGGCGCAGGCTGCCGGTGTGCAGTCAGGCAGATGCAGCTGCTGGCCGTCAAAATGCGGCTCCTGCTGGTCCACCAGGCGGTTGAAGGGCTCGAACTTGTCAGCAGCCAGGCGCTCGCACATGTCCAGCACGGCGCCATAGGTCTGCCGGTCATGGCCGGCATAGCGCGCATGGCGGCTGAGTGCCTCTACCTCCAGCCAGTCGTAGAGCAAAAAATCCAGGGTCTGGCGGATGCTGGCGTAGTCGAGTTGCATGTTAGAACGTGTTGAGGATCTCTACGCAGCGGCGTTGGAGAGCAATCGGGATGGGTTCGAAGGGATGGAACGCAGCTTGCACCGGGGTGCAAGCAAGGGCCAGCGCGAAGAAATCGCCCGATTTCGCTCCAACCCGTAGGGACACTGTCGCGGCGCGAGGAGATCGTCAGCACGTTCTTAAGCAACCTCAAATAAGGCTGCCGCTCCCATACCGCCGCCCACGCACATGGTGGCCACCACATAGCGCACACCGCGTCGCTGGCCTTCCAGCAAGGCATGGCTGGCGATGCGGGCGCCCGTCATGCCATAGGGGTGGCCGATGGAGATGCCGCCGCCGTTGACATTGAAGCAGGCTGGATCGATGCCCAGCTGGTCGCGGCAGTACAGCGCCTGGCAGGCAAAGGCCTCGTTCAGCTCCCACAGGCCGATGTCCTGCACGCGCAGCCCGTGCTGGGCCAAGAGCTTGGGGACCGCATAAATGGGGCCGATGCCCATCTCTTCCGGTGCGCAGCCAGCCACTGCCATGCCCCGGTAGATGCCCAGCACCTCCAGGCCCCGGCGCTCGGCCAGTACCGAATCCATGACCACGCAGGCCGATGCGCCATCCGACAGCTGGCTGGCATTGCCGGCGGTGATGACGCCGCCCTCGATCACCGGTTTGAGGGCGGCCAGCCCTTCCAGGCTGGTTTCCGGGCGGTTGCCTTCGTCGCGGGCCAGGGTCACCTGCTGCAGGCTGACTTCCTTCGTGAGTTTGTCCGTCACCGCCATCTGGGTGCTGAAGGGCACGATCTCACGGTCAAACAGGCCAGCGGCCTGGGCGCGCGCGGTGCGCAGCTGCGACTCCAGCGCATAGGCATCCTGCGCCTCGCGGCTGATGCGGTACTGGCGCGCCACATGCTCGGCCGTTTGCAGCATCGGCATATAGGCATGGGCCGCGCGGGCGATGACGGCCGGATCGCGCTCGCGGCTGGCCCATTCCATATAAGACGTTTGCACGGCGGTGATGTTCTCGCAGCCGCCTGCCACCACCACCTGCATGCCATCGACCAGCACCTGCTTGGCTGCGCTGGCAATCGCCATCAGGCCGGAGGCGCATTGCCGGTCTACCGTCTGGCCCGCCACGCTCATCGGCAGGCCTGCGGCCAGCAAGGCATTGCGTGCCAGGTTCATGCCGGCGGTGCCCCCGGTCAGCACGCAGCCGACGATCACATCGTCCACCTCCGCCGGGTCCACCCCGGCGCGCGCCACCGCGTGCTCGATGCTGTGGCCCATCATCTGGGGCGAACGGGTGTGGTTGAGCGAGCCCTTGTAGGCCCGGCCGATGCCCGTGCGGGCGGTGGAAACAATGACGGCGTCTTTCATGGCGGTGCTCTTCAATGTTGATGGGTTCTGGCCTTCAGGCCCTCAGGCGGCTTGCAGGCTGTCAAAGCCCTGGCACTGTGCAGCCAGCCGCTGCAGCAGTGGCGACACTGTCCAGTAGCCATAGCGGTTGCCCCGGCTGGCGGCATAGTGCTCCAGCCGCGCAACGATCTGCGCCAGGCCAATCTCCTCGGCCATGAACATGGGCCCGCCCTGAAAATCCGGAAAGCCATAGCCCGCCGCCCAGATCACATCGATATCGCTGGCGCGGTAAGCAATGCCCTCATCCAGAATCTTGCAGCCCTCATTGACCATGCTGTAGAGCAACCGCTCGACAATCTCTTGCGCTGCCATATCACTGCGCTGGGCAATGCCATGCGTCTGCGCCAGGTCGGCTGCGATGCGGCCAGCCTCCGGGTCAGACAGCGCGTTGCGGCCTTCGTAGCGGTAGTAGCCCAGGCCGGTTTTCTGGCCAAAGCGGCCCAGTGCATACATCTTGCGCACCACCGCGCGGTAGCTGGCATCGGGCGGCAGGCCGCCGGCCTTCTCGCATTCGATGACCGTCTTGGCGCCCACATCGAGCCCGGCCATATCCAGCATGCGGCAAGGGCCCATGGCCAGGCCCAGCGCCTGCACGGCCTCGTCGATCTGCGCAGGGGTGGCGCCTTCCATCAGCAAGAACTCGGCCTCGCGCAGGTAGACCTCGGCCATGCGGTTGCCGATAAAGCCAAAGCAGACGCCCGAGACCACCGGCGTCTTGCCGATCTTGCCGGCCAGGTCGATGACGGTCTTGAGCACCTGCGGGGCCGTCTCAGCGCCGCGCACCACCTCCAGCAAACGCATGATGTTGGCCGGGCTGAAAAAATGCATGCCCACCACATCGGCAGGCCGTCCGGTGGCCTGTGCCAGTGCATCCACATCCAGGGTCGAGGTGTTGCTGGCGATGATGGCGCCAGGCTTGCAGACCTCGCCCAAACGGCGGCAGACCTGCAGTTTCAGGGCCATGTCCTCAAACACCGCCTCGATCACCAGGTCGCAGGGCGCCAGCGCCTGGTCGTCCAGCGACGAGGTCAACAGCGCCAGGCGCGCGCTGGGCTGCTCAGCCCCCATGCGGCCCTTGGCCACCTGGGCCTCATAGGTCGAGCGGATCAGTTGCAGCCCGCGCTCCAGCCCCGCAGCTGCGGCATCCACCAGCACGGTGCGGATGCCGGCGTTCAAAAAGCACATCGCAATGCCGCTGCCCATGGTGCCTGCCCCCAGAATGCCCACCTGCTCGATCTTGCCGGCCGGCACCTGCCGCTCCAGGCCAGGAATTTGCCGGCTGCGGCGCTGTGCAAAAAACAGATGGCGCAGTGCGCGCGACTGCGCCGACGGCAGCAAGCGCTTGAAGGCCTCGGCCTCGGCACGGGCGCCGCTGGCAAAGTCAGCGGTAAGCGCCTGCTGCACGCAGAGCACGATGGCCTCTTTGGCGGGGTACTGCGGGCTTTGGCGTGCAGCCTCCAGCGCTGCCGCAATCGCCTTGCTGTGCTCGCCGGGCGGGGCGCTTTGCGCGCTCAAGCGGCGCGGCTGGCCCCCCTGGGCCAGCAGCTGGCGGCCAAAGGCCAGTCCAAACGCCAGCGGGTCGCCCTCCTCCACCGCATCGACGATGCCGCTGGCCAGCGCCTCTTGCGCAGGCACCGGCCGGCCGCTCAGCATCATGTCCAGCGCCAAGCTGGCGCCCACCAGGCGTGGCAGGCGCTGGGTGCCGCCGGCGCCGGGCAGAATGCCCAGTTTCACCTCGGGCAGGCCCAGCCTGGTTCCCTTTTGTGCCACACGGTAGTGGCAGGCCAGGGCCAGCTCCATGCCAGCGCCCAGCACCGTGCCATGCAGGGCTACCACCACCGGCCGCGTCTGCGCCTCGATGCGGTTCAGCAGCGCATTGATGGCCTCGGCAGAAAACGCCGGGTTGTTGAACTCGGCAATGTCCGCACCCGCCACAAAGGACGGGCCTTCGCAGTAGATCAGCAGCAGCGGCAGCGAGGCATCGGCCTCAAACTGCGCCAGCGCGGCGCTCAGCCCCGTCAGCAGGCTGTGCGAGAACAGGTTCAGCGGCGGGTGGGAGATGCAGATACGGCCTATCCCGTCTGCGCTGTGAAAGGTGACGTTGCTCATGGCTGGCAGCTCTTGGTGGAAGATAAAAATGCCCCGCTGCAGGGCGCAGGCAGGCACAGCCCCCAGGGCGGATCGGCCAGCAGACAGGCCGTTCAAACACCCAGGGGGCTTGGAGACCCAGGTTATCAGTGCGTGGCGTTTTCCACTGTTGCGCTGGCGTCTGCCGCGCGCTCGCGTTCGCGCTTCTGCGCAAAGTGGTAGCCGCTAAAGCCCTTCTGGATGGCAGCGTTGCAGTGCTCGCGGTACTTCTGGAAGCCGCCGGTAAACATGGTCAGGCCCGGGGCCTTGCCCTGCACATTGGCGCCCACATACCAGGTCTTGGCCTTGGACAGCAAGGTGCGCGGCGCCAGCGAATGGACCAGCTCCATCCAGGCCCGCTCCTCTTGCGCGCTCGGTTCGATGCTGCCGAAACCTTGGGCCTGCATGTGGCGGATGGCAGCGGCCGTCCAGTCCACATCGTTCTCGCTGGTGCGCACCACATTGGCCAGGGCTGAGGGGCCGTTGGGCCCGGTGGTCATGAACAGGTTGGGGAAGCCATGCATCATGATGCCCAGGCACGAGGTCGCACCCTCCTTCCACTTCTGCTGCACCGTCAGGCCGTCGCGCCCTTCCACCTCAAAAGCCAGCAGCGCGCCGGTCAGGCCGTCGTAGCCGGTGGCAAAGATCAGCACATCCAGTTCCACCTCGCCCGACTGCGTGCGCACACCCTTCTCGGTGATGGACACGATAGGGTCGGTGATGCAGTCGCGCAGATGCACATGGGGCTGGTTGTAGGTTTCGTAGTAGCCGGTGTCCAGGCACGGGCGGCGGGCAAAGATGGGGTAGCCGCGCGGCTTCAAGGCCTCGGCGGTGGCCGGGTCGTCTACCGCCTCGCCAATCTTGCAGCGCACAAACTCGGCCACTTCCTCATTGGCCTGCTCGTTCTGCATCAGGTCGGCAAAGGTGCCCAGCATCGCCAGGCCGCCTTGCAGCCAGGCATCTTCCAGCAGCGCGTGGCGCTGCGCCGGCGTCACGCTGAAGAAGGGACGGCTCGACTGCGGCCGCACGCCGCCCACATTGCTGTTGCGCGCCAGCTCGCGGATGCCGGCATAGTGGCGCTTGACTTCGGCGACATACTCGGGCTCCAGCGGCACATTGCGCATCGGCATCGTAAAGCTGGGCGTGCGCTGGAAGACGAACAGCTCGCAGGCCTGCTTGCCCACTTCCTGCACGATCTGGATGCCGGTCGATCCGGTGCCGATCACCCCCACGCGCTTGCCGCTGAAGTCCACCGGCTCATGCGGCCAGCGCGCCGCACGCAGGATCTGCCCGCCAAAGCGCTCAATGCCTTCAATCTCCGGCTCCTTGGGCACCGACAGCGGGCCGGTCGCCATGATGCAGTAGCGCGCCTCATAGCATTCGCCCCGGTTGGTGCGCACCACCCACAGCTGGCGCGCCTCGTCCCAGCGGGCGCTGTCCACGCGGGTGTTGAACTGGTAGTGCTTGCGCAGGTCCAGCCGCTCGGCGACAAAGTTGAAATAGCGCATCAGCTCGGGCTGCGCGGCAAACTGCTCGGACCAGGTCCATTCCTGCTCGATCTCGGGCGAGAAGGAGAAGCTGTAGTCGATGCTGGGCAGATCGACCCGCGCGCCGGGGTAGCGGTTCCAGTACCAGACGCCGCCCACATCGCCACCGGCCTCGAAGGCCTGGATCTTCAGCCCCATCTCCCGGAACTTGTGCACTGCGCACAGACCGCCAAAACCGGCGCCCACGATGATCGCATCCACCTGGTGGATTGTGTGATTGTCCATTGCTCTTTGTCTCCTGCTGGCTGGTGCCGGCCGCCCCGCCACACCGCAGTGGGGCACCGGCTCGATAGGGGATGGCAGCTCGCCTCCACCTTGTTCTCGCTGCATCATGCCTACTTGCCGACCGGTAAACAACAGGGTTTCCCCGCAAGCGTTTTGGAGGGAGCAAGTCCAGGGTAATCCCGGGCTTGCGACGCTGCTGCGGCTGCTAAACTTTTTACCTGCCGACAGGTATATAAAACAAAACAAGGAGCAACATGCAAGGGCTAATGCAGCAGCGCGCGCTGCGGATTTCCGGCTTGCTGGAACATGCAGCACGCTTTCATCCCCAGGTGGAAGTCGTCTCCCGCACCCCGGACGGGGAGCTCACGCGCTCGAACTGGCTGACCGTGTCCCAGCGCTCGCAGCGCCTGGCCGCCGCCCTGCTGCGCCAGGGCATGGCCAGTGCTGCACGCATGGCTACGCTGGCCTGGAACACGCACCGCCATCTGGAGCTGTACTACGCCGTATCGGGCGCCGGCGCAGTGCTGCACACCGTCAACCCGCGCCTGTTTGCCGACCAGATCCGCTACATCATCAACCACGCGGCCGATGATTATGTGTTCTTTGATTTGAGCTTTGCCGGCCTGGTGGCCGAGCTGGCGCCCAGCCTCAAAACCGTCAAGGCCTATGTGGCGCTGTGCAAGCCAGAGCAGATGCCCGCGATGGACCTGCCCGCCCCGCTGCTGTGCTACGAGGACCTGGTGGCCGAGGACGCGGGCGATTTTGACTGGCCCGAGCTCGCCGAAGACAGCGCCTCGTCGCTGTGCTACACCTCGGGCACCACCGGCAACCCCAAGGGCGTGCTCTACAGCCACCGCTCTACCGTGCTGCATTCCTGGGTCGTCTGCGCGGCCGATGGGCTGGCCTTGCGTGCCCGCGATTGCGTGCTGCTCACCGTGCCGATGTTCCATGTCAACGCCTGGGGCCTGCCCTATGCCAGCGCCATGTGCGGCGCCAAGCTGGTGCTGCCCGGGCCGGATTTGAGCGGTAAGGCGCTCTACCAACTGATGCGCGACGAGGGCTGTACCTTCTCGCTGGGCGTTCCCACCGTCTGGATGGGCTTTTTGCAGTATGTCGAGAGCCTGCCAGCTGCCGACAAAGACGCCTTGAAGCTCGAGCGCATCATGATGGGCGGCTCTGCCGCACCGCGCGCGATGATCGACCAGTTCGACAGCCTGCTGGGTGTGACCGCCAACCAGGCCTGGGGCATGACCGAGACCAGCCCGGTGGCCACCATCAGCACCCTGCTGCCCCAGCATGAGGCCCTGGCCCGCGACGCGCGCATCGATGTGCGCGCCCGCCAGGGCCGGCCCATGTATGGCGTCGATGTGGCCATCTTCAATGACGAGGGGCAGCAGCTGCCGCCCGGCGATCCAGCCCCTGGCGAGCTGCGCGTGCGCGGCCCCTGGGTCATTTCCGCCTATTACGGGCAAGAGGCCGGCTCGGCGCTGGATGCGCAAGGCTGGTTCAGCACCGGCGATGTGGCACGGATTGATGAAGAAGGCTTTGTGCAGATCACCGACCGCGCCAAGGATGTCATCAAGTCCGGCGGCGAATGGATCTCGTCGATCGACATCGAGAACCTGGCGCTGGCCCACCCCGCTGTCAAGGAAGCCGCCGTCATCGGCGTGCACCACGAGCGCTGGCAGGAACGCCCGCTGCTGGTCATCGTGCGCAAGCCCGGCAGCGATGTCAGCGGCCAGGAGCTGCTGGACTTTATGAAAGACCGGCTGGCGCGCTGGTGGCTGCCCGATGCGGTGGAGTTTGTCGATGAGCTGCCCCACACGGCCACCGGCAAGCTGCTCAAGACCCGGCTGCGCGAGCAGTTCAAAGGCTACCAGCTGCCCACCCCCACCTCTTCGGCACCCGCCGCCCACTAAGCAACCCCCGCCCGCTACGCGCACGGCCCCACCAGAAAAGGCCGGCGCAGCCGCAGCGGCCAGGGCAACCCCTTGGCTGACCGCACCAGGAGACAAGACATGAACGCCCTCACCGCGCAGGCAGCGGCCGCGCGCATCCATCCATTGCTGCCCCAGCGCGATCTGCTGGGCGAATGCCCGCTGTGGGATGTGGCCACGCAATCGCTGTACTGGATCGATGGCCGCGCCCAGTGGGTACACCGCTACTGGCCGGCAGACGGCCGGCAGCAACAGTGGGCGCTGCATGCCCATATCGGCTCGATCGCGCTGTGCCGCAGTGGGCGCTTGCTGCTGGCGCTGGAAGATGACTTCCATTTTCTGGACCCGGACAGCGGCCGGATCACCCCTATGGGCGTGCAGGTGCAACACCAGGGCGAGCGCATGCGCCTGAACGACGGGCGCTGCGACCGGGGCGGCCGCTTTGTGGTCGGCTCGATGAGCATGACGCCGCAGTCGCCTACCGGCAAGCTCTACCAGCTGAGCGGTGATGGCCGCCTGCGCGAGCTGGACCAGGGTTTTCAGGTGGCCAATGCCACCTGCTTTAGCCCCAACGGCCGCTGGCTGTACTTTGCCGACAGCCCGGCGCGCCAGATCTGGCGCTATGCCTATGACCCGGCCACCGGCGCTTGCGGTACGCGTGAGGCCTTTATTGATACCGCCGCGCTGGGCCTGGCGCCCGATGGCGCCACGGTCGATGCCCAGGGCTACCTCTGGGTGGCCATGGTGCTAAGCGGCCAGCTGGCCCGCTTTACGCCCAGTGGCGAGCTGGCGGCCACGGTGGACTTCCCCGCCGATGCCTTCATCACCTGCCCGGCCTTTGGCGGCCCGGCGTTGCAGACCATCTACCTCACCTCGATCAGCAACAGCGGCAACCTGCTGCGCTCCAGCCACCCGGATGCGGGGGCCGTCTTTGTCATCGACGGCCTGGCCGCAACGGGGCTGGAAGAAGCGCGTTTTGACGATACCAACAGCCCACGCTGAGACGTGGCGGACCTCATTTTTATTTTGACCAGGAGACAAACACCATGACACAACGCTTTGCAGGCAAGGTCGCACTCGTGACCGGCGGCGCACAGGGTATCGGCCGCGCCATCGTGCAGGCCATCGCGGACGAGGGCGGCAGCGTCGGCATTCTGGACCGCGCCGAGGACAAGGCCGCCGAGGTGGCCGCAGCCATCGTGGCCCAGGGTGGCCGCGCCCATGCCTATGGCGGCAATGTGGCCGACCGCGACAGCTTCAGCAGTGCGATTGCCGATCTCAAGCACCGCTACGGCCGCTTTGACATCCTGGTCAACAACGCCATCTGGGTGCGCTACGGCCCGATTGCCGACATCACGCCCGAGGCGCTGCAGCGCATGGTGGGCACCGGCTTCAACTCCATCGTCTGGGGCATCCAGACGGCAGCGGAAGCCATGGACGACGGCGGCAGCATCGTCAACATCGCCTCGGCGGCCGCCTTTATCGGCATGCCCCAGGGCATGGTGTACTGCGGCGTCAAGGCCGGGGCACTGGGCCTGTCGCGCGCAGCAGCGGCGGAGCTCGGGCCACGCGGCATCCGCGTCAACTCCGTATGCCCTGGCTCCATCCCGACCGAAGGCGTGGGCATCAATGTCGATGCAGAAAAAGTGCGGCTGCGCATCGCCAAGACGCCGATGGGCCGCCTGGGCACGGTGCAGGACATTGCCCGCGCCGCCTGCTTTTTCGCGTCGGACGACAGCCGCTTTGTCACCGGCGAATCGATGCTGGTCGACGGCGGCGCCACCCAGTCCTTCATCTGATCGGAGGCGCCGCGATGACTGCTCCCCCCGAGGCCGATGCCCCCATCCTGGAGGCGCGCCAGCTCTGCCGCCAGTTCAGCGGCTTCTATGCCGTCAAGGACGTGAACCTGAAAGTCAAGCGCCACTCGGTGCATGCGCTGATCGGCCCTAACGGCGCCGGCAAGACGACCTGCTTCAACCTGCTGACCACCTTCTTGCGCCCCAGCTCGGGCCAGGTGCTGTTCAACGGGCGTGATATCTCGCGCAGCGATCCGGCCAGCGTGTCGGCACTGGGCCTCGTGCGCTCGTTCCAGATTGCAGCCGTCTTCAGCCACATGACGGTGCTGGAGAACGTGCGCATCGCGCTGCAGCGCAAGACCGGTGGCACCTTCACCTTCTGGCGCTCGGTCAAGGTGCTGAGCGCGCTGGATGAGCGCGCGATGGACCTGCTGGACAGCGTGGGCCTGACGCGCTGGAAAAACGTCAAGGCCTGTGACCTGCCCTATGGCCGCAAGCGCGTGCTGGAGCTGGTCACCACCATCGCGATGGAGCCGGAGATGATCCTGCTGGACGAGCCCATGGCGGGCCTGGGCCATGAGGACATCTGGCCGGTGGTGGAACTGATCGGCAAGGTGGCGCAGGGGCGCACCGTGCTGATGGTGGAGCACAACATGAAAGTGATATCGCATCTGTGCGAGACCGTCACCGTGCTGCAGGCCGGCCAGGTGCTGGCCGAAGGCAGCTATGACGAGGTATCGCGCGACCCCAGGGTCATTGAAGCCTATGTCGGAGGGGCCGCCCATGCCTGAGAACAACCAAAACGTTAACAACAACACCACACCGCGCCAGATGCTGCAGGTACAGAACCTGCGCGCCTGGTATGGCGAAACCCTGGCGCTCGACGGCATCGACCTGCATGTCGGCGAAGGCGAGGTCGTCTGCCTGCTGGGGCGCAACGGCGCCGGCAAGACAACCACCTTGCGCGCCATCATGGGCCTGCTCAAAAAGCGCGAAGGCCAGATCAGCATCCAGGGCCAACCCACCGAAGGCTTGCCGCCCGAGGCCATTGCCCACCTGGGTGTGGCCTATTGCCCGGAGGAGCGCGGCATTTTTGCCAGCCTCAGCACCGAAGAAAACCTGATGCTGCCGCCCGTGCTGCACCCCGGCGGGCTGACGGTGGAGGAGATCTACCAGGTCTTCCCCAACCTGCAGGCGCGCCGCAAGAGCCCGGGCACGCGTCTGTCGGGCGGTGAGCAGCAGATGCTGGCCATTGCCCGCATCCTGCGCACCGGCGCACGCCTGCTGCTGCTCGATGAGGCCACCGAAGGGCTGGCCCCCGTCATCGTGCAGAAGATCGGCCAGACGCTGGAGATGATCCGCGCGCGCGGCTACACGGTGCTGATGGTGGAGCAGAACTTCCGCTTTGCCGCATCGGTGGCCGACCGCTTCTACGTGATCGAGGAAGGGCGCGTGGCCAGCCACTTCCACCGCGCCGAGCTGGAAACGCGGCGCGACGAGATCGAAGCGCTGCTGGGACTGTGACAGGCGGAGACAACACGATGGATACTCTTTTCGGAATCCCGACAGCCGCGCTGATCGGCCAGCTCGTGGTGGGCCTGATCAATGGCTCGTTCTACGCGCTGATGAGCCTGGGCCTGTCGATCATCTTCGGCCTGCTGCATGTGGTGAACTTTGCCCACGGCGCGCAGTACATGCTGGGCGCCTTTGTGGCCTGGGGCCTGCTGCACTACCTGGGGCTGAGCTACTGGTGGGCGCTGATCCTGGCACCGCTGGTGGTGGCCGCCTTCGGCATCCTGCTGGAGCGCACCATGCTGCGCCACCTCTACGCGGTGGACCATGTCTACGCGCTGCTGCTCACCTTCGGCATCTCCATCCTGATGGAGGGCGCGTTCCGGCTGTGGTTTGGCGTCAGCGGCCAGCCCTACCCCAACCCGCTGCAAGGCGGCATCGATGTGGGCCTGAGCTTTTTGCCGATGTACCGCGTCTGGGTGATCCTGGCAGGCCTGGCCGTCTGCCTGGTGACCTGGTACTTCATCGAAAAAACCAAGCTAGGCGCCTACCTGCGCGCCGCCAACGAGAACACGCCCCTGGTGCGCACCTTCGGCATCAATGTGCCGCGCATGCTGACCCTGACCTATGCGCTGGGCGTGGGCCTGGCCGGCTTCAGCGGCGTGATGGCCGCGCCCATCTACCAGGTCAGCCCGCTGATGGGTTCCAACCTGATGATCATCGTCTTTGCCGTGGTCGTCATCGGCGGCATGGGCTCGATCATGGGATCGATCATCACCGGCTTTGCGCTGGGCGCCATCGAGGGCCTCACGCGCGTCATCTACCCCGAAGGCGCCGGCGTGGTCATCTTCATCGTGATGATCATCGTGCTGGCCGTGCGCCCCAACGGCCTGTTTGGCAGAGCGCACTGATGCGCCCGCACCGCCCTGCTCCCTGGGTCTCCACCCAAGCTCTTGTCTTTCCCAAGGATTGAACATGCATTTCTTCTCACAACGCACCAACACCGTCTTGCTGGTGCTGGCGCTGGTGGCCCTGCTGCTGGCGCCACTGGTGGCCTACCCGGTCTTTCTGATCAAGCTGATGTGCTACGCGCTGCTGGCCGCCTCGGTCAACCTGCTGATGGGTTACGCCGGCCTGCTGTCCTTTGGCCATGCCATGTTCTTTGGCACGGCCGGTTATGCGGCGGCGCATGCCATCAAGGTTTGGGGTTGGGACGGCTCGGCCGCCATCCTGCTGGCCATGCTCTGCGCCATGGCCGTGGCCGTGATCACCGGGCTGCTGGCCATCCGCCGCCATGGCATCTACTTCTCGATGATCACCTTGGCCTTCTCCCAGGTCATCTACTTCTTCGCGCTGCGCCTGCCCTTTACCGGCGGTGAGGACGGCATCCAGAACGTGCCCCGGCCGGAGGTGTTTGGCTTTATATCGCTGGCCGACAACACCACCCTGTACTACTTTGCCGCCACCTTGGTCGCCGCCGCCTTCTGGCTCATCTACCGCATCGTCTACTCGCCGTTCGGCCAGGTGCTGCGCGCCATCCGCGACAGCGAGGCGCGCGCCCAGTCGCTGGGCTACCAGGTGCTGCGCTACAAGCTGGTGATCTTTGTGCTGTCAGCCGCGCTCGCCGGCCTGGCTGGTGCGCTCAAGGTCATCACCTTCCAGCTGGCCACCCTCAATGATGTGAACTGGACCACCTCGGGCGAGGCGCTGCTCATCTGCATCGTCGGCGGCCTGCAGACCCTGCTCGGCCCCGTCATCGGCGCGGCCATCATCGTCAGCATGCAGAACTACCTGGTCGCCATGGCCGAGTGGGTGCTGATCATCCAGGGCCTCGTCTTTGTCGTCGTCGTGATGCTGTTCCGCAAGGGCATCATCGGCCAGCTCTACGCCTGGCTGGAAACCCGCCAGGCACGCCAGGCGGCACCGCAGGAGGCCCAAAGCCAGGCCGAGCGCCAAAGCCGCAGCCAAACGGGACAAGGAGCATGAGCATGACTGATCCAACACCCGCACCCGCGCAAGCCCCTGCCCAAGCCCAGGCCCCCAGCCATTTCCCCGAGACCCCCGGCTTGCTGCAAGACCGCCTGGCCCTTATCACCGGCGCGGCCAGCGGCATCGGCCAGGCCATTGCGATCAGCTTTGCCAAAGCCGGCGCCCGAGTAATAGTGACGGATCTGGACACTGCACGCTGCGCGGGCACCCTGGCCCAGGTAAAAGCCGCAGGCGTAGACGGCTGGGCCTTTGCGCTGGATGTGACCGATCTGGAGGCCTGCCAGGCGCTGGCCGCCCGCGTCGGTAACGATATCGGCCCGGTGGACACCCTCGTCAACAACGCGGGCCTGCTGATCCGCGAAGGCATCGACCACCCCCAGGCATCGCGCCACCTGCGCCAGGTCATCGATGTGAATGTCTTTGGCCTCTACAACATGGTGCAGTCCTGGCTACCTGCGCTGCGCGCCACGCGCGGCTGCATCCTCAACATCGCATCCGGCGCGGCCTTTATCGCCCAGGGCAACGCCATGGGCTACTCCGCCTCCAAAGGCGCCGTAAAAATGGCCACCCAGACCTTGGCCCTCGACCTGGGCCGCGACGGCATCCGCGTCAACGCCCTGGCCCCCGGCGTCATCCACACCCCCATGACCGAAGCCACCCGCAACAACCCGCAGCGCCTGCAAGGCTTTATCCAGCGGACACCGGCTGGGCGGATTGGCGTGCCGCAGGAGCTGGCGGGGCCGGCGGTGTTTTTGGTGTCGGGGTTGGCTAGTTATGTGAATGGGGTGACGTTGCCGGTGGATGGGGGAACGTTGGCGGTTTAGGGCAAGGGTTTTAACTGATGCCGATCAGCGATGAACTTTGGAGTTGGCGATTCGTTAGGGTGAGCGTCTGAGCGAGCTTTAATCATTAAGGCTTAGCCTCTTAGCTCACTCAGTTCATCAACTCATGCATCTTTGGGCACTGGGTTCTGAGTTTTGAAATGGTCTAGCGACAAATATTGGCCATTTCTAGTCGCTCGATCCTTTGCTGCGTTACCCTGCTATGCAGGGTCGCCGCCTGCCGCCAGAGTCAAATAAACTAATCGCATCCACCTGCTACCAGCCGTTTAATAGGGTCTAGGCCAATGCGATCTCGCATCCTTCAACAAGAATATTGAGCCCGTCTCAAACTAAACGCGCACAAGAGAAGCTACAGCCGCCTCTTCGGCACCATACACAGCTCCATCCAACAGTTGCTCGTACAGATCCATTGCTTGGCTACGCATGAGGTCTTTGGACCTTTGGAGTGAGATGGCGATAGATACAAAGTTCTCCCCATGTGGCATACGAAAGCGCGAATCACCATTCACAAACATAAGTTCGGTGCAGCGTTTCGCAAGCTCAAGGACTAATTCCTCGAAGCCAGGGCTGAGAAGCAGCTCCTGCAGCAAACGCGTGAAGCTTCGATTGAGACACACCCGTAGCACTGCGGGATTTCTCGCAACTACATTCAATAATTCTTTGGTATGAGTGTCAGTTATTGGTGAATCCCAATTTGATAGCGCTCCAGCTACTGCAGCTGCCTCATGGTCAACAGCATGTAGCGCAAAACGCATCAGTACCTGATGCGCGCCTAAACGCAGCGATTCCTCGCGCCAAGCGGTTGAGGCCGTAAATAGAGCACCTAGTCGTTCTGGCGTGTCTGACCCTGCCAGAATTTTTTCCAACTGATCTGATGCGACTTTGTCCTCAGGTCGAATGAGAACTGACGCCATCAGCAATTCGCCTGCAACTTGCCGGTTACCTGCATCACCGTCAACCAGCCAGCGATCTTGTATCGCCTTCATCACTTCATCAGCAACCAGTTCACGATTTTGCCAAAGGAATTTTGAAACACACTTGTCTGAGAATGCATCTGGAAACCTATTCAAGATCTTTTGTAGTAGTTCTGTTGCACGAGGGCGATTCGCCCAGAACAATGGATCGCCACGAAACATCAACAATGCAGACCAGATCGCAGGATCCTCGGAGCGTTCTACATGTCGTTCCAGAGCAGACAACCAACCGTCCCAATATGGCTCCTTGCGCCCCAGTAAGCCAGCAGCCATTGCACTAAGCAAGGTAAAGTTGTCTTGAGGTAGGATTCGCATACCTCCCGAAAATCTGCGGAACAAAATAGCATTTATCTCGGCTTTGTGATTCCTATTCATCTCACGATTACGGTTATCCAGGTCCAGCCTGGCCGCAATGCGCTCATTAGTTCGACGAAAATCGTTGACTATCCACGACTCCAGCAACGCAACATCCTCATCGACCAAGCCTCCGTCACGTTTCGCCAGATCCTGAAATGCATAGGCCACGCTCTTTCTCCATCCTTCGGAGGAAAAACCTTCACGATGCCATTTCCATACAAGGGCTCGAATACGTTGCGGAGCAACGTCTTGATCTTCAGCAAGAACACGAAGAAGCTCGCCTGCGGCATTCTCATGCCGGCCAGGTCGAAAACGCTGTTCAGCGATTAACAAAGCGCGGTCAGGGTGAGTCTTTCCGAATCCCGCAAATGCGTGAGCTAATTCCACTGTGCCCCCATCTCTGCGAGAATTTCGGAGGCTTCGTCGACGATCCGTATCATCCGCCACCTCGTCGATCATCTTGAAAACGTCATCGTCGGAGGCGTTGCCCATCTGCTGTGCGGACATCGGTGATCCCACCACAGATACCCTCCTTGCGCCGCGATTGGTTCGGAGTTTTGGCTGTGTGGCACTCCATTCCTGAACTTGCCGGTATTTGCGCGGTGACAAGGCATGTGCAGGCAACAGTGCCAAAAGAGTGAACCGCTTCCCCTCAGCCCACTCGCGACGCTTACGTCTTATGGACACATCGGAATCTTCTTGCGCTTCATGCAGATATGGATCCCATGATTCAATGCCTGCCCGAAGATGCTCAAGTCTCTCTGTACTTAGTTGAACAACTGTGGTTCGTAGAAGCTCCTGCGTCGACCATCCATCCACAAAATAAGTAACACTGTCGGAGGCTGTGATGAAGGATGTGCCCACCTGCAAGCGTCTTGAGTCAGCAAGCAGATATTCAATACCTGCGTCTGCCAATTCCATGCCACCGGCAGCAAACCCTTCAATAATTAGCGCCTGTACCTCTGCCACTTCCACGTTTGCGAACGTCTTAACTAAGCGCAAAAAATCATACGGGTATTCTTTGGCACATGCAAAAACTATGTTTTTCGTGATCCTGAAGATGCCATCTTCAGTATGCTCATAGTCCCACCAGTGCGGTAGGCTGGAGGACGCCGGGTAGTTATCCAGCAATCCTTGCGATCGAGGCTCTGCTCGACTAGCAACATGTACAAACCATGGTAGGAGAACATTTGCAAAAGGTAGGATCGTCCGTTGAGCAAGCTTGTCCAAGCCGTGGAACTGTAGACGCTCCTGTTTGCTAACCTCCGTATTCTCGAGATATATCTTGAAGAGCTCTGCAGCCCGATCATCACCCAGCCTTTTCGCATATTCAACAATCGTGTACTCGTCGAGCTCCTTTCGCGCGAATATCTGTCGAAGGCGCTCGACTATGGCAGCGGACCATTGGCTTGATTTTGAAAAGACCTCAATCGCCTCAAGATCATGTTCAGGCGTGCCCCAATGAGAGGCAATTGATCGAACTACGAAATCGGCATCGAGTGGAGCTTCAACAATCAACAACTGGACCGCGCTCCATCGCAATTCGACATTTCCCATGATGCTAGGCACCAACGGGAGAAGGTAGTCGCGCCAATTTGTCCAATGCACAATGATTCGTACAAGGGCTCTGCGTGCTAACGGGACATCTGTACGCACCAGATTTTGCATCCAACGTCGTTCACGTTCGGACGGGTGCTGTTGTCCAGCCACCATGTCCACAACAAGGTGGCGAATATGCCGCCGCGTTGTTGTATGTCCCAGAAGCGCATCAATTGCCTGCTCATAAGCTGACAAATCAAACGCTCGGAGGCGTTGCAAAGTACGCAGTACGGTAGCGCGTGCAAATAGCCCGTCTTGTCTCTCCCATGCGTAGTTCGCTAGCGATTGGCCGGTCGAGAAGTTCTTTGCCTGAAAGTCGTCTAGCCAAGCTTGGTGGCTGAACCCCACTAAGCTGTTCTGTCTCACCACTATTCCAGAAGCCACAGCAACCTGGACCGCCTGCGGATCCTGGATCTCATAAACATCTGCAGGCCGCCAGAGAGATTCACTTTCGGTCATATCGGATGCCAACCTCTCCAAGAACTTGACCACCTCCCGCCGCATTGAGGTGTCGCCGAGATTGGCGGATGTAAGCCAAGTATTGAGCAGTTGAGACGCAATCAACTCGCGAGCAGGAACGCGCCGTCGAAGAATTTCCACAAAGATGCGCAAAGCAAAAGGGCGCCTCAACGTCTCCCTCAAAGGCTCAGGAACATCCCCGACTGAAATGTGCAGGCGCTGCAACAGAGCTTGAACTTGTTCTTGGCTAGGCAATGCAAGCTGGACAATCTCTGCCTTTAAGGACTGAAAGCGCGCATCATATGCTGCTTCAAAGGGCCTGGATGATACGACGATGTGTACAGGCGGCGCAAAACGCTCGACACGCTTCCGATCTTGGAAATGGTGTGCAATCTGCAGTAGAAGCATCATTCGATCCGATGATCGATCCATAACCTCACTGACTGCATCTAACTGATCAATCAGTACAACGACGGGCGCAGTTCGAGCCAGTGCATCAATCTCTCCGAGCAAATGCCCGCGCAATCCCAGTGCTTTTGACACATCGCCCAGGGTTCTCACATGCGGCGGAAGAAGATCCGCCTTGATGGCGAAGACAACTATGCCCTGCGACTGAAGGTACCCAACTAGACCAGCGAAAAGTGCCGACTTCCCTGAGCCCGATTCGCCAATGACGAGGGTACAGGCGTACGGATGCTCACGAATGCGTTGCCGAAGTATTTCTAGTTCCGGGCGAACGATGTGTTCGCCGCCGATCGTCTGCGACCAAGACTGCAGCGCCTGAGAGGCTACCTTTGCATCAACCCGTGCTTCATCGACGTCGACCACATCAGCGATTGTGGCTGGAGCGATCTGTTTTTCAATGCGGAGTAATGTAGATCGGACTTCTTCCAAAGCTTGATCTCGGATCGGCTCTCGCCAGTGCTTGGATGCGTAGAGGGCTGGACGTAAATGAGTCAGAAACAGAGAAAAGGCGTGTTCCAAGTCAACTTGCCGGGTACGAAACAACTGTGGCAAGGTTTCCTCCAGCGAGCGCTCGCGTAGGAAAGGCTTCACGAATCGCTCGATGTAGCCCGCGACGATCTCCACTTCCGGTCGTTCACCAGTCCAATCATGTAGGAAGTGCACCACTGCCGGTGCTACGACCTGGTGGACGAAGATCTCTGAACGAAAGTCTTCCGCGAGCATTGGCACTACAGCTACCGCGCGCTCCATTGTTTCTACGATGATTTCTACTAATTCCGCCTTAGCTGCGCTATCGCTCCACCGGGCCATAAAAGCCTTAGCTGCTCTATCCCCTGCCCGGCCAACAGCCCAACCAATGCAACCCTCAACAATTGTCGTAAACATTGATAGATTCGTCCTTATGTCTTGCTATATGTGGATTTTCGCTTGACCTTGATGGTCGAACAAAGTAATAGTTGGCCCATATACTTCAAATAAGGCAATGTCCTGCGGCTATTTTCCGGAACGATCCCTAATTTGCCATCTGAACCGCCTGCAATAAGAACTTTCGCGGCACAAGTTTGACGCATCGAGATAGCTTTATGAGGCAGCGAATTGCCATTGAAGTCCCTTACGTCAACATCTGCACCCGCTGTGACAAGCAAACGAACTGCTTCACCTTCCTCAACGTCGCCAGCCATTGGACATGAGCCTCACCATTGCTGCCTCTATTGGTTGGCTCGACGCTGTGGCAGTTTTCGAGCTGCGGCATCATCGAGAACGTTTCTAAGAGTAAGCATGTGATTAAGTACCTTTGCGATTTAACGCCTCGATTAAACGGTGCTGCGAAGCAGCGTAAGCTTGATTGAACTTCCAAGACCATGTTTATCAGGCGCTAGTCGCAACAGTCCCTTCCAAGTCTTCATTAGCAAAACTATACAAATTTGCTATGTCTAGAAAATTCTTATAAACAACCTCACGAGAGGCCGGCTGTATGTCACGAACGCGCGAATAAAAATCTACCGCAATTCATTGAATTTTCAGTAGCTTCATGTATTAATGCCAAAAATCCTCTCAGGCTTGATAAAGATTTCTACTCTATTTTCAGCAAAGCCCGATCAAGATGCTCTCACCGCTTGTCACTCCAACATTCAGACCATAGAGTGACCTCCGGTTGGATCCAAGTTGGTATGGAAGTTCATAGAGTGCCAGATCTCCGCTAAAAAGCTACATGCTGATCGAAATCAGCGCTCATAGTCTTCATCATGAACGGCGATGAAGGCCAGAGGGTTTCGGCGTTCTCTGCACGGGTTCCAGAGCCATATCTTGACTATCCAAGATCAGAATGCCCTCCTCAGCCCCCCCAATCACCTGAGCGACACCCCCACCCCTCCCCCGTAGCAACCCGCTTGAGCCCTCCGCCGTTATTCGCTAATATTTACTTGCCGACCGGTAAATTACTAGTATTCAACCAGGAGACCCTGCATGGCCTACAACACGCTCATCGTCGATATCAAGGACAAGATTGCCGTTGTCACCCTCAACCGCCCGCCCGTCAACGCGCAGAACAAGGAGTTCCGCAACGAGATCATGGAACTGTTTGACGAGCTGTCCGACCGCGACGATGTGGCCTGCATCGTGCTCACGGGCACGGGCAAAGTGTTCTCGGCTGGTGCCGACATTCGCGAGCGCCCCAACCTGGCGGGTGAGCCCGGTGCCTATGGCCGCCACAACCGCCTGGTGCGCGAGTCGAACAACGCGATCATGGAATGCTCCAAGCCCATCATTGCGGCGATCAACGGCCCAGCGCTGGGGGCTGGCTTTGGACTGGTGATGGCTTCGGACATCTGGGTGGCCTCGGAAGATGCCTACTTCTCGATGCCTGAAATCAATGTGGGCCTGGCGGGTGGTGTCACGTTCTTGCAACGCTATTTCAGCCAGTCGCGCGCACGCCGCATGTTCTTTACCGGCATGAAGGTGTCGGCGCAAGAGATGTACCGCCTGGGCCTGATTGAGGCCTGCCTGCCCGCCGACCAGCTGATGCCCTATGCGATGGAGATGGCGCGCGAGATCGCATCCAAGAGCCCTATCGCTTTGCGCCTGGCCAAGGAAGCTGCGCGCATGACCTTGCTGATGCCCACGCGTGATGCCTACCGTTATGAGCAAGGCAACACCGTGGCACTGTCCAAGACGGAAGACACGCGCGAGGCGCAGCAGGCGTTTTTGGAAAAGCGCGAGCCGGTCTACAAGGGCCGCTAAGCGCTACTAAGGGCCGCTCTTACAACGCCCTTGGTACGTCCTCGCCTGGCGTGCCGCGCCCTGACTTGCCGTGCGTCTGTACTGACAGCGTCAGGACGCCGTGTCAGGGACGCTCAGTTGGGGGCGCCTAGCTGGGGGCGCCAAGTCGGGGGCGCCGAGCCTCAACGGCAAACCTTCGGTTTGCTGGGTGCTGTTAACAGCTCCCCGTCCCACGCGCCGAGAATCATCGATCGCTGCCGCTGGCCCTGGGCTACAAAACCCGGCCAGCGCAGCCTTTAGGATCCTCTGCAGAACCCTCGCCAAGCGGGATGGACGCGGATCGGGATGAGACGCTAGGCGTCTTTTGCAGTGAATAGCCGTAGCTATTCACAAGGAAGACAACGCAGCGGATCGCCCGAGTCCGCGTTCAGACCACGGCAGGGAGTTTTGTAGAGGGTCCTTAACGGCCGCCAAATAGCGTCGGGCGGGGCCCGATGGATGGATGATTTTCGTTGAACTATGATGGTGCCACCGCCCAGAAGCCACAAGCCTACGGATGCGGATCGGCCGTCTCCCGGCCGATATCAGGGCAAACAAATTTTGGTGACTATGCAAAAAAACACGACGAAACCCTCCGACGCCCCCGAAGAAGGCAGCAGCACGCGCATGCGTGTGGAAGACCGGAAAGAGCAACTGATAGAGATAGCGGTCCGGCTGTTTGCCAGCAAGGGCTTTGACGGTACCTCGCTGCGCGACATTGCCGACGAAGCCCAGATCACCAAGGCGGCGCTCTACTACCACTTCCCCAACAAGGATGCGCTGTACGAAAGCATCCTCGTCGATGGCATGCGCACCCTTGTCAACTATGTGTCTACGGCCATGGGCAAGGTGGCCAGCCCCGAAGGCAAGGTGCGCGAGTTCATGCTGTCCTCGGCCGACTACATGGACCGCAACCGCGACTCCTGGATCGCCGGCTCCAACATGTTCTGGTTTGGCGACAATGCCAAGCCCCGCACCGAGAACCTGGCCCTGCGCGACCAGTATGAAAAACTGCTACGCGATGCGATCAAGCAAGCCGTGGACAGCGAGGTATTCCAGAAGGTGGACCCCACCATTGCCAGCCGCATGCTGCTGGCCGTGCTCAACCAGCTGCCCCGCTGGCATTCGCCCACCGGGCGGCTGAGCGCCCGCCAGGTGGTGCAGCAGTACATTGACATGATTTTCCAAGGTCTGCTGGCCAGCAATCCCGCTCGCTAAGCCATACACGGGATACCTATAAAACAAGGCCCAGGCGCTGCAAACGCCTGGGCCTTGTTGCTTTCGTCAGCCGTTAGAAGCTGTGGATGATGCCCACCCGGTAGGCATTGCTGTTGCCGTTGTTGGTAAAGCCCGCCGCAGTCACCGCGCCGGTCAAGGTGTAGCCGGCGCCGTTCTTGTTCTTCACATAGCCATAGTCCGTGTACAAGGTGGTGCGCTTGGACATGGGGTACAGGTAGGCCACGCCGTACTGGCGCGCATCGCGGTTCAGCGGGCCGGTGTCGTTCAGGTCGATGGCGTTGAGCAGCAAGGTGCCTGGGCCCAGCTTGACCGAGGCACCGATCGAGAAGCTGCGGTCGTCCTGGCCTTCGTAGTAGCCCACGGAGGGGAATCCGGCCAACTGGCCACTGTTGTCCAGTCCGGTGTTCACCGTGGGCGTGATGGCCGCGCCCGGGTTCTTGAAGGTGGCAAACGAGCCAAACAGCTTGAAGGCCTTGAAGTCATAGGCCAGCGCCGAGTTGAAATAGCGCGTCGCCGATCCATCGGTGGGGTTGGTCATGCGCGTGGCCGATACGGCTGCGCTCCAGGCATCGTTCTTGTAGAACAGCGCCAGGGTGTACTGGTGGGCACGGTGCTCGATGTCGATGCTCTGGCGCGTGTACTCGCTGATGGTATAGGCCGCCTTGCCGATAAAGCCGCCGATCGACGGGCTTTGGTAGAGGATGTTGTTGTTCTGCCGGCCGGGCGATGGCTGGATGCCCTGCAGGTTGCCGCCGCCGCCCAGGCCAAAGGGGTCACCGACGGCCTGCACCTCGGTCGGCAGCGATGCCAAGGTACGGCCCATGCGCAGTTCGCCAAAGTTGCCAGTCAGGCTGATCAACGAACCCCGGCCAAAGGCCTTTGCGCCAAAGCCCTGGTTTTGCTGCTGCGCGCCGTTGGAGGTGTTGATACCCATCTCCAGCTGGAAGTTGGCCCGCAGGCCACCGCCCAGGTCCTCGCTGCCTTTGAAGCCCAGGCGCGAGCCCATCATGTGGCCGCTCTCCAGCTTGGTGGCGCGCTGGCCTTGCATGGATACGCTGGCCACGCTGCTGTCGATCAGGCCATAGACCTGTACCGAGCTGCTGCCGCCTGAGGCCAGCCCCCCGGCTGGCGAGGTGATCTGCTTGAGCTCCTGGGTCTGCGCGGTTTGCGCCGCTACTCCCCCGGCCGCCGTAGTTGCGATGAGTGCTGCGAGCAGCGGATGAAGTCTGGGCTTGTTGGCTTTCATGGTTTGTCTCCTGGTGTAGTTTTGAAAAGACGTGGTCGGGCCTGGCCCCATGCACGACCACGGTGAAAACGCTTTGCGTTTTTTTTAGACCGAGCAGATCCCCACCGCGCTATGCAGTGCTATGCAGCGCTAGGCAGCGCAGTGAGAAAGGGAGTCCCTGCAGTCAAACGCAGGGGCAGAAGGGGCGGACGCGATCCGCCAGATGGAGCGCGGTGAGCGGCGCGGCTATGGGCTAGCGGGCATGGCCACCTCACGCATCAACGCGTACCAGGGGTCGTCAGGCGCCCTGGCACCCATGGGCAGGCGCCGGCCAAAGCGCGTGGCTTCGTCCTGCGTGGGCGCGGCCCAGATGTCCTGCCAGTCGTAAACCACCACGCGCCTGGCCACCCGCCATTCGCGCGCGGCCGTGGCCGTGGCGCGGCAGGTAAACAGATCGACATAGCGGCCGCACAAGAAGGTGGCGCGCGGCGCGCCAGCGGCATCGGTATCGGTCTGGTAGGCCAGAAAATACGCCTCCACCGCGGCGGCATCGCCGTTCAGATGGATCGACAGATTGGCGATGTTGTGGATATAGCGCCCCTTGGCCAGCTGGGGCAGCGCCGCCTGGATAAAGCCTTCCGCACTGCCCTGGTAGGCGCCATGGCGGTCGGTGGCATCGGGCCAGTAGGCGGCACGCAGCGCCGCTTCGTCGCCCCGGTCAATGCCCCGGCAGTAGGAGTAGAGTGCTTCGCGGATCGCCTCGCGGTCGCTGATCGCCTGGAGCCGCGCCTCCAGCTGGGCCAGCCTGGCTTCGCTGCTCATGGCTGTGCCCCCTGCTGCGTCTGCGCGCGCAACTCGATCACCGCATCCAGGCACATGGCGCCCTGGGTGCGCACCATCAGCGGGTTGATGTCCACGCTCTGGATGCTGTCAGCATGCTGCATCGCAAACTCCGACAGCCGGCACAGCGCCTGCACCAGAGCGGCCTCATCATACTGCGGGCCGCCGCGCCAGCGGCGCAGCAGCTGGCTGGAGCGCACGGCATCGACCAGCGCCTGGGCGCGTGCTGCCGTGAGCGGTGCCGATGCCAGCGCCACATCCTGGAACAGCTCCACCGCCGTGCCGCCGCTGCCATACATCACCATCTGGCCAAAGGTCGGGTCGCGGTGCAGGCCCAGGATCACCTCCACGCCGCCACGCAGCATCGGGGCAATCAACACGCCCTCCAGCCGGGCATCGGGCCGCGCTGTACGGGCGCGGTCCATCAAGGTGCCAAAGGCGCGTTCGACGGCAGCGGCATCCTGCAGATTGAGCATGACGCCGCCGACCTCGGTCTTGTGCGCAATGTCGGGCGAGACGATCTTGGCCACCACCGGGAAGCCCACTTGCGCTGCGGCAGCGGCAGCTTGTGCGGCACTGCTGCACAGGTGCTCGGGTGGCACCGGCAGACCGGCGGCCGCCAGCGCGCGCTTGGCGCCGCTTTCGGTATGCACATCGTCCAGTGCCAAGGCGGGCGCGGCAGTCTGCGCGCTGCCTGGCAGCTGGTACAGCGCCTGCCAGCGCTGGCGGATCTTGGCGAGGCCGGCAACGGCGCGCACAGCGCGGGTCGGGTCCTCAAACACGGCCACGCCCTGCTTTTCCAGCGCGCTGCGCACCTGGGGCAAGGCCAGCATCACCAGGATGGTGAGGCGCTCGCGGTGCTGCGCGGCCAGCGCGGCAATCTCTTGCTGGGTGCTGGCAAAGCGCTCGGGCGACAGGCCCACATGGGCCAGGTAGCCCAGCACTGCGCCATAGCGCGTGTGCTCCAGCATCACAGCCAGGGTACGCGCGGTGCCACTGGCCACCGAGGTGACCTGGGCCGTCATGTCCAGCGGGTTGGCGGCCACCGCAAAAGGCAGCAGCGCCAAGGTGGCCTCGCGGGCGGGAGCGGGCAAGGGGGGCAGCTCCATGCCCTGTGCGCCCGCCTCGTCGGCCATCAGCACGCCGATGCCGCCCGAGCCGGTGAACACGCCCAGCTCGTCATTGGCCGGCAGCACGCCGCTGACGGTATAGAGGTAGGCGATGTCCAGCATCTCCTCGATGGACTCGGGCCGCAGCGCGCCGCATTCGCGGAACACCGTGTCGTAGACCTTGTCATTGCCGGCCAGCGACCCGGTGTGGGTGGAGGCAGCGGCGGCACCCAGCTCGGTGCGCCCTACCTTCATGATCAGCACGGGCTTGCCGGCGCGGGCCGCCTTGAGCAAGGCGCGGCGCAGGCGGTTGCCATCGCGGCAGGATTCGACCGCCGCGCAGATGATGCGCGTGTCGGGGTCATCGGCCAGGTAGTCGATGCTCTCGGCCACATCGACATCGGCCTCATTGCCGGTGGCGATGATCTTGCTGAAACCCAGGCCGCGCAACGTGGCCAGGCCATAGGCGGCCGAGCCAAAGGCACCACTTTGCGTGGCCAGCGAGATGGCGCCCGGCTGGGGCTGGGCACCGTTGAGAAAGGTGGAGAAGGTCGAGAAAAAGCGCGCCGGCACATTCAGAAGGCCCAGCGAGTTGGGGCCCAGCATGCGCACACCTGCTGCGCGGCACAGGCCCACAATGCGGTCCTGCAGCGCGCGGCCGGCCGCATCAATCTCGGCAAAGCCGGCGGTCATCACCTGGATGGCCTTGACGCCCTTGGCAATGGCATCGCGCACGGCCTCTTCCACCCCGGCCACGGGCACGCAGATGATGGCCTGGTCCACCGGGAACGGGATATCGGACACCTTTTGGTAGGACTGCAGGCCCTGGATCAGCGCGCCGCTGCGGTTGACCGGGTAGATGGGCGCGGCAAAGCCGGCTTCGAGCATAAAGCGCAGCGGGCGGCCGCCAATGCGCTCGGGGTCAGACGAGGCGCCGACCAGCGCCACCGAGCGTGGGTGGAACAAGGCGTCGAGGGACGAAGATGCGTGGCTCATGGCGGGTCCTCTCAGGCGCGGGCGACGGTGGGGGCGGCTTCGGCAGCGATATCTGCCGCAATTTCGGCGGCCATGTCGGCTGCCAGGCTGTCGAGCTGCTCGTAGCGGTCGCCCCACTGCAGGCTGCAGCCAATCGCATGCATGGCCAGGCGGGCGGCAGGCAGCTCGCGCGACATGCCAATGCCGCCGTGCAGCTGGATCGCCGACTCGCCCACCTGGCGGGCAGCGATCGACAGGTAGTGCTTGAGCAGTGCCACCGCATGCGCATCGCTGTCGCCCTGGTCAAAGGCCACGACGCGCTCGCGCACCATGCCGCGCACGCTTTCATAGGCCACATACATGTCCACCGTGCGGTGGCGCAACGCCTGGAAGGTGGCAAGCTGCACGCCAAACTGCTGGCGGGTGTTCAGGTACTCGATGGTCTGCTCGACCATCGCGCCAATGGCGCCGACGATCTGCGCGCAGCAGACCAGCGCGCCCACGGTATTGGCGCGCTCGGCAGCAGCCACGGCCGCCCGGCCGCGTTGCAGCACGGCGCTGGCGGGCAGGCGCGTGGCCTTCAGGGCCAGGTCGGCGGTCAACCGCCCGTCATGGCCAGCCCAGCTTTGCAGGCTGCCGCCCAGCTGGTCGCGGCTGGCCAGCAGCAGCAAGGCCTCGCCAGCAGCGCTGCGGGCGAGGAAGAGCAGATGGCTGGCGGGCTCGCTCAGGTCGATGCCGCGCAGGCTGCCCTGCAGTTGCACGCCTTCGGCATCCACCATCGCCGTCAGGCTACAGCTGCCGTCATGCGCAAACACGGGGGCGATGGAGACTTCGCCGGCGGCCAGCAGCCCCAGCATCTGGGCCACATCGTCGCGGACGGGGATGGCGCCAAGCACCGCGGGCACCACGGCGCAGCGTGCGACCAGCGGCGTGGTCAGGCCATAGCGGCCAGCGGCCTCTGCGATGGACGCGACATCGGCAAAGGTTGAGCCCGCGCCGCCACTGGCCTCGGGCACCAGCACGGCTTGCCAGCCGAGCTCCAGAAACTGCTGCCAGCTGTCGCTGGCCTGGTCGGTGGCCTGGGCTTCGGTCAAAGCGGCATTGACCGCCACAGCATCGGCTGCCACCCGCAAGGTTGTGTCGTACAGGTCGCCCGGAAACATGGGAGAGGCTTGAAAAGGCATGGGTCAGGCTCCAAAGATATCGCGTGCAATCACGTTTTTTTGTACTTCGCTGGTACCACCGGCCAGGGTGCGCGAGCGGTAGAAGAGGTAGGTGTGGATCAGCTCGCGCTTGAGCTCCACATCGGCGGGGCTGTCCTCGGGCAGGCTCGGAATCAGGCGGGCTGCGTAGTCGGGGCTCATGTCGAAGGCAATGCCGATGATCTGCTGGGCCAGGTCGGAGCAGAACAGCTTGAGCGCCGACGATTTGGACGAGGCCAGCGTGCCCTGCATCTCTTCGTCGATGGCGCTGATCAGCATCTCCTTGGCGCCGGCCACGGCAGCCTGTGCCAGAAACAAGCGCTCCAGCAGCATGTGCTGGCTGGCGCCCTGTTGCGTGCGGCCACGCTCGCGCAGCGGCTGCTCGATTTGTTCCAGCAAGCGCACCAGGCGCGGCACGGTGGCGGGCGACAGGCGCTCGCGGTCGAGCAGGAACTTGGCGCAGGCCCAGCCGCCGCCCTCCTCGCCAATCAGGTTGGCCACGGGCACGCGCACATCGCGCAAGAACACCTCGTTGACATGGTGCCAGTGGTCAATCGTCGGGATGGGGCGCACCTCGATGCCGGGGGAGTCCATCGGCACCAGCAGCAAGGAGATGCCGGCCTGCTTCTTGCCCTCTTTGGAGGTGCGCACGAGGGTGTACATCATGTCGGCCTCCTGCGCATGGGAGGTCCAGATCTTCTGGCCGTTGATGACATAGTCATCGCCATCGCGCACCGCCGCCGTGCGCAGCGAGGCCAGGTCGGAGCCGGCGCCGGGCTCGGAGTAGCCCTGGCACCACCATTCGCTGCCGTCCACAATGCGCGGCAGGTAGCGCTCCTTTTGCGCAGGCGTGCCAAAGTGCATGATCACCGGGCCGATATGGCCGATGCCATGGTGGTAGAGCGGCGGGCAGTCTTCCTGCGCCATCACTTCTTCAAACAGGTAGCGCTGCTGCATGTCCCAGCCGGTGCCGCCCCATTCGATCGGCCAGTTGGGGGCGCTCCAGCCCTTGCGCTGCAGGATCTTGGCCCACTCGCTCATCTCGGCGCGGCCCAGCTTCTCGTTGGCGCGGACCTTGGCTTTCAGCGCGGGCGGGCAGTGCTGCTGCGCAAAGTCGCGCAGGGTTTGTCGAAAATCGGCATAGGGATCGGTGGTTGCTGTCATGTTTCCGGGTTCAAGGTCAAATCAAACGACAAGGGGCGGGCAAGGGCTGGGTGCCCCTGGCCCTCATTCCTGGGTAATGTGCTTTTCTCGGATCACGGCGGCCCAGCGCGGGCGCTGGGCATCCAGGTAGGCGGTGAAGTCTTCGGGGCCGAGCAGGTGCAGCTCGCCGCCGGGGCGGGTCACGCCCTCGGCTACCGTGGGCACTTCCACCACCGCGCGCAGATCGCGGTAGATGCGCTGCTGCAGTGCTGCGGGCACCTTGGCAGGCATGAAGAAGCCAAAGAAGCTGCTGCAGCTGTAGGGCTTGAGCTCAGGCGCGGACGACTGGGAGAACGGGGTCAGCGGCAGTGCGCTGCGCACGGGTTTGTCGCTGGCCACACCCAGCACCTTCATGCGCCCGGCCTGCACATAGCTCACTGCGCTGGGCGCATCCAGCAAGGCCGCTACCTCGCCGGCCATCAAGGCGTTCAAGGCCGGGGCATTGCCCCGGTAGGGCGCGTGGATGATGTGCGCGCCGACGGCCGAGGCCAGCATCTCGGCGCAGATATGCGGGCTGGAGCCGACGCCCGACGAGGCAAAGGCCACCTTGCCGTCATTGGCGCGCATATAGCTGGCAAACTCGGCCAGGTTGTTGGCGGGCACCTGCTTGCCTACATAGAGCACGCTGGGCGACTCGGACACCATCATCAAAGGTTTCAGGTCCTGCGGGTCATAGGGCAGGCGGGGCATCATCAGCGGGTTGGTCAAGTAACCCAGGCTGCTCAGCAGCAGGGTGTGGCCATCGGCAGGGGCCCGGGCGACCAGGGCCGTGCCAATGGTGGTGCCGCCGCCGGGGCGGTTGTCGATCACCACCGGCTTGCCCCATTTCTCGGCCAGCACCGGCGCAATGGCGCGGGCCACCTGGTCGGTAAAGCCGCCGGCCGCATAGGGCACAACGATGGTGACCTGCTTGTCAGGGAACTCCGCCGCCTGCACCACGGCCCCGGCCCAGGCGCCGATGAACACGCCCCAGGTGGCGGCCCGCTTGAATTTTTGAGAGATAGACACGGCAGGTCTCCATCACAAAATACGTTGTTGCTATGGGCTGGTCAGCAGTCGCCTAACGCGCGGCAACGGCCTGGGGCAAGCGGCTTAGCGCCGCCTGGTCCTGCCAGGCTTTTTGCGGCAGCGAGGCCATCATCGTGTGGGCCAGCCCGCCATCGACCACCAGCTCGGCGCCGTTGACGTACGCAGCCGCATCGCTCAGCAAGAAGCTGACGGCACCGGCTATGTCACCCGGCTCACCAATGCGGCGCAGCGGTACGCGCTGCTCGCGCTGAGCCTTGGCTGCCGGATCGGCATAGGCCAGCGCGGTACCGGGCGTGGCGATCAAGCCGGGCGAGAGCGCATTGATGCGCACACCCAGCGGCCCCCACTCGGTCGCCAGCTGGCGCACCAGCATCAGCGCGGCCGCCTTGCTGGCGCTGTAGGCGCCCAGCGGTGGTGTGGCATGGCTGGCCGATACCGAGGTGATGACCACGATGCTGCCGCCACTGGCACGCAGCGGTGCCAGGGCCGCCTGGGCCAGCAGCAATGGCGCCCGCGCATTGAGCGCAAAGGTCCGGTCCCAGTCGGCCACCGGGTAGTCGCTCAAGGCCCCGGGAAAAGCCGCGCCGGCATTGCTGACCAGGCCATCGAGCCCGCCCCAGTGCTGCACGGCAGCGGCCACTGCCTGGGCGGCAAAGTCCAGCCCGGACAGATCACCCGCCAGCACCTGGACCTGGGCGCCTAGCGCTTGCAGCTCGGCGGCTAGCGCATCGAGCTCGGCCGCATGCTGGTCCAGCAAGGTCAGCTGCGCTGGGCGGGCCTGGACGTCGCCCTGGTCATGGGCGTCTTGGGCCAGGCGCAGCGCAATGGCGCGGCCAATGCCGCGTGCGGCACCGGTGACGAGAGTGCGGCCCATCACTGCCCCTTGAGCAGGTCGCAGGCGCTCTCGGAGGCGGGGCGCCAGGCCTCTTCAGGCGCAATGGTGCCGATGATCTTGTAGTAGTCGAACTTGGCCTTGGACTCCGCCGGCGTCTTGACCTGCACCGCATAGAGCGGGCGCAGCACCTGGCCATCGGCCCGCACCTTGACCTGCTTGGAGAAGAAGTCGTTGACCGGCAGCTCGCGGATCTTGGCCGCCACGGCCTTGCCCTCATCCGTACCAGCGGCCTGCACGGCCTGCAGGTAGTGCATGGTGGCGCTGTAGGCGCCGGCCATCAGGTAGGTGGGCGCGCCGTTGTTGTAGCGCGCCATAAAGCGTTTGGACCAGGCCCGGGTCTCGTCGTTCTGGTCCCAGTAGAAGGGCAGCGCCAGCTGCAGGCCCTGGGCCACATCCAGGCCCATGGCGGTGACGCTGTTGATCGTCATGCCAAACACCGCTACCTTCTGGCCGCCTCGCGCAATGCGGTACTCGGCCGCCTGCTTGAGTGCGTTGGACAGGTCCAGCCCGGCGTTGATGATGACAATCGCCTCGGCACCGCTGGCTTGCGCCTGCAGCAGGTAGGACGAGAAATCGGCCGTGCCCAGCGGATGGCGCGTGACCCCGGTCACCTTGCCGCCGCCCTCTTTGATAAAGCGCGTGGCCTCGTCCAGGTAGGCCTGGCCAAAGGCATAGTCCACCGCGATGAAGTAGAAGCTCTTGACGCCCTGCTTCATCAGCGCCTTCACCCCTGCCTTGGGCATCGCGTAGGAGTCGGCGACAAAGTTGAAATTCATCGGCGAGCAGGCCTTGTTGGTCAGGTCGGCCGTCGTGGTGCCTGCGATCAGGTAGGGCTTGCTGCGCTCCTTCATCAGCTGGGCCACCGTCAGCGCAATCGACGAGGCGGAGTTGCCGACGATCGTGTCGAACTTCTCCACATCCAGCCAGCGGCGGGTGATGCTCAAGCCAATGTCGGGCTTGTTCTGGTCGTCGGCCACCACCACCTCGATGGGCTTGCCCAGCACCTTGCCACCAAAGTCCTCGACCGCCATCTTGACGGCCAGCGCATGGCCGGGGCCGCCGTTGCCCGAGTAAGGCCCCGTCTGGTCCCCCATGACACCGATGCGGACCACGTCATCACTGACCTGGGCCCAGGCAGCGGACGGCGCGGCCATGGCCGCCAATAACGACAAAAGCAATGCATGCGGGCGTACAGATTTCACGTTGTCTCCTTGATCAGCTCTTTTTTTGCGATGAACCGTGTCTTGGCCGGCCGTCCAGATCTTGGTGTTGAACTACATACCTGCCGACAGGTAAATAGTACAAACAAAAGTCTGAATGGCTTTCAGTGCTAACCCTTGGTCGCTGGGAGCTGTGTGTTTTGCATTGGGTGGATGGGGCTTGGGAGACCGATGCACGGGCTGTGCTGGCCGAAAAGAAAGGCGGGATAAATCACCTGAAGGCGCTCCGTTCTCAATGGCGGATGCGCAGGCCCAAGCAGCCATGGCCCAAAAAGAAAACGCCTCGGCTTTAGACAAGCAGAGGCGCAAAGGCGCCTATAAGGCGCCGCTGGGGGAGGCAGTCGCAAGCGTCGCCTGGCGCGACCACTTGCCGATTCTCAAAATAAAGTCGCAAGCGCCCTATTCGCAAGCGCTTGTGGCCAGACCGGGTCAGGAAGCCAGGGCCCGCATCTCCGCAATCAGGTCGGACTTGCCTTCAAAGCCGATGCCTGGCAGCGCTGGCAGCGTGACATAGCCGTTGTCCACCTTCACGCCATCGGGGAAGCCGCCATAGGGCTGGAACAGGTCCGGGTAGCTCTCGTTGCCGCCCAGGCCCAGGCCTGCGGCGATGGCCAGCGACATCTGGTGGCCGCCGTGGGGAATGCAGCGGCTGGGCGACCAGCCGTATTCCTTGAGCATGTCCAAGGTGCGCAGGTATTCCACCAGGCCATAGCTCAGCGCGCAGTCAAACTGCAGCCAGTCGCGGTCCTTGTGCATGCCGCCGTGGCGGATCAGGTTGCGGGCATCCTGCATCGAGAACAGGTTCTCGCCCGTGGCCATGGGGCCTTTGTAGACTTCGCCCAGCTTGGCCTGCAGCTCGTAGTCCAGCGGATCACCGGCCTCTTCGTACCAGAACAGCGGGTACTGCGACAGCGCCTTGCCGTAGTCGATGGCGGTCTGCAGGTCAAAGCGGCCATTGGCATCCACCGCCAGTTGCTGGCCCGGGCCCAGGATTTTCAGCACCGATTCAATGCGCTCGCAGTCCTCGGCCAGGGTAGCTCCGCCAATCTTCATCTTGACCACCGAGTAGCCGCGCGCCAGGTAGCTTTCCATTTCGCGCTGAAGTGCCTCCAGGCCCTTGCCGGGGTAGTAGTAGCCGCCGGCGGCATAGACAAACACGCGCGGGTTGGCTGTGCCATTGCCATAGCGCTCAGCCAGCAGCTGAAACAAGGGCTTGCCGGCGATCTTGGCCGTGGCATCCCAGACGGCCATGTCGATGGTGCCGACCGCCACCGAGCGCTCGCCATGGCCGCCGGGCTTTTCATTGATCATCATGCGGGCCCAGACCTTGTGCGGGTCCAGGTTCTCGCCGGTCTCGTCCAGCAGGCTGCCGGGCTGGGCTTCGAGCACGCGCGGGATAAAGCGGTCGCGCATCAGCGCGCCCTGCCCGTAGCGGCCGTTGGAATTGAAGCCGTAGCCAATGACGGGCTTGCCATCGCGGATGACATCGGTGACCACGGCCACCAGGCTCAAGGTCATCTTGGAGAAGTCGATGTAGGCGTTGCGGATGTCCGACTTGATGGGACGGGTGGATTCGAGGATGTTGACGATCTTCATGGTGGTCATCGGTTGTGAAAATGTTGGATGAAATATCAGCGGGCCAGTGACGAGCCACCACAGATGGCGATGTCCTGCCCGGTAATGGCTGCCGCCGCCGGAGACAAAAGAAAGCCCACCAGGGCGGCGATCTCGGCCGGCTCGATCAAGCGGCCCATGGGTGGCAGGCGCGGCGCACTGCCGGCGCGGGCCGGGTCGTTCAACATGCCAGTCGCTGTGGCTGCGGGCGAGACCACATTCAGCGTCACGCCCTGCGCAGCCACCTCGGCCGCCCAGCTGCGCGCCAGCGCGATCAAGGCCGCCTTGGTGGCGGCGTACTGGCCGCGCCCTGCCATGCCCTGCGCCACCCGGCTGCCGATAAACACGACCCGGCCTTGGCCGCGCTGCGCCATGCCGGGCACGATGGCATCGGCCAGGCGCGTGGCGGCATCCACATGCAGGCGCCACATCAGCGCGCCGCCGTCATGGTCGAGCTGGCCCAACGCGCCCACGCGCAGCACGCCGGCGGCATGCACCAGCGCATCCACAGCGGGCAAGGCCGCAGCGGTGCGCGCAATGGCGGCGCCGTCCGTCAGATCAACCGGCACATGCGCATAGCCGCCATGCACGATGGTGGCCTGCGCCACATCGAGCCCCGTGACGCGCCAGCCAGCCGCCAGCAACGCCTGGGCAATGGCGCTGCCAATGCCACTGCTCGCTCCGGTCACGACGACATGGCCCAGCTCAGTCTGCACGGATGCCTCCTTCGCTCACGATCTTTTGCGCACGTTCGATCTCGCTGCGCTGGAATTTCACAAAGTCCTCGGCACTGCCGGGCGTGGGCAGCAGGCCTTGCTCCTTGAGCTTGGGCGCCATATCGACCAGGGCCTTGTTCACCTCGGCGTTGAGGCGCTGCACCAGCGCGGGCGCGGTCTTGGCAGGCGCCCAGAGGCCATACCAGCTGTAGAACTCATAGCCGGGAATGGTCTCGGCCACGGTAGGCACATCCGGCAGGCTGGGCACGCGCTCGGCCGAGGTGACGGCCACCACCCGCAGCATGCCGCCCTTGTGGTACTGGAGCGAACCCAGGATCGGGTCGATAAAACCATCGATCTGGCCGCCAATCAGATCCTGGAACGCCGGCGCCGTGCCCTTGTACGGAACGATCAGGTAATCCAGCCCGCCCGCACGCTTGAGCAGCTCGGTAGACAGATGCCCGGCCGAGCCCAGCGAGCCCACGGCAAAGGTCATCTTGCCGGGGTGGGCCTTGCCGTAGGCGATGAGCGACTTGATATCGGTCACCGGCAGGTTCTTGTTGATGGCCACCGACAGCGGGGCCTTGGCCACCAGCGCAATCGGCACAAAGTCCTGCGTGACGTTGTAGGGCACGGACTTGAGCGTCAGCGGCGCTGTGACATGCGTCGAGGCACTGAACAGCAAGGTGTAGCCATCGGCCGGCGCGCGGGCCACCGTCTCACCGCCGATCACGCCGCTGGCACCGGGCTTGTTCTCGATGACAAAGGGCTGGCCCAGCTGGTCGGCGAGCTTTTGCCCCAGCATGCGGCCCACCGCATCGAGCGTGCCGCCCGGCGGAAAGGGAATCACGACCCGCACCGGCTTGGCCGGGTAGGTCTGCGCAAAGCCGCTGGCGGCCAGGGCCAGGGCGGCGGCGCCGATGGCGGTGCGTAGCGCGGTACGGATCAATGGTTGGCGTTGCATGGTGTCTTGTCTCCTGTCGGTTTTTTTAGATGTAGGACCCCAAGGCGCAGGAGACGGGGGTCTCCTGCGCCATTCAGTGCTTGCAGCGGCTTAGCGCTTGAGCAGCCCGGCTTGCTTGACGGCGGCGCGCAGCGCCTCCACTTCCTTGGCATTGGGCGCTTCGGTCGGTGGGCGCACGGTGGCGTCGTCAATCACGCCGGCCAGGTACATGCCGCCCTTCATGCGGGCATGGGCCTCGCCGGTGGGTTCGCCACCGCCATACACGGCATCCTTGAGCGGGGTGATGATGGCCTGCACTTCCATGGCCTTCTTCAGGTCGCCCGCCTTCACCGCATTCCACAGGTCGATGATCAGTTGCGGAATAAACGTCGCAAAACCCACCAGCGCGCCGTCCACGCCCTGCACCATCGAGGCGAGCAGGTATTCGTCGTGGCAGGTCAGGATGGCCTTGGAGGCATCGGCCTCGCGGATCGCCTGGATGTCGCGGGCGTATTTGTTCATGTCGCGCTGGCCCACCTTGAAGGCCTGCAGGTACGGCAGCCTGGCCAGATCGGCCAGCAGTTGCGACGAGTAGGAAGCACGCGTCCAGGCCGGATAGACATGGCAGACCAGGTCGGCATTCGGGGCGGCTTGGTGGATGGCATCGAAGTACTGCAGCGCATGGCCGGAGGTGAAGCCAAAGCGCAGCCAGTGGTGCGGGGGCATGACATCCAGCGCCACGGCACCGGCTTCCACCGCAGCGCGGGCATGTTCTGCCGCATCGGCCAGGCCTTCGCAGACGATGGACGAGATCACCGGCATGCGGCCCTTGAGCTCATCGGCCACAATGCGCGTCACCTCAGCGCGCTCGGCGGGCGTCAGCGAAAACACCTCACCGGTATGGCCGTTGGTCATGATCGCGACCACGCCGTCGTGGCCGGCTAGCCAGGAGGCAAGCTTGCGCAATGCGGGCTCGTCGATGCGGTGGTCCGGGGTGAAAGGGCAAGAGATGGCAGGAATAATTCCACGATAATTCGCGATGGCAGGCATGTTTTTGTCTCCGTTAGGGGTGCGGGTGGTCAACGGTGTTCATCATTTCGCAGGCTGCCTCTGCTGTCCAATACCCGAAACGCATACAACTATCTACGAGCCAGGCAGGCTCCAAGGAAACCCATGGGACCCGGCAACCGCCCGCTCGATCTGGAGTGGCTCGAAGACTTCATGGCATTGGCCGATACCGGCAACTTCTCGCGCGCAGCCGAGGCCCGCGCCATCGCCCAGCCGGCCTTTAGCCGCCATATCCGCTCGCTGGAAGACTGGGTCGGTGTGGAGCTGTTTGACCGCAGTGCCCACCCCGCCGCGCTCACCCCTGCCGGCCAGCGCTTTCTGCCGCTGCTGCAAAACGTGCTGGCCAACCTGGAGGCCGCCCGCATCAAGGCCCGCGCCGCGCACGACACAGCGGCCGCCAGCCTGCGCTTTGCCGCCACCCATGTGCTGTCGCTCACTTTCTTTCCGCGCTGGCTGGTGGGCATGGAAGCGCAGTTGCGCATGGGTCCGATCCAGACGATGAGCGACAGCTCACTTGCCTGCGAGGACCTGATGCTGCAGCGGCGCGTGCAGTTTGTGCTGTGCCACGGCCATGCCGCTGTGCCCGGGCGCCTGGACGAAGGCCAGTACCCCGTGCTGCGCCTGTCCGATGACCTGCTACGCCCGGTCAGCGCCGCTGCCCCCGATGCCCCCGGCCAGCCGCTGCACCGCATCGGCCAGGACAGCGCTGTACCCGTGCTCGCCTACAGCGAAGCCTCGGGCCTGGGCCGCATCATGCGGTCGCGCATGCGCGGCATGTTTGCCGATGGCGCAGACGCCGTGCACTCCCCCACCCCCGGTATGGCGCAGGGCGTCGCCGTCGTCTTTACCGCCCACCACGCGGCCTTACTCAAAACCATGGCCCTGGAAGGCCGAGGCGTCGCCTGGCTGCCCCACAGCCTTATCACCGAAGAGCTGCGCAGCGGCAGCCTGGTGCCCGCGGGCGACGACCGCTGGAACGTACCGGTGGAGATCCGCCTGTACCGCCAACGGTCGGAGATGGCGCCTGCGGCGGAAGCCTTGTGGGCGCTGGTGCAGGGGCAGGGGCAGGGGCAGCAGGCTGGGGGTGCGGATGGGAAGCAGGCCGGCTAGGCCCTGAAGCGCTGCGGTCATCGCGCCGCTGCAGAATGGGCATGGATGGGATGACCCCATACCCAGGTGCTGCGCATCGTGTTTTCAACCGGAGTGGATGATGGATCTCGCTATCGCGGCCTTCGCTGTGCTCGCCGTCCCTGTCGTGCTTTTCTTGCTCTGGGACCAGAGGCGGCTCGGCAAGAAAGCCTTGCATGATGCCAAGCGTGAACGGCCATTTCCGGCGGAGCCCGCGAAGGCTGGCTCGCGGGATGATGCAGGGGCCAATGGCAGCGGCGGTGATGGCTGTGGGGGCGATGGGGAATAGTTGCTCTTGACAGCACTTCCAGCCTGCGACCGCAACATCCAAACCAAGGTAATGCGCCTATCTGCTCAACCAAATCTCCACTGCCGAACGCTCAAACAGTGGCTTTGCCAAAGCGCTGCAGCCAGCTATTGAAGGATGCGGGCAACACACTCTGGTTCGCATCCAGGATCGTGCATTTATCAACCTTTTTCAGCTTGACGCCGTTGGTGGTAGCGCCCGTGATTTTCTCCAGCTGCGCCTCTAGCTTGTAGCTGACGCAGTAATCGCCAGGCAATGCTCTTGCGCCTGCGGCTAGTTGGCCCACCATGGCCTCAATGAGCCGATTCATCGCCAGCTCCGCAATTTTCATGGCGGCGGCTTGGGATTCGGGTGGCAGTTCGGCCAGCGCGGCAAAGGGCTCGCTGTTTACTTTTCCAAATTTGGTGCGGTAATCCTCGTCCTCGACCAGAGCAGCCAGCGTGGAGAGAATATCGTTGCGCGATTGGAATAGCGCACAGCCAAAAATATCGGCATGGTTTTGGAGCCGATTTTCTGCATCGGCCACCAGCTGATCACCCGAGACGGGATAGGCTGGGATGCGACCCATACGAAAAGGCTTTATCGAGCGATCAGGAAAGGTTTGATCCATAGAAGTGTTCCAATTTTCTAGCGCATGTGCGCGATAGAAACCGGCGTTTTAACGTCAGACGCCTGGATACTACATCCTCTACTGAACAAGGCATTCGAGCATTCTGTGCTCGTCGTACACTGCCAGCCTCTGCCTTTTAACGAGCTTTGTCCAAGCCAATGACAGCGCCCATGTTCCCTGACAGCATCGACACCCCCATCCAAACACCCCGCCTGAGCTTGCGCCTTGCCGGCCCCGGCGATGGCAAGGCTGTGTATGCAGCGGTCGTAGAAAGCCTGGCCAGCCTGCGCGCCTGGCCCACCTCGCTGCCCTGGGCACTGTATGAGCCGTCGGTATCGGCGTCCGAAGACTTCTGCCTCGCCAGCATGCGTGATCGCGAAAACGGCACTGGCCTGGCCTTTCTGGTGTGGGACCAGGAACAACGGTTGATCGGCAGCGTGGGCCTGCACACGATACGCTGGGATATTCCCAGCATGGAAATTGGCTTTTGGATGCGCAGTGGCGTGCACCGAAACGGATTTGCGACGGAAGCGGTCACGGCAGTGCTGCACTTGGCATTCACGCAATTGAAAGCGCGACGGGTATTTGCGCGCACCGATGAAGATAATGCTGGCAGCCGTGCGACCTGCGCCAGTGCGGGGATGCTATTGGAGGGGGTGATGAAAAACGAGCGCATTACGCCGTCAGGGCAGCTAAAGAATGGCTGCGTGTATGCGTCAACCAGGTAGCCTGCGATTGCCGTAATCGAGCCAGCGCAGATCTGGCGCAGATTGGCTGCTGCAGGTTATAAACCGCGCCTTGATGCCCTGCACCCCAAAGCAATCTCCGAAGCAGCCCGAGGATCCTCCGCTGCTGTCACTACTCGGGCTTGCCCTTCATCCCCAACAATTCGCTCGCACTGATGATGGCCTGGGCGATGTCTTCGACGGATACGCGCTTTTTCATGGCCTGCTCACGCAGCATTTCGTAGGCGCGGTCTTCACTGACCTGGTGGGTGGCAATGAGGATGGCTTTGGCGTCGGTCACACGGCGTTGGCCCAGCAGCTTGTTTTGCAGTTTGTGCACATGTTGCTGCATCTGCCGGTGCTCCTTGTGCATCTGGCGCGCGACAACCAAGGTGGAGAGCAGGCCAAAGGAGCGTATGGGCGAAGGCAGGATCGCCTGCGCCTTGAGCTCCAGCACGGCAGACACAATGGTGGGGTTTTCATAGTTCACCACCGCCACCAGCGCAGGCGCCTGCTCACCACTCGCCCACGCCATGAGCAGGTGCAGAAAATCAGGGCGCACCGCCAACAGGACGATATCCGGGTCGTCCGGCAATTGCTGCACCGGAGGCCAGACGCTGCGCACCTGGCAGCCAATGCGCTGGAGCTGCTGGGCCAGCAGCAAGCCATCGGCATCCTCGGGATGCATCAGGATGATTTTGAGTTGGCGCAGCTCCTTGAGGTGCTGCGAGGTGGCGCGGGGCTGCTGCGGGTTCACGCTCAGACCTCGATCTTGGCCGTCCAGTCGCCCAAGGAATGGGTGACCAGATAAGGATCCGGCGATACGGCACGTTTGGCCTCGCGCAGTATGGTGAACTCCCCTTGCGCATTGGCCCGCCCAATGCGGGGGTAGACCCAGGTGTGGTGATTGCTGGGATCGATGCGCACGCGTCCCTGGGGGGCATCAAACTCGCTGCCCAGCAGGTAAGGCAGCAACTCGCTGATGGTGTCGCTGCCCGAGCGGCGAAAGGCGTTGGCAAACATATGCAGCTGAAAATAGGAGGCTTCCCAGCACAGATTGGGGCGGCAGTCATCGCCGAACAGCCGCTTGAGGTGGGCCAGGCAGCGCTGGTTGGCGGCAGATTGGATCGACTGAAAATAAGGTGCCGAGGTGATGTGGCCGGCTGCGATGTCAAAGCCCATTTGCCCGATCTCGGCCTCCGAGGTGGTGAGGCTGCAGATGGGCATTTCTTTGGTGTTGAAGCCGGCATCGGCATAGGCGCGGTAGAGCTGGGCGGTGGAGTCTCCGACCACCGTGGAAAAAATAAAATCAGGGCGCTTCTGGCGGATATCTTCCATGACGGTTTGGTAGTCGTGCTCGGTGGCCGCCAGTGGCAGGTAGCGCTCGCCGAGGATTTCGCCCTCGGGGTGCTGCAGCACCAACTCGCGCAGTATGCGGTTGGATTCATAGGGGTAGATGTAGTCGGAGCCGATGAGGTACACGCGCGCACCAAAGCTGCTGGTCATGAAATCGGCCAGCTGCACGCTGTTCTGGTTAGGGGCCGCGCCGGTGTAGATGATGTTCGCTGAGAACTCGAAGCCTTCGTAGAGCGTGGGGTAGAACAAAAGCTTGTTCCATTTCTCGACCACGGGCAGCACGGCCTTGCGGCTGCTGGACATATAGCAGCCAAAGATGGTGTTGACGCGGTCGTGCATGATCAGCTGCTCGGCCAGGCGCGCGTACTCGGCAGGGTTGGACGCGGGGTCATAGCGCACGGCCACCAGCTCACGCCCGAGCACGCCGCCGGCGTTGTTGATTTCGTCGATGGCCAGCAAGCTGCCCTGCAGTTGCGACTGGCCAATGATGGACGTGGTGCCCGTTTCCGAAAAGAGAATGCCGACACGCAAGGGATCATTGTTTGCCAAAACCTGTCTCCTGGTCTATCCGCTCCAATGCTTGGGGCACTGGAGCGGATGCGGGGTAAATGCATAAAAGCATAAAGCGTGCCAGCCAGCTTAGCGCAGCAGCAGGCGCTGGCCGGTCTCATCGGTGCAGGGCTGGGCAGTGCCCTGCACATCTAGCGCCCGGCGGCCAGGCGCGCGCCCATCCTGGTCAAGCGCGGCAGCAGCTGCACGGCCTCATCCGCGATGTCGTAGCCTCGCCAGCCGAAGATCTGGCGCACATAGGCATCGGCCTGTGCATCGACGGCCAGACAGCAAACGCGCACCCCTGCGCGTTTGGCCTCCTGAACGGCATGCCGCGCATCTTCGATCAGGTATCGCTTGTCGTGCACATCGATGTCGTGCGGAGCGCCATCGGTGACCACCAGCAAGCTGCGCTGCCCATCGGGCTCGTTGCGCAGCAGGCTGCTGGCATGGCGCAGTGCCGCGCCCATGCGCGTCGAATAGCGCCCGCGCAGGGCGTGGACCATGGCTTCCGTGGCGCGGCTGCGTGCCTGGCCAAAATCAAGCAAGCGGTAGTAGTTGACTTCGGCACGGGTGTTGGACGAGAACGCATGGATGGCCAGGCGTTGCGCGCTGCCCAAGCTGGCCTGCGCCAGCAGCAATGCGGCCTGCTTCTCCAACGCCAGCAGGCTCTGGCCCTGCGGGCCGATGTCGTTGACCGATTCGGAAATGTCCAGCAGCACCAACATGCTGCCCGGGCGTGGGCCCTTGCCGCTGCGCATGAAAAGGCGCGGGTCGGGACGCAGCTGCATACGCATGTCCACCTGCACCTCAATGGCCGCATTGAGGTCCAGCGCATCGCCCTCCCACTGGCGGCGAAGCCGGTGGTGCCGGTCGAGGATGTGGGGATGGCGCAGCGCCAGATGGTCGACACGGGTGGTACTGGAGGGGCGCGGGCCACCGATCTCGCTCAGCCCCTGCCATGCGGGGAGTTTTTCGATCACCTGGCACCAGTCGTGCTTCATCTGCTCGCGCTGGCAGTCCCATTCCGGGTAGTGAAAGCGGGCGATCTCGAATTCTTCGGCCGCCTGGGGCGTTTGCGCCGGCTCTGGTGGCTGTTGCGCGTCTCTAGGGCACGCCGCCTGCGGTTGCGCGGCGGCCTGGGGCAGATGCAAGGCCTCGTCCTGGTTGTCTTCGGATTCGGGATGCGCCCAGAGGTAGCTGTTGTCATCCCGGTAGAGCGTGGGCCCGGCGTAGTGCTGTGGATCCATCCGCACGCGCATCTGGCCAAGGTCATTGGCGAGGATGGAGGAAATGGCACGGAATGCCGCATAGTCTTCCAGTCCATGCCGGTGCACCGTGTCTTCAAAAAGCTGCTGCGCCTTGCTGACCCAGTGGTTGGCGCTGTGGCTGCCCGCCAGCAGCAAGATCCGGTCCAACCGCGCCATGAAGGCGACGAAACCCAGGTTGTCAGCGTCGGGCTCAGGCGCGATCTGCGTCTGGAACCAAGGGCGTATGCCGGGGTAGTCGCGCAGCAAAAGGCGCTCGACGCGGGCGTCTTCTATCGCAGAGACGACCGCCAGGCCCATGGGCTTCAAGGCCTGGCTAGGCTGGCGCGCGGGTGAATGCAGCAGATGCGCCGCAGCATGCGCCACCATCGCGGTGTGCCGGTGGCTACGCTCAGTGTCGGGCACACCGTGCAGCGGCGGCAGCACCAAGCGCACTGCGCTTGAAGATGGCCCCTCGTCTGCAGGCAGCACAATGGCACGCTGCGCGGAGGCAGGTGGGGCCGCTGCGCCCCCCAGCAGCCCCCCCGCCTCCCGATGCGGTCTGGCAACCTGCAAGGGATGGACTTGCACCCGCCTCAACGCCAGGCAGGAGGCGAGCCTGGCCAGGCGTTCAAAACTACGTGTGTCGTCGTCGATCCAGGTTGCGGCTGCGCGCTCGCTGAGCCGGGAGGCGGATGATGGGGCCATGGTGCTGTGCCTTTTTAGCTTGCAAATTTGGCTTGCACGAGTTGCTTCAGCGCTTGGCAGGTGTCGGGGTCATCCGTCAAGGCCTGCGTGATCGTCATGTCGCAACTGTCGGCGGGCGATACGCCATCGCGTATCAGCAAGCCGGCGTAGATGAGCATACGGGTGGAGGCGCCTTCCTCAAGGCCATGGTGCTTGAGCGCGCGCGTGCTGTGGGCCAGCGCAACCAGACGCTCGGCCAGCGCAGGCGCTATGCCCGCTTCGTGCGCGACGATGTCGGACTCGGTGGCGGCATCGGGGTAGTCAAACTCCAGCGCGGCAAAGCGCTGGCGCGTCGAGGGCTTCATGTCCTTGGCGCTGCTCTGGTAGCCGGGGTTGTACGAGACCACCAGCTGAAAATCCGGATGGGCGTGCACGACCTCCCCTTTCTTATCGAGCGGAAGCACGCGGCGCGCGTCGGTCAGCGGATGGATGACGACCGTCGTGTCCTGCCTGGCCTCCACCACCTCATCGAGGTAGCAGATGGCACCGTAGCGCACGGCCATGGTGAGAGGCCCGTCATGCCAGGCCGTGCCATCGGCGTCGAGCAGGTAGCGACCGACCAGGTCAGAGGCGGTCATGTCTTCGTTGCAGGCCAGGGTGATGAGCGGGCGCTGGAGCGCCCAGGCCATGCGCTCGACAAAGCGCGTCTTGCCGCAGCCCGTAGGGCCTTTCAGAATCAGCGGCATGCGGTGGCGGTAGGCCTGCTCGTACAGCGCGATCTCATTGCGGGCGGGCCGGTAAAACGGCTCTTGGGCCATGCGGTACTCGGCCAGCGGGTCATCGCCGCGGGCGGCATGCAGAAGGTCTTTTGCATTCATCATGTTCACCATTTCCCCATCAACAACATCAAACCTGGAATCCAGCAGGTCACAATGCCCACCAGCACCGTATAGGCCGCCAGAAAGCGCAGCTGCTTGCCGAGCCCCAGCGCAAGAAAGAAGAAAAACCACAGACTCGCCCAGACCAGCCACATGGCGATGACGCGGATATCACCGGCAGCGGCGGCAAAGGCCAGCGCACTGACCGCCACAAACAGGCAGTACCAACCCAGGCCCACGCCTTTGAGCGCCCACCACTGCACCACCGCCAGGTACAGGTAGGTGAAAGCAAAAAGCAGGCCTCCTGCGGCAGCGAAATAGTCAGGGTCCGTGTCTGCACGAAGAATGCCAACGGCATTGATGAACAAAGCCAGCAGACCCACGAGCAGATTGACAGGCGCAGAGTCCCGCGCATCGATGCGGCCGCTCAGCCCCATACCGTTGACGATCAGCACCATGCCAATGAAAAAAAGTGCGATACCCAGCATGTTTGTCTCCTTGTTTTTTATATGACGGCATGGCTGCTCGATACCGGGCGGCCATGCCCACTGGGGATGCGGCTTTAGCGGTGCTGGGGCGCTTCGTGCGGAATCCCTTCTATCGGGCATTCAGGGGTGCCCACCGTCGTGCGGGTGAACGACTCGACCATCTCCCGCGTCCCTTCGGGGTCGTTGACCCACTGGCTGTAGAAGCTGTAGGGGCAGGCGGCAACGCCCTTGTCGCCATCGCCAGAATTGATGGTGCCGGTGTAGCCGCGGTGCACCAGTTTGAAGAGGTGGTTCTGCGACTGACCGTTCTTGCGTGCATCGCGGATCAGCGATTTGGACAGCTCCGCATACTGGATGCCCATTTCCTCTTCACCGGTCTCGCCCAAGGTACGGCCGTCAAAACCGATGATGGCGGAGTGGCCAAAATAGGAGTAGACGCCGTCAAAGCCCGCCGCATTGGCCACGGCCACATAGGTGTTGTTCATGAACGCCATGGCCTTGGACACCAGGATCTGCTGCTCCTTGGCCGGGTACATATAGCCTTGGCAGCGGACGATCAGCTCGGCGCCACGCATCGCACAGTCGCGCCAGATCTCGGGGTAGTTGCCGTCGTCGCAGATGATCAGGCTGATCTTCATCCCCTTGGGGCCATCGCTGACATAGGTGCAGTCGCCGGGATACCAGCCTTCAATAGGCACCCAGGGCATGATCTTGCGGTATTTCTGCACGATCTCGCCCTGGTTGTTCATGAGGACCAGGGTGTTGTAGGGCGCCTTGTTGGGGTGCTCTTCATGGCGCTCGCCGGTGAGCGAGAAAATCCCCCAGACATTGGCCTTGCGGCAGGCATCGGCAAAGATAGCCGTCTCTTCACCGGGAATGGCAGAGGCGGTCTCGTACATCTCCTTGGAGTCGTACATGATGCCGTGCGTGGAGTACTCGGGAAACACCACCAGGTCCATGCCTGGCAGCCCTCGCTTCATGCCCACCACCATGTCGGCGATCTTGCGACAGTTGTCCAGAACTTCGGCCTTGGTATGCAGGCGTGGCATCTTGTAATTCACCACCGCTACGCCTACGCAATCATTGCTGCTGGAAATATCTCCGTGTCTCATGGCTGTGCTCCAAGTTAATGAGAAAAAAGTGCGACCTGTCCGGCTGGCAGCCGCAGCGCAGGGGTTTCAAAGCAGCGTAGGCAAAGCTCCGCCAGCGGACCAAAGGCCTGGTCCGAAAAACGGGAATACCAAAAAACGAACAAAAAAAAGCCCGAATCGACTCTGGAATGAATCGATTCGGGCTTTATTGCCGGACATCTGCGCTGGCAACCTTGGCAGCTGATGTCAATATCTGCAACGAAATCTGCGTGGCGTTTGTCCGCCGCCAGACAATGGTAGAACGATTGTGGCCATACCCGCCTAGAACATCTACCGGTTGCAGCGTTTGAGCGATGGTGGTAATTGGCGACCCGCGCAGCGAGAAAATGGGCAAGAACCATGCGAGCCTGGAACAAATCCGTGGCGCATCTTCGTGCAACGGCCCGCATCGAGTCCATCGGACTTCTTGTTTATCGGCTACATTCGCGATCGTGACCAGCAGCAGTTGGCCAACCATCTGCGGATAGCACCATCCCCCCATAGCATCGCAAGGGAATCTCTTCCACCATGAGCCTTGTCACCGATCTTCTCGCCGGCGTTGCGGAGTTCTTCGCCGATGTGTTGGTGTTCAGGCGCCAGCGCGAAAAGCGAGGCCATGCCAAGCGCGACATCGCCGATGACGCCATGGCGGTCGCGCATTTTGATGTCGTCAGCTTGCCGTGGATTGCCCTGGTCTGCGTTGGTTTGATGTTTCTGCTGATCTTCGGCTTGGGGGTGCCTGTGGGTTGGGGCGTCGGCATTGGCGTGGTCGTTGCAGCGGCGTGGGGATACAGAAAATATGCGCAGCTGCTCCGAGACGAATGACGGCACGGGCATCCGAGCGCAGCCGGGCTGACACCGTCGCTTGACCATGCCTTGGCCCTCATCTTTGCAGTACCAAGCGGCCAACTCAAAAGTTCCTATGCAGCAATGGCCCCACCAGACGCGGGTCACGCAGCTTGTCTACCCACCACTGCAGCGCAGGCCCCGCGCGGTGCGAATGCCAGCCGACAAACAGCAGGTTGGGTTCGCGCGGGTCTTGCGTGGCCAGGGCCACCAGGCTGCCTTGGGCCAGGTGATCGCGCACTTTCTCCAGCGGTAGCCAGCCAACGCCCAGGCCCGCGACCTGCGCGGCGATCTTGGCGCGCATGCTGGGCATGGCCAGGCGCTCCTGGTGCGTCTGCACGCCATAGCTGCGCGCGACCGCCAGGCGCGAGGTATCGGCCACCACGACCGAGCGGTACGCGGCAATGGCCTCCACCGACAGGGGCCGCCCGTCTTGTGCCTTGCGTGCCAGCGGGTGGCGCGGCGAGACGGCAAACACCCATTCGAGCTGCGCCAGCTCAAACCATTGCAGATGCGCCATCGCGGGCGGCTCGTTCGTCGCAGCCACCACCAGATCGGCGCGCTGGTCCAGCAAGGCCTCCCAGGTGCCGCCCAGCACCTCATGGGCAATGCGCAGGCGCACGCCGCTGTTGAGCGCATCAAAGTCGGCGATCAGCGGCAGCAGTGCCTCGGTATTGGCCAGCTCGTCGGTCACGATGCGCAGCTCGGACTCCCAGCCCCGCGCCACCTGCTTGACCCGCTCCGTCAGCCGCCGCGCCTGGGCATGCAGCTGCGCGCCCTGCTCCACCAGCAGCAAGCCAGCTGGCGTGAGCGCGATGCGGTAGCCCGCACGGTCAAACAGCAGGGCATCCAGCCGCTCTTCCAGCTGGCGCGCGGCATAGGACACGGTGGACGCAGCCTTGCCCAGGCGCTCAGCCGCGCGCGACAGGCTGCCCGTGGCACGCACCGCTTCGAGAAGCTGTGAATCTTCGAGACTCAACATATTCGATATTTTTGCACGAGTTCATCGAAATGCTGGTGTCTGTAGCGCCACCCATCGTCAGATACTTCATTCATCGGCTCTACAACTGGGCTGATAACCCAGCAAGACATCAACGAAACAACCGAAGGAAATACCATGAACCGCTTTGAAGGAAAGAATATTTTAGTCACCGGTGGCAGCAGTGGCATTGGCGCCGCAGCCGCCATCGCCTTTGCCCGTGAAGGCGCCCGCGTAGCGATCACCGGCCGCGATGCCGAGAGCCTCGCCCGCGTCAAGGCCGAGCTGGACCCCAACGCGCTGGCCTTGGTCAGCGAAGCCGGTGATGTATCAGCCCAGGCCGCACTGGTGGCCGAATTGCAAACGCAGATGGGCGTGATGGACGGCGTGTTCATCAACGCCGGCGTGGCCAAGTTCGGCCCGCTGCCGCAGATCGATGAAGCGCTGTGGGACAGCAGCTTTGACACCAATGTCAAAGGCCCCTACTTTCTGATCCAGCGCCTCGCTCCGCTGATAACGCGTGGTGGATCCCTCGTGCTGAACGGCTCGATCAACGCCCACATCGGCATGCCCAACTCCAGCGTCTACGCCGCCAGCAAGGCCGCGCTGATCTCCCTGGCCAAGACCTTGTCGGCCGAGCTGCTGCCCCAGGGCGTGCGCGTGAATGTGGTGAGCCCCGGCCCCGTCAGCATGCCGCTCTACGGCAAGCTGGGCCTGGCACCCGACCAGGCCAAGGCCATGGCCGCCGACATCCAGACGCAGATCCCGCTGGGCCGCTTTGGCACGCCGGAAGAAATCGCCGCCACCGTGCTGCACCTGGTGTCCAAGGAGTCCGGGTTTATTGTGGGCACCGAGATCATTGCGGATGGGGGCATGAGCCAGATGTGAAGCGAGGGGCTGTGGGTTCCAGAGCGATGGTTTGGAGCTGCTGCGTCGCAAGAACCACCTTGAGCCAGAGGTTGCAGTTATAGTTTTTGCGGCCAGTGACAGCTTCTGGCTGCGAATTCAACCGATCGACGCAACCCGCGCTACGTGGATCGTTGGTGTCCGCCACTCTGAACTCCAGCCTTGCTGGACGCTCCGCTGAAAGAAGTGGATTCACTTCGGAAAAGACCCATGCACGCGAAACTGTATGAATAAACAGTAAAATTCTGACCTTGGTAGTTTTCACAAAGGTCCAGAAATGTCCGAAGAGCTCCAACAAGAAGCTGCATCAGTCTTCGAAGATCGCCTTTGGCATCACAACGGCTGGGAGGCCCGCGTCATCAAGAATGAAGACGACGATGGCTGGGCGGTTGCCATGACCCAGGACGGCCAGGCCGAGCCAAGCCTGGTGGGGCCATGGACGATGGGCCGCGACAAGAAAAATCCCAAGCCGCTTGACGTTTCTGCTTTCAACACCCTCGTCAAGACTGCCCACGAAGTCATGCGGCGGCATGAGCAGCACCTGGCGGCCCAGCTGCACAAGGACATCCAGATCTTGGTGAATGGATCGCGCGTGACCATCTCTCTCGATATTGAGCCCGACGAGGACAATCCCTCCGCGACCCTTACCGCCACCGCAGAGGATGGCAGTGAGTTGGCCAAGGTTCGCGTCAGGCCGGACCATAGCCTCAGCCGAGCGTCGGCGCAACGTTGGGCCGATGCAGGCTATCCGCGTCCCGGCGAGGAATGAGCTTCAGGCCGCACCAGCTCGCCCGGATGCTTGGGTCGGCAGCGCTTATTCATCGGCCGCCATAGCGGACTTCTAGGCGTTTACTGGATCTCTGTCGGTGACTCACGCCGGCCGAGCTGCTGCCCCAACGCGTGCCCTGAGATAGCGAAAGTTCGTCCGACATCTTTCGAATAGCGTGGACTACTTCAGAAAAACAGGCGCCCCATGTGCATGGAACGCCTAGCTTGCTACTCAAGAAAGCCCTCACCGCTCCCCAAAAATCCCACCTCAGCCCACCGCCCCCTGGCTAGGCTGCCCATCCACCAACCGCCACAGCCCCAGCGCATTGTCGTTTTGCAAAGCCACCGGTCGCAGCGCATCGGGCAGGTCCTGGTAGCAGATCGGGCGCAAAAAGCGGTCGATGGCGCTGGCGCCGACGGAGGTGTACATGGCGTTGGAGGTAGCGGGGAAGGGGCCGCCGTGGACCATCGCGTGGCTCACTTCCACGCCGGTCGGGAAGCCATTGACGAGGATGCGGCCACATTGGCGCTCGAGCACCAGCAGCAGGGCGCGGGCGCTGTCGTGGTCGCCCTGCTCCAGGTGCAAGGTGGCGGTGAGCTGGCCTTCCAGCTGCTGGGCGACCTGGAGCAACTCCTCGACATTGCTGGCTTTGACGACGATGGAGGCCGGGCCAAACATCTCTGACTGCAAGGCTTCGTTCGCCAACAAGGTCTGGGCGCTGGTCACATACAGCGCGGCCTGCGCGGCGTTGGCATGGTCCGCGGCCACGCCGGTGGCCAACTGCTCCACACCGGCAGCGGCTTGCACCTGTGCACGGCCGGCCTCATAGGCCTGGTGGATGCCGGCGGTCAGCATGGTTTGCGCGCCCTTGGCGCGGATGGCCGCAGCTGCCGCACTGATAAAGCAGTCAAGCGCGGGGCTGTCGATGGCCAGCACCAGGCCGGGGTTGGTGCAGAACTGCCCGGCCCCCATCGCCAGCGAATCGGCAAAGCCCTGGGCCAGGGCCTCGGGCCGCGCGGCCAGCGCCTGAGGCAGCAGAAAGACAGGGTTGATGCTGCTCATCTCGGCATACACAGGGATGGGCTCGGCGCGGCTGTTGGCGATGCGCAAGAGCGCCAGTCCACCTTGGCGCGAGCCGGTAAAGCCGACGGCCTTGATCGCGGGGTGGGCCACCAGCGCCTCACCCAGCTCTCGGCCTGCGCCCACCAGCAGCGAGAAAACGCCCTCGGGCATGCCTTGGCGCTGCGCGGCCTTCTGCACCGCCCGCGCCACCATCTCCGAGGTGCCCAGATGCGCGCTGTGCGCCTTGACGATCACCGGCGCGCCAGCGGCCAGTGCCGATGCGGTATCGCCACCGGCCACCGAAAACGCCAGCGGGAAATTGCTGGCGCCAAACACCGCCACCGGGCCCAGCGGGATCTTGGCCAGGCGCAGATCGGCACGGGGCAGCGGTTGGCGCTCGGGCTGGGCGGTGTCGATGGTGGCGCGCAGAAAATGGCCATCGCGCACCACCTGGGCAAACAGGCGCAACTGGCCCACCGTGCGGCCGCGCTCGCCCGTCAGCCGGGCAATCGGCAGGCCGCTTTCCGCATGGGCGCGCTCGATCAGCGCATCACCCAGCTGCAGGATTTCTTCGCCAATCGCCTCCAAAAAGGCGGCGCGCTGAGCTAGCGGCATGTTGCGGTAAGGGTCGAAAGCGGCAGCGGCCAGGCTGGCCGCCCGCTCGACTTCGCTTTTGCCACCCAAACCAAACTCGGGCTCGGCAATGGGGGCATTCAGTGTGGGGTTGAAGGCGCGCTGGCTGCCTGCGGTGCCGCGCACGGTGCGGTAGCCAATGACCATGTCTCCAGTGATCTGCATGGAGGGTTTCCTCAAGAAGTTGCTTTGGGGGGAATAGATGAATGGGGGCGCTAAGGCCGCCCGGAATGGCAAGACCCACCGCAGGCCAGCAGCACTGCGGCAGGTCCGGCCAGCATTCAGGCCATCACTCGTCCAGCGGCAGGCCGCTGCGGTCGCGGGCAATGCCCACCGCGACGATGGAGACCAGCGCACAGAGCACCAGGAAGATGACGACCGGCACATAGCTGCCGCTGTAGTAGGCGATCAGCGCGGTGGCGATCAGCGGCATCGGGCCGCCCACCAGGGCCGCACCAATCTGGTAGCCCAGCGACATGCCGGTGTAGCGGATGTCAGGCGGGAAGGCTTCGGCCAGCAAGGTGCCGATCATCGCGCCATAGCTGGACCAGATGATGCCCAGGCCCACGCCGACAGCCAGCGCCGCTGCCCAGACGGATTTTTGATCGAGCAGCCAGAAGTACGGGAAGATCCAGAGCATGAAGGCGATGCTGCCGCCGATAAAGACTTTCTTGCGGCCGATCTTGTCCGACAGGTGCCCGAAGAACAGCATGCAGGGGAAGGCGATCAGCGCGCAGACCAGCACGATATTGAGGATCGTCGCGCGGGCAAAACCGTGGTCCATCATGTACGAGATGGTGAAGGTGGCGTAGAGGAAGAAGGTCGAGGTCTCCACCACCTTGGCGCCGATGGCGATCAGCACCTGGCGCCAGTGGAACTGCAGGGTCTGCTTGATGGGGATAGGCGCGCTGCTGCGGCTGGCCTGGATTTTCTTGAACGATGGCGTCTCGCCCACCGCATTGCGGATCCACATGCCCACCATCACCAGCACGATGGAGCCCACAAACGGAATGCGCCAGCCCCATGACAGGAAGGCCTCTTCGCTCATGTTGGCGCTCAGCAGCGAGGTGATGATATTGCCCAGCGCCAGCCCCAGCACTGCGCCGGTCTGCGGCACGGCGCCATAGAAGCCGCGCTTTTTGCGTGGCGAGTACTCCACCGCCAGCAGCACGCCGCCGCCCCACTCACCGCCCAGCGCCAGACCCTGCATCAAACGCAAAATGGTCAGCAGGATCGGCGCGAGTATCCCAATCTGCGCATAGTTGGGCAGCAGGCCCATCAGCACGGTCGACAAGCCCATCATCGACAAGGTCATCGCCAAGGTCTTCTTGCGGCCAATGCGGTCACCAATGTGGGAGAAGATCACGCCGCCAATCGGGCGGATCAGGAAGGCCAGTGCAAACGTGGCCAGCGACAGCATCTGGCTGACCAGCGCGTTGTCGCTGGGGAAGAACTGCTTGGCAAAAATGATGGACGACATGGTTCCGTAGAGGAAATAGTCGTACCACTCGATGGTGCTGCCCACCGCGCTGCCAATCAGCGCGCGCCGGCGTTCCGCATCCGGAACCATGGTTTCCTTGTCGGCCATCGTGGCCGTGTGATTCAGAGAGCTGCTGCTCATGTCTCCACCTTTTGCTTGTTGGTTTGGGAATGTCTGCCTGTGCGCAAGCCTGCGGCCAGCCGGCCGTTGCGGCGGCGGGCCGGGCTTGCGTCTGTTTTGTTGAAAATGCCGGTTTACATCGACTGGCGCAGCATCTCGACATAGTCATCTGCGCTGGCCTCACGCGGATTGGTGCGGTGGCTGTGGTCGGCCAGCGCGCCCTTGACGATGCGCTCGAACAGGTCCTCGCTCACACCCAGCTCGGCCAGGCCCGTGGGCAGCTGCAGTGCGCGGGACTTGGTGACCAGGGCCTCTTCCACCGATACGCCATCGGCCAGGCCCATGGCCTGCGCCAGGCGTGCGATCTTGTCCTCACGCACCACCGACTCTGCGCCCCGGTTGAAGCGGATCACCGCCGGCAGCAGGATGGCGTTGAGGGTGCCATGGTGCAGCTTGGGGTTGATGCCGCCCAGCGAATGGCTGAGGCTGTGCACGCAGCCCAGGCCCTTCTGGAAGGCCAGCGCGCCTTGCAGCGAGGCACTCATCATGTTGCTGCGTGCCTCCACATCGGCGGGATCGCGGAAGGCCACCTCGATATGGCGCCAGGCGCGCCACAGGCCATCGAGCGCAATGCCATCGGCTGGGGGGTTGAAGGCGGGCGCCAGAAAGGTCTCGATGCAGTGCGCAATCGCATCCATGCCGGTGGCGGCCGTCAGGCCTGCGGGCAGGCCCAGGGTCAGGTTGGGGTCGCAGATGGCGACCTTCGGGATCACATGGGGCGAGAGAATGCCGACCTTGCGGCCATCGTCCAGGATGATGATCGCGCCGCGCCCTACTTCGCTACCGGTGCCCGCCGTGGTGGGCACGGCGATGATGGGCAAGGTGGCGGCGGTGATCTTGAGCGCGCCGCCCTCGATCAGCGCAAACTGGCGCAGCGGGCCTTCATGGCGGGCCGATACCGCCACCGCCTTGGCTAGATCAATCGACGAGCCGCCACCCACGGCAATGATGCCATCGCAGGCGCTGCTATGGAGCGCCTCGACGCCAGCGCGCACGGCCGTCTCCGACGGGTTGGGCGGCGTGCCATTGAACACGCCGAACCGGGCCGTGCCCAGCGCCTGCTTGACCTGGTCGATGATGCCGGCCGCCTCCACACCCTTGTCGGTCACGATCAAAGGATTGGTAATACCCAGCTTCTCGCACACTTCCTTCAGTTCCGCCAGCACACCGGCGCCAAAGCGCACTTCAGTCACATAGTTGATCAGAGCCATAACGTTTTACCAGTTATATCCATTGCTATCAGAAGGCCCGAAGTCTAGGCAGCACGGCCCATTCGGTACACTGACGGCTTCCCATACCGATATAACTTTTATTCATGGCCAGCGGCATCCCCAGCCTCAATTCCGTCATGTCGCGCCTGCATGCCAAGCAGCTGCGCCTGCTCATCGCCATCGAGGAAAGCGGCTCCCTGCTTGGCGCTGCGGACAGAGTCGGCCTCACCCAGCCGGGCGCCAGCAAGGCGCTGCGCGAGCTGGAGTCGACCTTGCAGGTGGACCTGTTCGAGCGCACAAACCGAGGGTTAATCCCGACGGAGGCCGGGCACTGCGCGCTGCGTTTTGCCCGCCTGATCCAGTCAGACATCAACCAGCTGCGCTTTGAGCTCGATGCCATTGCCAGCGGCGTGGGCGGCCACCTGGCGATTGGCACCATCATGGGTGCGGTGCCGCTGCTGTCCGATGCGCTGTCGAACGTGCTCGCCCGCCAGCCGCATATGTCGGTGGAGATCATCGAGGACACCAGCGAAACCTTGCTGGGCATGATCGAGCGCGGCCAGATCCATGCCGCCATCTGCCGCTCCTCGGTCAGCCGCACGCCCGAGGTCTATGAGTCGCTGTTCATCAAGCAGGAGTCGCTGTCGGTGATCGCCAGCGTGCGCCACCCTGCGATGGGCGCCAAGGCCGTGCAGTTGCAGGACCTGCAGGACAGCCGCTGGCTGGTCTACCGCGCCCGCATGCCCATGCGACGCTTGCTCGAGCGCGAGTTCCACGAAGCGGGGCTGCACTTCCCCTCGCACCTGATCGAGACCACGTCGGCCCTGGCCACCGTCACCATGCTCGGCCGCAACAACGACCTGGTGGCCCTGGTCTCCGACGACATCGCGACCTATTTCTCGCGCAATGGCCTGGTCGGCATCATCGATCTGACCCTGCAATCGCGCAGCGAGCCCTATGAGCTGGTGCTGCGCAAAGGCGCCCCCCAAAGTGCCGCGCTGGGGCTGTTGGTGGAGGCGCTGTGCGGCGGCGCGGCAGAGGCGTGACGGACGCCTAAGCCTGTGGGCCAAACCATGAGACAGCGCGACCCCGCCCCTATCGATGGGGTCTTACAGAGATTGCCTGTGTACAGGAGATTGCTGGCGCATGTGCACTTAATACACTTATTAGCTTCACTAATGAGTTGCAGCGATGGCTTCGTTGAGAATTGAGCAGAAGAAACCCCCTGTGGTGCGCCATGCATCGCGCCCACCTGATGAAAGAGCTGCCTGTGCCTCTGCATGATTTCAACGCTCCGCGCTGGGCCGGGAGGCTGGCCGTCAGCCCCCCGCCCAGGCCACGCAGATATGCAGCGGTCTAGCCAAATGCTGCAACCCCTCCGCCCCACGGTCCTTGTTTTGGCCGCAGGCCAAGGACGGCGCTTTGCGCGTTCGGGCGGCACCACGCACAAGCTCGACGCGATGCTCGGCGACGTGACGGTGCTGGAACAGGTGCTGCGCAGCGTCGTTGCATCGGGGCTTGCCTACCATGTCGTGCGCCCCGCTGCGGCCCCGCCGGCTGCCCACATCGATGGCATGGGCCACTCCATCGCGCGCGGCGTGGCAGCGACTGCCGACGCCGATGGCTGGCTTATCCTGCCCGGCGACCTGCCCCTGGTTCGCACGCAGAGCCTGATGGCGGTAGCGCTGAGCCTGGCCACCCATCCAGTGGTGGTGCCGCAATGCGAACAGCAGCAAGGTCACCCGGTCGGCTTTGACAGAACATGCCGTGAGGCATTGCTGCAGCTGAAGGGCGACACGGGGGCCAGCGCCGTTGTGCGCAGCCATCGGCAAGCGGGAACGGCGCACACCTTGCAGCTCGATGATCCCGGCATCGCCATCGATATCGACACCTGCGATGACCTGGTGCGGGCACAAGCGCTGCTGACCAGCGGAAACTTTGGGCAGGAGGCCAGCCTTGGAAAACGTTGATGCACGGGTGTTGCGCAGCGCGCGCGACTGGCTGGCCAGCGGGCACCGCGTGATGCTGGTCACGGTGGTCAAAACCTGGGGGTCATCACCCCGTCCGGTGGGCTCGATGATGGCCCTGCGCGAAGACGGACCGTGTGTCGGCTCGGTGTCAGGCGGCTGCATTGAGGACGACCTGGTCCATCGTTACACCAGTGCCTATGGTGACGCCTGCATGCGGCAGTCCAGGCCCGAGTTCGTGCGTTACGGCGTAACGGCAGACGAGGCCCACCGCTTTGGCCTGCCTTGCGGTGGCACCCTGGAATTGCTGCTCGAGTTTGCACCTGCGCTCTCGGTGATGGACGACCTCGTGCAGCGCCTCGATGCCGGGCAACTGGTGCAGCGCACGGTGGACTGCCACTCTGGTCTGGTCCGCCTGGCAGAGACCTCATCGCCGGCGGCTGTGCATTTTGATGGTGCGAGCCTGTCGGTCACGCTCGGGCCCCAGTACCGCATGCTGCTCATCGGCGCGGGCGCGCTGGCAGAGTATGTTGCCGTGATGGCGCTGTTCAACCATTTTGAGGTGACAGTGTGTGATCCGCGCATCGAGCACCGCGGCAATTGGTCGGTGGCAGGCGCCAAGCTCAGCACCGAGATGCCGGACGACGCCGTGCGCAGCATGCAGCCGGACACGCGCAGCTGCATTCTGGCGCTGAGCCACGACCCCAAGCTCGATGACCTTGCGCTGCTCGAAGCGCTGTACAGCCCTGCCTTTTATGTGGGTGCCATCGGATCGCGGCGCAACGCACACAGCCGCAAGCAGCGCTTCAGCGAGCATTTTGACGCGACAGAGGATGCGCTGCAGCGACTGCACTCTCCCGTAGGCCTGCATATTGGCAGCAAAACCCCCGCCGAGATCGCGGTGAGCGCCATGGCAGAGGTGTTGGCAGTCAAGAACGGCATCTTGCGACACAGCGCCTGACTGCGCCCAAGTTGGCCGCAGCGAGCCGGTGCACGGCCCGACCCTCTGCGCTTACAGCAGTTTTTCCGGGGTGATCGGAAGACTGCGGATGCGCTTGCCGGTGGCGTGGTAGACGGCATTGGCGATGGCCGCCGGGATGCCGACCATGCCAAGCTCGCCCATGCCTTTGACCCCCAGCGGGTTGACGATGGTGTCGTCTTCCTCCACAAAAACGGTCTCGATCGCATGGATGTCCGCATTGACCGGCACATGGTAGTGCTGCAAATTGGCGGTCATCAAGCGCCCCGTGCGGTGGTCCACCTCGGTGGCCTCTTCCAGCGCCATGCCGATGCCCCAGACCACGCCTCCGATTTCCTGGCTGTGCGAGGCGAGCGGATTGAGGATCTTGCCGCAGGCGGTGATCTCGATGACCCGGGTGACCTTGACGGTCCCCAGATCGGGATCCACCTTCACCTCGACAAACTGTGCGCCATGGGCGAGCGATGCGTACTTGTCACGCTCGGGCGACGGTGTTGACTTGTAGACCTCGGTGATTTCGCTCGTACCGGTGCTGCGCATGACATCGGCGATATCCACCCCGCGCGCAGCATCGCTTTTGAGCCGCAAGCGGCCGTCGAGCATCTCCACGTCGTCAGCGCTGGCACCCCGCAATGGCGAGCTGGCATCGCGGTTGGCCAAATCCAGCAGCTTGGCGGTGATCGTCAGCGCCGCACCGCGCACGGCCGATCCGACACTGGAGGTGGTCCAGGAGCCGCCCTGCGCCGGTGCCTGGGGCTGGCGCGTGTCACCCAGCTCAAAGGTCACCTGGTCCAGCTTCAGGCCCAGAAACTCTGCAGCGATCATGCTCATCACGGTGTAGGTGCCCGGGCCGATATCGCTGGTCGCGCTGGACACGGTGGCCGTCCCATCCTGCCGGAAGGTGATCTTGGCGCTCGCGGGCATCTGCATGGCCCCCCACACGCTCGATGCCATGCCCCAGCCGACCAGCAGCTTGCCGTCGCGCATCGAGCGGGGCTCGGGCTTGCGGTTCTTCCAGCCGAACTTCTCGGCGCCCAGGCGGTAGCACTCGCGCAGCGCCTTGCTGGAAAACGGCTTGCCGCTGACCGGGTCCACCTCGGCATAGTTGACCAGGCGCAGCTCCATCGGGTCCATCTTCAGCGCATACGCCAGCTCGTCCATGGCGCTCTCCAGCGCAAACATTCCGCTGACAGCGCCGGGCGCACGCATCCAGGTGGGGGTGGCCAGATCGGTGGCGGCCACCTTCAGCGGCATGTCCAGGTTCTCGCAGGCATACACCTGCTTGAGGAATCCGGTGGTGTTGTCCGAGAACACCTCGAACGAGGAGGTGTTATGGAAGGCCTCCTGAATGATGGCTTGCAGCTTGCCGTTAGCGTCCGCACCCAGCCTGACTTTCTGGATCGTCTGTGGCCGGTAGCCGTGGCCGGTGAACATCTGCGTGCGCGTCAGCACCAGCTTCACCGGCCGCTTCAGCTCGCGGGCCGCCATAGCTGTCAGTGAAGGGTAGTAGTTGGGTTTGAGCGATGAGCCAAAGGCGCCGCCGACAAACGGCGACACCACGCGGATGTCTTCTGCGGGCACGCCCAGCCCTTCGGCCAGATGTTTTTGCACGCCATAGACGTTCTGGGTCTTGTCAAAGACGGTGAGCTTGTCAGCCTCCCAAAACGCAATCGCGGCATGCGGCTCAATCGGGTTGTGGTGGTTGATGGGGATGTGGTACTCGGCGTTGACCTGAACCGCCGCTGCCTGCAGTGCCTTTGACGGATCTCCGCGTGGGGGTGTGTTGTCCGACGAGGGCTTGGCCTGGTCCAGCACCGTCTCCAACGCGGTGGTAGGGGGCTCACTCTGGTAGCTGGCCTGGACCAGCCGCGCCGCATGGCGCGCCTGCTCGTAGCTCTCGGCCACCACCAGCGCGATCGGCTGGCCGTTGAAGAACACCCGGTCCGACTGCAGCGGCCAGGCCCATTGCGGAGCGGCATCGGCAGCGGGCGCCTTGCCCAGCCGCCCGGCATTGAGGTGGGTAAAAACGCGCACCACGCCTGCGGCCTGCTCGGCGGCGCGGGTGTCAATCGCGGTGATGCGCCCCTTGGCCACCGTGCTGAGCACAACAAAGCCATAGGCGACATGCGGCACCTGGAACTCAGCTGCGTACTTGGCCTTGCCGGTGACTTTGGCGACCCCGTCCACGCGGGTCGTCTCTTTACCTAGATAACGTGCCATGGTGATTCTCCTTCGCCCTTAACCGAGTTTGGCAGCACGCATCAGCGCGCGCACCACGGAACGTTGAGCCAGCTCCACCTTGTAGCCGTTGTGGGCCAGCGGTTTGGCACCGCTCAGCGCCGCCTGGGCCGCCTTGGCGAAGGTCGCCTCGTTGGCACGCTGGCCCACCAAGGCCGCCTCGGCCTCCGCGCTGCGCCAGGGCTTGTGGGCAACACTGCCCAGCACCACGCGCGCCTGGCCGATGGTGCCGCCCTCCAGTTGCAGCGCTGCAGCCACCGACACCATTGCGAAGGCGTAGGAGCTGCGATCACGCACCTTGAGGTAGTGCGAATGCTGGGCAAATTGCGCAGCCGCGACCGGCAACTCAATGGCCAAAATCAGCTCGCCATGCTCCAGGTTGTTGTCCCGCTGGGGTGTATCGCCTGGCAGACGGTGGAACTCCGTGATCGGGATCAAGCGCTCGCGCCCGTCGGTCGCCCGCACCCGAACACTGGCATCCAGCGCAACCAGCGCATTGGCCATATCGCCGGGATAGGTGGCAACGCAGGCATCGCTCCATCCGAGCACGGCATGGATCTTGTTGAGCCCTTCGCGCGCGCCGCAGCCTGTGCCAGGCTCGCGCTTGTTGCAAGGCGTGGCGGTGTCGTAGAAATAGTTGCAGCGCGTGCGCTGCAGCAGATTGCCGCCATTGGTCGCCATATTGCGCAACTGCCCCGAGGCGCCAGCCACGATGGCCTGGGTCAGCAGCGGGTAGTTCTCGCGGACCAGCGGATGGTTGGCCGTCTCGGTATTGGTCGCCAACGCACCCAGAGACAGACCCGCGCGGCTGCGCTGAATCTGCCGAAGCGGTAGCTGGCGGATGTCGACCAGGCGCGTGGGCCGCTCCACATCTTCCTTCATCAGATCGACCAGATTGGAACCGCCAGCGAGAAACCTGGCTCCCGGCACGCCCACCATCGCGGAGGCAACAGCGGCAGCATCGGCCACCCGCAGATATTCAAACGGTCGCATGGCCATCCTCCTTGCCTGCCGAGGCGGTTTGCGTCTCCGTGGCATAGCCCCAGGTCTTGGCAGCTTGCCTGCCTGAATGGACCTCTTGCACGGCAGCGACGATGCCCGGGTAGGCACCGCAGCGGCAGATGTTGCCACTCATGCGCTCCTTGATCTCGTCGTTCGTCAGGCGGGTCGTGGTTTTGCGCACATCACCTGTGACATGGCTGACATGGCCGCGTTGGGCCTCCGCGAGCACGCCAACGGCCGAGCAGATCTGCCCTGGCGTGCAGTAGCCACACTGAAAGCCGTCATGCTTGATGAAGGCCGCTTGCACTGGGTGCAGTTGATCGCCTTGGGCCAGGCCCTCGATCGTGGTCACCTCGCGCCCTTCCAGCGTCGCCGCCAAGGTCAGGCAGGACAGCACCCTCTGGCCGTCTACCAGCACCGTGCAGGCGCCGCATTGCCCTTGGTCACAGCCTTTCTTGGAGCCCGTCAACGCGAGCCGCTCACGCAACGCATCCAGCAGCACTACCCGCGAATCGAGCTCCAGCGTTTGCGGCACGCCATTGACCTGGAAAGCCACCTTGACGACGTTCTGCGCTTTGATGGGCGCCACCGCCGCGCCTTCGGCCAGCGGCATCTGCGCCAGGGCGGCCTCCTGCGCCAGCAGATCTGCGGCAAACAGCCCCACACTGCCTGCAGCCGAATGGATCATGAAGCTGCGCCTTGCCTGGCCCACCCCCTGGAGTTGCGGAATTTCTTGGAGCAAGCCTGCTTCGTCGGCGCTCAGCTCGACGGGGAAATCAGCATCATCGGAATGTGTCATCGTGGTTTCCTTGATTGCGCGCCGGGAGGCGCTTGCGATTCGGCAGGGCGGGCCCCAAGCGGCTACGTTCTTGGCGACGCATGCGGGCTTGGCGTGCTGCGGGGCAACGGATGTCAGAAGCGGTACCTCCGGTCTCCAGTGCCCCAAGCGGCACATGGAGCTGGAGTCCGACCTGGGCTTGCGCGACGCCACTGCCCAGCAACAGACAACCTGCAGCGCAAGCCGTTAGATCCTAGTGCTGGATGCTGGGCGCGCCAGTCAGACAGCAGCGCAGCTTGTGCGGCGGGTGGTCGTACACGGGCGCCGGTGCTTCCAGACCTGGCCATGGGCCTATCTTGAGATCCTCTGGCCTCTTTGACTAGCTAATGAAACCTTCTAGACCTTATTAGCCTTGCTAATCAATTGCCCGTGCGACACTTTCGCGATGGTCAAACGCAACCTCAACGATCTGCTGTACTTTGTCACGGTCGCCCGTGAGGGGAGCTTCACGCGCGCGGCCTCGGTGCTGGGAGTGACCCAATCGGCACTCAGCCAGGCCGTCAGCAGTCTGGAGGCGAGGCTTCATATTCGCCTGCTCACACGCACCACGCGCAGCGTGTCGGTCACGGCCGCCGGCGATCGGCTGCTGAGCGCGATTGGCCATCGCTTTGACGAAATCGACGCCGAGCTGCACCAGCTCACCGAAATGCGCGACAAGCCCAGCGGCTTGGTGCGCATCACCTGTGGCGAGCATGTCGCGCGCGCCACACTGGTGCCAAAGCTGGCGCCCTTGCTGCTGCAGTACCCTGACATCAAGGTCGAATTCGACGTCAACTACGGATTGCGCGACATCGTTGCGGACCGCTTCGATGCAGGGGTGCGCTTTGGCAACACCATCGACAAGGACATGATCGCTGTGCCCATCGGACCGACATTGCGCATGGCGGCCGCCGCATCGCCGGCCTACTTCCAACGCCATCCGCTGCCCAAGACGCCAGGCGATCTGATCACACACAACTGCATCAACATGCGTATGCAGACAGCAGGAGGCTTGTGGACCTGGGATTTTGAGCGCCGGGGCAAGCCGCTGAGCGTTCGGGTGGACGGGCAGGTCATCTTCAATACCTCTCCCAGCATCGTCGATGCAGCACTGGCCGGCATGGGCATAGCGCATTTGCCCGAAGACGAGTTTGCCCCCCACCTGGAGCAAGGCCGCTTGATACGGGTGCTGGACGACTGGTGCCCACCCTTCCCCGGATACTACTTGTACTACCCCAGCCGACGACAGCCTTCACTCGCCTTTTCTTTGGTGCTCAATGCGCTGCGGGTCACACCGCTGCCCCTTGCCATCGCTGCGGGTTCAGCATAGCGGGGGCGATGGTCTGCACGCAGTCGCCAGCCACATCTGGCGCAGCACCCCTTCGCGCCCCGATCCCCCGCCAATCTTGACCTGGTGCCGACCGCTGGCAGTCCCGCCTATAGTCAAGAGCGCGTCAACAACGCTAGACTGCCGGCTTGCGAGGCGGTCCTGCCGCAACGCACGTTCTGATGATCACAACGGAGGAAAAGAGATGTTTGACCATATCGGCATCGGTGTCAGCAACCTGAATGTGAGCCAATCCTTTTTTCTCCCATCGCTGCTCCCTTTGGGCGTTGGGCTTGCGATGGAGGGGCCCGGCAGCATCGGTCTGGGCCGCAACGGCAAGCCTTCGCTTTGGTTGACGGAGTCTTCGCAGAAGCCGACCCCTGTGCACATCGCCATCACCGCCCAGACCCGAGCGGAGGTGGATGCCTTTTATGCAGCAGCGCTGGCGGCCGGTGGGCGTGACCACGGCGCTCCCGGCTTGCGGCCGCACTACCACGCCAACTACTACGCGGCCTTTGTGCTTGACCCCGACGGCCATAACATCGAGGCAGTGTGCCATCAGCCCGTGCTCTGAATACGCTGCGCTGGGCGCCTGTCACAGGCTGGGGCGCAGCCTGATGCCCATGGCAAAGGCCAGAGCACATTCAGCCCCCCAGCACACCATCACATGCTGCGTGGACTTGGCCAGCGCCGCCTATATTGAACGCCCCACCATCTCGGCACCGACAAACTGGCTAAAGACGGTATCGCCATAGCGGCTGGCGATGCCGGGACTGTGGTAGTGGCCCAGCCCGGCCTTTTGCGCCAGGCCACCCGGGCTGCCCATGGGCACGCGGGTCATCGATTCGACGCCGGCGGCGATCTCCATGTCCATCGCGCCCGACATCTCCGCCTGCGCGGCAAAGTGGATGGCCTGCTGCGAGGAGCCGCATTGGCGGTCGATGCTGGTGCCGGGCACCGATTCGGGCAGCCTGGAGGCCAGCACCACATTGCGCGCCACATTGCTGGACTGCTCGCCCACCTGGCTGACGCAGCCCAGAAACACATCGTCCACAGCGGCCGGGTCGGCATCGACGCCCTCGACCACCGCATTGATGACCTGTGCGGCCAGATCCACCGAATGCCAGCCGGCCAGTTGGCCACCCCGGCGGCCACCGGCCGTGCGTTGTGCCGCCACGATAAAAGCTTCGGACATGGGACTCCTTTGTCTCGTCATTGTCTAGAAGATGCTCGGGAAGAGTTTAGGCGCGCAGCCAGATCACCCAACCACCCATAACGGGTGGCCGGCGAAGTTTGGCGGCAGCGTGCAGCCCCCTCGTCCTACAGACGGCCCGGCGGCGATTGGCGAAGATGGCGACCGATAATTACCGGGGAACCGCATGGATAGCATCAACAACAACACAGCGGCCGATCCGACGCCTCCTTCGCCGCCGCTGATCCCGACCCAAAGCGGCACCTTGGAGCTGCATGACATCACCATCGTCGACAAGGTCAAGCTCAGAAAGGCGATTTCTGCCGCCGCGCTGGGCAATGCGATGGAGTGGTTCGACTTTGGCGTCTATGGCTTTGTCGCCTTTGCGCTGGGCAAGGTGTTCTTCCCCGATGCATCGCCCAGTGTGCAGATGATTGCCGCGCTGGGCACCTTCTCGATTCCCTTCCTGGTTCGGCCGCTGGGTGGCCTGTTCTTTGGCGTGATGGGTGACAAGTTCGGGCGCCAGAAGGTGCTGTCGATCACCATCATCATCATGGCGGCCAGCACGTTCTGTATTGGCCTGATACCGTCCTACGCGAGCATCGGCATCTGGGCGCCGATCCTGCTGCTGCTGTGCAAGCTGGCGCAGGGCTTCTCGGTCGGCGGTGAATACACCGGCGCCGCCATCTTTGTGGCCGAGTTTGCGCCTGACCGCAAGCGTGGCTTTCTGGGCAGTTTTCTGGACTTTGGCTCCATCGTCGGTTTTGTCACGGGCGCGGGTGTCGTCGTCTTGCTGCAAAGCCTGCTGAGCGAGGCGCGCTTTCTCGACTGGGGCTGGCGCGTGCCCTTCTTCCTGGCAGCGCCCCTGGGCCTGGTAGGCCTGTACCTGCGCCATGCGGCGGAAGAAACGCCTGCCTTCCAGCAGCAGCTCGACCAGATGGAAAAGGACGACCAGGAGGATGTGGAGAACCGCCCGCGCATCTCCTTCAAGGAAATCGCGACGCGCTACTGGCGCCCCTTGCTGGTGTCGGTGGGCCTGGTGCTGACCACCAATATCACCTACTACATGCTGCTGACCTACATGCCCAGCTACCTGTCGCACAACCTGCACTACTCCGAAGACCATGGCGTGCTGATCATCATCGCGGTGATGATCGGCATGCTCTTTGTGCAGCCGGTGATTGGCCTGGCCAGTGACCGCTTTGGCCGCAAACCCTTTGTGATCGTTGGCTCGATCGGCCTCTTGGTGCTGGCGATTCCCGCATTCCGGCTGATCATCAACGGCCAGATCGCGCTGATCTTTGTCGGCCTGTTCATGCTGGCCATTGTGCTGAACTGCTTTACCGGCGTGATGGCCTCCACCTTGCCTGCGATGTTCCCGACCCGCATCCGCTACAGCGCGCTGGCCGCCTCGTTCAACATCGCCATCATCGTCGCCGGCCTCACGCCCACCATCACCGCTGCGCTGGTCGACTCCACCGGCAGCCTCTACCTGCCTGCCTACTACCTGATGTTTGTCGCAGTCGTCGGCATCATCACCGGCATCTTCATGAAGGAAACCGCCAACCGCCCCTTGCGCGGCGCCACGCCAGCGGCATCCAGCAAGCAAGAGGCCAAGGAGCTGCTGATCCAGACACTGGACCATATCGAGCAAAGCGTGGACGACATCGACGCCGAGATCGCCAAGCTGCAAGAGCAGATCGCGGCGCTGGAGCTGCGCAAGCAGAAGTATGTTGATTTGCATCCTCGGCTGGATTGAGGAGCGTACCGCTTAGGCACTACCAACATCGCACCACAAGGCCCTGCAAATTGCCTATTTGCAGGGCCTTGTTTCTTCTGAACCCGCTCACCATGCTTTCACCGCTCACCCGGGCTCCAGTGCGACACCAGAGCTGGGTACTTGCCACCCAGATCCGGCGAGCACTACCGTTCGCCAAGATGACACCGCCGCCGGCGCAATACTGCTGTCACCCGTGTTGGGGGTACGGAGGGGTGGCGTCGCTAGACTGCAGTGCAAACAAGCTTTCGTGCAAGGAGACAACCATGCAACGCCGTACTTTTGCCGCTGTCGCAGTCAGCATTGCCGTTGTAGGCGCTGCGGGTTTTGCCGCGCCCGCCATGGCACAAGCTGACTACCCTAACCGGCCTATTGTGCTGATCGTGCCCTATGGGGCGGGTGGTGTGAGCGATGTGGTGGCGCGGGCGCTGGCTCTGTCGATGGGCAAGCAGTTGGGCCAGTCCATCATCATCGAGAACAAGCCGGGTGCCGGGGCGTCGATGGGGGTGATGGATATGAAGAATGCCAAGCCCGATGGCTACCGGCTGACTTTGAGCCCGGTGGCTATCTTTCGGCAGCCCCATATCCAGAAGGTGGCCTACGATCCAATTGCCGACCTGACCTATGTGGCGGCCTATATGTCATACGACTTTCTGCTGGCCGTGGCGCAGGATTCGCCATTCAAATCGGTCAAGGACATTGTCGATCAGTCTAAGAAGCAGCCCGGCTCGGTTGACTACGGCACACCCGGCAAGTTTTCGGCCAATCACGTGCTGATGGCCTTGCTGGAGAAGAAGGCGGGTGTACAGTTCACCCACGTGCCGTACAAGGGCGATGCCGAGGCGGTGAATGCCTTAATTGCGGGCCACACCAAGACGGGGGTGTTTGGCAATACGGTGCTACCGCATATGCAATCAGGCAAGCTGCGTGCGCTGGCCATTGCGTCAGAAACGCGCCCGCCAGCCTTTGCCAATGTGCCGACCTTCCGTGAACAGGGCTATGACGTAGTGACGCCATCGCCGTTGGGCATTGCCGGGCCCAGGGGCCTGCCGCCCGAAATCGTGCGCAAGCTCGAAGCCGCCGTGAAGTCTGCCATGGACGACCCCGCCTTTCAGCAGGCGGCGGCAAACTATGGCGTACGGCTGGAGTACCGCAATGCCCAAGATTACAGCGCCTTCGCGAAGAAGGCCTTCGCCGAAGAAGGCGCGACTGTGCAGAGCATCGGGTTGGATTAAAGCGTCGCCGGTAGATTGACAGGTGCCGGGGTGAGTGCCGGATCAGTAATCAGCTTTTTTGCAGACTGACCATGTTGGCCCCATCCCACCACACTCCAACAAGAAGCGATTCAGCGATGCGTGAAGAGCATCCCACCCAGACGAAGAAAAACCCCTGAGTGCGAACACTCAGGGGTTTGATTCTTGGCGGAAACGGATGTTACCGACCTTAAACCTTGCCCTTACGCCGGTAATCTTCGGACTTCGTAACGCGGTATACAGCACGCTTCGCTACAGATTCGGAAACCCCGTACTTCAGCGCCAGACCCTTATAGGTGTGTAAACCACCAAGATAGTCCGCGACGAGCTCAGCCTCGACATCCGCAGACAATGCACGAATCCGACCAGGCACCCTACCCCGCTCCCGTGCAGCACGCTGGCCTGCAATAGACCGCTCACGAATCATCGAGCGCTCGAGTTGAGCAACAGCACCCAAAACCTGAATCATGAACACGCCCATAGCGTTAGTCGTATCCAACGGTTCAGTGATGCTCTTGATCATCGCACCTACGTTTTCCAGGTGCCGCAACACATCCAGCAGATCAAAAAGACTCCGCGCAATTCGGTCAATCTTGTAGACCACCAATGTGTCGCCCTTGCGCAAGGATGACAAACAACGAGCCAGCTCAGGACGTCCACGACGAGACGAACCACTAGCTTTTTCTTGAAAAACCGTTAAGCAACCGATTCGAGCAAAGGCATCAAGCTGCAAAGCAGTATCCTGATCCTGAGTACTCACACGTGCATAGCCAACAAGCATTAATATCTCCCGTTACATTAAAAAACGGAAGGGAATGCCATGTACTTCGTCACGTACCCAAACGCTTGGATCATTGAGCTTCTAGTTCTGATAGTTGCCACAGGAGCGCTCATCTATCTCTCTTACATCTTGATGAAAAACGCCATTCGGGACGGCATAAACGAGTCGAAATTACGCAACAGCACAACCACCCAGCCAATGGCACCAATCGGATACAAGTGGGCTCTTGTCAAAATTGAAGGCGAACACCAAGAGCGCTAGGCAGAACTTTTTTCTACCACGAAATAGAACACGTCTTGCCAACGGCTGAGATAGCAGTTCACGATTTCTGTCCCCTCAGGCTGGCGGCCAAGGACCATGGCCACAGCCTCTTGCATCGTTGAGAAGTCGCCCAGTTGCTTGGACTGCGGCAAGGTCACATCACCGAACTTCGTCCACCGGTTCGAGTGCTTCTCCCCCAGCTCAAACGCTTTCATGATGTATTTGCTGATGTAGTTCGCTATGCGAGCTGCACTGCGCTGACTTGTTTGCTTGCGGCGAGACACATCGACATTGCCCCCGTGTTCATTCGTCACCGAACGCCATATGGCGCGCAACACGTTGAAGCTTTTCATGCGTATGCCATCGGCACCAGGCAACACCGTAGCAATGCGCCGACAGGCCATGTGCACGTGCCAGGCCCCGCGTTCTTGCTGCTCAAAAGCCGCAATGGCAACGAAATCAGGAATCACCCGCTTGACCCGACGGACGAACTCTTTCAGATGTTTTTTGCAGAGGGCCAAATCCTGCTGATTTGAGCGATAAACGAGGGTCATAAGGGTGTCGGCACCAGCGACCTTGCAAAGCTGCCTGACGGCCTTTTTTGCCCGCTTGGCGGAGCGTTCTTTGTTGAGGGCTTCACGCTCTTCTATGGCCTTGGGATCGTTGCGGTTCTTCTCTATGCATTCCGCAGCCATCTGGATAGCGAAGGGGGTCATATCCGAGCGCTCGACCCATTCCCATCCTTGGGTGATAACCGTCTCTTGGTGACCATTGCCAAGGTCAGTCGTTTTGACCTTGAACTGATTGTCCAAGCGCTTGCGCTCGTACGCCGTACCATCGATAATTCTCAACGTCATATGCACTCCTAATGCATTGGCATCCAAGGGCTTGAACTGTTGACGCGGTTCAGGCCCTTTTTCTTTGGTTTCTACCCGTATGTTCTAAAGTGTCAGAGAGATAAATCTAGGGCGGCTTCGCCGCCCCGCGTGCTCCGCATCCGCGGGACGGCTGAACCCCCCCTTAGCTCCATCCCCTGACCACTTCGAACGGCACGAGATAGAACCAACCTCGACATGGGGTTTGTCACCCCATACCCCGACCCCACCACTACGACACAAGGTCTCCGCTCCTGGGGCCCCTGTTTGTCTCCAGATAAACGCGCTCAGCGCTTGAGGCTTGACACCACTGTTGCATTGCGCGCGGCCATGCGCTCCTCAAACCCCACCAGCTCAGGCGCTGGGTCATAGACCGGCTGCGGGCGATAGCTGGGCTGCTGTTGCTGCGGCTTCTGGATTGCTGGCTGCGCAGCCCCTTGCTTGTTCCGGCCATCATCCCAATCCATGAAGTAGCCGTATTTCACGATCTGCTGACAGGTCTCGCCTGAGGTGCGCATGAGCGTGCCTTGCTGCGTGTAGCAAAGGCAGCGCTTGGCGTCTTGAACGCATGCAGCCGGGTAAGGCGCAGTTACTGGCTTAGTCACCTCGTCATACATAGGCGCGGTATGCGGCAAATCAGCTATGCGAGGTTTGCGCGTCTCCAGGTATTCAGTAATGGTCATGTGCTTGCTGGCTGGTGCGCCACCGGCAGCGGTTGCTTGCATGGCCTCTCCAGGCTTTGCTGCTGGGTCTGTGGCGACCTTGCCCATGTTCAAGAAGTGTTGCCACACAAAGTAGATCAGCACCGGAATGACGACGATGCACGCCAGGAAGATCCACAGTTGCTTAGGCAGCTTGCGCTTGCCGGTATGCAACGACGCCGACTTGTACCAGTCGTAGACCTCCTTTGGATAAGCACGCATGCTGACCTGGCCGCTCTTGCCCGCATTGGGCTTTTCGCAACTCATCTCCGCATGGTTGAAGCGCAATTCCGAGACCATATCCGCGCCAAAGCTGCGCTTGAAATGCCGGTGCCAACTAGGCGATTCAATCAAGCGCCGAACGTTCACATGAATCAGCGACGGATGCGGCGTAATCATCCAGAAGTCAAAGCCGCGCTTGCGACGGAACTGCGCTACAGCGTTGATGTAGTCAGGCAACTCGCCCTGTATCTTTGCCGGGAATTCGTTCTGGCATTCATCGAACACGCACACCGAGCCGTCAGGCAGGTCTTGCCACTTCTTCGGATCAAACTCTTTCCAGCCCCAGTCCAGCAGGATTTGATTGGCCGTGAAGCCGTGGAAGTAGACGGGCCGGTTTTCTTTCAGCTGCTGATCACGCACATCTTTCAGCGTAAACAGCGTCTTGCCCGCGCCATTGCCGCCAGTGGTCAAATAGATCATTTACCGACCCACTTTTTCATGGTGTCGCCGGTCAAACCGTTAAGCACTTGGCGAGCTAGTAGGGCAGACGTCACGATGCTGATAGCCACACCGACTTTCATGGTCGACAGCATGCCGATGACTTCGGAGGGCAGGCCGCCCAGCGCAGACACAGCTTGCGTTTTCATCCAATCGAGCGTGACGGACAGACCCGAATAGGTGATGACGCTAATACCGAGCGCAATCAGCACGCGGCCCACCATTGTGCCCACCAGATTGATCAGCATGCCGCCGATCGCGGCAATGATTAAAGGCATGGCTTACCCCTTGAACAAGATGCGCATAGCCAGCAGCATCGCTATGGCTACCAAGATATTGCCGAGCATGCCCAGGTACGGGCACACCCTTGACATAGGAATCGTTACGGACGAATTAGCAACGGTAAGCGCCAAGTCTTGAATGCAGCTACCGCCACCGAGCGAATCAGTGGTGTCGATACGGCCCGACATGTTCAGCAGCTCGTTACCGGGCAGGCCTTCGGTCTGGTTGCCCGTCTTGCCTTTTTCATTGCCGTAGAGGTTCGACTCATCGCTGGGCGTCTCAAACAACTGGCAGTTGCGAATGTGCTGCTCACGCGCAACCGCGCATTGCAGGGCATCACCTTCACACTTGAAGCCCGCCGAGCAAGTACCGCCAAATGCGCCCTTGGAGCAGATATCGAGCTTGGGGTTTTGCTTGCAGAAGTCGCCTTCGTTTTCCTTGTCGCCGCTGCTGCCGGAATCACTTCCACCGGTGCCACCAGTACCACCAGTACCACCAGTACCACCAGTACCACCAGTACCACCAGTACCGCCAGTACCGCCGCCCGTGCCACCACCGGTACCGCCGCCAGTACCACCACCTGTGCTACCACCTGTGCCACCGCCAGTACCACCGCCAGTACCGCCGCCCGTACCACCACCAGTACCACCGCCGCCAGGATTGCTACCTTCACCTGGCTTGCCACCGCCAGGACCTTCCCCAGGCTTTGTAGGGCCAGGGCCTTGGCATGTGTTGCCAGTCGCGTAGAAGGTCACAAAGCAGCCAGCAGGCGTACCGTTTTGCCCATCGCTGCAGGAGCGTGCAATAGGCTTGCCCGTCGTGTATTCGCAGCCAGCTTCGCACATCGCCGTGGGTGTATTAACCGCATAGCCAACGGTATAAGGTGAGTCACGTTTGCACTTTTTTTCTTCGCATTTGCCATTGACCTTTTTCTTTCCATCAGGACAAAGATCAGGGTCAGGTATGCATATGCCTGCGTCTAATATTTGCCCCTCAGGACATTTATCAGGAACACACATGCCGCCTTCCTCATGAGTACCCTCAGCGCAGCCCTTTGGCTTGCACTCACCATTGACGTCCTTGAAGCCCTCAGGACAGGAAAGAGTGTCGTAACAGATACGCTTCAACACGTTGAAATTTGGGTATTGCTTTGGGCAAAGGTCAAAGGTAGCTTTTTCTACCGCACGACCACCAACAGTAGCGGTATCAGAGACCCAAGAATTGACGCCGATGACTTGCGGCCTATAGGTAGAAAGCCAAGCCTTACCCACACTTATAGACTTGCCCGAATCTTCCCAACCCGTCGACCAACTATCCATTGCGACGGTAGTTGCAAACGCAGAAGGAAGCAGGCAGAAGAAGACCACGATTAGGCGGTAAAGATGAGCCATGCTGCCCCCAGTACCGCAACGATGACGAACAAGCCCATATGAACCCCTTTGAAGAAACGCACCTTGCATGCGCTTTTGCAAAGGCCCCAGCCGGCCGGTCTGGGGACTGTGCAGGCCAGGCTTAGGACATTGCGCCGCGAACCCACTTGAACGCCTTGACAGCGGCGTACACCAGCAGCACAGCGCCGCCCAGCAACACCACAGCAGCGATCTGGCCCTTGACGTCAGACACGACGGCAGCGACGTCGATAGCTTCTGCCATGGCAGGCTGGGCGACGGTCAGTGCACCAGCGGTTGCGGCCAGAGCGGCCAGCTTTGCTTTTTGACCCAGACGGGCGATTGCGAACTTGTTCATATCTCACTCACTTTCATTAGTTGATCCGTCATTAGTTTTGAGCGTCTGGATGAATGCCCGAAAGGCAAACCCGACTGCCCACACCGCGAGGACGGCACCCGCGATTGCTGCCCCAGCTGCCGGGTCTAAGTCCAGCAGTGGAGTCGTAATTTCGTGCTGCACAGTGATCGTGCAGGCTTGGTCACAGACGATTACTTGCTGAGCCATGGTCAGACGAGGAGCTTTGTTTGCGACAACGCGGGCACCTGCACATCGAGCACAGTTCCGTACCACTGCGCGATTCCCCAGCAGGCCACAGCCAGCGCAAAAGCCATAGTGAAAAGGACAGAAAAACCCACGAACCAATCAACCAGCAAGCTTCTTTCCGCACGCCGCTCCACCACTCGGGTCCAGGCTGGAGGGGGGTAACGTAGAACCTTATCGCCATGCTCACAATGAAGGTCCACGCGAGCACGAGCAGCAAAGAACCGCTCGGAGACTTCAAGGCGGCACGGACCGATTTCAGAAGGCCAGACGAGGACATGTTTCATGGCCCAGCTCAGGACTTAGCAGCGGCAGCCGCAGCGGGGGACTGGCGAGTAGGCATCGGCGTCAGGCTGAGCAGCACCGGAGCTACCTCATTGTTTTGGTAGTCGATGCGCAGGCCAAAAGCAGGGCGGTAGATGCCGGGCTTGATGTTGCCCACATCGGCAGCGGGCAAGCGCAAGATGGCCACTTGCATTTGAACGCCTTCTTCATCCAGGAGCTGGCAACTTGCCTTCTGGATGCTGTAGGCGCGGCCAGTCTTGCTAGTGCCGTTTTGCACTGGCTGCAGGCCAAAGATTTGGATGAACGACGGCAGCTTGATTTCTTCGGACATTTACTTCTCCAAACGCTTGGGGTGAGCGTGAAATGAAAGACCCCAGTTACAAGCCTCACCCCTGCCCTGCTTCTGGCTGTAGGCCGGGCTGTTGATCACTGCACGCTGGCCGGGCTAGGTGTGAGAAAATTACCTAAATTGGTAAGTTACCAAATTAGGCAACTGAAATGTACAAGGAGTTACCAAAAATGGCAACAGATGAGCGATTAAATTTCCTAATCGAGAAAGCTGCAGGAGTCGTGGGAAGTCAGACCAGGCTTGCGGAAATACTTGAAATCCCCAAGAGCCACATCTCGCAGATGAAGGCAGGGACAAGAGCAGCAAACTGGAGGATGCGAGGGACGCTTCGTGTGATCGCAGGCCAGGACCCAACACGCGCATACATGGAAGCCATGGCGGATGAGCTAGAGCAATCCGAGAAGAATGACGAAAAGAGAGCCGCTGATGGCTTTAGGACCTACCTGGCAATGCCCGACGCCGACTTGCGAGCAATGGTAGGAATCCAGAACGAAGAAAAACCCCTGAATGCGAACACTCAGGGGTTTGATTCTTGGCGGAAACGGAGTCTGCCTAGATAGCTTATAAATCAATCACTTACATACATCAATAACCACCTGTAGGCCATCCCGTAGACCAAAAATGAAGACGCTAAGTTAGGCGAAATTAGCCTATTCTGGCCTTACACGCGGCGCCTGGGTATACTGTATGTATGCACAGTATTCTACACCCCAACACACCAATCCTGGTGTCAGCTGCCCCGCTCTCGATTCTGCGGGCCGAAGGGTCTGTGCGCGCGGGCTTCCCCTCGCCAGCTGAGGACTTTGCCGTCACCCGGCTGGACATAGGCGCCCTGCTCGTTAAGCACCCGCAGGCTACCTACCTGCTGCGCGTGGCAGGGCCGTCCATGCGCGAGTTCGGCATTGATGATGGCGACCTGGTCGCGGTCGACCGGGCGCTGCAGGCCCGCCACGGGTGCATAGTCGTGGCCGTCATCGAGGGGGAGTTCACGGTCAAGAAGCTGTTCAAGGCTGCAGGCATGGTCAAGCTCAAGGCCGGCAACCCCACCTACCCCGACATCACGCCCAAGGAAGGCCAGAGCCTGGAGATCTGGGGCGTGGTCACCAGCTGCATCAAGATCTTCGCGTGAGGCAGCCATGTATGCACTCATCGACGGCAACAACTTTTATGTGAGCTGTGAGCGGGTATTCCGGCCGAGCCTGCAGGGCCTGCCGGTGGTGGTGCTCAGCAACAACGACGGCTGTGCCATCGCCCGATCGGATGAGGCCAAAGCCTTGGGCGTCAAGATGGGCCAGCCCTTCTTCCAGCTACAGCACCTGGTCGAGCTCAAGGGTTTAGTGTGCCTGTCGGCCAACTTCGAGCTGTACGGCGACATGAGCGACCGCATGATGACGCTGGCCGCCGGCCTGGGGCCCCGGCAGGAAATCTACTCCATTGACGAATCCTTCATTGGCGACCTGGCCGGCGTGCGCGATCTGAACCGCCGTGCATGGGCCGTGCGCGCGCGCATCCTGCAATGGGTCGGTATACCCTGCTGCATAGGCCTGGCCCCCACCAAGACCCTGGCCAAGCTCTGCAACCATGTGGCCAAAGACTCAGAGCGCAAGCCCGGCAGCTACCCGGCCGAGCTGGCCCGGGTCTGCAATTGGCAGGAGATGCCCGCGGCCATGCGCGAGGATGTGCTGCGCCGGACCATGGCCGGCGATGTCTGGGGTATCGGCCGGCGGATCGCTTTGCAACTGGCAGAGCGCGGGATTGTTACCGCCCTCGATGTCTCCCGCATGCCGGGCCCCATGGTGCGCAGCAACTGGGGTGTCGTGCTCGAGCGCACCGTCCGCGAGCTGCAGGGCATCAGCTGCATTCCGATGGAACTGGCACCGCCGCCCAAGAAGCAGATTGCGTGCACGCGCAGCTTTGGCCACGGCATCAACGAGCTCGAGCCCCTGCTCGAAGCCGTCAGCGAGTTCGCCACGCGGGCGGCCGAGAAGCTGCGCAAGCAGGATCTGCGCGCCGGCGCCCTGCAGGTCTTCGCCCATACCTCACCCTTCCGGCCAGGGCCCAGGTTCTACGGGCAGACAACCACCCAACTCGTTCCCCCCACCTCCGACACAAAAGCCCTGGTGCGCGCCGCGCTGGGCGGCATGCACTCTATCTACCAGCCTGGGTTTCGCCTGGCCAAGGCCGGCGTGATGCTGATGGACCTTGCCGAAAGCCGCCATGAGCAGCACGACCTGCTCGCCGCCGCAGACGTTGGCCGGGATCAAAGCCGCCTCATGGAGGCCATGGATCGGGTGAACGGCCGCTTCGGCAAAGGCACGGTGCACGTTGCCAGCACAGGCTTTGCCTCGCAAGACGAAGCTGGATGGCGCATGCGCCAGGAGCGGCGCACGCCCCGCTACACCACCAACATCGACGAAATCCCCATTGCAAGGTGCTGATATGCAGAGCCAGCAGTTTGATTTTTGGACATGCCCGCCTGATAAGCTACCGCCTCAGGATCAACATGAGGCGCACATAAAGCTGCGGCAGGTCACGCCACCGCCCCCCATGACTCCCGCTGAACTCCGACGCCTCTACCGGAGCTTGGAGCCTGACGTCCCTTTCTGAACGCTGTGATGTGGTCATTGGAATTTGTCGAGATTGGCGAACTTGCGTGCGCGAGCTCGCGTGGCTTGGGCATCAATCGTCCGGCTGCGGCTTTCCTTTGGCCTCGGCATAGGAATTAAATTTCACTGGCGGCTTGTACGGCTCGTAGGAGTCCGTCGCCCAGTTTGGTATCAACGATTGCTGTCCAGCGTCTGCGATTCGAAAACCCTTGCGCCAGCCAGCTTCAAAGGCGTTGAACTCAGGCGAGTCATAGGGGTAGCGCTTCTCCATGGGCAGACCTGAACGGAAGGAATTCTGCCCCTCCTGTTCAATGCGAAGCAGATATGCGAGTCGTTCTTCTTCAGTCATCCTAGCCCCATCCTTTCGTTCCTCATCTCGAACTTCGGTCGCGAAACAATGCATTTAGCAGCAGCTGGATTGGATGGTGGTAATGAGCGGTGGGGGATGAAGCAGGAACGCAGGACGATCCGCTACACCGCCCGCACCGAAGACATTCCAGTTGCGAAGTGCTCAGATTGGAATCGGTTTAAACGGCTTTTGCCGCTTTGACAGCCGCTTTCAAAGACTCCTCGGAATTGCAGATAGCAATGAATTGCTGCCAAGTAATTTTCACCCCATTTTCTTTTTTGGTGCGCCCTTGACACCAGACTAGACCGGTCATGGTAGCGTAGCAGTCGCCAAGCTGGTCTTTGCCATCCGCGCTTCTAACCTCCAACTCGATACCATTTTTTTTTACTTGCATCTCCACTTCCAGAGATTTGATCCAAACTTCCATTGTTTTACCCCTTCTTGAAATCAATAAATAGCGCCATCTGGAGCACGCGCTAAGCGCACGAGTGTTTAAAATCGAATTGCTTCAATTTGAAACAATCATAACGCAGCTTCGTTAGCCGCAAGCTCACTCTTCATGAATGACAACTGCTGAACGCCAATGAAAAAATCCACCCGGAATTTACGGGTGGATTAGCTGTTGGGCTGCTGATGGTTTTATCCGCGCTCAGCAGGTGTGTCCAAGTCAGAATGCACCTTGTCTGCTAAACGGAAGCCCAGCAGGAGCCACATCTTCTCGATGGCGTTGGCGCGAGCATAGTCGCGGCCGATCTGGGCATCAAAGTTCTCGGAGCTCACGCAGGCCGACTCGCCCGTGACGCGGAAGCCGTTTTTGAGCACCAGCACGCAAAACGTGAGGTGCGCCAGGCAAGGCTGCACGTCGCCATGGTCACGCGGGTTGTGCGCATCAGGATGGCGCGCGCCCTGCTCCGCAGTGAAATAGTGCTCGTGCGTAATCTCAGCCTCGATGTCTTCCTTGGTCACGCGCGGCGCGGTCAGGCCCTTGGCTTGAATCTCGCGCTCCAGGGCGTCGGGGCCAGGATCGACCACCTGCAGCGCAATGGTGCTGGCGCCGGGCTGGGGCGACGTACCCAGCAGGTCTGCCGGGTAGCCCGCGCTGCGCAGCAGATAGTTGCTTTCCTTGTGGCAAGGGCACGCCGCTACGCCGTGGATCAGGCACTTGTGCAGATCGGCGCGGCTTTTCACAATCCCGTCAACCGGCGCAGCCTGCAACTCTGCTGCGTTGCTGCCAATGGGAAAAGGGTCAACAAGAGCGATGATTTTGCTCATAGCGTCGTCAATGCTGATGCCATCAGGAGGCAGGTAGCTCTGAACGACAGATAGCACCTGGCGCAATGCGCGTTCAGCCACCTGTTCGTCTGGCGATGGCATGGGTGGGCCGTCCTTCGCCAGCAAGGAATCCAGCATCGTCTTGACGTGCTTGCCCTCCAGGGCTGGGTCATAAAGCGGCAAATCGCCCATGCGCCCGACCATTGCCAGCTCAAGCTCTTGCCGGTGTGTTCGCGGGCTCGGCGACGACACCGAAGCGACAGCCATGGTCGTCTCGTTCGTCACGGCCGTGGCCTGCTCCTTGAGCTTGCTCAGGATCTGCCCAGCCAGGTCGGTCACTGGAATCAAAAGGATCCCCACGCCCAGCAGAATGAACAGCCCCAGATCAATGACTCGGGCATGCTGGCTAATCACGCGCCAGCCGAAGAAGATCAGAAAGGCGATCATTGCCACAGGGACAGCGAGTTGCCAATGTTTTTTCAGGAAAGTCATCGTTTCTCCAAAAACTCCGGCTGCCGGCCGGTGCGGGCCGGGTGGCTTAGAAATGGTCGATGCGATCAGCCAGGATCGCGGCCAGCTCGTGCATCACGTCCAGTTGGCGGCGCAGGCGCGCTTGTTCTTCAGGGTCCACGGTGGTGAACAGAGGATTGCTTTTGATGAACTCGCCCAGCTTGGCAATGCGGGTATCCAGATCCTGCTTTTCATCGAGCACGCGCTGTTGATGCGCGGGCACGGTGCTGGCCTGCGGCTCGGGCATGTCCAGGGCCACGCGGACAAAGCAATCCTTGGCCTCCAGCAGCTTGCGCATTCCGGCGCTCTTTTCTGGGCCATCGGGCAGCAGCTGCTCAAGGTTGTCGGCCAAGACGGCCACGGGCGCAGCCACGGCCTGCAGCTTTGGCGGCAGGTGGGCGTGGGCGAAGTAGCGTGCGGTAGTAGTGGGCATGGTCAATCCTCCAAGCGGCTGTAGCCGCTCTCAAATGCGTTGGCGGGTGAAAACGATTGGTGGCCGTCCGTGTGAACCACGTAGTAGCCACCAGCCTCGGGGCGGTTCTTCATGGCCCAGGGCTCATTGACCCAGAAGGGTGCATAGCGCGCGTCGGCTGGCGTGATAAGGGCTTCGCCGCGCGGCACGCCCTCCAAGGGCTCGCGGCTGTAGGTGACGGCTTTGATCTTGAGCGCCCGCACTGTGCTGCGGGACGTGTAGAGGGGCAGTGGGCGTTGTGCGGCCATGCCCTATTCCTTCACTGGGGTGAAGCTGGGCCAGGCGTCGTGGGCGGTGACGACATCACTTGCGTGGCCTGCAGCCTTTGCTGCCAAGTCGCCATACGCTGCGCGGCAGTCTTCAAATACGACTCCGAGGGCAGTGGCGTACTCAAGGACGGCGGCGGGGGGAGCAGCGGCAAGTCGGCGGGCGGCATCGGCGTTTTGGTCGCGCAGGCCGTCATTGACACGGCGCAGACCATCAAGCTCCAGGCGCTGCAGCGCCTCACGTTTGAGGGATGCATTCAGGGCTCCTTGGAATTTGGCGGCCGCATTGGCGCTGGCCTTGGCTACACGCGCATCAGCCGCACGCTGCGCCAGTGAGAGATCAAGCTGCTTGCTGGCAGCATCCAGGCGCGCTTCCATCAGCTCCGTCTCAAGCTGCTTCATCTTGAGACACGCAATCAGCGCCGCAACGATCAGTGCTACGACCGCCCAACGCTGGATGAAGGCCATGATGTTCATGCTGGCCTCACCGTCTCGGCGCAACGGTCCAGCGGGACGTTGCCGATGCGGTTGTCGATCCAACCCACCATGAAGCTGGCATTGGAGGCGCTCTTGGCAAGAGCTGAATAGTGGGCGGCCTGGTAGCCATCGAGCAGCTTGATCGTCAGCTCGCAGGCCTTGACGCGGCCCCGGCGCTTTTCCAGCGCGGCATAGGCGGCCAGCGTGCGGGCACCAATGTCGCCATCCACGGCCACCATGGTGAAGTCACGGCCGCCACGACTCAGGTCGTTGAGGGACTGCTGCAGCCAGCGCGCGGCGCGGCCTGGCCCGGCGTTCACCCCGATATCGGTCAGCTTGGTGCCCACCGCCGGCGACAGCGCCAGCACCTGGTCAAACTTCGGCCCCTTGATGTACGAATCGGCGTAGATGTCGATGGCCTTCTCCACCGGCATGCTCGCCATAGGGCCGGTGTAGCCGTGGTCGCGCGCCACTGCTATGGTGATGCCGTGGTTCGTCTCGCCGCCTGCGTCGTTGGGGTCATTGACGTGGCCGCCTTCAGTGCCCAGCACGCCCACCACCACTGCGGTGATAAGCGCTGTCAGGCTTCCCCAGACTTTGGCCCGGCTGCTCACAGGTCACCCCGCACAGTTTCTTCGGCCAGCTTGCCCAGGGCGCGGCGCGCAAGGTCACGCCGGTAGTCGCGGCGCCACTTCCAGATTAGATAGACGGCCTGCAGGGCAATAAGCAGGATCGAGGCCACCATCACCCATTCGCTCAGCGGCAGGCCCCAGACCTTGGAAACGCCAGTCGCCGCCGCCCCAGGTGTGACGTGGAAGGCCGCATTGGCAACGTCCTGGCGCTGCTCCGCACTGAGGTGACGGTTAACCCCTATGGCGGCAAGGAAGACGGCGAGAGCTTTTTTCATGGCCCGATGTTCTCGGGCCAGCCCTCTGCCGTCGAACCCTATACCGGGGCGCCCCCTGCTTCCCGCGCCATTTCCCGCATCTGCTGACGCAGGGCCTTTGGCGCGGTGTCGGCGATCCGCTGCTGCTTATCCTTGCCCATTTCACGGACCTTCTTCCAGATCTGGGGCATCTGCACCACGATAGGCATGTCAGGGTTCTTTCGATTCCAGCTGGCCAGACGCTCGCGCACGCTCTCCAGCGCTGCCTCGTCCTTGCGGAAAAGCGCGTCCGCCCACTGCGCCTTGATGTCGGCGCTCTGCTGGGTGTAGAAGGCGCGGCTTTTCTGCATCGCGCCATTGGCCTCCTGCACATCGGCCACCGCACGGGGCTGGAAACCGATGAACTTGGACAGCGCCTCACCCAGGTTCGTGTCGATGACCTTGTAGCCCCGGCCGTCCTTGTACATGCCGCTGGTGGCCATATCGACACCCTTGACCGCATTACGCACAGCGCCGGGAGACGCCTCCAGAGCTGCGCTACCGACGGAACCGCCCAGGGCCATGCCAGCGGCATTGAAGATGCGTTTCGCAAAATCACCAGCTGGCCCCACAAGCTCCAGCAGATCTCGGCTCTTGTCAGTCTGTGGACCGACCAAGCCGGTACCAGGAATCAGGTTACCCATACCCAGGCGGCCGGCCACGTCGATGGGCATGCCTGGCAGGCCCGAGATACCGCTGTTGATGAACTCGGCGCCAGCCTGGCCGATCACCTGCTGCAGAAACTGCTTGCGCGCTTGCTTGCTGTCCCAGTTGTAGCCCATCTTGTTCATGAGGCCGTTGACCAGATCCTCGACGTCCTCGACGAACGGCAGGCCACCGGCGCCGCCCATCAGCGCCAGCATGGCCACCATCAGCACCAGTGCCTTGCGGGACTCCGCGCGCTGCTGCGAGCCGGGCGTACCGGCGTTCCACATACGGCCCATCAGCTCCAGGTAGCTCACCGAGTAGGACTTGAAAGTCATCAGCGTTCCGCCGATGGCGCCTCGGCCCCAGCGCATTTTATTTGACTTACTATATTGAAATTGTGTTTCTTTTACGGCTTTGGCCGCAAAAGCGTCGGGGTCGGCCATCTTCTCGGCCACGGCGATCCGGTAGGCCGCAATGAAGGTAGAGCGGCGGTTGAGCTGCTCGGCCCAGGCGAACGGCTGCCCCCAGGCCACCACCGTGCGGCGCCAGGCGTTGCTGGCAGTTGCCCGAGCGTTACCCAGCGCGGTGCCGTCGCCAGCGCGCAGGCTGGCCTCGCCCCGGGCCTGCGCCATCAGCTGGTGGATTTCCTGCGGGCTGACCGTGCCCTCGTCCTCTGCCCGCTTCAAGGCTTTCGCCAAGTCCGGCTCGTAGGTCTTGCCCACCGTGGCCATGTCCTTGAATGCCCGGGTGAGCTGCGCGCCAGCCTGCTTGACCCCACCGTACTGGCTGAGCCATGGGAAGGTGATTTGCACCGGCTGCAGCATGTTGACCACGGCCGAGGCCACGGAGCCCCCCAGGTACTGGGCAAACAGGAAGCCGCGCACGGCCTGGCCTTCCTCCTGGGGGTCCTGGATATAGGAGCGCAAGCCCATGGCCACGTCCCGCAGCTGGCCCTGCTGCTTGGGGATCTCCTGGATCGCCTTCTCCATGATGCCCGCGTTCAATGCGCCAGCACCCTGGCGTGCATTGCTGTAGACGAAGGACGCCAGCACGCGGCCCACGTCCTGGCTGTAACCGGCGATGCCCTTGCGGTGGATCAGGCGTTTGAGGGCCGAATGGTTGTTTTTGGTGCGGCGGATGTATTCCTGGAATGCCGCGTCCTTGGCTTCGTTGCCTTCCGTGTCCAGGCCCAGCATGGTGCCGAAGGCCTCCAGGCTTTCAGGGGTCACACCAGCAAACAGCTTGTATTCCTCCTTGGACAAAGTGCCGCGCCCAATCTGAACGCCGGGCTCACCCTTATAGACCTCGGCCATGTTGGCCTGCATGGCGTCTGCCTCCCGGGCAGTCTCGAAGAGCCCGAAATACAGCCGCTCGCCCTTTGCGTCCAGCACATCCACGGTGTGGCTGCCAAAGCGGGACAGAGGCGCATACCCCTTGGCGATCAGATCGCGTGCCTTAGTCGCACCGGCCACCACCGAGTTGTGCAGCGCCATGAGGCGTTCGCTGCTATCTGGGTTGGCTTTGGCTTCATCCTGCAAGGTGCGGGTCACCAGGGTGAGCGCGTCATCCAGCGTTGGAGCCTCCATCACCGCTTCGCGCATGTCGCGGTATTCCTCGCCGATCATGCGCATCATGTCGGCCCGCGCCGTCGTGTCGATGCTGGCGTCGATGGTGGAGCGCGCCTCCTTGAACAGGCTCAGCTGGCCGTCGCTCAGCTTGAACATGCTGCGCAGCTCGGCGTCCGTCCAGCGAATGCCGGGTTTGAGCACCTTGTTCTTGAATGCGTCGGTCACCAGCTTTTCATACTGGGCCAGCGGCAGCCCCTGCCAGGCCCGCGCCTGGGGGGCGGTCAGCTCCTTGGTGGCGATCAGGTAGTGCTCCTTGGTGCTGGTGTCCCAGGTGTCCGTCTCCTTTTCCAACGCATCCACGGTGATGGGCTTGCCGTGGATGTCACGGGTCCACATCAGCGTGCCCTCGAAAAGCGGCTTGGCGATTGCGGTGTTGTCCTCGCCGCTGATGGGCTTGCGGGCATCCTTGCCCCAGAATTTGAGGTCACCCAGGCTTTCCAGTCGCGGAATCAGGCGCGGGGCCTGGTTGGCCACGTCGTTCGCCAAGCTCGAAACGTCGTCGGTAAACTGCTGGGCGGCTTCAAACACCGGTTTGAAAGCAGGGTTGCGCTCGGCCAGGTTGTTCATGGTGCCCACGGTCTTGTGCCACCAGTGCACGGTGCCCGGCGCCTGGTTCATGGCGTCGTGCACATAGGCCATTGCGCCATCCTTGATGGCGGTCGCTGCAGCCCCCAGGCCGTCATTTTTGACTGTGGCGGTTGCGCGGTACCGAACAGCAGGACCATTTGCAGGGCCATTGAACGGGGTTGTGTTCCCAGGCGAGGCCATGCTGATGGTGTTGAGCACAAAGCGCTCGGTCTGGGTCAGGTTCAGAGAGCGAATATGCGCGGCCAGCCCATGGAAGCCAAGGGAGTCTGCAATGCGGGACAGCGCCGCAGACAAGCGGCGAACCAGCACAGTGCGCTTTGTGCCCACCATTCGATTACGGGTCAGGTCTTCCGAGATTTCCGCCAGCGATTCCTCAACCGACACCGCATAATGCAGCTGCTTGACCCAGTTGTCGCTTCTGCCTGGGTTTGCTTCTCGGATTGCGTCCATCTGAGCTCGGCCCACCTCGGTTTCTCGCCAAGCCCTGGCCCCGTGCTCCACGCGCGGGTCAGATTTCGCCATCTGAACCATCGTGTTGTAATGCACGTTCCCGTCACCCAGGCGGAGCACGCCAGAATGGAATAGCTCATGAAAAACGGTTTGGATGAGGTCGAGCTTGGAGGAATGACCGCCGGCAAAGATATAGACTTCGCCGGTGCTAAGCGTGGCACCCTTTGGAATGGCCTGGATGCTCGGGTCCCAGTCGCGCGCGATCTCGGGGACTTGGGAGGGGTCGGCAACGACCTGGACACCCTTGAGGAACGGGGCGCCTTTACGCAATCCCTGAACAATCGCCTCGGCCTGCGCAACCGTAAACGGCTTGCCCTCGGCCTGGTTGGATTGGCCTGTGTTCTCGGTGCGGTAGCGTACTTCGGGCTTTTTGGCCGCAACTGAGCCTTCCTGGCGGCGGCGCAGCGCCACGTTCTCGCGCATCACCTCAACCCCCAGGGTCAGCGCCTGCGACAGCGCGTTGGTGGAGTCCACCGGCAGGCCCAAGATGGTGTGCAGGATGCGCACCAGAGAGTCCCAGGCGCTCTTGAGCACATTGCCCTGCGGCGCGCTCATCTGTTTGAGCTGGCGCTGGAACTCGGGATTGGTGAACGCTTCTGCCACAAACTCGCCCACGTTCTTCATGCCGTAGGTGCCATTGGCGCCGCCCTGCTTCTTGACGTGCTCATAGAGCTTGCGCATCTGCACGGAAGCCACGCCCTTGCGGTCGAGCGCTTTCAGCGTAGCCGCATGAATCATCTCGTGCAGCAGAATCTGCTCGGCCTGGGCCTGAGCACCAGCAGTCAGCCCGATGGTGTCAGTGCTGCGGCGGTACCGGGCCAGGAAGGTGAAATTGCCATCCCCACCCAGCGCGCCGGCCTCCAGCGCAACGGTGGGCGACACCTTGGCCTTCATCAGCAGGCGCGCTACTTGCTTGTTGAACCGGCTTTTCGAGGTGCCAGAGATCAACTGCAGCAGGTCCTGGGCTGGCTTGCCCTCCCGAACCATGTCCATCAGTGCGCGGTCGGTGGGCGTGCCGGCGCGGGCTTCGCGCGTGCCGAAGGCCGTGATATTGGGATCGGCCGCGTCGAATGCGCCGCTGTTGCCGGTGGCGCTCTTGATCTGCTCCGGCTCAAACGCGATGAACACACGGTGCTGGACACCGTCCGTCTTCACCCGCCCGCCGCCAATATGGGTGATACCGTCAAAGCCCATGGCGCGCAGGCTGTCCTGCATCACCTCTGCACCCTCCCAACGAGGCAGGCCCTTCTCCTGGACAGATTCTTCTGCAGCTCTGTACCAAGATTCGTTTGAGGTGCCGCTCTCGTGGTAGCTTTCCGCATCGGGAAACTGCTTTTTCCAGGCGGCCACATCCGCTGGAGCATCCATGTCCAAAGGCTTCTTGATGGACAGGTACACGGGATACACAGACGGCGTGTCGCCCTTCCCTTTCGCCGTGTAGCTACTAGCCACCGCCGGGTCAGCAGTGAAATAGCCACCCATGCCCATGAGGCCATAGTTGGATGCGTAGACATCGAACGAGGTGAAGGCCTCCCCATTCTGGCTTCCGCTGGTGCCGTGGTACATCACCAGCGGCTTGCCATCGGCGTCCACCACCTTGCTGTCGCCGAACCAGCGCTTGAAGGCGGCCGTACTTGTTTGGTCCAGCTTGGTCGATGAGTCGACCTCCGGTGTATTCGCGTCTTCTGCGCGAACAGCATCCACCAAATCACGCACTCGCTTCTTGGAGTCCGGAACAGTCATTCCTTTGGTGCGAAACAGCGCTGCTAAGTCAAACTTGTTATCGGTAAGCGTCGTTCCATCTGTGGGTACCAGCTTGATGCTGCTGGGATAACCGTCTCGTCCCAGATTCACGCCTGCCAAGTTGGCCGTCTTGCTAACGGCCACAGGATCGCCATCCTTGTTCCAGGACAGTATCTTGCGCATCAGACCGAGGTTGCCGTCCTCTTTGCGCTTCGCCTTGTCGGCAAGGGCCTGTTTTGCAGCCTGCCTGTCTGCGGTCTTTTCCGCTTCGGTGCGCGCATCCAGCGCAGATTGACGCGCCCGGTCTTGGTTCGCCTTCTGCCAACCTACAAAGGTATCAATGGCGCGGTCATATGCACTGTTGCGTTTGTCTGCCTGCTTGCTATTGAGGCCGGAGCGCCCGGCCACGAAACCGCTGTAGGTGTCTGCACGCACGCCCATAAGCCGGCGGTATTGCGCAAGATAGTCGGCTCTTAGAGCATCGACGGCCGCGTCCACGGCTGCCTTCTGGGCTTCGGATCTTGCTACAGCTTCGCCTTCCTTGCGCGCCTTATCCAGGTACGCATCAAATTCGGCTGCATCGGCTTTTGCACGGCTGGTGCCACTATGCGAGATGCCAGAGTAACTGCTTGCGGCCTCTTTAAGTGGGAACTCACTGGTGATCTTTGAGGCGTTCTGTTCGGAATTTGAATCAGCAGATCTTCCTCCCGGTTTACCGGCTGGCACTTTGGTCTTGGAAGGATCGCGGGCCCAGGCCTTGAACTCGTCTTGGGTCATCTCGGTGATGGCTCCCAGCCCCGTCCAGCCCTTGGCATAGTTGTCCAGGTAGGCTTGGCGCGCATCAGCCTCATTGGCCGCGCCCAGCACCACCTTGTGCTCGTCAAAGGTGCCGTCGCGGTTCACCTGGTCGACCACGAACACCGGCAGGCTGGAGTCGCTGGCCCGGTCGGTCAGGAACACGTCCACATGATCCTTGTCCGCGCCCACGGTGCCCTTGAGGTAGCCGTAGTGGTTTTTCAGCGCGGGCCACTCGGGGCGGCGCTTGCTGCCTGCGGGGTTCTCGATGCTGATGTCGAGGCCGTTGATGCGGACATGACCTTTGCGATAGTTACCTGCGTCCAGCTGTGCCTCAGTGGGCGCGGGCAAGTCGTTTTGCTGGCTGGTGGCTGCTTCGTGGGCCGCAGACGCCACCGCTGCGCTCTCGGCCGTCGGTGCAGGTTCGCTCGCGGCGCTCGCCTGGGCATCAGGTTGCACGGGGCCAGCAGGTGCACCAGCTGGTTCTGGTGCCTGCATCGGGGCGTTAGAGCTTACTGGTGCTGGCGCAATGGCATCGGCGATCTTGCGTTGCAGGTCGCCATTCAGGTTCTTCCATTGACTTTTGGGAAGGTTCTTAGCGATGACCGGCTTTACACCATCCAGCCGGGCGGCAACGCCCTGACGCTCAGCGGCGGGCATGCGGGCCCAGGCGGCGCCGGCATCATCGAGCTGCTGGGCGCGCTGCTGTGCTGGCTCTTGCGCTTGAGCTTGCGGGCTTGGCGCTGGCGATGCTTTCGCTCCAGGGTTCGCAGTCGTGGTGGAGCCATCGGTCAGGCCTTGTGCAGGCTGGCCACTGCCCGCGCCGTCAACTGGCCCGGCTGCAGCCCGGCCTTTTGCAACAATTCGCGGCGCTCGCGCGCCCGGTCCAGCGTTTTCTGTAGCGATGCTTCCGCCATCGCCAGTTGGCGCGATGCGTTGCGGGCCCGCTTGCTGGGCTTGATCGGCTTCAATGCCATTGGCAGTTTCTCCTGTGGTTTGAACTCGATTGATGGTGGACGCGGCGGCGGCCTGGGCGCTCTGGGCACCCTCCCGCTCTGCCTTGAGCTGTTTGGCCAGGTCCGCAGCAGCCTTGTACTTGGCATTGCTCTCGGCCATCTTCTGGCGGTTTGCGGCTGAATCCTGCTTGCGCCGCTGCTCGGCGTATTTCTCGCCAACGACGTATTCGGGGGTGCCCTTGGCCGCCAGGATGAAACCGCCCTCTACCGGGCTGGGAATCACCTTCACGCTCGTGCCGCGTGCGTTTTGCTCGCCACGCGCCTTACGGGCGTCCTCGTAGGTGGCGTAGACGCCGGGCTCTGGCGCCTGCTGGGTGTTCTGGGTGATGGGCTTGGCCGTGAAGCGCACCTCGCCGCTGTCGTTCTGCACCTGGCGCTCGACCACCAGACCGCGCTTTCCCAGCTCGTCGCGGATGCCGCGCTGCTCGTGCTTGGCCGTCGCCTCACGGCTGCCCTCGGCGGCGTTGTAGTCAGCCATGAGGTCCGCAGTCGAACGGCTGCCGTTGAAAAGTTCACGCTTGGCATCGCCGATCCGGGACAGTGCTGGCCGGTCGTTGTTGTTCATCGCAACCGACAGCTCTTGGTTGAGCTTGCGCTGGCGGGCGGTGAATTCCTCGGGGGCCAGCTCCGGCATGCGCGCATCGTCAAAGCTGTGGCCATCGGCGTCCACTGCTGATGCTGGTGCGGCAGAGGTAGTCTTGGCCGCCGGCTCCTGCGCTTTGGCGTCCTGCTGCTGTGCGGCAGCGGCAGCAGATGCCGCCTGCAGTTGACCTGCGGCGCCGGAATTTACGGCCAGCACGGCAGCTGCAGACATGGTGCCGGCGTTTTCATCCAGGCCCATGCGTTGCGCTGGCGTGCGCTGGTCGAGCACCTGAGCCAGATCTGCGGCAGCGTCTGGACCTGGTGCTGCTGGCGCACCAGCAGGCGCATCAGGAGCCAGCGCAAGCCCAGCCGTATCAAAGTCGCGGGTGAATTCCACTTCATTGCCCTGCGCCTGCGCGGCGCCCGGGCTGGTGCTCATGCCGTCAATGCGAGGGTCATACAACGGGCTGGCGGCCTGTGTTTGGTCAGGCGCGCCATCAGGCGCTGCGCCAGGGGCGGTGCTCCACTGCTGGGCCTCAAGCGCCGAAGGCGAACCCTCCAGAGCATCGGCCGCTGCCTGGTTGGCAGCATCCAAGGCATTTTGCTGTTCCTGCTGGCTACCTGGTGCTGGCCGGTGGCCGTGGAACGCACCACCAGCAGCGCCCATGAGCAGGCCGCCGGCAGCGCCCAAGCCAGCGTTCTCGCCCACCCCATTCATCAGATCCTGGTTCGGGTCGATGTATTGCTGGGCCGCCACGTTAGCGGCATATTGCCCACCACCCTCTTCGATGGCTTCACCGGTGGCCTCGCCCAGCGCCGTCTTGGCGATGGCCTTCGGAACGGCGAGCTTTGCGCCCTCCTTGGCCACCTCGCGGGCAGCACCGCCCACCAGGGCCTTTTCCAACATCGCGCCGCCGGGCACAGCGTTGGCCGCCAGCGAAATGCCAGCTGCAGGCAGGAAGGCTGCGCGCGCTGCGTCCAACGACAGGTCATGCTTGGCTTTCGCGCGATCACCACCGTTGGCGGCCAGCGCGGCCTGGAATTCTGGGTTGGCATCCCAGATGGCTTCATCCTTCTTGGTGTTGTCTTCGTATGCCTGGGCGGAAACATCCGTTGCCTGCTGAGCCGCACCGGTGCCCAGAGCAGCAGCGGTACCGGCTTTGCCGGCCTGGGTTGCAGCTGCAGCAGCGGCCTCGCCGGTGAGGCCTACACGCGCAGCTTGCGCCATCCGGGCTGCCGCCACAGCCCGGCCAGCCAATGCACCAGGGATCAGCGTCGAAACGTTCGTAGCCACGGTATCCAGCGCCAGCGCTGGATCGGTTACCGTGTCCTTTACCGCCGTCCATGCCTTGCCCAGGGTTGAGTCTTGCGCGTCGATGTTCTCCTTGCGCCGCGCCGCGCGCGCTTGGAAGCCGGCGGACTTTTCCTTGTCCAGCGATTCCTGCCAGCCGCCAGCCGTTTTCGACACGGTGTTGTCCATGTCACCGGTGACAAGGCCGTAGGCATCGCCAGCGGATTTGACTAGGCCAGCCGCGCCCTGGGCCAGACCGAGCCCCACGTCCTTGAAGGCTTCGCCTGTCGACCGTTTTTCTTCATCACCATCAAGTACGCCCTTGAAGGGCTGCAGCCCCTTCGCTTTGATGGACTGAGTGGTATCGAGCTCGCCCGCGAAGGGCTTAAGGGATTCGTTTGCCATCCCCCCACTCTGCTCCCTGGGTGGGGGATGGCTAAGCCCTATACCGGGGAGTAAGCACCAACCATACGTGAACTAAACGGTATAAAGAACTGCGAACAAAAATTAAAAATCTATATCTGGGGAATCGTCAAATATTGCACTGAAATCTGTTTCAGGTCTAACAGTCCTTGCTACAAAACACCCGACGATAGGTACCCCTGGAAACCTCTGGGACAACAACTGTGATATGCCCACGAAGTGCGATCCAGTTGTTAAAACATCATCTAGCACAAACAAGTATTTTGGTGCCGGAAGCTTTCCCGCCAGCGCTTCGTCGAAAGAAATTGATTTTGAAATTTCTTCAGGTGTAGCTCTGCCATTGTTCTCATGACTTGCATTAAGGCTGCCATCTGAAATCAACATATCCCTTATGTCAAGTTCAAAAGGGAGACGACTATTGAGACGCTGAAGAACCTTTAGCATCCGATCATCATATGCTGCATCGGTTCTAATTTTGGATGGTGGCACGGGTATAAATGTAGCGTCTTTAACTGCCGTCTCCCAGTTTATTGCATCAAAAAGCCGCTTTCCTGCAATATCAATTGCGTTAGCCTTATAGTGCCAATCATGCATCCCCTTGCGAGTCATGCTCTTCTTGAGGTTGCTAATATGCTGATTAGTCTCAGAAAAACTAGCTCTGCGACCTTCTGTGTACTCATGAGGCGTGTATTCGCCAAAGAAATAACACACATGCTGTGCATTTAGATGATAGTGCTGTCGCCGCTCTATTTCACCAACAATTTGCATTCGCATATTAGTTCAAATTTATTACAATGTCATCAAAGTCGCGAACGCGAATTGCACCAAGCTTCTCAAACTTTGCAGGCCAAGAAATGTTAGGATTATGGAAATTACTTTCCAAAATGAAAAGTTTTCGGTTTTGCTTCAAGGCTGCAGTTGCTTGAATCAATGTTCCTGATGTCTCGCCAGCCTCGACAATAATTGTCGCATTGGTCAAAGCAGACATCGTCTTATTGCGCTCAGGAAAAAATAATCTGTTCATTCTATAATCTTGCTGTAGATATTTCAGAACAGGCACCTGACTGATAACAAGATGCTTAGAAGCAATTTCACGCTGAAGATCTTGATTTTCCCGTGGATACACTTCTGTTAGTGGTGTACCGATAACAGCAATAGTCCTGCCACCGCACTCAATGGCAGTACGGTGAGCAACAGTGTCTACACCTTTAGCCAAACCTGATACAACCGTGAAATCATGCTCCACAAGAGCTTTAACTAATTTACGCGTACGTGCCGCGCCTTCTGGTGAAATATTGCGCGTGCCCACAACTGCCACACGCTTTGGTGACTCTACCAACTCCCAATCGCCCTGATAGTAAAGCATTTCAATAGGCTCAACAGCATCCCGCAAACTATCTGGGTATTCGTCGGCCCCATGCACTCGCACACCAAATTCCTCCAAGCCCTTCTCTGTGAAATGGGCGACTACTTGGTTAGCTGTATCCACCGCAATATCGAAATCAACAAGGTCAGAGGGCAATGCATTTGGGTTGTCATTGAACAACTCTGCCATCCGCTTGACCGATGTCTTGCTCTGTAGCCACAGGTACTCGTAAGCACCTAGTTCGGTGTGGACGTCAACCGGCTTGCACTTGAAGATGAGCCTCCACTCATGACGTGCAGCATCCGCATCTGGCGCAAACGGCAGTTCAGAATGCATGTCATGCATGTTTGTAGCTCCACTGGATAAAAACACAGTATCTCACGTTTTGAAGATGGCTTCCAGCCACGATTGCTCTATTGTTTTACGCTGCCCGAGCCCCTCTAAGATGGGGAGAGCTTGCTAGATATATGCTAGCAAGTTCTCAACAGCAACCTGACCGGCTCAACTTTTGCGATCAGTCTTGCACTGCACGATCAGCATAACAGTCAAAGGACTATGGTGGTTCACCCCAAAAACCACAATAGGTGAACGAATTCCATCATGGCAACATGCTTCAGAATACTGTGTATGAACACACTAGAAAAGCTTTGGCGCGGGCAGTTCGGACTGCCCTTGACCTACTGGGGATTCGGGGTGCTGGGGAGCATCCTGGTTCTTGCTCCCGTGGGGCTGTGCAGCCCCGGCAGCACGCCTGCGGTGCTCATCGGTGCCGCCTTCTGTGTGTATGTGGTGATCGTCAATGTGGGGATCTGGCGCGCCGCCAACAAGTACACGGGTCACATCCTATGGGCCGGGCTGGCAAAGCTGGCCGCCCTACTTTCAATGCTGGCGGGGGCGGTGCTGCTGGTGGGAATGGTTGTTGCGCCGGTGAAGGTGCCGTCCGTTGTATCGCCACAGCCTCAAACGGCCGCACAACCTGAGCGCGACCGTTTCGGTGGGAACCTTGTTGAAGGTCAGGGCAAATCTACGCATTCGGATTCGCAATGGATCACCCCACCTGCGAATCTAAAACCGTTCGATGGCAAGTTAGACAGTGACAAATAGTTATCCTGCAACGAACCTCTTCCCGTGAGCATCCTCGTAAACAGGCTTTCCATCAGCAGTACCAACCTGCTTGACCATTCCTGAAGGCATAGCTGTTCCGCCACTCAGATCCACCTTTTCGACAGCCCCCGTCTGGTCGTTGTAACGAATCACACTGCCTTCACTGGTGCTGCCATCCACGTTCTTGACGGATGGTGTCACCTGAACGCGCCAGGGTGACTGGTCGGGCTTGCCGGCCAGGTCGCGGATCTGCTTGGCGATGGCTTCTCGCTCTTGCGGCGTTTTGGCGGCCGCATATTGCTGCTGCAGGCGCTCTTGCCGCTCACCCGCACGGATCTCGAACCCGCGGACCTTGCTATCGGTGGCCTGGCGGTCCTGCTCCAGCGCGAGACGGCTTCTGTCAACAAACCCACGGTTGGTGAATTCAGCGGCGCGCGCGGCGTTGTCTGCGGCGTTGCGCTGATTGCTGCCCGCCTGCTGCATTTCCTCGCGCTGCAGGCCTGCATTGATCTGGTTGGTGGAGTTGTCCAAGCTGGGCTGGAGGCCGCGAGCTGTCAGGTCGGCACGCAGCGCATCCGTGTAGGCCGCCTGAGCCGGGGACGGTCCAGTGTTGCGTCCACGGCGAGGATCGAAGCGCCCACCGTTGTTGGTGATCGAACTCGCAGAAACTTCCAGGTTGCGCAGGTTGTTCCGGGTCTCCCAGTCATTCGCGCTGGTGGAGACCTGGGGCGCGGCGAACTGAGGCACGCCCGGAGCAAAGCCACGGGGTGCCTGCAAGGCGGAATCTACCTGCCGCTGTGACATAGCATCAGCAGCTGCCATGTTTTGAGCGGAAGGCAACCCGCGCGGCTGAGCACCAGCCCGGGCCGCCTCGGGAGAATCACCATAGCTGTTTCCCGTGCGATACACACCCGGCATAACTTGGTTGGCGGGTGGCTCTGCGGGTGCAGGGGCAGCTGCTGGAGGAAGACCAACAGTCGATACCGCTGGAGCAATCGGGGCAGCCAACGGCGGATTAACTGCTCCTCGCCCTGCACCAGCGGTCGATGGGTTGACGCCGGTGGGCAGCGGCTGCTGGCCAGGAGCCACAGTTGCTGCAGCGGCCTGCTGCATACGCTTCTGGTCGGTGAACGGCGTCATGCTTGAAGGATCGACACCATCGGGCACAAGCTTGGGGCTTAGGTATGCCGCATCGAGCCCTGCAGCGCGCATTGGTCGCACCACAGCACTGTCATAGGCCCCGACCAGCCCGCGCGGCACCAAAGAGGCCACATCCGCGATGGCGCGGCCGGCATCATTGCTCACATCCTTGACAGTGTCCCAGGCAGAGCCGATTGCTGCTCTGTCTGCTCGCACCTGAGGGTCAAGCACGGGGGTGGCGGTTGGAGGAGCCATGGCAGCTGGGGTTGCAGCAGCGGGGGTGATGGCCGGAGATGGCGCACCAGTGGCACCGCTGTCGCCCTGCAGGCGGTTACCGGGGAAGATGTTGATCGGCGTGGAAGCAGCACTGGGCACAGCTGCAGGTGCAGGTGCAGGTGCAGGTGCAGGTGCAGGTGCAGGTGCAGGTGCAGGTGCAGGTGCAGGTGCAGTCGCCGGGGTGGTCACCAGCGTAGTGCCAGGGGTGGAAACCGTGGCGGCCGCATCGCCAAAGCTGTTCGGTCGGCGATTTTCGTCATCCACCAGGCCGCCGTCCGCGAAGAACAGTGGTGGCTCCGGCCGCTGTGGCGCACCTACAGCACCTGCAGGGAAGCCCCGCGCAGCCACGGGGGCGTGAGTCGCGTTCTTCATCTGATCAAGCGCCTGCACGCCAATGGCATGCACCTGCTCGGGTGGCAGCTTGAACTCGCCATTGCTCAGTTGCACGGGGACGCCGTCACCTTGAGGTGCGGCGTTGGCCGGCGCAAACCCACGCGGCGCGCCACCCATGGCCGCCAGCTGCTGCTCACCCACGGCTTGGGTGCTGTCGGCTGGCATGATGTAGGTGCCATTGGGCACGGTGTCCGTCACCTCGTCAGAAGTACCGGTACCGGGGCCACGCACAGGACCTCCGTTGGCAAAAGTTTTGGCCTTGCCCTTGGCCGGTTGGAAGCCTCGCATGCTTGCTCCTTGTTTGCTCATGCAAGGATTTTGTTGAACCAGGTCATGGCCTCAAAATCCTATGTGCGGTTTTAGATAACGATCTGCGCAGCAGCGATGAACATCTCATCCAGAGCATCGTCACTCAGACCAAGCGCAGCTGCGGCCTTGGTCAGAAACGGCGAGTCGAAGCGGCGCCAGGTGCTGGTGTGGTTCCACGCCAGATCGGCCCACATCGCCTCTTGATCGTTGGTGATCCCAGCCATGTAGTCGAGAACGCCCTGTGTGAGGCCCTGTAGCCCCAGGATCGCCCTGCCCTGTGCGCGGCTGATCTCGGCAGGCACGCGCGCACGGCGGTCCTCTTCGGCAATCTGCTCGGCCGTCTTGAGTTGGCCCCAGTCGATATTAGGCATTGGGCACCTCGTCGGTAGGCAGGGGCACGCGGCCATCTGCTGGGTTGAGGATCGGCTCAGGGAAGGCGCAGCTCTCAGGCGCGTCCCAGGCGATTGGCAGTAGCAGGGTCAGCTGCAGCTCGCCACCTTCGCGGCGCACGTCGCCGATGATGAATTCGCAGTTCACGGCAGCCGCTGGCAGAACCGCGCCCTCGGCCAGCGGGGTGAAGTCGAACAGCTCTCCGTTGACCGTGAGCTTGTCACCAGCCTTGAGCACTTCAATGGCCTCAGGGCGGACCTGGGGTGAGAGATTGATTTTCATTAGAACCACCTGCCAATCGCAAAGAGGTAAATTCCAGTGCTTGCGAATGCTGCAGTTCTAGAAGCGTTGGTGATGTTCTGGATCTGAACACTTGCCTCAGATGCTCCGCAAAACACACGACATGCAAAGTTTTCGCCGCCATCAAATGACGAATTGCCATATGCCGAGATGGTGTTTGCATTGGCGAATGCGGATGGATACGCCCAATAACCAACCAAAGCATTTGTTAATGCGCCCACGTTTATTGATGAGCCTCCAACATTCCACCGGTGCCAGCAGATAAGCGTTCCATCTGCATAGCGCACAAACTCGCCATTCGCATTGCTTCCACGCTGGATGATTGCACCCGTTGGCACGCCGCCAGACTGCGACACTGTGCCCAAGATCGCTGCAACAGCAGCCGCACCGAGCCCCAAGTTGGATCGCGCTGCGGCCGCCGTCGTGCCGCCAGTGCCGCCCATAGTCACGGGCAGTAAATCCCCAGTAACCCATTCACGCAGCTCTGCGCTATTGCCGCCGGCTGCTACCGCTTTAAGGGGTGTAGTCATAGATCATCCCTTGTACCAAATATGGAAACGCGCCGGGCGCCCGGAGACAGCTGCGCTGGCGGAGGCTGTTACTGCGGCTCGAAGATTCGTCGCGCTTACGCTGAATGCCCATTGAGAATCGGCATAGATGCTGTTCACGCCGATCCAATGCCCAGCAGTGGAAAAAACCATGCCTTGAACGCTCAGAATGTCTGCCTGAACCAAGCCATGGACAACAAGGTCAACACCAACAGTGCTGCTGGTCAGCGTGGTATCTATCGTCTTGGACTTGATGACCAGTGACTGCTCACCCAGCACTGCACCTGCAGAGAAGGTCTGCACGCCCAGCCAGTTCCGGGCCGAGCCTAGCAGCCAGGTCAGCAGCGCCTGCACCGACAGCTTGAAGGTAGACGAGCCCCGGCGCACCGGCCAGAGGTCGGACACCTGTGGAGCGACGCCATCCGCGAGCCCGCTGAAATCCACATCCAGCTTGCCGGATAGGTCCACCGGATCAGGCGGGGCTGGATCCTGCGTCAGCAGCCAAACGGCTGCATTGGCCGCCGCCACTTCCGCGCTGGTGCCATTGGCAAAGACAACCATGGCTGGACCCGCGCTGCTCACCGCCACCTCCCGCACCGTCACGCCGTCGGCCATGCGCACTGGCACCAGCCGAGTCGGCGCCACGACGGCATCCCCGGCAGGCAGCTGCCTCGGGATTCCCCCGTTGAGGACGAGTGGCTTACGGATGCCCATGTGCTTTACAGAATCTGGAAGCCGTAGTCGTCAGTGCGCAGCTCAGTCGCGCTCATGGCCGTGCCCAGCATCTGGTTGACCTTGTTCACGTTGCCGACATCAGTGGCGTCCAGCGGGGTCAGGGTCACATCGCCTGCCGTGCCCAGCCAGTAGTCGTTGCCCAAGGTGAGTCCGGTCAGCGCAGTGTTGGCCACATCCAGCGGGAAGATGGTCGCATTCGCGGCCGAGGCCACTGCTGCCAGCACAAACCCGTGGGCCGGCCGGTTGTTGGAGTTGTCAGCCAGGCGCGCCTTGAGGGTGCCCGCATCAGAAAACAGGTTCACGAACTTGCCAGTGCCCAAGGCCTCGAAAGCCGGCGCGATCTTCGTGTTGGCACCGATGCCAGCGGGCATCATGCTCATGTCGATCTTGCCCGCGCTGTCCAGCACCGGGTACTTGCCCGCGTCTGCAGCACCCGCCGAAGTGGCGATGCCAAAAATCTGTTTTACCTTGCCGCCCACCAGGGCCAAAAAACCTTGTGGCATATCACACCTCGATTGGATCGTTGATTGAAAGATTGATGCTGGTCGCAGTGGCTGCAAAGCCGATCAGCACAGAAAAGCCGCTGGAAGGCGGGGTTTGGGTCAGTTGCCCGTTGGAGCCCAGGTACACACGGCCATATGCCCAGGACCAGCCCGAGTCGCTCACCGTGCCGCTGCGCTGTACAGAAATCTGTGCACCTGTCTGGCCGGCCGACACGGACAGCCCCAAGATGGCGAAAATGTTGTCGCCATCCGTCTGGCCCAGTGGATACACAAGGCCTGCCCGGTCATACAGCACGCGGTTGGCGCTGATGGTCTGGCCAGCGGTGCGCGTCACGTATTGATCGCCACCTCCACCGGGCGGGCCAGCAGGCCCTGGGGGCCCCTGCTCGCCAGGTGCGATCACCACATGGGTGACTTCTTCCCGGTCCACCACCACATGGCTTTGCTCGGGCGTCACCAGGATGCCGCCGGGAAGCAGGTCGAACAAAACAGGGCTTTCGCAGTTCATCGCGTGCCCTCAGGATTCAGGCTCCAGGAGATCTCGGCCGCGCGCGTCACATCGCCATTAGGGTGCACCACCTCCAGTTGGCCAACGGCAGTGCGCCAGCGCGTGGGCGGAGACTCGCCATAAGGCAAGCCAGCGGTAGTCGCGGCGTCCAGGAAAAAAGCAATGTGCCCATCACCCAGAGACAGGTCGATCCGGCCGTTCTCGGTGGTGAGCTCCAGCAACACGTCAGGCGCAAGCACGTCCGAGCGCAGCTGCGTGCGGGCCGTGCAGCCCGTCAGGTCCACCGGCACCAGATCAGTGTCGGGAACAGGCCGGCCGGTCTGCGCATGCACCAGCTTGCCGTTGAGGAGCTTGGTGGGATATGGCGCGGTGCACCACCGGAAGCGACGCCGGAACGTCGCTCCCTGGTAGATCGTGTAGCAAAGGTGTGCCGGGGCTGTCATGCATGCAGTGTCAAGCGCCCGGCCATGAACGTCGAACCCTATACGGGGTACGTCAATTCACCTGGTGGCTGTAGGTGTCCTGCGAGCTCGCGGAGATCTGCGCCGTGGCAGATACCATGCTCCATGCAGATGCAACTTGTTGCGTGCTGGTGGCGAGTTGTACCTTGTTGATCTCGATCCGCGCATCATTGGCGTGAGTGATAGCGTCACTATTGGCTTTTTGAACCCGGAACGTCAGCTCTTTGCCTGCCTCGTACTGTTTGATGTCAGATTGCCAGCGGTACATCAGCGAGTTGGCCTGTGCCTCGGAGGCATAGGCGCCTGCACGATATCCATCCATGAGTACAGAGGATGCTCGGGCCGCTGCTTCCACCTGGGCCGATGCGGCCGACAGGCGGGCTTTCCAACCATCCCACTCCAGCCCCTTGGCCGAGATGAGCGCCTGAAAGCGTGCCACTTCCACCCGGGCGCGCTCGGCCTGGGCGCCCACGCGAGCACTGTAGGCCTGAACCATCCGGCCATAGGCATCCACCTTGGTGGCCTCGGCGCTGATCTGCGCCTTGTGCAACTCGACCTTGGACTGCTCAGCGTTGACCCCGGCCACAAAGGCCTTGATCTGCTCGCCACCGGCCTGGATGTGCGTGCGCTCCAGCTCCACCAGGGTCTGGGCTGCACCCACCCGGGCCTTGTAGATTTCGACGGACGCCATAGTTCCTTCGATCTCGGCCTTGTAGCGATCCACCAGGCTCTTGTTGATGTCAGCCTTGACCTGCTCGGCCTGGAGAAGCTGCTTGAACACCTCCACCTTCGACATCTCAGCCCGGATCACCGTGTCGTAGGCAGAGGCGTAGGCCTGGTAGCCGGCCAGCAGAGCCTTGAAGTGCTCCAACGAGGCGTTGTGGATGGCGATGGCATTGTCTGCCGCTGCCTTGGAGGACTCGAATACCAGCATTTCCCACTTGTAGTGCTGGTCCATGAGAGCCGATTCCAGCTGCAGCGCGGACTGGATGCTGTCACGCAGGTTTTGCTGCTCCAACTCGGCCTGCTTGATCGACACGTCGCGGCTCAGGCCTGAGAGCTTGTCGTGGTATTCGCGGCGGGCATCGGCCAGTTGGCCGGCCATCACTCCACCTGGCAAAGGGAAGCCCAGGGCCTCGGCACTGCGTTGCACTTCCTGCTCCCGGGCCAGCGCCAGGTAGGTTTCCCGGTCGCGTGCGCGGTCCCAGATCTGCTGCTCCACCGCTGGCGAAAGGCCAGTGCCGCCGTTGATGCGGGCCGTCAGTGTTGCCTTGAGGCCGTCCAGCAGCTGGGAAGCATACTTTTGCCCAGGCGTGTGTTTCATGGGCGCTGGCTGCAGCACCGACAGCGCGGGGATTTCGTCGAGCTTGTCGAGCCAATCCTCATGCAGGTTCACGCCACCAAAGGTGTGCGTGGTGAGGGTCAGCAGCTGGGGAAGCTCCGGCATGGTCACCTCTGGCGCATCCGGCAGCGCCACCTCGCGCATCTGCGGCAAGCTTGGCGCCTGGCCTATGGTGAGCGTTGGCGCCACACCAAAGTTCAGCGTCGGCGCCGCGACCCCAAAGTCACTGAATGCGACATCGCGCATGCTGCCGTTGAATGCTGCGGGCATGTCAGCGGGCAGCTGCAGCTCTAAGGCTGGCAGGTCTGGAACATCAGGAATGGCCGGAAGATTGGGCGCGGCAAGCGTGGCCCACTGCACGCTGATCTGCGCTGGTTGGTAGGTGCTCTTGCCCAGCTCATTACTGAAGTTGTCTACCTGCTTAAAAGCCTTGTCGGCAAAAGTGAGGGACTGCAGGTATTTGTCCTTGACTATTTCGGCTGGGCCGTTGACATCGGTTGCCATATCAAACTCTCCGTGTTTTGGATTCGAGGGTCAGGATCTCGATGCGATCGAGGGTGAAAGCCTGGCCGGCGGGGTTGCTGAGCGCAAAGCCCAGGTAGTTCTCGCGGATGCCCTTGCCCACCTGGCACCGGGTCTGCCCGCTGCTGCGCAGGGGAAACTGGTAGTCCCAGGGGAAGTCATCGGGGCCCAGCACGCTGAACTGCGCGCAGCCCTCCCCGCGCATAGACAGGTAGGCCATATCGATGCGCTTTTTAAGGGTGGACTCACGCAGGGTGGCCGGCAGCCGGATGATGGCCACGATCGGCAGGTCAACGTCCAGGTCGCCGCCCAAGGCGTACAGGCCGGTGGCCGCGCCCGCATGGGTAGGTGTGATGCTTTGGAACTCGTGGCGGGTGTACTCGCTCACGGCCCCGGTGAGGGTGTTGAGGACAATGGCGTTCATTCTGGGTTGATGTTCGTGGTTTGGTTGACCAGCACGCTGGCATCGATGGCAGATAGCCGCTTGACCCCCTGGCGATCAATGGCGAAGGCCATGGGCTCGTCTACCGTGAGATTCACAGAAATGCCGCCGACTATCTGGTAGGGTTTGATGAGCAGCAGCGCGGCACCTGTCCACGGGTCTTTGGCGTAGTACACCTCGATGGTGGGCATGGAGCATCCCAAGGGAACGCAGCGGGGGATGGTCTCGAAAAAGGCGTAGGTCGAATTGACCACGCGCCCTTCGTTCACCCCCCATTGCTGGCCGTTCTCCCGAAAACCAGGGGGCGTGCCAAAGGTCCGGCCACTGTTGATAGTGATCAACCCTTTTGCAGGTAGCTGCCACTCCGGCTCCACGCCGCAGGTCACGCCCCATGACAGGCGTGCACGCTTTCGAGCAATGGCGTCATCGGTCCTCAGCTGGATTGGAAAAGTGAGCTTCGTATTGCCAAAGCGGATAACCAAGCTGAATTTTGGATCGGGCAAGGGGCAGTTGTTGGACAGGGAGGAATCTGTCCCGTTGTCACGCAGTGCGCCTTTGTTGTGTGTCCATGTATGAGCGTCATAAGCAAACCCGCCAGAATGCTCAGCCGTGCCCTCCGTGTAGACCAGTAGATAGAGCGATGGGTCATACACGTAGATGCCTCTGGACAGCAGCTTTGCTGAATAGGACACATCCGAGGTTGTCCAGTTGTCCACCCACAATTCCGCCTGGTTGGTGTGCTCTGCATTCACCTGGCGCGAGGTAAAAGACCCGCTCTCAGAGACCACCTGCTCTATGAGCTGGAATTTCTCCCCGCTGTTGAGCGTCACGTACGAGGTGCTAGAGCGAGAGATAGTCCCGCCATCGTTGTGCTCCTTGCTGGCATTGTTCCTGGACGAATCCGTCCAGATGTCAGCCGTCTCATCGAAGTTTCCGCTGGCGGTCAATGAATAGCGCCCCTCCGACTCGACCACCAGGACCACCCGCTCGTTACCGGCGAAGTAGTTCAGCAGAACATTCTTACCCTTCCAACTGGATTCCTCCGTTGCAGACACGGGCCCTGCACCTTTCCAGGTAGTGCGGTACATGGGATTGCCGTTGGCGTCATCCCCGAGGTACTCTCGGTTTGTGATCACCACCATTGGGGCTGAGCGGTTGGACCAGACTGGCTGATTACGCGAGAGCGTGTTTCCCCAGAGATTGGGCCCGATGTTGTATTCAGTGCTTGGGGCCGAGCCGAAGAAATTGATGCGCCAGTCCGCAATAGGCTCGACATCGACAAATGCGCCGGTTTGATTAAACACAAGCTCCGTGCGGGAGAGGCTCCCGCCCTGCATGCGGTATTCAGCAACTCGGTAATTGGCTTCGCGAGCCTGCACCCAACGATCCCTGGGCCGGTCATTGAAGCCCCCATCGGTGTAGCCATACACGGCCCTGCCGTCAGAATTGAGCTCTGCCCCGAGCTGCGGCGCATTCGGCGCGGCCCATCGAACAATCTGTCCGTTCTCTGGCACCCCAGGCACGATCACCGTGCCCTCGCCCTGGTACACCGCCAGCACGCGGCTGCCGTCCTTGCTGATGCAAAAGTCTTCGGCGAAAGGGACGCTTTCGGCCATGTCGCCAATGACTAGGTTCTGGTGGAGCTTGATGTCGAAGGTTTGCTCGACCGGATCCAGTGCATATGGGTTCTCGCTGGGGGGGAACAGTTCGCCGGGTTTGAGCATCGTCAGGCGGTGCAGTTCCAGTCCACCGCGCGAGCGCACCAGCGTCAGTAGCGTGCGGCTGTCAAGCAGTGCCACCGGCGCGCCGTCGAGCTGGGGGTAGGCTTGGATAAAGCGGCGGTTGCCATAACCACCGTAACTCGTGATATAGCTGAGCTTGGTTGGCGTCGCGAAGGTGCGGTTCTGGGCCCATGCGGGAAACTTGCCGCCGAAACTTGAAGTGACATAGACCCCATCGCGGCTGCCTGCCTGCAGGTCGGTCACCTCCCAGGTCCCGTCAGGCTTGTCGAATTCTCCACCTGGGGTAAACAGCTTGCTGATGTAGCTGTCGTTCACCTTGGTGGTGAGCATGATGCCCATCCTGCCTGGCGGCTTGCTCTGGGCATTCACGGGCCAGATCGTCATCACCGTGCTGTTGCCCACCACCATGATCTTGTAGCGGGAGCCGTCCGGCAGCATGCCCTGCTCGTTGGGGTTTTGCCAGAAGGAAACCCGGCTGCGGCCGCAGAACTTGGCAAAGGCAGCCTGGGCCATCCCCATCTGTTCACCCGATGCCCGGCCGCCGATGACGCGCAGCGCGGGCGGCGCCGACACCGAGGCGCGAGCTCCAGTGGGGGTGAATGCGTAGGGGTTCCACAGGCTCATTGCGGAATCGCCAGGTACTGCGGGATGCCGTCCACCTCGCGAAAGGTGGCGCAGACCTCCTGCACATCGGTTTTGTAGCGGTTGGCCGTGAGGCTGGTGGTCTGGCCCTGGTTGAAGCCGGCCACCATCTCTCCGCCGGCTATGCACAGCATGGCCATGCCAGAGCCCGCCCCATCGCCGAACTTGACCTTATCGCCGCGCACCGACACGCCAGAGCCCAGCACCACCGGCCCGCGCTTGGTCGGCTGGTACACCAGCCCATCCCAGGTGGTGCCGCCCAGGTACAGCAGGTCCTGATCGGTGCCCACGTAGACGCCGTCATCCACGGGCTGAATGGCGGTGATCTTGCCGGCCAGCTGCTTGAAGTCGCGCCAGTCGCTCAGGTGCGGAGCATTGGGGCGGCTCGCCCACAGCACATTGCCCTGGGCCACCAGGACGCGGCCACGCCAGAAGGCCGTGATCGTGCCCACCGGGAAGCTCTGCGCGCCCAGCGTGCGGCAGGGCAGCACCAGGGCCGCGTTGGTGCCCGCGTACTGGAAGCTGGCATCGGTGGTCGTGCCAGCCAAGTAGGCGCCCTCCCCGTCCTTGCCGCTCAGGTAGACATTGATCGCGTGGCCATCGAGTACCGGCAGTGCGTCGAGGTGCAGGCCGCCTTGGGCGATGGTGATGGGCTCCGAGCTGATGGCAGGCCCCTCCAGATGATCGGCCAGGCGCACGTAGCTCAGGTGGTATCGGTAGTTGCCTGGGTGCAGTTGGCCAAAGCCCAGATCCGGGGCGCCAAGGCCCTGTGGCGCAGGCACGCTGCGCTCGCGCCCAGCCAGGCCATCCGTCACGCCCTGGATCAGGCCGTTGCTGTAGGTCACGCGGCCGTCGGGCAGGTCGCAGTACCAGACCCGGTCCGAACCCATGGCCGGATGGATCACATGCCGCGCGCCATCGGGGTGGATGGCAGTCAGCACCGGGCCTACGGTAGCCAGCATGAAGCTGGCAGCTTGGTGCAGGTTCTTGTGGCAGCGCTCGTCCACCAGGGCCAGACCGCCGCGGCGGGTAATCTCGCCCGTCAGCCCGATGTCCACGTTCTCGGCCGCCAGCAGGTCGCTGCCCGACAGCCGATGCGCTGGCTGCACATTGTTGATGCCGGTGAACGATTCAAATGTCAGCATTCGCTATCCCTTTCGACCCGCATTGCCCCGATGCCTAGCGCCAAAGACTGGCCCAAGCGGAAGGCATAGGACACCGTCAGCCCACCAAACCCAAGCACCTGCGAGCCCTCAACCTGGCCATCCATGCCGGCGAGTGTCGCGGCGACGGGCCCGGCCCGGCATAGCGACACGCCGGGGATGACCACAGAGCTGACCACCGACACGCCGCCCATACCGAGCACGCGCGCTGACTGCACCGTGCCGATGCGCAAAGCGGAAACTTCACCCAGCCCCAAGACCTTGGCGCCGGCCGCAAATCCCACAGGCTCGGCCGCCAGCGCGCCGCACCCCAGGACCACGGCGCCTTGCGCCTGGCCTTCCAAGCTGCCGGGCACAGCACGCATGGCGCCGATGGCCAGCGCGCGAGAGCCCGACACAGAGAATGCCGTGCTGGCCGGTGGCTGGCTGGCTTCCGCGCTGTGCCAAGGGCTCTGCACCAGGCTGAGGCCCGGCAGGTAGAGCTCAACGTCCTCGCCGATCTTGGCCGCCAGTGCCCCAAAGCCCCAAACCATGGAGCCTGCGACATCGAACTTGAACACCGCCAGGGGTACACCGGCCGCGCACAGCAACAGCCCCGGGATGGTGTTCTCTGCTGCGCTGTCTGCGTTGATCGCGGCGCCGTTGATAAGGGGGTAGCTCATGGCTCAATCACTGGTCAAAGACCATCCCGCGCCAGTAGAAGCGGCCATAGAACCGCCCGGTGGCGGGCGTGTCCACCTTGAACATGATCTTGCCGGCCAAGGCCCCGATATGCGTGACGGCAAAGCGCTGGATTTGCTTCTCGCCAGAGATGCCAGAGAGCGCCTGCGCGCTCACAAGGTCGCCATCCGCCTCAAGACCAATCGAGATCACTGGCGCCGTGGTAGCGTCGTATTCGTAGCAGATAAAGCCCACCTCGGTCAGCGCTACGCCGGCCGCAACACTGGGCAGGTTCAGCTCTACGGCCAGGGGAATCGTGAGCGGCAGCCATTGGCCCGTCAGAACTGGCTCACCCTCCCCGCTGCTGTCAGGGTTGTACGCCTCGATGGCATAGCCCGAGTCATCAAATCCAGGGTCTTCGGCGCTGCGGGTGTACTGGAACTGCGGATCCAGAGGTTCAAAGAGGTAGTTGAAACCCGTCGCAGTGGGGGGTGCCACAATGACCCGACCTGAGTAGGTCTGCCCGGCCTGCCAGGTTTCGATGTTGTCACCCAGCTCCACAAAGCAGGAGCCGCCCACGGACTCCACCGACATGTTCATGTCTTGGGAATAGCGGCCAGCAGAGAAGGTAGTGGTCAGCGCGGCGCCGGGCCGGTGCAGCATTTGCACTCCAGCCAGTTGCACCACACGCGAGTCCCGCTCCACCTTGGTGTTGACGAGGAAGCTGGTTCCACCTGCACCACCCTCGCCGCCCGTGGTCTTGAAGACCCCTTTGTCGTCAGCACGCAGAAATCGTCCCAGCATGCCGGCCGTAACCCGCGCGTCAAGCGTGGTGCCCGCGGGCCAATCAACGGCTGCAAAGGTGTCCTCCTGATTGCGCTTCACCGTGAAGTTGAAGCCATCCTTGGCGGTGATGTAGACGATCTCGATTTGGCCAGGAACAGCTGGATTGGACAGGGTTGCGCGCTGCATGAGTCCCTGCGAGAGATCAGCGAAACGGTCTGCGCTGCCGTCGTCTGGCAGCGTGATAACCGTGTCCTCGCTCCCCAGCGCCACAGTGATGGCGCCGGATGCGTTGTTGGAGAAGGCGTCAATTGCCATGGCGCCTCCTTACGGGATCAGGCTGAAAATCTTGAGTGCGCCATCAGACCAGCGAAGCGTGAAGCCGCCGCCGTTGGCTGCAAATGGGAAGCCTGCCACCTGGGTGATGCGCTGGAGCACGGGCGAGGTCTCTGGCACCCCCGTGTCCTTGTAGAGCAGCACCGAGCCTGGCGAGCCGCTCGACACAGCCCCGAATTCCACGTCGTCGGCATTGAACACACCGCCGGTGATGGTGCGGCCGGTCAAGGCTTGGGCAGTGCCCAGCGTGGTGCCCACGTCCGCCAGGAAGCGATAGGTGCCACTGGAATCAAACGAGGCCGGCAGCAGCGTGACCTTCAGATCATCGGCGAGGAAATTCACCCCGGCGCCCAGTACCAGCTCACCGCCTGCGGGGAAGAACGGGGCCAGCAGTGCAGCGATACGGAGCGGCCCGTTGTCCCATGGCAGCTTGACCGCGCCGCCGTTGGTCGCCAGAGGGAAGCCAGTCACGTTGTCGCGGTACAGCAGCAGCGGCGAAGTGCTGGGGTTGCCCGTGTCCTTGTAGATGACGATAGCCTTGATGGTGCTGCCCGGCACCAGCGGCGCGGTCTCTGCGTCATCGGCGTCAAAGGCCCCGCCCGTGATCGATTTATTGACCAGGGTGATGTCGTCGCCCACGCGCGTCCCGAGCTGCGAGACGAACTCATGAGCAGCGCTGTAGGTATAAGCGTCAGTTACAAGCGCAACCTTTATTGTGTCGGTTGCGAAGTTGATGGAGCCCTGGAGCAAGCGCTCCATGCCCTTGGGATAGCTGGTGGTGATGGCCATTTGGGCACTCCTGGAATGTTCGTTCCAGGCAGTTTTCCCGTGCTGGCGCAGACTGGCTAACCCTATACCGGGTCAGGCGAGATAGAGCTGCGTGTGGTGCGCAACGTCGATTCGTGAGGCGCGGCGCATGTCACTGTCCACCGGTAGCCCGAAGTGCGCCGTGAAGTTCGCCTCAGCTGCTGCAGAGCGCTGTAGGTCGATGGTGTCGGAGTCTGGGATGCTGTATGCCTTGTGAAGTGCCCACTCAATCAGCTTTGCTTGGCTGCCCTCGTGGATCTCCGGTGCATCGGTTGGGCAGGCCATCGGATTGAGCGGTAGGCGATAGACCTCCAGCTCCAGCCGATCACCCGCCTCCACCATCCCCACCAAGCGCAAGGAACGCTCGTCCTGGATAGCGATGCATGCTGGATTGGGATCTTCGCGCCAGCGCGGACATTCCGCATCCAGCCATTCGCGGCTTTTCAGGGCAATGTGTCGTGGCGCGCTGCCAGAGCCCGGCCGGATCTGCAGATGGATGATCTCGTAAGCCTTCTCGTGCAGGGGGTAGGTATGCTTGCCCGGCTCCAGTGCTATCTGGCACATGCCCGGCAAAACTTCCTCGCGCAGCAGCCGGCCGCGCTTGCACGCTTCATCCTGGCCCTCGTTGAGCCAGTCGGTCACATCCGGGTCTTCCCACAGATACGGCTGCTGCGTGTCCGTGGCAAGCACACGAAATTTACGGATCAGTTCGCGCAATTGCATATCAGGCCGGCATGCCGAACTGGTCAATGAAGCCGCGCGCCATGTCCCGCGCCTTGTCAAGGCTGGAGTTGCCCGGAATCTTCTGCTGGTAGTTGACTTCCGCCCAGCCAATGAGCGCTTTGCGGTCCATGGCATCAATGCTCTGGATCAGCGCAAAACGTGCGTCATCCTGCAGGCGCTGCTCGTCCTCAGACTTCTTGGCCGCGGCGAGCTGGGCCTGCGTGTCGTCCTGCTTCTGGTCGGGGGGCGTGGTGGTGGTCGCGGTCTGCTGGTCTGCCGTGGTTCCCTGCTCGGTGGTCATCTGCACCGGCTCGTTCATGGCGTCGGTGGCGCGCTCGAAAACGTCATCGTGGCGCAGGAAGCGCGCAGCCAGCAGCTCGGGCAGAACGCGCGTTTGCCCAGGCGTGAAGGTCAGGCCTGAGCGGTACATGCGATCCTTGAAGGGGTTGTCGGTGCCCTTATAGGTCACTGCGACTTCTTGGGGAGTGGTCATAACTGGTTCCTGCGGTTGATGGGCATAGGGCAGGCCGAAGCCCGCCCCGTAGCCGTCAGCGATCAGCGTGGGCCGAGGCGCTCGCCGTGGACGATCACATCCAGGCGCGACACCTTGGCGTTGGCCGCGCCGGCATGCGTCCAGACCAGATAGGCCTCCTTGGGCAGTTTCACTGGTGCCTTGGCGCTGGTGGTGCGCAGGCGTGCAGCTGCAGCGGCATCCAGGCCGGCGCCAAAATAGGCCGGGTCCTGGGGCACAGCAGCGTCATTCACGCCATCGGTATAGATGAAGCCCAGAGAGCCGGTAGCGGTAGCCGTCATGCCCGTGGACACGATCACCTGCGCATCCTCGAGCAGGAAGCCCTCGGGCAGCACCTGCAGGACCACCACATCAGCCACAGCGATTGCGGCCTGGGAGTCGGAGTTGATGACGGCGCCAGCGGCGTTGGTTTCCAGAACGGCGCGCAGGGTGGTGAGGTTTCCGTAAGGCGTGAAACCGCCAAACTGCTGATCGCCGATGAATTTCTTCTTGATGGTTGCCATGATGGCCTCCGAGAAATAAGGGGGAGAAGACAGGGCCGGCCGTAGCCAGCCCCTGGACCATCAGCCGCGTGGCTTGATGATTGGCACAGCGGTGTCCAGAACGGTCACGCCGTGGTCGGTGATTTCCTTGTGGTCACCGTGGTCCACCAGGAAACGGATCTTGGATGCACCCCAGATGGCGCCGATCAACATTTCCAGCTTGTCGCCGTGGTCGCCCGGCTCTTCGCTCCAGAAGAACGGGATGCCCGAATGTTCCGAAGCGCCGAAGGCCATCGCCAACGCCTGGCCGCCCAGCAGCAGGCCACGATCCACCGCATACTTGTCGGTGAAGGATGCGGGCACCAGCACGCCGGATTCCGTTTCGCTGTCGTAGGAGGCGCAATACTTGATTTCGTCGCCAGCGTAGAAGCGAATCGGCTTGGGGTTCTTCAGGATCAGGATGCCGTTCCACAGGCCTGCATCGCCCAGGAACAGCGGGTGATCCTTGGCCAGGCGGGCACGGGCCTGGGCATTGGCCTGGAAGGCGCGGAATGCCGGGTCCGTCGAGAAGCTGCTGTACTGGGCAGGCGAAGCCAGGAAGACGCGGATCGGGCTATCGGTCGCAGCCTGGTCGTTGTCGAACTCCACGGGAGGGGGAGGCAGCGGGATGCTATCGCCCCACTGGCGCACCGAATCCAGCACATCCATGCTGAGCGTGTCGGTGGTCGAGATAACCAGCTCGCCCGCGTTGTTCTTCAGCTCGGCCACAGCGCCAGCGCCGGCCACCAGGTGGCGGTTGCGCGATGGGGCCTTGACCTTGTTCACCATGATTTCGGCGAACTTGGGGTGCGTGGACACTGGCACAGACCATTCGATCTTGTGATCGTGGAAACCGCGAGCGCCGGCCAAATGGACCTGGATCGACTGGTCCAGGTACTGGTTCATCAGCTTTTGCGCCTTGGGGCGGGCCATGCGGCGCTGGTCGAACGGGCTGCGCAGCGTCGTCATGGTGTTACCCATGTCGATGGGGAAACGCGCTTGGTTCACACGCAGCTTGTCCTCGGAATAGGACATGCCGATACCCTTGCCCTCGGCGTACTCGCTGCCCATGATGGGGTAGCCGCCGATTGGGTTGTCCAAGTGGAAGGTGATTTCGTCACCCTTGTTCTTGGTCAGGTTGTCCGCGCGCACGATGGGCATCGAGGTCTTGGACTGTCGGCCCTTGGCAGCGGCCACGGCAGAGTCCACCTTGGGCATGGAGCCCGTGAGGTGGCGCATCTGGGTGTTGCGCTGGCTGCAGGTGTGGAAGACACCTACGGCCTGCTCGATCATCGCGCCTGGTGCGCCATGAGGGGTGTTGGTTTTCGTAGTCACGTCTGGCTCCTTAAACGGAACGGTTCAGCCAGGCCTCGAGCTGCGCGGGGGTCATGCCCTCCGTCGCTGCGTACATATCGGGGCCTGACATATCCGCCGTGGCGTCCAAGACCGAGGCGCCGCTCGCGTGTCCACCAGGAATGGACGACAGGCTTGCGGGTGGTGTGGTCTTGGCGCCAGCTACGGCGGCGCTTGCGGCGGCCTTGGGATCGGCTGCCGCTGTGGTGGTGGGCTTCGATGCATTCGCGCCCTTGAAGGCGTCGAACACCTCCACGATTTCGGAGGCGGTACCGCCGGTCTTGGGGTCAAAGAGAGCCCAATAGGCGTTGCGCACGACACTGGGTTGCGCATTCACCCAGTTCTTGAACTCCACGCTCTGGGCGATGGAGTCCGCGTCTGGGTGTTTGCTGTAGATGGCCTCGTAGTGCTCGGTAGCGGCATCCTTCTGCTGCTTGGCCTGCAGGGGGGCCAGGGCCTTGCCAACTTGGGCCTGAACCTGTGCCTCCACCTGCTGGTTGACCAGCTTCTGAATGCCTGCCGCAAGCGCTTCTTCGGAGAAGTCGCCGAACAGGCCCGCGTCCGCGCCCGCTTCGATGGCTGCCTCTGCAGTGGCAACCATGTTGTCGGTCTTGGTCGGGGCCTTGCCGGCGTCTGCCCGCTCTTGAGCCTGGGCCTGCAGGGCTGCCAGCTGCTGCTGGGCCTGCTCTGCCTGCTCTTTCCAGTGCTGCTCGCCCTCGCGGTGCTTCACCAGCGTTTCGTAGGGGATGGTGTGTCGGCCATCACGCGCCAGCACCACGGACTTGGCGGGGTCTTCCGCTTCGGTCGTGGTGTCGGGCGCACCCTTGTCGGTACTGGTGTCGGCGGCGTCGGGCTTGCCTGCCTTGTCATCGCCATCAGCTGGGGTCGTGGTGGCCGGTGCAGTGGTGGTCGCGGGCGCGCCACCGTTATCCAGCGAGATGCTGGTATCGCCCTCGGCCATGGCCAAAGCCAAAGCCGCCTGCTCCGGCGACAGAGCGCCGCCGATGTTGGAGTAATCGAAATCCTGAGTTGATGTCGTCATGACTGTCCCGCCACATATCGCCGTGGCCGCAGGGGGCCAGCAATCCGGTGCGAACGCCTGAGCGCCTGCGCCATCTGCTATTCATTCCGCAGCGCTTTCGCGCTCCGGTCTTCGCGTCACGCTGTCGCGCTCGGCTTGATAGGCACTGTCGATTCGGAGGACAAAATCTCTAAGCCCTATACCGGGCGGGCGCAAAAAAACCCGCTGTTGCGGGCCCTGCAGGGTGTGAGAGGGAGACAGGTCAAGCCCACGCGCCACCGCGCCAATACCGCGCCACCACGGGTCGCAGCCAAGTCCACATGCCAACGTCGTGCCGCTCGCGGGCGGTCAGCTGCTTGCGCGCTACGGACAGTGGCTTACCAATGGGATCAGCTGGCGCGAACAACTTCAGGCCGTCCGTCACAGCGTTCATGACGTAGAAGCAGGCAGCACGCACAGCGGTAAAACTGGCGGTGGCCACCTGGGCGGTGCTGGCAGCGATGAAGCCCAGGGAAGCGATACAGAGGGTCAGGAAACGTGAACGAGTGGTGGCCATGTGGTTCTCCAAGTAGATGCCGTGGCTGCCGGCGCAACCCCTTGCCATGACGGGGAAGCCCCATTCGACCCGCGAAGGCCGCGATGCTGAACCCCTATGCCGGGCGGGCATGAAAAAAGCCGCCTCTGTGGGCGGCTTGGTGGGGTGGTGCTGGCTACAGGTTGTCGCCTGGCGCCGCCGTCTCGATGCCGGTCTGGCCGGTACCGGGGTCTTGCGGCACGGGTGGGAAGTTGGGGCTCGTGTTCTCGCGAACGGGCGGAACCGCGCCTGCCTCGGCCTCCGCTTCGGGCGCAAGCTCTGGCCCCTGGCCCTGGATGTATGGGCTCTTGATGTTCATGGCCGCCGTCTGCGCAGGCACAGGGAAGTTCGGATCGTCGCCACCTGGGCTTGGCTTCTGGTAGCCCGCGCCCTGCATGATGGCGTCGGCGATGGGGGCGATCATCGGCATCTGTGCCACCTGGGCCGCGCCCTGCATCGAGCCGAATGCCGCCTGCACGCCGATCTGCACTGCCTGGGCCACGATCTGCTTGATTTCCGCGTCCGTCTTGCGCTCTTTCATGTCCAGCTCGCGCGCCTTGAGCTCGTTGCCGGCGTCCTTGAGCGCCTGGGCCACGGCTTGCTTGATGCGCTGCTCCACCTGCTCGGGCGATTCCTGGGATCCTGCCTTTTGCAGCGCTGTCACCAGCTGGTCCTTGAATGGCACGTCCATCAGGGAAGCCATCAGCGGCATCACCACGGCTTGGAACTGCGGCGGCATTGCCTTCACTACCTCGCTCATAGCGTTGAGCTGCTGGCCGCGATAGGTCGGGCTGCTCGGCACGTCCTCCAAGCCCACCATCAGCCGCGTGCGCTGCAGGTCATTGGAAAGGTAGGGGTAGCCCGTCACCGGATCTGCCTCTGGGTGGTTGATGACGATGGTGCGCTCTGGCGTGAGCGCATCGCCCGCGATCACCACCGTGGTTTCCTCCTTGCCCATGTCCTGCACGATCATCGACATCAGCAGCTCGCCCACCTGGGTGCGGCCACGCTTGAAGTTGCCCATCATGTGCGCCAGGCTCTGGTTTGCCTGGTCTACCTGGGTCTGCTCCTGCACGCCGCTGGTCGCGGTGCCGCGCCGGCCGCTGAATGCCCCTGCTGCAGCTGGGTTCACGCGCTCAATGGCCTGGCGCGCGCTGGCCAGCATGTCCAGCTGCTGCGCGTTCAGCTCGTAATCGCGCTCCACCTTGAAGGTTGCGCCCGGCTGCGCCATGTGGGCAGAGTCGAGCACGATGTCGGCATCGAGGCGGCCGATGGTGCGGCGAAACACATCGTCAGGCATAGCCACCGCGCCCTTGGTGCGCGTCACGCGGTAGGCACTCATGCCCCAGCGCAGCCGGCTGTTGCCGCTGTTGAGCGTGTCCTGCTGGTAGAGCATGTTACGGATGTAGCCGAAGGGCACGCGCGTGTTTTCCTCGCGGAAGCCCCAGAACGGCACATAGGGGAAGAAGCGATGCGCATAGGGCGTCGGGCCGTCGAACAGGACGTGAGGCCCCAGCCAATAGCTGCGGCGCACCCGCGCCACCACGGAGCGCCGGAACTCCACCAGGCGATTGGCCACCGCGTGAACGTGCGCGGGGTTCGCCTCGTCGTACTCCACCACCCGGCCGTCGCGGCTCTTGAGCACCACCACATCAACCCAGCGGCGATACCACAGCTCGGTCGCGCACACTTCCTTGTTGAAAGGGTTGTACCAGCGATCCTCGGCCAGCGTCCAGGAGCGTGCCACGTCAAAGGCACGGCTCATACCCGTGCTGCCACCTCCGTAGCCCACATCGTCGTACTCGCTCCACCAGCCCGTGCCGGCCTTGCCAAATCGGCGGATCAGCTCTGCATGCTCGGGGAACACCCGCGCCAGGCGGCTGGGGTGCATCCAGCGCTGACGGCGCAGCCACCGCGCATCGGACAAGTCATCCTCCTGCGCAGCCCAGTCCCAGTGAATCTCGTTTCGGTTGACGGCCTTGCACTGGTAGGGGAAGGCAAATGGGTCATCGCCTTTCGTCACCTCCACCCAGCCCAGCCCCACCCCGATCTGCGGATAGAAGGCCTTGCTGCAGGCGTCATCGGCCTTTGCGTTGCGCTCTGCCTCGTTGAGCTTGAAGCTGATGGCGTCGGCCACGTCCTGGCCGCCTGGCTGGCCGTTGGCAGTCACGCGCCAGTCTGTGCGGGTCGCTTCCTCGTGGCCGCGAATGCCTTCGAGCGCCGCGCCGATCAGGTTCTCCATGGATGGGGGAATGCCCAGTTTCTTCTGCGCCTCCAGCAGCTCGGTCTTGAGCTGGTTGCCCTCGGCATAGTCCATCTCCCGGTCAGCCACTGGGCGCCAATCGCGGGGCTGGTTGTCGATTTCCTCGTGGATCTCGCGGTACTCGGCCACCGTGAGAGGGCCTTCCGGGGTGTCCACAGGATCAAGTTCGGTCTGTGTGTCGTGCATGGTGTGGTCCTCAATGGCAAACCGGGTCCGGGGCCTCGGTGTAGTCGTTCCTCGTGCTGGCCGCGCTGGCTATCAGGCCCAGCTCCTTGGCCTGCGCGTACTGGCGGAAGGCGTCTGCGCCCTCGCTGCAGCCGTTGCTCTTGTCTGGTGTCTCGTCCAGGTATCGAGAGTCGGCGGTGCTCCACTTCTTCTTGTAGTGGGTCAGGCGCTCGATGCCCTGCTTGGTGCCGTCCAGGTCAAACCAAGCCGTCTTGATGTGCTTGCGTGTCGCGTAGATGCCGGTCATCAGCTGGCTCACTACCGGCACGATGAAGAACGTCTGCCCTGGCAGCAGCAGCTGCAGCTGCTCCTTCACCGAACGGTTGTAGTCACTCAGCTTCTTGTGGTCGGCGTCGTGGGGCAGGAAGTGCGCGCCGTAGACGTAGCCGCGCTTCTGCAGCTCGTGGGCGTAGTGGCGCAAGTCCTCGTTGTGGCCCTCGTAGTACCAGATAAAGCGGTCTTCCTGGCCCAGCATCTGCATGAACCAGATCGCGGTACCGTCGCTGCGGCCGATGTCCCAGAAGGTGTAGACGGGAAGGTCAAGCGTTGGCACGTCGGTGATGCCGCCGCGCTTGCGGAGGATCATCAGCTCCTTGGCGAAATAGTTGCCCGCCACGCTCTGCTGGAAGGCCTCGGCCGGCGAGCTTGGGTACTCGCGCCACATCCGTTCCTCGGCGCCCGCGAAGTCGTTGCGCTGCTTCTCCGCGTACCAGGCACGCTGGCCGCCGTCGATCTTGCAGCCCATCAGCTGCTCAATCTCGTTGAAGTAGTCGATCAGCTCGTCGCCGATGGATACCCCGGCTGGATCCATGGTGTAGGTGGGGTCTTGCCACCAGGCATAGAAGTGAAAGCGGTACTGCGCACGTGTGAGCACCGCCTTGCCCGTGACCAGCGCCATGGCCCGCTGACACATCTTGTAAAACTCGCCGTCTGTGCCCTCGGCCGTGGACTCAACCACGATGATGCCGCTCAGTGGCACGGCCTGGAATGAACCCGTGACCACTTCCTCGGCCTTGGCCGGGAACTTGGCGCATATCTTCCCGAACTCCGACACATGCAGCCGGTGGATCGTGCCGCCGCGCACCGACGTGGCCACGCGCAGGCTGCTCTTGTTGTGCGCGAATACCAGCTCCTTGGTGCTGGCGCGTGCCAGGGGGAAGCGTTCGCGGATCTCTTCGGGTAGGTGGTCGTAGGCAAACACAACCTTGTCGCGGAAGATGGCCTCGGCCGTCTCGCGGTCCTGGGCGATCATCCCGCAGCGCTGGCTGGCGTTCCACATGGCGTGATCCAGCCACATGATGGCGATCAGGGTAGTAAAGCCCAGCTGGCGGGCTTTCAGGATCAGGTTGCGATGCCACAGGCGCTTGATGAAGCGGCGCTGCGCCCTGTTGGGCTTGAAGGGCTGCACAAAGCTCTCGCCCTCGTCTATGACATTGCCCTGCGCGTCCTTCGTCTCGTCACCCTTGACGATGATCTGGTAAAGCGCGCCGGAGAACAGGCGCCATTCAGGATCAGCCAGGCAGCGCTCCAGCTCGCCCGGGTCAGCAGGAAGGTGCCCGGCAGGGATAACGTGCGGGCCGCGCTTAGCGCGCTTGGCGCCCTTGGCGCCCTTGGCTGCCCAATTGCAGCCCAGTTGGTCGTCTAGCTCGAGCCCGCGCTCCACGTCAATGACGGCCTCATCGTCGTCAAGGCAGCCAGGCTCCTGCACAGCTGCTGGAACACGAGGGGCAGGTACACGCGCCGCAACCAGGGCGCGGCGGCTCTTAGTCGCCATCGTCTTCCACCTCCTGGCGCGGCGTGAAGGCGCTACCACCAGGGGCGGGCTCGTCGCTCTCTGGATCGTTCTGCACGGGCGTGAACCCGTTGCCGTTGCCGCCGGCAATGCGATGCAGCAGCGCCGATAGAGGGTCGGTCTTCTGCTGGTTATCCTTCTCGTACAGTCCCAGGTGCTTCCACAGCTTTTCGGCAAATGCCTCCTTGCTGTGCGTCAGCACCTGCAACCCATCCTTCGTGCGCTTGACGCCGGCATAGAGTTGCACTGCGGCCGGACTCAGATAGCGCGTGTCCTTGATAACCTCGCGTGCATGACCATCGCCCACACATGCAGTGCAGTCAGAGTGTGGCGGAAGATGAGGGTTGAAACCGATGCCACCCATTTCATCGAACTCTGCGGGGTCCTTACCCGCTTCCAGCCATTGCCCACGATCACGGTTCATCTCGCTGACCGTGCGCTGATATCGGAAGTTCTCTCCCCAGCAGTGACGACAGCAAGCAACCTTAGTCTCAATCAGCTCCCGTGCATCAGCGGTGGCAATGAGCCAGGCCTGCTGCAGCATGGCGTCGGCGGTGATTTGAGTGCGTTTCTGCTGCTCCTTCCGAGCTTCCGCGATGGCGATCTGAATGTAGGGTTTTGTTAGGTTTTCGTGCCCGATGAACCGGGCTGTATCCGGGCTGTATCCGGCGCGAATGGCCGCCTGAGTGCCGTTCAGGTCGATCAGGTATTCCTCCACAAAGCGCTGTTGTTTCGGCGTCAAGCCCAAATATGGTGGTTCCTTGGGCTTTGGCTTGGCCTTCCGCACAGCAGCTCCCGGCTTGGGGACTGGCTTTGTCGCAGGCTTGGAAGCGGGCTTGGCTGGCGTCCGGGCTGCGGTCTCCTTCGGTGCCGGCGCTTTACCCTTGGGCGCAGGCGCGGCTTTGCCTGCAGGCTTCTTCACGGCTGCTGCAGGCTTTTTGGTGGTCTTACGGGGCGCAGGCTTCTTGCCTGCCGGTGATGTGGCCATGCGCGCCAGTGTTGGCCCGCGCGCACGTTTGGTCTAACCCTATGCTGGGCGCGAAAGAAAACCGCCCGAGGGCGGCCTGTAGTTGGTGGTAAGGGCGTTCAGCCCAGCATTCCCAGCGCCTTTATGAAGCCATCTGCCATCGCCTTGGCGCGTACTTCACCCAGCTCGCCATACTGGCCGGGCAGGAATGCCGCTTTCAGCAGCAGCGCGCTTTCTTCGTTGTGGGTGAAGACCATCTTGTGTACCTTCCCGTGGCGCAACAGCGTCTCTACAAACAACTCCACTTCGTACTTGCGCCAGTCGAATGGCGCCTCGTGGGGGTCGTAGTCAAAAGACGGGAATGGGGGCATCACTGCCAGGCGAACACGGCCCTGTTGCATCAGCAGCTCGCGGGCTGCTGATGTCAGCTCCACCACAGTGATGGGCTCCATGTCGTTGGTGTAGATGACTACTCGGTGATCCATGATTTATGTCTCCAGGTCCAGCGGCTGCTGGTTGGCGTTCGATCGCTGCGCGCGTATGGCCTTGTTCTCGCGCTCCAGGCGCTCCACCCGGGCCGCCAGCTCGGTGGCCAGGTACAGGTGCTGGTTGGTGCTGTTGATGAGGATGGCTTGCCCCGTGGCGCCCACGCTCAGCATGGCAAGGGCGCGGTCCTCGCTGGGCGTCAGGTGCAGCACCACGTCCTGCGCGCCATCGCGGCCGGCAATCTCGATCATGATGTAGCCGCTGTCCAGGATCGTCTTGCTGATGTTGCGCGTCGGCGGGTATTCCTCCACCAGCTCATAGACGCCCCGCAGCAGGCGCTTGAGCTTCACGTCGCCCACCAGCGCGCTCAGGCGGTCGTCCACAATCGACAGCTTGAGCCCCGTCAGCTCGGCCACGGTTTCTCGCGTGGCGATCTGGTCCTTGGCGCGCAGTTCGCGCACTGCCTCCAGCACACGTATCGTGCTCGGGATTGGCTTGGTCGGCGTATCGGCCTGCGTCTCAGTTTGCATCGCTTCCTCCTTCCTGCCACTGGGGCACCTTAGCCGGCCAATGGCCAGCATCCATGATCTGTTTACGTGTGCGATGGGACATGGCCCGGCCCAGCTCGATGTGCGCCTGGCGGCCACCGGGCACCAGGCGGTACTGATCGAATGCTGCGTGGCACCCCTCAATGCCCGGCCGGTCGCAGCACAGCGGCATGCCACGACGGTCATCCACCTTGAGGCGGGCACCCTTGCCCTCGTTCTCGTGCGCATGCTGGCTGTAGCCCGCGATGCTGCACCAGGCACATGGCAGGGCTGCCACCAGCCGGCGGTAGGGCTCGCTACGCAGTGGCTGCTCCTTTACCACTGCAGCCACAGGAGCCGTGCACATCGCCATGGCTACGCGGGCCAACGGCTGGGCCAATCCGCCCTGCAGGGCGCGCTGGGCACGTTCGTCCAGGCGCTGCTCACGGGTGAGCACCAGGGGCACACTGGGAGCACGGCTGTTGAAACCGGTGCGTTTCATAGGAGAGCTACGCATCATGGTTTGTCGCCCTCCCCGGCCAACTCCAGCTCCGCCAGCTCAACAACAGCAGCGGTGATTTGGCGGCGGTGCCGGATGGCTGCAGTGCACAGGTAGTGGTGCTGCTTGGCAGTCAACGGCGCTGGCGTCTGCTCCAGGGCACGCAGCGCCATATCCGCGGCGAAGCGCTTTGTGCCGATGCCCGGAAAGAACGTGCAGGCGGCCAGAGCGCAAGCTATGGTTTTCTGGTTTTCGGTCATTTGCCTGGCGCCTTTACTGCTGTGGCATTGCGGTACTGCCAGGCCACCATGGCCGCGTCACGCTCGTGCTGGTTGCTGCGCTTGGTCCAGCCGGAGATACGGCCGAAGGCATCTGCGTCCACCTTGGCGCCCTTGGCTGTGGGGCTGATACCGTGCGCCGGCAGACCGATGTCACCGCAAATGGCTGTAATCAGCGTGCACCATGCATCCACCTGGCCCACGCTGCGCGCCGTTGCAAGGGCGGCACCGTAGGCCCCCTTTTGGCGGGCGTTCCACAGTCGTTTCTCCAAGCGGCTGTCTTCAAACACGACGCGGCCAACACCAGCAGAAGCCCAGCCACGCAGGTGGCGTTCCAGCTGGTACGGCTCAATGGTCAGCAACTCGGCCAGCTTGCCTGCCTTGTAGATCGCCACACCGGTTGCAGCACCAGGGTCTATGCCTAAAATCATTTGAAAAGTCCTGCAAAGGGGCCACCAAAATCCACCCACATCCGGTTTTGGCGGATGCCCTTGATAACGCTCAGGTTCACGCCGTACTCCTTGGCCAGTTCGTTGCCGGTCTTGGTGGATTGCCGGATTTCGGTGGCCTTCTGCATGGTCAACTTGGCCGACGGGCTGGCCCGCTTGGCAGCGGCCACCTTCATGCGCCGAGACAGTGAAGAAAAAGCCCCGCGCTTGGCGGCGGCCCGTGCCACCTTCTTGGTGGTGGAGGTCTTGACGTGTTCAGGGTTACAGCACAGCCTCACATCGCAAGTGGTGATGACTGGCTGCCGGGGCTTGGGCTCATCGCCCTTCAACGTGGCCACCACGCGGCGCACATAGAGGCAGGGGCCGCCGTGCCGCTTCATCGTCGGGTAGCCGCCATTGCTGACCGAGTTCTTCCAGATCCAGCAGTCACCCACCTCGTCGCAACGATCATGGATCTCATTCAAGGTTATTTCTTTGCTCATGGCTGGGGGGCCTTGTCTCGTGTGAATCTCAGGTTGCCGATGCTGTTGCGCTCCAGGAAACCTTTGCGCTCAAGGGCGGCGGCATGGCACACGGCTGAATTTGCCGAGCGAAAGCCGAAGTGGCGTGCGATTTCGGGCATTGGCGGCAGCTGGTCGTTTTCCGCGTGGAATGCGCGCATGAAGTCCAGCACCTGCTGCTGGCGGCGTGGAAGCGTGGTCATGACTTGCCCTCCTGTGCCAGGCGCTGCTGCACGCGCGCATCCAGTTCGCGCTTGTAACGGGCCACCCGCATGCGCTCCATGCGCTCAGCGGCGCCAGCGCGGCGAGCACGGCCGGCCACCTCATCGCGCAGCTGCGCCAGCCGGGCGCGAACTTCTGGCGCCGCCTCGCGTGCGCCTTTGCCCTCCTCCACACGACCGGTGAGCATGGCGACTGGGTTGAAAACTGGTGCAGGCAGGGCCACGGACATTTCCTGGGCTGCGTGCTCAGGGGTGATGTAGCCCAGGGCCAGTGCCTTCTCGATCGCGGGATCGCGCATGCTGCCGTCCCAGCCGATGGACACAGAGACGGTGGGCAACGTCTTTGCCTCGCGGGCGAAACGCACCACCCGCTCGTAGGCGGCGATGAACGCCATGCGGCCACCCACCATGTCGCCGGCCTGGGCCACTGGACGGGCCACGCTCCATGCATCCATCATTTCGTTGGTCCAAACCACCGTGGCGCGCTCGTCCAGCGCCGACGACGCAATGGCCCATGCCTCGTTGGCTGTCGGCCGGCCCACGGCATCATCGATGCGGTCCAGGATCGCTTTGGGCGTCAATCGCCCTGTGTGCTCGTTCCTCACGCGGCTCAATGCGCGCTTGAGTACCTGTTGCGGGAAGCACATGAGGTCTTCGGCCATCAGCGCTGCAGCGTTCGGGCTTAGTTGCTGGCCCAGCAGCTCGGCGGTGCCGATCAGCTCCTGAATCAGCCAGACATCGCGGTCCTGGTCATAGAACTGCTGATCGCTCATGCTGCAGCACCTCGCGCTTCACGTTCTGCACGCTTGGCGCGCATGATGGCCACAGCCTCGGCAGCGGCGTCGTAGTTCGACTGGGACTGGTCGACCTGCTTTGCACGGGTGCCGGTCATCGTGGTGTTGGTATGGAACTGAGTGGCCCACTTCTCGGCGTCTGCCAGCAGCAGCTTGACCGGGTGCATCTGCTTGACCACGAACTCCTCGTTGACGCGGCGCACGTAGTGGATCGCAACCCGGGGCGCCAGCTCAATGCCGATGCGCTCGATCAGGTTGGCGATTTGGCCGCCCACGGTCCCGTTCCAGATTGGCCAGCTGCCATACCGGCCGTGGTAGGCAATCGCGTAGGCGATCCAGGTCTTGTGCGAGCGGGTGCCTTCGCCGGGATAGCGCAGCTCACCAGGGATTTCGTGCACAGTTCCGTTCGGCGCCGTGATAACCATCGGTGCAGCAGGCGCAGCAGCTTCATCCTTCGGGGCGGCTTCGCGTCGCTTGCGACGTGGGGCCGAATAACTCTTTGCAGTAGTCTCTGCAGTACTCTTTGCAGTAATCTTTTCTTTATTAACGGATTGCGTTTTTGTCGCTCCGCCAACTGCGTTTTCCGCACCCGGCGAACTGCGGTTTTCGTTCTCCGCCAACTGCGCATTCCGCATTTCCCGAATTGCGTTTTCGTCGTTCGGGAATTGCGTTTTCGTCCATGCCTCAAAAGCCACGTCCACCGCCTCCAGATCCAGACGGAAATAGATGCGGTGCTGCAGGCGCTTGTGTGTCTCTTTCAAGAAGCCCAGCTTGACCAGGTTGGAGCGGGCGGTGGCCTGCTCGCGGTAGGAAAGGCCTGTTTCCTCGGTCCATTCCTCCGCGCTTTTGTAGACGCCCTTCTCGTCGTCGACACGGCTTTGCCAGTAGTGCAGCTGCGTGAAGAAGATGGACGAATTGATGCTGCCAAAGAACTTGGACAGCTTGGGGTAGTACGCCAGCGCGCGGCCGACGTCTGCCAGGGAGTGCGACAGGCTCATGAGTGCACCTCGCAGCCCTGCGCCTTGGCGGCCAGGTGCTTGCCCCACTCCCCCGCCACCCAGGTCACACCCTTGGGGGTGAAGCGAGTAGCGTTGAATGCGTGCTCATTGCGGGTGGCGACACCAGCGCGGACAACGAAGCGGCCGGCATCGATGTGCTGCTGGTAGGCAACCCACTCGCCGCCCAGGCGGTACATGATCTTCTGGTCCTGCAGCCAGGCGCGAAACTCGTGCTCATTGGCGCGCAGCAGCTTCGCCACCTGGCGAAACCCCTTGGCGCCGTTGGCGGCCACGTAGCGATCCACGTATTCAACCTTGGGCGCGGCCAGCGCCAGCTGCTCTGCCTGCTGCTCGATCTGCTCGGCTTGGTCGGCGGCCAGGCGCAGTGCCTGGGCCATCGTCTGGGGCACCGCCGGTGCTTGCTGGGCCTCCAGCTCCTGCCAGCGCTTGACCACCTTCATGCGGGCCACAGGGTCATAGCCCAGCAGCAAGGTGAGGCTGGTGTCCTTGTCCAGCAGGTACTGGGGGTATTCCTGACCGTTCTCGCCGGCGTAAGTGCTTGAAATACAGACAGAACGCAATTCTGCGTTTTGCTCCAGCGCCAGCATCATCGTGCGAATGTCCCGCATCACGTCGGCATGGCGCTTGCCGGTGAGCTCAGCTATCTCGCAGCTGCTCATGGTGGGCACGGCCACCGGTGTGGTGATCGCTGTCATGCGCCACCGCCGATCTGGGGCAGGCCGCGCGCGGCAAGGTGGCGCAAGGCCTGCAAGTCAGATTTCGTGATTACGACCTGATCCTTACCCACAATGTTCAGATTCAGCGCTGCAATAAAGAGAGCAAAGTTCTCTATGCTGCTGTCCTTCAAGCGCGAAATCGTTGACTCGGATGTGTTCATCTTGTCTGCGACCCGGACCTGGCCCATATCTGCAAGGGCGTTGCGCAAAAGGGTTTCGATCTTGCGTGCGCTTTCACGCACGTCTTGAGAAACTTCAGCCATGGCAAGACACTTTCAAAAAGCAGTGGTTATCAAAATTTCGGTGAGCGCGCGGCAGGCGCTGGCGCGGCGCGTGCGCGGCTTGGTGGCTGGTGCTGGCGCTGGTGTTCATGCGAAGGCCCAGACTGCAGCGAGCACCAGCACGACAGCGCCAAGCAGCAGCGCACCGCGCGTCGAGCGCGATGGCCCGGCGCGGGTCGCGTGTGTTGGTGTGGAATCAACGAGTGCTGCGAGCGATTCGCCGCAGTTGCAGCGGCCGCCGGTGTGCACTGCACATGTGTCGATGTGGATGGAGTCACCCATTGGTGCCCACCTTGTCGTTGTCTGGTTCCTGCGCGCGCAGGTAGGCCCAATCAACGTCGGGCCGGATGTCCTCGCAGCGAACGGCACCAGCGGATTCGCGATCCAAAGCGATGCACAAGCGCTCACCGATTCGTTGGCCAGTGCTGATCGCTTTGCGCAAATAGCCCTCGCTCGTCTTGCACGCGGCGGCGTATGCGCTTCGTTCAGTCTTGCTCAGACTGTTGAGGTACTTGAGGAGTTTGTCCATGATGCATTATTACTGTTTAGTAATGCATCAGCAACTCCTTTTGGTGATTTACCTCTTAGTAATTGAGAATGAGTGCATGGCTACAAGATCAGACGCAGCAATCCAAGATGCAACCAATCGCAGACTCCGTCTGCGACGTTGGATAGATGATCACTTTGGTGGTTCGCAGGCTGCTTTCGTTGCTCGTCACGGATTGAACCAGGGGGAGATCTCAGCTTTGTTGAAGGACAAATCTTTTGGAGGAGTGAAGGCGCGCAACCTTGAGGCATCAACCGGTATGCCAGAACGGTATCTCGACTCGCGGGATGAGGCTGCAGCTACACCGGTGAGCATCCCCTTGTCTAGGCGCGAAGTGCTTCCTGACGGTTACGTGCGACTTGAACACCTCTCCCCAACACCCTCCATGGGACCGGGGACCTCATTGGCAGAGCCGATGCACGTCGTTCGTCATTTGGACGTTCTCGAAAGTTGGGTGCGTCAAAAGGTTGGCAGCGTTGACTATGACCGGATCAAGATCCTCACCGGCTGCGGGCAGAGCATGCTGCCCACAATCCACGATCAGGACCTCGTGTTCGTCGACATCAATCAACGCACCATCGACGTTCCTGGAATCTACGTGGTGGACGTCTACGGGCGCTTCCTTCTGAAACGGGCGTTGATCTTGTCGGACGGCACGCTCATTCTAAAGAGCGACAACGTGGAAGAGTTCCCTGACGAGGAACGGATTGACCTGCTCAAGGCAGCCGACACGGTCACTGTGGCCGGTCGTGTGAAGGCCTGGTGGACTTTAAGGCATGGCTAGGTCAAAATGTAACCTCCATTAACATTTGGAGGTTTTCATGAAGGTTATCCTCGCGCTAGTTTTGGCTGTTGCCAGCTTTGGAACGTTCGCTCATTCGGGCGGCACGGACAAGAATGGTTGTCATGTAGACAGTCGCACTGGAACCCGACACTGCCATTGACTGCCGAGCATGCGCATCCTCGCTACCCTGCTGCTTAATCTCGCTTTAACGACACACGCCTGGGCTGACAAGTACGGTATCGATGAGGCGATGGGCGAAAGTGACGCCTCTATAGGGGACTTGTTCTTCACAGCCCTCATCATTTGGGCGATCTACTGGCTCTGGAAAAAGTTCTTTGGTTGAAATTACTGTACAAAACAACAGTATTTAGATAACCTAGATACTGTGTTTTTAACCAGTAAAGGAGCAAGCCTTGTCCGCCATCAATGTCACCCTCCGCGATGCACCCACGAAGATGTCTTCTGAAGGCGTTGCAGCTGCAGAACAGAAGTTTTCCACCATCCTCGCGAAGCAGTTTTCAAGCCAGGACTCTATGAGTAAAGCTTACAAGGCCTACCAGACGGCCCAGGACGGCGATGTGCCACTGAGTACACAAGCCCAAAGCCAGGCAATGGCATTCCATAACGCTGTGACCAAGGCCACACAGCTAGCGCTCGGTGGTTACAGACCAACAGAAGATACACGGTTCGATGTGCGTCTCAATTGAGACGCCATGAGAAGCAAGCCGCTCGATGAGCGGTTTTTTTTCGTCTTCACCCAAGAAGATCACCATTTGGTATTGCAAAATAAATTACCTAACAGTAATATGCATCACCGGCTCAAGTTGACCGGTGGGTGCAAGGTGATCGAGCCAGCGCCCAGTTCTTGCAGCTGGCACGGCTGCTTAAACCAGGGCCTCCGCAGGTGGGATCAAACAGCGGGCTACAAAAGACCACATGCGCCATACCACTGAATCAGCCACCGCACCGGACGGGTAAGAGCTGTGGATCTGGGAAAGGCCCATCTAAGTACCAGCCCTGGGACATGTACGGGGATGAGGCGCGACGCCAAGAAACAAAAGTCGATGGGCGAAGACGGCCCACCACAACGGTCATGCCGGTTGGAATCCCGGCACACCGGTCCTCGCAAGAGGGCCATCAAGGAAGCCAGCGTGTCTAAGCCCCGTGGGCGACTGGCGCCCGCATGCGGGGCTTCCTTGATGGTTACTCAGCCGGAGCGCCCAGCAGTGGGTGGCGAGTAACTCACTGCAGTCCATGGCATGCCTTACACAGCGGGGGTGCGCATGGACGGACAGCGGGAAAGACTGCCCTGATTCCTTACACCCCCGAGAAGGGGCTAACCGTGATCTAAGCACGGGATGAAGTCATGGAGCTGGCGAGCTGTGCAAGGCAAACCGGCCGAGGCGATATGTCGCTCCCGCTTGCACCATCGCCCCGCATTTGTTTCCGCCGCGCCTGGGGTACCCCTCCTACCCCTCCCTCTCGATTCCCCAGGCACGCCGCAAGGCAACGGCTTTTTATTCGGTACCGCAGCAGGTAGGGCTGCGGGCCATCAAGCAAGGGCCCTGGTTCCTTCCACCCGTCTCTATCTCTGCCGCCCCGCCCGGGGCATCCAGGGTTCTTGCTTGATGGTGATTCAGGACGTGCATTCTTTCGGCAGCTCTGATGTCTCTTCTTATTGCCGGAATCATGTATCTGTCTGTTACGATAGCCCCACACCATTGAAAAGGAAAAGGGGAGAAGATTGTTCCGGTTCATTCTTTATTTACTCATCGCTGCAGCGGCTTGGAAGGCGTACACCTCTTATCAAGAGAGAACAGCTGCTGTACACACACCCGATTTGCTCCGATCTGAACCACGCGAGCGTGAGGTAGATGTTGGCAGCAAGACGCCGGCACCTCCGAAATTTCAATGTGATGGCCGAACTCATTGCTCTCAGATGACCTCATGCGAGGAAGCCACGTTCTTCCTGCGCAACTGTCCCAACACGAAGATGGACGGCAATAACGATGGAGTGCCTTGCGAAAGGCAGTTCTGCGGCTAAGACATTTGTATAGAAACCCTCCCGTCCGTTACCCCACGGGCGTTGCAGCCACCTTCACCGGTGGCTTTTTTTTCGCCAGAACCACGGCGCCCCTCCAGTCGGCGCTTTCGCCCGCTTTGAAAGCGGGCTTTTTTCTTTGGAGCCCTCCCCATGCAGCGTGTCATCCCCACCGAGCCCTACAACTCCGACCCGGAAGCCCACTACATGCGCGGTGCATCCCGGCCTGGCCCCGTGTTTGCGCCAGCATCCGTGGGCATCGTTCCTCTGGGATGGCTGCTGCTGGTTGGCGTCATCGCCTTCTTGGTGCTGCTGGCCATGGCTTGGCCCGCGCCTGCTCTGCCTAAGGAGCCTGCGTTGAAGAAGGCGGCGGCCAGTGCCTGGGTGTGCCCGGGCATGCATGCCGAGTGGATCGACGAGAAGACCGTGCAGTGCATGAAGGAGAGCAGCCTGTGAAAGTCCTTCAATTTCTTTTTGCCTGGCTGATGTTTTCCGCCGTCGCTTTGTTGGCAGCGGCTTACATGTCCGGCCTCCCGATCTAAATAGCAACGACCACCACCCTTTAGGACTGTTATGGACAACGACACCACCCTGCCGCCAGGCGTGCACCGCGAAACCAACGAGATCCCGGCCGATGAGGCCAACCACGCTATCGAGGCTGTTGCGCATCCGATCATCGACTTGATGAACGAGCACACCAAAAAGCACGGCTCCATTACAGCGCTATACGGCTGCTTGTACGCCGCTGGAGCAGCGCTCGCCAGCTACGGCGCAGCTCTGGATGAAGGCATTGACCTCCGCGTGCAGCTTTCGCCTTTGTTTGAGGGCTACCACAACCAGCAAGCCAATCAGACCCACTGATAGCGACCACTCCACCCACCCACCCGCCCGCCCGCCTTTGCGCGGGTTTTTTTCGCCTGTTTCCCTGAAAGACCAACTATGTACAGCAATCGACTCTCCTCCCTTCTGGCCCTGTCCATCCTGGGTGCCGTGCTGGAAGCCAAGCACAGCCAGCGCGCCAAAGCAGCCCCATCCAAAGACGATGCGGCTACCCCCGTCACGGATAAAGCTGCTCCCAGCCAAAACGCGGCTCCTTGTGCTGAAAGCATCGCTGACTTCGTCCGGGAAAAATTCGGGCTGCACGACCTGGACCGTGCGGCCGCCACTGCTGTGGGAGCATCCCCGATGCGCGTCTCGAGCAAGCCAAGCGGCCCTTGCGAGTGCGCAGACTGCGCCAGCGATGTCAAGGTGGTTGACATGACCCTGCCCATCCCCAGCGAAATCGCCGAGGCGGCAGGCATGAATGCCCAGAACTTCGACGTGTACAGCTCCAGCGGTCGTGTCATCACCCTGATGGCGGCGGTGCGCACCCAACTGGAAGCGCTGGCAGCGACGGCGCCAGATTCGGATCAGAAGGCCCGACTCCTCGCTTCCAGCATGAACACCCAGGCCGCCATCGACGTTCTGCAGTACCGCCCAGGTGGTGCAGCAGCCGGCGAAAAGTCCCCCCCACCCGAAGCCGGCCGCACCTGAGCCGACATCGTCACCCGCCCGCGACCGCGGGCATTTTTTATGGAGGCCTGAATGGCTCAGAAACTTATCAACCCCACCAAGAAGGTGGATCGCAAGTCCTTTGAGGACTTCTTGGCAGCGCTGCCCGACCTTCGTGAGGATCTGGCCGACGCCCTCAACGACATGGTTCACGCCAGCACCGAGACAGGCAAGGTCAGTGAAATGACTTTGAAAATCAAGCTCAAACCCCAGGGCGGCAACGCCGGCCAGGTCGAGCTGGACACCGACGTGAAAACCAAGCTGCCCCAGCCGGTGCGCGGCAAGACCCTCATGTTCGCCACGCCCAACAACAACCTGCAGCGCGAAAACCCGCGCCAGCAGACGCTCGATGGCCTGCGCACCGCAGACCAGGAAGCTACCGCGCAGTCCGAGTTGCGCAAAGCCCCCGAAGAAGCGCCAGCAACCCCGCTGCGCGCCGTCCACTGATCCGGCCCGCCCGGGATCAGTCCCTTCTCCCAACCGTCCACCACATAGGAGTACCCCATGGACCTGAATGAAATTCGCACCGAAGTTGCCGCCAACGATGCCCTGGCAGCCTGCAACCAGCCCACCCGCTTCATCGGCGCCACCCCCGTGGTGCTGATCCCCGACAACTTCAACGCGGTCGATCTGGAGCGCATGCTGGACGCACCCACGCGCAAGCGCGGTACCACCACGCTCAACGATGCCGAATCGTTCATCGCCGTGGTCAACGACCAGTCCGACGACAGCACCCGCCTGTTTTCAACCATCAACCCGCCCACCTTCACCGCTGTGTTCAACCACAACGCTGACGGCGCAGGCTGGGGCGACCATCGCGCCAAGTACGACGCGCCGCTGTCGCCCGAGTGGAAGGCCTGGACCGGCATTGATGGCAAGAAGCACAACCAGCTGGATATGGCGCAGTTCCTGGAATCCAACATGGTCGATGTGGTCTACATCAAATCGGCCGCCGGCGAGCCCGGTAGCCCCGATGGCGCCACCCTGCTGGAAATCTGCCGCACCCTCGAAGCCACCAAGAAGGTGAACTTCAAGAGCAGCGTGCGCCTGACTGATGGCTCTACCCAGTTCACCTACGACGAGGACGTGGCCGGCAGCGCCGTGAAGGGCACCATGACCATTCCCGAACAGTTCTCCATCGGCGTGCCGGTGTTCGAGAACGGCGAGAAGTACCGCCTGGACGTGCGTTTCCGCTACCGCATCGCGGACGGCGGCCACCTGGTGATGTGGCTGGAGCTGATCCGCCCCCACAAGGTGATCGAGGATGCTGTGAAGCAGCTGCGCGCCCACATTGCCAAGGAAACAGGTCTGCAGGTGCTCAACGGCGCAGCCTCCATCTAATCCCACCACCCCTACCGAAGCCCGGCCCCGTGCCGGGCTTTTTCATGGGCTATGACCAGAGGGCGCGCCGCGTCCTGTGCTGATACCCCAACCCCTAACCTACCAGCCAGCCCCGCGCTGGTCTTTTGCTTTCCGAGGCACCCATGCGCCATCCACACGACATCGAAGACAAGCCCCACAAGCCGCAGGCCTGGGAATACCAAGGCGCCGAGCTGCGCCAGAACCCCGGCATGCTGCCAGGGCGCATGCACGCCTACTCCCTACCCAGCCGTGTGGGCGGCCGGCTGTACTACCCAGATGGCCGAGTTGAGCGCTTCCCCGGTTCTGAGGAAGCCGAATGAGCGCGCCAGCACCCTTTAGTCAACAGCGCTAGCACCACCAACTATGCGCTGCGCCAACTGTGGCGCTCCAGCATTCCGCGACCTATAGAACGTCTTGGCCTGCCATGCAGGCATTGACTCTACTGGTTATCTTTATATTGTGCAATATTCTTAATAATTCCATTAACTGCAGCTATTATTCGAGTGGATTCTTTTAACTTGTACTGCGTTTTACTCATTAAAGGACCGTACATATCCTTGCTACTAGTGTCACCCACTTTTCTACCAAGCAAATATTCTTTATATTGCACCAATAATTTCTGAAGGCTAAAAATCGACTTCATTAGTTCAATTGGCAAATTTTTTGACAAAAGGAGACGCATTGTTTCTTGCAAATCAAGCACTCTTTCGACGGAGTTAGGGTTTTCTATTGGAAGTTCTTTAGCCATGCTTTGAGCAATAAGTCCTTCTGCTAAAGAGGCATATTTCTTCGGCTTAATTTCTGTATCTCTTATTACCGAGAGAACTGCATTACACATCTCCAAGCAAATTTCAGCCATTAAAATATTATTTTCTTTAATCTGATGTAGGTGCGCCTCTTTACCACTTCGGTGTTGCCACCAAACTCCCCCCATTGCTGTAATTATTGCTAGTAAGCTACCAATCGCTTGAACCCAAGAAGCCAGCCCCGGATGCGACTCCACCCAACTGAGAATATGGTCAAGAAAAAAGTGAATGAACGCACTAGCGAGCAACACTGCCAGCAATAACAGCACAAATGCTTGAAAACAATCTAAGCCGAATGGCAGGCGAAACCCATTCTTCTGTTCACTCATTAATTCCCCTCAGATGTGGCTTGCGAGCATAACTCGCATGTATTGTCACATCAACAACATCCCGCCCTGAGCACTCACGGCGGGCTTTTTTTCGCCCAGCACCATGAAACGTGACGCTTTTACTCTCCCCCTGGCCTTCCCCGGCGAATTGATCATCGACAACTTTGCCGGCGGCGGCGGCACTAGCACCGGGCTGGAGGCTGCTTTCCGGCGGCCGGTGGACATCGCCATCAACCACGACCCCGAGGCCCTTGCCATGCATGCGGTCAACCACCCGCACACCAAGCACCTGTGCGAAAGCGTGTGGGATGTGAAGCCGGCCGAGGTGACGGGCAACCAGCCGGTGGCCCTGGTCTGGCTGTCCCCAGACTGCAAGCATTTCTCCAAGGCCAAGGGCGGCACACCAGTGAACAAGCGCATTCGTGGCCTGGCCTGGGTGGGCATGCGCTGGGTGGCGGTGTGCAAGCCGCGCGTGCTGATGCTGGAGAACGTCGAGGAATTCCAGACCTGGGGCCCGCTGATCGTGGGCGAGGATGGCAAAGCCCGGCCAGACCCGGCGCGCAAGGGAAAGACCTTCCAATCCTTCGTGCGCCAGTTGAAGGCCCACGGTTACCAAGTGGACTGGCGCGAGCTGCGTGCGAGCGACCATGGAACCCCCACCATACGAAAGCGCCTATTTTTGGTAGCGCGCCGCGACGGACTGGCAATCACCTGGCCCGAGCAGACCCACGCCGAAGCTACCGACCGCCGCGTGCTGGCGGGCAAGCTGGCCGAGCAGCGCACGGCAGCCGAGTGCATCGACTTCTCTCTGCCAGCCCAGAGCGTGTTTGACCGCAAGCGCGCCTTGGTTGACAACACCATGCGCCGAGTGGCGAAGGGCTTGTGGCGCCATGTGCTCACCAGCGCCAGCCCGTTCATCGTCGGCGAAAGCGCGCCTTTCCTAAATGAGCATGCCAATGGCAGCAACCAGCGCACCATGGCCGCCGACGAGCCGCTGCGCACCATCTGCGCCCAGGTCAAGGGTGGCCACTTCTCGATGGTGGCCCCTACCCTGGCCCCGCTGCGTGGCACCACCGAGCAGCACCTGGTGGGCCATTCTGTGGATGCGCCGCTGTCTACGGTGGCGGCCAGCGGCACGCACCATGCCCTGGTGGGCGCCAATCTGATCACCATCGGGTATGGCGAGCGCGCTGGCCAAGAGCCACGCGTGCAGAACATCGAGGCGCCCATGGGCACCGTGGTGGCCGGTGGCGTCAAAAGCGCCCTGGCCATGGCCCACATCACCAAGTTCAACACCGGCAGTGTGGGCAGCGCCATGGATGCGCCTTTGCCAACCGTGACCGCTGGCGGCACGCCCAAGCGCCCAAGCACCGGCATCCAGATGGGCATGGTGGCAGCGCACCTGGTGGACATGGGCCACGGCGAAGGCAAGGACGGCACCAAGCGTTTCAGCCACGGCATCCGCAGCCTGGAGATCCCACTGAACACCGTCACCGCGAGCGGCGCAACCAGCGCGCTGGCGGCGGCATGCCTAGAGCAGGCCAACGGCGGCTTCTACGACGGCGACGGGCGTGCGGCCGATGACCCGATGTCTACCATCACGGCTGCCGGCAGCAACCAGCGCCTGATTACTGCCTACCTGGTGAAGTATTACAGCGAAGGTGGGCAGGACAGCGCCTGCAGCGTGCCCATGCACACGGTGCCCACCAAATCCCGCATGGGCCTGGTGCAAGTCGCCCAGGTGCCGGCCTCCACGCTGTCGCATGACCAGGCCGCCCGGGCGCGCCAGTGCGCCGAGCTGCTGCACAAGTACCTGCCGGAGCACTTCCCGGAGCCATCCGACCTCGTGCTCATGTGGTACGCGGGCAACTGGTGGGCGCTGGTGGACATCACGCTGCGCATGCTCAAGCCCCGGGAGCTGTTCCGCGCCCAGGGCTTTCCACGGGATTACCGCTTTGAGCGTGTGCCCGACCCGGCCCTCCTTTTCCGCAACGGCAAGCAGGTGGAGGGCAACCCCCTGGACCTGCCGCTGATCGACCTGAGCACCACCGCCCAGGTGCGCATGTGCGGCAACTCAGTGTGCCCACCGGTGGCCGAGGCCCTGGTGCGTGCCAATTTCGCCCACGAGGCACAGATTTATGGAGCATCCCATGTCCAATGAAAACAACTCTTCCGCTCCCCTCAAGACTGCCGAGGGGGCTATTTGCGAACACTGCGCCGTATCAGGCGAGGCAGCTGTAGTCACTCGCACTTACTCTGATGGAACAGCGGCAACAGGTGTTGGCCCGCTTCCAAACCTCTCACCAAACCAACAGCAAGTCAAGGCTGCACTGTCTGGACTTGATGCTGTAGAGGCAATGCTGGGCGGTGCGAACGGACCGACTATCCAGATTCGTGCAGCCTTGGAGCGGGCCCAGGCGGTGGCAGCACAGGCAGCGCCCGCAGCAGTGGCTGTGCCTGAATGGGACAAGATGCGCCGAGGATTGGCGATGCTGATACTCGGTTTCGCCGGGCGCACCGATTGCACTGAATCAGCGGCGGAAGCGGTCCTTGATGCAGCGACAGAGCCAGGGATGCCGCTCGAAGGGTTGCGTACCGCCCTTGCCCCCACCCCAGCCCTTCCAGCTACCGAGGATTCCTCGGCAGGTGACTTGGCAGCGGTGCAGGCCGAGCCGGTGGTGTGCGCAATTGATGACAGCGAACTGGAAGACCTGGCGCACGCAGCCAACCAAGAGGCGCTTTCCTTTGGCGTGTCGCTCGATCCGTTCCTGCGGCTGGCAAAGACTGTCCGCGCAAAGTGCACAGCACCCCAGGCCCAGCCCGCTGATGCGCCCATTGCGTACCTGCAGGAATCCGACCAGCACTTGCTGCACCGCTTCATAGAAACGACAGAAGACGACGAGAGCTTCGATATCGGCAAGGATGCAGTAAAGCGACTGGCAAACCTTGGCGTAGTTGAGAGCTGCGGCTTCGGCCGGTATGGCGTCACGATGTTTGGCTATTGGGTGCATGAGCACCATTGGCACCAAAACCCATCTTTACCGCTGAAAACCAATGCCGACCGCGACCGGGAACACCGCGCCGCCATGGCAGCAGCCCAGGAAGGCGGCAATGCCGCAAAGGAGGCGTGATGTCGCAAGCAACAGCACAGCAAGTGGCATTGCTGCATCACACCCTCGGCATGCGACCCGAGCAGCGCGAAGGACATCGCAACTACTTCGTAGCCAACCCCGGACATTACGACATGCCGGACTTGGAGGCTCTTGAAAGCATGGGCCTTATGGTCCGCACGCGCACGCCAGCTTTTTGCGATCCCGAAGACATCGTTTTTCGGGCTTCTGATGCAGGTCGCGCCCTTGCAATCGAGCAGTTGCCAGATCCTGTGCCACCCAAGATCCAAAGCCAGCACCACCAATGGCTCGATGCCGATTCAGGATTTTCGTTCGGAGAGTGGCTTTGCGGAGGCCGTCTACCAAGGTTCGAGACTCGCGGCTACCGCGACTATGGGCCACGCAACACGTTGGAATACCGCATGTACCGCATGTCTGGATACGGCTACAGCTCGTGGCGCGACGTAGAAGGTGAATGGGCCAGCACCAAAAAGGAAGCGAAGGCCAGCTACAAGGTGGCCCTCAAGGCTTATCGATCCGCCCTGCGCGCCCAACAGAGGGAGGGACAGCCCAATGCCTCTACCTGATGAAGTCAACGCATGGCGCTGCGTGCCCGCGCCTGACGAACGCCAATGCTTGTCAACTTGGCAGTCATGCAACGAATGCGACGGTGTTGAAGGCCCTGACGACAAGTGCACCACATGCACCGGCAGCGGCGGCGGATACATCTGCCGCACGCACGACACGGAGACCGCCCTGGCGCAGCCACAGGAGGCAACAAATGGCTGACATCTGGCTGCTCGTGTTCATCTCCAGAGGGCTGATCGGTGCCGCTGGCGACGCAATGCCGCTGGAGCAGTGCGAGGCTCGGGCCCGCGACCTGGACCCTGACCTCTCCCATGTGGTGTGCATCAACACCCACGACCCATCTTGCCGGATCTACCGGGACCGATCTACCTACCTCGCCCAGTGGCAGCAGGAGCTTGAACAGCGCTGCCGGCGGCGGGGCAAACCACAGAAGGACGGCAAATGAGAGCCCTAATCCTCATCGCTATCGCAGGCGCGGCATACAGCCAGCCAATCTCTATGCAGAAGTTTTACCACTTCACTGGCCGCGTCGTACCTGGCGCAGTCGCTGCGAGGTGCGAACAGGCTGGCGGCTGCTATGTGCTCACACACAAGGAACTGATGGACGGCCTTCAATCTGCGCATCGCGCGGGGCAAAGATCGGCCCAGGCCCAACCACAGAAGGACAGCAACCAATGAGCCAAACCGAATCACTTGCGGACAGAGCCGTGGAGACGCTGGCCGCAGTCCGCACCATGTGCGATGGCGTAGATAACAGCCACCCCGAGCGCCACACCATCCGAGCCTTGAAATCGGCAGCCGAGGACATCCTGGCTGCTGCGCTGCGCCAGGCCCGAGGTTTGGCATACACAGCCGAAGCCCTTCGCAGCGACATGAGGCGCGTGGAGTCCGAGGCAGCCCAGGCCAAGAAGGACAGCAACCAATGACAGCAACACTTGCCAAAGGCGCGGACCTCACGCCAGAAACCTGGGCCGACTTCGTGGCGCGCCTGCACCATGACTGCGTGGGCGAAGGCGTGCGCGAGCACTACACGGCCGACGCGGTGTTTCTGGTGCAAAAGCGCACCAAGGTCTACTGCCCCGAAGGCGTGGACGGTGAGGCCTTCGATATTTACTGCCCCGACGACGGCGAAACCTGCGATGCCGACTACTGGTATCAGTGTCTGGATGGCGACGACCAGCAGCGACTAGACGCGGAATGCCCAGGCATTGGCTTCGTTGACGCCGGCATGCATGACCAGATGAACGCGCTGAGCGAGGTTTGCCCCAAGATTGATGTGCACGAGTTCAATTGGGACTGGGAAACGGTCAACCAGCACTTCACCAACGCCGCTGCAGATGCATTCATCGCCCGCAAGAAGCATGACTACCGCGATGGCCTGCGGGTCTACGTGGACGCCAGCACCTACAGCTGGGAGTTGAACACCATCAAGGCCGCAATCTTGTCAGGCCAGATCGGCTTCATTAAAGCCGAGCCCGCCCCCAAAGAAGCACCATGACCGACAAAACAGCCTCTCAGCCCATCATCTCTCTGGGCTACGACAAGGCTCCAGATGGAACCTACACAGCAACCATGACGGTCAGCGGCCTGCTAACCGAGGAACAAGCAGCAGCCTCGCTAGACCACATGGAACGCCTGTTCTGTGGTTCTGAGGTTCAGCAGAAGGAAATCCAATGAGCCTGCGCTACATCCGCAGCTATTACGAGGTGCCCGCACGCCGGGGCGCTCGCGTGGAATACACCGGGCACCAGGATGTAAAGCAAGGCACTGTCGTCGGCTCAGCTGGTGCTCGCATCCGCGTCCGTATGGATGGCGACGAGCACACCGGCATCTATCACCCCACCTGGTGCATGAGCTACTTGCCTGCAGGCGCCCAGGTGAAAAAGGAACCCCATGGAAGTCCGACCCCTTGAAGTCGGTGACGTGGCCACGGACAGCACCAAAGGCCCCGGCATCGTCACCTACGTGGGCCAGCACGGCCTGCACCATGTCAACGGCGTTGAAGTCTGGTGGCTTGACCGCGATGACGGCGCCGTCTTCGACCGCTTCCACAAGCGCGGCGCACAGCTGGATATGCGCGCAGCTGCACGCCCCCCGGCCCTGCCACCCCGACCGGTGGAAAAGGTGGAGCAGCCCAGCACGCAGCGGCACTGGAAGTTCATCGAGTTCAATACCGCCCGCGTAGCGCGTGGAGCGCCAGCTGCCAAGGTGGAGGTGGACCCGGATGGTGAATGGCTTTGGATGACGCCCCTGGACATCCGCCTGAACATCCGCGACCACGGCGAGCACCTTGAGCTGCGCAAGGCCTTGGCTGCATACAGGGGGATGGCATGACCGAGAAAAGGCCCGACCTGGTGCTTGAAAAATGGATATGCCTCCTTTGCAAAAGCAGCCGGCCGGGATACCACGGCACTCTCGATGACCACGTGACGCCCTGTCCAAACGGGGCGCCAGTTCCAAGAATGGATGCCTGGGAGTCCCCGAGCCAAGCGCCAGCACCAGTCCAAGAGCTGGACTACGCCGCCGTGCTGGCCGATCTGCAGCGCGTGTGCAAGCACCACGGGGTTGCGCTCATTGGTACGTGCTACGCCGAAGGCATCTTTGGCGAGATTGAAATTGCCCGTGCTTCGGCCGTCGAGTTCAAGCCCCGCGATCCCGACCAGCTGCAGAAGATTGGCGATGACGTGTTTGTGACCGCCATCGGCATCCCGACCTGAACCACCCCCACACCACCACAGGCCCCGCACTCGCGGGGCTTTTTCATTTGGAGGCCCACATGGCCGAAAACACCAAGATCGAATGGACCGATCACACATTCAACCCGTGGGAAGGCTGCCAGAAGGTAGGCCCCGGCTGCGACAACTGCTACGCCGAAACCCGCAATGCCCGCTATGCCGGTGGCCAGGCCATCAACTGGGGGCCTGGCGCACCCCGTCGCCGCACCAGTGCCAGCAACTGGAACAAGCCCCTAATGTGGAACAAGAATGCCGATGCGTTTATGGCCGAGCACGGTCGGCGCCAGCGCGTGTTCTGTGCAAGCCTCGCGGACGTGTTCGACAACGCTGTCGATCTGAGCTGGCGTGAAGACCTGTTTCAGCTGATCGCGGCGACGCCCAATCTGGATTGGCTCCTGCTGACGAAGCGGATAGGCAACGTGCCGGCGATGGTGGCGATCATTCCTGGGTGGATGCCACCCAACGTGTGGCTGGGCGCCACGATCTCCAACCAGACGGAAGCCGAGCGCGACATTCCCAAGCTGCTGGAATTGCCCGCGAGTGTGCGCTTCCTGAGCATGGAGCCGTTGCTGGGTCCGGTGGACCTGACGCGGGTTCCCGTCAGCGGGAGCGGCCACCATGAGTTTGACCCGATCATCACAGCGAACGTGCTTAAACGCGCAGAGGCCTATCCGCCGCTGCCTCGGGTTGACTGGGTGATCGTCGGCGGCGAGAGCGGACCCGGCGCGCGGCCTATGCACCCCTCCTGGGCACGCGGCCTGCGCGACCAGTGCGAGGACGCAGGCGTGCCATTCCTGTTCAAGCAGTGGGGGGAGTGGGGGCCGACCTGGACCGAGGCCCATGCGCACCTGGGATTCGCTGGCGCCCCGCCAGATCCTGCCGGCGAAAGCTCGATAGCAGGCACGGAAATAGTCACTGGCAAATACCAGGACGGTGGCCTGCACAAAGAGCTGTGGCCGGTCGTCAAAGCCGGCAAGAAAGCCACTGGGCGCCTGCTCGATGGCCGCACCTGGGACGGCTTCCCCCAGCTATGAGCGCCAGCCTGAGCACGGTGGACATGCCCGAAGACCGGGCATACCTGGCCCACCACTTCAACTGCCGCGCCTGCTGCGCGGCCGGCAAGACACCAGGCCTGCAGCAGCGATGCACCGAGGGGGCCGCGCTCTGGGCCGCCTACGAACAGGTGAGCAAGCCGCCCGAGGCGCCAAAGCGCGGACCAAATCAACAAATGAAAGGAAAACGACCATGACCAAGACCACTGCACCCGCTCCCGAGGTAGCCCCTCTGGTCTACACCAAGGCCCAGCTTCCCACGGTGGTAGGCCTCAGCAAGGCGACCATCGACAACATGCGCAAGAAGAATGAGTTCCCGGCTCCGGTGGTGCTGGGCGGCCGTAAGGTCGGCTGGCCCGTCGAAACCATCAAGGCCTGGCTCGCGGCCCGGCCTACGGCCACCGGTATTTACGGGTGAAGACCGCAGTAGTCTGCCCAAGACTGCATCAGCGGTGCGCGCTTTTCAAGCATGTCGCCACGCCGATAGGCGGCCTCCACCTTGGACTCTATGGTGTGGGCCAGCGACATCTCCACCACATCCTTTTCATAGTTCGTGCATTCGGCTGCCCAATCTCTGAACGTCGAACGGAAGCCATGGGGCACAGCAGTCAGCTCCAGCCGGCGCATGACGGCCGTAAGCGTCATATCCGAAAGTGCCTGGCCCTTTGTGCTGGGAAATACATAATCGCACCCCTCTACCCTGGGCTGCCCGGCCAGCAACGCTACCGCCTGCTTCGACAGCGGAACGCGGTGCTCGCGCCGGGCCTTCATTCGTCCAGCAGGAATCGTCCACACACGCGACTCCAGATCAATTTCACTCCACACAGCTTCTCGCGCCTCGCCGGATCGGACTGCAGTCAGCACCTGAAACTGCAGCGCGCGGGCGCCCTGCCCGTCAACCCCTGAAATCAACTTCAAGATGGCGGCTACTTCCTTATATGGGACGGCCTCATGGTGCCGCACCTTTGAAATCTTGTTGGGCTTGGGCAGGATCTGGTCTAAGTGGCCTGACCACCGGGCCGGATTCGGCAATTTATGCCCGCAGTAAACGGCTGCCCAGTCCAAAACAGTTTCTACGCGCCCACGCACACGGGTGGCTGTTTCCGTCTTGGTTCTCCAAATGGGCTCAAGGATCGAAAGAATGTGATGGGTATCGATCGAAGTCACATCCAGATCCCCGATCTTGGGGAAGGCATATGTTTCAAGCGTGGCCGCCCACTGTGCAGCATGCTTTGGATTCGACCACTCGGATGATTTCGATTTAATGCACCCCTTCGCCGCATCGCGGAATAGAAGTTTCTTCGCCGCCTCAATCTGCCGGGTCACTCGTTTCGCGCCGCGCTCCTCTATCGGGTCAATGCCAAGTGCAATCTTTTGCTGCGCTTCGCGTGCCAGGTCCCGGGCAGCAGCAAGGGTTACCATCGGGTACGCACCCAAGCCCATGCGCCTGCGCTTTCCGTTGAGAGCAAATCTCAGCACCCAGGCCCGGCTGGCGCCCTCGACCCTCAGCAAAAGCCCAGGGACGACCCCAACGGCATGCGCTCCATCATCTTTCAGACGCGAGACTTCTAGAGCGCCCATTTCCCTTGCGAGCTTTGGCATCCTGCCTCCTTAAAACCTGTAGGCCATCCCGTAGGCCATCAATATTATGGCTCACTTAGCCACATTTGGGCGAAAGTAGCCGACTAGATTTCTATTGCAGGATTTCAACGGAGTAATCAGACGAAAAAAAGCCCGCATTAGCGGGGTTTTAGGTATGGAATCGGCCAGAAAACCAAAAACCCCTGAGTGCGAACACTCAGGGGTTTGGTACTTGGCGGAAACGGAGGGATTCGAACCCTCGATGAGGCTCTACACCCCATACTCCCTTAGCAGGGGAGCACCTTCGGCCACTCGGTCACGTTTCCAATACAGCTATTCTAACCTGAAAATTTAGGCCGATTTGGAAACTTCTTCAGAATCCAGACCAAAAGCAGTGTGCAGGGCGCGAACGGCCAGTTCCAGGTACTTCTCATCGATCACGACCGAGGTCTTGATTTCGGAGGTGGAGATCATCTGGATGTTGATGCCCTCTTCAGCCAGCGCGCGGAACATGGTCGATGCCACGCCCACGTGGCTGCGCATGCCGATACCGACGATGCTCACCTTGCAGATGTTGGGGTTGCCGATGACTTCGTCAGCGCCGAGCTTGGGCACCACTTCTTCGCGCAACAACTCGACCGTGCGGTTGAAGTCGCCTTGGTTGACGGTGAAGCTGAAGTCGGTCTTGCCGTCCTTGCCGATGTTTTGCAGAATCACGTCCACATCGATGTTGGCGTCGGCCACCGGGCCCAGGATCTGGTAGGCAATGCCGGGGGTGTCAGGCACGCCACGGACAGAGATTTTGGCTTCGCTGCGGTTGAAAGCGATGCCCGATACGAGGGCCTTTTCCATCTTTTCGTCTTCCTCAAATGTGATCAGAGTGCCCGATTTGGCCTCTTCATCCAATGCAATATCCCAGGGCGTGAAGCTCGACAGCACACGCATTGGCACTTTGTACTTGCCGGCAAATTCCACCGAGCGGATCTGCAGCACCTTGGAGCCCAGGCTCGCCATCTCCAGCATTTCCTCAAAGCTCACGGTCTTGAGGCGCTGTGCGGCCGAGACCACGCGCGGGTCGGTGGTGTAGACACCGTCGACGTCGGTATAGATCAGGCACTCGGCGGCCTTCATGGCGGCTGCGACGGCCACGGCCGAGGTGTCCGAGCCGCCACGGCCCAAGGTGGTGATGTTGCCGTTCGGGTCAATGCCCTGGAAACCGGTCACGATCACCACACGGCCCGCGTCCAGATCGGCCCGCACGCGCTGGTCGTCGATCGATTCAATGCGCGCCTTGGTGTAGCTGTCGTCGGTGCGCACCGGCACCTGCCAGCCGGTGTAGCTCACCGAGGGCACGCCTTCTGCCTGCAGCGCAATGGCCAGCAAGGCCGACGAGGCCTGCTCGCCGGTGGCGGCCAGCATGTCCAGCTCACGGTAATAGGACTTGTCTGCGCGGCTGGGTGCCAGCTCGCTGGCCAGGCCCAACAGACGGTTGGTTTCGCCACTCATGGCGCTGGGCACCACCACCATCTGGTGGCCAGCCCTTGCCCACTTGGCGACGCGTTTGGCGACATTGCGGATGCGCTCGGAAGAGCCCATCGACGTGCCGCCGTACTTATGAACGATCAGTGCCATTGAATATCACGATGACGAAACACGAAGCTCGGCGTTGATGCAAAGTGTTTTGGCACGCCGTCGGAATCGTACATTAGTCAGACCAAAACTGGCGGATTGTACCAATCGATGACATCTCTGTGGCGCTGTATATACCCACGGCCCACTTTTATATGGATTTGGTGGCCCCGCGTGGTGCAGCGCTGCAGCTGCTGCTGCAGTTGCGCCAGCTGTGCAGCGCTCGGCGTTTGGTCATGGGCCGTGCGCAGCCAGTAGCGCAGCACATTGGCCATGCGCGCCTCGCTCAGCGCCTGCAGCGCGCCGATGCGCGGCGGCGCGCCGGTGGCCTGCAGGTCGATCTGCGCCAGGTCATCGAGCAGCTCGGCCGCCTGCGCCGCGTTTGCGCTGCTGCGCGCCACCGTCTGCGCGATCTGCGGAAAGGCCTGCGCCAGGCCGGGCATCACCTGCTGGCGGATGCGGTTGCGTGTGTAGCGGGTGTCGGTGTTGCTCGGGTCTTCCACCCAGGCGATGCCCAGCGCAGCCAGGTCAGCGCGGATCTGCGCACTGCCCAGGCCCAGATAAGGCCGCGCCCACTGCAGACCGGCGCGCTGCCACTGCGGGCGCATGCCCGCCAGGCCGGCCACCCCAGCGCCGCGCGACAGCGCCAGCACCACGGTTTCGACCTGGTCATCGGCATGCTGGGCCAGTGCGATGGTCTGGATACGGCCCTGCCCTGCATCGGCGCAAGCCAGCACGGCCTGGGTCAGCGCCTGGTAGCGCGCAATGCGGGCCGCGTCCTCCGGGCTTTGCCCGGGCAGCGCATGGGCATTCACCGCCACCACCTGCAGCGTCACGCCCCAGGCCGCGCACTGGGCGCGGCAATGCGATTCAAATACCGCGGCTGCGGCCTGCAGCCCATGGTTGATGTGGAGGGCATACACCTGGCCGGGAAAGCGCTGCAGGCAGGCCCAGAGCAAGGCGGTGGAATCGGCTCCACCGCTGTAGGCCACAGCCAGCGGCAGTGCGGGCTGCCAGCCGTTCAGCGCAGCAACAATAGCGGGCTCAGCCATGGCCCGCGCCCCACAGCAAAAAGCCTCCGCAAAGGGAGGCTTGGCAGCAACGGCGCAGCATCAGCGGCGGCCGGCAGCGCGTATCAGTGCTCAGCCTTGGTGTCCGAGAAACGGCCATAGCTTTGCAGGCGCTCGTAGCGGCGGTCCAGCAGCTCAGCGGGTTTCAAATCAGCCAGCTGGCGGAAGGCATCGCTCAGGCCGCGCTTGAGCAGCGCCGCCATTTGCTTGTGGTCACGGTGGGCGCCACCGACGGGCTCGTGGATGATCTTGTCGATCAGGCCCAGGGCCTTGAGGCGGTGGGCGGTGATACCCATGGCGTCCGCCGCTTCCTGGGCCTTGTCGCTGGTCTTCCACAGGATGGAGGCGCAGCCTTCGGGGCTGATGGTCGAGTACACCGAGTACTGCAGCATCAGCACCTGGTCGGCCACCGAGATACCCAGCGCGCCGCCCGAGCCACCTTCACCGATGATGGTGGAGATGATCGGCACTTCCAGCTGCGCCATTTCATAGATGTTGCGGCCAATGGCTTCGGACTGGCCGCGCTCTTCGGCATCGATGCCGGGGTAGGCACCGGGTGTGTCGACAAAGGTGAACACCGGCAGCTTGAACTTCTCGGCGGTCTTCATCAGGCGCAGCGCCTTGCGGTAGCCCTCGGGCTTGCTCATGCCAAAGTTGCGCAAGGTGCGCTCCTTGGTGTCACGGCCCTTTTGGTGACCCACTACCATGCAGGGGTTGCCATTGAAACGTGCCAAGCCGCCCACGATGGACAGGTCGTCGGCAAAGTGGCGGTCGCCATGCATTTCGACGAAATCGGTGAAGATCTCGTTCACATAGTCCAGGGTGTAGGGACGCTCGGGGTGGCGTGCGATCTTGGTGATCTGCCAGGGGGAAAGCTCGCTGTAGATGTCCTTGGTCAGCTGCTGGCTTTTCTTGCTGAGCTGATCAATCTCTTCAGAGATATCCACTGCGCTTTCGCTTTGCACATAGCGCAGTTCATCAATTTTGGTTTCCAGCTCCGCAATCGGTTGCTCGAAATCCAGGAATGTTCTTTTCGCCAAAATGATTCTCCTCGAGAAAAGCCGCAGGCAGCCTTCTCATAACGACCGACAGTGTAACCGCATGCGGCCAAACCAGATCAATCTGCATCCTGCCCCAGTGGCATGGCATTCTGGGAGCGCCAGATCAGCCAGGCCGCGACACTCGCCCAGGGTTGCCAGGCCTGCGCCACCTCGCGCGCATCGCTGCGGCTGACGGCCTCGCCCGAAAAATAATGGTCGCTGATGCCCTGCAGGAGCGCCGCATCATCAATGGCCAGCACATTGGGCCGGCCCAGATGAAACAGCAAAAACATCTCCGCACCCCAGCGCGCCAGCCCGCGCTGCGCCATCAGCTGCTCGATGACTGCGTCGTCATCGACATGCACCCAGGACAGCGCGTCCTTGGGCTCCTGCACAAACCATGCAGCCAGATCACGCAGATAGCCCAGCTTGCGCTGCGGCAGGCGGATGGCCTTGGCCGCCTCGTCCGTCAGGGCCAGCATGGCCTTGGGGCTAGCCGACCCAAGCGCCGCCACCAGCCGCTTCCACAGCTGGCGCGCCGAGTGGTCCGACAGCTGCTGCCAGACCACCGAGCGCACCAGCAGCGCAAAGCCGTCTGCTTCGCGGCGCAGCATCTCGCCGGCATACAGCGGGGCGAGCCGGCGCATCACCCGGTCCTTGCGGGCCAGGTGCTTGCAGGCCACGGCCCAATCCTCCGCTGACAGCGGCTTGTTGCTGATACCAGGCATACGGCTAGACGCTCGGCTTCAATGCCAATGCCGGGTTCACACCACCCAGAGCGCGCATCAGGCGCCCGCCTGGACTACCGTCCAGGTCGTGCCTTGCGCAGAGTCCTTGAGCTCCACCCCCTGGGCCAGCAGCTCGGCGCGGATGCGGTCCGATTCCGCATAGTTCTTGGCCGCCTTGGCAGCGGCGCGCAGCGCAATCTGCGCCTCCACATAGGCCGCATCCACGCTGGCGCCCGCTTGCAGGTAGGCGGCAGGTTCGGCCTGCAGCAGGCCCAGCGTGGCCGCCAGCGCCTTGAGCAGGCCAGCCACCGCAGGCGACTTGCTGCGGTTGACCTCGGCAGCCAGCTCAAACAGGACCGCCACCGCTTCGGGCGTGCCAAAGTCCTCGTCCATCGCCGCCTTGAAGCGCGCCGCACTCGGGTGGCTCCAGTCGATGGCCACCGGCTCGGCGGCGACCAAGCTCAGCGCGGTATAGAGGCGCTTCAACGCATTGCGGGCGTCGTCCAGGTGCACATCGCTGTAGTTGAGCGGGCTGCGGTAGTGGGTGCGCACGACAAAGAAGCGGATGGTCTCGGCGTCGTAGCGCTTGAGCACATCGCGGATCGTGAAGAAATTGCCCAGCGACTTGGACATCTTCTCGTTGTCCACATTGATGAAGCCGTTGTGCATCCACATCTTGGCCAGCGGCTGGCCGTGCGCGCCCTCACTCTGGGCAATCTCGTTTTCGTGGTGGGGGAACTGCAGGTCAGCGCCGCCGCCATGGATGTCGAAGGTCTCGCCCAGCAGCGCGCAGCTCATCGCCGAGCACTCGATGTGCCAGCCCGGCCGGCCCGTGCCATAGCTGCTTTGCCACTTGGCCTCGTCGGGCTCAGTCGGCTTGGCGCTCTTCCACAGCACAAAATCCAGCGGGTCGTCCTTGCCGTCCTGCACGGCCACGCGCTCACCGGCATTGAGCTCGTCGAGCGACTTGCCCGACAGCTTGCCGTAACCGGGGAACTTGCGCACGGCATAGTTCACATCGCCGCCTTCGGTGCGGTAGGCCAGGCCTTTTTCTTCCAGCTGCGAGATGATGGACAGCATCTGCGGCACGTATTCGGTGGCACGGGGCTCATGCGTGGGCCGCTCGATGCCCAGCGCATCGGCATCCTGGTGCAGGGCCTCGATCATGCGGTCGGTCAGGCTGCGGATGGTCTCGCCGTTTTCCACGGCGCGGCGGATGATCTTGTCCTCAATGTCGGTGACATTGCGCACATAGGTCACCTTCAGGCCGCTGACGCGCAACCAGCGCTGCACCACATCAAACGCCAGCATCGAGCGCGCATGTCCCAGGTGACAGAGGTCATAGACCGTCATGCCGCATACATACATGCGGACATGGCCCTGCTCAATCGGAACAAATGACTCCAGCGCACGCGAAAGCGTGTTGTAGATGCGCAAACTCATGAAAAATTAGCGTGGTTGTGGTTGAGAGAGGGAAAGGCGCCTGGCGCCCTACCCCGGTCCGCCCCCGTCCCCCTGGGAGATGCTTGGGCGCAGGTTGTGCAGCGCCTGCCTGGGCACCGCCGCCCGGCAGGAACCGCCGAACCGTGTATGGTAGCTGATGCCCGAGACCATGCCCTGCAAACCATGGCCGCCCGTCGTTCCGGGGCGCCAGCCCCCTCAGCTACAATGCGCTGCAGTATAAGCCTGCAGGCCACTTGCACGCGCCCAGCGCGCCCGAACCCTATGAAGTTAGTCAGTTGCCTTTTCTCCCCCCTGATGCCCCGTGCCGCCTTGCTGGCGCTTGCGCTGAGCTGCGGCGCCGCCTATGCGGACGATTACTCGGCCGTGGAAAAGCTGATCCAGTCGGGCCAAAATGCCCTGGCACTGGAGCAGTTGGAGCCCAAGATCCAGCAAGCCCCGCGTGACCCGCAATGGCGCTTTTTGCAGGGTGTGGCCCAGATGAATGCAGGCCAGCGTGACGAGGCCACGGCAACGTTCGAGAAGCTGGTGCAGGAATACCCCGAACTGCCCGAGCCCTACAACAACTTGGCCGTGCTCTACGCCCAGAACAACCAGCTGGAAAAAGCCAGCCGCGCGCTGCAAGATGCGGTGCGGGCCAACCCCGGCTATGCCACCGCCTATGAAAACCTGGGCGATATCTATATTCGCCTGGCCGAGCAGTCGCTGAGCAAGGCCAGCACGCTGGCGCCGGCCCAGCAAGCCAGGCTGCAGCCCAAGATCAGCAGCCTGCGCCTCTTGGTAACCAGGGCCCAACCTGCCGCTGCTGCAGCACCCGCTGCCGCCGCGCCGGCTGCCCCAGCAGCGGCGCCCGACGCAAAATAGTAAGGGCCTTGCCTTGAATCTTGCACCGTTGGCCCTCAACTCGGTGCAAACGCACACCGTGCAACGCACACGATGCAACGCACACCGTGCACCGCCCAAGATTTGCGCGCAGTGCAGGATGCCTTGCGGACCCCGCAGCGCCCTGCACTGGACATCTACCGTATACAACGACAGAGGAAACCGATGCCTTCCAAACGACACACTCTTTCCATTCTGGGCGGCCTGGCACTGGCCGGCGGCATGTTGCTGACCAGCGCCGCACAAGCAGCGGACCAGCCCCGCGTGAAGCTGGCGACCTCGATGGGCGACATCGTGGTCGAGCTCAATCCAGAAAAAGCGCCCAAGACGGTGGCCAACTTCCTGCAGTACGTGAACGACAAGTTCTACGACGGCACGATCTTCCACCGCGTGATCGGCAACTTCATGATCCAGGGCGGCGGCTTCACCCCCGATATGCAGCAAAAGCCTGCGCGCTCGCCGATCCCGCTGGAGGCCAACAACGGCCTCAAGAACAACACCTATACCATCGCGATGGCCCGCACGGCGGTTCCCGACTCGGCCACCGCGCAGTTCTTCATCAATGTGCAGAACAACGATTCGCTGAATGCCCCCAACCCCGATGGCCACGGCTATGCGGTGTTTGGCAAGGTCGTCAGCGGCAATGATGTGGTCGACAAGATCAAGGCCGTGCAAACCGGCAATGCCGGCCCGCACCAGAACGTGCCCAAGACCCCTGTCATCATCAAGTCGGCTACCGTCGTCAAGTAAATGGCCCTGCCGCTGGCCCCCAACCGGGCTGCGGCGCCCTTCCCACCTTTCTCAACAGGAAACACACCATGAGCAATCCACAAGTTGAACTGCATATCAAAGACTACGGCGTCATCACGCTGGAACTCGACGCAGACAAAGCCCCCAAGTCCACCGAGAACTTCCTGAGCTACGTCAAGAGCGGCCACTATGACGGCACGATCTTCCACCGCGTGATCAACAGCTTCATGATCCAGGGCGGCGGCTTTGCATCGGGCATGGACCAGAAGTCCACCCAGGCGCCGATCCAGAACGAAGCGCAAAACGGTCTGAAGAACGACCAGTACACCGTGGCCATGGCCCGCACCAGCGATCCCCATTCGGCCACCGCCCAGTTCTTCATCAACGTCGCCAAGAACGACTTCCTCAACCACACCTCGCCCACCCCTAGCGGCTGGGGCTATGCCGTGTTCGGCAAGGTGGTCAAGGGCAACGACGTGATCGACAAGATCAAGGCTGTGAAGACCGGCTCCAAGGGCATGCACCAAGACGTGCCCAAGGAAGAAGTGCTGATCGAAAAGGCTGTGGCCCTGTAATAGGCGCCTCCATTGGCATGGACAGCCCGACCGACACCCGCGCCGCAGACCCCCATGAGGCGCTGCGCGCCCAGTTGGCCACCACGGCAGTCCATGCCTTCGCTGCGCCCCCCGCCTGGCGCAGCATCGAATTCATCTCCGATCTGCATCTGCAACCCCAGCTACCACAGACCTGGCACAGCTGGCAGCAGTACCTGCAAGCCAGTACGGCAGACGCGATCTTCATGCTGGGCGATTTGTTTGAAGCCTGGGTCGGCGACGATGCGCTTGACGAGGCCGGCAGCTTTGAAGCGGCCTGCGCCCGGAGCCTGCGCGAGGCCAGTGGCCAGCGTGCCCTCTTCTTCATGCACGGCAACCGCGACTTTCTCATCGGCGCGCAGTTTGCCGAGCGCAGCGGCATGCAATCGCTGCCCGATCCCAGTTGCCTCACTTTTCTCGGCCAGCGCTGGCTGCTCAGCCATGGCGATGCGCTGTGCGTGGAAGATACCGAATACCAGCGTTTTCGTGCGGTGGCACGCAGCCCCGCCTGGCAGCAGCAGATTCTGGCCCAGCCGCTGGCCCAGCGCCGCCAGCTCGCTGGCGCCATGCGCAGCCAGAGCGAGGCGCGCCGCATGCGCGAAGTGATCACCGCCGATGTGGATACCCAGGCCGCCCTCGCCTGGTTGCAACAGGCCCAGGCGCCTACGCTGATCCACGGCCACACCCACCGCCCTGCCCGCCACGCGCTGGATGCGGGCCACGAGCGCCTGGTGCTGAGCGACTGGGACACCGACCTGAAACCCGCCCGCGCCGAAGTGCTGCGCATCGACGCCGCCGGCCTGCAGCGCATCGCGCTGGCCGATTACCTGGCCCGGCCTCCACAGCCCGGCGCGCACTGACCCCATGGCTTGGCTGCACCGCACCTGGTCACGCCTGCGCGCGCTGGCGCGCCCCGTGCCCGAAATCCCTGCCGCCCTGTGGTTGCAGGTGCTGCAAAAATACCCGTTCCTCGAGGCGCTGTCGCTGGAAGAAAAAGCCAAGCTGCGCGCCCTCAGCGCACTGTTTCTGCGCCAAAAGCAGTTCTCCGGCGCCCATGGCCTGGTGGTGAGCGATGCGATGGCGCTGACCATTGCGGCACAGGCCTGCGTGCCGCTGCTGCACCGAGGCGATGCAGAACAGGCCATCGCCCTCTATGATGATTTTGTCGGCATTGTCGTGCACCCGGGCACGATGGTGGCTGCGCGCGACATGCATGACGAGGCGGGCCTGGTATCGCACCGGCGCATGATGCTCGAAGGCGAAGCGATGCAGCATGGCCCCGTCACGCTCAGTTGGGCAGCCATTGCGCAAGATCCGCTGCAGCAAAACGCGCGCGGCACCAGCGTCGTCATCCACGAGTTCTGCCACAAGATCGATATGCGCAATGGCGGTGCCGATGGCTACCCCTCGCTGCCCGGCCATTTTCTGGGCCTGGCGAGCGCCGCCGAAGCACGCCAGACCTGGGAGCGCACCTGGGCATCGGCCTTTGCGGCCTTTGGCCATGCGATTGCCAAATCCCAGCGCTTTGGCGAGCCCGCGCCCTGGCTGGACAGCTATGGCGCCACCGCCCCGGCCGAGTTCTTTGCGGTGGCGTGCGAGGCCTTCTTTGTCAACCGCAGCCAGTTCGCACAGGAATGGCCGCAGCTCGACCGCATGCTGGCCGGGCTGTTCCGGCCAGACGCAGGCTAAATACTGACCTTAGCCGCGCTGCGCCTGCGTCAGAGCCTGCAGCCAGGCCATGCTGTCCTGCAGCTCTTGCGGGTGCAGCTCATGGCGGCAGGGGTACTCGTGGTACGCCAAGTCAACAGGCGTAGCTTGCAGCGCCGCGCGAATCGCATGGGCCTGCGCCAGTGGAATCACATTGTCGGCGGTGCCATGGCTGATCCAGGCTTGATGGCCAGCCAGTTGCGCGGGCGCGACCTGCTCGGCCGCAATCTCGGGCAACAGGCGGCTGTGCCACACCATGATGGCCTGCAGCAGCTGCGGCTGGGTCAATAGCGCCGAGAGCGACATGATGCCGCCCTGGCTGAAACCACCCACCACCAGCCGCTGGGCCGGTATCTGCAAGGCCTGTGCCGCCTCGGCGCAGGTCTGGGCGACGAGCGCGCGGCTGGCTTTCTCCTGCGCGGTGTCGATGCTGCGGCTGCCGTCGGGGTTCACGCCAAACTGGAACCAGGCATAGCTGCTGGGCCCCAAGGTGTAGGGCGCGCGCAGGCTCAGCACATGGAAAGCCGGCGGCACCATGCCCGCCAGGCCAAACAGATCCTGCTCATTGCTGCCCACGCCATGCATCAGCACCAGCAGCCAAGGTGCTGGGGTATCCACCGCAGCGGCGCGGTACAGGTGGTGAAGGGGAAGGTTCAACATGGCAGCCCTGGTCAAAAAAAATTTGGCTGCATCGTACCGCAGCCCTGGCAACCATGGTGGCAACCACAGCAAAACGCGTTGCGGTGGGCGCCATTGCCAGCGACGGCAGCCCCCTACCCAGCGCTGATGGCTTATTTCTTCGGGTGCAGAGCCACCCAGGCCAGAAAGCGCTCCATGTAGCTGCGCAAAAACTTTTCGCTGGCCTCGGCCACCTTGCCATCGGCACTGATCAGGCCATCGGTCCAGCGGATAAAGCCCTCGGGCTGCGCCATCGCCGGCATGTCCAGAAACACCAGAATATTGCGCAAATGCTGCTGGGCCATCGAGGTGGCCGGACCACCGGTCGAGGTGCCGATGATGCCGGCGGGGATGCCGTTCCATGCGCCACTGCCATAGGGGCGGCTGGCGCCGTCCAACGCGTTTTTCAGGTAGGCCGGCACCGAGCGGTTGTGCTCGGGCGTCACAAACAGGATGCCGTTCTTGCTGCGCACCTTGTCTTTGAAAGCGGTAAATGCCGCCGGATAGGCGTCGGCATCGTCGTCGCGGTTGTAGAACGGCAGCGCGCTCAGGTCCAGGAACTCGAAGTCCGCCTGGTTCTGCACCAGGTTGACCAGGCCATGCGCCAGTTGCTTGTTGATCGAGGTCTTGCTGTTGCTGCCAACGATCACGCCGATTTGGGGTTTTGCCACAGTCATTCTCACTTTCAGGACATGCAGAGGATAGGAAAGCCTCTGGTTATACCCCTGCTTGGCGACAACCGATGTAGTCCAACGCGAACAGCGCGGCCATGGCCGCGCTGTGACTCAACGGCCCGTGCCTCGGTCGCAGGCCTGGCCCGCCTGCAATTGCCAGACCTGGGTGCTGCCCAAATGCAGGGCCGCTGCGGCAGTGGCCAGCGCCGGCATCTGGCGCTGGGCCGCCTCGGCGCTGCCAACGACCCACAGGCGCTGCTGCGGATGCGCGCAGGCATAGGCTTGCAAGCTCTGCGCATCCAGCAAGACACGGCTGCCCAGCTGCGGCGCAAACTGCGCAGCATCGCTCAGCTCCTTCTTCCAGTTGTCGGCCTGCTGGTCCTCGGTGCTCCAGTCGTCCACCACCAGCGGATCGGCCATGGCGGGCAGGTAAAAAGGCACTTCGTAGTACAGGTGCTCAAGCATCACCACGCGGTCCGCCGACTGCACCGGCAGGCTGCGCAGTGCGCGCCATTGGGCCTTGGCAGGCACAGCCACCGTGCCCAGCGCCACGGCCAGCGCCACACACAACAGCGCGGCCAACGCCGCCGTATGCCGGCCCCAGCGCTGCCAGCCAGCGGCTTGCACCAGCCGCACCACCGCATAGGCCAGCGGTGGCAGCGCAGGCAGCACATAGCCCACGATCTTGCTGTGCGGCACCGAGAAGAACAGCACAATGACGGCAAACCAGACCAGCATCAGCCGGTCCAGGCTTTGCACCAAGGTCTGCTCGGCCGGCCGTGCTGCTGGCTTCGCAGCCGATCCGTCCAGACGCCTGCGCCTCCAGCTGCGCCAGCCAGCAGCCAGCGCCCAGCCCGTCCAAGGCAAGGCGGCCAGTGCGATCACCGCACCATAGAACCACCAGGGCTGGGGGTTGTTGAAGCTGCTGCCGGTGTAGCGCTGAAAGTGCTGGGTGACAAAAAAGTAGTGGAAAAAGCCGCTGTGGCGCTCTTGCGCCATGAACACCCAGGGGCCGGCAATCAGCAGCACCGGCAGCCATGCCGCGGCATGCAAAGGCAGCCACCATTGGCGCCAGCGCCGGTCCCAGACCAGCCAGAGGGCCCAGACCATGCCGGGCAGCACCAGCGCAATCAGGCCCTTGGCCAAAAAGCCCAGCCCGGCCCAGGCACCGGCCGCAGCCAGCCAGCCCATCCACGCCATGCCCCGGATGCGGCCCGACGCCTGGCGCGCCTCCAGGGTCGCCATCGCAGCGCTGCAGATGCAGGCCGTCAGGCAGCCGGCCAGCAGCATGTCCATATTGGCGTACTGCGCGGCCAGGTAGGTGTAGGGCATGGTCACCAGCACCACGGCAGCAGCCACGGCTACCGACTGGCTGGCATAGCGTTTGAGCAGGGCGAACAAGGACATTGCCGCCAGCCATGCGCCCAGCAGCGACGGCAGGCGCGCCACCCATTCATGGACGCCCGCGACCTGCAAGCCCGTAGCAGCGAGCCAGTAGTACAGCGGCGGCTTGTGGAAAAACGGCAGGCCGTTGAGCGCAGGCGTCACCCAGTCGCCGCTGCGCAGCATCTGCAAGGCAGCCACAGCGTACCTGCCCTCATCCGGATCGCTGAGCGGCCGCAGCCAGGCCAGCGCCAGCAGCCACAGCGCTAGCAAGAGTGCCATGCGGACCTGGATCGACCAAGCAACGCGGGCAGGCACGGCCCGCGCAGAAGCGAGACTGTTCATGCCTTATTCCACCGATGCGGGTAGCGGCGATGGGCGTGGCGCTGCAGCGCCCTGCAGAGCCAGGTCAGCAGGATCTTGCACCACCGGCCCGGCATGCCGCCACAGCCAGCCGAACAACAGCGCGATCACCCCGCCCAGCGCAGCGCCGGCTGCAATATCGAGTGGAAAATGCACGCCGCAATACACCCGGCCCCAGCTCACCACCAGCGCCACGGCCACGATGGCCGCGCCGCCCAGGCGCAACTGCCGCAACCACAGCAGGCAAAATCCCAGGGTAAAGACTGCGCTGGCATGCGCGCTGGGCAGTGAGCCCCGGGCGGCATGGTCAATATAGGCGGGGCTCAGCCCCATCACAAAGGGGCGGGGATGCCCCAGCCAGACGGCGAGCCGGTGCGCCAGCAACACGGCAGCGGCGCAGCACAGCATGCTGCCCAGCAGGTACAGGCGGTCCGCCGGCCGCTTCCACCACAGCCACAGCAGCGCCGCCCCGGCCAGCGCCACGCCGTCCATGCCCAGCCAGCGGGCCAGCGCCAACACCCAGGCGGTGGGCCCAAAGCCCCCAGCCATCCATGCAAACCATTGCAGATTCAATGCATCCATCGCAAGCCCCTCGCGCAGAAGGCCGCTCTGGATGGGAGTTCACCCGGCAACAGCGCAATCTGTAGGTGGGCACTGTGGCGGGCGGAGCTTACCGATGTCTTAATGCATAAAAAAAGACGATAAAGAATTTAAATGCGGCTGTCTTGCACGACGGCGCCGGCGGCGATAGTGATCACGCGCTGGCACTGGGCGGCAATGGCGCGGTCGTGCGTGACCATGATCAGGGTCGTGCCCGCCTCGCGGTTCAGGTCCATCACCAGCTGCATCACCGCTTCGCCGGTGGCAAAGTCCAGGCTGCCGGTGGGCTCGTCGGCCAGCAGCACAGCGGGCTGCACGACAAAGGCGCGGGCCAGTGCCACGCGCTGCTGCTCGCCACCCGACAGCAGCTTGGGGTAGTGGGCGAGGCGCTGGCCCAGGCCCACACGCTCGAGCATGGCAGTCGCCTGCTTGCGGGCATCGCGCTGGCCAGCCAACTCGAGGGGCAGCATCACGTTTTCCAGCGCCGTCAAATTGCCCATCAATTGAAAGTTCTGAAACACAAATCCCATCGTGCGCGCACGCAGCGCTGCCCGGTCGTCTTCGCTCAGCGCAAACAGGTCCTGGCCAGCAATCCGCACCGTGCCCACGCTGGGGGTATCGAGGCCCGCCAGGATCGACAGCAAGGTGCTTTTGCCCGAGCCCGATGCACCGACAATCGCCACGGTTTCCCCCTGCGCGATGCTAAAGTCCACATCACGCAGAATGGTCAAACTGCCGGTCGAATCCGAGACCGATTTACCCAGGCCCTGGGCCACCAACACCGCCTCAGGCGCCTGCGATTGAGAAAGCACTGCATCTGTCATGACAACCAATCTTTCCTCCAATGATCGAACACCCGTCACGCGACGCCGGTGTCTGCGCAGCATCGTAGCGTTGTCAATGATGACCTCCATCGCTATAGGTTTTACAGCACTGGCTGCTGCACCACAGGCGCCTGCCACGATTTTGGTGGTGGGCGACTCGATCAGCGCCGAATACGGCATTGCCCGCGGCACCGGCTGGGTGGCGCTGCTGCAGGACAAGCTCGAACAAAGCAAAAACGCAGGCGCCTACCAGGTGCACAACGCCAGCATAAGCGGCGACACCACCGCCGGCGGCCGGGCCCGCTTTGGCCAGCTGCTGACGCAGCACAAGCCCGGCATCGTCGTGCTGGAGCTGGGGGCCAACGATGCGCTGCGCGGCCTGCCGCTGGCCAGCACCCGGGCCAACCTGGCAGCGATGGTGGAAAGCGCCCAAAAGGCTGGCGCCCAGGTGCTGCTGCTGGGCATGCAGGTGCCGCCCAACTACGGCAGCAAGTACACCACGGACTTTGCCCAGGTCTTCACCAGCCTGGCGCGCGAGAAGAAAACCGCTGTCGTGCCCTTCTTGCTGCACGGCGTGGCCGATGTGCCCAACGCGGAAAAGAACTTCCAGGCCGACCGCATCCACCCATTGGCCAGCGCCCACCCGCAGCTGCTGGCCAATGTCTGGCCCGAGCTGCAAAAGCTGATGAAATAAAAATGCCGCCAGCGCGGTGCTGGCGGCATTTATGCGGCTAGCCCTACCCCTTAGAACAGGTTCTTAGCCAAAGGCTTTTTGCAGCGCTTGCGCCAGATCCTGCTGCAGGTCGTTGGCATCTTCGAGCCCGATCGAAAAGCGCACCACCGTACCCGGCTGCAGCTGGGACTCGCCCAGCGCGCGCATGCTGCTGATCTTGTAGGGCACCACCAGACTGATCGGGCCGCCCCAGCTGTAGGCCAACTTGAACAGGCGCAGGCTCTCGCAGAACAGGTCGATCTGCTGCTGGCTGTAGCGCGGATCGATCACCACGCTAAAGAGTCCTGCGGCTGCGCCCTGCTTGCCCGCCACGCTGCCCGCGCCACAGAGCTGCTGCCAATGCGCATGGCCGGGCGATCCGGCAAAGGCTGGGTGCAGCAGCTGCACCACGGCGGGCTGCTCGGCCATGAAGGCGGCCAACTGCCGGGCTGCCGCATCTTGCGCGTGGTAGCGCAGCGCCAGGCTGGGCAGGCTGCGCAGCACGGTTTCGATATCGTTCACTCCCACGCCCAGGCCCAGGTGCATATGCGTGGCCTGCACCTTGCGGTGCACGGCTGCATCCCGCGACACGATGGAGCCCATCAGCACATCGCCGCCGCCGCTGGGGTACTTGGTGAGCGAATGCGCCGACACATCCACGCCCAGGCGGTAGCTGCCGTCGCCATCCAGGTCAAAGCAGTTGAAGGCCAGGCCCGCGCCCCAGGTGTTGTCCAGCGCCGTGGCAATGCCTTTTTCCTTGCACAGGCGCACAAGACCCAGCAAATCGGGGAATTCCATGCTGACCGAGCCGGCCGCCTCCAGCCACACCAGGCGGGTGTTGTCCTGGATCAGGCTGGCGCAATGGTCCACCCGCATCGGGTCGTAGTAGCCGATGCTGACGCCAAAGCGCTGCAGCTCGCTCTCGGCAAAGCCCTTGCTCGGGCCATAGACGTTGTCGGGCAGCAGCACATGGTCGCCGCTCTTGAGCAACGCCAGGCCAATCACCGAGATCGATGCCAGGCCGCTGGGCACCAGCACGCAGTGGCTGCCGCCTTCCAAGGTGGCAATGCGCTCTTCCAGAATGTAGGTGGTGGGCGTGCCGTGCAGGCCGTAGGTGAAGGCGCTCTTGTCCTTCCAGTCCCAGCTGCGCATTGCCGCCACGTTGGGAAAGAACACGCTCGATGCCTTGAACACGCCGGGCTGCGGCGCTGCAAAGGGCGCATCGGCGGTGTAGGGGTGGTGGATGATGCCGGTGATCGGTGCCTGGTGTTTGGGGGTGGAGCTCATAGCAAAAAAAGTCGGTCAGAAAACGGAACAGCTGCGGGCTATTGTGCAGCAGATAGGCTCAGCGCCAAGCCGCCGCCACCAAGCCCAGCGCTGCGGCCTCGGCACCCGCATCAAAGAAGCGGCTGGCCTGCAGCAGTGCCGCGCTGTTTTGCAGCGGCAGCCAGTCACCGCCTGCGCAGCGCTGCCAAGCCAGCGGCCCGGCGCCGCCTGCCGCTGTAGCGACTGCTGCCAGCCAGGCCTCCAGTCCCTGCGCAGGTGCCGGCCACCAGCGGGCTTGCTCGCCCAGGCTGACCAGCACAGGAAGCGCTGGCGCTGATGCGCTTGGCATCACAACGGGCGCATCCAGCGCCGCCAAGGCATCGCGTGCCCAGGCGCGCAGCCCTGCGCGGTAGCCCTTGTCGGGGAACTGCGCCGCCCATTGCTGGCGGTCCGCATCCATCGCAGCATCGACCGCGCTGGTGCCCAGCGCAGCGGCAATGCCCAGCGCCGGTTTGCGCGCCAATTGCTCCAGCCAGAGGCGGTAGTCGGCGCTCGGCGCTGCGGCATTCGGCGGGTTGATCAGCCATAGCCCCTGCACCGGCTTGCCCAGCGCAGCCTGCTGTGCCACCAACGCCTGGGCCAGGCGCGCGGCATCGCCATGGGCAACGACGACCAGGCCCTGTTCGCCCTCCAGATGCAACTGGTAGACAAGGTCTTGCAGCATCGCCAGTTGCTGGGCATCGCCCAGGCGATTGTCCTTTTTGGGCTTGTCGCTGCGCCCCAGGCCCAGCCAATCGGGTGCCACCACGCGGTCACCGCGCGCGGCCAGGCCAGCGGCCAGTTCGCGAAACAGCCCTTGCTGCGCCGGCAGGCCGGGCAGCAGCAGCCATTGCCGGGCAGCGGCGGCTGGCGGTGGGTTTTGGCCCGCGCTGTCTTTGGTATGCAGGCGCAGGCCGCCCAAAGCCGGCCACTCGCTGTAAAAGCAGCTGGGGCAGGCGCAGTCCAATGCGGGCGCAAACAGCGCATCGGGCGTGCGCAGTGCGTCGTCACGCAGCGGGTGGCTGGCCAGCGCCTGCTGCTTTTGCTGCACGCGGCGCTTGCCAAAAAATTCGGTGAGCAGGGCTGCAGCCTCGTGCGCCAGCACACCCGCGGTCACCGCCGTGTGGTGGTTCAGTGCAGCCTGCGCAAACAGGTCCAGCACCGATCCCCCGGCACCGGTACGCGGCTCGGCAGCGCCCCAGACCACGCGGTCCAGGCGCGCATGCAAGATGGCGCCGGCGCACATCGCGCAAGGCTCCAAAGTGACATACAAGGCACAGCCATCGAGCCGGTAATTGCCCAGGCGCTTGGCCGCATCGCGCAGGGCCTCGATCTCGGCATGGGCACTGGGGTCGTGTGTGCCAATCGGGTGGTTAAAGCCCCAGCCGACGATCTGGCCGTCACGCACCACCACGGCACCCACGGGCACTTCGCCAGCGTCAGCCGCAGCGCGTGCCTGCTCCAGCGCAGCGCGCATCCAGTGGCCGTCACCAGGCTGGGGGGGCAATTGACCACCGGTGCTGGAGGGGACGAGGCTGTCAGCCATCGCCGTCACTCTTCGGCTTGTTTCAGGCGCTGCGCATCCTGCTGCACCGCCTGGTTCAACTGGTCCTGCACCTGCTGCTGGATCTGCCGGCTTTGTGCATTCACATCTTTGCTGGTGTCAATCTGCGGCACGCGCACGCCTTCGACGGCGGCGGGCGCGGGCGCCTTCGTCACGCCCATGTTCTGCTTCATCAGCAGCGCCGCAATCGCCATCACCACCAGTAAGCCTGCCAAACCCAATACCGCACGCATAGCATCCTCCCTCCATACCGTATGCGGTCTGATTATCGCGCGGCATCGCAGCCAGTGGCAGGCAAGCCCTGGTTGGCCTGCCACAGCTGCACAGCCAGCGCCCGGATCTCATCGGCCAGGTGCAGGCGCTGCAGCCAGTGGCGCGGTATGCCCTGCTCGCCCCAAAAAGCGCCCGCGATCTGGCCGGTGATGGCCGCCGTGGTGTCGGCATCGTCGCCCAGATTCGCGGCCTCCAGCACCGCGTCCTCCAAGCAGTCATGCCGGGCAAAGCACCACAGCGCCGCTTCGAGGCTACGCACCACATAGCCCGAACCGTGGATGTCGTCCCGGCTTTTGGCCAGGTAATGGCCCTGTGCAATCTGCTGCAGCTGGGGGCTGGCCAGTGGCAAATCCGACAGCGCCAGCACCTCGTTTTTGGGCCGCCCCTGCAACGCGCGGGCGATGGCGACCGCCAGCAGGCGGCAGGCATCCAGGCACTCGGCCGCGCCATGCGTGGTTTGCGAGCTGAGCGCCGCCTTGTCCTGCAAGCGCTGCGCATCGCCGCAAAAGCGCAGCGCCACAGGTGCTAGCCGCATGATCGAGCCATTGCCAGCGCTGTGCGGGTCGGTGCTGCCAGCCAGAGGATTGCCGGTGAGCAAGAACCTTTGCAAAGCTTCCCGCGTGGCCATGCCAATGTCAAAGCAATGGCCGGTAGCGCTCCAGTAACCCCACTGGTACCAGTTGGCATAGCGCGCCATCTGGTCGGCCGGGTCGCAATCGCCCTTGGTGACCAGGCTCTCGGCCAGGCACAGCGCCATCGAGGTGTCATCGGTCCACTGGCCCGCGCGCAGCGAGAACGGGCCCCCGCCCAGCATGTCCGTCGGCGGCACAAAGCTACCGCGCGGCTGAAACTCGACCGTGGTGCCCACCGCGTCACCGCAGGCCAGCCCCAGCAGTGCGCCTTGAAAACGGTCCTGAGTTGGCGTCATCACTGGCCTCCGGTGGGCAGCTGCGCGCGCGCCAACATGACGAACGCATCTACGCTATCTGCGCGCCGCGCCAACGCAGGCAGTTGGACGTGGTTGGTGTGTTTCATATCAGTTCTCTTGTCTCTGAGCCAGCCACGAGTGCGCAAACGCGGCCAGGCTGGCATGGGTGGAATGCAGTTGTTGCAGTGCCGGTCCGCAGTTGGGGCTGCCATCGGGTTCGCGCAGTACCAGTGCGCCATGGATGCCTTCGGGCAACCCTGCAAAGTTCGGTAGATAGTCATCCACCAAGGCCAGCGGCTTAAGCTGGGCCAGCGCTGCGGCTTTGGGGCTGCCGCCACTGGCATCGCTACCAGTCGCAATCACCCGCCCAATCGGAAAGCCGAGGGCCTGCAGGTTGCCAAGCCGTGCCTGGGCAAAATGGGGCTGCAGAGCAGTCAGGCACACCAGCTCAAAGCCGGCGGCCTCCAGTTGCTGGCATGCCGCGAGCGCACCGGGTACGGCAGGCAGGGCGGACCAGAACTGCGCATCAAAGCCTGCGGGAAACCGGTGCAGCGCCTCGCCGCTCAACCGCTCCACATCCCAGCGGTCTGCCGCCCAGTAGGCATGGGGGTTGCGCAAGTCAGGGTAGCGGCCAAAAGCACGCCGCCAGGCAGTGGCATAGGCCAGGTTGTAGTCGAGCAGCACGCCATCGGCATCCAGCGCCAATACGCGATGGCCGCTCATTCGTCCAGCCTCTGCAGGTAGGTCACGGGCACGGCGTCGGTCAACCAGACACCATTGTCCGAGCAATAGAACACATGGCCATTGGCGACCATGCCCGCCGCATCCACCCGCAGCAAGGCCAGCTTGCCGTGGCGCCGCCCAACTGCGCCAGCCGTCTCGATGCTGGCGGACAGGTGAACATGGTGGCGCTTTTGGCGTTGCAAGCCTTGCGCCAGGATCGCGTCAAGAAAACGGGTTGCCGTGCCGTGGTAGAGCGCATCCGGTGGGGTGCTGGGGACCAATTGCAGCTCGATGGTTACCGAATGCCCCTGGTTGGCACGGATGCGCTTGCCGTCCTCGCTGAAGGCAAAGCGCTGCTTGGCGCAGCTTGCCACCACTGCCTGCAATTGCACCGGGCTCATGGCTTTGCCACTGCGGGCCAGGCAGGCGAGCAGTTCGTCCGTATGCGCCCAGCCGGCCTCGTCAAGCTCAAGGCCAATGGTCTGCGGGCTGTGGCGCAGCACCAGGCTGAGCAGCTTGCTGCGGCGGGTCATGGTGGTGGACTGCTCGCCGACCGGGGTGTCTTTGGTTGGTTGTTCAAAAGTCATCATCTATCCTTTTTGTAGTTATGCATCTATTAGAGTGCAGTCGTCCAGCCTGCACCACACCTTCAGACTGTAAGTTGTATTGAGCAACTTAAATGAGTTGTACAATACAACTCGCTTTCCTATCCGTCAAGGTTTTTCTATGGCCTCCACCGCTGCCAGCCACCAACCCGTTGATTTTGTACGGCCCTATACCACCGTGGATGTGGTGATTTTCAGCGTGGTGGACGGGGCCTTGAAGGTCTTGCTGGTGCAGCGGCCGGTCTCAAGCTCCGAGCCCTTCCCCGGGCGGTGGGCGCTGCCTGGGGGCTTTGTCGACGTAGCGCAGGACAGCGATCTGCAGGCCTGCGCCAACCGCAAGCTGCGCGAGAAGACCAATGTCGCCAGCCCCTACCTGGAGCAGCTGGGCAGCTGGGGCGGGCGCAGCCGGGACCCGCGTGGCTGGTCGGCCACCCATGTCTACTTTGCGTTGATAGCTGCGCAGCCCTTGACCTTGGCCAAGGGCGCTAATGCGGCCGATGTGGCCTGGTTCGAGGTCGATGCCATCTGCGATGGCCCCCCTCTCGCCTTTGACCACAGCGAGATCCTGCGCGCTGCCGCCGAGCGACTGCGCGGCAAGGTCGAGTACACCTCTCTGCCCGCCTTTTTGCTGCCCGAGCCCTTTACCCTGCCCCAGCTCCAACAGGTGTACGAGACAGTGCTGGGACGGCCGGTAGACAAGAGCGGCTTTCGCACCCGCATGCTGGCAGCGCAATTTTTGCAGGAGGCTGGGCATGTCGAGGGGCCCTCCAACCGCCCGGCCATGGGCTACCGCCTGGCCGACCGCAGCGCGCCGGTGGTGTTTCCGCGCACCTTCAGCCCGCGCGGCTGAACCGGGCTGACCCAAGGACTAAACCGGGTCTGCATGGTGCTTGGGCTGGCACTGCAGTCAGCTTATCTCCGAGCGCAGCGGCCCTCCTGCAGCGACCTGAGATAATCCTGCCCCTATGTCCCTCCTGCCCCACCAGCTCGAACTGCTCTCCCCGGCCCGCGATGCCGATATCGGGATTGAAGCGATCAACCATGGCGCCGATGCCGTCTATATCGGAGGGCCGGCCTTTGGCGCGCGCGCCACGGCGGGCAATGACATCCGCGACCTGGAGCGCCTGATCAAACATGCGCACCGCTTTGGCAGCCGCATCTTCATCACGCTCAACACCATCTTGCGCGACGATGAGTTGGAAGGCGCGCGCCAGATGGCCTGGCAGGTCTACGAGGCCGGGGCGGACGCGCTGATCATCCAGGACATGGGCCTGCTGGAGCTGGACCTGCCCCCGATCCAGTTGCATGCCTCGACCCAAAGCGATATCCGCACACCCGAGAAAGCCCGCTTTCTGCAGGATGCCGGCCTGTCGCAGATCGTGGTGGCGCGTGAGCTGGATCTGCAACAGATCGCCGCCGTGCGCGCCGCCACCGACCCGGCCCGCACGACGATTGAGTTCTTTGTGCATGGCGCCTTGTGCGTGGCCTACTCGGGCCAGTGCTACATCACCCACGCCCACACCGGCCGCAGCGCCAACCGGGGCGATTGCAACCAGGCCTGCCGCCTGCCCTATGAGGTGCTGGACGCCCAGGGCCGCATCATTGCGCATGAAAAGCATGTGCTGTCGATGAAGGACAACAACCAGAGCGACAACCTGCGCGCACTGATCGATGCAGGGGTGCGCAGCTTCAAGATCGAGGGGCGCTACAAGGACATGGGCTATGTGAAGAACATTACCGCCCACTACCGCAAGCTGCTCGACGAGATCATCGAAGAGCGCGAGTTTTCCGAGGCGCCACTGGCGCGCTCGTCCTCGGGCCGGACCAACTTCAGCTTCACGCCCGATCCGGACCAGAACTTCAACCGCGAGTTCACCGATTACTTTGTCAACGGCCGCAAGGACGATATTGGCGCCTTTGACACCCCCAAGACCCCGGGCCGCGCGATCGGCTGGGTCACGAAGGTGGGGGAGAACTTTGTCGAGCTCGAAGCCTCCAGCGGCGACACCGTGCTGCACAACGGCGACGGCCTGTGCTACTACGACCTGCAAAAAGAACTGGTTGGCATGCAGATCAACCGCGCCGAGTCCGTAGATGCAAAGAAATCGCTGTGGCGTGTGTTCCCCAAGGACCCGATCGCCGGCTTCAAGGACCTGCGCAAGGGCCTGGAAGTGAACCGCAACCGCGACATGGCCTGGGTGCGCACCCTGGACAAGAAATCCAGCGAGCGCCGCATTGGCCTGTGGGCCCATCTGAGCCAAACCACGGACGGCTTTGCATTGACCTTGACCGATGACGACGGCTTTGTCGGCAGCGCGAGCCTGGTGCAGCCGCACCAAGCCGCCACCGACAGCGAGCGGGCCGAAGCGAGCCTGCGCGACCAGCTGGGCCGCTTTGGCGCCACCATTTTCTCGGTGCACGACATCAGCCTGCAGCTGGACCAGCCCTGGTTCATCCCGGCATCCGCACTGAACCAGCTGCGCCGCGATGCCGTGGCTGCGCTCGAAGCCGCCCGCGAGGCCGGCTTTGTGCGCCTGCCGCGCGCGCTACCGGTGGAGCCACCCGCGCCCTTCCCGGAGGACACGCTGACCTATCTGTCCAATGTGTTCAACCAGAAGGCGCATGACTTCTATGTGAAGCATGGCGTCAAGGTGATCGACGCGGCCTACGAGAGCAAGGAAGAAGAAGGCGAAGTCTCGCTGATGATCACCAAGCACTGCGTGCGCTTCTCGATGAGCCTGTGCCCCAAGCAGGCCAAGGGCGTCATCGGCGTCAAGGGCACCATCAAGGCCGAGCCCCTGCAGCTGATCAATGGCAAGGAAAAGCTGACCCTGCGCTTTGACTGCAAGCCCTGCGAGATGCATGTGGTCGGCAAGATGAAGCGCTCGGTCATCAACCAGCATGCCAAGGAGATGCAGCAGTTCCCAATGCAGTTCTACCGCACCAGGCCTGCGGTGGTGCGTACTTGAGCAGGCCAGCCGCCCGCATCAAGAAAAAAGCTGCAGAAGCCAAGCTCTGCAGCTTTTTTTTCACCAAGGCCCAGGAGCTCAGGTCAATCCTTCGTCCCGGCTGTCCGCAATGGGCAGTCCCTTGATAAAACCGGTCATGTGCTGGCCTCGGCGCTTTCGCGCGACTCCAGTGCACGGTTGATGCCCAGGGCCGCCAAGGTACAGACGGCACCCGACAGCAGATAAAGGCACACAGCGATCAGGCCGAACTTGGCTGACAAGCCCAGCGCCACCAGCGGTGCAAAGGCCGCGCCCACCAGCCAGGCCATGTCGGTAGACAGTGCCGCGCCGGTGTAACGATAGCGCGCCGAGAAGTTGGCCGTGACGGTGCCGGACGACTGGCCGTAGGACAGGCCCAGCAGCACAAAGCCGACGATGATGAAGATATTGTTACCGGTCACGCCACTGGACAGCAGCTTGGGCGTAGCCAGGCTGAACAGCGCAATCAGCACCGCCATCGCGCCCAGGGTATTGCGCCGGCCAAAACTGTCTGCCAGCTTGCCCGAGGCCACAATGGCCAGCGCCGCGCAGAAGGCCCCCAGAATCTGCACCCCCAGCACATGGGTGATGGGCTGGTCCGAATAGAGCGAAATCCAGGACAGCGGAAACACGGTGACCAGGTGGAACAGCGCAAAGCTGGCCAGCGCGGCAAAAGCGCCGATCGCCACATGGCTGCCCTCCTCGTCGATCAGGCGGGTGACGCTGACGGGTTCCAGCTCGCGCTCCTGCATCGCCTGGGTGTAGGTCTGGCCCAGCACCAGTTGCAGCCGGGCAAACAGGGCCACCACGTTCACCGCAAAAGCGACATAGAACGGATAGCGCCAGCCAAAGCTGAGGAACTCGGCCTTCGACAGCGCGCTGTACAAGTAGGCGAACAGGCCGGCAGCCAGCACAAAGCCCAGTGGCGCGCCCAGCTGGCCGATCATCGCGTACCAGCCCCGGCGGTTGCTCGGCGCGTTCATCGCCAGCAGCGACGGCAGCCCATCCCAGGAGCCGCCCAGCGCCAGGCCCTGGGCAAAGCGGAACAGCGCCAGCAGCCAGATGGCGGTGCGGCCCAGTACGTCATACCCGGGTAAAAAGGCGATACCGACCGTGGAAACGCCCAGTAAAAACAGGGCCACTGTCATTTTGGCGGCACGTCCCCAGCGGCGCTGGATAGCCATCGAGATGGCGGTGCCGACCGGTCTGGCGACAAAAGCGATGGAAAACACCGCAAATGACAGCAACGTGCCATTGAGCTGCGAAAAGTTGGGAAAAAGACGCTTGGAAAGACCAAGACCGCCGCTATGCCAAATACGAAAAAATCAAAATACTCTGACGAACGGCCGATAATCACCCCGACCGCGATCTCGCCAGGTGTTACATCTTCTTCAGAATGGGCACGGGGACGGGGATCAGCACCGGGGGTGCCGCCGACAGGAGATGCTGTGTAACCGAGACTACTCATACAAAAGCTCCTTCCTCAAGCTGTTACCGGCCTGCTGAGACCGTACCTTTACCAGGAGCCTAGCTGGGTACTTTCTGAGAGGGCGTAGGACAAAATGTCCAATCGACAGGCCTGCCTCTAGCATTTACATTTGGGGGGATTTTGCAATCCATGTTTATACCTAAGCGCGCTAGCCGTGCCCTTTCGCATGCCTGATCTCAACAAACTTCGCGGGCCCTCACGGCTCGTTGCGGCGTTACTGGTTGCCGCCAGCCTTGCAGGCTGTAATACCGTCGTTCTCAACCCTGCGGGTGACGTGGCGGCGCAGTCCGGCAATCTGGTGATCATCGCCACGTTGCTGATGCTGATCATCATCGTTCCGGTGATCGTGCTGATCCTCTTGTTCGCGTTCAAGTACCGCGAAAGCAATGAGCCCGCCGACTACGATCCCGAGTGGCACCACTCGACGGTGCTGGAGTTGGTGATCTGGTCCGTTCCTCTGCTGATCATCATCGCGCTGGGCGCCCTGACCTGGATCTACACCCACAAGCTCGACCCCTACCGTCCTCTGGACCGCATTGACGCCAACCGCCCACTGGCTGCAGACGTCAAGCCGCTGGAAGTCGAAGTCGTGGCCATGGACTGGAAGTGGCTGTTCATCTACCCCGAGCAAGGCATTGCCACCATCAACGAGCTGGCTGCGCCCGTGGACCGTCCGATCCGCTTCAAGCTGACCGCCACCACCACGATGAACGCCTTCTACGTGCCTGACCTGGCCGGCATGATCTATGCCATGCCATCGATGCAGACGCAGTTGAACGCCGTGATCAACAAGCCTGGCGTGTACAAGGGCATGAGCTCGCACTACAGCGGCTCGGGCTTTGCCGGCATGACCTTCAAGTTCCACGGCCTGAGCAATGGTGACTTCGACGCCTGGGTGCAAAAGGCCAAGACCGAAGGCGCTACCTTGGACCGTGCTGAATACGTGAAGCTGGAAAAGCCCAGCGAGCGCGATCCTGTGCGCCTGTTCAGCACCGTCGACAGCACCCTGTACCACGCCGTGCTCAACCGCTGCGTTGAAGCGGGCAAGATGTGCATGGACGAGATCATGGCCAAGGATGCGATGGCCAACATGAAGGCCCGTGCAGCTGCAGGCAAGAGTGTTTCGCTGATCCCTGAGGACGACGTGTGCACGGTGGCCAACGCCCCTGCCGTGGTCGCCTCCCTGGGCGAGCCAGCGCCTGGCACCCCCGTGGCGCAGTAACCCCATCGAGAATTTTCAAAGAGACTCAATATGTCCGTAGCTACAAACGTAAGCCATGACCCGCTCCTCGGGCGGCTGACATGGAATGACATACCGATGGTGCATGAGCCCATCGTGTTGTGGACCTTCATCGCCGTGGTCCTGGGCGGCCTCGTGGTCGTCGCCGGTATCACCAAGTTCAAGCTTTGGGGTCCGCTGTGGAAGAACTGGATCTGCTCCATCGACCACAAGAACATCGGGATCATGTACATGATCCTGGGCCTGGTCATGTTCCTGCGCGGCTTTGCCGACGCGATCATGATGCGTGGCCAGCAGGCGCTGGCCGCCGGTGAATCGATGGGCTACCTGCCCCCGCACCACTATGACCAGATCTTCACCGCCCACGGCGTGATCATGATCTTCTTCGTGGCCATGCCTTTTGTGACCGGCCTGATGAACTATCTGGTGCCGCTGCAAATCGGTGCGCGTGACGTGGCCTTCCCGTTCCTGAACAACTTCAGCTTCTGGATGACCACCTCCGGCGCCGTGCTGGTGATGGCCTCGCTGTTCGTCGGTGAGTTCTCCACGCTGGGCTGGCTGGCCCTGTCGGGTCTGGGCGAATACCACCCGGGCGTGGGTCTGGATTACTACATCTGGGCGCTGCAGATTGCCGGGGTCGGGACGACCTTGTCCGGTATCAACCTGATTGTGACCATCATCAAGATGCGCGCGCCTGGCATGAACCTGATGAAGATGCCTATCTTCACCTGGACCTCGCTGTGCACCAACGCGCTGATCGTGGCTTCGTTCCCGATCCTGACCGCTGTGCTGGTGCTGATGACCTTGGACCGCTACGTCGGCACCAACTTCTTCACCAACGAGCTGGGCGGCAACCCCATGCTGTATGTGAACCTGATCTGGATCTGGGGCCACCCAGAGGTCTACATCCTGATCCTGCCTGCGTTCGGTGTGTTCTCTGAAATCGTTGCGACCTTCTCGCGCAAGCGCCTGTTCGGCTACACCTCGATGGTGTATGCGACCGTGTGTATCACCATCCTGTCCTGGCTGGTGTGGCTGCACCACTTCTTCACCATGGGGTCCGGTGCCAGCGTGAACTCGTTCTTCGGCATCACGACGATGATCATCTCGATCCCGACCGGCGCCAAGATCTTCAACTGGCTGTTCACGATGTACCGTGGCCGCATCAAGTTCACCGTGCCCATGCTGTGGACCGTGGGCTTCATGCTGACCTTCACCATCGGTGGTATGACCGGTGTGCTGCTGGCCGTGCCGCCTGCTGACTTCGTGCTGCACAACTCGCTGTTCCTGATCGCCCACTTCCACAACGTGATCATTGGTGGCGTCGTGTTTGCCGTGTTCGCCGGTATCAACTACTGGTACCCCAAGGCCTTCGGCTACCGCCTCGACGAGTTCTGGGGCAAGGCATCGTTCTGGTTCTGGTTCTTCGGCTTCTGGGTTGCGTTCACCCCGCTGTACGTGCTGGGTCTGATGGGTGTGACCCGCCGCGTCAACCACTACGAAGACACCTCGCTGCAGATCTATTTCATCATCGCTGCCTTCGGTGCCGTGCTGATCGCGCTGGGTATCGCCTGCTTCTTCATCCAGTTGTTCGTCAGCTACCTCAAGCGCGACCAGCTGCGTGATGTGACCGGTGACTGCTGGAACGGCCGTACCCTGGAATGGGCCACCTCGTCGCCTCCTCCCCAGTACAACTTCGCCTTCACGCCAGCCGTGCATGACAGCGACGCCTGGTGGGACATGAAGAAGCACAGCTACAAGCGCAAGCTCGACGGTTTCGTGGAAATCCACATGCCCAAGAACACCGGCGCCGGCTTCGTGATCTCGATGATCGCCCTGGTCTTCGGCTTCGCGATGATCTGGCACATGTGGTGGATCGCAGGCATCAGCTTTGCCGGCATCGTGTTGGCTTCGATCATCCACACCTTCAACTACAAGCGTGACTACTACATCCCTGCAAGCGAAGTAGCAGCCACCGAAGAAGAACGTACCCAACTGTTGGCCCGCCATGTCTAATCACAACACCCTCGCCGGCGCGACCGGTACCCGTGACTACTTCCTCAAGGAAGAACCGCACGTTGAAAATGGCACCGCTCTGGGCTTCTGGCTCTACCTGATGAGCGACTGCCTGATCTTTGCTGCCCTCTTCGCCACCTATGGCGCGCTGGGCCGCAACTATGCAGGCGGTGCAGGTGGCGCCGAGCTGTTCGACCTGAGCCTGGTGGCCATCAACACCGCCTTGCTGCTGCTGTCGTCCATCACCTTCGGCTTTGCCATGCTGGCCAAGCAAAAGGGCTCGGTCAAGGGCACCGTCGTCTGGCTGATCATCACCATGCTGTTTGGCGCCGGTTTCCTGGGCGTGGAACTGTATGAGTTCCACCACCTGATCCATGTGGGCGCTGGCCCGCAGAGCAGCGCTGCGATGTCGGCCTTCTTTGCACTGGTGGGCACCCACGGTCTGCACGTGACCTTTGGTCTGGTGTGGCTGGTGGTGCTGCTGCTGCAAATCGGCAAGCACGGCCTGACCCGTGAGAACAACCGCCGCCTGATGTGCCTGTCGATGTTCTGGCACTTCTTGGACGTGGTCTGGATCGGCGTCTTCTCCTTCGTATATTTGATGGGAGTGCTGTAAATGAGCGCACAACATAACCACGCAGCACACGGCCACGATGACCACGGGCACGACGATGGCCCACACAGCACGTTCTCGGGCTACATGATCGGCTTTTTCCTGTCGATCATCCTGACGGCCATCCCCTTCGCTGTGGTGATGGGCGATGTGTTTGAGAACCGCACCACCACCGTGGTCGTGATCGCCTTCTTCGCGGTCGTGCAGATCATCGTGCACATGGTCTACTTCCTGCACATGAACGGCAAGATCGAAGGCGGCTGGACCCTGATGTCCACCATCTTCACCATCGTGTTCGTGGCCGTGACCCTGGCCGGTACCTTGTGGGTCATGTACCACATGAACACCAACATGATGCCTGGCCACAACCACAACCCGGCCGCCGTGACCCAGCAGCAACCTGCTGCCAGCGAAGGCCACACCAACCACTAAGCTGTTTTGACCAACGAAACGCAACGGAATGCACAGGGCCAGCCCCGGCATTCCGCACTTTTTCAGGCGATGCTCGCAACCGTGGGCATCGCCTTGTTCTTGGGCTTTTGCGCCTTGGGCACCTGGCAGGTCTACCGCCTGCAGTGGAAGCTCGACCTCATCGAGCGGGTCGAGCGCCGGGTGCACAGCGCGCCCCAACCCGTCCCCGCAGTAGCCAGCTGGCCCCAGCTCGACGCCAAGGCGCTGGAATACCAGCCCAGCCAGCTGCAAGGCCAGTGGCTGACGGACAAGACCGTGCTGACCCAGGCCACCACGGCGCTGGGTTCGGGCTTTTGGGTGCTCACGCCGCTGCAGCGTGCCGATGGCAGCCAGGTGCTGGTCAACCGCGGCTTTGTGCCCGACGCCTTGCGCCGTGACTGGGCAGGCGGCCCGCAGCTGACAGCAGCGACGCCCACGAGCGAGGTCAGCGTGACCGGCTTGCTGCGCGCTACCGAGCCCAAGGGCGGCTTTCTGCGCGACAACGACCCGCAAGCCCAGCGCTGGTTCTCGCGCGATGTGCAGGCCATTGCACAGGCGCAGGGCCTGGCGCAGGTGGCACCGTTCTTCATCGACGAAGGCCTGCCCGATGGCAGCGCCGAGCTGGTGGGCGAGCAAAAGCGCAGCAGCGCCAGCGACCTGCAAGGCCAGCAGTGGCCACGCGCAGGGCTCACGCAGGTTCGCTTTGTCAACAACCACCTGGTCTATGCGCTGACCTGGTATGGCCTGGCCCTGATGGTGGTGGGCGCCACCTGGCTGGTTCTTCGCAAACGCAAGGGCGCGCGTTAGCCACGGTGCAGTTACCGGCGCCCGTCGGCGCCGGTAACACTGGCAGGCGCAAGGCCTGCCGACTGCCGCACATTCCTGCGGCACAGTCCTGCGGCACAATTGCACGGTGCCACTGTCCATCCCCTCCCCGTTTCAGGTCACCCACACCACTGACCGCCAGAACATGCAGCTGCTCATCCAGCTGCGCTGGCTGGCGGTGGTGGGCCAGGTGGTCACCATCTCGCTGGTCCGCTGGGGCTTTGACATCTACCTGCCGCTGTACGAGATGTTTGCCGTGCTGGCCGGCCTGGTCATCACCAACCTGATCTGCGTCTGGTGGCTGCGCTGGCGCCAGCACGACATCTCCTCCAGCGATCTGTTTGTGGCGCTGCTGGCCGATGTGGGGGCGCTCAGCCTGCAGCTCTACCTGAGCGGCGGCGCCAACAACCCCTTCATTACCTTGTTCCTGCTCCAGGTCACCTTGGGGGCGGTGCTGCTCAAGCCGTTCTATGCCTGGGGCATTGTGGTGGTCACCGGCAGCTGCGCGGTGGCGCTGGCCTTTTTCTACCAGCCGCTGCAGATCATGAGCCACCGCAGTGGCGCCATGCATGCGCTGTACCTGCTGGGGCTGCTGATCAGCTTTGGGCTCAATGCGATCTTGCTGGTCTCCTTCATCAACCGCATCATGTCCAACCTGCAGCTGCGCGATGCGCGCCTGGCCGACCTGCGCCAGCGCGCGGCCGAAGAGGAGCACATCGTGCGCATGGGCCTGCTGGCCAGCGGCGCCGCCCATGAGCTGGGCACGCCGCTGTCGACGCTGGCGGTGATTCTGGGCGACTGGCAGCGCATGCCCTCGATCGCGCAAGACAGCGAACTGATGGAGGACCTGCACGAGATGGAGCACCAGGTGCAGCGCTGCAAATCCATCGTCACCGGCGTGCTGCTGTCGGCCGGTGAGACGCGCGGCGACGCGCCGCAGAGCACCACCTTGGTCACCTTCATGGACCGGGTCGCCGCGCAGTGGCAAAGCCACCGCCAGCCCGGCAACTTCGTCTACCGCAAGCAGGTCGCGCGCGATATTCCGATCATCTCGGATACCTCGTTGCAACAGATGATTTTCAATGTGCTGGACAATGCACTAGAGGCCTCACCCGGCTTTGTCCAGCTCGTGGTGGAATGCCCCGCGCAGGACGATGCCCAGCTGGTGCTGCAGGTGACCGACAGCGGCCCGGGTTTCAAGAGCGAGATCCTGGCCCACCTGGGCAAGCCCTACCAGTCCACCAAACAGCGCCCTGGCGGTGGCCTGGGCCTGTTCCTGGTGATGAATGTGGCCCGCTCGCTGGGCGGCCATGTCGAGGCCCGCAACCGCGAACAGCACCTGGGCGGCGGCGCGGCCGTGCGCATCAGCCTGCCGCTGGCCTCCATTGCCCTGGATGACGAACCACACCATGACGCCAACCCAAGAACGCCTCTTACTCCTGGTTGAAGACGATGCCGCCTTTGCCCGCACGCTGCGCCGCTCCTTTGAGCGACGTGGCTACCGCGTGCTCCATGCCAGCAGCGCCGACGAAGTGGCGCAACTCTTGCAGACCGAGCGCCCTCAGTACGCGGTGATGGACTTGAAGCTGGCCGGCCACGCCTCGGGCCTGTCCTGCGTGCAGTTGCTGCATGCGCAAAACCCCGAGGCACTGATTGTGGTGCTGACCGGCTACGCCAGCATTGCCACGGCGGTGGAGGCCATCAAGCTGGGCGCCTGCCACTACCTGGCCAAGCCTTCCAACACCGACGACATCGAGGCGGCCTTCAGCCGGGTCGAAGGCAGCACCGAGGTCGATCTGACCGCCGCCACCACCTCGATCAAGACGCTGGAGTGGGAGAAGATCCACGAGACCCTCGCCGAGACCGGCTTCAACATCTCCGAGACCGCGCGCCGCCTGGGCATGCACCGGCGCACCCTGGCGCGCAAGCTCGACAAGCAGCACGTTCGTTAAGAACCTGCTCAACTGGGCTCAGACAGCGTCCATACAGGCCTGCACCAAGGCCTGCAGCACCGGCGATCGCTGCTTGCCCTGGCGCTGCAGCAGCGAAAACTGGCGCCGCATCGGCGGCAACAGGCTGTGCAGCACGGCCAGCTCGCCGCGCTCGATCCAGGGCTGGGCAATGACGCGTGACAGGCAGCTGATGCCCGCCCCGCGCGCCACCGCCGTGCAAATGGCTTCGGAGCTGCCCAGCACCGCCGCAATCGGCCATTCCCGCAGCTGGGACAGCACGGTAAACTCCACTGCCTCGCGCGTACCCGAGCCCTCTTCACGCAGTAGCCAACGGCAAGCGCCCAGCTGCTGGGCGCTGACAGGGCTGTGGCCGGCAGCGGCCACCAGCGCATGGCCCGGCGCGGCAATCAGCACCAGCTCATCCTCGCGCCAGGGCTGCACCTCCAGCGCCGGCCAGTGGCTCACCCCTTCGATAAAGCCCAGGTCCACACTGGCCTCGCCCACCGCCTCGGCCACCTCGCGCGTATTGCCGATCACCACCTCAAACCGCACCAGCGCATAGCGCTGCATGAAGTCCGTCAGGATGGCCGGCAGCACATGGTTGGCAATCGTGGTGCTGGCCGCCAGCCGCAGCACCACGGGCGCCATCGGCTCGGTCTGCTGCGTGGCCTGCTCCAGCAGCAAGGCCAGCTCCAGCAAGCCTTGCGCTTGCGGCCACAGGCTGCGCCCCAGATCATTGAGCACCAGGCGCTTGCCGCTGCGCGCAAACAGCTGCGCGCCCAGGCCCGCCTCCAGCTGCTGCAAAGCGGCGCTGACCGCTGATTGCGACAGGCCGATGGCCTGGGCCGCAGCGACGGTGCTGCCGCTGTGGGCGATGGCGCAGAAGACCTCCCACTGGCGCAGGCTGAGATGGAGCATATTGATGGCGCACAAGGCGCTTGGGTTGATAAAAAAATATCTACCTATTTTATCGGTAGATATTAACCAAACAATTAGTTATACAGATATAAGAATAATTTCTATAGTGATTCCATATCGCCCGGCAGGCCACCGCTTTTGGCCCTGCCAGGGCCTCTGGAACCGCCCATGTCACTCGCCCCCCTCTCCCTCCCCCAACTGCGCAACGGCCACTGGCTCGATGGCGCCAAACGCCTGGCACCGGGCCTGCTGCTGTGTGCGGCCATTGCCTGGCTGGCCAGCACGCTCGCGGCCCTGCCCTGGTTTGGCAGCCATGGGCTGAGCGCGCTCACGCTGGCCATCGTCATCGGCATGCTGGTGGGAAATACTGTCTACGGCTGGGTGCAGGCGCCGGCGGCTGCGGGGGTGGGCCTGTCCAAGCAGCAGCTGCTGCGCCTGGGCATCATCCTCTATGGCCTGCGCCTGACCTTCCAGGACATCGCCGCCGTCGGCGCCAGCGGCGTGCTGATCGATGCGCTGATGCTCGGCAGCACCTTTGTGCTGGCGCAGTGGCTGGGCCAGCGCTGGCTGGGGCTGGATGCCCGCACCAGCATGCTGGTGGGCGCGGGCAGCGCCATCTGCGGCGCAGCGGCCGTGCTGGCCACCGCCCCGGTGGCCAAGGCGCGCGCCGATGATGTGGCGGTCGCCATCGCCACCGTGGTGGTCTTTGGCACCGTGGGCACCTTTTTGTACCCGGTGCTCTACCAGTGGCTCGCGCCCAGCCTGCAGATGAGCGAGTCCGGCTATGGCCTCTGGGTGGGCTCGACCGTGCATGAGGTGGCGCAGGTGGTCGCTGCTGGCGGCGCCATCAGCAGCAGCGCGGCCGACACCGCCGTGGTCGCCAAGATGGTGCGGGTGATGATGCTGGCCCCGTTTCTGATCGCGCTGTCGCTGTGGCTGGCCAGGCGCCCTGGCAGCGCTGCAGCGGTCCGGCAGCCGGCAGCCGGTGGCGCCGTGCAGGCCCGCCAGATCACCATTCCCTGGTTTGCGTTGGGCTTTGTCGCAGTCGCGGGCATCCATTCGCTGGGCGTCATCCCTGCGCAGGCGCTCGCCATCGGTGTGCAGTGGGACAACGCCTTGCTGACGATGGCGATGGCCGGCCTGGGGCTCACCACCCATGTGCGCGCCGTGCGGGCTGCGGGCATCAAGCCCTTGCTGCTGGCCCTGGTGCTGTTTGTCTGGCTGGTGCTGGGCGGGCTGGCGGTCAATACCTGGCTCTGAGGGGGCTCGGGGCTCTGCGGCCTCATAAGCTCATACCCAAAAAATCGTTGGCCCGGCGCGCAAAACTGCTACAACAACCAACGATTCATTCCGCCAAGCACACAAGGATTCCAACACCATGCGCATCGAGACATTGGCCGTTCACGCAGGCTATTCGCCCGACCCCACTACCAAGGCTGCGGCCGTGCCCATCTACCAAACGGTGGCCTACGCCTTTGACAGCGCGCAGCACGGCGCCGACCTGTTTGACCTGAAGGTGCCGGGCAATATCTACACCCGCATCATGAACCCGACCACCGATGTGCTGGAAAAGCGCGTGACCGCGCTCGAAGGCGGCATTGCCGCGCTGGCGCTGGCCTCGGGCATGGCAGCGATCACCGCAGCTATCCAAACGCTGGCCGAAGCGGGCGACAACATCGTCTCGGCCAGCACCTTGTATGGCGGCACCTACAACCTGTTTGCCCATACCTTTCCGCAGCAGGGCATTGAGGTGCGCTTTGCCGATCCACGCGACCCGGCCAGCTTTGGCGCCTTGATCGACGACAAGACCAAGGCCGTGTTCATCGAGTCCATCGGCAACCCCTTGGGCAATGTGACCGATATCCGCGCGCTCGCCGATGTGGCCCACCGCCATGGTGTGCCGCTGATCGTGGACAACACCGTGCCCTCGCCCTATCTGCTGCGCCCCATCGAGCATGGCGCCGACATCGTCGTCCATTCGCTCACCAAGTACCTGGGCGGCCATGGCACCAGCGTGGGCGGCGCCATCGTCGATAGCGGCAAGTTCCCCTGGGCCGAGCACAAGGCGCGCTTCAAGCGCCTCAATGAACCCGATGTGAGCTACCACGGCGTGGTCTACACCGAAGCGCTGGGCCCTGCGGCCTACATCGGCCGCGCGCGCGTCGTGCCGCTGCGCAATATGGGCGCAGCCATTTCGCCGCAGAACGCCTTCCAGATCCTGCAAGGCATCGAGACCCTGGCGCTGCGCATGGACCGCATCTGCGAGAACACGCAAAAGATTGCCGAGACGCTGCAAAAGCACCCCAAGGTGGCCTGGGTGCGCTATGCGGGCCTACCGGACCACCCGGACCATGCCACCTTGCAAAAGCAGTCGGGCGGCCGCGCCTCGGGCATTCTGTCCTTCAGCCTCAATGCCGCAGACGGCGAAGGGCGCGCCGCCGGTGCCCGCTTTCTGGATGCGCTGCAGCTGTTCACCCGCCTGGTCAATATTGGCGATGCCAAATCGCTGGCGACGCACCCGGCTTCGACCACGCACCGCCAGTTGGACAGCGCAGAGCTGGAGAAAGCCGGCGTGAGCGAAGGCATGGTGCGCCTGTCGGTCGGCATCGAGCATGTCGATGACCTGCTGGCCGATCTGGAGCAGGCGCTGGCCAAGGTCTGAGAGGCCGTCGCACGCAAAAAAAGAGCCGCTTTCAACAAGCGGCTCAAACACAGTGCTCTGTGGCTCCTGGATCACCAGGAGCGGGCATGAGGACCTGTTTAGAAGCGGTAGCCCACACCCACACCCAGCAACCAAGGATCCACCTTAAAAGTGCCCACCTTGGTGCCGGCCGAGCGCACATCGGTCTTGATGTAGACCTTCTTCACGTCGACGTTGATCGACCAGTGCTTGTCCAGCATGTAGTCAAAGCCGATCTGCAGCGCCGGGCCAAAGCTGTTCTTCTTGATCGATGGATCGAGCGCGGCCTCAACAGCCGGTGCAAAGTTCACGTTCGAGAAGCGCGTGTAGTTCACACCAGCGCCCAGGTAGGGCTTGAAGGCGCCCATATTGGTGAAGTGGTACTGCGCGAGCAGGCTGGGCGGCAGGTGCTTGAGCGTGCCGATCTTGGCGCCGTCCGAGCGCAGGTCATGCTTTTGCGGGTAGGTCAGCACCAGCTCCGCCGCGATATTGGGCGTGAAGAAGTAGCTCACATCCACTTCGGGAATCGTCTTGTCATTGATCGACAGGCCCAGGCCGGTGGAGTCCTTGTTGGCGCTGTCCAGATGCACGGCGCGCACACGCACTTGCCAGGGGCTTTGCGCCTCTTGCGCCATCGCCGCGCCCGACGCCATTGCACATACAGCTGCCGCTGCCAACATCATTTTTTTCATCGTCATTGCCCTCGCTGCGATCTTGCTCGCATGGATTGAAAAGTTGCGGAACCGGCCCTTGTCTGCCGTCCATGTTCAGCATCTTCTGCTCATGCGGGCCAGGCTGCCCTGACCCAGATCAACCCGACAAAACAAGCGATGAAAAAAGGCGGCCCGCTGTTGCGATGCCGCCTTCTGCTTCTTGCTGCGCCGCGCCCGAGGGGCGCGGCCAGCAGCCATGCGCTGCTGCTTGCGATCAGCGCCCGCGCAGCTTGTGCCAGGCCTCCACCGCCAGCACCACCAGGCCACCAATGGCTGCACCAACGGCCACATGCACCAGCGTTGGGGCCAGCAGTGCCACCACGCCACCCATCGGGGCTACGGTGCTCTCCAGCCAATGCTCGATCGGGCCCATGCCATGCACCAGCAGGCTGCCGCCCACCATGAACATCGCAGCCGTACCCACAATCGACAGGCCACGCATCAACCAGGGCGTAAACGCAATCAGGCCCCGGCCCAGGGCCTGGGCTGCGGCACTGGTCTTGCGCATCAGCCACATGCCCACATCGTCCATGCGCACAATGCCGGCGACCAGACCATAGACAAACACGGTGATCGCCAGCGCCACAGCGACCAACACCGCAAACTGCTCGGCAATCGGCTTGCTGGCAACAGTGCCCAGCGCAATCGCCATGATCTCGGCCGACAAGATGAAGTCGGTGCGCACCGCGCCGGCCACCTTGGCCTTTTCATAGGCCACCGGGTCCATGTTCTTCTCGTTGGCCGCTTTGACCGATGAAGGGGCTACGCCCATTTGAGCGGCCTGCGCCGACTCCTTGACGGCATCGTGGGTGTGCTGGGGCTTGTGGAACAGGCTCAGCACCTTCTCCACCCCTTCAAAACACAGAAAGGCGCCACCAATCATCAGCAGCGGTGTGATCAGCCAGGGCGCAAAGGCGCTGATCAACAGCGCGGCCGGCACCAGGATGGCCTTGTTCTTCAGCGAGCCCTTGGCCACGGCCCAGACCACCGGCAACTCCCGGTTGGCCTTGACCCCAGTCACCTGCTCGGCGTTCAGCGCCAGGTCGTCGCCCAGCACCCCCGCGGTCTTCTGCACCGCCACCTTGGTCTGCGTGGCCACATCGTCCAGGATGGCCGTGCTCTTGCCCGCAGCCGTCTTGGTCATCAGCGCCACATCGTCAAGCAAGGTCGCAATATCATCGAGCAACATCAACAAACCAGCACCAGCCATTACGCACTCCCAATCCAAATTCGGTGGCAAATCATAGCGATTTCGCGGTGCAATGCCGTGTCAGACCCTATAAAACGGTGATTTCTACGTTTTGTTGGAGCTTGTTCACAAAACTTTATGCAGGCCTTGTCAACAACTTCAGCGCGCGGCCCGTTGTACACCCATCTACACCAGAAAGGTGAAAGGACTGAAATGACTGAAGTGTTTGCTATTTGGCCTGAAGACGAACGTGACCGTAAGCGTGCTCCTGCCCGCTTCTGATACCAGCGCAGCCTGCAAGCGGTTGAGCCAGAACTAAAAACCCGGCACCCGCAGCAATTGCAAGCCCACTGATCTCTCTCACTTAAGCCCCGCTCTGCGGGGCTTTGTTTTGCCTGTAGCAACGCTCCTACAGCGCAAAACGCAGCCAAGCCCTCTGCCACGCCAGCGGAGGGCTTTGATTTTATACGGCCACCATGTGCTCGTACAGAATCAGCGAGCCAATGGCAATCAGCACGACACCACCCACCGCTTCTGCCCAGCGGCCCGTGATATTGCCCAGAATGCGGCCGACCATCACGCCCAGGGTCACCATCGCAAAGGTGGCAAAACCAATGCTGAGCGCAACGACGGTGATGTTCACATCCAGAAAGGCCAGGCCCACGCCTACCGCCATCGCGTCAATACTGGTGGCAAAGCCCGTGGCGACCAGCAGCCAGAAGCCATGGCGCGCGGGCCGGCTCATCTCGGGCTCATCGGCACTTTGGAAGGCACCCAGCACCATGCGGCCGCCCAGCACCAAGAGCAGCACAAAGGCAATCCAGTGGTCCCAGGCCTTCACATAATCGGCCGCGGCATAGCCCAGCGCCCAGCCCACCAGCGGCGTGATGGCTTCGATGACACCAAAGATCAGGCCGGTGCACAGCGCCTCGGACCAACGGGGTTTGACAAGGGCAGAGCCTTTGCCAATCGCGGCAGCAAAGGCATCGGTGGACATGGCAAGCGCCAACAGGGAAATGGAAGCAGCGTTCATCGGAGGTTCTTCTAGGACAGTCGGGCATGAGCACAACGGCACGCCACCACTGCCCGACCGAGGTCGTGCTGGCATGCCGATGGTCTCGCCAACCGAAGAACGGATGTCTGCGCCACAGCATGCGAAATGCCGAGTATGTTGACGCAGACGCTTCCAGCGCGGAAGCAGGCTACTCCCCAAGGGAAGCCGCAGTCTAAACGCTGCGCAGCGCTTAGCAGCACATGGCCCCAACCGCGCCAAGTTCTTTAGGAATGGATCGTATTTCCGTCTTGCTGTTGCGGCCTGGACCCAGCAAAACGCCAACCGCTACAAGCCGAAACATGAGCAAGCTCATGTATTGCAGCTCTCCCTTGGCACCCTCTGACAGAGGCAGCCAAGGCGTCTCCCAAGTAACAGCGTGGCACTTCACCCAGGGTTGCCCCTAGTTCATTTTCAGGTGTTTTGTATACACTTAATGTATGCATATGTGCACACAACGCATAGCCATTGAGGCCTGTCTTGTGCTGCACATGCCATGCATGGACCCGCGCACATGACGAGACAAACCCGGCCGCCAGGCCGCAAATAAGGCGCAGCTGGATGCGCCCGATCCAAGGATGTCAATGACCGATCTTGCAGCAGACCAGAACGCAGGCTTTGCCTTCAACCCCGCACAGCAGCGCCCCGCAGCGGCCGGTGCATTGCCCGCCGGCGTATGCCCATCGCTCTACAACAAAGACCTCGCGCCCACCAAGAAAGACAGCCGCTCCTGGGGTGCCTACAGCCTGTTCACGCTCTGGGCCAATGATGTGCACAGCCTGGGCAACTACGCCTTTGCCATCGGCCTGTTTGCGCTGGGCCTGGGTGGCTGGCAGATTCTGACGGCGCTGATGATGGGCGCTGCCTTGCTGTTTGTGCTGCTGACCTTGTCGGGCTTCATGGGCCCCAAGACGGGCGTGCCTTTTCCGGTGATGAGCCGCATCAGCTTTGGCACCCGGGGTGCGCAGATCCCGGCCTTGATCCGGGGCGGTGTCGCGATTGCCTGGTTCGGCATCCAGACCTACCTGGCCTCCAAGGTGCTCGATGTGCTGTTGATCACCCTCTTCCCCAGCCTGCAGTCGCTGCTGGCGCACCAGGTGCTGGGCCTGCCGGTGCTCGGCTGGATCAGCTTTAGCCTGCTGTGGCTGGTGCAGACGATGATTGCCTGCTGGGGCATGGAGAGCATCCGCAAGTACGAGGCCTTTGCCGGCCCGGTGATTCTGGTGACCTTTATCGCGCTGGCCGGCTGGGTGCTGTACAGCTCGGGCGGCAAGATCCAGTGGACGGCGCCCAAGCCCAGCACCGGTGCGGCGATGTGGGTGCAGATCATGGGCGCAGCCTCGCTGTGGGTCGCCATCTATGGCACCTTTGTGCTCAATTTCTGTGACTTCACCCGGGGCGCCACCTCACGCAGCGCCGTGGTCAAGGGTAACTTCTGGGGCATCCCCATCAACATGCTGATCTTCGGCCTGATCGTCGTCGTGCTGACCGGCGGCCAGTTGGCGATTGACGGCACGCTGATCCTGAGCCCCACCGACATCGTCGAGAAGATCCCCAACAAGCCCTTGCTGGTGCTCGCCAGCCTGTCGCTGCTGATCCTGACCATCGCCGTCAACCTGATGGCCAACTTTGTCGCACCCGCTCTGGCCCTGGCCAACCTGCTGCCGCGCCAGCTCAACTTCCGCCGCGCGGCCCTCGTCAGCGCCATCCTCGGCTTTGTGATCCTGCCCTGGAACCTCTACGACTCACCGCTGGTGATCCTGTATTTCCTGGGCGGTCTGGGCTCGTTCCTCGGCCCACTGTTTGGCATCGTGATGGCCGACTACTGGCTGATCCGCAAGCAGCGCGTGCATGTGCCGGCGCTCTACAGCGATGACCGCAACGGCCCTTACCATTACGAAAACGGCGTCAACCGCCGCGCCATCCAGGCCCTGGTGCCCTCGGCGCTGATTGCGCTGCTGTTCGCCTTTTTGCCGGCGCTCGAGTCGGTGTCGCATTTCTCCTGGTTTATTGCGGCCGGGCTCGGCGGCCTGTTTTACTGGCTGCTGACCCCCAAGGGCCAGCACTATGAAGACCAGGACGGCGAGGCCATTGCCGTGAACCATGCCCAACATTGAGACGGAGTTTTTTGCATGCGCATTCTGATCGTGAACGTCAACACCACCGAGAGCATGACCGAGGCCATCGGCGCCCAGGCGCGCCGGGCGGCCGCACCGGGCACCGAGATCGTCGCCCTCACCCCGCGCTTTGGCGCAGAATCGGTGGAAGGCAATTTTGAGAGCTACCTCTGCGCCGTTGGCGTGATGGATGCGGTGATGCGCTATGACCAGCCCTTTGATGCCGTCATCCAGGCCGGCTACGGCGAGCATGGCCGCGAAGGCCTGCAAGAGCTGCTGGAAGTGCCCGTCGTCGACATCACCGAGGCGGCGGCATCGACTGCCATGTTCCTGGGCCACAAATACGCCGTGGTCACTACGCTGGACCGCGCTGTGCCCTTGATCGAAGACCGGCTCAAGCTGGCCGGGCTGGATGCGCGCTGCGCCTCGGTGCGCGCCAGCGGCATGGCCGTGCTGGAGCTCGAGAGCCAGCCCGAGCGCGCGGTCGACGCTATCGTGCAGCAGGCGGCCAAGGCCGTTGAAGAAGACCATGCCGAGGTCATCTGCCTGGGCTGCGGCGGCATGGCCGAGCTCGAAGACAAGGTGCGCAGCCGCACCGGCGTGCCCGTGGTCGATGGCGTGGCTGCCGCGGTGACGATCGCCGAATCGCTGGTGCGCCTGGGCCTCAAGACCTCCAAGGTGCGCACCTATGCGCCGCCGCGCGCCAAGCGCATCACCGGCTTTCCGCTGCCCGATTCGCTGGGCCGCTAACCGGACTTCTACCCCACTCTGCTTACTCCAACCGCCCTGCACCGCAGGGCTTTTTTCTGGCTGGATGGCTGCCTGGCAGCCTCATTGGCTTGTCTTGAAGCCCTGGGTTGCCGCCCAGGCCGCGACATCATCGCGGCGGATCGCAGCGGCCATCAGCTGCGGGAAGGCATCCGGGGTGCAGGCAAAGGACGGCACCCCCAAGGCGGCGAGCTTGGCGGCCAGCGCCGCATCGTAGGCGGGCGCGCCCTCGTCGCTCAGCGCCAGCAAGGTGATGAACTGCACGCCCGACTCCACCAGCTCATTGGCGCGGCGCAGCAGGCCGGATTCCACCCCCCCCTCGTACAGGTCCGAGATCAGCACCAGGATGGTGTTGCGCGGCTCGCCGATCAGGCTTTGGCAGTAGCCCACCGCACCATTGATATCGGTGCCGCCGCCCAGCTGCACGCCAAACAGCACATCGACCGGGTCGTCGAGCTTGTCGGTCAGGTCCACCACGGCCGTGTCAAACACCACCAGCTTGGTGGCGACGGCAGGCAGGCTGGCCATCACCGCACCAAAGATGCTGGAGTAGACGACCGAGTTGGCCATGGAGCCGCTTTGGTCGATGCACAGAATCACCTCGCGCTGCGGGCGGCGCGCCTTGCGGCCGTAGCCGATCAAGGTCTCGGGAACGATGGTTTGGTACTCGGGCTGCCAGTGGCGCAGGTTGGCGCGTATCGTGCGGTTCCAGTCGATCTCGGCATGGCGCGGGCGGCGGTTGCGCTGGCTGCGGTCCAGCGCGCCGGCCACGGCACTGCGCATCGGCTCTTCGAGCTTTTTCATCAGCTCGTCCACCACCTTGCGCACCACCAGGCGCGCGGTGGCCTTGGTGTTTTGCGGGATGACCGAGCCGAGCGAAATCAGGTTGGCCACCAGGTGCACATCGGGCTGCACGTTCTCCAGCATCTCGGGCTGCAGCAGCAACTCGCGCAGCTGCAGGCGCTCCATCGCGTCGCGCTGCATCACCTGCACCACCTGGCTGGGGAAGTACTTGCGGATATCACCGAGCCAGCGCGACACCGAGGGCGACGAATTGCCCCGGCCGCCCTTGCGCGAACCGAGCTGGCTGTCGCCTTCGTAGAGCGCGGCCAGCGCCTGGTCCATCTCCTGCAGGCGTCCTCCCACGGTACCGCAGCTGGCATCGGCCGGGCTGCCCAGCACCATGCGCCAGCGCTGCAAGCGGGTGGTGGGCTGCAGCGCCTCTGCCTCATCTGGCGGCAGGGTTTGTGCATCGTCTTGCGCCAGGCCTGGCGCGGGATGGGCGGCATGGGTCATCGTCATCACTCCAGGGCTTGGTTAGCAGGCGTGGCGGCAGGCGGAATCTGCGCCAGCAACTCGGGCGGCAGCTCCAGCCCCAGCAGGGTGTTGAGCAGCGGCAGCGCCAGCACAGCGCGCGCCTCGTCCCAGGGGGCATCCTCATCGCCCGCCGCCAAGGCGGCAGCAGGCACGGCAGCACCAGCCACCGGCGCGCGCCGGGCCTTGTCGCCCAGGCTCTGGCGCTCATGCTTGCTGAAGTTGGCAAAACTGCGCCGCACCAGCGGCAAGATCTGCGAAAACTGCACCTCACCTAACCCCGCTAGCCAGGCATCGACGGCACCCCAGATGGCCTCGTCGTGCAGCAGCACCAGCGCCTGCTGGTTCAAAAAGCCATCCAGCCAGGCAGCAACATCGAGCGGCGCAGCACCCAAGGACAGGTTGCGGTTGAACTGCAGCACCACCTCGGCGCTGTCCAGCAGATGCTCATCGAGCAACAATCGGCAGGCCATGCCGCGCAGCAAGGCCGCAGCGGCGTCGCCCATCGCCAGGCTGCGCAGCGCAGCGCGCCAGGCGTCGACAGCGGCCTGGGCTTGCGCATCATTGCCGCGCAGGCGCAGCGCCTCATGCGCGGCCAGCACCTTGCCCTTCATCGCAGCGGCCGCGTCTTCGTCCATCGCCATGCAGGCCACTGGCAGGCCAATGGCGGCGCGCAGCACGAGCGAATCAATGACCGTGGCCAGCAAGGCGGTATCGGTCTGGCGCACGCTGCCATAGCGGTACACATTGGCCAGCGGCGGCAGCGCCTGCAGCAGCTGGGCCACATCGCCGGTGGTGGCCGCGCGCTCGGCCAGGGTGGCAATCAGCGACTCGACCAGCTGCGGCAAGTTCGCCAGCAGCGCGTCGTCAATCGCCTGCGCAATCTCGGGCAAGGGCGTATCGGGCGAGAGGCTGGCGCGCAGCCGCGCGGTGGCGGCCTGCGCCACGGTGGCGCCATGCACGCTGGCCTCGATGATGCGCACGGCCAGCTCGGGCTCCCACTGCATCTGCCAGCTCTCGCGGAAGGTGCCGCGGTTGCGCTGCGCATCGGCCGCGCGCGTGCCCCAGCCAATGCCCAACAAGCGCAGGCGGTGCAGAAAATGGCTGCGCGCCAGGTCGGTCTCCTTGCGCAGATCCAAGGCCAGCAGCTTGCTCGCCGCTTCGGGCTTCATGCGCAGCGATTTTTGCTGCTGCTCAATATCGCGCTGCAGCGGCACCTGCGGTACATCGGCGGGCACGCTGCCCAGCACATGGCCGACGGTGAGCTCGTCATCGATCAGGGTCAGCGGCGCGGTCTCGCCCATGCAGACCACGGTGACGATGGCCTCGTTGATCTCCTGCAGCCCCGGTATCGGCTGGCCACGCATGGCAGCCAGCCCTTCGGCCAAACGCGTGGCTTCGATGATGTGGGCGCTAGAGCAGTCCAGGTCCTTGTCGCGCAGCAGGCGTGCCACGCGGGTGAGCCAGCCTGCGGTGCGCAAGGTGGCGGCATCGCGGGCGCTGCGTGCAGGCATCGAATGGCCTTGCGCCGCCTGCTGTGCCCAGGCCGCATCCGCCCGGTAGCACTGCCACAGATGCTCGTACCAGCCCGGTGACGTGACGCCCGCTCCATAGCCGCTGCGGCTGGCCAGGTTGCGGTAGGTCCAGGGCGCCCAGGTCGCCAGCACCTTGGCCTTGGGCAAACCCTTGAGCACGGCGCTGTCGGCCTTGGCGGTGGTGCTTTGCTGCAGTGCCGGCACATGCCATGCGCCGCAGACCACCGCAATGCGCTGGTAGCCGGCTTTCACCGCCTCACGGATGCACTGGCGCATATGCGCCTCCCGCTGGGCCTCGCGCAGCGCGTAGTGCGGGCCACGCCAGGCCTCGCCGTCGTCGCCCAGCTCGCTGCGCACCGCCGTCATCGCCTCGTTGATGCTGGTAAACAGCGCTTCGTTGTCGCCGCGCTCTTCCACCAGGCGGTTCCACCAGCTCTCGCCATCCTCAAAGCCGGCCGCATGGGCCAGCCAGTCGAGCGGGTCGCGCACCGGCGCTTGCTGACTGGCGGTGGTATCTGTTGCATCGCTGTCCACATCCGTCACCGGGGCCGTGTCGGCACTGGCCTCAGCGGCATCGCCTGGCGCCTCGTCCACTGCTTGCACCGGATCGTCCTCGCCCTCTTCCCCATCCACATCCTGCGCGGGCTCCGGCTTTTTCAACGCCTGGCGCCGCGCCCAGTCCTGGGCCATCGCATGGGTTTGGGGCAGGTCAATAAAGCACGTGGTCACCCCTTGCTCGCTCGCCCATTGCAGCGCCTGCCACTCGGGCGAGAACTCGGCAAAGGGGTAAAACGCGGCCTGGCTGGGCTCGTCTTGCATGTACACCAGCATGGCGACAGGCGGGCGCAGCTCGGCACTGCGCAGCATCGGCAGCAGCGCCTCGCCCTCGGGCGGGCCTTCCACCAGCAGGCAGTCGGGCTGCAGTTGCGCCAGCGCATGCACCAGGCTGCGCGCACAGCCTGGGCCGTGGTGGCGAATGCCAAAGAAATGGACGTTGTCAGCAGAAGTGGCCATGGGCTCGGTCAGCGTTGTCGGGGCAGAAGAAAAACGGCGCCAGCGGCTTAGATTTGCTCGCGGCAGGCGCGGTACAGGTCTTTCCACTCGGAACGTTCTTTGACGACGGTCTCCAGGTATTCCTTCCAGACCACGCTGTCCTGCACCGGGTCCTTGATGACGGCGCCCAAGAGGCCCGAGGCGACATCGTGCGCACGCAGCACGCCATCGCCGAAATGGCCGGCCAGCGCCATGCCGCTGTTGATCACCGAGATCGCTTCGGCGGTCGACAAGGTGGAACTGGGCGACTTGATGCGCACGGTCTTGCCGTCTTCGGTCTGGCCATTGCGCAGCTCGCGGAAGATCTGCACCACGCGGCGCACCTCTTCGAGCGCGGGGGCTTCAGCGGGCAGCTGCAGCGCGCGGCTTTGCTCGCCCACGCGCTTGGTGACGATCTTCACTTCCTCATCCTGCGAGGCAGGCACGGGCAGCACGACCGTGTTGAAGCGGCGCTTCAAGGCGCTGGAGAGCTCGTTGACGCCCTTGTCGCGGTTGTTGGCCGTGGCGATCACCGAGAAGCCGGCGACGGCCTGGAACTCGGACGAGAGCTCGGGCACCGGCAAGGTCTTTTCGGACAGCACGGTGATCAAGGTGTCCTGCACATCGGCGGGGATGCGGGTCAGCTCTTCGATGCGGGCGATCTTGCCCAGCTTCATCGCATGCACCAGCGGGCTGGGGACCAGCGCCTTTTCCGAGGGGCCATGGGCCAGCAGCTGCGCATAGTTCCAGCCGTAGCGCAGTTGCTCTTCGCTGGTGCCGGCCGTGCCCTGGATCAGCATGGTCGAGTCGCCACTCACGGCCGCTGCCAGGTGCTCGGACACCCAGGACTTGGCCGTGCCGGGCACGCCGTACAGCAGCAGTGCGCGGTCGGTGGCGAGCGTCGATACCGCGATCTCCATCAGGCGAGGGCTGCCGATGTACTTGGCGCTCACTTCAAAACCATTGCTCAGCGTGCCGCCCATCAGGTACTGCAGCACGGCCCAGGGCGAGAGCTTCCAGTTGGGCGGACGCGGGCGGTCATCGGCCTTTTGCAGGGCATCTAGTTCTTCGGCAAATTGCTGCTCGGCATGCTGGCGTAGTACTTGGCTCATGGTGTGCTTCCGGTAGAGATCAATAGGTTCGGGGTGGGCGCCATCAGGCGGGCTGGGCCGCTTGCAGCGCCAGGCGCAGATCGACAATGCGGTTGAGTTGGGCGAGCACCTGCTCGTCGTCCCAGGGGCGCAGACGCGAGCGCTCCAGGCGCGCTTGCTGCTCCTCCTTGAGCTTGGCAACTTCGGCCTCGGTAGCACCTTCGGGCACCACCAGCGCGGTAGCGGTGTCGGCAGGTTCCGGCTCGGCGGGCACTGCCGCGCGTGGCGCGCGCCACAGCTGCGCAAAGCGCTCCAGATCGCCCACCTGCAGGCGGCGTGCGCAGGCCAGAATGGCATGGTCGGCCTGCCAGCTGTGCCAGTTGCCCGCAGGCTGGCGCGCCTGCAAGGTGCTGAGCAAGGCCTCCAGCAACCAGCTTGACATCGCAGGCGAGAGCAACTCTGCGCGCCCCATGCCTTCGTCGATGCGGTGGATGGCCTCGATAAAGGCGCTCTTGCCCAGCTTGGCCTGCAGCTGTGCCAGCCACTGGGTTTCGCGCTCTGCGGCGCTCAGCTCGGCCATCAGCAGCGGCAGCACATCGCTGCTGCGCGAGTCGCTCTCCATGCTCTGGATCAGCGGCAGCCAGCGCACATCGCGCTGGGCACGCAGCGCCGCGATCCAGCCCTGGCGCAGTGCGCCCTTCCAGTCGCTGCGCCGGCTCCATTCCCAGAGCTGCTCGGGCGTCTTGCCCAGATGCTGCTGCCAGAAATCGAGGGGCGTGAGCTCCACCAGCTGCTGCAGCCACCAGGCGCGATGGCCTTTGATATAGGCGGGCGGCTGCAGGGTGATGCCGTCGCGCTCCCAGTCCTTGTGGCCCTCCTGGGGTGGCTCGATCTGCCACTCGCCATTGGCATCCTGGCTCAGCATGGCCTGGAGCGCCGCGCCCATGCGCTGGCTGTGCGGGCTGTTGGGCAGGCGTGCCAGCAGGCTGGCGGCCGATTCACGCACGTCCTTGCTGCGGTCACCCAGCAGCTTTTCCAGCAAGGCCTCGTCATCGGCCGACAGGCCGCGCGCCAGGCTCTGCACCATGGGTGCGCGCTCGCGGGCGCTCAGCTCCTTGAGGCTGGCCTCCAGCCGCGCGCGTGCGCCTGCCGGGTCGGTGGCGCGCTGCTGCTGCAGCAAGGCCACACGCTGCTCGAGCGAGCCTTCCTGCCAGATCTGCTCGGCATCGGCCGTCTCTTGCACGCCATGCGCATAGGCCCACTGCGGGTTCTGGGCGGCCAGCCAGCGGCCGCGCTCGCCCAGCACCGGCGTGAGCCATTGGCGCAGCTCCACCGATTGGCGGCCCTGGTGCAAGGCATCGACCAGCAGCGCATAAGGCAGACGCTGGCCGGCTTCATCAAGGCTGGCCAAGGCCAGCGCCAGCAGCTCGGGCGCATTGCCCTGCAGCACCTCGCCCAGCAGCCGCAACAGTGGCTCGCCCTGCGGTGCCGGGCGCGATTCTTGGGCCGGTGGCGGCACCGCAGCGGGGCCGGCCGCCGCTGGCAGTTGCGGCTGCGATGCACCGGGCTGCCAGCCCACGCGCTCCAGCACCGCAGCAACGGCCGTGGCGCGCAGCACTTGCTCGGCCTGGCTGCCCGCCGGCTGCATCAAGGCCGCTTGCAGGGCCTGCTGGCTGGCGGGCGCGCTGCGGTCGATGCCCTGGGTAAAGATGGCTGGCAGCGCCAGCCGCTCGGCGCCCACCAGCGCCGATTGCTGCAAGGCAGCCCAAAGATTTGCATGGCTCACAGCACGTCACCCCGGTTCTGCCAGATGTTGGTCCATGGCGCCTGGCCATCGCTAGCCTGCCAGGCACTGAGCAGGCGCCAACGCCCTTGCTGCTGGCCGCCTTCCCATTCGCCAAACAGCGCCATCGGCGCGCCGCCACCGAGCGCCTGCAATTGCCAGGCCTGGTCATCGGCTAAGGCCAGCGGCACCAGCGCCGGGGCCTCGCCCTGTTGCGGCCAGACCGCATACCACTGGCCAGCGCTGATCTGCAAGCGCCCCTGGCCGCACCACAGCGGCTGCACCGGCTGCAAGGGGTTGGCGGCCATGCGCTGGCTCAGCTGCGCCAAGGCATCGCGCCATGCTGCCTCGCCCAAAGGCGCGCCGGCGCCAGGCGCCAGCAACTCGATATCAGCACCCGCAATCGCGCGCAGAGGCGCCTGGCCGGGGTAGAAATGCAGACTGCCCCGGTAGCTTTGCGCCGGCACCCAGGCGGTCTCAAAACCACGGCCGCCTTGCGCATAATCGAGCAGCCAGGCGATGCGCCCGCTGTGCAGACCTTGCAGCCATACGCGGCGCTCCTGCAGACGGCCTTCGCGCTCGATCTGGCGCAGGCCTACCACCAGCCAGTCATCAGCCAGCGCCTGGCCGCGCGCCTGCACCTCGGCCTTGTCCATGGGCCAGCCCAGCGCGGCCATCACATCGGCGCGGGTCTCGGCGCCGAGGGTATCGCGCCGTGCCACCGCATCGGCCAGCAATTGCCAGTGGCCCAGCTGCACCAGCAGGTCACGCGACCATTGCGGATGGCTGTCCACCAGCTCCCAGGCCTCCTTGATGCGGGCGGCCATGCCGCTGGCCTGCGCATCGACCATGCGCGCGGCCATCGTGTTCCAGTGCTGGCGCGCCTGCTGGTCGCCCGAGAGGTTGGCCAGGCCGTTGCGCAGCATGTCCTGCATCCACAGTTGCAGCTCCTGCATGCCAGCGGCCACCTTGTCCCAGCGCTTGTCGTCGCGCTTGGCCTGCTGCTTGGCCAGCGCCTCGGGATCGGGCGGCGGAGCTGCGGCAATGGCAGCAGCCTTGGCTTCTTTTTTCTCGGCTTTTTCAGCGCGGCTGTCCAGCCAGGCGCTGACCCAGGCAGGCGGCTCGGCATTGTCGGCCACCTGGCCGGCAGCGCGCAGCAGCATCAGCGCCAGGCCATGTTTGCAGGGGAATTTGCGGCTCGGGCAAGAGCACTTGAAGGATGGCCCACTCAGATCGACCTGGGTCTGGTAGGGCTTGGAGCCGCTGCCCTGGCATTCGCCCCAGGCTGCCGTTTCATTGCAGCCCAGGCTGGGCCATTTGCTGGGGTTCTTCAACCCTTGTGCCGCCTTGGTGGAAGAGGCATCCGGTGACAGCGCCACCACCTCGGCTTCGGTTGCTAAGACACGTGACAAACCGCCTCCCCGTCCATTCAATCTGTTAGTAATCCGCTTTATAGATTTATCGCCAGGGATGCTCTGCAAAACCCTCGCCAAGCGGGATGGACGCGGATCGGGATGAAACGCAAGGCGTCTTTTGCAGTCAATAGCAATAGCTATTGACAAGGAAGACAACGCAGCGGATCGCCCGAGTCTGCGTTCAGACCACGGCAGGGAGTTTTGCAGAGGGTCCCTAGCGGCATCGCACGATTGTAGGCAGGGCGCAAGACGAAATGATGCAAGACAGGCCTGCGACCCGCCTGGCGTCTCACTTTTTTACAGATTTGCGGCGTTCCCAGGCCACCATCGTGAGGATGACGATGGCGGCGCTGAGCGAGATATGGCCGCACCAGGTCACCAGGCCCAGCGACCAACCCTTGAGCCCCACGGCTATCGCCAGCGAGGCCAGCAGCGCCAGCCAGCCGGCCAGGCGCAGGCCCCGGGTTTGGCCAGCTGGTAGTTCACGGCCCAACAGGTCGAGCTGGTGGCGGTCCATGGCCAGCGCCAGCAGTGCAAACGCTGGCAGCGACACCAGCTGAATGGCAAGGTGATTCATGGCCGGGCCTCCTGCAGATCGGTGGCAATGGCAGCGTTGGCGGCCACCGCGCTGGCGGCCACCGTATTGACGGCCACCGCATTGGCGGCCACCGCGCCCGTGTCAGCATCTCGGGCGGCAGGCGCTTGCCGTGGCGCTGCCTGGCGCTGCGGCTTGCGCTTGGGTTGGTGGCGCCAGGTGCGCACCGCCAGCCAGGCATGCAGCGCAGCGAGCGCCAGCAAGGTCAGCTCCAGCCCGCTGAACACCCAGTCACCCTCGATCAGGCTGCGCCACAGCGGGCGGTCGGTGGTCAGCACATTGAGGACCGGCAGCAAGGCCAGCGCCGCGCAACCGGCCCAGAGCAGCTCCACCCAGGCGCGCTTGGCAGGCCGCAGCATGGCCCAGACCAGGCTGGCACCCCAGAGGATGAAGAACCAGTGGATCTCCCAGTCACTGCGTTTTTCCATGCCCAGCGGCAGCAGGCGGTTGGCCCAGAGCATGGCGGCCATGCCGATGCTCAGGCCCGCAATCGCAGCAATGTTCAGGCGCTCCACCAGCCAGAAGCCAAAGTAAGGCTTGTCCGGATGGGGCAGCTTGGTGCGGCGCTTGACGGTCCACATCACCAGGCCGGTGCCGACCATGGCCGTGCCTGCCAAGCTGGTGAGAAAGTAGAGCCAGCGCACGGTGGTATCGCCAAAGCGGCCCAGGTGCAAGGCATAGAGCACGCCACGCGTCTCGGCCGCCGCGCCGACCTGGTCCTTGACCTCGAGCAGCTTGCCCGTGCTGCCCTCGAACAGCATGTATTTGGGGCTGATCGACACGCGCTCGAAATCGCCATAGGTGACGATCACGCGCGCCGATGCATCGCCTGCGTTGTTGACGGTGACGCGGCCAATGCGGTCCTCGCCCCAGCGCTGCTGGGCCTGGCGCACCATATCGCCCAAGGGGGCCAGCGGCGCGGCCTCGCCACTGGGTTTGCCGGCGGGGATAAAGGTGCTCAACTCACTTTGCATGGCCTGGCGCTCGGCCTGGGTCTTGAAGGCAGCGCTGCTGGCCCAGGGCATGGTCATCGCCATCAGCGTGACCAGGCCGGTGTAGGTGATCATCGCGTGGAAAGGCAGCCCAAAGACCGACAGCGCATTGTGCGCATCGAGCCAGGAGCGCTGGCCCTTGCCCCAGCGGAAGGTGAAGAAGTCGACAAAGATCTTCTTGTGGGTGATCACGCCGCTGACAATGGCCACCAGCATGAACATGGCGCAAAAACTCGCCAGCCAGCGCGCCCAGAGCACGGGCATGTAGTGGAACTGAAAATGGAAACGGTAGAAGAACTCACCGCCCACGGTCTCGCGGCCGGCCACCTTCTGGCCGGTCTGCGGATCGAACACCGCGCTGCCAAAGCCGCGCTCGCCCTTTTCGGGCTTGGCAATACGCCAGAACGCGCTCACGACGTTGTTGCGCGCATCGGGCATGGCCAGGCTCCACTGGTTGCTGCCAGGGGCCACTTGCTCCAGCACCTGCGCCACACGCGGGGCCACCTCGGCGGCATCGGGCACCACGGCCTGGTGGGCCAGCTCGGGCCGCATCCACTGCGAAATCTCTTCCTTGAAGTAGCTCACCGTGCCGGTGAGAAACATCGCATACAGAATCCAGCCCACCAGCAGCCCGGCCCAGATATGCAGGTCGGACATGGTCTGGCGGATGCCGCGCACGGCTGGCTTGCTCGGTTTGCTATCTTTTTTATCAATGGCAGTCATGCCGGAGTCACTCCATTCCATACCGGCCAGGCGGCCAGCAGCAGCGGTATTGCGGCCAGCAGCAGCCCCACCCAGGCACGGGTGGCCGAACGCACGGCAAACACCCAGATCACCGCGCCGGTGTAGACCAGAAAGCTGGCCATGGTGCCGGCGAGCACCGCCTGGGGTTTGGCCATGGGCAAGGCCAGCACCGCCACGCTGGCCACCGCCGCCAGCGCATAGCCGCCGCCAATGGCGGCAACGATGCGCGAGAGCAGCGGGCCAACCCGGCAGGCCTTGGCCAGCGCGGCGCGCAAGGCGCCGCTCAGCGCCTGGCTGGTCATTTGGCCGGGTTAGGCGTTGCCACGGGGCCAGCCGCCACAGGGGCCACGCCGTCCGGCTTCACATAGGTGACCGAGGTCACGTAGCTCACGCCGTCGTACTTCTCGCCAGCGCGCTCGCCGGGCGTGCGGTCGTTGTGCTTGATCTCGGCCACATACTGGCCTTGCCATGGCAGGTCGAAATGCACCAGGCCTTGGGCATCGGTGTGGCCCTCTTTCATCCAGCCCGATTGGGTGACCAGCGCGACCTGGGTCTTGGCCAGCGGCTGGCCCTTGAACGTGGCCTTGAACTCACCGTCCTTGCCGGTCGGGGTCAGGTCCAGTGCCAGCTTGGGCTTTTGCGCGGCAAAGCCGGTGACCAGGCGTGCAGCGGGGTGGTACCAGTTGGTGACATCCTTGCCATCACGCTTGAACTTGGACAGCGGGTAGTTCGCGTCCTCCGCCACGATGGATTCGCCCGCCTGAACGCTGAAAGGCAGCGCAAAGCCATTGGCGGTCTTGTTGCCGGCAGCGGCCTTCTCTTCGCCCTTGGCATTGATCAGCCTGCCCTGGGGCTTGCCAAAATGGTCCAGCAGACCGGGGGACGCTTCGCGCAGGTTGTCGCCAAACTCGCCAAAGCGCAGCACCACGGCGTTGTCTGCACCGGCGGGCTCGAGCCAGACCTGGTGGGCTTGGGCGGACATGGCCAGCACGGTCAGGCTCAGGGCAGACAGGGATTTCTTCAACATATGCTCTCTCTCCTATTTTGATAAACATGCTGCAGGCGCCTTGTGCGCTCCCGCAGCCCACTCCCCAGAACCGGTGGACGGTCTCTACGCCACTGCGCGGAGACCACCCGCAGGTTCTCAAAAATCAACCGTTGCCGACAGCACCACGGTACGCGGCGCGCTCAAGGTCAGGTAGTTGTTGCCGCTGATCAACCAGACGTTCTTGCCCGTCAGGTTCTCGACATTGGCACGCAGCACCACCGCCTTGCCGCTGACCTGGGTGCGGTAGCGCGCGCCCACGTCAAAGCGGGTCCAGCCCGAGAGCTTGAGGGTGTTGGCATTGCTGGCCCAGGCCGAGCCGGTACGGATCACACGGCCGTTGACCGACAGGCCCTGCGCGCCGGGCACATCCCAGTCGGCACCCAGGTTGGCATTGAGCTTGGGCACGCCGTAGGCATCGTTGCCCTGGTACTGCGCCGCCTTGGTGACCTTGGCGCGGTTGAAGGTGAGGCCCCCCATCAAGCGCAGACCGCGCTGCAGCTCGCCATAGGCGGCCAGCTCCAGGCCCCGGTTGCGCTGCTCACCATCAAAGCTGTAGATGTTGGTGCTCGGGTCGGTCATGCTGTTGGGGCGGCTGATCTGGAACAGGCTGGCCGTCGTCATGAAGCGGCCCCAGTCCACCTTCACGCCCGCTTCGTACTGCTTGGACTTGAACGGAGGAAACACCTCGCCGGCATTGACGGCCGTGTTGGGCGCCGTGGCACCGCGCGAGAGGCCAGCCGTGTAGTTGCCGTAGACGGAGACCTGGTCATTGGCCTTGACCACCAGGCCGACCAGCGGCGTGGTTGCGCTCTTGGCGTAGCGGCTGGTCTGCGCGCCGGTGGCGGTGCTGAAGTTGCGCAGGTCCACCGTCTGGCGGCGCAGGCCCAGCGTCAGCAGCAGGCGGTCATCGGCCAAGGCCAAGGTGTCCGTCACCGCAATGCCGTAGTTGTGCGCCTTGGAGGCCTTGTTGGGCTCGGTGCGCGCGCCTTCGACCGGTGGCAAGGGCGAGGGATTGTAGATGTTCGAGGGCGATGTGGTCAGGCCGGCCACATAGGCGTTGCCGGATTCCTGGCGCAGGTCGGAGGCGCTGACCACCAGCGAGTGCTTGATGCCCGCGGTCGCGAACTTGGCACGCAGCCCGACATCGGCGCTGCTGGTCTCGCTGTAGGAGTCATAGAAGCTGCTGCGCACCGTGAAGTCGCCGGCCGCATTCATCGACGTGGTGGTGGTCGGGAAGATCTGCTGGGCCTTTCCCTTGCGGTAGCCGATGCCGGCAAACGCCGTGACCTGGTCGTTCAGATCGACCTCCAGGCGCGAGGCGATGACCTTGTCGTCCAGCGACAGATCGGTATCGGGGAACCAGTTGCTACGCGAATTAGGTGGCTTGGGCAAGGACGTGAGCGCCGGGTTGAAGCCGATCTGCGGGCGGAAATCTTCCATCTCTTCGCGCTGCGCATAGGCGTCGAGCGACCAGCGCAGGTTGCTGCCCCGGTAGTCCACCGCGATCGCGCCGACGCCCAGCTTCTGGTCGCCACCACGGATGCTGGCCTCGCCACCGCGCGCTGCGCCATTGACGCGCACGCCCCACTCCTTGTTCTCGCCAAAGCGGCGCGAGATATCGACGCTGCTGCCAAACTGCGCGCGGCCCAGGTACTGCAGGCCCACGCGGTTGAGCGGATCATCGCCCGCGCGCTTGGTCTGCACATTGATGGCGCCGCCAATGCTGCCGCCCGGCGGCATGCCGCCCACCATCGCGCCCGGGCCCTTGAGCAGCTCGGCACGCTCCAGAATCTCGGCCGGCACGCGGCTGGCCGAAGTCAGGCCATAGAGGCCGTTGAGGCCGACATCGCCACCGCTGATGCCAAAGCCGCGCACCTGGATGTCTTCGCTAAAGCCCTGCGAGGCGGTGGTCAGGCGCACCGAGGCGTCGTTGGCCAGCACCTCACCCAAGGTGCGTGCCTGCTGGTCGGCCACCGCTTCTGCGGTGTAGGCCACGGTGGAGAAAGGCGTATCCATCACATCCTGGTCGCCAAGCATGCCAATGCGGCTGCCGCGCGCCTGCTTGCCACCGGCATAGGCCTCGGGGCGGTCACCGGCGCGCGTGGCGGGTGCCGTCACCACCACCGGGTTCAAGGCCACTTCACCCGCGGTCTGGCCGTTGTCGATGACCAGGGTCGTGCCTTCGATGCGGGCCACCAGGTTGGTGTTGCGCAGCAGCTGGCGCACGGCATCCTGGGCGCTCATGCTGCCCTTGACGGCGGCGCCGGGGCGCCCTTGCACCAGCGCCGGTGGCGCCATCAATTGCAGGCCGGCCTGGCGGGCCAGTTGGGCCAGCGCGCTGTCGAGCGGCTGGGCGGAAATATCAAAATCAGCGGCCGAGGCCGCGCCGGCCAAGGCGGCAATGGCCAGGGCGATCAGGTGGCGTTTGCAGGGGTGCGACATAGCGTTGGGTACTTTCCTCATGTGGTTCACAAGAGGTAATACGAACGAGACGCAGTTTTCCCTCAACGCCAGCGCAAGTATTTTTAAATGGCCGGTCAGCGGCCCATAGTGCATGCACGCCATCGCTCAACTCTGCGCCTTGCGCCGTGCAATCGTGATGCGGCGCGCAGCGCCCTGGCCTTCTTCGCGCACTACCACCGGCACACTGCGCGGCAGCAGCTGCAGCCAGGCGCGGGCATCGGCAATGCGCACCCGGCCAAAAATCGTCAGGTGTTCTGCATCCGGCGCCACCTGCAGAGGCACGGGGCAGTAACGGGCCAGGCGCTGCACCGCCAGGCCCAGCGGCTCGTGGCGGAAGTCAAGCCAGCCATTGCGCCAGGCCGCCACCTCTTCCGCGCTGCTGTCGCGCCGGGGCGATTGGCCTGGCTGCCAGTCCAGGCTCTGGCTGCCCGTCAGCTCCCAGCCATCGCCGGCATCGGCCAGATCGCCATCGCTGCCGCGCTCTTGCACGCGCACCCGGCCCTCTTCCACGGCTACACGCAGCCCACCCTGGTTATCGAGGGCCACTTCAAACCGGGTGCCCAGCACGGTGATGCGGGCCGGGCCGGCATCGACGATAAAAGGCGCATCGGCATTGCGCGCCACGCTGAAGAAGGCCGCGCCATGGTGCATTTGCACATAGCGGCGGCTGCCGTAGTAACGCACATCCAGGCGGGTCTGCGCATCCAGCGCAATGCTGCTGCCATCGGGCAGGGCCTGGTTCAGCTGGCGGCCGGTAGCGGTGCCCAGCTGGATCTGCCAGGTCACCACCTGGCTTTGGTACAAGCGCCAGGCCAGGCTGCCGCTGGCGCCCAGGCCTGCCACACCGAGCAAGGCAGACAGCGCGCGGCGCCGGCCCTTGCGTGGCAGCGCCTGCACGACGCCATCGCCGCGCCATTCGTGCAGGGCCGCTTCAATCGCATCCATGGCGCGCATGATCTCTCGCTCCACTGTCTTGACCGAGACGCCATGCGCAGCGGCAATCGCCGCCTGCGATTCGCCATCGAGCCGGTCGGCCAGGAACATGCGGCGGCAGCGCTCTGGCAAGGCGGCAATGGCGGCATCGACCGCCACCAGCGCCTCGCGCTGCAGGCTGGCCTCGGCCACATCCTGGCCCAGCGCCTGCACACCGGCGCTGCTGTCATGGAAGCTGCTGTCAAAGCGCTCGGAGCTGCGCGCGGCCCGGCGCAGGTGGTCGATCACCAGATGCTCGGCCACCGTGTACAGATAGGCGCGTGGCGCCGGGTGCTGGCTTTGCGCCATGGGCCCCGCTTCCACCACGCGCAGCCAGGCGTCATGCACGATGTCCTGCGCCGATTGGCGGCTGCCGGTACGGCGTGCCACAAAGGCGATCAGCTCGCGATAGCTATCGCGAAAGGCTTCCAACGGGAGGGCGGACATGGCGGGGACGGGCGAGCAGTAAAGAGGACAAGGCGCGCTAGTATATTACGAATGAGAATAGATCTCATTTGTTATATAAATTCTCTTTGAAAACAGGGTGTTAAATCGCCCGCCCGTGGAGGCGGTTACTGCTGCCAGCGCAAGCATTTCCCGCGATGGAACACGCCATAAAAACGCCCTGTACCGCCAGGTTCAGGGCGTGGGAGCGGGAAAATCAGCTTACAAATCGCGCTTGATCAACGCTCCGCTGAACAAAACCGGCCCGGTCGGACCCGTTTCGCTGGGCACGTAGCTCTGCCGATGGAGCGGGTCTCGCCCCCTTGCAGGATCTGGCTCTTGCGCAGCACCCTGCCCAGGCTGTCACGCTGGTACTGAGTGGTAAAGCCCGGGTCTTGCACTTCACTCAGGTGCCCGACGCTGGCGTTGGACGCTGCAGCGCTGTTGTAGGCAGCGCCTGGAAGATCGTAGAGCAGCACCTGGCGGCCCTCCACCAAGCCGTTGTCTGCACCCTCATCGGGATCGCCAGCGCTGCGATAGGTGTGATCCATAGTGAGAGGGCTGAGACTAGAGTCTTATGAGTCTGCCTGCCCCAGGTCGTTCTCTGGAGAGTTTGGGATGGTCTGCGCTTGGGCTGCGCCCAGCAAGAAGACGAAGGCGCCCAAAGCGAGCAGCGCACGCCAGCTGGGTTTTAAGGTGAAGGGCTGCGGCTTACGCCGGATGAGCGGGTCAATGGTCATGGTATGCGGTTATCTTGGTTAATGGCTGGCCAAACAAGCACTTGATGGTCAGGCAAAATTGGATGGCCGCATCTGAGAACTTCTGGCAACGACCTCGCTTGCCCGTGGGCGGGGCTAGCCACTGCATGTCCCTATCCAGCCAGGTCCCCTCGCGCCTTCAACGCTGCGTTGTACGCCTTCCAGTTTGTTGTTCGATATTTGCGCCGATCCCAGTTCGCCTCACTCAGCATCCGAACCCACTCCAGCTAAGACATTAATTTTTGCAAAAATACCTATTCATATTCGATAGGGCAAGCATGCAAAAATTTTGAAAATCAAACATATGACAATAAGTCTCGCATATTTTTACAAATAATAGACAACTATCGCCTACACATCTCATGCTCTATTGGAGAAATAGATATTATTTTATCAGATGTATTCTTACATTGCGAGCACGATGCCACCAATTCAACGCGATCACCTCTAAAATACGGAGGCACGTAATTAAAATTATAAATCCCATTATCATCAGTGGTGCCAACAATATATGATACCTTGCTATTAGAGTCAATCATTTTAATGGATACTCCCCATTTTTTTGCTGGACCTTCCTCGCCCATTACTCTTACTGTTTGCATAATTGGCCCTGCGTAAGAAGGTAACGCTTGGGTCTCTGAAGGCCCAGATATTTCGATGATGAACTCCTGTCTGTATGCGCAGAATCTATTCCCAGCATCTGTTTTATACGGACCTTGAGCATTTTTTTCGCAGAAAAATCTCTTTTCATGCGAGTATGACCCCGTATTACCAGTTACAGGCTCACAATTCCCATTCGACATATCCTTAGTCCCGACCGTAATTGCCATTTCAAACCCGTACGAAATCAATCCGTTACTATCAGTTCCTGTTATCACAGGACCAACAGGAGCGACCGAAGTAGGCATACAATAGCTATACTTTTCATCGATATAGCGCTCCATATCCCGCGAAACCTCATCAACTGTACCAAATCTTGGCGTTGAATATCTCCAATTATATGTCCCGCCATATATTTCCCACTGACCCTCAGTCGCAGGCCGACAAACTGTTGATAGCGTTTTTCCATCGGATGAAGTGCAATATAAATCAAACCAATAGCCACCATCTGCAAATACGGAGCTCATGCATAACGTATAAAATATATTGAATAAAATTAAATTCAATGAGACTTTAAGGTTTTTTTGAAAATAGAATTTAATATACTGCATTATTGTATTTAATTTTACGCCAATTCGTACGCCCCAAACAGCAATCCTGCCTGTCCATAATTGCCGTTCTCCCAAGCCGTCATCCCGTGGTCAAAGGTCACTTGGCCTGGAACAAGGGCGCGCAGCCATGGCGAGCTTTCGTACAAGCCCAGTCGGTCCGTACCATTGAGCGGATTCCCCCCCACATATCCAAACCGATTCCACCCCCCATCCAGCCCAATCGGATCGGCCTGGATGTACCGGCCACTGGTCTTATCGTAGTAACGGTTGATGTTGAACGCCAGGCCTGACTCATCATCCCACTGCTGGCCGGGGTAGCGCAGGTAGAAGGTGACCTCTGGCCCATAGCTGGGCAGGCTGCCTGCAGCTGCGCTGTCTGTTTTATATAACTGCTTTTAATTAAAATTATTTAGCTGCAAACATTTTATATAGATATTAAAAAAGAAATACATTAAAACTTGCCACTATAGCGATCTAAGCGATTTTAACAATTCCCTCCAACAACTTGAAGACAGCCAGTTCTTCTTTTTCTTTTGCAATATCCAATGCCGTTAATCCATACTCATCAACAATATTAACGTCAGCGCCTGATTTTATTAGAATGACTGCGACTTCTGCGCACCCCCAAGCTGCGGCACACATAAGAGGCGTTATATTTTGCGATGAAAGAGAATCAACATCCGCCCCGTGTAATATTAGATATTGCGCAATACTCGCATGATCATTCAAAGCTGCCTCATGCAAAGGTGACATACAATATTTACCACGAGTATTGACTTCTGCTCCATTTTTCATAAGTCGATCTACTAATGATAAATTTCCTTCTGCCGCAGCCAGCATAAGTGCCGTCTTTCCATTTTCTCTAATTTCATTCACATTTGAAAAATTATCAGCGATTGGCATATTTATTTCCTCCTCTACATTATAAATGCTTCTATGAAATTCAATGCTTGATATATAAATCATCTTATAACATTAAATTGACCTAGCTGTATTTGATTAAGAAGCTGCTGATAACTCTAAAAACTCATCGGATAGGCCGGCGACACTACAAAATGATCAGGCTTACCGGACTGGATACTTTTAAGCCCTTCAGGAAGACTATTTACCGGAAAAGCCCCTCCATATTTTTGAATAAATGAATCCAACGGATCTCTATTCAATGAGATCCCCTGAGGTTTTCCATTCTTCCCTAAAGGGTGTATCAATCCGTCCGCAGCCGCTCTAACATCAACGCCTAATCTTGCAACTAACATGTTGCCACCACGGAACAATTGAGGACTCTTGTCTATACAAGCAAAAGCTCCAGTCTCAATCGCTTCCACAATCCCCGCAGCAACAGGCGTCATCCGAGACGCATACATAGGAATCTGCGCCACCAGCGGGTTGACCACTGCAGGCGATACCAAGGCGCCATTGACACCCGATGCCCAGCAATAAATTCCGTAATGGCGGGCCCAAAGCGGTAGTACAGCATTTGGACTCTGTTGGCAGCCCAGTTGGCGCCATTGATGAGCGCAGGACTCAAGCCCTGCGGATCGACCGCATTCAGCGGATTCCCCCCCCACATACCCAAACCGATTCCACCCCCCATCCAGCCCAATCGGATCGGCCTGGATATACCGGCCACTGGTCTTATCGTAGTAGCGGTTGATGTTGAATGCCAGGCCTGACTCCTCGTCCCACTGCTGGCCGGGGTGACCTCTGGCCCATCGCTGGGCAGGCAGGCTAGCAGCTACTCTGCCGTGTAACACGCACTGCTGGCCTGATGGCGCTGGATGTCGCCTAGTTTGCTATACAGCGTGAACTTGGACTTAGCGACTATCCTGCTCGTGCTGATCTTAAGGATTCTGTCAGACATTTAATACAGATCAGCCGCCTACACCAACTGATGATTTCGGCAAATATAGGTATGGCCACAAATAGAATTTTTACAGCCATACCATTTCACACTTCATTCTAAAATATGATTTCTTATATCTTTATCACCAAGGGTTTTTACATAAAAATCCTCAATCATTTTCAAATCCAATTTAAGAAAATCTATTTCCTCGATCAAATCAGGATTTGAATCTTTGGCCATATCCGATATCAAGTAAAGACGTCGAATTATTGAATGAAATGTGTCACCTTGAATCATAATACCAGGAAATTTACGCTCACTTAAGGAAACCACGGCTAAATTCCCGGATACAGCAAGAATTTCTGCAAAATTACTCATTTCATTTCCTTGGATTAAATGTGATATACGGTAAATTAGGATTAACTGCAGAGTCAAAAAAATCTTGATTACGCCTCTCACCAATTGATCTATGTCCTTCAGGCAGGGAACTACTCATGCTATGAATAGTCCGACGAGGAGTGCCAGGCGGCACAACATAGTCCCAATCTGATAAAGGACCAGCACTTCCGTTCGCTCGGCTCCCAACTACGGAAATCGTTGTATTGGTTCTATCGACTGCATTTTGTATTCTCAGGATTTCTTGCGGAGTTATATTTGATATATATGCACCACCTCCCGCAATGGGGCCATTTCCACTTGTGCATACCCCCGATTGCTGAATTCTAAATAGAGTCGATTGCAATCTTAGTATGTTTGATGCCGTATAGCCCTGACCTTGTCCAGATATATAACTGTATGTATAGCTGGGTTGATATCGTTGAATTTCTCTAGTAAGACTAATCCCTTGAATGTTAAGCAGCGTCTGCCCATAACTCACTGGAGGCAATGGTGTTCGCGTTGCCTGCAGACCCTCCGGATCCACCGCATTGAGCGGATTCCCCCCCACATACCCAAACCGATTCCATCCCCCATCCAGCCCAATCGGATCGGCCTGGATGTACCGGCCACTGGTCTTATCGTAGTAGCGGTTGATGTTGAACGCCAGGCCTGACTCCTCGTCCCACTGCTGGCCGGGGTATCGCAGATCGAAGGTGACCTCTGGCCCGTAGCTGGGTAGGCTGCCCGCTGCTGCGCTGCCCGGCTGCACATAGCCTTGGGCTGCCGTGGTGGGGCTCACCTCGCCAAACCCGGTCAGCAGCCACTGCCAGGCGACCTGGCCTTGGGCGTTGGTCAGGCGCCTGGGGGTGCTCAGGTGGTCGGTGTGGATGGCGTAGAGCTGGCCGTTGATCTGCGCGGCAATGGGCACGAGGCCTTGGGCGGTGGGCAGGTAGAGGATTTCTGTGCTGTCCATCTCGCCTGCGGGCGCGGCCGAGCTTGCACTGCGCTGGTTGCTGTAGGTGCCCAGCAGTTGCGCGCTGTCGGCGTCGCTGTAGAGCGTGTGTTCGGTGCGTGGGGCGCTGGTGCTTTGCCGGGTGTCAGTTTTAAGGAGGCGCTGGCTGGCACTGTTATAGAGGTAGCTGACGGCTTGGGGCGCGGTGGCAGCTGGGCTGCTGGTGACTTTGGCGACGCGCCCTTGGCGGTTGTAGTGCAGGTAGTGGGCGCTGGGGCCAGTGGCGCTGGTGAGCGCGCCACTGGCGTCGTACTGGTAGGCGACGGTGCTGCCGGTGGCGCCCGGGTTGGTGATGCTGCTCACACTGGCGAGCAGGTTGCTGCCGGCACCCAGGCTGTAGCTGCGGGTGGTGGTGGCGGCGCTGCCCGCAGCTGGCGTACGGGTGATGGAGGCGCTCAGGCGGTTGCCGTTGGCGTCATACGCATAGCCCATGGAGGTATAGCCTGCCGTATCTAAGAGGCCAGTGGCGATGGTGCCCACCTTGGGCCACAAGACGGCAGGGCTTGCCTTGAGGCTGTGCGCGCTGGCGGTCAGGCGCCCTGCTGCATCGTAGGTGTAGGCGGTGGCAATGCGTGCGGGCTGGGCGGTGGTGGTGGCGGGGCCGCCCGCGCTGTCAGCGCCTGGAACCATCTGGCTTTGTTCAATGGCAGATATCCGGCCTGCGGCGTTCCAGGTGAGGTCCAGGATGCTGGTGTGGGTGAGCTGGCCTGCGGTGTTGTAGCTGCGCGCCTCGGCCAAGGCGGTGCTGCTGCCGGGGGCGCTGGCAATGCCCTGCCAGCTCCAGCCGGTGGGCATGCCCAGGGGGCTCCAGGCGAGGTGGGTGACGAGGGGCGCGCCATCCCACATGAGGCCGGTGATGAGGCCGGTGCTGTCGTACTGGTAGCTCAGCTGCTTGCCGCTGGGGTAAGTGATGGTCTGCACACTGCCTGCGCCGCCTTGGCCCGCTGGCACGTAGCTGTAGCCGATGGAGCGGGTCTCGCCCCCTTGCAGGATCTGGCTCTTGCGCAGCACCCGGCCCAGGCTGTCACGCTGGTACTGGGTGGTGACGCCGGGGTCTTGCACTTCGCTCAGGTGCCCGACGCTGGCGTTGGGCGCTGCAGCGCTGTTGTAGGCGGCGCCTGGCAGGTCGTAGCGCAGCACAGAGGCGCTGCCGTTGTCGTAGTTGAGCTGGGTAATGCGGGCCAGGGCATCGCGCTCCACACCAATGGTGCGGCCAGTGGCGTCGGTGATGGATGCCAACAGGCCCCGCACGTCGTAGCTGGCAGCTGCGCTGCCCGCATCGGGGCTGGTCTCGTCCTTGGCATTGCCCAGCGCGTCGCGCGTGTAGTTGGTGGCCACGCCCTTGAAGTCTTTGGCCTGGGTGATGGCATCCAGCTGGTTGTAGCTGAGGGTGGCGGATTTGCTCAGCGGGTTCGTGATTTGTGTGACCCGCTTGAGGTCATCAATGCCGTAGGTAGTGGTTTGGTTCAGCGCGTTGGCCTGGCTGGTCAGGCTCAGGCGCATGTCGTACTTGAAGCTGGTACTCTGGCTCGTACCAACTGTTTCTGTTGCCACCTTGTTAACTGCATTGATTGTGCGCTGCAACTCGAACGCTAATTGGGCAGCGTTGTCTTTGATGGTCTCGCCAGTGCGATTGCCGGCGTTGTCCAGCACATAGTCACCGCGGTTGCCCCGGTTGTCGCTCCAGCCCGTCATGCGGTGCGCTGCATTGTACTCGTAGGTTACTTGGTAACCAGATGGCTGTGTGACGGATTCAAGCAGGCCCGTGGGGTAGTAGGCCATGGTGGTGGCGAGCACGCCACGCCTTGAGGTCTGCAGGCGCCCCTGGGTATCATAGGTGTACTGCTGTACCAGACCATCAGGCGTGGTCACACGGGTCAGGCGCCCTGCGCCGTCATGCGTGTAGCTGGTCACTTTGCCTCGCGGGTCAATGGCCGTGTTCATGAACCCTGCAGCGTTATAGGTGTAGCTGCTGGTCTGGTCGGCCTCGTCGGTATGGCTGGTGATCTGGTTTTGGGCGTCGTAAGTCCAGCTCTGGGTGCGCGTTGTGGAGGGAGAGGCAGTGCTGTCGGTGATGGTCTCTGTCAGCAGATTTCCATGGCTGTCGTAGCCATAGTCTCTGACCAACCCGTGCGAGGAAATCCTGATTGGCTTGCGCAGCGTCGCATGCCATTCCGTAGTAGTACGCTGAGCTTTGCCTAACTGGACATCGCTCATAGAATATGCAGTGGTGCAACCTGTCCAATACGAAGTGCCTTCAATGCGAATCGTCTCTAGCGTTGTTCCTGGCGCATACCAGATGCAAGTCTTTGATCCATTACCTATATATTCTTGCGCTGATATAAGGTTACCGGAGCTGTCGTAGGTCAATCGATCATCGGTAGGCCAGGTATTCCGTGTGGTCTGAAGTCGATCCCCTTTTAATTCGCTATAGCGGGTATTCTCACCGCCACCTGGAAATTTGATAGTTGTAACCCGGTAATCGAAAGTGGAATATATATTATAGTTGTACGCAAAATTGCTTTGCTGACCAATGGTGCTGGAAGTGACCTTTCCTTTAGTGTACTGATAGGTTTTGAAGGTCTGGCTATCACCGCCTTTAATACGGGTGAGCAAATACGGATCTATTGCATCTTCATAGGCATAGGTTACAGTGGGAGGCAATGAGCCTTCTGCCACTGTTTCCACAAGATCCCATGACGTATATGTGTAGTGGATTTTAGAAAGATCAGGCTTGGTCAGGTTGGTGAGCAAGCCAGTGGTGGCATCATACTGCATGAGCAAGCGCCTGCCTGACCAATGCACGACGCTCTCCAGTCGCCCACTGATGTCATATGTGAGCGAGAAGTTAACGACACCATTGATCTTGATTTGGCTGAGCTGCAGGCTGCTATTGAAGAGTTCTTCTTTGCCAGAACCGTCACGGTAAACAAAGCCGGAACTATTAGTCACCAGTGTGTCGGTGCGGGTAGTGCGTTGGTGGATTGACTTTCCGTTATTATCAAAATAAAGCCATTCCCCATTGGCAAGCCGTAGCGACGCAGAGACAAGGCCAGCGCTGAATATCCGCAACTCGCGCTGCCAGTTATTTCTCCATACATCTTTGGCTGTTCCAGCATCAGGTTGCGACGTGACCACATCTCGAAAATAGCCTTGGCTTCTGTAATGGCGAATGTAATCCAGGCCATGGGGGTCAGAGTAGTCAGTCTCATCGAGAACTTTCTCTCCAGTCTCAGCATAGATAGGATTGCCTGCAGTGCATATTTCTGCTTGCGGCTGAAAGCATTCAGTACTGCCGCTGGGTAAATTTCTTGTATAAAACCCTGCTGGGCAAGCTAAATTTCTTCTGCGTGTTACTGTAAATACTCCTATATCTTGATTACACGTGGTTGGCGTTGACCCAATGCGGATTTTCACTCTCCGCGCCTGAAGAACGGGAACATTGTTTTTAATTTGCGTAACACCACCACAAACAACATCATCAGTATTTGGAAATCCGTATCCAGTATCACTATCTAGTGAAGCTGCTGGGCAAGAGCTATTGGAACCTAGCTGGCCATATGAAATCAATTGAGAAATAATTGGCGCATCTTCTTTTAAACTGGTGGGATTATCATTTCTATAAACATTTGAAAGACCAGAGCACCCACAAAGCTTAGTTCCAGTCGGAGTACCACCAGCTGCCTGGCACATTCTTGCACTATGTGCGCAACTATTAAATGACTCAGAAGCCCAGTCACAGACTTGATAGCTCCAACCATCTTCATCAGAGTCATTCGGATTGCCTGTTGCTGGATATAGACGCGGCTGAGAACATAAAGAAAGTCCACCATCCTCCGCACAGTCTTCCTTCTTACAATATGCATATGGATCAGATGCAATTCCAGTCGAGCCAGGCCCACCCTCCCATTTGCATTGGCCTGAGAGCGCAAATGCCTGCAGACTGCACATCCACAATAAAAGAGTGAGCCCCAAACGCAGGGAGATTTTCTTAAAATACTGCATCCCATTATCCTTTATAGTCTTGCGATATGATAGCTGGTCTGCTTTGAACAACTTGCAAGCCCTTAGTTTGCTTTATTGGGCAACGAGTCGCGTAGACACCAAAATCATAAAGATTATTTGATCCAACCCGGATAATCCCGTCCTTAAGGATTTTTTGTTGTGCTTCGCGCATAGCAAAGTGATAAAGAGTTTGTGAAACCTTATAACAGGCAGCTATTCCTGCCAATGTTTCAACGCAAACTCCTGAAACCACCGGAGCCATTAATGCTCCTATAACTATAGAAGCACCAATACTTCTAAAACCCTCTCCTCGAGTTACGGCCTCATCGAGTGTCATACCCTTCTTAACACTTTCGAGCGTGGTGAGTTCAAAAAATAATAGCCCTTCTGGGTCAATATGGGAGAGCGGATCCCCCCACATACCCAAACCGATTCCAGCCCCTATCCGATCGACCTAGATGTACCGGCCACTGGTCTTATCGTGGTAGCGGTTGATGTTGAACGCCAGGCCTGACTCCTCATCCCACTGCTGACCGGGGTAGCGCAGGTCAAAGGTGACCTCTGGCCCGTAGCTGGGCAGGCTGCCCGCTGCTGCGCTGTCGGGCTGCACATAGCCTTGGACTGCCGTGGTGGGGCTCACCTCTCCAAACCCGGTCAGCAGCCACTGCCAGGCGACCTGGCCTTGTTGGTTGGTCAGGCGCCTGGGGGTGCTCAGGTGGTCGGTGTGGATGGCGTAGAGCTGGCCGTTGATCTGCGCGGCGATGGGCACCAGGCCCTGGTGGCATTTAGCTCTTAAATATCCAATGCGCCTGAAGTTTTATATTTCAAATAATATACCATATTTGTTATCGCTCATCAAAACATGATCCACACCAAAATCCTGCACAAGATCGACATGAAAAATTTTTTGCTCGAAATCTTTTTTGTATTCAGTTTTTAATAAAATATCGACATATTTATTCATCAAATCAAATGAGAATCTAGGGTCTTTTTCGAACTCTCTAAAGATAAGTGTATTCTGAATTTCACATTCATGATCCATATAATATCTCAGACCAATAAAAATGCCATCTGTAGATTCCAAATAATCATAAAAATACCCACCCAAACTTAATGAATCATTTTTTTTCCAGGAAGATTTTTCTTTTGTCGGGGTATTGATTGGGAAGATAAAATATTTCATTATTTCAATCGATTTAATATTTCCAACCTCAGTTGCTGCAACTGTGCTGCCGCTGTATTTCCTGTTCGCTCATATTGGCTTATAGCTCTTATGGCAATTTCTCTATATGCATTGATGGCTTGATTGGTTAGCCCTTCGGGGCGAATTATATTCGCCAGTGCACTGTTTGCACCTGCAACTCCACTACCAAATAGCTGGCGTAAAAGCTGGGTTTGCTCCGGCCCAATCAAGGCCTTAAGTTCTTCCTTCGTTAACGTCCCCAATGCTGGACCCACATTTCCTATAGATGCAGGACCAAGGCAAAGGCCTGGGCCTCCCGGGACAAATGGACGAAGACATCCACTGTCATCAATCGGATTTTTGGGGAATAGCGGCTGACATATTTCTCCAGTATCAATAGCACCACCACCGCCGGGAACAAATCCAGCCAATCCCAGCGGATCCACCGCATTGAGCGGATTCCCCCCCACATACCCAAACCGATTCCATCCCCCATCCAGCCCAATCGGATCGGCCTGGATGTACCGGCCACTGGTCTTATCGTAGTAGCGGTTGATGTTGAACGCCAGGCCTGACTCCTCGTCCCACTGCTGGCCGGGGTATCGCAGATCGAAGGTGACCTCTGGCCCGTAGCTGGGTAGGCTGCCCGCTGCTGCGCTGCCCGGCTGCACATAGCCTTGGGCTGCCGTGGTGGGGCTCACCTCGCCAAACCCGGTCAGCAGCCACTGCCAGGCGACCTGGCCTTGGGCGTTGGTCAGGCGCCTGGGGGTGCTCAGGTGGTCGGTGTGGATGGCGTAGAGCTGGCCGTTGATCTGCGCGGCAATGGGCACGAGGCCTTGGGCGGTGGGCAGGTAGAGGATTTCTGTGCTGTCCATCTCGCCTGCGGGCGCGGCCGAGCTTGCACTGCGCTGGTTGCTGTAGGTGCCCAGCAGTTGCGCGCTGTCGGCGTCGCTGTAGAGCGTGTGTTCGGTGCGTGGGGCGCTGGTGCTTTGCCGGGTGTCAGTTTTAAGGAGGCGCTGGCTGGCACTGTTATAGAGGTAGCTGACGGCTTGGGGCGCGGTGGCAGCTGGGCTGCTGGTGACTTTGGCGACGCGCCCTTGGCGGTTGTAGTGCAGGTAGTGGGCGCTGGGGCCAGTGGCGCTGGTGAGCGCGCCACTGGCGTCGTACTGGTAGGCGACGGTGCTGCCGGTGGCGCCCGGGTTGGTGATGCTGCTCACACTGGCGAGCAGGTTGCTGCCGGCACCCAGGCTGTAGCTGCGGGTGGTGGTGGCGGCGCTGCCCGCAGCTGGCGTACGGGTGATGGAGGCGCTCAGGCGGTTGCCGTTGGCGTCATACGCATAGCCCATGGAGGTATAGCCTGCCGTATCTAAGAGGCCAGTGGCGATGGTGCCCACCTTGGGCCACAAGACGGCAGGGCTTGCCTTGAGGCTGTGCGCGCTGGCGGTCAGGCGCCCTGCTGCATCGTAGGTGTAGGCGGTGGCAATGCGTGCGGGCTGGGCGGTGGTGGTGGCGGGGCCGCCCGCGCTGTCAGCGCCTGGAACCATCTGGCTTTGTTCAATGGCAGATATCCGGCCTGCGGCGTTCCAGGTGAGGTCCAGGATGCTGGTGTGGGTGAGCTGGCCTGCGGTGTTGTAGCTGCGCGCCTCGGCCAAGGCGGTGCTGCTGCCGGGGGCGCTGGCAATGCCCTGCCAGCTCCAGCCGGTGGGCATGCCCAGGGGGCTCCAGGCGAGGTGGGTGACGAGGGGCGCGCCATCCCACATGAGGCCGGTGATGAGGCCGGTGCTGTCGTACTGGTAGCTCAGCTGCTTGCCGCTGGGGTAAGTGATGGTCTGCACACTGCCTGCGCCGCCTTGGCCCGCTGGCACGTAGCTGTAGCCGATGGAGCGGGTCTCGCCCCCTTGCAGGATCTGGCTCTTGCGCAGCACCCGGCCCAGGCTGTCACGCTGGTACTGGGTGGTGACGCCGGGGTCTTGCACTTCGCTCAGGTGCCCGACGCTGGCGTTGGGCGCTGCAGCGCTGTTGTAGGCGGCGCCTGGCAGGTCGTAGCGCAGCACAGAGGCGCTGCCGTTGTCGTAGTTGAGCTGGGTAATGCGGGCCAGGGCATCGCGCTCCACACCAATGGTGCGGCCAGTGGCGTCGGTGATGGATGCCAACAGGCCCCGCACGTCGTAGCTGGCAGCTGCGCTGCCCGCATCGGGGCTGGTCTCGTCCTTGGCATTGCCCAGCGCGTCGCGCGTGTAGTTGGTGGCCACGCCCTTGAAGTCTTTGGCCTGGGCGATGGCATCCAGCTGGTTGTAGCTGAGGGTGGCGGATTTGCTCAGCGGGTCGGTGACCTGGGTCAGGCGCCGCAGGCCGTCAACGGCCAAGGTGGTGGTCTGGCTCAGGCCATTGCGGGCGGTGGCCAGGTCCCCGTTGGCGTCATAGGTCAGTGTGGTGCTCTGGTTGCCGCCTACCGTCTCAGAGCCGATGCGGTTGAGGTTGTTGATGGAGCGCTGCACCTGCCAAGCTACATTGGCTGCGCCATCCTTGATGGTCTCGTTGGTGCGGTTGTCTTGCGCATCCAAGGTGTACTGGCCGGAGTTGCCCCGGTTGTCAGTCCAGCTGCTGGTGCGCTGCGCATCGTCGTGCTGGTAGGTGATGGCGTAACCATTGGCAAAGCTGGCTGTGCCCAGCTTGTCATTGGGCAGGTAGGTCAGGGTATTGGTGAGGCCCCCGGCGCTAAAGCTGGTCAGCTGCCCGCGCGGGTTGTAGCTGTAGCTGCGCACAAGGCCCGATGGGTCGGTCGCGGTGAGCACGCGGCCCGCGCCATCGTGGGTGAACTGGCTCACCCGCCCTTGCACATCGGTGATCTTGTTGAGGTTGCCGTCTGCGTCATAGCCCAACAGGGTTTGGCCCGATGCATCGGTATAGGTCACGGGCAGGCCCTGGGCGTTGTAGCCCCAGGCGTTCGAGTAGGTTTTGTTGTTGACGGTGTCGGTCACCAAGGAGCCGATCAGTTTGCCGCCATTGTCGTAAGTCAGTGCCGTGGTGCGGCCCGCTTGCGTGATCTTGGTGGGCAGGGACATGGCGTCATGCCACTCGATCTGGGTGCTTTGCGCCTCTGCCCGGTTGGAGGCTGCCACGACCCCCGTGATCAGCTGGCGGTCGGCATCCCAGGTGTAGCTGGTCTTGTTGCCTTTGAAGTCTTCTTTGGAGGCGGGCAGCAGATCGGCATTGAGCTCTTCTTTGAACTTGTCCCAGAAGCGCGCATTGTTCTGCCCCACCAGGCGCACGCCGGTGGCCGTGCCTTGGTACTGGCGGGTGGTGCTTGCGCCGCTGGGGTCGGTGGTGGTGACTGAGGCTTTGTACCAATTGGGGTTGTGGGTGCCCGCTGCCACCAGCATGCCGGCTGAGCCCACGCTGGCCGCGCCTGCGTAAGAGACCCGGTAGGTGCCGGTCACACCTGCGCGGCTGGTGGAATTCAAGGAGCCATCGGCGTTGTAGGTAAAGCCCAGCAGCTGGCTGCCCTGGCCATTGCCCACGCCGGTGAGCAGATGCGGGTAGGTGGTATTGCCGTAGCTGTAAGTTCGTGTCTGGTAGCTGTTGACGCGCACAGCGCTCAAGCTGCCCTTGGCGTTGTAGTCGTAGTTGATGGTGTTGCCATCGGGCAGGCTCACCGCATTGAGCCGGCCATCGGGCCGGTAGCCAAACTCCAGCCGGCGGCCAAAGGAGTTGGCCACGGACATCACCTTGCCCTCTGCTTGCAAGATGTCGTAGGTCCAGCCATTGCGCAGAGTGATCCGGGTCAGCCACCCCTTGCTGTCAAAGTTCCACCAGCTGTCGTCGCTGGCCCGGTAGTACTGCCAGGGGCCACCCACGCCTCCCCGGATCAGGTCTGAGCCCGTTGCCGTGAGCCATGGAGCGAGTTCTCCCGCATCCTTGAGAAACAAGGCGGATGTGCCATCGGGCAGCAAGACTGCCAGGCTCGATGGGTAACGCGCGTCATAGTGCTTGGGCAGTTTGATGCGCCCCGACCAGGAGTGCGTCCATCCCTTGCCCAAGCCAATGTCTGCATCCTCATCGGGGTCGCCAAAGCTGCGGTAGATGTGGCCGGTGGTGAGTGGGCTGGGGCTGAGGTCTTCCCAGTCTGTCTGCGCCTGGTAGTTCTCGGGCGAGTTGGGGATGGTCTGCGCTTGGGCCGCGCCCAGCAAGAAGACGAAGGTGCCAAAGGCAAGCAGTGCACGCCAGCTGGGCTTTAAGGTGAAGGGCAGCGGCTTGTGCCGGATGAGCGGGTTAGAGGTCATGGGGCAGAGAAGTCAATGGGGTCAATGGGGTGAAGGGGTGGAGACGAACACAGCTAATGCTGGGATTAGCGGCGGCACATTTGCGATTCGTCTGACTGCACATTAAAGACACTAATCGATTTTGAGGCTGGCTCATCACACTCCATACATGAGACTTCCATTTCCACATCCAACACCTGCATAAAAGGAGGGACATAATTGAAATAATATTTTCCGAAACTATCGGTTAACCCTGAAAGATTTTGAATTATTACATTATCATGCTTTAATTTCAAAAACACTTGCTCCAACTTGACCGGCAAACCATTTCTTCTTAGCTCAATCACCTGCGAAATAGGACCAAATAGTGATGGCAAAGAATAAGTTGATGATGCCCCATGTATAGCTATTTCGATTGGTATTTTTCTCTTACACACACGAGAGTCATTAATGATCGAAAAAGCCTCAGTTTCACCAACTGGACAGTCATCCTCCACTAAATATCTCATGATAGAGAACGGCTGCTTAAGTGGACCAGGAGGGCTGCAAGACGAAGGTATTCCAGGCCCTCCAGACTTGAGATATACCACTGTATTCCACACCTGATATTGAGGCGTCCATATTTTTATATCCTCCAAGGGAGCATTCCAATCACCCTCTGGACCAGAGTATTGAACAGACGCACATTGATCATAGCTTCCATCAGGGAACCAGCTTTGGATCATATTCCAATATGCCTGCATGAATCCTCTTCTCCATTCGACGGCACTAACGGCAGAAGAAAAATTCATTTTATAGAAACTCAAGCCTCCCCCAGCCACTTCCGGTGGATACCCCGGAGGGGCATAATCTCCATTTTGGGAGGTGTATTTCAACTGACTTACTCTTGGCGTGCAAATATCTTTTTCCGGATCACAGCAATAATAATTACCAGGCGAAGTCATGCAGTTGCTTGCTATCGCACTCCCCGAAAAAGCAGTGAGAGAAATGAAACCCAACTTCAACAACATGGAAAGCTTAATATTCATTCAGCATAAATCCCTACAAAAGCAAATTCAAATCATTCGAAGAACCCATACTCACAAAAAACCTAAAATTCTTTATCAAATTTAATATGAATCACTCACAAAATCCAATAACTCAGCATATATTACCTTAATTCAACCAAGTCGATAAAAATGAATTATCGTCGACATGACCAAAAATCCGACGAAACTCCCACTACTTCGACAGACTTCGTTGCAGCATTAATACATGTTGAACACGAAGCCGTCAACGTGACCACCGCATTCTTAAAATATGGAGGGACATATAAAAAATCAAAATCACCATTTTCATCAACAACACCAGAGATGGTACTATAATTAATACTTCCCTCCTCTTGCATTCGCAACATAAACTGCATTGATTTTTTACCACGCCCATTATGAGTGATAGAAATTTTTAGCCTAATAGGACCTATCACAGATGGCAATGCCTGGGTTGATGACGCACCATCTATGCTAACTATTGGAGGTGTGCAAGCTTGACCCTCTACAAAAAATCCATTATTACAAACACATCCCATCAACAATGTTGAGTAACTAGATTTCATCGGACAACGATATACTGGATAACCGATCCATATTCTCGTATAACTCCCTGGGTTAGATATACTTTCGAGAGCACACCTTTTCCCTACCCAATCATCCATGTAGTGGCTATAAACGTAATCCTCCAACCCTATTGGATTTTGTGCTAACACTCCTTCGCAAGCCTCTTGCGGAGTAGCGCCGTCTGCTTCTTCATAAATATTATGAGAATATACTCTATCCCACGCAGCCCTATAAACCGGAGAAACATAGACAACCTCCTCAGCTTTCACGCCGACCATTAAAAACAACACTAAAAGAAAAAATAAAATTATTTTATCAATCAAATACATATATTTATTAGTTACACCAAGTGACTTTTTCACACCGGAATTATTTACAAAAAAGACATCTAGATAAGCCATAAAATACCAAGTTAGAATTCTTCTTTTATATATTATTGCTTTGAGCTAATAAAGTTAGCGATTTAAAATCACTTACAATAAATTAAATTATTCAAATTAAACATTGGCGCATGTTTACCACTCAAGTTACGACAGCCAGTTTAATCAATAAAACCTATCAATTTTCTTACAGTGATGCGCACAAGGTTTTTTTAGGCATGATTACCACGCCTATTCGCTGTCTAGGGCCGGGTGGCATCTCTTTTATGGTGATATGAAGCCTATATATCGATACATAGCAAAGCTCAGCGGTGTCCATCCATCAGGCATTCTTATCGCTCTAACTGGATACTGAGTGTGGTCAAAACATAGGAGGCCTCGGCTTTTTCTATCGCTTACGCATACCAGCTATGGTTCGATGAGAGAAGCAACATGACGGCGCAGTAAAAAATTCACTAACCGATGTGTTACGCAGCAAGGATAGACGGCCCAATCACAACCGCCTAGCCGCGGCTTGTGGTGCCGAATGAGCCCGACTCTGCTGTTAGAGGTTGCATCAGTCAATGCTGATGCTTTTGCATGAATACGCCCAAATCGATTGGAGCCGGGCCAGCATTGTTGGCTCTTCGATGCCAAGCCCCCGGGGGGGGCCAGAAAACAGGCCTCAACCTCACCGACAGAGGAAAAGTCGGCTCCAAACGACACATCGTTCTAGGCGGCAGAGGCATCCCGCTGGTGGTTCTTGTCAGCGGCGCGAACAGACTAGGCGCCATGATGCTCGAGCGGTGCAGGGATGCGATCCCTGGCGTTGCAGGCCTGCAGAGCCCGGGCTCGCAAGCGGCCAGCGAAGTTGCATGCAGATAGAGGCTACAACTACAAACGCAGCCATGCCTATCAGTAGCAGCGAGGCCTATCCATCCGCATTGCCAGCGGCAGCATTGAAAGCATCGAAAAGCTCGGAAAGCACCGCTGGGTGGCGGAGAGAACGCACGGATGGTTTGCTGGCTTTGGCAAGCTGCGAATCCGATTTGATAGACGCCTGGACATCCACGAAGCGTTTTTGAAATTGGCAGCCACGACCATCCGCGCGCGCTTCGAAGATTGCTGATCTAAGGCCGGCAAACCCTGATCTGCTCATAAATATCGAACAACTGTCCTACACCATCAGATGCAAGGCGCACAGCCACTTACAAATCGCGCTTGATCAACGCTCCGCTGAACAAAACCGGCCCGGTCGGACCCGTCTCGCTGGGCACGCCGCCCTTGGGCTCCAAGCTGACGGCCAGCGCAGGGACGGCCTGCACCTGGGCCAGCTGTGCCTGCAGTTGCGCCAGGCGCCCCTCGCCCATGACGCCCAGCGACTGCGGCGCGCCCTGCGCGGGCAAGGCCCACAGCTGCAGCGACCGGTCGGCGGCCTCCTGGTAACCGCCCACGCGCTGCAGCACCAACTGGCCCTGGCGGGCATCAAAGGTCACCAGCATGGAGGCCTGCGCCTTGCCATCGGCCAGCACCGCGACATACTGCACCTGGGGGGCGGCCTGCAACGCGGTCTGGGTCTTTTGCAGCTCGGTCTGCAAGGCAGCCACCTGCTGGCCTGCGCTGCGTTGCAGATTTTGCTGCGCATAGAGGCCAATGCCGATGGCAGCGACGGTGGCCACGGCGCCAGTCAGCGCCAGCGAGCGCCACCAGGCCAGCGCCTTGGGGCTGCGGGCGTTGGCAGCAGCGCGCTGCCGCTCCAGCGCTATTCCAGCCTGGTCGGCATCGACCAGGTTCTGGATGCGGGTCCAGACGGCGGCATCGGGTTGCACGGGCGACTGCAGCTCGGACAGCGCCGACCAGCGGCCCTGCCACAGCATGGCGGCCGAGCGCACCTGCGGGTGGGCGCGGGCCATCTGCTCAAAGCGGCGGCGGGCGCCGGCGCGCAAGGTGCCCAGCGCATAGGCCGCAGCGAGCCGGTCGAGCAGTTCAGGGTGTTGTACCAGATTCATCAGAGCACTCCTTTGCGCCTACACGTGGCGGGCCATGCACTTGCGCAGCTGCTCCAGACTGCGGCGCATCCAGGTTTTAACGGTGCCCAGCGGCAGCTGGAAGTGGCTGGCCAGCTCGCTGTGGCTCAAATCTCGCAAATAGGCCAGGCTCACCACCTGGCGCTGGGCCTGCTGCAGCCGCTCCATGCATTGGTGCAACACCGTCGCCTGCTCGCTGGCTTCCACCGATTGCATGGGGCCTTGTGCATCGTCGCCCTGCGGCAAGTCATCCATGTCATCGACCAGCGCATGCTGGTCCAGCCGCTCGGCCTTGCGCCGGCGCAGAAAATCCAGTGCCCTGCTGCGCACGAGCATCCCCATCCAGGCCAGCGGTGGGCTGAGCGAATCGCGGTAACTGCCCGCGTTACGCCAGATGGCGACAAAACTGTCCTGCAGCACATCCTCGGCCCAGGCTTGGTTGCCCAGAATGCGCAGCGCCAGGCCATACAGCCTGGACGCGGTCTCGTCGTACAAAAGCCGGAGCGCCTTGTCCTCGCGGGCGGCTATGCGGTCTAACAAAAGCATCAGTTCAGTGTCAGTGGTAGGTGTGCGCATGCCAGCATTGTGGAGCCAAGCCTGCGCAGCCGGTGTATCCGTTGTATTACTGCCAAGCAGCAAGCGCCTCGGGCAAACCCTCCAATCTCTTAGCGGTCAGCGGTCGCTCACGTCCAAAACTTTCATGCATCTGGCCGCTATACGCAGCAAGCCCTCCATTGGATGCAAAAAACGATGCAAAAAAATAATCGGCGCACTGAATCCAAATCTCTTGCTGGTGCGTAGTGCTAAGCGTAGACCTTGCCCAGACAGGGTCGGACAACCGGAACACCCTATGACAACCGCCACCACCACCATCGCCTACCAGCCATCGTGCCCATGCGCCAGCGCCAGGAGGCAGCCATGCCACTGAACACCCCCATTGCGCGCTGGTACGGCTTGCGTGTCTGGCTGGTGGGCGCCAGCTCGGGCATCGGTCTGGCGCTGGCCGAGCAGCTGCATGCCGCAGGCGCGCGCGTGATCGTGTCCGCGCGCCGGCAGGAGGTGTTGGACAGCTTCGCCGAGCAGCACCCGGGCTGTCTGCCGCTGCCGCTGGATGTCACGGACCGCGACGCGGTCGTCAGCGCCGTGCAGCAGCTGCTGGAGGACGGGCCGCTGGACCTGGTCTGCTACTGCGCAGGCGAGCGGCAGACCATGCGGGCCGATGACCTGGACCTCAACAGCTTGCTGCAGCACCGCGAGGTCAATCTGACCGGGGCCTTGCATTTGATCGCGGCCGTCACGCCCCACCTGCTGGCAGCGGCGCGCGCCGGGCGCCAACCGCATCTGAGCCTGGTGGCCAGTGTGGCCGGCCTGCGGGGTCTGCCGGGCAACCTGGCCTATGGGCCCAGCCAGGCGGCACTCATCAACCTGGCCGAGACCTTGCAACTCGAGCTGGTGCCTCAGGGCGTAGGCGTCAGCCTGGCCGTGCTCAAGCCCGGCCTGAGCGATGCCTTCTTCACCGAGCCTCACCCCGCCAGCCTGCCAGTCTGGCCGCAGCCAGAGCAGGCGGCCAGCGCGATGCTTAAGGGCTGGGCCCGGGGCCACTTTCTGCTGGGCGTGCCCTGGCGCTCCCGGCTGAGCTGGCGCCCCGGCTACAAATCGACGGCATCCGGTCTGGTGGCCTGGGTGCGCCGCTTGCAAGGAAACTGAAGCATGCTGACCCTTCACCACCTGGAAACCTCACGCTCGCAGCGCGTGCTGTGGCTGCTCGAAGAGCTGAACCTGCCCTATGCGCTGGAGACCTACCCGCGCGATGCCAAGACGCGCCTAGCGCCGCCGGCGCTCAAGCGCATCCACCCGCTGGGCCTCTCACCCATCCTCTGCGACCGGGGCCTGGTGATTGCAGAATCCGGCGCCATCATCGAGTACCTGGCCGAGCGCTATGGCGCCTGGGCGCCGCCCGACATGGCCCACCTCGATCCGCCGCGCAGCAGCCCCGAGCACCTGCAGTGCCGCTACTGGATGCATTTTGCCGAGGGCTCGCTGATGAACTGGCTGCTGCTGCAGCTGGTGTTTGACAGCATCGCGGCCAAGCGCTTGCCGCTGCTGCTGCGCCCCGTCGTGCGCCCGGTGCTGCGCGGCCTGCGCCAGCAGGTGCACAAGCAGCTGATCGCGCCGCACATGGAGGCGGCGATGGCCTATATGAACCACCACTTGGCTCACCAGCCCTGGTTTGCCGGCGATCACCTGACGATGGCCGATTTTCAGATGGGCTTTGCCGTCGAGGCCGCGCTGGCGCGCTGCGCCAATGCCGCCGACTGGCCGCATCTGCATGCCTACCGCCAGCGCATGCAGGCCCGCGAAGCCTACCAGCGCGCCATTGCCAAGGGCGGCCCGGTGGTGATGAAGCTCTGAGCCACTGAACCGCGGCGCATGAAAAAAGGCCCTGCAGTGCAGGGCCTTCGTCATGGGCGTTGCGCAGATCAGCCCAGCCAGTGGCGGGCATTGCGCCAGACGCGCATCCAGGGGCTGTGGGCCGAACGGTCGCCGTCGGTCCAGCTCATCTGCACGTTGCGGAACACGCGCTCGGGGTGCGGCATCATCGCGGTAAAGCGGCCATCGGCGGTGGTCACAGCGGTCAGGCCGCCGGCCGAGCCGTTCGGGTTGAACGGGTACTGCTCGGTCGCCTGGCCGTGGTTGTCCACATAGCGCATCGCGGCGATCACCGCATCGGCGTTGCCACGGAAGCGGAAGTTGGCATAGCCTTCGCCATGGGCCACGGCGATCGGCAGGCGCGAGCCAGCCATGCCTTGCAGGAACAGGCTGGGCGAGTCCAGCACTTCGACCATCGACAGGCGCGCCTCGAAGCGGTTGCTCTGGTTTTGCGTAAAGCGTGGCCAGTCTTGCGCACCGGGGATGATATCGGCCAGTTCGGCAAACATCTGGCAGCCATTGCAGACGCCCAGGCCGAACGTGTCCTTGCGGCTGAAGAAGGCCTGGAACTGCTCGGACAGCGGCTCGTTGAAGGTGATGGAGCGGGCCCAGCCAATGCCGGCGCCCAGGGTGTCACCATAGCTGAAGCCGCCGCAGGCGACGATACCGGCAAAGTCACGCAGCTGGGCACGGCCCGTCTGCAGGTCGGTCATGTGCACGTCCACCGCTTCAAAGCCGGCTTCGCCAAAGGCGTAGGCCATCTCCACGTGGGAGTTGACGCCCTGCTCGCGCAGCACCGCCACGCGGGGCTTGGCTGCCACGTTCACATAGGGGGCTGCCACCACCTCTTGCGGGTCGAAGGTCAGGTGCACATGCATGCCCGGGTCAGACGGCACACCTACCGAAGCGTGCTCGCTGTCGGCACAAGCGGGGTTGTCGCGCTGCTGGGCAATCTTCCAGCTCACGGCATCCCAGACCTGGTGCAGATCGCTCAGGCTGGCGCCAAACACCTTCTTGGCATCGCGCCAGACCTGCAGCTCGCCCTTGCCCATGTCCATGCTGGACGAGGCCGGACGCGTCTTGCCCACGATGTGGCTGCAGGTGGACAGGCCGTGCTCGCGCAGCGTCTGCAGCACCTCGGCGCTGTCGCTGGTCTTGACCTGCAGCACCACGCCCAGCTCTTCGTTGAACAGCGCGCGCAAAGTCAGGTCTTCGCGGCGGCCCGATACCTGGGCGCCCCAGTTCTTGCCTTCGCCGCTGTCCATGCGGCTGTCGGAGATGCCATCGCCTTCGGTGATCAGCATGTCCACATTCAGTGCCACGCCGACATGGCCGGCAAAGGCCATTTCGGCCACGGTGGCCAGCAGGCCGCCGTCGCCCTTGTCGTGGTAGGCCAGGATCTTGCCCTGGGCGCGCAGCGCGTTGACGGCGTCAACGAGTGCAATCAGGTCCTTGGCCTCGTCCAGGTCCGGCGTTTCATTGCCGCTTTGGCCCAGCACCTGGCCCAGGATCGAGCCACCCATGCGCATCTTGCCGCGCGACAGATCAACCAGCACCAAGGTGGTGTCGGGCTCGTTGGCGTCCAGCTGGGGCGTCAAGGTGCTGCGCACATCATCGATGGAGGCAAAGCCGGTGATGATCAGGCTGACGGGCGAGGTGACCTTCTTGGTCTGGCCGCCCTCGCTCCACTGCGTGCGCATCGACAGGCTGTCCTTGCCCACGGGGATGGAGATGTTCAGCTGCGGGCACAGCTCCATGCCCACGGCCTTGACGGTGGCGTACAGGTCGGCGTCTTCCCCGGGCTCGCCGCAGGCGGCCATCCAGTTGGCCGACATCTTGACCTTGGACAGCGCAATGGGCGCTGCCAGCATATTGGTGATGGCCTCGGCCACCGCCATGCGGCCCGAGGCGGGAGCATTGATCGCTGCCAGCGGCGTGCGCTCGCCCATCGCCATCGCTTCGCCCTTGAAGCCCTGGAAATCGGCCAGGGTCACGGCCACGTCGGCCACCGGCACCTGCCAAGGGCCGACCATCTGGTCGCGGTGGGTCAGGCCGCCGACGGCGCGGTCACCAATGGTGACCAGGAAGCGCTTGGAGGCTACCGTGGGGTGGGCCAGCACGTCGATCACGGCCTTTTCCAGCGGCACGCCGGTCAGGTCGATGGCCGGCAGGCTGCGTGCCACAGTCTGCACATCCTTGTGCATCTTGGGCGGCTTGCCCAGCAGCACGTCCATCGGCATATCGACCGGGAATTTCTGGTCGTCCGCGGTCGCAGCCGGGTCTTCGAGCACCAGCTGGCGCTCTTCGGTGGCCGTGCCGATGACGGCAAACGGGCAGCGCTCGCGCTCGCAAAACGCCGTGAACTGCGCCAGCGACTCGGGCGCAATCGCCATCACATAGCGCTCCTGGCTTTCGTTGGACCAGATTTCCTTCGGAGCCAGGCCCGATTCTTCGAGGTTGACCTTGCGCAGGTCAAAGCGGGCGCCACGGCCGGCGTCATTGGTCAGCTCGGGAAAAGCGTTGGACAGGCCACCGGCGCCCACGTCGTGGATCGCCAGGATGGGGTTGGCCGCGCCCTGCTGCCAGCAGTGGTTGATGACCTCTTGCGCACGGCGCTCGATCTCGGGGTTGCCGCGCTGCACCGAGTCAAAGTCCAGCTCGGCCGCGTTGGTGCCGCTGGCCATGGAGCTGGCAGCACCCCCGCCCATGCCGATGCGCATGCCCGGGCCGCCCAGCTGGATCAGCAAGGTGCCAGCGGGGAAGAGGATCTTCTGGGTCTGCTCGGCATCGATCACGCCCAGGCCACCGGCGATCATGATGGGCTTGTGGTAGCCACGGGTGATGTCACCGACTTGCTGCTCGTACTCGCGGAAGTAGCCGGTCAGGTTGGGGCGGCCGAATTCGTTGTTGAACGCGGCGCCGCCCAGCGGGCCTTCGATCATGATCTGCAGCGGGCTGGCGATGTGCTCGGGCTTGCCGACCTCGCTGCCCCAGAGCTTGGAGACGGTGAAACCAGTAAGGCCCGCCTTGGGCTTGGAGCCCCGGCCGGTCGCGCCTTCGTCACGGATCTCACCGCCCGCGCCGGTGGAGGCGCCGGGGAAAGGCGAGATGGCTGTGGGGTGGTTGTGGGTCTCGACCTTCATCAGCACATGGCTGGTGGCGCTGTGCTTTTGGTAGCTGGGCGCAGTCACGGCATCGGCCTGGGTGTTGAACGGCGCGACAAAGCGCTCGACCTGGTGGCCTTCCATGATGGAGGCATTGTCCGAATAGGCAACGACGGTGTGTTGGGGCGATACCGCCTCGGTGTGGCGGATCATGCCAAACAGGCTCTTGTCCTGCGCCACGCCATCGATGGTGAACTTGGCGTTGAAGATCTTGTGGCGGCAGTGCTCGGAGTTCGCCTGGGCAAACATCATCAGCTCGACATCGCTGGGGTTGCGCGCCAGGCCCTTGAAGGCGTTTTCCAGGTACTCGATCTCGTCGTCGGCCAGCGCCAGGCCCCATTGCTTGTTGGCTTTTTCCAGCGCGCTGCGGCCGCCGCCCAGCACATCGACAAACTCCATCGGCTGGGCTTGCAGTGCGGAGAACAGCTGCTCGGCTTCGGCGCGGGTGGCGAAGACCGACTCGGTCATGCGGTCGTGCAGCAGTGCGGCGATCTGCGCGGTCTGCTCGGCGCTCAGCTCGGGCTTGCCACCCAGCAGGCCGGCCTTGAGCTCGATCCGGTACTCGGTCAGGCGCTCGATGCGGAACAGCGCCAGGCCGCAGTTGCGGGCAATGTCGGTGGCCTTGGAAGCCCAGGGCGAGATGGTGCCCATGCGCGGGGTGACGATGAAGGCCAGGCCGTCGCTGCCGCCTTCATAGGGGTCGCCATAGGTCAGCAGGGCCGCTACGCGCTCGGCCTGGGCACCCGCCAGGGGCTGCTCGGTGGCCACCAGATGCACAAAACGGGCAGCAATGCCCGTTATCTTTGGATGGATCGCCGTCAATGCGGTCTGCAGTTGTTGGGCGCGGAAGGAGCTGAGGGCGTTACCGCCTGGTAGCTGAGTCAGGTGCAGTGTCACGTGGCAGCCTATGTGGACTAGGAGGATGGGAAGAAAGCACGCATGCGCCTTGCCCACTGCTACGGGCGGACCGTGGCAGCACCATGACAAGGGCGGGATAACCCGGGATTCTACTGTGCCGCGCCAGGACACGTAGCCGCATGGAAAACAGGCCAATGGCAGCAGTGGGATAATCGTGGGCTATGACGATCAAAATCAATACCGAAGACGATATTGCGCAGATGCGCATCGCAGGCCGCCTGGCCTCGGAGGTCTTGGACTACATCACCCCCCACATCCAACCGGGTATCACCACCAAGCAAATCGATCTGCTGTGCGCCGAGGCGATGGAAAAGCAAGGCACCAAATCGGCCTGCCTGGGCTACCAGCCGCCAGGCATGACGCCCTACCCGGCCTATGTCTGCACGTCGGTCAACCATGTGGTCTGCCACGGCATCCCCAATGACAAACCGCTCAAGAAGGGCGACATCGTCAATGTGGACGTGACCATCATCACGCCCGAAGGCTATTTTGGTGACAACAGCCGCATGTTCGTGATCGGCGAAGGCACGATTGCGGGCAAGCGCCTGTGCCAGCTGACCTTTGAAGCCATGTGGCATGGCATCGTGCAGGTCAAGAATGGCGCCCACCTGGGCGATATCGGCCATGCGATCCAGAAGTTTGCCGAAGGCCAGGGCCTGTCGGTCGTGCGCGAGTATTGCGGCCACGGCATCGGCAAGGTGTTCCACGACGAGCCCCAGGTGCTGCATTACGGCCGCCCGGGCACCGGCGTCGAGCTCAAGACCGGCATGATCTTCACGATCGAGCCCATGCTCAACCTGGGCAAGAAGGACATCAAGGACCTGGGCAATGACGGCTGGACCGTCATCACCAAGGACCACAGCCTCTCGGCCCAGTGGGAAGTCGAAGTGCTGGTGACCGACACCGGCTATGAAGTGCTGACCTGGTCGGAGGGCTCGCCCACGCCGCCCAGCTTTGTGACCAGCACCAAGTGCTGATCGGGTGCTGATCCGGCACGAATAAATCGCTGCGCGCGTGCCGGGTCTGCCCGGCACCAGCCCACACCAAGGCGGCATTGCAACCAGCATGCCGCCTTGGTCGTTTCTGGCAGTCCCGCCTCCGCCATGCCCCCATTTGGTGCGTAGTGGCATGGAAAGTGCTTACTCGCAGCTGCTGTTGATTGCTATGGCACACTGCCAACGACAGCATAGTTAGGCACCATGAACGATCCTCGCATTCCGCAGCTGCGCGAGCAGTACCAGGCGCAACGCAGCGCCCTGTTTGATGACATCATGGCCGGGGGCAGCAGCACCCGGGGCATACAGACCCAGCTGCGCAAGCTCTCGCAGCTGGCCGATGGGCTGCTGCGCGACCTCTGGCACCTGGCCGGCCTGCCCGGCCGCCTGAACCTGGTGGGGGTGGGCGGCTTTGGCCGGGGCAAGCTGTTTCCCTATTCCGATATCGATGTGCTGCTGCTGCTGCCCGAAGGCACCGATCCGGAGCAGGACATTGAATTGCGCACCGCGATCGAGCAGTTCATCGGCTCGTGCTGGGACGCCGGGCTGGAAATTGGCTCGAGCGTGCGCACCATCAGCCAGTGCATCAGCGAAGCCCAGGCCGATGTGACGGTGCAGACGGCGCTGCTGGAGTCGCGCCGCATCATCGGCTCGCCCCGCCTCTACCACCTGTTCCAGGCGGCGCTGGCCCAGTCCATCAAGCCCGATGCCTTTGTCGTGGCCAAGGTGCTGGAGATGCAGCAGCGCCACAACAAGTACGAAAACACCGTCTATGCGCTCGAGCCCAATTGCAAGGAATCGCCCGGCGGCCTGCGCGATCTGCAACTGATCCTGTGGCTGGGCCGTGCTACCGGTCTGGGCAGCCGCTGGAAGGAGCTGGCCGACAAGGGGCTGGCCACCGTCTACGAGGTGCGCAACCTGCAGCGCAACGAGGACCTGATCTGCCTCATCCGCGCGCGGCTGCACATTGTGGCCCGGCGCCGTGAGGACCGGCTGGTGTTCGACCTGCAAACGCCGGTGGCCGAGTCCTTTGGCTTCAAGACCATCACGCCAGCTGGCCAGCGCTTTCCCAAGCGCGCCAGCGAGGAGCTGATGAAGCGCTACTACTGGGCTGCCAAGGCGGTGGCCCAGCTCACGCAGATCCTGATGCTGAACATGGACGAGCGCCTGCACCCGGGCAACCACACCTTGCGCCGCATCGATGACGAGTTCTACGACAAGGCCGGCCTCATTGAGGTGGCCGACGACGAGGTCTACCAGCGCAACCCGCATGCGATCTTGCGCACCTTCTTGCTCTACGAGACCGAGCCGGGCTTGAAGGACCTGTCGGCCCGTACCTTCCGCGCGCTCTACCATGCGCGCCAGCTGATGGATGCCCAGTTCCGTCGTGACCCGGTCAACCGCGCCACCTTCATGCAGATTCTGCAGCAGCCCCATGGCATCACCCATGCGATGCGGCTGCTCAACCAGACCTCGGTGCTGGGCCGCTACCTCTGGCCGTTCCGCCGCATCGTGGGCCAGATGCAGCACGACCTGTTCCATGTCTACACGGTGGACCAGCACATCCTGATGGTGCTGCGCAATGTGCGGCGCTTTTTCATGGCCGAGCATGCGCATGAGTACCCGTTCTGCTCCCAGCTGGCCGCTGGCTGGGACAAGCCCTGGATTCTGTACCTGGCCGCCCTGTTCCACGACATCGGCAAGGGCCGGGGTGGCGACCATTCGGAGATCGGCGCGCTGGAAGTCAAGCGTTTTTGCCGCGACCACCAGATTGCCAAGGAAGACCGGCAGCTGGTCGAGTTTCTGGTGCGCGAGCACCTGACGATGAGCCAGGTCGCGCAAAAGCAGGATACGTCCGACCCCGAGGTGATCACCGCCTTTGCCCAGCGCATGGGCAATGAGCGCCGGCTCACTGCCCTCTACCTGCTCACCGTCGCCGATATCCGCGGCACCAGCCCCAAGGTCTGGAATGCCTGGAAAGGCAAGCTGCTCGAAGACCTGTACCGCTCGACGCTGCGTGTGCTGGGCGGGCGGGCACCCGATGTGGCCGCGCAGGTGGAAATCCGCAAGCGCGAAGCGCTGGTGCTGCTGGCGCTGTCGGCCCAGCCCCATGAATCACAAAAAGCGCTGTGGGATACGCTGGGCCTCGATTATTTTCTGCGCCACGAGGCCGCCGATATCGCCTGGCACACGCGCCACCTGTCACGCGCCGTGGGCAGCAAGGCCACCTTGGTGCGCGCGCGCCAGTCGCTGGCCGGCGAAGGCCTGCAGGTGATGGTGTATGCGCCCGACCAGCCCGATCTGTTTGCCCGCATCTGCAGCTATTTTGACCAGGCGGGCTTTTCGATTCTGGACGCGCGCGTGCACACCGCCCTTAACCGCTATGCGCTCGATACCTTCCAGGTGGTGGCGACCGATGCACCGCAAAGCTACCGCGAGCTGATCAACCTGGTCGAGAGCGAGCTCACGCGCGTGCTGGTGGCCGCCCAGCCGCTGCCCGAGCCCGCGCAGCGCCGCGTCTCGCGCCGGGTCAAGAGCTTTCCGGTGGCGCCGCGCGTGCTGCTGCGCCCCGATGACAAAGGCCAGCGCTGGCTGCTGTCCATCTCGGCGGCAGACCGCGCAGGCCTGCTCTACACCGTGGCACGCATCCTGGCCCGCCACCAGCTGAGTGTCGAGCTGGCCAAGATCAGCACCTTGGGCGAGCGCGTGGAAGACAGCTTTTTGCTGCAGGGCCCGGAGCTGCAAAACAATGTGAGCCAGATCGCGATCGAGACCGAGCTGCTCTGGGCACTGGCCGCGACGGGCAGCGGCGCGGCCGGTTGACCGTTAAGGCGAACCCGGCTCAGTCGTCCTCGGCCGCGCTGATGCCGGGAAACAAAATCTCGGTAAAACCGAACTGGCTGAAATCGCGCACCCGCATCGGGTAGAGCTTGCCCCAGAGGTGGTCGCATTCATGCTGCACCACCCGGGCATGGAAGCCCTCGGCCTCGCGGTCAATCGGGTCGCCATACTGGTCAAAGCCGGTGTAGCGGATCTTGCGCCAGCGCGGCACCATGCCGCGCAGCCCCGGCACCGACAGGCACCCCTCCCAGTCGTCTTCTTCCTCGTCCGACAAGGGCGTGATCACCGGGTTGATCAGCACCGTGGGCGGCACCAGCGGGCGGTCCGGGTAGCGCGGGTTGCGCTCGGGCGAGCCAAAGAACACCACCTGCAGATCCACCCCGATCTGCGGCGCCGCCAGGCCCGCGCCGTTGGCGTCGCGCATGGTGTCGAGCAGGTCCTGCACGAGCTGGTGCAGCGCATCGGTGTCAAATTCGGTCACGGGCTGCGCGGTGCGCAGCAAACGGGCATCGCCCATTTTCAAGATTGGATAGATCGCCATGCCGGCATGGTAGCGCAGCGCGCAAGCCCGTCTGGCGCCTTTTGCCACCCAAAGCACCGGCGCAGCAGCGCAGCAAGATGCCCACCACCCTTGCCCAGCATCAAGACACTGTTATGCGGCGCGATGCACAATGCTGGACCATGAACGAGCCCGGAGCCTCTTCCACCGCGCTGCAAGACGTGCAGACACCGGCTTACTGCCCCATCCGCAGTCCGGTCTTGCGCTGGCTGCTGCTGTTGGCGGCTGTGGCCTGCCTGGCGATGGGCATCATCGGCATTTTTGTGCCGGGGCTGCCGACCACGGTCTTTGTGCTGATGGCCGGGGCTTGCGCGGCGCGCAGCTCGCCGCGCCTGCATGCCTGGCTGTGGCGCCACCGGCTGTTTGGCGGCATGCTGCGCAACTGGGCGGCGGGCGGTTTTGTCAGCCGCAAGGCCAAGTGGAGCGCCAGCATCACGATGGCGCTGTGCGCAGTCATCATGCTGCTGGTGCCAGCGCCTGGCTGGGCCAAGCTGTTGTCGATTGGCTGCATGGCCTGCGTGCTGGCCTGGCTGTGGTGCCGGCCCGAGCCCCCGGCACCGCAATGAGCCCAGCCCTGCGCGGCAAAAAATGACCTCGTCCGTTTTTCAGGTCAAAAATTCGTTCTATAATCGCAGTCTTGTTCCTCAATAGCTCAGTTGGTAGAGCGCCGGACTGTTAATCCGTAGGTCCCTGGTTCGAGCCCAGGTTGAGGAGCCAAAGAATTTTTCGGCTTTGCAATCGAACAAAGCCTGTTGACCGATATTCCTCAATAGCTCAGTTGGTAGAGCGCCGGACTGTTAATCCGTAGGTCCCTGGTTCGAGCCCAGGTTGAGGAGCCATCACTTATCTGCCCTGCAATCGTTCAGGGCATTGACCAAAAATTTGTTCCTCAATAGCTCAGTTGGTAGAGCGCCGGACTGTTAATCCGTAGGTCCCTGGTTCGAGCCCAGGTTGAGGAGCCAAAGAATTTTTTTTGGCTTTGCAATCGCACAAAGCCTGTTCACTGTTTATTCCTCAATAGCTCAGTTGGTAGAGCGCCGGACTGTTAATCCGTAGGTCCCTGGTTCGAGCCCAGGTTGAGGAGCCATTCAAAAAGCCTGCACCACCGTGCAGGCTTTTTTGTTTTTTGCGGCCGCAGCCCAGCAGCCGGGAGCGAACTGCCGTATTTGTCACCCTGCGTACCACGGGCGGCCAGCAGCGCCCCATTTGGCCGCTACCATGGCAGGCAACACCATGAGCGCCAACCACCACACGCCCCCGCTAGCCTGGCTGCAAGCCGATGACGACTTTCCACCCGTGGACATGGCCTGGGGGCCCCACACCCCGCACCCGGGCCTGCTGGCCGCTGGCGGCGTGCTCGACAGCGCCCATCTGCAGCAGGCCTACCGCCAGGGCATCTTCCCCTGGTTCAGCGAGGGCTCACCCATTCTGTGGTGGTCCACCGATCCGCGCATGGTGCTGCAACCGGCCCACTTCCGCCTGCACCGCTCGCTCAAGCAGGCCATCCGCAAGTTTGCGCAGGATCCCAGCAGCGAACTGCGCATCGACAGCGACTTTGCCGCCGTGATCGCCGCCTGCAGCCAGCAGGACCGCCCGGGCCAGGATGGCACCTGGATCGTCGACGACATCCAGGCCGCCTACACCCAGCTGCACCGGGATGGCTTTGCCCACAGCGTGGAGCTGTGGCAAGGCGGCCAGCTGGTAGCCGGCCTGTACTGCGTGGCCATTGGGCGCGCGGTGTTTGGCGAATCGATGTTCACCACCGTGCCCAACGGCTCCAAGATCGCACTGGCCGCGCTGGTGCAGATCTGCCGGCGCGAGCAGGTGCCGATGATCGACTGCCAGCAAAACACCGGGCATCTGGCCTTCATGGGCGCTGCCGAAGTGCCGCGCAGCCGGTTTTTAGAGAATGTGCGCACGCAAATAGCGCTGCCCCCTATGCGCTGGGAGTTTGCATCTGGCGATGGGACTGACATAATCCCACTATCTGAAATGACATCTCCGCATCCGGATGAGTAGGCTGAACGAACTACCGCTGCACAGCTTGCAGTTTTATGCGACAGCGCCCTACCCATGCAGCTATCTCGAAGCGCGCATGGCGCGCTCTCAGGTAGCCACGCCCAGCCACGCCATCCAGAACGATGTCTACTCCGAGTTGATCCAGCAGGGCTTTCGCCGCAGCGGCCTGTTCACCTACCGCCCCTATTGCGATGGCTGCCAGGCATGCGTGCCCTTGCGCGTGCAGGTGCAGGACTTCAAACCCAAGCGCCACCAGCGCCGCGCGCGCAAGCAGCACCAGGCGCTGGACGTGCGCGTGCTGCCGCTGGGCTTTTTGCGTGAGCACTACGCGCTCTACCTGCGCTACCAGTCGGCGCGCCATACCGGTGGCGGCATGGATGAGGACAGCGTCGAGCAGTATTCGCAGTTCATGCTGCAAAGCCGGGTCAACAGCCGCCTGGTGGAGTTTCGCGAGCCCGCGCAGGGCCAGCAGCCCGGCGCCTTGAAGATGGTCTCGATCATCGACATCCTCAACGACGGCCTGTCGGCCGTCTACACCTTTTACGAGCCCGAGGCCCACACCAGCTACGGCACCTACAACGTGCTCTGGCAGATTGATCAGTGCCGGGCCATGGGCCTGCCCTACCTGTACCTGGGCTACTGGATTGCCGCCAGCCCCAAGATGCAATACAAGGCCGATTACCAGCCCTATGAGGTCTATATCGACCAGCGCTGGCAACCGGGCCAGCTCGCCAACCATTGCGCCCCTTGATCGCTCCGATCAAGCGGTCACCCCTCTTTTTGTTATTTGAGCGCCAGTCTACGCATGACCAAACCAATACATGACACCGTCACCAAGCCCAGCGTGCAAGTGCTAGAGCGCATGTTCACGCTGCTGGACGTCCTGGCCACGCGCGAGGAAGCGGTGTCACTCAAGGAGCTGAGCGAGATCACAGGCCTGCACCCGTCGACGACGCACCGCATCTTGAACGACCTGACCATTGGCCGCTTTGTGGACCGCCCCGAGTCGGGCAGCTACCGCCTGGGCATGCGCCTTCTGGAGCTGGGCAACCTGGTCAAGGCGCGCATCAATGTGCGCGAAGTGGCCCTGCTGCCGATGCGGCGGCTGCACCTGGCCACGCAGCAGGCCATCAATCTGAGCATGCGCCAGGGCGATGAGATCGTCTATGTGGAGCGCAGCTTCAGCGAGCGCTCGGGCATGCAGGTGGTGCGCGCCATCGGCGGCCATGCGCCGCTGCACCTGACCTCGACCGGCAAGCTCTTTTTGGCCAACGACGAGCCCGAGCGCGTACGCGCCTACGCGATGCGCACGGGCCTGGCGGGCAACACCAAGAACAGCATCACCAATTTGGCGGTACTCGAGCGCGAGCTGTCCAAGACCCGCCAGTACGGCGTGGCGCGCGACAACGAGGAGCTGGAGCTGGGCGTGCGCTGCATGGCAGCGGGCATTTATGACGACCAGGGGCGCCTGGTCGCTGGCCTGTCGGTGTCCGCCCCTGCCGACCGGCTGGAAGACGCCTGGACCACGCGCCTGCAGGCCACGGCTAGCGAGATCTCGTCCGCGCTGGGCTTTGACGAGCACCGCCAGCCCAACGCACGCTGAGCCCGGGCAGGCCATCAACCGCACGCAAAAAAACCTGCCGAGGCAGGTTTTTTTGTGGGCGCAGCGCGCTCAGTGCTTGGCCAGCAGCTGCGTGCCCGAGCCTTCCACCCAGTGGCGCACGCGCTCGGCATCGGCCAGGCGACCGAACTTGCCCGCCGAATCCAGGAACACCATGATGAGCTTGCGGCCGGCCACCTGGGCCTGCATCACCAGGCAGCGGCCTGCCTCGGAGATATAGCCGGTCTTTTGCAGGCCGATATTCCACTCGGGACTGTGCACCAGGCGGTTGGTATTGTTGAACTGCAGCATGCGCTCACCCACTTCGACCTGGTAGGACGGCGAAGTGGTCAGATCGCGCAGCAGCGGATCGGAGTGCGCCACATTGACCAAGGTGGCCAAGTCAAAGGCGCTGGACTGGTTGGAGCTCGACAAGCCGGTGGGCTCGACATAGCGGGTATCGGCCATGCCCAGCATCTTGGCCTTCATGTTCATCATGCCGACAAAGGTCTGCAGGCCACCAGGGTAGGTGCGGCCCAGCGCATGGGCGGCACGGTTTTCGCTGGACATCAGCGCCAGGTGCAGCAATTCGCCGCGCATCAAGGTGGTGCCCACACGCAGACGCGAGCTGCTGTGCTTTTCGGTGTCCACATCGTCCTGGGTGATGGTGATCATCTCGTCCATCGGCAGCTGGGCCTGGGAGATGATCAGGCCGGTCATCAGCTTGGTGAGCGAGGCGATCGGCAGCACGGCATGGTCGTTCTTGGACAGCAGCACTTCATGGGTGTCCTGGTCCAGCACCAGAGCGACGCTGGATTTGAGTGCCAGCGGATCGGTCACATCATGCAGGCCGGCCATCTGGCCGAAGGACTGGCGCTCGGGAATGATGACGGCAGCGGCAACGGCAGCGCGCCCTGCGTGGCGCCCTGCCTTGGCCAGCGTGGTCTTGCTCTTGGGGGCTTTGCCGGCGACCTTTTTGGACGATGGCGCAGCCGCTTGCTTTTGGCGGCCATTGCGCTCGCCCTTGGAGGCCACGGCGGCAGGCTTTTTGCTAGCCTTGGCCTGCACATGGGCCTTGGGAGCGGACTTGTTTTTGGCGCTGGCCTGCACGCTGGGAGCGGACAAACCAAAGGCCAGGGTACAAATTGCAAACAAATGTGAAAAACGACGCAAAACACTGCGATGACGTAGCGCCATTATTCTGCTCCCTACAAATACGATAGCTGACAGCGGAAACTTGAATTTAAAAAATCGCGCAAATTCATTAACTTACGCGATTCTTCAATTATTTAAGTGAAATTATATTCCGAAGTCTCAACCTTGTGCAGCTACTCGCTCCGTAGGATTTTGTAACTTGTTTAGCGCAGCGATGTAAGCCTTCGCTGACGCCACCACAATATCAGGGTCTGCGCCTACACCGTTGACCACGCGCCCACCCATCTGCAAGCGCACGGTCACCTCGCCCTGGCTCTCGGTCGAGCCGCTGATCGCATTGACCGCATACAGCACCATCTCGGCGCCGCTGCGCGCCTGCGACTCAATTGCCTTCATCGAGGCATCGACCGGGCCGTTGCCGGTAGACTCGCCGCGCACCTCCTGGCCATGGGCAATCAACACCACGCTGGCCTTGGGCTGCTCGCCCGTTTCGCTCGATTGCGACAACGAGACAAAGCGGTAGGTTTCGGCCTGCGCCTCGGCGCCTTCCATGTGCACCAGTGCGAGGATGTCTTCGTCAAAAATTTCGCTCTTGCGGTCGGCCAGGTCCTTGAAACGGGCAAAGGCGGCATTGATCTCGCTTTCGCTGTCCATCACCACACCCAGCTCCTGCAGGCGCTGCTTGAAGGCGTTGCGGCCCGAGAGCTTGCCCAGCACGATCTTGTTGGCGCTCCAGCCCACATCTTCGGCACGCATGATTTCGTAGGTGTCGCGCGCCTTGAGCACGCCATCCTGGTGGATGCCGGAGGCATGCGCAAAGGCATTGGCGCCCACCACGGCCTTGTTGGGCTGCACCACAAAGCCGGTGGTCTGGCTCACCAGGCGGCTGGCGGCCACGATGTGCTGCGCGTCGATGTTGACATCGAGGCCAAAGTAGTCGCGCCGCGTCTTGACGGCCATGACCACCTCTTCGAGTGAGCAGTTACCCGCGCGCTCGCCCAGGCCGTTGATCGTGCACTCCACCTGGCGTGCACCACCGATCTTGACGCCGGCCAGCGAGTTGGCGACAGCCATGCCCAGGTCGTTGTGGCAGTGCACCGACCAGATGGCCTTGTCGCTGTTGGGAATGCGCTCGCGCAGGTTCAGAATGAACTGGCCATAGAGCTCAGGGATCGCGTAGCCGACGGTGTCGGGCACGTTGATGGTCGTGGCACCTTCGGCAATCACGGCCTCGATCACGCGGCAGAGAAAATCAGGGTCGCTGCGGTAGCCGTCTTCCGGGCTGAACTCAATATCGCCCACCAGGTTACGGGCAAAGCGCACCGACATCTTGGCCTGCTCGAACACCTCATCGGGCGACATGCGCAGCTTTTTCTCCATGTGCAGCGGGCTGGTCGCAATGAAGGTGTGGATACGCGCGCGGTTGGCGGGCTTCAAGGCCTCGGCGGCGCGGGCGATGTCGCGGTCGTTGGCGCGGGCCAGCGAGCAGATGGTCGAGTCCTTGATGATGGAGGCGATGCTCTGGACACAATCGAAGTCACCGTTGGAGCTGGCGGCAAAACCGGCCTCGATGACGTCCACCTTGAGGCGTTCGAGTTGGCGCGCAATGCGCAGCTTTTCGTCCTTGGTCATCGAGGCGCCGGGCGACTGCTCGCCATCGCGCAAGGTGGTATCAAAAATAATCAGTTGGTCGCTCATCGTGTGTTCTCCATGGCATTGGTCCTGCGCTGCCACCGTGGGTGAGTGGATTGTCTAAAACAGGCTGCAGGAGAGCGATCACTTCACTCTGCTGCAGCCTGCTTCAACCGCGCTACAGTTTACGTGCTTTGCTCCGCCTGTGGTTAGGCGGTAGCCACTTGTGCAGCCGCTTGTGGCGCTGCCGTTTGCACGCTGGCGACAGCACCGCTACGTGCTACCGCACTCATCACCGCGCGGAAAGCCGCCTGGGTGCTGTTGCTGTCCATGCCCACGCCGTACAGGCTCTGGCTGTCGCCCACGCGCAGCTCGATATAGGCAGCGGCCGTGGCATTGGCGCCCTTGTCGCCGCGGGCATCGCTGGCAGCCACTGCATGCTCGCTGTAGTCCAGCAAACGAACGGGGATACCGATGGCGCTGCTGACCGCTCGCACAAAGGCATCGATCGGGCCATTGCCGTGGCCGGCGATGCTGACGGCCTGGCCGGCCCACTGCACCTTGCCGCTGATGCGCACGTCATCGCTGTCGTTCGATTCCACGCGGTACTGGGCCAGCGCATGGTTGGCGCCCAGCTGGTACTCGCGCTCGAAGATCTGCCACAGGTCCTTGGCGGTGAACTCGGTGCCCGCCGTGTCCATCGCGCGCTGCACCACCTGGCTGAACTCGATCTGCAAGCGGCGTGGCATCGCCAGGCCATAGGCTTCTTCGAGCAGGTAGGAGATGCCGCCCTTGCCCGACTGGCTGTTGACGCGGATCACCGCTTCATAGCTGCGGCCCAGGTCCTTGGGGTCGATCGGCAGGTAAGGAATTTCCCAGATATCGGCATCCTGGCGGGCCGCAAAGGCTTTCTTGATCGCATCCTGGTGCGAGCCCGAGAACGAGGTGTAGACCAGGTCGCCGGCATAGGGGTGGCGCGCCGGCACGGGCAGCTGGTTGCAGTACTCGACTTCAGCGCGGATGGCGTCGATGTCCGAGAAATCGAGCTGGGGCGATACACCCTGCACATACATGTTCAAGGCCACATTGACGATGTCGAGGTTGCCGGTGCGCTCGCCATTGCCAAACAGGCAGCCTTCGACGCGGTGGGCGCCGGCCATCAACGCCAACTCGGCGCTGGCCGTGCCGGTGCCGCGGTCGTTGTGTGGGTGCACAGACACCACCACCTCAGGGCGGTTGGCAAACTGGCGCACCATCCACTCGATCTGGTCGGCAAACACGTTGGGGGTGGCGTTCTCCACCGTCGTGGGCAGGTTCAGGATGATGTCGCGGCCTGGGCCCCAGGCGGCAATCGCCGTCTCGCAGGCCTGCTGGGACACCTCAAGCTCAGCGAGCGAGAAGGTCTCGGGCGAGTACTGCAAGACCCATTCGGTGCCGGGCTGCGCATCGGTCAAGGTCTTGAGGTGGGTGACCTGGTCTTTGACCAGGGCCATCACCTCGGGCACGCTCATGCCGAATACCACCTTGCGCCAGACCGGGGCCACCGCGTTGTAGATGTGGACGATGGCGCGCGGCGCGCCTTGCAAGGCCTCGACCGTGCGCGTGATCAGCTCAGGCCGGGCGGGGGTCATCACCTGGATGGTGACGTCGGCGGGAATGCGCTTTTCCTCGATCAACTGGCGCACAAAGTCGAACTCGATCTGCGAGGACGCGGGAAAGCCGACTTCGATTTCCTTGAAACCAATCTTGACCAGCATGTCGAACATGCGCAGCTTGCGCGCCAGGTCCATGGGCTCGATCAGCGCCTGGTTGCCATCGCGCAGATCGGTGGACAGCCAGATGGGTGCCTGGGTGATCTGGGCATCAGGCCAGGTGCGGTCACGCAACGCAATGGCTGGAAAAGCGCGGTACTTGCTGGAAGGTTGGGTCAACATGGTTGTCTGGTCTTTCTCATCGGAACAAAAAGTTCGGGGTTGGAAACCAGCAACCTGCTAAAAACAGAATCGGCCCGTTGCTGGTGCAAACGGGCCGAGGTGTAGGGGTGAAAAACTGCGCGCTACTCTACCTGCCCGTTGGACATGCTAGTAGTAGAGCTAGGGACAGGTTTTGCATGGCAATCACTCTAACACAGGTTTGGGCTGGTGTCTGCAAAAAACTCAATCGTGGTGCAAGCCGCGCTCTTCGGGCTCGTCGGTCGAGGTCGCCACGATCGAGACATGCTGGCCCTTGAAGCGGCGCCAGGCATAGATCACATAGCCCGAGAGCGAATAGACCACAAAGATCAGGAACAGCATCGTGGCCGGCTCGATGCTGACCACCGCCAGCAGCAGCACCACCACCACCAGGGAGATGAAGGGCACGCTCTTGGCAGCGCCTGCATCCTTGAAGCTGTAGTACGGGATATTGGTGACCATGGTCAGACCCGCCAGCAAGGTGATGGCAAACATGATCCAGGACAGGTCATCGCGGCTGGCCGGGTAGCCGCCAAACAGCGCAATCACCTGGCCAAAAATCGGCACATCGCGGTGCGATACCAAAAGCGCGCTGGTCAGCCAGATAAAGCCTGCCACCAAGGCCGCAGCAGCGGGCGACGGCATGCCCTGGAAATAGCGCTTGTCCACCACGCCCGTGTTCACATTGAAACGCGCCAGGCGCAGCGCTGCGCAGGAGCAATAGACAAAGGCTGCGATCCAGCCCCAGCGGCCCAGCGGGCGCAGCGCCCATTCATAGGCAATCAGTGCGGGAGCGGCGCCAAAGGACACCATGTCCGAGAGCGAATCCATCTGCTCGCCAAAGGCGCTTTGCGTGTGCGTCATGCGCGCCACGCGGCCGTCGAGGCTATCGAGCACCATCGCGCAGAACACGCCGACAGCGGCCGCCTCGAAACGGCCATTCATGGCCATCACGATCGAGTAAAAACCGCCAAACAAGGCGGCCAAGGTGAACGAGTTGGGCAGCACATAGATGCCCTTGCGCCACTTGCGCTGCGCAGGCGGCAGTGCATGCGCTGCGGCCTTGGGCTTGGTTTCGTTTTCGTCCAGCATTCAATCCACTCCAGCGCCAGCTATATCTGCGCAATCAGCTACTTATTTTATAGTTTCCAGCGGGTTCTGGCCCCGCCGGGCTTGGGCTACAGTGTAGCTTTTCGCCAGCGCGGCCCCGCCGGCCATGCCCATGAAAAAAGGACTGCCAAAGCAGTCCTTTGCACATCACCTCGGCGCCGCAACAGGGCTGCGGCAGCCGCCGGGATTTAGTTGCGGGTCTGGTCGACCAGCTTGTTCTTGGCGATCCAAGGCATCATGGCGCGCAGCTGACCACCGACTTGCTCGATCTGGTGATCGGCGGTGTTGCGGCGGCGGGCGGTCATCGATGGGTAGCTCAGACGGCCTTCCTGGATGAACATCTTGGCGTAGTCGCCGTTCTGGATGCGCTTCAGAGCGTTGCGCATGGCCTTGCGCGACTCTTCATTGATCACCTCAGGGCCGGTCACGTACTCGCCGTATTCGGCGTTGTTCGAGATCGAGTAGTTCATGTTGGCGATGCCGCCTTCGTAGATCAGGTCCACGATCAGCTTGAGCTCGTGCAGGCACTCGAAGTAGGCCATTTCAGGCGCGTAGCCGGCTTCCACCAAGGTCTCGAAGCCCATCTTGATCAGCTCGACCGCGCCGCCGCACAGAACGGCTTGCTCGCCGAACAGGTCGGTTTCGGTTTCTTCCTTGAAGTTGGTCTCGATGATGCCGGCCTTGCCGCCACCATTGGCCATCGCGTAGGACAGGGCCAGGTCACGGGCCTTGCCAGACTTGTCCTGGTGCACAGCGATCAGGTGGGGCACGCCGCCGCCTTGGCTGTAGGTGTTGCGCACGGTGTGGCCTGGGGCCTTGGGCGCCACCATCCACACGTCCAGATCGGCGCGGGGCACGACCTGGTTGTAGTGCACGTTGAAGCCGTGCGCAAACACCAGCGAAGCGCCTTGCTTGATGTTGTCCTTGACGTTGTCGCTGTAGACCTTGGCGATGTCTTCATCAGGCAGCAAGATCATGACCACGTCAGCGGCCTTGACGGCATCGTTGACTTCCATCACGGTCAGGCCGGCCTTCTCGGCCTTGGGCCAGGAAGCGCCAGACTTGCGCAGACCGACGATGACCTTCACGCCACTATCGTTGAGGTTCTGCGCGTGCGCATGGCCTTGCGAGCCGTAGCCGATGATGGCGACGGTCTTGCCTTTGATGAGGGACAGGTCACAGTCCTTGTCGTAAAAAACTTTCATGCTTCGCTCCGTTGGTATCAGTCAAAAATTCAGAAATTCAAACAAACATTCTCAAGAATCTGCATCGTCAGGGGGCCTTGCCGCAGGTCCTGAAGCCAGCAAATAAGCTCCCGCTACAAAAGCGCCCAATCCTACTATGAGTACTAGCCAGGGGTTGGTGCGCCTCGAAGCGTTTTCGTCGGGCTCGCCAAAGATGCCATCACACAAGCGCTGCTGTGTGAAAAGGTCCTGGGACAGACTGCAATCAGGGTCGTCCGTCTGCACCCAGGCCACCACCAGCACAAGCCCCACCAGCAGCAGCACCACCCCCACCGCCTGGCGGGCATGGCGTCGCAGCCGGTGACACCAGCGCATTACACGCGCAAGATGCGTTCACCGCGCCCGATGCCGCTGGCTCCGGTACGCACGGTTTCGAGGATGGCCGACCGGTCGATCGCGCTCAGGAAGGCGTCGTTCTTGGCCTGGTCGCCGGTCACCTCGATGGTGTAGCTCTTCTCGGTCACATCGATGATGCGGCCGCGGAAGATATCGGCCATGCGCTTCATTTCTTCGCGCTCCTTGCCGACCGCCCGCACCTTGATCATCATCAGCTCGCGCTCGGTATAGGCGCCTTCGGTCAGATCGACCACCTTGACCACTTCAATGAGGCGGTTGAGGTGCTTGGTGATCTGCTCGATGACGTCGTCCGAGCCGGTGGTGGTGATGGTCATGCGCGACAGCGAGGCATCCTCGGTGGGCGCCACGGTGAGCGACTCGATGTTGTAGCCACGGGCCGAAAACAGGCCCACCACGCGCGACAGGGCGCCTGGTTCGTTCTCCAGGAGAACCGCAATGATGTGTTTCATAAGAACAGATTCCTCTTTTCGCTACCCTCCCCCGGCGCCGGTAAGCGCAGGGCTCGGTAGACAATAGATTCGTCAGAAAGGGAAAACCCAAGGGAAGGCTGGACGCGCGCTTGCCACAAGGCGCGCCAAGCCAGAAAGGCGTTTACAGATCGTCCGCGCCCAGCAGCATCTCGGTGATGCCCTTGCCGGCCTGGACCATCGGGAAGACGTTCTCGGTCGGATCGGTGCGGAAATCGAGGAACACGCTCTTGCGCTCTTCACGGGCAATGCGCCGCGCCTCGCGCAGCGCGGGCTCCACATCCTCGGGCTTCTCGATCAGAATGCCCGCATGGCCATAGGCTTCGGCCAGCTTGACGAAGTCAGGCAGCGAATCCATGTAGCTGTGGCTGTAGCGGCCCGAGTACTCGATCTCTTGCCACTGGCGCACCATGCCCAGGAAGCGGTTGTTGAGCGCGCAGATGATGATCGGCGTCTCGTACTGGCGGCAGGTGGCCAGCTCCTGGATGTTCATCTGCACCGAGCCTTCGCCGGTGATGCAGAACACCTCGGCATCGGGCTTGGCCAGCTTGATGCCCATCGCATAGGGGATGCCCACGCCCATCGTGCCCAGGCCGCCCGAGTTGATCCAGCGGCGCGACTCCTCAAAACGGTAGTACTGCGCAGCCCACATCTGGTGCTGGCCCACGTCCGAGGTCACATAGCAGTCCGCATCGCGGGTCATCTGCCACAGCGTCTCGACCACGAACTGGGGCTTGATCACCTCCTTGTTGCCACGGTCATAGCGCAGGCAATCGCGGCTGCGCCAGTCTTCGATGGTCTTCCACCAGTTTTGCAGCGCCTCGGCATCGGGGCTGACCACGCTCTCGCGCACCATCGCGATCAGCTCGGTCAGCACTTCCTTGCAGTCGCCCACGATGGGCACATCCACCTTGACGCGCTTGGAGATCGACGAGGGGTCGATGTCGACATGGATGATCTTGCGCTCCACCGACATGAAGTGCTTGGGGTTGCCGATCACCCGGTCATCAAAGCGCGCACCGACGGCCAGCAGCACATCGCAGTTCTGCATCGCGTTGTTGGCTTCGATCGTGCCGTGCATGCCCAGCATGCCCAGGAATTTCTTGTCGCTGGCCGGGTAGGCGCCCAGGCCCAGCAAGGTGTGGGTCACCGGGTAGCCCAGCAGGTCCACCAGGGTGCGCAGCTCTTGCTCGGCGCCGCTCAGCAGCACACCGCCACCGGTATAGATATAGGGGCGCTTGGCCGACAGCAGCAGCTGCAAGGCCTTGCGGATCTGACCGCTGTGACCCTTCTTGACCGGGTTGTAGGAGCGCATCTCGACCGTCGAGGGATAGCCGCTGTAGGCCACCTTCTTGAAGGACACGTCCTTGGGAATATCGATCACCACGGGGCCAGGGCGGCCCGTGCGTGCGATATGAAACGCTTTTTTCATCGTCAGCGCCAGGTCGCGCACGTCCTTGACCAGGAAGTTGTGCTTGACGATGGGGCGCGTGATACCGACGGTATCGCATTCCTGGAACGCATCCGAGCCAATGGCGGTCGTGGATGTCTGACCGGAGATCACGACGATGGGGATGCTGTCTGTGTAAGCAGTGGCAATACCGGTGACGGCATTCGTCAGGCCGGGGCCGGAGGTGACCAGGGCCACGCCCACTTCACCGGTGGCGCGGGCAAAACCGTCTGCCGCATGCACTGCTGCCTGTTCATGGCGAACCAGCACATGGTTGATGGTGTCTTGCTTGTAGAGCGCGTCGTAGATGTAGAGAACTGCACCGCCGGGGTAGCCCCACAGCTGCTTGACGCCTTCGGCCTGCAGTGCCTTGACCAGCACTTCAGCACCCATGAGTTCTTGGGATTTCTGCGCGGACTGATGCGCCGCTTGCGCCGAGTTCTGCTCGGCCTTGGACATTTCCATGATCAACCTTTGTGAATTTCTCTAACGAAAAACCTCTGGTGCTCCTCACCCAGCTCTTGTGGAGCCTGCTTGGAACTTGAGGCCAACGGACATGGGCGAGATGCTTGCGACGCCGGACCGTGACCCTTTTGCTTTTTGATGCTTGTACATTATCGCACTGCAGCATTGCTTTGCGACAAGCTACGGATTTTTTTTCGATAGGATGCGATAATCTAAGGCTTGATGCGGTGTTTTTTGCCACACTTGGTTTATTTACCCGGGTAAAAAGCGAGAAATCTCTGAATAACCACGGTGTTGGGTACGATTTGGCCACAGAACGAGAACTGTCCGACTTTCTGAAAAGCGTTGAAAAGCGAGCTTTCAAGCGCTCGCTTTTTCATGTGCGCGACCAGGAAGCAGCGCTCGACATCGTGCAGGACAGCATGATGAAGCTGGCCGAGCACTATGGGGACAAGCCGCCCAACGAGCTGCCGATGCTGTTCCAGCGCATCCTGTCCAACAGCACGCTCGACTGGTTTCGCCGGCAAAAGACGCGCAACGCGCTCTTTACGACGATGAGCGACTTCGAAGGCCCGGATGACGAGGGGGAATTCAACCTCCTCGATATCTATAACGCCGACAATGGAGAGGCCGAGCAGAGTGCCGAGGACCACACCAACCGCAAACAAACCCTTGCATTAATAGAAAAAGAGATACAACAGTTGCCAGCGCGTCAACGCGAAGCGTTTCTGATGCGTTATTGGGAAGAGATGGACATCGCAGAGACTGCAGCAGCCATGGGTTGCTCAGAGGGAAGTGTAAAAACCCACTGCTTTCGCGCCATCCAAACCTTGAGTAAAGTGCTTAAGGCCAAAGGAATCGTGCTATGAACCGCTCAAACACCGCCCAAACCGTTGTCAATGCTGAAATTTTTGCCCGCCGCGTCACCGCTCGGCTGAGCGAAGCCGAGGCTGATCTCGACTACGACATCAGCGAACGTTTGCGAGCGGCCCGCGAGCGCGCGCTGTCCCGCCGCAAGGTGGTGGCTGTGCCCGCTATTGCACGCCAGCCCCAGCAGGAAGCTGCACCTTCTGGCAAACGCAACTGGTGGCGCGCCGTGGTGTCGGCCGTGCCGCTGAGCGCGATGGTGGCCGGCCTGGCTTTCTTCAATGGTGTTCAGGCGGACGAAGGCGCCAGCGAAATGGCAGAGTACGATGCCACCTTGCTGGCTGACGAGCTGCCGCCAAGCGCCTATACTGATCCTGGTTTTACCCAGTTTCTGAAGATTGCTGCCCAAAAGCAGCCCACTGACAAGCGTTGAGACACGATTACGATAACGACGAGGTAGCCGGCAGCACGCCCGCCCCTTCGAGCATCCCCGCCCTGGCAGCCAGTATTTTGCTGGCTGCTTTTGCTGTTGTGGGCATCTACGCCGGCAACAAGGCCGCCAATATCTACGGCAGCGCCGCCAGCGATCTGGTGAGCGCCAACAGCGTCACGCGCTCGAGCAGCCCGCGCAATGAAGGCCCGAGCTGGGAGGCGCTCGATGACGACCAGCGCACCGTGCTGGCGCCGCTCGAAGAGCAGTGGAACTGGCTGACCACCCAGCAAAAAAGCCGCTGGACAATGATCGCCGACAGCTTTGACGATTTCTCCCCCGAAGAGCAGCTGCGCATTGCCGAGCACATGAAGGAATGGGCCAAGTTCAGCCTCTCCGACCAAAGCCAGGCCCGGCTCAACTACTCGAACATCAGCAGCCTGTCGGCCGAGGAAAAACGCAAGCTCTGGGAAGACTACCAGGCACTCAGCGCCCGTGAGCGCAAGCGCCTGGCCCAGGGCGGCGTGCTCTACCACGGTGGCGTGGCGCTGGCGCCCCGCCCCACCGCCCGCAGCACCGGGCGCCTGGTCAAGGTGCCCGCTGCCGCCATCAACCCCAACCGCGCCAACCCGCCCAAAATCCTGCCGCCGCCCGAGATCCGTGTGCAGTCGCGCGGCATGGTGACGCCAGTCGAAGTAGGCCCCCTCAGCGGGCCAGCCCCGGCCGCCAACGGCGCAGCGCACGCCCCAGCCCCCGCGCTACCCCCGGCGCCGTCCCCCGCCTTGCCGCCTGCCCCGGTGGTGGAGACCGCCCCGGTGCAAATGCCCGCGCCTGTTACCTCCTCGCCGCTGCCCCCGCTCGATGCCCCCAGCCGGCCACCGGCGGGCGAATCGCAGTCGCGCAACAGCGACAGCCCGGTGCACCCGCCGACCTGATACTGTCCGCATGCAGACCACTTCCAGCACAACAGCGCTCCCTTCCGGCCCTCTCGCCACCAGCGCCCTGTTGCGCGCACCGCGCCTGGCGCGGCGCATGGCCTGCTGGTTGTACGAGGGCATGCTGATGTTTGGCGTGGTCTTCATGTCGGGCTACCTCTACAGCTCGCTGAGCCAGACCCGCAATGCGATGGACAACCGCCATGGCCTGCAGCTGTTCCTGTTCATCATCTTTGGCATCTACTTCACCTGGTTCTGGCACAAGGGCCAGACCCTGGCGATGAAGACCTGGCAGATCCGCATCGTTGACCGCCATGGCCAGCCGCTGACCCAGGGCCGCGCGTTGCTGCGCTATGTCTGCAGCTGGCTGTGGTTTCTGCCGCCGCTGGTTGTCAGCATGCCCTTTAGCCTGCCGGTGGGCGAAATCGTCGTGCTGCTGAGCGGCTGGATCGTGCTCTGGGCGCTGGCCAGCCGGCTGCACCCGCTGCAGCAGTTCTGGCACGATGCGATCGCGGGTACCCGCCTGGTCAGCGCCGAGCGCCCTGCGCCCAAAAACACGGCGCCTGATCGGTCGGGCTAGATGGACCCTTGTTGCGCCAGCGCTGCTGGGCGCAAGCGCCACGCAGCGCGCCGATCAAATGCTGCAGTGCAATAATATGCTTTGTGTCGCCCGCGCTGTGCCATGATGGGCGACTACCACGCTCCCTATGAACCAGCCCGATCCCCGCCCCCCCACCGAGCCCGCCGCGCCAGCGCACAGCCTGGCCGACATCCACGCCGCCAACCCGCAAAAAAGCCGCACGGGCCTGGCCCGCGTCTGGCATGCCGCAGGCTACTCGCTGCAAGGCCTGCGGGCCGGCTGGGGCGAAAAGGCCTTCCGCCTGGAGGCCATGCTCGCGCTGCTGATGCTGCCTGCCTCCATCTGGCTGGCGCGCGATTGGCGCGATTGGGCCTTGCTGATCACCCCGGTTTTTCTGGTGCTGATCGCCGAGCTGCTCAATACTGGCATCGAGATGGCGATGGACCGCTTTGGCCCCCAGTGGCATGCACTGGCCAAGAAGGCCAAGGACATGGGCAGTGCCGCCGTGTTCCTGGCGCTGGTGCTGTGCGCGGCGGTGTGGCTGCCTGCCTTGTATGAAAGATTGCTGAAATGACCAACTCCCCTAGCTTTTCGATGTGCGTTTACTGCGGCTCGCGCCCCGGCAAGACCGACGCCTTTGGCCAGGCCGCCCAGGCCGTGGGCCACTGGATTGGCAGCCACGGCGGCCAGCTGGTCTATGGCGGCGGCAAATCCGGCCTGATGGGCACGGTGGCCCGCGCCACGCGCGAGGCCGGCGGCCGCGTGGTCGGCGTGATCCCCAAGGCCCTGGTGGACCGCGAGCTGGCCAATGAGCTCTGCGACGAGCTGCACGTGGTCACCACGATGCACGAGCGCAAGGCCATGATGGCCGAGCGCAGCAATGCCTTCATCGCCATCCCTGGCGGCATCGGCACCTTTGAAGAGCTGTATGAAATCTGGACCTGGCGCCAGTTGGGCTACCACGACAAGCCCATCGGCATTCTCAACGCCCATGGCTACTACGACGGCATGCTGCAGTTCCTGCAGCAGTGCGTGGGCCAGGGCTTTATGGACGACTGGCAGATGGGCCTGATCAAGAGTGGCGATGACCATACCGCGCTGCTCGCACAACTGGTCGAAGAAGCCGGCCTGTCGCAGCAAAGCGATGCGATGCGTGCCGTGATCTAAGCCGCGCCCCGCAGACACAAGAACATCGGCCCGCTTATAAGCGGGCCGATGGCTTTTGGTGGGCCACCACCGCCGCGGTGGATGAGGCGGCAGCAGTGTCTGGGGCAGAGCCCTTAGTCGTTATCGGCCACCGTCTTGGCAAACGCAATGCCAATGAGCGAGATGACCGCCGTGCCCACGATGTACCAGGCCACCGGCACCCAGGAGCCGTTGTATTTGTTGAGCAGCCAGGTGGCGAGCAAGGGGGCAGTGCCGCCTGCCAGCGCCGCGCCAATCTGGTAGCCCAGCGTGATGCCGGTGTAGCGCACGCGGGTCGAGAAAATCTCCGAGAACAAGGTGCCCAGCACGGCGGTGATGGGTGCCCAGACGAGACCCAGGCCGATGACGGTGGCGATGACCAGGCTGGTCATAGTGCGCTGCTCGAGCAGCATGAAGTACGGGAAGGTGAAGGCGGCCATCACCAAGGTGCCAGCGATAAACATGCGCTTGCGGCCAATGCTGTCGGACAGGCGCCCCATGATGGGAATCATCACGGTCGTCAGCAAGGTGGCAATGGTGACCGCATTGAGCACGGAGATGCGCTCAAAGCCCAAGGTGGCCGTGGCGTAGCTGACGATAAAGGTCGAGAAGATATAGAACGGCGCCGTTTCGACAAACTTGATGGCGACGGCCACCAGCACCGCGCGCCAGTGGTAGCGCAGGGTTTCGACCAGCGGGATCTTGGCGACATTGCCGCTGGCCTTGGCCTGCTTGAACGCAGGGGTCTCATCAATGCCCTTGCGGATCCACAGGCCCAGGAACACCAGGATGGCGCTCAGCAGGAACGGCACGCGCCAGCCCCAGGCCAGAAACTGGTCATCGGGCAGGGTGCTCATCACGGTGATGGCCAAGGTGGCCAGCACCATGCCGATGGTCACGCCCATCTGCGGCACGCTGCCAAACAGACCCTTGCGGTTCTTGGGCGCGTATTCATAGGCCAACAGCAGCGCGCCGCCCCACTCGCCACCAATGCCCAGGCCTTGCACCAGGCGCAGCACGATCAGCAGGATCGGCGCCCATATGCCAATTTGCTCATAGCCCGGCAGCAGGCCGATCAGCACGGTGGCGCCGCCCATCAGCGACAAGGTGATCACCAAGGTCTTCTTGCGCCCGATGCGGTCACCGATGTGCGAGAAGATAAAGCCGCCCAGCGGCCGGATGAAGAAGGTCAGCGAGAAGGTCAGGTAGGACAGCATCAGCCCCACGACCGGATCGGTGGTTGGGAAGAACACCTTCCCGAACACCAGCGCCGCCGTGGTCGCATAGAGGAAATAGTCAAACCACTCGATGGAGCTGCCCATCAGACTGGCAATCAGTACTCGCTTGTTGGTGGCCGCAGACGCTGCTGGCTCGGTCGAAGAGGTGCGCATGGAAGGGATGTGAACAGATAGCAAAAGAAAGGGAGAACACTGGCCCGGCCCGCACTGGGCCAGGCACAGCAGATCAGGTGGCCGAGGCGCCCGAGGTGCCCGCAGCGGTATAGGCGTCAAAGGCCAGCGATGCGGCGGCCAGGTCCTCCAGCGCCGTGCCCACGGCCTTGAACAGCGTGATCTCATCGGCGCTGCGGCGGCCCGCGTGCTGGCTGCGGCACAGCTGCTCCAAGGTGGCAGCCAGGCCGCTGGCCTCCCAGGCGCCGCTGGCGATGGGCGCCAGAATATCGCCCGCCTTCATCAGCGCTTCGGGCGTATCGACAAAAACGGTGGCGCGGGCAAAGCAGGCGTCATCGCTCTCGCGCATCGCCGGGGTAAAGCTGCCGATCAGGTCCAGGTGCACACCTGGCTGCAGCCATTCGCCACGCACCAAGGGCGCGTTGGACAAGGTGGCGCAGCTGATGATGTCGGCCTGGCGCGCCGCCTGCTCCAGGTCGGTGGCGACTGCGGCTTGCAGGCCTTGCGCCTGCAGGCGCGCCACCATCGCTTGCGCGGCCTCGGGGCGGATGTCCCAGACCTGCACCTCCTGGATATCCCGCACGCAGCGGTAGGCATCGGGCAGCAGGCTGGCCACGCGGCCGGCGCCCAGCACCAGCAGACGGCGGGCATCGGGGCGGCTGAGCCAGCGCGCGGCCAAGGCCGATGCCGCAGCGGTGCGGCGCGAGGTGATGGCATCACCATCGAGCACCGCCAGCGGGGCGCCGGTGGTCGCGTCGTACAGGATAAAGACCGAATGCAGACCCGGGAGGCCCCGCGCCTGGTTGCCTGGGAAGATGGAGACCGTCTTGACCCCCATGCGCTTGCCGGTTTGCCAGGCGGGCATCAGCAGCAGGATGCCGTCTTCAGCGCTCGTCTGGCCGGCGATCTGGTGGTTGTGGCGCAGTGGCACTTCGCAGCCGGCGATGAACATCTGTTCCAGACAGTCGATCAAGGCCGCCATGGGCAGGTGTTGCGTGGTGTGGGTGGAGTCCAGGATCTGCATGTGGCGCAATAAATCTACTAAAGAGAATTAATTTTCGTATACGAAATTTAATGCAGTTTGAGACAATAAATTTCTTAAATCCGTTCTTTCTGTCTAGGGTTTACCCGAGAATTAGGCCTAAAACGCGGCCGCCACGGCTTCGCTGTGCCACGGGCCAGCGCAGCGCCCCCTACACTGGCGAGCACCACAAGAGCCTGCCATGCCCCACGCCCCACCGCCCCACCACAACGCCGGCGCCGATGCCACCACCGATGTGCTGGCCACCAAGCTGCGCCTGCTGCGGCGCGATGCCGATCTGACCTTGCAGCAGCTGAGCCAGCGCTGCGGCATCTCAGCGTCTGCACTGTCCAAGATCGAACACGGCCAGCTCTCGCCCACCTATGAAAAAATCGCGGCGCTCGCGCGCGGGCTGGAGGTGGACGTGGGCGAGCTCTTCAGCCCGCTGCAGCAAACGGGCCTGCGCGCGCGGCGCAGTATCACCCGCCAGGGCGATGGCCTGGTGCACCGCACGCCGCAATATGTCTATGAGCTGCTGCATGCCGACCTGGCCGACAAGCGCTTTATTCCGCTGCTCACCACCATCAAGGCCCATGAGCGCAGCGCCTTTCCGCAGTTGCTCAGCCACGATGGCGAAGAGATGCTGTATGTGATGCGCGGCAGCGTGGTCATCCATACCGACAGCTACGCGCCGCTGGAGCTGGCCGCCGGCGACTCCTGCTATTTCGACAGCGTCATGGGCCATGCCTGCATCTCGGGCGGCGATGAAGATGCGCAGGTGCTGTGGATCTGCTCGCACACCACGATCAAGCCCTGAACCCGCTGCCCAGCAATCGGTGGCAGACATGAAAAAAGCGCCTTGGTGACCAAGGCGCTTTTGCGGATGCGGGGACTGCCTGGATCAGACCGCCGCTTCGTCCAGATCGCCGGTACGGATACGGATCACGCGCTCGATCTCGGTGACGAAAATCTTGCCGTCTCCGATCTTGCCGGTGCGGGCCGCGTTGACGATCGCGTCCACACAGCGGTCCACATCCTCGTCTTTCACGGCGACTTCGATCTTCACCTTGGGCAGAAAGTCCACGACATATTCCGCTCCGCGATAGAGCTCGGTATGGCCCTTTTGGCGGCCAAAGCCCTTGACCTCACTGACCGTCAGACCGGTCACACCCACATCCGCCAGAGCTTCACGCACCTCGTCCATCTTGAAAGGTTTGATAACGGCGGTAATCATTTTCATAAAGCTCTCCTGGGATGGGCATATACACGCTGCGCAGGCGATGCGCGCAGCAACTGGGGCTATTGTGCGTCAAGATTCCGGCTTCGGCACCTCCGGGGCCAAATCTCCAGGCAATGGCAGCCCAAGCCATGGCCCATCCGCCCGCTAAACGCCGTCCAGCCGCAGGTCCAGACGGGCAGCCAGCGCCTGGCTCTGGGCGTTGAGCCCTGTCACCTGCACGGCGCTGCCATGCTTGCGCAACCGTGCGCAGACCTTGGCGAGCGCCTGCACGGCCGTGATGTCCCACAGATGCGCCTGCGCCATGTCGATGCGCACCGGCCGGCCCTCGATCTCGCGCACATCAAAGGCATCAACCAGCAGATCGGCCGAGGCAAAGAACAGCTGGCCACGCACGGCGTAGACCAACTCGGCATCGCCGCTGCGCTGCACCTGCAGCAGCCTGGACATCTTGAACATGAAGAACACGCCGCTCAGCAGCACGCCCACCGCCACGCCAGCGGCCAGGTTGTGGGTGGCGATGGTGACCACCACCGTGGCGAGCATCACCAGGCTCGACAGCTTGGGATGTTTGAGCAGCGCGCGGGCCGATCCCCAGTCCAGGGTCGAAGCCGACACCATGACCATGATCGCGACCAGCGCCACCACCGGCACCTGGGCCACCCAGGGCTTGAGCAGCACCATCAAGCCCAGCAAAAAGGCACCGGCAAACAAGGTGGACAGCCGGCCGCGCCCGCCATAGCGCACATTGCTCACGCTCTGGCCGATCATGCCGCAGCCCGCTATGCCACCAAAGCAGCTGGCTGCGATATTGGCCAGGCCCAGCCCGCTGCATTCGCGGTTTTTGGCGCTGGGGGTATCGGTCTGCTCATCGACCACGCTGGCGGTCATCAAGGATTCGAGCAGGCCCACCATCGCAATGGCCAGCGCCGGCAGCGCGATCAGCTGCAGGGTCCGCCAGGACAGCGGCACATCGGGCAGCGCCCAGCTGGGCAAGCTATCGGGCAGGTGGCCCAGGTCAGCCACAGTCTTGAGCGGCAGATCCAGCGCATGGGCTGCGCCCGTCAACACCAGGATGCAGATCAAAGGCGACGGGATGGCCGTACTGATGCGCGGCAGGCCATAGATGACCACCAGGCCCAGCGACAGCATGGCCCAGGTCGCGCCATTGGCGCCCACCAGGTGTGGCAGCTGGGCCGCAAAAATAAGAATGGCCAGCGCATTGACAAAACCGGTGCGCACCGAGCCCGAGACAAAGCGCAGCAGCACGCCCAGGCGCAGCCAGCCAAACAGCACCTGCATGGCGCCGGCCAGCAGGCCCGCCGCCAACAGGTACTGCAGGCCATGGGCCTGCACCAAGGGCGCTGCGACCAGGGCCACTGAGCCCGCAGCGGCCGACACCATGGCCGGCCGCCCGCCCGCAAAGGCAATGACGATGCTGATGACAAAGGAGGCAAACAGGCCCACCGATGGATCCACTCCGGCGACATAGGAAAAGGCGATGACCTCGGGGATCAGCGCAAACGTGGCGACCGCGCCGGCCATCAGCTCGCGCGGCACGCTCGGCGCCCACTGGGCGCGGAAATAATGAAGAAAAGGGGACATGGCAAAGCGCGCACCCGGTATCACCGAGTGCAGCTCCAAAAAAGACGGAAGTAATGCGGCGGCGCAGGCGGGCCGCGCGATGCCGCGATCAACGAAAGCGAGGGAAGGCGCGCCGCGCTATGGCGGATTGAGCCGCGAGAAGCCCGACTGGCGCGTGGCGACCTGGCGCGCAATGCGTGCGCGCACAAAGCTCTGAAAGCGCGCAGCCCCCAGCCGCCCCGCATTGGGTGCAAACGGCGGGCAGGCACAGCGCATCAAGGGCATCAAGGGCATCAAGGGCATCAAGGGCATGGGCCGCAGGCGTGGGTCACAGGCACGGGCAGTGGCCGCCGCCGCTCAGCCGCGAAAACCGTTGGTGATGGGGTAGCGCCAGTCGCGGCCAAAACCCCGGGCCGACAGGCGCGGGCCCACGGCGGCCTGGCGGCGCTTGTATTCGTTGATGCGGATCAGGCGCACCACCCGCTCCACATCGGCGCGGGGGTAGCCGGCAGCCACAATGCTGTCGATGTCGGCGTCCTGCTCCATATAGCGCGCGATGATCGCATCGAGCACTTCATAGGGCGGCAGGCTGTCCTGGTCCTTCTGGTCCGGCCGCAGCTCGGCACTGGGCGGGCGGGTAATGATGCGCTCCGGAATCGGGTTGCGGCCGGTTCCGTAGGGGTCATGGGCATTGCGCCAGCGCGCCAGCTCGAACACACGGGTCTTGGGCACATCGCGCAGCACCGCAAAGCCGCCCGCCATGTCGCCGTACAAGGTGCTGTAGCCGGTGGCCATCTCGCTCTTGTTGCCGGTGGTCAGCACGATGGAGCCAAACTTGTTGGACAGCGCCATCAGCAAGGTGCCCCGAATGCGGGCCTGCAGGTTTTCCTCGGTCGTGTCTTCGGCGCGGCCGGCAAAATCATGCGCCAGCGCGGCCTTGAAGGCTTCGAACTGCGGCGCAATCGAGATCTCCTCATAGGCCACGGACAGGCGCTCGGCCATCTCGCGCGCATCGATCCAGCTGATATCGGCCGTGTAGGGCGAAGGCATCATCACCGTGCGCACTTTGTCGGCCCCCAGCGCATCGACCGCAATCGCCAGCACCAGGGCCGAATCGATACCGCCGGACAAACCCAGCACCGCACCGGGGAAACCGGTCTTGCCCAGGTAGTCGCGCACCGCCACCACCAAGGCCTGCCACAGCTGCTGGTTGGTGTCGCCAGGCTGGGCGATGGGGCCGGACAGCTGCAGGCCCGTGGCCGTGGCCTCGACCTGCACGGTCAGCAGATGCGCGTCAAAACCTGGGGCGCGGGCGGCCACCTGGCCATCGGCATTGAGCGCAAACGAGTGGCCGTCAAACACCAGCTCATCCTGCCCGCCCACCAGGTGGGCATAGACCAGCGGCAGACCGGTCTCGCGTGTGCGCTCGGCCAGCAGGGCCTCGCGGTGGCCGGGCTTGTCCATCTGGAATGGCGAGGCATTGATGACGGCCAGCAGCTGCGCACCGGCCGCCTTGGCCGCCCGCGCGGGCTGGCTGGCCCAGGCGTCTTCGCAGATCAGCAGGCCAATGCGGCTGCCCGCCACCTCGAACACACAGGTCTGCGTGCCTTCGACAAAGTAGCGGGTCTCGTCAAATTCACGGTAGTTGGGCAGCAGCTGCTTGCGGTAGCTGGCCAGCACCTGGCCGGCGCGCAGCACGCTGGCGGCGTTGTAGCAGCGGCCATGGGCCGCATGCTGCGCCGCCTGCGGGTGGCCCAGCACCACCGTCAGATCAGGCCACTGCCGGCTGGCCTCCAGCACCTGCGCCACGGCGGCATCGCAGGCCGCCAGGAACGAGGGGCGCTGGAACAGGTCCTCGGCGGCATAGCCGCAAATGCCCAGCTCGGGGGTCAGCAGCAGCTGGGTGCCCTGGGCCGCGGCCTGCGCCGCCGCATCAATGATCTTGCGGGCATTGCCCGGCATATCGCCCACAACAAAGTTCAGCTGGGCGCTTGCAATGGAAAAATGGGACATGGATGGTTCGATGGCAGTGAGCAGTGCACCAGGGCCACAAGGAGAGTGGGCAGGGCCCGTGCCTGGCGCAGCCAAAGAGTCTAGCCTACAAACCCCAAGGCCTGCGCAGCGGCACGCAAATCCCGCCAGTCCGGGTCCGCTGGCGCGCGGTTTGCGGGCAAAATCGGGCTTTTGCACCACCACCTGCAGCGTCCCATGAACTTTGGCAGCGACAACCAAGCCGGCGTCTCCCCCCGCATCCTGCAAACTCTGGTAGAGGCCGCCAGCGGCATCCAGTCCGCCTACGGCAACGACGAATGGAGCCAGCGCGCCGAGCAGATGCTGGGCGAGGCCTTTGGCGCGCCCGTCAAAGTGTTCTTCGTCACCACCGGCACAGCGGCCAATTGCCTGGCGCTGTCCACCATCGCCCAGCCCTGGAACGCCGTGGTCTGCCACCACATGGCTCATATCGCGGTCGATGAGAACAGCGCCCCGGCGCTCTTCACCGGCGGCGCCAGCCTGCTGCCGATGGCCACGGACAACGGCAAGATCAGCGCCGAGGACCTGGCCGCGTTTGTGGAGCGCACCCCCCACGACGCACCCCACAACATGGTGATCAGCGGCCTGAGCATCTCCCAGGTGACCGAGAACGGCCTGGTCTACCAGCCCCAAGAGATTGCCGCACTGGCCGCCCAGGCCCATGCACTGGGCCTGCGTCTGCACATGGATGGCGCGCGCCTGGCCAATGCCATCGCCGCGCTGCAGTGCCACCCGGGCGACATCACCTGGCGCGCGGGTGTCGATGTGCTGAGCCTGGGCGCCTCCAAGAACGGCGCGCTGATGGCTGAGGCGGTGGTGTTCTTCGACCAGGCGCTGGCCCAGAACTTCTCGCTGCGCATCAAGCGCAGCGGGCAGCTGGTCTCCAAAAGCCGCACCATCGGCGCGCAGTTCTGCGCCTGGCTGGAGGGCGGCCACTGGATGGAGCTGGCCCGCCATGCCAATGCGATGGCAGCCAAGCTGTCGGCCGCACTCGCCGCCACGCCTGGTGTACGCCTGAGCTGGCCCACCCAGGCCAATGAAGTGTTTGTGCGGATGCCCATTGCGCTCTATGAACATCTGCGCGCCCAGGGCGTGCGCTGCTCTGACTGGTACGCCAGCAGCCTGCCGGCAGGTACCCAGCTGCAGGCGGGCGAGGTGGTGGTGCGCTTTGTCGCGTCCTGGTCCAGCAGCGACGAAGAAATCGCCGCGCTGATGGACCTGGTGCACAGCCACCAGCGCCAAGCCGCATAACCTGCCCCGTGCAGCGGCGCAGCAGGCAGACCACAATCGGGCCATGACCTCGCTGCCCGCTGACCCCACGCCCGCACCCCACCCTGGCCCCAGCCTGGAGCTGCGCATCCTGCCCAGCATCGCCGAGTTCGATGCCCTCGCCTGGGATGGACTGCTGGCCTTGCAAGAGCGCCCCACCCCCTTCATGCGCCACGCCTATCTGCAGGCGCTGGAGGACAGCGGCAGCGCCACCGTGGAGAGCGGCTGGCAGCCTTGCCACCTGAGCCTGTGGCAGGGTGACGTGCTGGTGGGCGCTTGCCCTATGTACCTCAAAAGCCATTCCTATGGCGAGTACGTGTTTGACTTTGCCTGGGCGCGGGCCTATGCCGAGCATGGCCTGGACTACTTCCCCAAGGCGGTCATTGCCGTGCCCTTTACCCCGGTGCCCGGCAGCCGCCTGCTGGTGGCCGATGACAGCTTTCGCGCGCCGTTGCTGCATGCCGCCACCCAGTTTTGCGACCAGCAGCAGGTCTCGTCGCTGCACCTACTGTTTGGCGCTGCGCCCGATCTTCAGGCGGCGGATAACATTGCGCTGATGCAGCGCGAGAACGTGCAGTTCCACTGGCGCAACCGCGATGCGGCCGAGACCGGCGACGCCAGGCCCTACGCCGACTTCGATGATTTTCTGGCTGAGCTGCAGCAGGACAAGCGCAAGAAGATTCGCCAGGAGCGGCGCAAGGTGCAGGCCGCTGGCGTCACGTTCCGCCATGCCAGTGGAGCGCAGATCAGCGCAGCCGATTGGGACTTCTTCTACCAGTGCTATGAGCGCACCTATCTGGAGCATGGCAACGCGCCCTACCTGACCCCGGCGTTCTTTGCCGCGATGCGCACGCAGATGGCCGAGCACTGGCTGCTCTTTATCGCCGAGCGCGAGGGCCGCCCCATCGCCGCCAGCCTGATCGCGATCGATGCGCCGGGCACGGGGCCGCGCCACGCCTATGGCCGCTACTGGGGTGCGATGGAGCGGGTGGACTGCCTGCACTTTGAGGCCTGCTACTACCAGCCCATTGCATGGTGCATACGCCATGGCCTGCAGTGCTTTGAAGGCGGCGCGCAGGGCGAGCACAAGATGGCACGCGCCCTCATGCCGGTGCGCACCCCCAGCGCCCACTGGCTGGCCCATGCCGGCTTTGCCCAGGCGGTAGAGCGCTACCTGGCGCGCGAGTCCCAGGGCATGGCCGAGTACCAGCGTTCGCTGCAGGACCACAGCCCGCTCAAACACCGGCCATAAGCCCGGCCCCGGCTGGTTGATCCCCTGCCCAAGTTGTAATTAATCTTGTCGGTGGTTGCGGCGCTGTGACCGCTGTCGGCGATACCGCACAACAAGCACGACTGCGCACTGACAGGCTCTGGCATGGCCGCTGCGCACAATGGCTACACCTCAACCAAGCAAGGAGTGGCACCATGAACAAGGACCAAGTCGTAGGCAAGATCAAGGACCTCGCAGGCGAAGCACAGGCCGGTGTCGGCAAGGCCATCAACAGCCCCAGCCAGATCGCCAAGGGCAAGGCACTGGAGGCCGAAGGCGAAATCCAGAAAAAGGCCGGTGATGTGAAAGAGAGCTTGAAGGACGCCGCTGATGCGGCCAAGAAGCGCCTCTGAGCCTGATCGACCTCCGGGGTGTAACAGCGGCCTTGATGAACGTCACTAACACATACAAATTACCGACATTGAGGCACTCAATTTAAGGCAATATAAGCCTATTGATTCAACCGAACCCCTCCTTGGCCAGCATTCGTTGCTGGCATTTTTTTGCCCGCAGCAAAAGTGCAGGCAGCGCGAAGACCGCCTGCACGAACCGTGCAGAGATGCCAGATATGGACGCGGAAAAAGAGATCAGGCAGGAGCGAATCAGGCCGCTTGCGCTTGCACCGGCGCCAACGATGCCAAGGCACCCAGCAAGGCCCAGCCCAGCGGCCATTCGCCATGGCCCGATTCCACATTGATATGGCCGGCCGAAGGCACGCGCACAAAGGTGCTGCCCCAGCTTTTGGCATAGGCGCTGGCCATGCGGATCGGACAATAGGGGTCGTTGCTGCTGGCAGCCACAATGCTGGCAAAGGGCAGCGGGTTCGCGGGCACGGGTGTGAAGTCTTCAAACAGCGCGCGGCGCTCCGGATCGGCCGGCGCCACCAGCAAGGCCCCGGCAATGCTGCCGCGTTGCTGGTTGCCTAGTTGCTCGACCGCATGCACGCTGGTGATGCAGCCCAGCGAATGGGCCACCAGGATGACCGGGTGCGGCGCGGCCTCAATGGCCTCCTGCACACTGGCTACCCAGGGGCTGCGGTGCGGTTGCAACCAGTCCTCCTGCTCCACGCGCAAGGCGCCGGCAATCCGTTCAGCCCACAGGCTTTGCCAATGGCCGGGGCCGGAGTTGCGCCAGCCCGGCACGATCACCACCGAGACCTGCGCACCCGTCTCGGCTTCTCCACGCCACCCCGGCTGCACAGGCCGCTGGCCATTACGCTGTGCGACCGCAATGGCCGCAGGGCGTGGCGGGGGGGAGGGATTGATCGTGACAAGACAGGCACCGGACATGCATGCATTGTCAAAGCAGGCTTTTAGATCAACAACGACTATTTTTTAGTATTGTTATTTCTAAAATTAATATGAAGCAGCGCCAGGCATTCAGGTCCCATCGGTTTGGCCAATGCGCTGCAACGGCAGGTTCTCGCCCATGAAGTCCAGAAACGCGCGCTGCGCTGGCGCCATATTGCGGCGCGAGACAAAGGCCGCATGCAAGATGCCTTCGGGGATGCTCCAGCCGGCCAGCAGCTCGACCAGGTCGCCATTGGCGACCTCATCGCGCACCATGGCCGCGGGCATCCAGCAGGCGCCAATGCCGTCGAGCACGGCATATTTCAGCGTCACCAGGTCATCGGCCACATAGCGAGCCTGGTGGTGGATGGTCACATGCTCGCCTTCGGGGCCCACCAGCTGCAAGGTGCTGTTGCCATCGGCACTGGTCAGCGACATCGTCGGGATCTTGCTGCCCAGGTCCTGCGGGGTCTGCGGCACGCCATGCACGGCCAGCAGCTCGGGGCTGGCCACCAGGCGCTGGCGCGTCATGCCCAGGCGTTTGACGACCAGGCTGCCGCTGTCATTGAGGTTGGCACGCACCCGCAGCGCCACATCAATGCCCTCTTCGATCAGGTTGATGGTGCGGTTGGTCACCAGCATCTCGATGCGCACCTTGGCATAGGTACGCAAAAAGGCCGGCAGCAGCTTGCCCACCGCGCCCTGGGCCAGGGTGACAGGGCAGGACACGCGCACCGTGCCCGAGGGCTCGCGCTGGGTCTGCTCCATCTCGGCCTGCGCATTCTGCGCCGCCTCGCGCGCTGTTTGCGCATGGCGCAAAAAGGTCTCACCGGCATCGGTCAACGACAGCCTTCGCGTCGTGCGCTGCAGCAGCCGCACGCCCAGCTGCGCCTCCAGATCGGCAATGCGGCGCGACAGGCGCGACTTGGGCACCCCCAGCGCGCGGCCCGCCGCAGCAAAGCCGCCGCGCTCGACCACTTCGGCAAAGTAGTACATGTCGTTGAGGTCGTATTTCATCGTGAGAGGCAGCGTTAGCGCGGTCTGCGCGGGCACAGGCGGCAAAAAAGTCTGCCCATCATAGTTCTAAAAATAGAACAATCCAACCCAATTCCAGCGCTCAATCGGGCCCGCCAGCAGTGACAGAATTCAGCCATTGGCAAAAATGCTGCGACTGCAGCAAAAGCCGTCACCTGATTGAAGGACTGACCATGAAACTGCTGCATATCGATTCGTCCATCCTGGGCGCCAACTCCGTCTCCCGCCAACTCAGCGCCGAAGCCGTCAAGGCCTGGGTTGCGGTGCATCCCAACACCCAGGTCGAGTACCTGGACCTGGCCGTCAACACCCCACCCCACCTGGGCGCTGACGCACTGGGCTTTCGCACCGGCCAGGAAGCCAAGACCGAAGCCGAGCGCGAGCAAAATGCGATCTCCGAGGCCCTCGTGAGCCAGCTGCTCGAAGCCGATGTGCTGGTCATCGGCGCGCCTTTGTACAACTTCAGCATCCCCACCCAGCTGCGCAGCTGGATTGACCGTGTGCTGCAAAGCGGCCGCACCTTCCGCTACACCGCCAACGGCCCAGAAGGCCTGGCCGGTGGCAAGAAGGTGATCGTGGTCGAATCGCGCGGCGGCATCTACTCGACCAGTGAAGGCGGCCGTGCGATGGAGCACCAGGAAACCTACCTGCAAACCATCTTCGGCTTTATCGGCATCACCGATGTGCACTTTGCCCGCGCCGAAGGCCTGGCCATGGGCCCTGAAGCCCGCGCCGCTGCCATCAGCAAGGCCCAAGCCGAGATCGCCCAGGCCGTGGCCACGCCGATGCAGCAGGCCGTCGCGGCCTGATTGCCGCGCACCTGAACAGCAGGAGGCCGGGAGCCCAGCGCCCCCTCCGACTGCGGCCTGGCACCCACCACCCAGTGCCGAGCTTTATCGCCGATCTGAAGAAGAGCCTTCCGATCGGCTTTTTTGCGTCTGCATGACAAGGCAAGCCACTGAATCAGCCTATTGATGCGGCGACTGAAAAGTGCTCAACCCGTGGTTACAATCGGCCGCCTCTGCTGCGCTAAAACTGCCTCCCATGAGCCAACTCGGTATCGCCTTGCATGTCTGCGGGCTGTGGATTCTCTCTAGCCTGGACGCCAGCGGCAAGCTGCTGGTCCTGGCGGGGGTGCCGGTGCTGATGGTGGCCTGGTTCCGTTATGTCGGCCATGTGGTGCTGATGGGGGTGTTTGTGCTGCCCAAGCGGGGGCTGGGGCTGTTTCGCACGCAGTCGCTGTCGCGCCAGGTCCAGCGCTCGGTGCTGATGATTGCCACCACCTTGCTGTTCTTCCATGTGCTGAGCATGGTGCCACTGGCCGAGGGCACGGCGATGAACTTCATGGCGCCGCTGTTGGTGATGGGGCTGGCGCCCTGGCTGCTGGGCGAGCGCCCGGGTTGGCACCGCTGGGCGGGCGTGCTGCTGGGCTTTGTCGGCATGCTGGTGGTCATCCGCCCGGGCGGGCAGCTGTCCACCGAAGGGGCCATCTGGGGCGTGGTGACGGCCAGCACCTTTGCGCTGTTCCAGATCAGCACGCGCCGCGTGGCGGCAGACGACCCGCTCACCAGCAACCTCTACGGGGGCCTGTTTGGTGCACTGGTACTGAGCGCCTTGCTGCCCTTTTTCTGGAAGCAGCTCGATCTGACGGTGTGGCAATCGCTGCTGCTGGCCTCCACCGGCCTGTCCGGCTTTGTCGGTCACTGGCTGCAGATCACTGCCTACAGCAAGACCAGTGCGACCTTGCTGGCGCCGTTCAACTACCTGCAAATCGTCTCGGCCACCACCTTGGGCTGGTTGATTTTTGGCCAGTTGCCCGATGCGGCGACGGCTGCCGGCATGGCCTTGATCTGCTGCGCGGGCCTGGGTGTGGTGCTGGTGGAAGTGTGGCAACAGCGCCTGCGCCAGCGCCTGTCAGCCTAAAAAGCCAGCGGAAACAAGAGGGAAAGCGCGCAGAGCCTCTGCCCAATACCCCAGCATTTAAGACCAGCTTCACCATTGAAGAAGTACCCCTTCGTCATTCGCGCACACCGGGGAAACCCAAATATCAAATTGATAGCGATATATGCAAACCCAATGAGCATATAGCGCCTATTCCTTGCTGCTGCTCAGGTTGCAAAAACGGACAACTTGGATTGCCGCACGCCTGAGGGGCTCGGGTGACAATTAACAATTTGGCGGCAATGCTATACATTCGGTGATGACCGTCGCACAAGCGACAAAATTCATAATTCCAGTCACCGAGACGACATGCCATGGACGATCCAATCCTGACCCCCGAAGAGCGCGAAGCCATCAACACAGGGCGCTGGTTCAGCACCCTCTCGCCGACTTTGCGCCATGACATTCTGCGCTGTGCCTATGTCAAGCGTTTCAAGGATGGCGGGTTGATCTTCTCCCGTGGCGATGAGCCCGAAGAGTGGGTGTCCGTGGCCCGGGGCTCGGCCCGCGTGAGTTCGGCGTCGCTCACGGGCAAGCAGATCACCTTGACCTATGTCGAGCCAGGCACCTGGTTTGGCGATGTGGGCCTGTTCGATGACGACAGCCGCACCCATGATGTCTATGCCCATGGCGAGACCACGCTGGTCTGCGTCAGCAAGGCCGACTTCCAGCGCATCTTGCAGACGCATGTGGAGTTCTACCAGGCGCTGGCACGCATGCATGCGCGCCGCATCCGCAGCCTCTACGGCATGGTGGAAGACCTCAACACCTTGCCGCTGCGCGCGCGCCTGGCCAAGCAGCTGCTGCACCTCTCGCGCAGCTACGGCGTGCCCGGCAAGGAAAGCAGCGAAACCCGCATCGGCCTGCAACTGGCCCAAGAAGAGCTGGCCCAGTTGCTGGGCGCCTCGCGACAGCGGGTGAACCAGGAGCTCAAATCGATGGAGCGCGAGTCCTCCATCCGCATCGAGCCCTCGGGCCTGACGGTGCGTGACAGCAATGCGCTGCGCCGCATCGCCGCTTCCGAGTAAAAAGATGCGCATTCGCCCACCACCCGCACTGGCTGGTGGGCCTTGTACAGCACGGGCGCAACGTCCGGCTTAAAACACCCCGTAGCGGTAGGCCACATACAAAGCGGCCAGCACACCGACCACTGCCAAAATCCCCATGATGCGTCCCATAGCTCGCGCTCCCTGGTTGTATTGCTAAATTGCCTCAGCCTCGGCCCAGCGCCATCGCCACACCCCGGTTGGCCAGTGCGTCTGCGCGCTCATTGCCTGGGTCGCCGGCATGGCCCTTGACCCAGTGCCAGGTGATACGGTGCTCGCCGCCATGCACCAGTGCATCGAGGCGCTGCCACAGATCGACATTCTTGACTGGCTCCTTGCTGGCCGTGCGCCAACCCTTGGCCTTCCAGCCAGAGATCCATTCAGTGATGCCTTTGCGAACGTACTGGCTGTCCAGATACAGCTGCACATCACAGGGGCGCTTCAAGGCTTCGAGCGCCTGGATCACCGCCATCAGCTCCATGCGGTTGTTGGTCGTGCCCAGCTCGCCACCAAACAGCTCCTTTTGCGCAGTGCCAGCGCTGAGCAAAGCGCCCCAGCCGCCAGGGCCAGGGTTGCCCTTGCAGGCACCGTCCGTATAAATCACCACTTGGTTCACACCCACTCCTTGGCACTTGCCGCGATTACAGAGGGCCACTATAAGCGCATTTGCTGGCTATTTTTGGGCCCCTGTGCGCGGCGGACTGCAGCCGCTTACGGCCGTGTCATTCCACACGGCGCTGCGTTTCGCTCAGCCGCTCACGGGCGGCCACCGCAGGGCGCGCCACGCCACTGGGCGCCGCTGCCTTCCACGGTGCGGCCAATTTGTGCACGCTGGGCACTTTTTTCACCGCCTCGGCAAAATACACGCCGCCCAGTACCGGCCAAGCCGTAGGCCCGACCCTGTCCATCCATTCCCAGCGGCGCAGCCAGGCATCGCTGCGCATCGCAGGGCGAAAGCAGCCAAAGCTGGCGCTTTGCAGCTCCAGCCCCAGTAGCTTGAGCCAGTCGCGCAAACGCCCGTAGCCGATCAGGTTGTGGTCATTGGGCATCGGCGGGAGCTTTTGCAGTCCCGGAATGCGGCGGCTCCAGGTGTGCATGCCCCAGAGGCTGGCAGGGTTGATGCCGCTGATCAGCACCCGGCCTTCGGGCACCAGCACACGGGCCACCTCGCGCAGCACCGCATGGGGGTCGGCGCTCAGTTCCAAGGTATGGGGCAGCAGCACCAGGTCCAGGGTATCGGGGCCAAAGGGCAGTGCATGGGCATCACACAGCAAGCTGGCGGTGACAGGCTCTGTCCGCGTTGCGGGCAGACCCGGCTCGCTTTGTAAAGGCAGTGCAAAGCTCTGTACATCTGCCAGGCGGCTTTGTTGCCACTGCGCGGTCTGCTCGGTCGAGTCGAGCGCGAGCCAACGATGGGGCGTGCGATTGTTGCGCAGCCCCTGCAGCGGGAAAAGCCCGATCTGCAGGCTATGGAAGCCAAAAATATCGGCCACGGCATCGTCGTAACATGTTTGCTCCCAAGACAGCATGTAGCTGCCCAGCGGCGTCTGCCACCAATTTTGCGTGCCTATAATTTGGTCATTCATGCATCTGTTACCTCTGCCCGCTTTCAACGACAACTACATCTGGCTGCTGCACGACGGACAGCGCGCGCTGGTCGTCGACCCAGGCCAGGCTGCGCCCGCGCTGGACGCGCTGCGCCGCCTGGGTCTGCAGCTGCAAGCCATTGTAGTGACCCACCACCATGGCGACCATACCGGCGGCGTGGCCGAGCTGCGCGAGGCCACTGGCGCTCGTGTGTACGGCCCGGCCACCGAGGACATTCCCCAGCCTTGCCAGCCCATGCAGGGCGGCAACACGCTGGAGCTGCTGGGCCTGCAGTGGCAGGTGATCGATGTGCCCGGCCATACCGCCGGGCATATCGCTTATTACTGCGCCGATGTGGCCGGGCAGCCGGTGCTGTTCTGTGGCGATACCTTGTTCTCAGGCGGCTGCGGCCGCCTTTTTGAAGGCACACCCGCGCAGATGCATGCATCGCTGTCGGCGCTCGCTGCGCTGCCCGCCCAAACGCGGGTCTGCGCCGCCCATGAGTACACGCTGTCCAACCTGCGCTTTGCGCAGGCGGTGGAGCCCGACAACCCGGACATCGCCCGCTACCTGGCGCACTGCGAGCAGCTGCGTGAGCGCGGCGCGCCTACCTTGCCCGCGCAACTTGGCAACGAGCTGCGCATCAACCCTTTCCTGCGCTGCAGCCTGGCCACCGTGGCCCGCGCTGCGCAGCAGTTTGATCCCTCCACCCCTGGCAGCGACCCGGTCGCCGTTTTTGCCGCGCTGCGTCGCTGGAAGAACCAATTCTGATGAAGTATCTGTACCTGTGGAGCCTCAGCGCCCTGCTCGCCCTGACTGGCTGCGCCACGACCGAGACCGGCGGCCCGCCCACCGCAGCAGGCGATGCACCGAAGATCAGCTCGGTACCGCACACCCCCAACTACCCCAGCGGCCCCTTGAGCCCCATCAATGCGGCCAGCCTGCAGGGCAATGGCGCCGTCACCAGCCTGGCCGTGCCCGATGATCTCTGGGACCGCATCCGCCGGGGCTTTGCGATGCCCGATCTGGAAAACGACCTGGTGGGCAACCAGGAGCAGTGGTATTCCAGCCGCCCCGATTACATACAGCGCATGACCCAGCGCTCCTCCAAGTACATGTTCCACATCGTCGAGGAGCTCGAGCGCCGGGGCATGCCCACCGAGCTGGCCCTGCTGCCCTACATCGAGAGCGCCTACAACCCGCAGGCGGTCTCCAGCGCCAAGGCGGCCGGTATGTGGCAGTTCATGCCCGCCACCGGCACCTATTTCGACCTCAAGCAGAACATGTTCCGCGACGACCGGCGCGACGTGCTGGCCTCGACCCGCGCGGCGCTGGACTACCTGCAAAAGCTCTACAACATGTTTGGCGACTGGCACCTGGCACTGGCCGCCTACAACTGGGGCGAAGGCAGCGTGGGCCGCGCCATTGCACGCAACCAAAAGCAGGGCCTGGGCGGCGGCTACACCGACCTGAGCATGCCCGATGAGACGCGCAACTACGTGCCCAAGCTGCAGGCGGTCAAGAACATCATTGCCCACCCCGAGCGCTTCCAGGCCGAGCTGCCGCTCATCGAGAACCACCCCTACTTCCAGGCCGTGACCCTGGACCGTGACATCGACACCGCCCAGGTAGCCGAGATGGCCGGCGTCACGATGGATGAGTTGAAGTCGCTCAACCCCTCGTTCAACCGCCCGGTGATCTTCAAGGCTGGCACGCCCCAGGTGCTGCTGCCCTGGGACAACGCCAATGTGTTCCGCCGCAACCTGCAGGCCCATGAAAAAGGCCAGTACGCGAGCTGGACGGTCTGGACCGTGCCCAGCACCATGACCGTGGCCACGGCCGCTGGCATGGTCGGCATGAGCGAGAACGACCTGCGCGCGGTCAACAATATTCCGCCGCGCATGATGGTCAAGGGCGGCTCGTCGCTGATGGTGCCGCGCTCGGCCGCTGTCAAGCAGGATGTCTCCAGCCACCTGGCCGACAACGCCCACATCGCGCTGACCCCGGAAGTGGTCACCCGCCGCACCACCGTCAAAGCCCGCAAGGGCGACACCGTCGCGCGCGTGGCCCAGCGCTACCGCGTCACCGCCGCACAGGTGGCCGACTGGAACGATATCGGCGTCAAGAGCGCCTTCAAGGTGGGCCACCAGGTCGTTCTGTACATGCCTGTGCGCGTAGGCGCAGCACCCGCCCCCAGCGGCGGCCATGCAGCCCGTGGCAGCCGCAGCAGCAACGCCAAAAAGCCCGCCGTGCGCCAGACGGCCACCAAGAAGGCCCCGTCCAAGCGCAGCACCAGCACCACGAAGAAAAAGCGCTGAGGCAGCCCGCGCCACGCCAGCAAAAGACGCTCCCCGGAGCGTCTTTTTTTATGCGCACAGACTTTGCGGACAAAGGCCTCGCACTATGCTGGGCGCAACACAGAGGAGATGGCATGCGCGAAGGATTGGAAAAACTGCTGACCAAGGGGCAAGACAGCGCGGTGCTGCGCTTTGGCCTGGGCCAGGCCTGCTTGAAGGAAGAGGACTATGCGGCCGCCGCGCTGCACCTGGCGCAGGCCGTCGCCCAGAATCCGCAGTACTCGGCCGCCTGGAAGCTGCTGGGCAAGGCCCAGCTGGAATCGGGCGTGCCCGATGCCCGCATGCAAGCGCAGGCGAGCTGGCAGCAAGGCCTGCAGGTGGCGGAGCAGCAGGGTGACACGCAGACCGTCAAGGAGCTCACGGTGTTCTTGAAACGCCTGCAAAAAGCCGCTGAATAAGCAGCCTTAGCGGTGGCGATCACCGATAAAAAAACGGCAAGGCCGCCAAGGCGCTTGCCGTTTCTTTGTTTCACCTTGCTTGCACCCTGCCAGGTGCCGAAGGTCAGTTGTCCAGCTTGGGGTCCAGCGCATCGCGCAGGCCATCGCCCAGCAGGTTGAAGGCCAGCACGGTCACAAAGATCGCCAGGCTCGGGAACAGCGCCACATGCGGGGCATTGAGCATGTCGCTGCGCGCCTCGTTCAGCATCGCGCCCCACTCCGGCGTCGGCGGCTGCGCGCCCATGCCCAGAAAGGACAGGCTGGCGGCCGTGATGATCGAGGTGCCGATACGCATCGTCAGGTAGACGACCACCGACGAGACGGTGCCCGGCAGCAGATGGCGCAGCATGATGACCCGGTCGGGCGCGCCGATGGAGCGCACCGCCTCGATATAGGTCTGCTGTTTGAGCGCCAGCACATTGCCGCGCACCAGGCGGGCAAAAGCGGGCACGCTGAACACGGCGACGGCCATGATCACATTGATCATGCCGTTGCCCAGGATGGCAACGATACCGATGGCCAGCAAGATGCCGGGGAAGGCGAACAGCACGTCGGACATGCGCATCACGCAGCGGTCCCACCAGCCTTCGTAGTAGCCGGCCAGCAACCCCAGGATGGCGCCGATCACCGCGCCGATGGCGACCGACACAAAGCCCGCCGCCAGTGAGATGCGCGCGCCCACCAGGATGCGGCTGAAGATGTCGCGGCCCAGCGAATCGACACCAAACCAATGCTTGGCCGTGGGGGGCGAATTCAGCGCGTCGTAGTCGAAGAAGTTCTCGGCATCGTAGGGCACGATCCAGGGCGCCAGGATGGCTACCAGCACCAGGGCGATGATGAAGACGCCAGCAAACAAGGCCAGCTTCTGGCGTTTGAACTTGCGCCAGAACTCGGCCATCGGCGTGCGCATGCGCGTCGATGCGGCCAGGTTGGCAGGCAGGGACGGCGCAGCAGCGCCGGCGGTAGAGACCGTGTGGGCCGCCGCCACAGCGCGGTCGGCAGATTCAGGAGCGTTCGGAGTAGTCATGGCCAAAGCACCTGCTTAGCGGTAACGGATGGTGGGGTTGATCCAGGCATAAAGCAGGTCGACCACCAGATTGATCAGGATGAATTCCAGCGAGAACAGCAGCACCAGGGCCTGGATGATGGGGTAGTCGCGCATCTCGACGGCGTCGACCAGCAAGCGGCCCATGCCAGGCCAGTTGAACACCACCTCGACAACGATGGAGCCGCCCAGCAAAAAGCCGAACTGCAGGCCCATCATGGTCACCACCGGAATCATCGCATTGCGCAGGCCATGCTTGATGACGACCACGGTCTCCTTCAAGCCCTTGGCACGTGCGGTGCGCACATAGTCCTCTTTGAGGATGTCGATGAAGGAGCTGCGGGTAAAGCGCGCCATCACGGCCGCCACGGCTGCGCCCAGGGTCAGCGACGGCAGCACATAGTGCTTCCAGCTGTCCGCACCCACGGTGGGCAGCCAACCGAGCTTGACCGAGAAATACTGCATCAGCAGCATGCCCAGCGCAAACGACGGAAACGAGATGCCCGACACTGCCAGGGTCATGCCCAGCCGGTCAGGCCACTGGTTGCGCCAGACGGCCGAGACAATGCCCAAAAACATGCCCAGCACCACCGACCAGGCCATGGCCATCACGGTGAGCCAGAAGGTCGGGCCAAAGCGCTCGGCAATCTCTTGCGAGACCGGGCGCTTGGTCCGGATGGATTTTCCAAAATCGCCCTGCAACGCATTGCTGAAGAAACGCACGAACTGCTGGTGCAGGGGCAGGTCCAGCCCCAGGTCCTTGCGGACCAGTTCGATCGTCTCCGGGCCGGCTTCGGGGCCAGCAGCCAGGCGCGCGGGGTCACCGGGCAGCATGTGCACGAAACCGAACACCAGCACCGCCACGATGAGCAGTGTCGGTATCAGCCCGAGCAAGCGTTTGAGCAGGTAGCGATACATGGATTACTTCAGGTCCAGGTCAACAAAGTTGAAGTTGCCGTCAGGGATGACGTAGAAGCCAGACAGGTTCTTGGCACGCACAGACACCAGTTGCTCGGTGTTCAGGAAGATCCAGGGCGCATCCTTCCAGATCTTTTGCTGGGCATCGGCGTAGATCTTGCCGCGTGCCGCGGTGTCGGTGGTCACCAGCGCCTTGGCAATGTCGGCATTGACTTCGGCGTTGTTGTAGTAGGCGGTGTTAAAGCCCCGTGGAGGCGCGCTCTCACCGGCCAGCAGCGGACGCATCGCCCAGTCTGCCTCGCCGGTGGACGAGGACCAGCCCACGTAGTACATGCGCACTGCGGCCTTCGCTGGATCCTGCACCGATTCCACTTCAGCGACGCGCTGGCCCGCTTCGAGCGCACGCACCGTCACCTTCACCCCCACCTGCGCGAGTTGCTGCTGGGCAAACTGGATGACCTTCTGGGCGGTGGAGTGGTTGTAGGCCGACCACAGGGTGCTCTCAAAGCCATTGGGGTAGCCCGCCTCCTTCAGCAAGGCCTTGGCCTTGGCAGGATCGTAGGGCCAGGGGCCCAGCTTGGTGGCAAATTCCACGCCCTTGGGCAGCACGCCTTCGGCAGGAATGGCCGAGCCGGCAAACGCCACCTTGGACAGCGCTTCCTTGTTGATCGCGTAGTTCAGCGCCTCACGCACCTTGGGGTTGTCAAACGGCTTTTGCGTCACATTCATCGAGATGTAGCGATGGATGATGGACGGGGCCTTGGTGACTTCCAGGCTTGGCTTCTTTTCCAGATTGGCCACGGCTTCGGGCGGCACCGGGAACGCGAAATGCGCTTCGTTGGTCTGCATCATCGAGGCACGGGTGTTGTTGTCCACCACCGGGCGCCAGGTGATCGAATCGACCTTGGGCAGGCCCTTTTGCCAGTAACCATCAAACTTGGCAACCTTCATGTAGTCGGAAGGCTTCCACTCGACAAACTTGAAGGGGCCGGTGCCCACGGGGTGCTGCACGATGTCCTTGCCATACTGCTTGAGCGCAGCGGGCGAGATGATCACGCCCGAGGGGTGGGCCAGCGAGTTGACGAAAGGCGCAAACGGCTCCTTGAGCGTGAACTTGGCGGTGAGATCGTCCACCGCTTCGATCTTGGCGATGTTCTTGTACAGGTTGTAGCGCTTGAGCTTGTTGTCCGGGTTGATCACGCGCTCGAAGGTCTGCTTGACCGCTTCTGCGTTGAAGGGCGTGCCGTCGTGGAACTTCACGCCGCTGCGCAGCTTGAAGGTGTAGACCAGGCCGTCCTTGCTCACCTCAAAACCGGTGGCCAGCACGGGGACCATCTTCATGTCCTTGTCGAAGCCGTACAGGCCTTCGTAGAAGGACTTGGCCACGGCCTGCGACAAGGTGTCGTTGGCGTCATAGGGGTCGGTGGTCGTGAAGGTGGAAGCCACCGCTACCACCACGTCCTTGGCCGCATGGGCCGAAAACGCAGTACCCGCCAGCAGCATGGCGGCGGCGATCGAAGTCAAACGTCGTTGCATATCAACTCTCCTCTTCAGGTTTTGCATCGGCTGGCCCACCACGGCGGCGACCAGACCCACTACATTCTTGGCGTTACTCGGCTGGGCAATCCTGCGCGGGCTCAAGCCGGCTGCAGATCCTGCACCTGGCCGGCAGGCACCGCGGGCTGCGGCATCTCTTGGGCCACCCAGTGGCCCGGGCCCACCTCGCGCATCGGCAGCACGCGCGGCGGGTCGTCCACCCCGCGCACAGGGCTGGGGATCTCGGCCACATTCAAGGTGTGCTGGCGGCGTTGCGTCGGGTCGGCAATCGGCACGGCCGCCATCAGGCGCTTGGTATAGGGGTGCTGCGGGTTCTCGAACACCGCGCGGCGCGGCCCGATCTCGACGATCTGGCCCAGGTACATGACGGCCACGCGGTGGCTGACGCGCTCGACCACGGCCATATCGTGCGAGATGAACAAAAAGGCAATGCCAAACTCCCGCTGCAGGTCCATCATCAGGTTGATGATCTGCGCGCGGATCGACACATCGAGCGCAGAGACCGCCTCATCGGCAATCACCACCTTGGGGTTCAGGGCCAGCGCGCGGGCAATGGCGATGCGCTGGCGCTGGCCGCCCGAGAATTCATGCGGGTAGCGGTTGGCGGCAACCGGGGGCAGGCCGACCTTCTCCAGCAGCCACTCCACCTTTTTCTCGGCCTGCTCGCGCGGCAGCAGCTTGTGGATCAGCATGGGCTCCAGAATGCTGTAGCCCACGGTCAGGCGCGGATCGAGCGAGGCAAACGGGTCCTGGAAAATGAACTGGATATCGCGGCGCAGCGCCTGCAGCTGCGCGCCTTGCAGCTTGGCAATATCGCGCCCGGCCACCTGCACATCGCCGGACTGGAAATCGATCAAACGGGCCAGCGCGCGGCCCGTGGTGGATTTGCCGCAACCGGACTCTCCCACCACCGCCAAGGTCTCGCCCGGCTGCAGGCTCAGGCTCACCTGCTCGACCGCATAGACCTGGCGCTTGACGCCGCCAAACAGACCTTCCTTGATCGGGAAACGCGTCACGAGCTTGTTGACCTGCAACACCGGCTCACCGGCTTGCACGGTCGATGTCTCGGGCGCAGTGGTCTCGGCCTGCGCGCTCTGGCCCAGCAGACTGAAGCGCTCGGGCAAATCCTTGCCGCGCATGGCGCCCAGCTGCGGCACGGCGGCCAGCAGGTTGCGGGTATAGGTCTGCTGCGGGTTGGCAAACAGCTGCACGCAGTCCTGCTCTTCGACCTTGTCGCCGCGGTACATCACCAGCACGCGGTCGGCCACCTCGGCCACCACGCCCATATCGTGGGTGATGAAGATCACCCCCATGGACATCTCGCGCTGCAGCTCCTGCACCAGCGCCAGAATCTGGGCCTGGATGGTCACATCCAGCGCCGTCGTCGGTTCATCGGCAATCAGCAGCGAGGGCTTGCAGGACAGCGCCATCGCGATCATCACGCGCTGGCGCATGCCGCCAGACAGCTGGTGCGGGTGGCGCGTGAGCACATTGCGGGCCTCGGGAATGCGCACCAGCTCCATCATGCGCAGCGCCTCGGCCATCGCCGCGCTGTTGGACTTGCCCTGGTGCAAGCGAATCGATTCGGCAATCTGCTCGCCCACGGTGAACACCGGGTTGAGCGAGGTCATCGGCTCCTGGAACACCATCGCCATATCGGCCCCGCGCACCTGGCGCATCTGGGCGGAGGTGGCCTTGGCCAGGTCGATCGTGCCGGCATGGCGGCCGCGCAGCAGCATCGAGCCGCTGTCGATCTGGCCCCCGCCGGTCTCCACCAGCCGCATCAGCGCCAGCGACGTGACCGACTTGCCCGAGCCCGACTCGCCCACCACTGCCAGGGTCTGGCCGGCGTAGACATCGAGGTTCAGGTTTTTGACCACCTGCACCCGCCCCTGCTCGGTCTTGAAGCTCACGGACAGATCGCGCACCTGCAAAACGGGCGGCGTCAGGTCATCGTGGACGGGAGTAGAACTGGGGTTGGACATAGGTAGAAGGGGCAGTGCTGGGCTTCGCGAAGAAGGCACAAGCCGTAAAGCAGGACAGGCACCCGGGTTGGGACAAATCCTTGAGAAAAATCCCCGTGTTGGCAAGAACACTGAGGCATAGATATTCACCTGGGTGACAGTGTTTGCAATTGTAGAAAGCCGGGGGGCGGGTTTGGAGGCAAAACGGCCTATGGTTTTCACCTACGCAATTGCCGCAGAGGCGCGCACCATCGTGGTGCGGCGGCTTGCCCGTTGCAGGCAAGCCACCCCGTCATCGCCGGGGTCGGGTCAGGGCCCGTTGGTGGCCCCCTGTCTCAGCGATGCACGATCACGCTGGAGCCAAGGCGTCGTTGGCATAAATGGCCACGAGCGCCTCGCCATCGATGCCGATCTGGCCCCGGTACATGCCTTCGGAGTTGAAGCACAGCGAGACTTCGCCATCGGCGCCCACCGCAATCAGGCCGCCGTCGCCGCCCAGCGGTGGCAGCACGCGGTGGATGACCTCGGCCGTGGCCTGGGCCACCGACTCGCCCAGCAGCTCCACGCGCGCGGCCACCGTGTGGGCGGCCGAGCCCCGGATAAAGGCCTCGCCCACGCCGGTGCAGGACACAGCCACCACGCCATGCTTGGCATAGGTGCCCGCGCCCACCACGGGCGAGTCACCGACGCGCCCGGGCTTTTTGTTGGTCAGGCCACCGGTCGAGGTGGCGGCAGCCAGCTGGCCATGCACATCCAGCACCACCGCACCGACGGTGCCCATCTTCTTGCGCTCATCGAGCGGCGCGGCCTGGGTCTGGGTCTGGCTTTGCGCGGTGTGGTCCAGCGCCACCTGCTCGCGGCCCGACGCCAGCGCTGCGGCCTGCACGGTGCGCAGCTGGGTCAGGCGCTGCTCGGTCGAGAACCAGTCGCGCGCCACCATCTCGCAGCCCTGGGCCTGGGCAAAGCGCTCGGCCGCTTCGCCAATCATGAACACGGGCCCGCCCGCCTCCATCAGCGCCAAGGCTGCACGCACCGGGTTGCGCACGGTGCTGACCCCGGCGAGCGAGCCGCAGGCCAGGTCGCGCCCGCGCATCACACAGGCATCCATCTCATGCGTGGCATCGGCCGTGAACACGGCGCCGCGCCCGGCGTTGAACAGCGGACATTCTTCGAGCAGGCGCACGGCCTCCACCGCCACGGCTTCGGCAGGGGCACCGGCGGCCAGTTTTTGCTGCGCGCCTTGCAGCACATCGCGCAAGGCCTCCCGGTAGGCCTGCTGCTGCGCGGGGGTGATGGAGGCGCGGGTGATGGTGCCGGCGCCGCCATGGATGGCGATCACGGGGCGAAAGGAGGAGATAGAGGTGTTCATAGTGCTTGGGCCGCTCGCGCCGTTGCGCGGCCAGCCGGTTCCAGGTGGGTCAATCAGGAAGAGAGCAGCGGCAGCAGCGTGGCGATAAAGGCCTCGGGGTGCTCATACTGCACCCAATGGCCGCTGTCGGGCAGCCGCACAAAGGCCTGCAGATGGGGCGTAACCGCGCGGTATTGGTGCTCCAGCGCGGGCATATAGCTTTTGTACAGGGCGTCATAGGCGCCATAGATCGCAGCAACCGGGCAGGCAATCTGCGGCAGCGACTGCGCCAGGATATCGGTGTTGGCCAGGCGCCGGCGCGGCAGGCGGTCCCGCACGACATTGTGCTGGTGCACGGCCAGGGCCTGGTCGTCGATCTTGGCGGCATCCCAGAGCATCAGCGCGCCCAGGTTGTAGCGGTGCATCTCCATCTGCTCGGCAGGGTCGCTCAGATGGCGCCAGCCCTTCAAGCTGAACTGCTTCTCCGGCACCACGCCCATGGCAGGGGCCCCCACCAGCACCAGGCGCTCGACCGCCTGCGGGTAGGCGGCGGTCAGCATGGCCGCCGTCATACCGCCAAAGGAGAAACCCATCAGCTGGCAAGGCAGCAGATTCAGCTGCGCCATGCCGGCATGCAAGGGCGCGAGCATGGCATCGGCGTCGGTACCCACCGCTGGCGGGTCGGAGTCGCCAAAGCCGGGCAGATCGGGCAGCCAGAGTTCATAGCCTTGGGCGAGCAGCGCATCGATATTGCGGATCCAGTGGGTCCAGCTGCCGCTGCCGCCATGGAGCATCACCAAGGGCAGCGTGCCAGGGCGGCGCTCGCCCCAGCTATGCCAGACCACGGTCTGTCCTTCAAAAACGGTGGTCCGCCGTGTCGCCTGGGCCAACAGCGTCTCGTAGAGCGCAGGCAGCGGCAGCAAGCCCGCAGCGCGGGTGTCTAGAACATGGGACATCGCAACGCTCAGGCCGTGGGAGCCAACAACACCTGGGTCACCGCATCGATCGCAATGCTGTAGCCCTGCACCCCCAGGCCGCAGATGACCGCCTTGGCCACCGGCGCAATATAGGAATGGTGGCGGAAGGCCTCGCGGGCATGGACGTTGCTGATATGCAGCTCGATCACCGGCAGCGCCGCGCCCTTGATCGCATCCATCAAGGCCACGCTGGTGTGGGTGTAGGCCGCGGCATTGAGCACCACGCCGGCCAGTTGGCCCTCGCGCTGCAGCTGGCCCGCCTCGTGCAGCCAGTCGATCAACGCGCCTTCATGGTTGCTCTGGTGAAAACGCAGCGCCAGCTGGTTGCGGGCGGCCGCCTGGGCACACAGCTGCTCGACATCGGCCAAGGTGTGGGCACCATAGATGGTGGGCTCGCGCAGGCCTAGCAGGTTCAGGTTCGGGCCGTTCAGTACAAAAACAGTTTTCATCTCAGCTTCCACAACGGACAACAGCTGTGGATTATCCGAGCATTCGGCGCCCCAGCGCACAGCCCAAGCGACAGCTGGGCGGTTGGGCCCCCCGGCAAGCACCCATAAAAAAGCCCTGGCGGGCCAGGGCATCGGTTGCGCAAGCTGCCATGCAGCTCAATAGCGGTAGTAATCGCGGTCGTGGCGATGGTGGCGGTAGTAGCGGCCGGGAGGTGGGCCGTAGTACACGGGCGCTGGGCGGTACACGGGTGCGGGGCGATAGACCACGGCAGGGGGTGGCGGCGCCACATAGACCGGCTGGGGTGCATACACAGGGGGAGGCGCCACATAGACGGGCTGGGGTGCGTACACCGGCGCGGGGGCCACGTACACCGGTGCGGGCACGTTGATACCCACCGACCAGGACACCCGGCTGGCATGGGCGCCAGCGCTCATCAGCGCCAAGCCAGTCAGCACCGCAGCGGCGGCCCAGCGAGAGCCTTGTTTCAGCATCGAATTGCGCATATTGATCTCCTTGCGAGAATCCCTGAAAAATGTCATTGAACTTTCAACGCGGCAAGCAGGCAGAAAGATACCAAAGGCTCTGCAAATTATGGTTTCAAGACAAGATATCCTGTTGCAAAGCGTAAATGGCATGCCCAAGTTCGGGTCAGAGCCCCAGAAACCGCAATACGTTCCAGCCATCAGGGTACTCCCTTAGAATACACAACTATGAATGCACCTGCCCCGAGCGCTTCGCACAACGGTAGTGACGAAGTGGTCAAACCCACCAATTTCCTGCGACAAATCATCGAGTCCGATCTCGAAAAAGGCAGCTACGCCCAGCGCCACTGGGGTGGTACGCCTGGCGATGCCCAGCACCACCAGCAGGGCCCCATCGACCAGGCCAAGATCCGCACCCGCTTTCCGCCTGAGCCCAACGGCTACCTGCACGTGGGCCACGCCAAGTCGATCTGCCTGAACTTTGGTCTCGCACGCGACTTTGGCGGCGTCTGCCACCTGCGCTTTGACGACACCAACCCGGAAAAGGAAGACCAGGAGTATGTGGACGGCATCATCGATGCCGTGCGCTGGCTGGGCTTTGACTGGAAGGACCCGAGCGGCGAGCAAAACCTCTACTACGCCAGCAACTACTTCGACTTCATGTACCGTTGCGCGGTCTACCTGATCGAGCAAGGCCTGGCCTATGTCGACGAGCAGTCGGCCGACGAGATGCGCGCCAACCGGGGCGACTTCACGCGCCCGGGCGTCAACAGCCCGTTCCGCGACCGCAGCGTGGCCGAGAACCTGCAGCGCTTTGCCGACATGAAGGATGGCAAGCTGCCCGATGGCGCGGCCGTGCTGCGCGCCAAGATCGACATGACGGCGCCCAATATCAACCTGCGCGATCCTGCGATCTACCGGGTGCGCCATGCCGAGCACCACAATACCGGCAACCAATGGTGCATCTACCCGATGTACACCTTTGCGCACCCGATCGAGGACGCCTACGAGCACATCACCCACTCGATCTGCACCTTGGAGTTCGAGGACCAGCGCCCCTTCTACGACTGGTTGCTGGACCACCTGCGCAGCGGCGGCCTGATCGATGCGCCCCAGCCGCGCCAGTACGAATTCTCGCGCCTGAACCTGACCTATGTGATCACCAGCAAGCGCAAGCTCAAGCACCTGGTGGACAACCAATTGGTCAGCGGCTGGGACGACCCACGTATGCCCACCGTCGTCGGCCTGCGCCGCCGTGGCTACACGCCCGCGTCCATCCGCAATTTCTGCGAACGCATTGGTGTCACCAAGGACTACGCCTGGATCGACTACGCCACCTTGGACGGCTGCCTGCGCGAAGACCTGGAGAACCAGGCCCACCGCGCGATGGTGGTGCTGGACCCGGTCAAGCTGGAGCTGAGCAACTGGGCCGAGGTGTTTGGCAGTGCCGAGCACCTCGAAGCCTGCAGCCTGCCCGCCCTGCCCCACCCGACAGAAGGCCAGGCCGCGCCTGAGCGCCACTTCAGCCTGGGCCGCGAGGTCTGGATCGAGCGCGAAGACTTTGCCGAGGTCCCCCCCAAGGGCTACAAGCGCCTCTTCCCCGGCAACAAGGTGCGCCTCAAGGGCGGCTATGTGATCGAGTGCACCGGCTGCGAGAAGGATGCCGATGGCGTGATCACCAAGGTGCTAGCCACCGTGGTGCCCGACACCAAGAGCGGCACCCCTGGTGCGGACAGCGTCAAGGTCAAGGCCGCCATCACCTGGGTGGGCGTGGCCGATGGCGTGCAAGCCGAAGTGCGCCTCTATGACCGCCTGTTCACCGATCCGCAGCCCGATGCCGGCGGCAAGGACTTCCTGGCCCTGCTCAACCCGGATAGCCTCAAGGTCGTGACCGCCTATGTCGAGCCCTCGCTCAAGGCTGCGCAGCCCGATGACAAGTTCCAGTTCGAGCGCTTTGGCTACTTTGTGGCCGACCGCCATGACCACCGCAGCGACAAGCCGGTGTTCAACAAGATCACCGGTTTGAAGGATTCCTGGGGCAAGTAAGCGCCAGACCTGATCCGCTGAACCCCAACCCGCCCCAGCAAGCTGCGGCGGGTTTTTTCATGGGTGTTCAGGCCGGATCAGCTGTCTATCGCGTCTGCAGACCCCGCCTGCTTGCGCAGCTCGAACTTCTGGATCTTGCCGGTGCTGGTCTTGGGCAGCTCGCCAAACACCACCGCACGCGGGATCTTGAAGCCGGCCAAATGCTTTTTGCAGTGGGCAACGATGTCCTCGGCGCTCACCTGGGCGCCAGGCTTGAGCTCGACAAAGGCGCAAGGCGTCTCGCCCCAGCGCGCATCGGGCTTGGCCACGACGGCCGCAGCCAGCACGGCGGGGTGGCGGTAGAGGACATCCTCGACCTCGATCGACGAGATGTTCTCGCCGCCCGAGATGATGATGTCCTTGCTGCGGTCCTTGATCTTGATATAGCCATCGGGGTCCTGCACCGCCAGGTCACCGGTGTGGAACCAGCCACCGCGAAACGCCTCCTGCGTGGCTTCGGGGTTTTTCAGGTAACCCTTCATCGCGATATTGCCGCGCAGCATGATCTCGCCCATGGTCTGGCCATCCTGCGGCACCGGCGCCAGCGTCTCCGGGTCGCGCACCTGGGCATCGCGCTGCAGGTGGTAGCGCAGGCCCTGGCGGGCGTTGAGACGGGCACGCTCACCCACATCCATGCCCTGCCAGTCGGGCTGCTGGGCGCAGACCATCACCGGGCCATAGACCTCCGTCAGCCCATAGACATGGGTCAGGTCAAAGCCCAGCTGCTCCATGCCCTCGATCATGGCCGCAGGCGGCGCAGCACCGGCCACCATGCATTTGACGCCAGCGGGCACGCCTTCCTTCAAGGCCGCCGGCGCATTGACCAGCAGGCTGTGCACAATCGGCGCGCCGCAGTAATGGCTCACGCCATGGTGCTTGATCGCCGCAAAAATGGCCTGCGCATCGACCCGGCGCAGGCAGACATTGACGCCGGCGCGCAGCGCCACCGTCCAGGGAAAGCACCAGCCATTGCAGTGGAACATCGGCAGGGTCCACAGGTAGACCGCAAACTTGGGCATGTCCCATTCCAGCACATTGCTGATGGCATTCACCGCCGCGCCCCGGTGGTGGTAGACAACGCCCTTGGGGTTGCCCGTGGTGCCGCTGGTGTAGTTGAGCGCAATCGCGTCCCACTCATCGCCGGGCAACTGCCAGTCAAAACCGGCATCGCCCTGGGCCAGCAAGGCCTCGTAGCTGAGGTTCCCCAGCCGCTCGCTGGCCTCGCCGTAGAGCGCATCCTCCACATCCACCAGCAGGATGGGCGCCTGCGATTGGCGCAGCGCCAAGGCCTTGGCCACGACGCTGGCGTATTCCGGGTCCACGATCAGCGCCTTGGCCTCGCCATGGTCCAGCATGAAGGCAATCGTCTGCGGATCGAGCCGGGTGTTGAGGGTGTTGAGCACGGCCCCTGCCATCGGCACGCCAAAATGCGCCTCCACCATCGGCGGCGTGTTGGGCAGCATCACCGCCACCGTGTCGTTCTTGCCAATGCCATGCTGCTGCAAGGCGCTGGCCAGCTGGCGGCAGCGCGCATAGGTCTGCGCCCACGTCTGGCGCAGCTCGCCATGGATGATGGCGAGGCGCTCGGGGTAGACCTCGGCGCTGCGGGCGATAAAGCCCAGCGGGGTCATGGGGGTGTGGTTGGCCCCGTTTTGCTCGAGCCCGGTGTCAAAAATGCTGTTCATCAGTGCGTGTCTCCTCGGCAAACACTGTGCCACAAGCGGCTGACACGAACATTGCACGCTGTCACGTGACCGATAGCCGGGATTTGCCATTGACCCGGGGGCAGATTGGGGTGGCGCTGCGGCGGCGCAGCCCGGCATGCGCGACAATAGCCGGGTGTCCATCCCCCAGTCATTTATCCAGGAGCTGCTCTCCCGCGTCGACGTTGTCGATGTGGTCGGCCGCTATGTGCAGCTGAAAAAAGGCGGCGCCAACCTCATGGGGCTGTGCCCCTTCCATGGCGAGAAATCGCCCTCCTTCAGCGTCAGCCCCTCCAAGCAGTTCTACCACTGCTTTGGCTGCGGCAAAAACGGCAATGCCATCGGTTTTCTGATGGATCACACCGGCATGGGCTTTCGCGAAGCGGTGACCGACCTGGCCCAGAGCGTGGGCCTGCCGGTGCCCGAGGACGATGTCTCGCCTCAGCAGCGCGAGCGCGCGGCGCAGGCGCGCGAAAAGCAGGCCTCGCTCACCGACCTGCTCGAAAAAGCGGGTGACGCCTACCGCAAGCAGCTGTCGCAGTCGCCCAAGGCTATTGCCTACCTTAAAGGCCGGGGCGTCAGCGGCGTCACCGCCAAGCGCTTTGGCCTGGGCTATGCGCCCGAGGGCTGGCGCAGCCTGGCGAGTATCTTCCCCGCCTATGACGATCCCAAGCTGGTCGAAGCGGGCCTGGTGATTGAATCGGACGACGGCGAAGGCAAGCGCTACGACCGCTTTCGCGACCGGGTGATGTTCCCCATCCGCAATATCAAGGGCGAATGCATCGGCTTTGGCGGCCGTGTGTTTGGCGATGAAAAGCCCAAATACCTGAACTCGCCCGAAACCCCGGTCTTCCACAAGGGCCGCGAGCTCTATGGCCTGTTTGAGGCCCGCACCGCCATCCGCGAGCATGGCTATGTGCTGGTGACCGAGGGCTATATGGATGTCGTGGCGTTGGCCCAACTCGGCTTTCCGAATGCGGTGGCCACCCTGGGCACCGCCTGCACGCCCGACCATGTGCACAAGCTGTTCCGCTTTACCGACACCGTCGTCTTCAGCTTTGACGGCGATGCCGCCGGCCGCCGCGCGGCCCGCAAGGCGCTCGATGGCGCGCTGGCCTATGCCAGCGACACCCGTAGCATCAAGTTTCTCTTCTTGCCCGCCGAGCACGACCCGGACAGCTTTGTGCGCGAATATGGCGCCGACGCCTTTGCCCGCCATGTGCATGACGCCACGCCGCTGTCGCGCTTCTTGCTCGAAGCGGCCAGCGAGCTGTGCGACCTGGGCCAGGCCGAAGGCCGGGCCCGCATGTCCAGCAACGCCCGCCCGCTGTGGAACCTGCTGCCCGATGGCGCCCTCAAGCGCCAGCTGCTCGGTGAGATCGCCGACAAGGCCCAGTTGCCCGCCGCCGAGCTGGAAGGCCTGTGGCAAAAGGCCACTGCGCAAGAGCAGGCGCGCCAAAGCGGCGCTGGCCAGGCCGCGGCCAGCAGCGGCCCGCGCCACGCGCCCTCCTGGGATGCCCCGCCGGTGGGCGCTTACAGCATGCCCGCCTATGGCGATGCGCCGCCCTGGGGCAGCGACACGGCCATGGACCGCTACCCCGGCCAGCGCAACGACAGCTTTGGCGAGCCGCGCGGCGCCCATGGCAGCGGCAACGGCTACACCAAGCGAAGTGGCGAGTGGCGCCCCGGCCAGGGGGGCCGCAAAGGCGGCTGGCAGCCCCGCCCCGAGCCGCAACCGCCAATGCCCAGCGTAGCGGTGACCCGCGAAGACCAGGCCGCGCGCCTGCTGCTGTCGCACATGGCATTTTTGGAGAATTTCTCGCCCGAAGACGCCGCCACCCTTGCCCAGCTGCCCGCCCCCCATGGGCCGCTGTTCGCCTGGGTCGAGCAGCAGTTCCTCAGCCACGGCGCCCAGTCCTGGGCCGTGCTGCGCGAGCACCTGCGAGGCCATGCGGTCGAGGCCTTTGCCACCGCGCTGATGCGGGGCCAGCATGCCCAGATTGATGGCCCGCTCGATGAGATCCGCGCCGAGCTGCGCGACTCCCTCAGCCGCATCGTGCTCGACCAGCTCGAGGAGCAAAACCGCCAGCTGGTTACCCAGGCCTCCGATCCGCAGGCGCTGCGCCGCTACCAGAGCAATTTCCACCGCATCGGCCTGCTCAAGCGCCAGGTCAATAAATAGGCGCGGCTCCAAATTGCCAGGGGGCATATAAAAATATTTGCCCCGATTGCCGTACAGGCCCTTGACATTGGCCAAAAAGGTATAATATTTGACACATCGGCAAGAGCGACAGCAGCACCTCCGGACCGGGCCCGTATGAAGAATCATGCGATTTGCCACCAGCGCAAGTGCCCAAAATACCGCAAGGACTGCATTCCAAATGTTCGCCCCCACATCTTGCCTTGAGGCTTAGCGCCTCGTGCAGCCGCGTTATTCGCCACATTTTGTTGCGTTTTACCGCTGCAGTTTCAATGCGCCGGTGATGGCGCTTGCCAGTTTTCTTTGTGTGTTCTCTTTGCTCTGAGGGTGTCCATGCCAGCTACAAAGTCCGCGAAGTCGTCCGTCAAGTCGTCCACTACCACCAGCGCGGCCAAAAGTGCCAAAGCTACAGCAGCCAGCCCTGCCGCCCAACCGGCGGCCAAACGCGCGACTGCTGCAGCAGGCAAAACCGTAAAAGCCAGTGCTGCGCCCACCCCAGCCAAGGCAGCGACGAAGAAGGTTAGCTCCGTGTCCGAAAAACAACGCCTGTCCCAGGCCGAACTGCTCAAGGCAGCCGATGCCCTGCTCAATGCAGGCGCCCCCAAAAAGCGTGCCGCCAAGAAAAGCGAAGCCGCCGAAGAAGATACCCCGGTGAAGGCCAAGGCCGCCACCAAGACTGCGACCAAGGCCAAGACCGCCAAGGCCGAAGACGACAAGCCCAAGGCGCCGCGCAAGACCGCCGCCAAGACCACCAAGGCCAAAGCCAAGGACAAGGGCGATGAAGATATCGACGATACCGATTTCTCGGACATCGAAGAGGACATCGCGGGCGACAGCGAAGAGGTCGTAGAGGTCTCCGCATCGCCAGACGCGCCGACCGAAAAGGTCAAGCCGCTGCGCATGAAGGTCTCCAAGGCCAAGGAACGCGCCTTGATGAAGGAGTTCGGCCTCGACGAAGCCGTGCTGACCGAAGAGGAAATGTCCACCCGCCGCCAGCGCCTCAAAGCGCTGATCAAGCTGGGCAAGACGCGCGGCTACCTGACCAACGCCGAAATCTCCGACCACTTGCCCGACAAGCTGGTCGATGCCGAGACGCTGGAAGTGGTGATCTCCATGTTGAACGACATGGGCGTGGCCGTCTACGAACAGACGCCCGACGCAGAGACCCTGCTGCTGAACAATACCGGTCAATCGGCCACCACCGAAGAAGAAGCCGAAGAAGAAGCAGAAGCGGCTTTGTCGACGGTCGATTCCGAATTCGGCCGCACCACCGACCCGGTTCGCATGTACATGCGTGAAATGGGCACGGTCGAGCTGTTGACGCGCGAAGGCGAAATTGAAATCGCCAAGCGCATCGAAGGCGGCCTGCAGGACATGATGCTGGCCATCAGCGCATCGCCCGCGACCATTGCCGAGATTCTGGCAATGGGCGAAGAGATCCGCGAAGGCAAGGTGGTCATCTCCACCGTGGTGGACGGCTTCTCCGACGCCGACGAAAACGACGACTACGTGGCCGAAGAAGACTTCGACGAATACGACGAAGAGGACGACGACGACGGCAAGGGCGGCTCCAAGGCGCTGACCAAGAAGCTCGAAGAGCTCAAGAACGAGGCGCTGTCGCGCTTTGCCAAGCTGCAGTCGCTGTTCGAGCAACTGCACGCGGCCTATGACAAGAGCGGCTACGGCTCGTCCCAGTACACCAAGGTGCAGGACCAGCTGTCGGCCGAGCTGATGACCATCCGCTTTACCGCCAAGACCATTGAAAAGCTCTGCGACATGCTGCGCGAGCAGGTCGACAGCGTGCGCCAGAAAGAGCGTGCCCTGCGCAAGATCATTGTCGAGAAGTGCGGTCTGCCCCAGGAGAAGTTCATCCAGCTGTTCCCTGCCAACCTGCTCAACCTGCAATGGATCGAGAAGGAAGCGCAAGCGGGCAACAGCTGGAGCGCCATCATGGGCCGCAATATCCCGCCGGTGCAAGAGCTGCAGCAGAACCTGATCGATCTGCAAGCCCGCGTCGTCGTGCCGCTCGATGAGCTCAAGCTCATCAACAAGCGCATGAACGACGGCGAGCGCGCATCGCGCAATGCCAAGAAGGAAATGATCGAGGCGAACTTGCGCCTGGTGATCTCGATTGCCAAGAAGTACACCAACCGGGGTCTGCAGTTCCTGGATCTGATCCAGGAAGGCAACATCGGCTTGATGAAGGCCGTGGACAAGTTCGAATACCGCCGCGGCTACAAGTTCTCGACCTATGCCACCTGGTGGATTCGCCAGGCCATCACGCGCTCGATTGCGGACCAGGCCCGTACCATCCGTATTCCGGTGCACATGATCGAGACGATCAACAAGATGAACCGCATCAGCCGCCAGCACTTGCAGGAGTTCGGCTTTGAGCCCGATGCCTCCATCCTGGCCGAGAAGATGGAGATCCCGGAAGACAAGATCCGCAAGATCATGAAGATCGCCAAAGAGCCGATCTCGATGGAAACGCCGATCGGTGATGATGACGACAGCCACCTGGGTGACTTCATCGAAGACAGCGCCAACACGGCGCCGGTCGATGCAGCGATGCAGGCCGGTCTGCGCGATGTGGTCAAGGACATCCTGGATGGCCTGACCCCGCGCGAAGCCAAGGTGCTGCGCATGCGCTTCGGTATCGAGATGTCCACCGACCACACCTTGGAAGAAGTGGGCAAGCAATTTGACGTGACGCGCGAGCGCATCCGCCAGATCGAAGCCAAGGCGCTGCGCAAGCTCAAGCACCCCAGCCGCTCGGACAAGCTGCGCAGCTTCATCTAAGCGCTTGCCCAGCCCTGCAAGACCTGCGGATCGCAAGATCCGGATCTTCCCACCCAACCCCGCCTCGGCGGGGTTTGTTTTTGGGCGCAGCCTGCCCACCGCGCAGACGCCGTCATTCGCTTTGCGTCACAATCAGCGCCATGCCTTCCGATCTGCCCCGCGCCGTCCAGCCCCTGCCCGCCACCGTCATCACGCCTGAGGGCGCGCTTTTGCGGCTGGATGCGGTTGCGGCCGAAGTGCCGGTGGCGCTGGTGTTCAATGGCATCTCGCATGCGGTGATGATGTGCAGCCCGCAGGACCTGGAGGTGTTTGCGCTGGGCTTTGCGCTGTCCGAGGGCATCATCGACCAGGCAGCCGACTGCTACGGCATCGAGGTGCAGCCGCTGGCGCCCTGCGGCACGGACCCGGAGGCACCGGGCATCAGCGTGGAGATGCAGATCGCCAGCCGCTGCTTTGTGCGCCTCAAGGAGCGGCGCCGCGCCCTCACCGGCCGCACCGGCTGCGGCATCTGCGGCATCGATTCGATGGACGCCCTCGATCTGGTGCCCGAGCCACTGCCGCAGCTGCCCGACTGGGCCCAGCACCTGGACCTGGCGGCCTTGCAGACGGCGTTTTCTCAGCTGCCCCAGCTGCAGCTGCTCAACCAGCAGGCCGGCGCCGTCCATGCCGCTGGCTGGGCCACGCCGGCCGGGCAATTGCAGGTCGCCCTGGAGGACGTAGGCCGCCACAATGCGCTGGACAAGCTGCTGGGCCATATGGCGCACCAGCAGATGCTGGGCCAGCCCGGCTTGGTGGTGATGACCAGCCGCGCCAGCTACGAACTGGTGCGCAAATGCGCCCGCATGGGCCTGCCGGTGCTGGCCACCATCTCCGCGCCCACCACGCTCGCCATCCAGGTGGCCAACCAGGCCGGTATGCGCCTGTTTGGCCTGTGCCGGGGCCCGCGTGTGGTGCGCTACAGCACCCTCTGACAAGTTCCAGACAGGTACCAAACAGGCACCAGACGGGTGCCAGACAGCGGCAAAACCGGGCGCTGGCCCGGCGGCGCACCGGTGCCACTTCGGCGCGGCAGCGCCTTGCGGACGGCCTTTGCACACTCAAAAACCGTAGCAATTGAACAACACTTCCGCCGCCGCCTGGGTCCAATCGTCAGCTGCGCCTATACATCGTGGCTGAAGAGCTATTAAACTTGTAGCAGATGTTGCCGCGACGCCGATCGCACCCTCTCAGTGGATTTGCATGCGAAGGCCTGGGCCTCGCTCCTCAACACAGCGCAAGGAGACCCTTACATGAGCGCCAAGGAAAACACCGCCATCAACCAGCTCTTCGAGCGGTTGGAGTGCCGCTACGCTTTGCGTGTGCTCTGGGCATTGCGGGACGGACATCCCCAGACCTTCCGCTTGCTGCAAGACAGCGTGGGCGGCATCACGCCCAACACGCTCAACACCCGCATCAAGGAGCTGCGCGAGGCCGGCTTTCTCGACCACAACAGCGATGGCTACACGGTCACCCCCTCGGGGCAGGACCTGCTCAAGCGCCTGTCCGACGTGCAGGCCTTTGCCACGCGCTGGGTGGCGGCGCAGACCAAGAAGTAAATTCCCGCCCGCCGAAGCCCTTTTTTGCCCCCTGGAGCCCGCCTTGTGCGGGCTCTGTGTTTGGCAGGCGGGTATGATCGCTGCTGGTAGCAAAGCACTCACAAAGGATTTACATGACCACCGTCACCACCCCCTCCGGCCTGCAGTACGAAGACACGGAAGTTGGCACCGGCGCCGAAGCGGCCAAGGGCCAACAAGTCACCGTGCACTACACCGGCTGGCTCTTCAACAATGGCGAGCAAGGCGCCAAGTTCGACTCCAGCAAGGACCGCAATGACCCCTTCGTGTTCCCCCTGGGCGCCGGCATGGTCATCAAGGGCTGGGACGAAGGCGTGCAGGGCATGAAGGTGGGCGGCAAGCGCACGCTGATCATCCCCGCTGAATTGGGCTATGGTGCACGCGGCGCAGGCGGCGTGATTCCTCCCAACGCCACGCTCAAGTTTGACGTGGAACTGCTGAAGGTCTAAGCAACGCAGGCCCCCTGGCCTGTGATCTACACCTTCCCAAAAACTGCACATGGCGCCCAACCTGTGCAGTTTTTTCATATCCGGGCCCGCCTGGTGGAGGCTATTTGGCCAGGGGCGCGGACTGCCGGGTGCAGCAGCTCACCGCCCAGGTCACGAACACGCCCAATGGCACGCCAAACACCGCGGCCAGCGTGGGCTGGATGCCCCACCACAGATGGGCCGAGGCCTGCGCCCCGGGCGCCAGGCTGTTGATCGGCATGTTGACGACCATGTAGTACAAGGTGATGCCCAGGCCCGCTGCCATGCCGCAGACAGCGCCCCGCCGCGTAGCGCCGCGCCAGTACAGGCCCAGCAGCATGGCTGGCACAAAGGCCGCTGCAGCGATCGAGAACGAGGCCGACACCAGCACCAAAATGCCCGAGCTGCGCACCGAGGCGACGGCCGCGGCCGCAAGCGCCACCAGCAGCAAGGTGAACTTGGACAGAATCACGCGCTGCTGCGGCGTGACCGACTTGCCCCGCTCGACCAGGTAGAGATCGCGCACCAGCGCATTGCTGATGGTCAGCAGCAGACCATCGGCTGTCGATAGCGCAGCGGCCAGCCCGCCGGCCGCCACCAGGCCCGAGACCACAAATGGCAGGCCGCCCAGCTCGGGCGTGGCCAGCATGATCAGGTCAGCGCCCAGATGGATCTCACCCCACTGCACAATGCCGTCGCCGTTCACATCCTCGATCGACAGCAAGGCGTTGTCCATGCGTGTCCACTGCGCAATCCAGGCCGGCAGCGCATCGAAATGGCTGCCCACCAGGCCTTGCATCACCTCGAGCTTGACCAGGGCGGCGAGCGCGGGCGCACTGGTGTAGAGCAGCACCACAAAGAACAAGGTCCAGACCACCGAGCTGCGCGCGGCAGCCGGGCTGGGCAAGGTGTAGTAGCGGGTGAGCAAATGCGGCAGGCCGGCGGTGCCCAGCATCAGGCAGAACATCAGCGCCATGAAGTTGCGCCGCGACAGGCTCTCTTGCTCCTGCGCGCTTTGCTCCGAGCCCAGCATCGGCGCATAGGGCAAGGTGTGCTGCGGCATGCCGCCCAGCGGCTGGGCGCGGGCATAGTTCTCGCGCATCGCCGCCGTCCACAGCTCGCGCGCGCTGGTCTCGTCCTGCGGCAGCGCTGCCAGCTCCCGCCCGGCGGCCAGCACCTGGTTCAGGTCAGCATTGCTGATGCGCAGCTGCTGCACCTTCTCCTGCAGGCGCGTGCGCTCGGCCTCCAGTGCGGCGGGAATATTGCGCAGCCGCGATTCATACAGCATGCCCTTTTGCAAAAACACCAGCTCCACATCGCGCTCGGCCGAATCGCTCAGCAGCCCCTTCTCGTACTCGGCGATCTTGCCCAGATCCTGGGTGTAGGCCACGGCGGCGACCGGGCTGCCCAGGCGCTGGTAGGCCAGCCAGGAGACCGGAATCAGAAAGGCCAGCAGGATCATCACATACTGCGCGACCTGGGTCCAGGTGATGGCACGCATGCCGCCCAGAAAGGAGCAGACCAGCACGCCGCCCAGCCCCAGCATGATGCCGATCTCGAACTGCACGCCGGTCAGCCGCGAGGCGATCAGGCCCACCGCATAGATCTGCGCCACCACATAGGAAAACGAGCACATCACCGCAGCGACAGCGGCAATCACGCGCGGCCAGCGCCCGCCATAACGCAGCTGGAAAAAATCGGGCAAGGTGTAGAGATTGAGCGCACGCAGCTGCGGCGCAATCAGCAGCGCCACCAGCACAAAGCCGCCGCTCCAGCCCAGCAGGTAGGCCAACCCCCCGGCTTGCTGGCTGGTGCCGGCAAAGCCCTGCAAATACAGCGCGCCCGACAGCGATAAAAAGGACGCCGCGCTCATCCAGTCGGCCGCAGTGGCCATGCCGTTGTAGAGCGGCGGAATGCGGCGCCCCGCGACGTAGTACTCCTCCGAATCGGCCGTGCGCCCCCAGACGCCAATGGCCGCATACATCATCACCGGCACAAACAGAAAGAGCGGGCCGATCCACTGGCGCGACAGACCGGCGCGCTCGGCCCAGGCCACCAGGCCGATGAAGCAGCCCAGGCCCAGCAGGTACAGCACAAAGAACTTATGGTTTCGTGCCATGGTGACTGCGGGCAACCTGCACGTCTTTCTCCGGATGGCGGTGCATGTACAAGGCGTAGCCGGCAACCAGCAGCACATACAGCACCGGCAGCACCGATGCCCCATAGAGGTAGGCCGTGCCATTGCCCCAGATCGCATCGATCTCGGGCGCCCAGTACAGGCCGCCAAAGGTGCTGAGCACCAGCACCAGCAAGACCAGCAGCTTCATCGCGTTGAGTGGCATGGGTTCAAAAGGGGCAGGGTTGGGGTGCGAGGGATCCATCGGGGCCTTTCAAGCCGAATGACTGAGACAGCAGCAGGCTGCAGCCCGCATTCTTGCATTTTGTCGCAGATGGGACTGGTTTGCCCAGCGCCTTAGGGGAAGCACCGTGATCGCCCGCGACATCGCTTTTGATAATGCCTGCACAGGCTTGGGCCGCGCTGCAGCAAAGCCGGGCACTGCCAACGACGACAAAAAACAGACAGGAGACAAGCATGACCCTTCGCACATCCACCGCTGCTGCCAGCTTGCTGGCATGCGCCACCTTGGCCGTCCAGGCCGCCGGCATCTCCGATGACAAAGTCAGGATCGGCGTGCTCAGCGACATGTCGGGCCAGTACGCAGACTCGGGCGGCAAAGGCTCGGTCGAGGCGGCCAAGATGGCGGTCGAAGACTTTGGCGCCAAGGTACTGGGCAAGCCGGTGGAAGTGGTCTTTGCCGACCACCAGAACAAGGCCGATATCGGCGGCACCAAGGCACGCCAGTGGTGGGATGCCGAAGGTGTGGACATGATCGTCGACATCAACAACTCGGCCATCGCCGGCGCGGTGTTCACGATGGCCAAGGAGCGCGGCAAGGTCGCCATCAGCACGGGCGCACTGTCCACCGGGCTGACCAATGAATTCTGCGGCCCCACCTCGATCCACTACACGGTCGATTCGTACTCGCTGGGCAAGTCGGCGGTGCAAAGTATCCTGGCCCAGGGCAAGAAGGACTGGTACATCGTGGCCGTCGATTACGCCTACGGCAAGGTAACGGCAGCCACGGTCACCGACTTCGTCAAGGAAGGAGGCGGCAAGGTGCTGGGCACCGTCTACCACCCCTTCAATGCCAGCGATTTCTCGTCCTTCATGATGCAGGCCCAGGCCAGCAAGGCGCAGGTGATCGCGCTGGCCAATGCCACGCAGGACACCGTCAACTCCATCAAGACGGCGCGTGAGTTTGGCATGACCAAGAACCTCACCTTTGTGCCCCAGCTCATCTACATCAACGATGCCCATGCGATGGGGCTGGAGCTGGGCCAGGGCCTGACCTTTGCGACCGCTTTCTACTGGGACCGCAACGATGCCTCGCGCGAATGGGCCAAAAAATACCAGGCCCGCATGAAGAAGATGCCCTCGATGAACCAGGCCAGTGTCTACTCGGCCGTCACCCAGTACCTCAAGGCCATCGAGGCGGCGGGCACCGACGACGGCCTGGCCGTGACCAAGCAGCTCAAGACCATGAAGATCAACGACATGTTCTCGCAAAACGGCTATGTGCGCGAGGATGGCCGCATGGTGCATGACATGTTCCTGGTGCAGATGAAGACCCCCAAGGAATCCAAGGGCCCCTGGGACTACTACAAGATCCTCGACACCATCCCGGGCGAACAGGCCTTCCAGCCGCTGTCCAAGAGCACCTGCTCGCTGGTCACGCAGAAGTAAGCGCGGTTGCAGCGCAGGCGCCGTGGGAGCGCCTGCGAAAGCACCTGCCAAGGCGACTTACAAATAAATACGATTGCGGGCGGGGCCTTTTAACCCCTTGCGGGCGGGCAGCGCGATTCAGGGCAGACCACCACTTCTGCAGCGCCCTGCCATGCACACCATCCTCCCCCCCGCCCCTGCTTCGTGCCGCGCACGCAAGCCCCGTACCCTCCACGCACTGGCCGCATGGGCCCTGCTTGCCAGCATCCTGCTGGGCAGCCTGCCCGCACAGGCCAGCCAGCTGGCCGATGTGCAGATCATTGACCGCAGCAGCGGCCAGCGCCTGCCGCTGTACTACCACCAGGGCGAATACTGGGTGGCGGGCCAGCCGGGCAGCAGCTATGCGGTCGATATCAACAACCGCAGCCGGGGCCGCATCCTGGCCGTGCTCAGCATTGATGGCATCAACGCCATCAGCGGCCAGGCCGCCGCAGCCGTGCCCGACGATGGCTATGTGCTGGGCAGCGGCCAGCAATGGGCCATTGCAGGCTGGCGCAAGAGCGACCAGCAGGTGGCGGCCTTCTATTTCTCGCACAGCGAAGACGCTTATGCCGCACGCACCGGCCGGCCGCGAGATATCGGCGTGATCGGCGTCGCGGTGTTCCGCGAGCGCGCCCCCCTGCCCCAGCCCCCGATCGCACGCAACAGTGCCGCGCAAAAAAGCACGGCACCGGCTGCCGAAGCCAGCATCGCCGATAGTGCAGCGCCTGCGATGCCCAGCGCCTCGGTGCAGCCGCCCACAGCCGCTCCTGCGGCATCTGCGGCCCTCAGTGCCTCGGCCGCCGCAGAATCGCGCCAGGCCAGCGCGCCGGCCGCCGCGCCCACGCCGGTGGCACCGCGCCTGGGCACCGGCCATGGCGCGCTGGAGCGCTCCGCCACACGGACCACCGAGTTCCACAGCGCCAGCAGCAGCCCGGCGCAGATCATCCGCATACGCTACGACAGCTATGCCAACCTGGTGGCCCAGGGCGTCATCCGCGCGCCACAGCCCGCCGTGCAGCCGGCGCCCCGCCCCTTTCCGGCATCGCCCTCTGGCTATGTACCTGATCCGCCTGCCTATTGAGGGCCAGCAGCCGCAGGCATCGCCGTGCTGCGGCGTGCGATTTTCTCCACATGGGCCACCAGCGGGCGCAGGCTTTTGCATAATCTGCCGCATGGTAGATGCACTGCAAGACGACCAAGCGCTGATGCTGGCCTACGCCGGCGGCCAAGTCGCGGCGTTTGAGCAGCTCTACCAACGCCACAGCCAGCGCCTGTGGCGCTATTTTTTCCGCAATACCGGCAATGCTGCGCTCGCCGATGACCTGGCGCAGGAGACCTGGTTTGCCGTGGTCGATGGCGCCCAGCGCTACCAACCCCAGGCGCAGTTCATGACCTGGGCGTTTACCCTGGCCCACCACAAACTGGTGGACCACTGGCGCCGCCACAAAGCCCACCGCAGCCTCGATGAAGAGGACAGCGAAGGCATGCGCCTGGCCGAGACCTTGTTTGCCAACTCCGGCTTTGACCCCGAGCGCCTGCAAGGCCGCAAGGACCTGGCGCGTGCTTTGCTCGCTGCCCTGGCCCAGTTGCCGCCCGAACAGCGCGAGGCCTTTTTGCTGCAGGCTGAGGCCGATATGTCGGTGGCCGACATTGCCGCGGCTACGCAGGTGACCCAGGAAACCGCCAAAAGCCGCTTGCGCTATGCCCGCGCCAAACTGCGCCAGGCCATCGAGGTGACCGCATGAACACACCGCAAGACCCCAAGCGGCCCGATGCCCTGGTCGACCTGTACCGCGAGGCCAGCGCGCAGGACGCCGGCCCGAGTGACGCCAGCACGGCGCAGATCCTGGCCCATGCGCGCGCCAAAGCCGCACAGGGCCCCGGGCCAGCCGCTACGCCTACCGATCTGGACAGCCCCGGTCAGCCAGGCCAGCACTTCCGGGGCGAGGCCGCCAATGACCGCCGCTGGTGGCTGCAGGCCCTGGGCAGCCTGGCTGCCATTGGCCTGGTCAGCTGGCTGGCGCTGCAGCACCTGAATGAGCCCGGCGCGCCGCAACTGGAGGCGCCGCAGATGGACAGCGCGCCCAGCGCTGCATCGGCACCGCCTCCACCACCTAGCGCACCCGCCGCACCCACCGCCGCCGACAGGGCGGCGAGCCCCGACAGCGCCAAGATGCGCAGCGAAGTGGCGCCCATGGGCCAAGCAGCAAGCTCTGCCGCCGATGCGGCGCCCCCGCCTGCCCCCGCTTCTGCTGGCGCAGGCGCGAGCAGCGCCAATACCGCACCCGCGCCAGCCATCGCACCCGCCCCGCAGGCAGAGCGCCGCATGCCGCCGGCAGCCGCGCCTACGCCAGTAGCGCCGCCGATGCCAGCACCTGCGGCACCCGCTACAGCCGCCGTTGCACCCGCATACCCTGCTGTCTCACCCGCTGCCAGAAAGCAGGCCGCCGAAGAAAAACGCGCGGCTGAGCGGCCAGCGCCACCGATAGCCGCAGCACCGGCTGCATCAGAAGCTGCCTCCGCGCTGGCCGCTGCGCCCACCCTGCCCCCATGCAGCGCCGATCTGGACCCCCAGGCCCTGGCCGAGCAGCGCCGCCGCATCCCTGCCTATGACAAGGCCTTGGCCGCTGGCTTGCCAGCACCTGCACCGCTGCCGGTATGCCGCCCCGCGCCCGCCCATGAGGCAGAGCCTGCACAGCCAGTGGACAGCCGCTGAGTCCCCGCCAAGCAGTGTGCAGACATAAAAAAACAGGCCTGCATGTAGCAGGCCTGTTGGCTTGGTATAAGCGAAGAAGTGGTGCAGGATTTAGGCAGACCTAAGCCAGCAGGTCATAGAGCCCATAGCCCAACCCGGCAACGCCAATGGCCAGCAGCAGGCAGGAGGCCACCAGCAAGATGCGCTTTTCGCGGGCGGGCGAAATCAAGCTGCGCACCAGGAGCGCAATGAGGCCCAGCATGCTGAAATCCAGCACCACCCAGACAACGGTCAGCACCGCCAGGCTGTGGTCGGGCGCAGGCAACACGCCCATGAACTGAGGCAAGAACGAGGCAAAGAAAATGATGTCCTTGGGGTTGGAGACACCAAGGATAAAGCCCTGGCTGAAGCCGCCTTGCTGGCTGCCGGTGGCCGGTTCCGCAGTCATGGCCCCGCCGGGCTGGGCATCCATCACCCAGGCGTCGCGGATCATGCCCCAGGCAATCCAGACAATGTAGAGGCAGCCGGCCACGCGCACCAGCTTGAACGCAGATTCATCGATAACCAGCAAGCCCTTGATCAGCAGCGCCGACAGAAAAATCAGCACCAGCGATGCCAGGTTGGTGCCACAAATGGTGGCAAACGCATGGCGCATGCCGCCCACGAGGCCCGCTCGGGCCACCAGCAAGGTCACGGGGCCCGGGGTGATCAGCAAGGTAATGACCGACAGCGCAAACAGAAACACCAGCGAAAGATTGAGTTCAGACATGGGCAGCAGAGAGCGGGAAGAACGCGCGCCTGCAGTGCAGGGCAAAAAGCGCGATTGTGCCGCGAAGCACCGCGCAATTCAATGTATTGGGCAGTCACTTGCCAAGCAGCGCCAGCGCCCATCCGCCGATAAAAAACCGGGCCGCTCGCCCGGTGGGTGAATGCGGCTGGCGCGTGCTTACATCGCCCTGGCGTTAAATCGCAATCCCCAGGTCATCCCAGTCCGCCAGCTTGCCGCCAGCGGCGGTGAATTTTTGGTACGCGCTTTGGCGTTCGGCATCGATTTCGGTATTGCTCGCGCCACGCTTCCAGTAGCCAGCAATCGACACATCGGCCTTGTCCATGCCCAGCTCCGACTGGAAGTATTTGCGCATCGCGCGCATCTCATCGCGCTCACCCGCGCCCCAGATCACATGGCCAGCTGCGCCCGCCAACTGGCGCGCCTGCTGCAGCAACGGGTCGCGCCCATGCCCTGGCAAGCGCTGCAGCTGCAGGCCAGCCACCCGTGGCAGCTCTGCAATCCCATGCAGATCGTCGCTGGCAATCCAGCCTACGCCGCCCAGCCCTGCGGGCCAGCGTTGCAAGATCGAGTAGAGCGCGGGCAGGCCCGAATCATCACAAAACAGCGCCACAGGCCGGCCCTTGGCGTCGGGCAGCACGATGTTGACGCGGGGGCCTGTCAGCCGTACCTGCTGGCCAATGGCAGCCTGCGCGGCCCAGCGCATCATGGGGCTGTCGCCGCCATGCATCACCACATCAAACTCGGCGCAGCGGCTGTGCGGCGCAAAGCTTCGCACGGTATAGACGCGCGAGACCGCAGGTGCCTGAAGATCCGGGTACACACGGAAAGCCACATTCGCCTCATCCCAGACCGGGTCGTTGCCGACATCGCCCAGATGCATGCCCACCCGCAAGGTGTGGGGCGACGGGCGCTGCAGCGAGACGATGGTGGCATCGATCTGGTGCAGTCCGCGCTGGTGCTCCTGGTCGCGAGGCGCCTGCGCGGCCACTGGGCTGGAAGATGGGTTGGGAGAAGCGGAGGAATGGGACATCGATACACAGACCGCATGGGCCATCGAGTGCGTGGAGAAAAGAGCTTGGCTGGCTGACAGACCGCAAGGGCCTGCCGGTGGCTAGCAAAAACGACCTTGGAGACGCTGAGGTCCCGGGTCGCCCCACGATGAAACGGATGCAAAGAGCCGCGCTGTGGCTGACGCTCTCGATGGCGGGATCATAAACCAGTTGAGAATGAATATCATTTAATACCCATACCTTTCACGCAGCCTTTGCAGCCAGCTATGCACTGATCTTACGCCGCCTTGCTGCTCTCGACCATCTCCAGCGCCGCGCCATGCGGCACCCGGATCAGCCGATGGGCATCGACCCCATTGCTGGCGGCGATGGCCACCAGGCGTGTGTAGGTAGCTTCATCGATGCTCGGCGTGCGCGACAGAATCCAGGCGTACTTGGCCGCATCACCGACCACCACGGCGTGTCCTGCATCATGGTCGACATAGACCACATGGTAGCCGGCATATAAAGGGCGAAAGAACGACACCTTCAGCGAGCCCAGTTCCGGGCCGGACAGCAGCTTGGCCACCGCAGTTGCCGACTTCCATTGGCCACGCTCCGGGTCAAAACCGCGATTGGTGACCTGCACCGTGCCATTGTCTTGCAACAAGTAGTCTGCGGTGCAGGAGGTCAGTCCGCGCTCAAACACATAGTCAATCCGTGCCAGCTCATACCAGTGGCCCATGTACTGCCGGACATCGAAGTCCTGCACAGGGCGAACATTCTTGGGCACTCTCACCCGCTGGCCGGTGTACCACAGCGCAGACACTGCAGCCGTCAAGGCCATGGCCAGCGGCAAGGAGGAGGTTCTGGAGGAGGCCGATGCCTCAGGTGTGCGGCGCATAAGAGGGTTCCTTCCAACAAAACCCTTTTGTACCGCCGATGGCAAGCGGCCTGCGTAGGCCTTGCCACGGCAGCGGCCTAGGTGCATTCCGACAAGGCGTCAGGGTCTGCACCGCGCGCCCTGCAGCGGCGCATCAATTGCCTTTTTTGGGCACCACATTCTTGGGCAGCACCATCAGCACAAAGAGCGCAAACAAGGTGCACAAAATGGCAGCGGCCTCTTCACCTGCGCCCACCGCCATGCCTATCGCTGCGGTGAACCAGATGCCTGCGGCGGTGGTCAGGCCCTTCACATCCTCGGTGTTTTCCTTGGCGGGTTTCAAGATGGCGCCCGCTCCCAAAAAGCCCACGCCAGCAATCAGCCCCTGGATCACCCGGCTGGAGTCCATCGGCGTCATGCCCATCAGTTGCGCCACGGCCAAAAAGGTGGCCGCCCCCATGGCCACCAGCATGTGCGTGCGCAGGCCGGCAGCCTTGCCGCTGGCCTCTCTTTCATAGCCCAGCATGCCACCCAGCAGGGCCGCAAGCAGCAGCTTGAAAATGATGCGCGTGGCCTGCGCCAGATCGGTCAGATCAGACAGCTCGCCAGCGATGGTGTGAATGATGGTTTGGAACGCGGAGTCAGAAGCATTCATGGCTCGGGCCTTGGTGCATCACGCAGCAAGGCGGCCACGTTCCATGGCCGCCTGCATGCAGAAAGTAAAAAGACCTCCCTCGCAAAAGCCAGGGAGGCTGCTTGAATTACCAGCGGTAATTGTTCTTGGTTTCCCAATCCTTGACCTGCTGCTCGGCAGCATCTTTCGCAATACCTTCACGCTCTTGGATGCGGCCCACCAGCTGCTCGCGCTTGCCGTCGACCACGTCCAGATCATCATTGGTCAGCTTGCCCCAATGCTCTTGGACCTTGCCCTTGAATTGCTTCCAGTTGCCTTTGATCGTGTCTTCGTTCATCTGTCACTCCTTGCGGGTTTGCGGGTTAATCGGCTTGTGTGGTTCCAGTGTCACACCCTCACGGCCCCCGCATTGCAGTCGTGCAAGCAGCATTACCGTAGGGACTCTCCCACAGCGTGGCGAACACGGCGGATTTGCGCCCCCTATACAACAGAGCATGGCTTTGTCTATGGCCATTCCATACCCAGTACATCTTGTAAAGCGCATACTGGGGGTGGCGACGAGGAGCGGCCTCGCATAGAACCGGCATTCCAGCGATATTCAAGGAGTTGAAAGCCATGACTTATGCATCCAAACCCCTTCCGGCTCAGGCACTGAGCCAAGAAGAGATTCAAGCCCGTTATGAAAAGGACCGAATTTCTTACCCCGACGGTGTTCCCCACTCCCGTATCACCTGGATAGAAAGGCCAGAGTACAAAGGCAATGAACTCAGTTACCGGGGCCAAAAGCCCAAGACGATCGTGACCTTGGCCAGCTCGGCAAGTCCGACCATCCCCTCTTAGAACCTGTTCAAAGTCTCCTCGCGCCGCGACAGTGTCTTTGCGAGATGGGATGCGAGGGGGGCGCCCAGCCGCGCAATACCGCAGCAATAGCCATGCTATTGCGAGGATTTGCAACGACGCAGACCGCTCCCTAGCCGGGCGCCCCTTCCCGGGCAGCGCAAAGCCACTGTCCCGAAGGGTTGGAGTGAAATCGGGCGATTTCTGCGCGCTGGCCCTTGCTTGCACCCCGGTGCAAGCTGCGCTCCATCCCTTCGAACTCATCCCGATTGCACTCCAACTCGGCTGCGTAGAGACTTTGAACAGGTTCTTAGCGCCATGCCTTTGGTGCACTAAACCTTGGCCCGTTGACGGGTGATCCTCCACCCACCCTTGCCACTTTTGCAAGCCCTCTTGGAGGGCTTTTTTCTTGCACAGCGCGGCATGCGCCGCTTCTCGCAGCAGCCCGCGGGGTTGTAAGCTTGTATGAGGACTCGGGTGCTAGGATTGCGGCTCGCAACACAACCCTGTCTCTATCTGATGTCTCCGCTGAACGGTGCGCAAGCCGCGCACGCCACTCCGCTTGCAGGAAAGCTCTCCAACCGCGCATTCAACGCCCTGGCCCGCCACAACATCACGACCGTGGAAGAAGTCATCGCCGCCTATCCCGAGCGGCTGCTCAAACTGGCCGGCTTTGGCCTGCAGTCCCTGCGCGAGGTGGAGGCCGTTTTCTTTCCAGGTCAGTGCTATCTGGCTGAACTCAAAGATGGGCAACGCCCCACCAAGAAGATGCATGGCGCCCCGCTGGCTGCCTTGGGCCTGGCCACGGCGGCCTGAGCCGCTGACGGGCCGATATGCGATCCCCATATCGCCATCGCCAGCGCCAGCGCCAGCGCCAGCGTGTGCTGCATGCCCCAGGCCAAGCTGACCTGCTCAACAACGAAGCGGCCATCTCGCAAGGAGACAGCGCCTTGTAGCGCATGCGGCCCATAGCCCCGCACCGCCGACGCCAGCGCAGCCTCAGCATGTACATGCGCCCAGCGATCAACAGGCCGCCCACTCTGGGGCTATTTCGCTGCAGCAAAACGCACCAAACGCTGAATATGCGCCCCCTTGATGGCTGCGGTATTCGGATGCGGTCGGGGAAGTATTTATGGCGCGCGATGAAACCATCAGCATATCGTGCTCTGTAAGATACTGCGATAAACACATCTGCATGGAGCTAGAGCATGGCAGCACCGCAATGGTTGAATCGCGCATCACGCCTTGTCGCCGCATCGCTTTTGGGGGCGGTCAACGCCGTTGCGGCTCCCGCTTCGCCTCCGCAACCCTATCCCGACGCTGCAGACAGCGACCCCGTCAAACTGGGCTGGATGGTGGGGTCGCCGCCGCCTGCAGACCGCATTCTGCGGTTTGACGACGGCTCGTATTTCCAATTCCCGGCGATGCGCTGGAGTGTCTCGCACTTTCGCGAGCTGATGCCGACCGTCAATATCTCGCGAGGACTGCGGCCTGCCGCTACGCTGCGCAGCGCCTTGCGCGATGATATTGACGGCGTGGAATTCAAGCGCCTCGATACCGGTGAAACAATGCGCTGGCGGGACTCACTGGCCGCCAACTACACCGACGGCATCGTCGTGCTGCACCAAGGCCGCATTGTTTACGAGCGCTATGCCGGCGCACTCCAGCCCGATGGCCAGCATGCGGCGATGTCGGTCACCAAGTCCTTTGTCGGCACCTTGGCAGCGATGCTGGTCGCAGAGGGAACACTGGACCCCGACCGCAAGGCCGCAGACTATGTGCCCGAACTCGCCATGTCTGCCTTTGGCAGCGCCACGGTGCGCCAGGTGATGGACATGACCACCGGCATCCGGTTCAGCGAAGACTATGCCGACCCCCAGGCAGAGGTCTGGGCCCATGCGGCCGCAGGCAATCCACTGCCCAAGCCCAAGGACTTCACAGGCCCGCGCAGCTACTATGAGTTTTTGCAAACGGTCCAGCCGCAAGGCATGCACGGTGAGGCATTTGGCTACCGCACCGCCAATACCGATGCGCTGGGTTGGATCATTGCGCGCACCAGCGGCCAGTCCGTCGCGCAGCTCTTGTCCAGCCGCATCTGGAGCCGCCTGGGCGCCGAGCAGGATGCCTATATGTCCGTCGACGCGACCGGTACCCCGTTTGCCGGCGGCGGCTTGAACACCGGCCTGCGCGACCTGGCGCGCTTTGGCGAGATGGTGCGCAACAACGGCTTTTTCAATGGCCAGCAAATCATCCCTGCAGCCGCGATCGCCGACATCCGCCAAGGCGGCAAGCCTGCCGACTTTGCCAAAGCCGGCTACGCCCTCTTGCCGGGCTGGAGCTACCGCAATATGTGGTGGGTCACGCACAATGCCCACGGCGCCATTGCCGCACGCGGCGTGCATGGGCAGGCGCTCTATATCGATCCGACCGCGCAGATGGTCATTGCGAGATACGGCTCGCACCCGGTGGCTGCTAATGCGGCAAATGATCCGACCTCATTGCCTGCGTTTGAAGCGCTGGCGCGGCATTTGAAGAAACACCCGCGTTAGGAATATTGAGATTTCGTAGAGAAAACCTTGCCACCCTCTGCAAAAAGAGGCCAGGAATGAAAAAACCGCCCAGAAGGCGGTTTGTTCAAAATAGAAACCTTGGAGAGGTTTCATACCAAATCCCTGTGATCCTGAAGTCTGGTTCTCTTCAGAGGGAAAATTTGGTAGGCGCGATTGGACTCGAACCAACGACCCCCACCATGTCAAGGTGGTGCTCTAACCAGCTGAGCTACGCGCCTGTCGTTGAAGACTCAAATTATAGCCAGAAAAAACGGCCCAAATGGAAAGTTGAGGCTTTTTTTGAAAATAGTGCTTTTCGGCCCTATTTGCGGCGCACCGAGCGCACGCCCGATACCGTCGCCACAGAGGCCAGCACCTTGGCCAGCTTGCCCGAGTCCGACACCTCTACAGTGAACGTCATCCAGGCAGTGCCTTTGACAGACTGGGTCTGCACACCGATCACATTGGTCTTGTCACGCGCGAACAGCTCAGAGATGTCACGCAGCAGGCCCTGGCGGTCGTGGGCCTCCACGGCCACATCGACGGGGTAGACCGCTTCGGTCGAGCGCTGGCCATGGGTGGGCAGGCCCCACTCAACATCAATGCTGCGCTCGGGATTGCGGGCGCACATCTCGCGGAAGTTGCTGCAGTCGTGGCGGTGCACGCTCACGCCCTTGCCCCGCGTCACAAAGCCCCCGATGCGATCGGGCGGTGCGGGCTTGCAGCATTTGGCCAGTTGGGTCATCAGCGAATCAACGCCCACCACCAGCACGCCGCCCTTGCCCGAGCCCTCGGTGGCCTTGCGCGGGCGGCTCAGCACCATTTCATCATCGGCCTGCAGGGGCTCCGGGGGGCGCAGGATGTTCTCAATGGTGCGCAGCGACAACTCGTCCTTGCCCACCACCTCAAACAGTGCCTCTGCGGTCTTGAAGCCCAGCTGGTCGGCCAGGTCATCGTGCTTGAGCGCCGTCTTGCCTTCGCGCTGCAGGAGTTTCTCGACCAGCTCGCGGCCCCGGCTCACCGTCTCGTGCATGACCTGGGCATTGAACCAGGCGCGCACCTTGGCCTTGGCGCGCGAGCTGACCAGGTAGCCCAGCTCGGCATTGAGCCAGTCGCGCGATGGCCGCCCTTCCTTGACGGAGACGACCTCCACCGTCTGCCCGTTTTGCAGCGGTGTGTTGAGCGGCACCATCTGCCCATCGACCTTGGCACCCCGGCAGCGGTGGCCCAGATCGGTGTGCACCGAATAGGCAAAGTCCACCGGTGTAGCGCCCTGGGGCAGCTCAATGACGGCGGCATTGGGCGTCAGCACATAGATATGGTCGTCAAACAGGCCACTGTCCTGGGTCTGGCCGACCATGTCCTTGCGCCAGGCCAGCAGCTGGCGCAGCACCGCAATCTTGGCGTCGTAATCACTGGAGGCAGATACGCCGGCATAGCCCTTGGTGCCCGCTTCCTTGTAGGCCCAGTGGGCGGCCACACCGTTTTCGGCATGGTCGTGCATGGCCTGGGTGCGGATCTGAATCTCGATGGCCTTGCCGTGCTCGTCCCGCACCACCGTGTGCAGCGACTGGTAGCCATTGGGTTTGGGCCGGGCGATGTAGTCGTCAAACTCCGACTCCACCGGGCTGAAGGCCTCGTGCACGAAGGACAAGGCTGCATAGCAGTCCTTGACCGTGGGCACCACCACGCGCAGCGCACGGATATCGAAGAGCTGGTCAAAGCCCAGCGACTTGCCGCGCATCTTCTTGATGATGCTGTAGATATGCTTGGGGCGGCCAGCGACTGTCGCGCTGATGCTGTGCGCGCGCAGGTCGGATTCGAGCCGCTCGCGCAGGCCCACCATATAGAGCTCACGCTCGACCCGGGTCTCATCAAGCAGCTTGGCGATCTTCTTATAGGTATCGGGCTCCAGAAAGCGGAAAGCCAGGTCCTCGAGCTCCCACTTGATCTGCCAGATACCCAAGCGGTTGGCCAGCGGCGCAAAAACCTGCAGGCTCTCGCGCGCCACCGCGGGCGACACCGGCCCCTTGGTGGCCGCATACCAGCGCAAGGTTTGCAGGCGTGATGTCAGGCGCAGCATCACCACGCGCAAGTCGCGCGAGAACGCCAGCAGCATCTTGCGGATGTTCTCGGTCTGCGTAGCCGGGTCATCGACCAAGTGGCCGGCATCGGCCTGGCGCGCCTGCGCCTGCACCTTCATCAGCGCCACGGTCTCCACCGCCAGCACCGCATAGCTCTCGCCAAAGGCTTTGCCGATGACTTCGCGCGGCTTGTTCAGCTGCTCACTGGTGTGTACCAGGTAGGCAGCCGCCTGCATCGCTTCGGAGCCACCAATGTGCTTGAGGATGGCAGCGACGGCATCAGCGTGCTGCAGTGCGTTCTCGCCCGTATCCAGGGTCTCCTCGGCGATCAGCGGTACGGAAAAAGCGCGCGCCCGGGCCAGCACGTTGTCTTGCATCGGCAAGGCATTGGCAGTGGCAGCCACCAGCGGGGAGACGGGCTCCGGGGGAAGATATTCCGCGCCTGGCGCGGGCTGAGCGACTGCCGTAAGACTTTTCATGTTGTCACCACCATCACACCCCCTCCGGGGCGTGCGCTACGCACCGCATAAAAAAGCCAGCACGGCAGCCGTTTGATCAAAAGATACCAAGGTGGGCGCATGGCCGACACCGGGGAACTCCACCACCCGCGCCTTGGGGCCGCGTTCTGCCATAGATTGGGCCGTTTTCGCAGAAAGCAAGTCTGAATCTGCACCCCGCAGCACCAAGGTCACAGCCTCGATCTGGTCGTAGAGGCGCCACAGCAGTTGCTCGCCGGCGGCAGCCATCTCTGGGGTCATCGCCTGCATGGGCTGCGCAATGGCGGGGTCGTAATGCAGGCGCACACTGCCGCCAGCTTCGGGCCGCAGCATCGGGCGCGACAGCGCCAGCCATTCCTCATCGCTGTGCGGGCCAAAACCCTTGGAGAGCTGGCCCATGGACGCAACCGCCTCTTGCTCGGAGCCATACAGCATGTGCTGGCCCACATAGCTGCCAATACGTGCCAGCGCAGAGGCCTCGATGGTCGGCCCCACATCATTGAGCACCAGGCGGCGGATGGGTGCGGGCATCAGGGGCCGGATGCTGGGCTCACCGGCCAGGCCAATGCCGATGAGGCCACCCATGCTGGTGCCCACCCAATCGAGCTTGCCAATGGGCGCTGCGCCGTGCACCTGCTGGAGCAAGGCCAGCATATCGGCCACATACAAGGGGACCTGGTAGCCGGCCGGGTCTTCCAGCCAATCGCTGTAGCCGCGGCCCACCACATCCGGGCAGATCACCCGCGCCTGCAGCGACAGCTGCCGCGCCAGCACATCAAAATCACGCCCTTGCCGGGTCAGGCCATGGGCGCAGACGATCACATGCGGGTGATGCAGATCGCCCGTATCGTTCCACTCCCAATAGGCCATCCGGTGCGTGGCACCCTGGCGACCCGTGTCCGTATTCCCCGCCACCGCACAGGTGACATACTGCAAGCGTGGATCTTGGTACATGGCCCCTCTTATATAGAAGAACGCAGCGCTACCGGGCGAACCGTGGCTGGGGTTTGCCTTAGGATGGATGCATGCGTTTGCATGAATACTAACCGAGTAACTGGAGATATTGGATGTTGAAAGCAAAAACAGCGCTCGTCACCGGATCGACGAGCGGTATCGGATTGGGGATTGCCAAGGCGCTGGCGCGCCAGGGCGCCAACATCATCTTGAATGGCTTTGGCGACGCAGAAGGGCCCATCAAGGAAGTGCAGGACGTGATCACCAGCAGCGGCTCCGGCGCTCGGGTGGGCTACCACGGCGCCGACATGAGCAAGGCTGCCGACATCGAGGCCATGTTTGCCCATGCAACGCAGACCTTTGGCCGGGTGGACATCCTGGTCAACAACGCCGGCATCCAGCATGTATCCAACGTACAGGACTTTCCGGTCGAGCGCTGGGATGCCATCATCGCCATCAACCTCACCAGCGCCTTCCACACCAGCCGGCTGGCATTGCCGCCCATGCAAAAGTCGGGCTGGGGCCGCATCATCAATATCGCCTCGGTCCATGGTCTGGTCGGCTCGGCCGGCAAATCCGCCTATGTCGCCGCCAAGCACGGCATTGTGGGCCTCACCAAGGTGACCGCGCTGGAGAACGCTGCCAGCGGCATCACCTGCAACGCCATCTGCCCGGGCTGGGTGCTCACGCCCCTGGTCCAAAAGCAGGTCGATGCCAAAGCTGCCCAAATGGGTGTCAGCAATGAAGAGGCCAAAAAGCTGCTGCTGGGCGAGAAGGAGCCCTCGATGCAGTTCACCACGCCCGAAGAGCTGGGCGAGCTGGCCGTGTTCTTCTGCTCACCGGCCGCCAACAATGTGCGCGGAGTGGCCTGGAACATGGATGGCGGCTGGGTAGCGCAATAAAGTGCAATAAGGCGCCATATGGCGTAATGACCTCCAGCCTGGGCCGCCAGCCCAGCGACACCCAGGCGCGAAAGCGCCTTTTTTCACGCCCATGGTCGCCAATGCATTAAACGCATAGATATGAAACACATCCAGGAAAAGGCGATCCAGTCTCCTTAAAAGAGGCAATCTCAGCAAAAAATGCAGGAAAAAGTCGATTTTTGGCGTAAGAACCGTCCTCCCAAACTGCATATGTAACGCAAACTTTGTAACCATGGGTCAAAAAAGCGATGCCAGTTGCGCATTTTTCGCAAAAACCGGTCAAAATGTAAAAGTTACATATCAACCGGAGGATTCCACCCATGGTTACAGCAACCAATCGCGTCGACAAAATCTTGGTCGTTGATGATGACGCACGAATTCGCGATCTGCTGCGCCGCTATCTGTCGCATGAAGGCTTTGAAGTCATGATTGCCGAGGATGGCAAGGGCCTGCAGCGCATCTTGCTGCGTGAGACCGTGGATCTGATCGTGCTCGATTTGATGATGCCCGGTGAAGACGGACTGTCCATCTGCCGCCGCCTGCGCGCCAGCAACGACCGCACCCCCATCATCATGCTGACCGCGAAGGGTGAGGACGTGGACCGCATCGTGGGTCTGGAAGTCGGCGCCGATGACTACATCGGCAAGCCCTTTAACCCGCGCGAACTGCTGGCCCGTATCCACGCCGTGCTGCGCCGCCGCCCACCGCAAGAAGCGCCGGGCGCGCCATCGGGCGAGAACGAGGTGGTCAACTTCGGCCCCTTCACCTTTGACATGAGCACCCGCGTGCTGACCAAGGACGGCGAAGAGCTTCCCCTGACCACTGGCGAATTCGCGATGCTCAAGACCCTGGTGCGCCACCCACGCCAGCCGCTGTCGCGTGAAAAGCTGGCCCTGCTCGCGCGCGGCCGCGAGTTCGAGCCCTTCGACCGCAGTCTGGACGTGCAGGTTTCACGCCTGCGCAAGCTCGTCGAGGTCGACCCGGCAGCTCCTCGCTATATCCAGACCGTCTGGGGCGTGGGCTATGTGTTCGTACCCGATGGCGCCAACTGATTGTTGAGCCTGGCGCCCCAAAAACCGCCCCAGCTTGGCTGCGGGGCGGTTTTTTTATACCCCCACTGCCGGGCACAGCATGGTGTCCCGCCCGCTTTACAGCGAGAATGTACAGGCACTTCCGGCCTTTATTGACCCGACTTTTCTACACGCACACGGCCATGGCTCCCACCCCTGTTAACGACGCCGACCAATCCGGTCTGGCCCCTCTGGATGGCAGCGCCGCAGCGGCCGCGCACAGCAACAAGCGCACCCGCGTCGGCCTCAATCTTTTTTGGCGCACTTTCTTTTTGCTCGCCATCTTGCTGACCGGCAGCATCCTGGCCTGGGTGCAGACCCTGCGCTCGCTCGAGACCGAACCCCGCGCCATCCAGACGGCCCAGCAGATCGCCTCGCTGGTCAACCTCAGCCGTGCGGCGCTGATGCACTCCGATGCCATCGCCCGCGTCTCCCTCGTCAAGACCATGGCCGACCAGGAAGGCGTGCGCATTGTGCCGCGTGAGCCCAAGGATGTGTACGAGTCCATCGACAACTCCACCCCGCTGGGCGCGCGCCTGACGCAGGAAGTGACCAAACGCCTGGGCCCCAGCACCATCGTGGCCAGCAGCGTCAATGGCGAAGAAGGCCTGTGGGTGGGCTTCACTATCGATGGTGACCAGAACTGGTTCCTGATCGAGCCCTCGCGCTTCAACCCGGCTGGCGGCAAGACCTGGCTGGTGTGGGTGCTGACGGCCGCAGCGCTGTCGCTCGCTGGTGCAGCGGTGATCGCAGGCCTTATCAACCGGCCACTCAAGCAGCTGTCCAGCGCCACCAACCGGCTGCGCGAAGGCGACTTTGCCGCGCAACTCGACGAAGATGCCGTCACCAGCGAAATCCGTGAAGTGAACATCGGCTTCAACCGCATGAGCGAGCGCCTGTCCAAGCTCGAGCAAGACCGCGCGGTCATGCTGGCCGGCATCTCGCACGACTTGCGCACGCCGCTGGCCCGCCTGCGGCTGGAGACCGAGATGAGCGTGTTCGACCAGGTCGCGCGCGAGCACATGGTGGCCGACATCGTGCAGCTCGATGCCACCATCGACAAGTTCCTCGATTACGCCCGCCCCGACCATGCCGCCAAGCTCGCGCCGGTCAATGTTTACGGCGTCGTGTCCTCCTGCGTCTACGCCGTGCAGGACCACCAGGAGCTGCAGGTGCACATGAAGGTGCCCGAAGAGCTGATGGTCAATGCCGATGAGATCGAGCTCTCGCGCGTGCTGTCCAACGTGCTGGAAAACGCCCGCCGCTATGGCAAGACGCCAGGCGCCTCGCACACCCGCGTGGACATCACCGTCAAGTTCAGCGAAAGCACCGTCACCATCCGCATGCGCGACCATGGCCCGGGCGTCTCCAAGGACCAGCTGAGCAGCCTGACCAAGCCGTTTTACCGGGGTGACACAGCCCGCACGGCAGCCGCTGGTGCGGGCCTGGGTCTATCGATCGTCGAGAAAACCGTGCAGCGCATGGGCGGGCGCTTGAGCATGGTCAATGCCTCGGATGGCAGCACGGGCCTGGTCACCAGCATCTACCTGCGCCGCGCGCCCGACCAGGCCATCGGCAAGGAGCCCAAGCGCCGCCTGCTGCGCCCACAGATCAAGCGGCACCTGCCGGGAGCCCCTACCAACCTGGCCGATCTGCAATAAGCCCCCTCGCCTGCCAGCGGCACGCGCCGCTGGCACAAAGCCACGTCTGTGCATAGAATGCAGGCACCCCGTTGCCCGCCTAGGAGTTGACATGCAAGCCCAGTGCCTTTGCGGTGCGGTCCATGTGACTGCCCCGACTGTCCAAGATGTCCATGTATGCCATTGCAGCATGTGCAGGCGCTGGGGCGAGGGCCCCGCCTTCACCTTGCATGGCGGCACCGAGGTGGAGTTGACGGGCCCCGTCACCCGCTATGCCTCCTCCCCCTGGGCCGAGCGCGCCTTTTGCAGCCATTGCGGCACGCATTTGTTCTACCGCCTGCTGGCCACCAACGAGCATTTTCTGTCGGCTGGCCTGTTCCAGGACGAGGACGGAATGCGGCTGGCCTCGCAGATCTTCATTGACGAAAAGCCTGCCTATTACGACCTGGCCAATGACACCCCCAAGCTCACTGGGGCGCAGGTGTTGGCGCAGTACGAAGAGACCTGAGCTGGTGCCTCACGGCAAGAAAGGATGACCGCCTCTCACGGGCCGTCATCCTTTCTTGCCAGCGCTTGACTTAGGCCTGCTCGCCAGCCCGCACCAGCAGCACCACCGCACGGGCTTCCATCGCCGCACCCTGGCCTACCGGGCCCATCTTCTCGGCCGTTTTGGCCTTCACATTGACCTGGGTTTCATCAATGCCCAAGGTCTTGGCAATAGTGGCCCGCATCGCAGGAATATGCGGCGCCAGCTTGGGCGCCTGGGCAATGACGGTGCTATCCACGTTGTTGACCTGCCAGCCTTGGGCCGCCACACGGCGCATGGCCTCGGCCAGCAACACGGCCGAATCGGCACCCCGGAAAGCGGCATCGGTATCGGGAAAGTGCGATCCGATATCGCCCATGCCAGCGGCGCCCACCAAGGCATCGGTGATCGCATGCAGCAGCACATCGGCATCCGAATGGCCCAGCAGGCCGGTGGTGTGCGGCACCTGGATGCCGCCCAAAATCAGGTCCCGGCCGGGCACCAGCGCATGAATATCCCAACCCTCACCAATGCGCATTTGCAGCATGTGTATCCCTTATCTCGTCCGTTTACATCCGTACCCCAACGCGAGCCACCACAGGCCCGCCTAAGGAGCCGAGGCTGTGCAGCGCGTCGCCGGGGATTCAATCAAAAAGTGCCGCCACCTGGCTGTCGCCGCTGGCCATGCGCTGCAGCAGCAAGGCCTCGGCCAGCGCAAAGTCATCGGGGAAGGTGACCTTGAAGTTAAAGCTGCTGCCCGGCACCAGCCGGGGCTGCAAGCCCAGCGCCTCGATGGCACTGGCTTCGTCGGTCACATCGTTACAGCGCTCCAGCGCTTCGAGCAGCGTACCGATGCGGAACATCTGCGGCGTCTGCGCCAGCCACTTGTCCACCCGGGGCAAGGTGCTGCTGACGCGGCTTTGGCCATGGGCATCGGTGGCAGCGGCCTTGAGTGTATCGGGCAATGGCAGTGCCAACAGGCCCCCCACCGTATCGGCCGCACATTCCTGCATCAGCTGCTCGATCTGGCCGGGCTTGATCAGGCAGCGCGCCGCATCATGCACCAGCACCCAGTCATGGGGCTGGGCCCCCAGGCCCGAATCACCCAGCAGGCTGCGCAGACCGCCAGCCACGGTATCGGCCCGGGTGGGGCCTCCGCAGGCGCTGATGGCAAAGCCCGGGCGCTGGTAGCGCTGCAAAAAATCATCGCCCGCGCTGACACCGACCAGCACACCCGAGAGCGGCTTGGCCGCCATGAAGGCGGCCAAGGTATGCAGCACCAGCGGCCAGCCCGCCACCTGTTGGTACTGCTTGGGCAGATGGGCGGGGCGCGCGGCATCCACCGCACGGGCGCCCACGCCGGCACATGGCAAAAAGGCCCAGAATTTGGCCACCACCTCCTGGCGCATCTCGCCCAGCGCCTGGGTCTGGGCGCCCGGGTCAGCCGGCAAGACGGCTGCTGGCACCGTCACCGGCGCAGCCACCTCGGGTGCAGCCCTGGGTACAGCAGGGATCAATTCGTTGCGGGTGGTCTGGTTCATGGGGGTATTTTAGAATGGAGCGGTTGCACGGTGCTGTCAGCCAGACCCGTGCTTTTGCTGTTTATTAAGCGGCCAGGGGCGCCCTTGTAGGGGGTGGCCTTGGCTGCACAGGCCCAGGCGCGGCATGCCGCCCCGGGCTGTCGTCCGTGTATGGACTGGTTCGGACCCCTATGGAACTCCCCAAACTCAACGCCGGAAAACGTTTTCAACTGCCCATGCCCCCGGGCAGCGCCGATGCCTTGCTGCTCGCGACCTTGGCCACCCGCGAGGCCGCAGCACAGCGCGTCACGGCCATCATCACCGCTGACGCGGGCGATGCCCACCGCCTGCAGGACGAGCTGGCGTTTTTTGCCCCCGAGCTGCGCATAGCCCTGTTCCCGGACTGGGAAACCCTGCCCTATGACACTTTCTCGCCGCACCAGGACCTGATCAGCGAGCGGCTCGCTGCGCTGTGGCGCATCAGCCAGGCCGAAGCCGATGTGGTGCTGATCCCGGCCACCACGGCGCTGTACCGCCTGGCACCGCCCTCCTTTTTGGCGGGCTACACCTTTGCGTTCCAGGCTGGGCAAAAGCTCGATGAGGCGCGCCTCAAGGCCCAGCTGACGCTGGCCGGCTACAACCATGTCTCCCAGGTGGTGAGCCACGGCGAGTACTCGGTGCGCGGCGGCCTGATCGATCTGTACCCGATGGGCTCGCTCGTGCCCTACCGGGTCGACCTGTTCGATGACGAGATCGACTCCATCCGCACCTTTGACCCCGACACCCAGCGCAGCCTCTACCCGGTCAAGGATGTGCGCCTGCTGCCCGGGCGCGAATTCCCGATGGATGACGAGGCCCGCACGCGCTTTCGCAACAAGTGGCGCGAGATGCTCGAAGGCGACCCGACCAAGAGCCGCATCTACAAGGACATGGGCAACGGCGTGGCCACGGCCGGTATCGAGTACTACCTGCCGCTGTTCTTTGACGAGACCGCGACCGTGTTTGATTACCTGGGCAGCCAGGCCACCTTGGTGCTGCATGGCGATATCGAGCCGGCCTTCCAGCGCTTTTGGCAGGACACACGCGACCGCTACCGCCTGGTGCAGGGTGACCCCGAGCGCCCGGTGCTACCGCCCGACAGCCTGTTCCTGAGCCCCGACCAGTTCTACGCCACCGCCAAGCAGATGGCCCAGCTGTCGCTGCGTCCGCAGTTGGAAGACGTGGAGCACAGCGCCATCTTCCAAAAGCTGGGCGACCTGGCTGTGGTGCGCGGCGCCGAGGACCCGCTCGCCAAGCTGCAGCAGCACATTGCCCAGCGCCAGGCCCGCACCTTGCTGCTGGCCGAGAGCGATGGCCGGCGCGAGAGCCTGCTCGACTTCTTCCGCGCCAGCGGCCTCAACCCGCCAGCCTTTGATTCGCTGGCCGAGTTCCAGCAGACCACGGATGAGCCCGTCGGCATTGCCACAGCGGCGCTCGCCAAGGGCTTTCGCTGGGCCGAGCAAGGCATTGACTTTGTCACCGAGACCGAGCTGTTTGCTGCCACCGGCGGCGCCCGCCGCAAGCGCCGCCAGGAGCAGGCCAGCGATGTCGAGGCGCTGATCAAGGACCTGTCCGAGCTCAAGGTGGGCGACCCGGTCGTCCATGCCCAGCACGGCATCGGCCGCTACCATGGCCTCATCAACATGGATGTGGGCCAGAAGAACCCCGATGGCACACCGGCGCTGCAGGAGTTCCTGCACCTGGAATATGCCGACAAGGCCGTGCTCTATGTGCCAGTCAGCCAGCTCGCGCAGATCAGCCGCTACACCGGCGTGTCGGCCGAAGAGGCCCCCTTGCACAAGCTGGGCAGCGGCCAGTGGGAAAAGGCCCGCCGCAAGGCCGCCGAGCAGGTGCGCGACACCGCCGCCGAGCTGCTCAACATCTATGCCCGCCGCGCCGCCCGCGAAGGCCATGCCTTCCGCTACAGCCCGCAGGACTACGAGCAGTTCGCCAACGACTTCGGCTTTGAGGAAACCGCCGACCAGCGCGCCGCCATCCATGCGGTGATCCAGGACATGATCTCGCCCCAGCCGATGGACCGCCTGGTTTGCGGCGATGTGGGCTTTGGCAAGACCGAGGTCGCCTTGCGCGCGGCCTTTGTGGCCGTCACCGGTGGCAAGCAGGTGGCCCTGCTCGCGCCCACCACCTTGCTGGCCGAGCAGCACTACCAGACCCTGGCCGACCGCTTCTCCAAGTGGCCGATCAAGGTGGCGCTGGTGTCGCGCTTTCGCTCGGGCAAGGAAGTGAACACCACGATCAAGGGGCTCGATGACGGCACCGTCGACATCGTTGTCGGCACGCACAAGCTGCTGTCCGAAAAAACCCAGTTCAAGAACCTGGGCCTGCTGATCATCGATGAAGAGCACCGCTTTGGCGTGCGCCACAAAGAGGCGATGAAGGCCATGCGGGCCGAGGTCGATGTGCTCACGCTGACGGCCACCCCGATTCCGCGCACCATGGGCATGGCGCTCGATGGCCTGCGCGATCTGTCAGTGATCGCCACCGCGCCGCAGCGCCGCCTGGCGATCAAGACCTTTGTGCGCAGCGAAGGCACCGGTGTGATTCGCGAAGCCGTGCTGCGTGAGTTGAAGCGCGGCGGCCAGTGCTACTTTCTGCACAACGAGGTCGAGACCATCGAGAACCGCCGCCAGAAGCTCGAAGAGATCCTGCCCGAGGCCCGCATCGCCGTGGCCCACGGCCAGATGCCCGAGCGTGAGCTCGAGCGCGTGATGCGCGACTTTGTGGCCCAGCGCTACAACATCCTGCTGTGCTCGACCATCATCGAGACCGGCATCGACGTGCCCAGCGCCAACACCATCATCATCAGCCGCGCCGACAAGTTTGGCCTGGCGCAGCTGCACCAGCTGCGCGGCCGGGTGGGCCGCAGCTACCACCAGGCCTATGCCTATCTGATGGTGCCGGACTTGGACGGCCTGACCAAGCAGGCTGCGCAGCGCCTCGAAGCCATCCAGCAGATGGAAGAGCTGGGCAGCGGTTTTTACCTGGCCATGCATGACCTGGAGATCCGGGGCGCGGGCGAGGTGCTGGGCGACAACCAGAGCGGCAACATGATGGAGATCGGCTACCAGCTCTACAACGAGATGCTGTCCGAGGCCGTGCGCAGCTTGAAGGAAGGCAAGGAGCCCGACCTGCTCAGCCCCCTGTCTGCTGCCACCGACATCAACCTGCATGCCCCGGCGCTGCTGCCCAACGACTACTGCGGCGATGTACACCTGCGCCTGTCGTTCTACAAAAAGCTGGCGACTGCCAAGACCAGCGAGCAGATCGACCACCTGCTCGAAGAGATCGTGGACCGCTTTGGCAAGCTGCCATCGCAGGCCCAGACCTTGGTGGATGTACACCGCCTGCGCGTGCTCTGCGAGCCCTTTGGCGTGCAAAAGGTCGATGCCGCGCCCGGTGTGATCAACATTACCTTCCACCCCAACCCGCCGATCGAGCCGATGACCATCATCGGCCTGATCCAGAAGAACAAGGCCATCAAGCTGGCGGGCAACGACAAACTGCGCATCGAGCGCGCGCTGCCCGAGGTCAAGGACCGCGTGCAGATGGTGCGCGATGTGGTGCGCAGCCTGGGCAAGCCCGTTTCGGCCGCTCAGACCGCTGTGGCCACGGCCTGAGCGGCCTTTGCCCATCCCGCAGCCCGTTTATCATTCCCCTACCCTCACCCCTCAAAAGCTCCCATGAGTGCCTCTACCGAATTCGCCCCTGGCCTGACGATCCAGAACCTGGCCACGCCGCAAAAGCTGTCCAACTACAAGCTGATCGCGTTCGACATGGACTCGACCCTGATCACCATCGAGTGCATCGACGAGATCGCCGACATCACCGGCAAGAAGGCCGAGGTGGCCGCGATCACCGAGGCGGCGATGCGCGGCGAGATCACCGACTACAAGGACAGCCTGCGCCAGCGCATGGCCCTGCTCCAGGGTGTGCCGATGGCCGCCATCGAGCGCGTGCTGCAAGAGCGCCTGACCCTGACCCCCGGCGCCAAGACCCTGGTCGATGCGGCGCATGCGGCCGGCCTCAAGGTGCTGCTGGTCTCGGGCGGCTTCACCTTTTTTGCCGACCATGTCAAAAGCCTGCTGGGCATCGACTTTGTGCGCGCCAACCAGTTCGAGGTCAAGGACGGCCAGCTGACCGGCGGCCTCATCGACCAGAGCTGGGGCGATATCTGCGACGGTGAAGAAAAGCGCAGCACCGTGCTGGGCCTGGCGTCGCTGATGGGCATCACGCCCGAGCAGGTGATTGCCGTGGGCGATGGCAGCAACGACCTGCCGATGATGCGGGCCGTGGGCCTGTCGGTCGCCTTCCACGCCAAGCCGCGCGTGCGCGCCGAAGCCAAGGTGGCGATCAACACCGGCGGGCTCGATCGCCTGCTGGAAGTGCTGGGCTGATAGCCCCGTCCGATCCGGCCGCACAACAACGGGAGCCATGTGCTCCCGTTTTCCGTTCTGTCCCAGCCGCTGGGCCATCTCATCTAAAACCCCAACACCCAACCCCAGCTTAGGCAGCGCGCCCTGCCGCCAGGGCCCAAGCACCCTACACTCAGTCACTTGCATGTAACACCAAGTGAAGCGCTATGAACACCCGCTCCTGGCTGGAAAAGCTGGTCGCATTCGACACCACCAGCCGCAACTCCAACCTCGCCCTGATCGAAACCGTGCGTGACGCACTGGCCCTCCAGGGTCTGAAGGCTGAGCTGATCCACTCACCCGAAGGCGACAAGGCCAACCTGTTTGCCACCCTGCCTGCCGATGACGGCAGCACCCAGGGCGGCATCGTGCTGTCGGGCCACACCGATGTGGTGCCGGTCGACGGCCAGAACTGGGACAGCGATCCCTTCAGCCTGACCGAAAAGGAAGGCCGGCTCTACGGCCGTGGCAGCGCCGACATGAAGGGCTTTATCGCCGCATCGGTCGCGCTGGTGCCCGAGTTCCTCGCCATGCCGCGCAAAAAGCCCATCCACCTGGCGCTGTCGTATGACGAGGAAGTGGGCTGTGCAGGCGCCCCGGTGATGCTGCGCGCCTTGAAGGCACGCGGTCAGCAGGCCGATGGCTGCGTGGTGGGCGAGCCCACCAGCATGCAGGTGGTGGTCGCGCACAAGGGCATCAACCTGTACCGCTGCAAGGTGCATGGCAAGGCAGCGCATTCGTCGCTGACCCCCAAGGGCTGCAATGCCATCGAGTACGCCGCACGCCTGATCTGCCATATCCGCGATGTGGCCGACCAGTTCAAGGCCAACGGCCCCTATGACGAGTTCTATGACGTGCCGTTCTCGACCATGACCACCAACCAGATCTCGGGCGGCATCGCCGTCAACACCATCCCCGAGCTGTGCGAGTTCAACTACGAGTTCCGCAACCTGCCGGGCATGACGGCCGAGAGCATCCAGGCCAAGGTGCAAAGCTATGTGACCGGCGAGCTGCTGCCGCGCATGCGCCGCGAGTTTGCCGATGCCCGCATCGACATCGAAACCGGCCCCGCCGCCCCCGCGCTGGAAGCGAGCGAGCAAGCGGCCATCACCGCGCTGGTGCGTGCGCTGACCGCCGACCAGGCCACGCGCAAGGTGGCCTATGGCACCGAGGCAGGCCTGTTCCAGAACCTGGGCATCCCCACCGTCGTCTGCGGCCCCGGCAATATCGAGCAGGCGCACAAGCCCAACGAGTTTGTCGAGATCAGGCAGCTCGAGGCCTGCGAGCGCTTCCTGCGCAAGCTGGGCCAGTCGCTCTGATTTAAAATACGCACTGCGGCCGCAAGGCTTGCCACCGAGCCCACCCTGCCCTAGGGTGGGCTTTTTATCTTCTGCCAGAAACCGGCGCCAGCGAATGCTGCTGCAGCCTTCACGTACCATTGCGCCCATGAGCACCCAATACGAAGCCCTCAAAGCCCCCGAGCTGTACCTCAGCGCCTTCCAGGTAGAGCCCCCTGCAGAGATGGGCGAGCGCAAGATGACGCCGCGCCGGCCCGGCTTCTTTATCACCACCAGCCTGACAGGCGCCACCGATGCCGAGAACGCCGCGCGCAAGGCGGCCCTGGCCGAGCAGGCTGCTGCAGAAGCTGCCGCTGGGGGCACCAACGCGGAGCCCGCACCTGCTGCAGCCGCGCCTGACACACCCCGCCTGCTGGTGCCCGCGCAATGGGGCCTGGTGCCGCACTGGGTCAAGTCCGCATCCGACGGCCAGCTGCGCGCCACCAAGCTGGTGAATGTCAAATCCGACAACGCCTCCACCAGCACCGCCTTTCGCGATGCCTGGCTGAACAACCAGCGCTGCATCGTGCCGATGATGGCCTTTGTCACCGACGACTACCGCACCGGCAAGGCCAAGCCCACGCGCATTGCCCGCGTTGACGGCCTGCCGATGGGTGTCGCCGGCATCTGGTCCCGCTGGACCGACGACGACGGCACCGAGCTGCTCAGCTACGCGATCATTACCGTCAACGCCAATGCCCATGCGCTGATGAACCGCTACCAGCAGCCCGGCAACGACAAGACCATGCCCGCCATCCTCAACGAAGGCGCCTATGACGCCTGGCTGCGTTCATCGGCCTACAAGGCCAAGGAATTTCTGCGCGCCTACCCCGCGCAAAAGCTGCTGGCCAACCCAGTCGAGAAGGGCCGCAAGAACCCGCTGGGGATTTGATGCATGGCCAGGCGCATTCACAACGCTGTAGTCCGCCAAGAGCTTCAAGCCAAGCCGCGCAACCTATAGTTGGCAGAGTTTTCATGACACCCTGCTCTCCATGTTTCGTTGGCTGACCTCTTTTCTTGTACCCAACTCCGCTGCAGATACAGCAGCCCGGCCGCCTGTCGCTGCGGCCCAGATTGCCATGTCTCAGGGCGAGCCACTCTTCTTGGCCTCCGTCATGCAGGATGCCAACGGGCTGCCCCTGTTCGACTGGTTAGCGGTGTCCGAATGGGTTTCGCATCTGCCGGACCCTGAGGACCAGGCCCAGGCCTGGAGCATGGCAGAGCGCGCTTGGTTGGACCACTTGTGCCTCGCGCTGGGGCCAGACTTTCGGGTGCGCGGACATGGCCCGGCGCTCTTGCTGTCCAACCTCGATCCGGTGGTCGCCAAGGCCCTGCTGAGCTACATCGATAAAAGCGCCCAGCGGATCCTGCAGGTGCTGGAGGGCGTGGCCGAAGTACCGCTCTGGGGCCATGACCTGGTCATCGTGTTCCAGGACAAGGAGAGCTACTACCGCTATGTCGCGCACTATTACCCGGACGCGGGTGAGTATGCAGAAAGCAGCGGTATGTACATCCAGGCCGGATGCGGGCATTTTGTGACCATGGCCGACAGCCTCCAAGCGCTGGAGCCTGTCATCGTGCATGAACTCAGCCATGCCTACGTCCACCACTTGCCGCTGCCCACTTGGCTGAACGAAGGCTTGGCCGTCAATACCGAGCAGCGCCTGAGTCCGGCGGCCGGCATGCGCCCAGACCTCCCCAAGATGCATGCACGCCACCAATCGTTCTGGAATGCCGGGCGCATCCAGTCCTTCTGGAATGGCCAATCGTTCTCGCAAACCGGTGCGTCGAACGAGCTGTCCTACGATCTGGCGCGCTTGCTGGTGTCCCACCTGGCGGCGGATTGGACAGCCTTCCGTCCCTTTGCGCTGCAGGCCCATCAACAGGATGGTGGTGCCCAAGCGGCAAGCGACTGCCTGGATATTGCCTTGGGCGCCTGGGTGTGTGCGCTGCTCGATCGGGAGCCCTCTGCCGATTGGGAGCCAACACCTGCTTTGTGGACCTCCGTGGAATAGCGTCGGCGGTTCCGTCAACTGCCGCAAGCCCAAGATCGCAGATCGATCACCCACGCGGATGGTGCTGGCTGTGCAGCACCTTGAGGCGCTCGCGCGCCACATGGGTGTAGATGGTGGTGGTGGAGATGTCGGCATGACCCAGCAGCAGCTGCACCACGCGCAGATCGGCGCCATGGTTGAGCAGGTGCGTGGCAAAGGCGTGACGCAGGGTGTGGGGCGAGAGCGGCGCAGTGATGCCAGCGCGCTGCGCATATTTTTTGACGATCATCCAGAACGCAACCCGCGTCATGCCGCTGCCGCGCTGGGTGACAAACAGGTCCGCGCTTTGCCGCCCGGCCAGAATGGCGGGCCGGCTCTCGGCCAGGTACTGCTCCAGCCACTGCTGGGCCACCTGGCCAAAGGGCACCAGCCGCTCCTTGCTGCCTTTGCCCACCACGCGCACGATGCCGTCGGCCAGGCTGAGCTGCACGCTTTGCAGCTCCACCAGCTCCGACACGCGCAGGCCGCTGGCATACATCAGCTCCAGCATCGCGCGGTCACGCAGGCCCAGCGGGTTGCCGGCGTCGGGGGCTTCGAGCAGGGCCTCCACCATGGCCGAGGTCATCGTCTTGGGCACGCGCAGCGGCTGGCGCGCTGCCAGCATGCGCAACGTGGGATCGGCGCTGATCAGCGACTCGCGCAGCGCCCAGTGGAAAAAGCGCCGCAGCACTGTGAGGCGCCTGTTGGCCGTGCTGGCCTTGTCGCCCATGCGCGTGGCAAAAAAGGCCTGCAGCTGGGCCTCATCGCTGCGCTCGAGCGCCTGGCCGCGGTGCTCCTCGGCCAGCCACTGGCCGTAGAGCGCCAGGTCGCGCCGGTAGGCCGCCAAGGTGTTGCGCGCCAGGCCGTCTTCGAGCCACACCGCATCGATAAAGCGGTCAATCACCGGGTGCGCCGCTGCAGTGCGGGCCGGGTCGGCGGCAGGGGCTGAAGGGGCTATCGGGGGTTTTGCAGATCGTGGAGCGCTTGCCATGCCCGGCATCATGGCATGAAAAAAGCCGCCGGCTTGCGCGGGCGGCTTGGGACTTTATGAGTCGGGATCAGTCCAGCTTCAGGTCCTGCTTCTTGACCACGTCCTTGTAGACGTCGAACTCGGCCTTGATCTGCTCGGCGAACTGCTCGGGCGTGTTGCCCACCACCAGCGAGCCGGTGTCTTCGATGCGCTTCTTCACCGCAGGGTCGGCCAGCACCTTCTTGGTGGCGGCATTGATGCGGTCCACCACATCCTTGGACACGCCCTTGGGCGCGAGGATGCCGTAGAAAGCCATGCGGTTCACCGGCTCCAGGCCCACTTCCTTGAAGGTCGGCACATTGGGCAGCACCGCCAGGCGCTCGGGCGCGGCCACGACGATAGGCACCAGACGGTTGTCCTTCACAAAAGGCAGGGTTGAGGGCAGGTTGTCCAGGATCATGTTGACCTGGCCGGCCACCGTGTCGTTGAGTGCCGGGCCCGCACCGCGGTAGGCGATGTGGGTCATCTGGATGCCGGTCAGGCTCTTGTACAGCTCCATCAGCATGTGCTGAATGCCGCCGGTGCCGGACGACGAGTAGGCGTACTTGTTGGGGTTCTTCTTGAGCTCGGCCTCGAACTCCTTGTAGTCCTTGGCTGGGAACTTCGGGTTCACCGCAATGATGTTGGGCGTGGCCGCCACATTGATGATGGGGGTGAAGTCCTTGATCGGGTCGTAGGAAATCTTGGGGTTGATCGCCGGGTTGGTGGCCACCGTAGAGACGGTCGCAATGCCCAGGGTGTAACCGTCGGCCGCTGCGCGCACCGTCTCCACCGCACCGATGGTGCCGCCCGCACCACCCTTGTTGTCCACCACCACGGGCTGGCCCAGCTCCTTGCCCAGGGGGTCAGCGATCACGCGCGCAATGATATCGGTGGTGCCGCCAGCTGCAAAAGGAACGATCAGGCGAATGGGCTTGTTAGGGTATTTTGTATCGGCCAGAGCGCCAGTGCTCAAGGTGGCTGCGGCAGCAGCGATCAAGGTCAGGCCCACGAGAGAGCGACGTTGCATGATGAATCTCCTCATTTGAAATGGTGTGGCCGTCGTTCGCGTGCCGGTGGATGACCCGCATGGCGCACGGCCACGTAATGCTTTTTCAGCACAGCGCGTTTATACCGGATTAATACGTCCGCAACCGTGCTGCAACCGCACAAAAAGCGCGTGATTTCCCTAGGATTTCCCTAGAAAAGCGCACGCGCTTTGAGGCAGAACAGACGAGGGACGGGGATCAGTCCAGCTGGATGCCCTGCTTGTCCACCACCGCCTTGTAGGCCGCGTATTCGTCCTTCATCTGCTGGGCAAACACCTCAGGCGTCGTGCCCAGAATGTCCGAGCCGGTCTCTGCGATGCGCTTTTGCACGTTCGGGTCTTCCAGCGCCTTTTTGGTGGCCGCGTTGATTTTGTCAACTATCTCCTTGGGCAGGTTCTTGGGGCCGACGATGCCGTAATAGGCACTGCGGTTGACCACGGGAACGCCCACTTCGGTGAACGTGGGGATGGACTCCAGCCCGGCCACGCGCTTGGGCGCGGCGACCACGATGGCGCGCAGGCGCTTGTCGCGGATAAAGGGGTAGGCCGAGGGCAGGTTGTCAAAAATCATGTTGACCTGGCCGGCGACCGTGTCGTTCAGCGCCGGGCCGCCGCCCCGGTAGGGAATGTGCACCACGTTCACGCCGGTTTCGGACTTGAGCATTTCCATCAGCAAATGGGCAATGCTGCCGGTGCCGGGCGTTGCATACGAGTACTTGCCGGGGTTCTTCTTGAGCTCGGCAATGAACTCCTGGTAGTTGGTGGCCGGAAAGCTCGGGTGCACCGCAATCACATTGGGCGTCGCCGCCACATTGATGATGGGTGTGAAATCGCGCTGCACGTTGTAGGGCATCTTGGGGTTGACGGCCGGGTTGGTGGCCGTGGTCGACACCGTCGCGATGCTCAGGGTGTAGCCATCGGGCTGGGCACGCGCGGCTTCGGCCGCGCCCACGGTGCCGCCGCCACCGCTCTTGTTGTCCACCACCACCGGCTGGCCGAGGGCCTTGGACAGCGGCTCCGAGATCACGCGCGCCACGATGTCGGTGGTGCCGCCTGCGGCAAACGGCACGATCAGGCGGATGGGCTTGTTGGGATAGGGATCAGCGGCCAGGGCAGCGCTGCTGCCCAGCGCCAGTGCCATGGCCAGGCACAGTCGGCGTTTCATCATGGTGGAGGTCTCCTCGGGATCTGGGGCGCTGGCTGGGGCCAGCTTGGACGTAGCTCCCATGCTAGCGGTGTTGCCTGGCGGTTCTGCCCCAAAGCGCGCCGCGGATGGCCCGTGTTTTCCCGCATCGGGGAGGCGGATAGCGCAATTGGCAACTGCTTTGGCAGGGCTTGCACCCACACGGTGGCGACAGGGCACGGGCAGGGGCCAGCGCCCTTCCGCTATGCTTGCGCCGGTGAACTACGCCCAACTGCTTTTCCCTGATTTCTCGCTGATCCTGATCGGCTACCTGGTCTGCCGCTACACGGCGCTGAACCGGGCCATCTGGCAGCCGGTGGAAAGCCTGGTGTACTACTTCCTCTTTCCCACCTTGCTGTTCTATTCGATCATCAGAAGCCCGATCGACTGGCACGGCACCTCCAACCTGATGCTGGCCGGCGTGGCCACGGGCCTCGTCGCGGTGGCCCTGACCTACACCCTGCCGCGCTGGCCCTGGCTGGGCCGGCGGGTGGACAGCCGCGACGCCGCTGCCAGCGCGCAGATCGCGTTTCGCTTCAACTCCTTTATCGGCCTGGCGCTGGCCGACCGGCTCGCCGGCCCCCAAGGCCTGCAGCTGATCTCGGTGCTGATTGGCGTCTGCGTGCCCATGTTCAATATTGCCGCCGTCTACCCGATGGCCAAGGGCTCGCAAAATGGCTTTATGCGCGAGCTGCTGCGCAACCCGCTGATCGTCGCCACGCTCACGGCCCTCATCTGCAACCTGCTGGGGCTGCGCCTGCCCGCCATCGTCGAGCCCACCGTCGCCCGCATCGGCCAGGCCTCCATCGTGCTGGGCCTGATGTCGGCGGGCGCCGGCATGCAGCTGGGACTGCTGGCGCGCGGCAAATTGCTCAGCGGCGCAGTGCTGGCCATCCGCCACTTTGTCACGCCGCTGATTGCGCTGTGCATGGCCCACTGGCTGGCGCTGTCGGCCCAGCAGGCCGCCATTTTGCTGATCTTCTCGGCCTTGCCGACCGCATCGACCTGCTATGTGCTGGCCGCCCGCATGGGCTACAACGGCGCCTATGTCGCGGGGCTGGTGACCTTGTCCACCATCTGCGGCGTGGCCAGTCTGCCGTTTGCACTCAGCCTGCTGGGCTGGTGGCCGGTTTAACAACGCGGCCTGCCAAGGCCATCGGTTAAGCTCGGCGGCTATGGAGAAAACCATTGATTCCGCACGCCGCCATAGCCTCCAGCGCCTGGCGCTCATCCCCTTTCTGGGCCTGGCCGCAGCCGGGCTGGCCGCCTGCAGCAAAAAGGTGCCACTCGCCGCTGCGCTGCCCGCTGGCGCCACGGTGCTCGCATTGGGCGATTCGCTGACCCAGGGCGTCGGCGCCAGCGCCGCGCAGTCCTACCCGCAGTTGCTGGCCGAGCGCACCGGCTGGAACGTCATCAATGCCGGCATCTCCGGCGAAACCAGCAGCCAGATTGCGCAGCGCCTGCCGCAGCTGTTGGAGACCCACCAACCGGCCCTGGTGATTGTTTGCGCCGGCGGCAATGACTGGCTGCGCCGCCAAAGCGCGCAAGCGGCCCAGGCACAGATCGCCAGCATGCTGCAGCAATGCAAGGCCCAGCACATTGCCGTGTTGCTGGTGGCGGTGCCCGAGTTCAGCATGAGCGCCGCGTTGACCGGCCGCATCCAGGACCACCCGATCTACGAGGCGCTGGCCAAGGAGGAGCAGGTGCCCTTGCTCGCCAACGCCTGGAGCGAGGTGCTGGCCAATGACGCGATGCGCGCCGACCAGGTGCATGCCAATGCGGCGGGCTATGCGCGCTTTACCGAACTGCTGGTCGCGCAGCTCAAGGCCTCGGGCTTTCTCAGCGCCTGAGAACCTGTTCTAAGCGCCGATCGCAGCGCCATCAGGCGCTGTGCGCTGGCCCAGCCCCCAGGCCACATGCTCGCGCACCATGGCGCTGTCATGGTCTGCGCGGCTGTGCAGCGCCTGCGCATAGCGCGCCTCGCCCGTCTGGCGCCAGGCATTGCCCAGCGCAACGGCAATATTGCGCAGCCAGCGCGCATGGCCGATGCGGCGTATGGGGCTGCCCTCGGTGATGCGCAAAAACGTCGCCTCGTCCCATGCAAACAGATGGGGCAGCTGCTGGTCCATCAGCGCGCCGCGCGCATCAAAATCGGGCAGCGCCGCACGCTGGGCAAACTTGTTCCAGGGGCAGGCGAGCTGGCAGTCATCGCAGCCGTAGATGCGGTTGCCCATGGGGGCGCGAAATTCTTCCGGAATGGCGCCATCGAGCTCAATCGTCAGGTAGGAGATACAGCGCCGCGCATCGACCGATTGCGGCGCCACGATCGCCGCCGTCGGGCAGACATCGATGCAGGCCGTGCACTGGCCGCAATGCGCAGTCACCGGCGCAGTCGCCGGCAAGGCGATATTGACAAAGATCTCACCGAGAAAAAACATCGAGCCGGCATCGCGGCTCAGCACCAGCGTGTGCTTGCCGCGCCAGCCCTGGCCGCTGCGGCTGGCCAGTTCGGCCTCCAGCACGGGGGCCGAATCGGTGAACGCGCGGTGCGCCAGGTTGTGTTCGCCAAGCGCTGCATCGATGCGCTCGGCCAGCTTTTGCAGCCGGTTGCGCAGCACCTTGTGGTAGTCACGGCCCCGGGCGTAGACGCTCACCAGCCCCTCGCCAGGCCTGGCATGGCGCTCCCACTCCAGCCGCTGCCAGTCGGCAGGGGTGTTTTGCGGCAGATAATCCATGCGTGCTGTAATCACGCTGAGCGTGCCGGGCACCAGCTCGGCCGGCCGGGCGCGCTTGAGGCCATGGGCCTGCATGTAATGCATCTCGCCATGGAAACCTTTTTCCAGCCACTGCATCAATCCAGTTTCCGCCGTCGACAAATCCACGCCTGCCACGCCGATTTGGGAAAATCCCAGCTCCAGCGCCCAGTCGTTGATCTGTTGAATGAAAGTGGGATCAGCGGCGTCCATGTGCTGCCATTGTAAAAAACCTGAGGGCCCGCGCGGCCCGGGAACGACATTTTGAACGCTACTGCCAGCCCCTCCTACCCCGCGCTCCACCTGGTCTGGAAAGACGAGCGCGATACGGAAGCCTTTGCCGCGCGCCTGGCCGCGCAGGCAGCGCTGTCGAATGTTTACCTAACTTTGCATGGCGATCTGGGCGCGGGCAAAACCACCTTGGTGCGCCACCTGCTGCGTGCGCTGGGCGTGCAGGGCCGCATCAAAAGCCCCACCTATGCGGTGGTCGAGCCCCATGAAGGGCGCGACTTCCCCATCTGGCACTTTGACTTCTACCGTTTCGACGATCCGCGCGAATGGGAAGACGCCGGCTTCCGGGATATTTTTGCCAGCCCCGGCCTGAAAGTGGCAGAATGGCCGCAGAAGGCTGCAGCGGTAACACCCATTGCCGATGTAGCTATCAGTATTGAAGCAATCAACGAATCAGAACGCCAGGTGCATCTGCAGGCCTTCACCCCGGCAGGTGCCGCCATCGTCCAAGGGTTTTCAGCGTGAGCGACACCCCGCAATATCTCCCAGCCTCTGCCCCTTTCACCACCGCTGACGGCGCGCCCGCCAGCCACCACGGTCTCTCGCGCCGCGATCTGCTGCGCGGCGGCAGCCTGGTGCTGCTGCTGGGCAGCAGCCACCTGGCCTTTGGCGCCAGCATCGTTGCAGTTCGCCTCTGGCCCTCCAAGGACTACACCCGCGTCACGATCGAGTCCGACACGCCGCTCAAGACCGAGCAGCGCTTTGTGCCCGAGCCGCCGCGCCTGGCGGTCGATATCGAAGGGATCGATCTCAACCCCGCGCTGCGCGAGCTGGTGGCCAAGGTCCGCTCGGACGACCCCAATATCGCCGGCATCCGCGTGGGCCAGAACTCGCCCAATGTCGTGCGCCTGGTGATCGACCTCAAGCAGGAAGCCAAGCCCCAGGTGTTTACGTTGAAGCCGGTCGCCCCCTACCAGCACCGCCTGGTGCTGGACCTGTACCCGGCCAAGCCCAGCGATCCGCTCGAGAGCCTGATCACCGAGCGCATGATGGAAAACAGCCATAGCGCCGTGGCCGCAGCGCCGGCCCCTGTGCCCCCGCCGGCTGCCGGCAGCAGCCTGCCGCCGTCGGTAGCTGCTGCGATTGCCGGCGACCCGCCCGCGCCCGCTGCACTGGGAACCGTGGTGGCCGCCACCCCTCCATCGCCAGCAGCCGCTGCCCAGGCTGCCGACCCGCTGGCCGAGCTGATTGCCAAGAGTGGCAACCGCCCGGTGGCACCCCCGGTTGCACCGGTCGCGCCGCCGCCCACCGTCGTGGCTGCAGCACCTCCTCCGCCCCCGCCGCCGCCACCTCCTCCACCGCCCGCACGCGGCCGCCCGGCATCGCGCACCGACCGCCTCATCATCGTCGCGCTCGACCCTGGCCATGGCGGTGAAGACCCTGGCGCCACCGGCCCCAGCGGTATCCGCGAAAAAGACATTGTGCTCAAGATCGGCCATATGCTGCGCGAGCGCATCAACAACAGCAGCGTGGGCGGCAACCCGATGCGCGCGTTCATGACACGCGATGCCGACTTCTTTGTGCCACTCAACACCCGGGTCGAAAAAGCCCGCCGTGTGCAAGCCGACCTGTTCATCAGCATCCATGCCGATGCGTTCACCAAGCCATCGGCCAACGGCGCCAGCGTGTTTGCGCTGAGCGAGCGCGGCGCGACCAGCTCGGCCGCGCGCTGGCTGGCCAACAAGGAGAACCAGGCCGACATGGTGGGTGGCCTGAACGTGGCCGGCGTCGGCAGCAGCGATGCCCATGTGCAGCGCGCGCTCCTGGACATGAGCACCACCGCGCAGATCAATGACAGCCTCAAGCTCGGCACCCATGTGCTGGGCCAGTTGGGCCAGTTCGCCCGCCTGCACAAGCCCCGCGTGGAGCAGGCCGGTTTTGCCGTGTTGAAGGCGCCCGACATCCCCAGCGTGCTGGTCGAGACCGCCTTCATCAGCAACCCCGAAGAAGAGGCCAAGCTGCGCACCACCGCCTACCAAAACCAGCTGGCCGATGCCATCATGCGCGGCATCCAGGCTTACTTTGCGAAGAACCCGCCGCTGGCGCGCAACCGCACGGTATAAGCTTCGATCCACCTTTGCAGCCACAAAAAAGGGACCGCCTCGGCGGTCCCTTGCTCATCGTGCAGTCGCTGCTCAGACGGCGCCAGCGGCCTTCTCGTTCCTGCCGGCGCGCCAGGCGCCAAAGATGGCCAGCAGGCCAGGCACGAGGATCAGGCCCCAGATGATCTTCTCCAGGTTGGCCTTGACCCAGGGCAGGTTGCCAAAGAAGTAGCCCGCCGCGCAGATGCCAAATACCCAGATGGCCGCGCCAATCAGGTTGTAGGCAATGAACTTGGCACGGTTCATGTTGGCAACGCCCGCGACAAAGGGCGCAAAGGTACGCACAAATGGCATGAAGCGCGCCAGGATGATGGTGATGCCGCCATAGCGCTCGTAGAACGCATGGGCCTTGTCAAAGGCCTTGCGGTTGAACCAGCGCGAGTTCTCCCACTTGAACACCTTGGGCCCCAAATGGTGGCCGATCTGGTAATTGCATTGGTCGCCGAGGAAGGCCGCCGCAAACAGCAAGCCGGTAGCCAGCGGAAAACTCATCAGCCCCGCGCCGCACATGGCGCCGACGATGAACAGCAGCGAATCGCCGGGCAAGAAGGGCATCACCACGACACCGGTCTCGACAAAGACGATCAGAAACAGCAGCGCATAGACCCACATGCCGTAGGTCGTTACAAAAGCTTCCAGGTACTTGTCGACATGCAAGATGAAGTCAATCAAATGCATGCCTGCATCGATGAACCAGCTGAAGAATTCCAAAACACAACCTCTCTACACAAAAACCGCAGCGGTCATGAGACCCTGCGGCAAACCATCTGGATGCCACCCTCCCAGCCCTCAGAGGCACAGCCCCAGAGCCCAAAGTGGCGATTGCACACTTTACCCCGAATGCCAGGCGGCTTTGCCTAAAATCCCTGCATGACCGCTGATACCGCACCCGCCACCCTTGACCCGGCAGACGCCCCCAACGACGCCCTGACGCCTGCAGCCGACAGTGGCAGCAGCGCGGCGCCCGCGCGCCGACCCATCCAGGATCTGCCCGATGAGCTGGTCAGCCAGATTGCGGCCGGCGAGGTGGTCGAGCGCCCCGCTTCCGTCGTACGCGAGCTGGTCGACAATGCGCTCGATGCGGGCGCCACCAGCATCACCGTGCGCCTGCTCGCCGGTGGCGTGCGGCTGATCACCGTCGAAGACGACGGCTGCGGCATTCCGCGCGAAGAGCTGCCGATTGCGCTGCGCCGCCACGCGACCAGCAAGATCCGCAACCTGCATGACCTGGAGTCGGTGGCGACCATGGGGTTCCGAGGCGAGGCGCTGGCAGCCATTGCCTCGGTGTCGGAGATGAGCGTGCTCTCGCGCCCCGCCCAGCAAGAGTCCGCCTACCTGCTCGATGCCCGCAGTGGCGAGCTGCGCCCGGCCGCCCGCAACCCCGGCACGACGATGGAGGTCAAGGAGCTGTTTTTCAGCACGCCTGCGCGGCGCAAGTTCCTGAAGACCGATGCCACCGAGCTCGCCCATTGCGTCGAGGCCGTGCGCCGCCATGCGCTCACCCGCCCGGGCGTGGGCTTTGCGATCTGGCATGAGGGCAAGCTGGTGGAACAATGGCGCGCCACGCTGCCGCCCCGCAACGATCAAGACCAGCCCGACGACGCTGCCTGGCAGCAGCTGGAGCAGCGCGCGATGGACAAGCGCCTGGCCGATGTGCTGGGCCCCGATTTTCTCGAGCAATCGATTGTTGTGAACTACCAGGCTGGCCATGTGCAGGTGCGCGGCCGCGCGGGTCTGCCCGATGCCGCTCGCTCGCGTGCCGACCAGCAGTTCTGCTATGTCAACGGCCGCTTTGTGCGCGACAAGGTGCTCACCCATGCGGCCCGCGCCGCTTATGAAGATGTGCTGCACGGCCACCGCCAGCCGGTCTATGCGCTCTATATCAGCCTCGATCCGATGCGCGTCGATGTGAATGTGCACCCGACCAAGATCGAGGTGCGCTTTCGCGATAGCCGCGAGGTGCACCAGGCGGTGCTGCATGGCGTGGAGAACGCGCTGGCCGCCCCGCGTGCCCAGCAGTTGCTGGATGCAGCGGCCGCCGCACCCACAGCCGCCGCTGCGGGCCAGCCCACCGCCTTGCCCGGCCAGGCCTATGCGCCAGCTCCCCAGGCACAGACTGCGATGCGCTTTGAGGCCCCGCCCCGCGTCAACGGCCTGCAGGCGCTGCAGCAAACCGCTGCGCTCTGGTGCCAGGGCGGGGGCGCTGCAACGCCGGATGCAGCGCTGGCAGGCATGTCCAGCAACACAGCGACCAGCATCGATGCCACGCCCTGGCAGGTGCAGGAAGCGAGCCCGCGCTGGAACCCGCAACCCGCTGCCGGCGTGATGGCTGCCGGCGCCCCACTGGTGCCCACCCTGCCTCCGGAATCTGCCGACAACCCCTGGCCGCTGGGCCGCGCCGTGGCGCAAATCCATGGGGTCTATATCCTCGCAGAAAACGCCCAGGGCATGGTCATTGTCGATATGCATGCCGCCCATGAGCGCATCGTCTACGAGCGCCTCAAAAGCCAGCTCGATGACGGCGATGCCAACAGCGCCATTGCCAGCCAGCCGCTGCTGATTCCCGCGACCTTCTCGGCCACACCCGAAGAAGTGGCCACCGCCGAAGACCACAGCGAGACCCTGGCCCAGCTGGGGCTAGAGGTCGTGCCCTTCTCGCCCAAGACCCTGGCCGTGCGCGCCACACCCACCACCTTGGCCCAGGGCAACCCGGTAGAGCTGGCGCGCAGCGTGCTCGCTGAGCTGGCCCAGCACGATGCCAGCACCGTCGTGCAGCGCGCCCGCAACGAGATCCTGGGGACGATGGCCTGCCACGGCGCCGTGCGCGCCAACCGGCAACTCACCATCGACGAGATGAATGCGCTGCTGCGCGATATGGAGCACACCGAGCGCTCGGACCAGTGCAACCATGGCCGGCCCACCTGGCGCCAGCTGAGCATGAAGGAGCTGGACGCGCTGTTCTTGCGCGGCCGCTAAACCGCGCCCCAGCGCCCAGACCGAAAAAAGGAAGCCGAGGCTTCCTTTTTCCATGTATGCAGCCGTGTGCAGTGCTGGATCAGTGCGCAGCCGATGCTGCCTCCGATCCGCCGCCGCCCTGGCCCTTCTTGGGGCCCTTGGCCAGCCAGACCAGCGGGATCAGCAGCAGGAACAGCATCGACGAGGCCCAGAAAATATCATTGGCCGCCAGCATAAAGGCCTGCTGGTTGACCAGCTGGTCGACCCGGGCGAGCGCCTGCTGCAGCGTAAGCCCGCTGGCCTGCAGGCCTTGCACCACTTGCGCGGTGGGGCCATCGCCCAGGCTGATGTGCTCGACCAGTTGCGCATGGTGCAAGCTGGCGCGGCGCTCCCAAAGGGTGGTGGCGACCGAGGTACCGACGGCACCGGCAGTGATCCGCACAAAGTTCGACAGGCCCGATGCACTGGGCATTTTCTCGGGCGGGATATCGCTCAAGGTGATGGTCATCAGCGGGATGAAAAAGCCTGCCATGGCCGCACCCTGCACGATGGTCGGGATCATGATGGTCGTCAGGTCCACCTGGGTGTTGAAGCGCGAACGCATCCACATCACCAGACCGAAGACGATGAACGAGGCCGTCGCATAGCGCCGGGGATCGACCTTGTGGATGGTCTTGCCCACCACCGGTGAGAGCACCAGCGCCAGCAAGCCCACCGGCGCCAGCACCAGGCCCGCATCGGTGGCGGTGTAGCCCATGAACTGCTGCAGCCACAAAGGCAGCAGCACCACATTGCCGAAGAACAGGCCATAGCCCACCGAGATGGCCAGGGTGCCCGCCCAGAAATTGCGGTTCTTGAACAGGCGCAGGTCCACCACCGGGTGCTTGTCGCCCAGCTCCCAGATCAGGAAGTACAAGAGGCCAACGACCGCAATCACCGCACAGGCGACCACCATCGGCGACTGGAACCAGTCGTGCTCCTTGCCGATATCGAGCATGATCTGCATCGCCGAGACCCAGACCACCAGCAGCCCCAGACCGATCGCATCGATCGGCAAGGCCTTGCGGACCGAATCCCGGTTGCGGAAGATCGCCCAGGTGGCGCCCACGGACAGCATGCCGACCGGCACATTGATGTAGAAGATCCAGGGCCAGGACATGTTGTCGGTGATCCAGCCGCCCAGCAGCGGCCCCATCACCGGCGCGATCAGGGTCGTCATCGACCAGAAGGCCATGGCCGTGCCCGCCATCGCGCGCGGGTAACTAGCCAGCAGCAGCGACTGCGACAGCGGAATCATCGGCCCGGCGACAAAGCCCTGCAAGATGCGGAACGCGATCAAGGTCGTCATGTTTGGGGCCAGGCCGCAGAGCCAGGACGAGATCACGAACAAGGTCACGCTGAGCATGAACAAGCGCACCTGGCCAAAGCGCATCGACAGCCAGCCGGTCAGCGGCACCGAGATCGCATTGGCCACGGCAAAGCTGGTGATCACCCAGGTGCCCTGGTTGGCGCTGACGCCCAGGTCACCGGCAATGGCCGGCAGCGACACGTTCGCGATCGACGTGTCCAGCACATTCATGAACACCGCAGCTGAGAGCGCCAGGGTGCCGATGAGGCGCGCCGAGCCTTCGAGCGGCGGGTGGGGTAGCGAGGGATTGGAAGTTGCCATAACGCATCCTTGGGCCACCCTCTGGGCGGCCCCTGGTCAAAAATTACAGCTTCTTGCCGGCGTTGCTGGCGATGACCTGCGCAATCACCGCATCGGCGCCTTCGTCCTGCACCTCATAGACATTGGTCTGCACCAGGGGCTCCTTGCGCGGCACATCGGCCAGCAGCTTGCCGTCCTGGTTCTGGATGTCCACATCGACCAGCATCGACAGGCCCACGCGCAGCGGGTGCTCCTGCACCTGCTTGGCATCGAGCGCAATGCGCACCGGCACGCGCTGCACGACCTTGATCCAGTTGCCCGTCGCGTTTTGCGCGGGCAGCAGCGAGAAGGCCGAGCCGGTGCCCACCCCCAGGCCTTCAACCGTGCCGCTGTACTCGACCTTCTTGCCGTAGAGATCGGCCGTCATCTTGACGGGCTGGCCCAGGCGCAGGTTGCGCAGCTGGTTTTCCTTGAAGTTGGCCTCCACCCAGAGCTGGTTCATCGGCACCACGGTCATCAGCGGCGTGCCGGGAGCCACGCGCTGGCCCACCTGCACCGAGCGCTTACCCACAACGCCCGAGACGGGCGAGACCAGCTCATTGCGCTGCATCGCCAGATAGGCCTCACGCACCTTGGCCGCAGCGGTCAGCACATTGGGGTGGTCGTTCACGCTGATGCCTTCGGTCAGCGACTGGTTGCTGGCCAGTTGCTCGCGCGCCGTGTTGACGGCGGCCTGCGACGCATTGACCGCTGCCTGGGCGGCATCGACCTGGCTTTGCGCATGGCTCAGCTCTTCCTTCGATACGGCGCCATTGCCCGTCAGAGCCTGGCGGCGCTTGAGGTCGCTTTGCGCGCGCACCAGGTCGTTCTTGGCCTTGGCCACCTCGGCCTGGCGCTGCGCGATCTGCGCAGTGTAGGAGCCATTGTTCACATACAGGGTGCGCACCTGGCGCACCGCCTGGGCCAGGTTGGCCTTGGCCTGCTCGAAGGCCACCTTGGCATCAGCCGGGTCCAGGCGCACCAGCGGCTGGCCTTCCTTCACATAGTCGGTGTCATCGGCCAGGATGGACTGCACCGTGCCGGCGGTCTGCGGCGCGATCTGCACCAGATTGCCCTGCACATAGGCGTTGTCGGTTTCTTCGAAGTGGCTGTTGACCATCCAGTCATAGATGCCGTAGGCGGCGCCCAGCACGATGACGATGCCCGTCAGGCGCAGCAGCCATTTTTTGCGCGGCTGGGCTGCCGGTGCCTCAGGGGCAGCGGGCGCGGCGGAGGGAGAAGCGGAGGTGTTGTTGTTCGACATGGTATTGCGTAGCGAGTTATGTGACGAGAGGCTTGGCCTTCAAGGTCTTGCTTATGTGTGTTGCACGCGAGGTGGGCAGGTCAGCTCTTGGAGCTGTCCATCGGGGCGTTGGTCTGGGTGGGGAAGTTGCCGTCCAATTCGGCATTGCTGTCGCTGTTGCTGCTGCTCTGGGTCTGCTCCTGGTAGCCCCCACCCAAAGCTTGGGCCAGCGCGGCATTGGTCGACAGAATGCGGGCCTCGACATCCACCATCTGCTGGCGCTGGGTGAGCACATTGGTCTCGGCCGACAGCACATTCAAATAGGTGCCAAGCCCTGCGGCATAGCGCTGGTTGGCAATATCGAGCGCGCTTTGCGCGGCATCGGCAGCGCGGCGCTGCTCGGGCAGTTGGGCCTGCGCGGCGCGCACGCTGGCGACCTGGTCGGCCACATCGTGTACCGCCGTGATCACCGCCTGGTTGTAGGCCTGCACGGCCAGCTCGTAGTCGGCCGATGTGCCGCTCAGGTTGGCACGCAGCCGGCCCGAATCAAAGATCGGCAGGCTCAGCGCCGGGCCCACGCCCCATTCACGCGCGCTGCCCTTGGCAAAGTTGTTAAAGCCAATGCTCGACAGACCCAGGAACGCGGTCAGATTGATATCGGGATAGAACTCGGCCTTGGCCTGGCGAATGCCCTGCTCGGCCGCTTCCACGCGCCAGCGCGCGGCCACAATATCGACACGGCGCCCCAGCAGGTTGGATGACAGCTGCGACGGAAAACGCGGCAGGCTCAGTTGTGTGATAGGCGATGCGACCAATTCCTGGGCGCGTGCGGGCTGGCCCATCAGCGCGGCCAACGCGTTTTGTGCCAGCTGCTTTTGCTCACGCACTTGCAGCAGCTGCACCTTGGCTTGCGGCACGCCGCTCTCGCTTTGGCGCACTTCCAACGTGGTGTCCAGGCCTGCGTCATAGCGGTCACGCACCAGTTGCAAGGTGTGGGCACGCTGGTCGATGGCGCGCATGGCCACCTCTTCCTGCGCCTGCAGACGGGACAGCTGCACATAGGCCTGCACCATGGAACTGGTCAGCAGCACGCGGGCGGCGTCCATGTCGGCCTGGGCCGCGCGGGCCGAGCCCACGGCGGCATCGAGCGCAGCGCGGTGCTTGCCAAACAGGTCCAGCGACCAGCTGCCATTGATACGCGCCTCTGCCGTGCTGTAGTTGCTGCCCGCCAGGGGCGGCGGAATCATGCCATTGGCTGGCGCATGGTTGCGCGCGGCACTGGCCTGACCATTGACCTGCGGGCCCATTGCTGACTCACTGACCTGCGCCAGCGACCAGGCCTTGCGGATGCGCGCCTGCGCCGATTGCAGGTTGGGGCTGTCGGCCAAGGCGGTATCGATCAGCGCATTGAGCTGCGCATCGCCCAGCGCCTTCCACCACTGCGCATCGACCGGGGCCACGGTCGCGGCCTGGTCTGCCGCTGAAGGCTCAGTGAGCAAGCCGACGGACTGCGGCGAGCGCATCTGGGCATGGGTATCGATGCCGCGCATATCGGCGCATCCGGCGATGAACGTGCTGGCCGCCAGCGCAATGGCTGACAGGGCCAGCCGGCGGTCGGCGCCCACAAATGAAAAACTGCTGGTCATACTGCCCTCTCCTTGCCGGGCTGCTGTGCTGTGTTGTCGGAGTTGTCGGTGGCGTCACCGGCGCAGCCATCGGGGGGTAGGCACATGTCCACCGACAAGGTGTTGGGCATGGCCTCATAGATGCGGCGCAGGTAACCGTGGAACTGGGTCAATTCATCGGGTGACAACGGGCTGAGCGCGGCGCTGTTGACGCCTTTGACGATATCGGGCACCTGCCTTGCAGCAGCCAGCCCCTCCTCGGTCAGGCACAGGCTGACCACGCGGCGGTCGTCGGTGGAGCGTTCGCGCTCGATGATGCCCTTGTCGACCAGGCGGTCGATGAGCCGCGTCATCGCGCCCGGGGTCTGCAAGGTGCGGCGCGCCAAGTCGGCCGCCGTATGGGCCTTGCCGCTGGCCAGGTGCAGCACAGGAATCCACTGCGCCTGCGTCAGGCCCAGCGGCTCCATGCGGCGGTCCACCTCGGCACGCACCACAGTGGAGATGATGCGCATCAGCCAGCAGGGGAAATCCACCGGCCGGATGGCTTCAATCTCGGGAAAGCCGCCCGCCAGCGCTTCTTGGTCCTCGCCAGCAGACGCGGGATTTTCCTGGTGCGAATCGGTCATGCCGCAGGCCCTTTCTGAAATGGTTTACAAGGCAATGATTATCCAATCATTCATTGCCTAGGCAATTGTTGAAAAGGCAAAGACCACAATCGGCACACAGATTTGTGGCACTGCAGCGCCCGGGGTGACAGCCAGCCCCCAGCACAGCCCCATTTCAGGGCATGGCAGCAGGCCCGCAAAGCCGCTCGCGCCCTCAAAAAGCACCAAACCAGTGCGAACCGCTGATTGTTCAGGGTCATCCCATGTGGGTTTTATGCATTAATGCATGCGGATTCGGCATAATGTCGGTTTTCGGCGCGATGGCGCACCATCGCTGTGCACACCTCGGCCCTCGCACAAAATCAGTGCAAGCCGGCTTTAGACCTTGAAAGTTTGTCCATGCAACACCAATCCCTGGCCCAGTTTCTCGCTTACGTCGAACAGCGCAACCCCGGCCAGCCCGAGTTCTTGCAGGCCGTGACCGAAGTCATGGAAAGCCTGTGGCCCTTCATCGAGAAGAACCCCCGCTACGCCCAGCACAGCCTGCTCGAACGCCTGGTCGAGCCCGAGCGCGTGGTGAGTTTTCGCGTCAGCTGGGTGGACGACCAGGGCGTGGTGCAGGTCAACCGTGGCTACCGCATCCAGCACAGCATGGCCATCGGCCCCTACAAGGGCGGCCTGCGCTTTCACCCCTCGGTCAACCTGTCGGTGCTCAAGTTCCTGGCGTTTGAGCAGACATTCAAGAACGCGCTGACCACGCTGCCCATGGGCGGCGGCAAGGGCGGCTCGGACTTCGACCCCAAGGGCAAGAGCGATGCCGAAGTGATGCGCTTCTGCCAGGCCTTCATCAGCGAACTGTTCCGCCATGTGGGCTCGGACACTGACGTGCCCGCCGGCGATATCGGCGTGGGCGGCCGGGAAGTGGCCTTCATGGCCGGCATGTATAAAAAGCTGGCCAACCGCGCCGACTGCGTGTTCACCGGCAAGGGCCTGGCCTTTGGCGGCTCGCTGATCCGCCCCGAAGCCACCGGCTTTGGCACCGTCTACTTTGCGCAGGAAATGCTCAAGACCCGTGGCAAGAGCTTCGAAGGCCTGACGGTCTCGGTTTCGGGCTCGGGCAATGTGGCGCAGTTCGCCATCGACAAGGCCATGGCACTGGGCGCCAAGGTGGTCTCGGCTTCTGACTCCTCGGGCACCATCTACGACGCGGCCGGTTTTGACGGTGACAAGCTGGTCAAGCTGATGGACATCAAGAACAAGCAGTACGGCCGCGTGAGCGACTACGCCAAGCAAGTGCCGGGCGTGGAGTACTACGAAGGCAAAACCCCCTGGTTCATCAAGGCCGACGTGGCCCTGCCCTGCGCCACCCAGAACGAGCTGGAACTGGCCGACGCCCAGACCCTGATCAAGAACGGCGTGCTGTGCGTGGCCGAAGGCGCCAACATGCCTTGTACCATCGAAGCGGCCAAGGCCTTTGAAAAGGCCGGCGTGCTCTACGCGCCCGGCAAGGCATCGAACGCCGGCGGCGTCGCCACCTCCGGCCTGGAGATGAGCCAGAACGCGCTGCGCCTGAGCTGGCCCGCTGCCGAAGTCGACCAGCGCCTCTTTGAAATCATGGAAGGCATCCACTCGGCTTGCGTCAAGTACGGCCAGCGCGACGACGGCACCATGAGCTATATCGACGGCGCCAATATCGCCGGCTTTGTGAAGGTGGCCGACGCCATGCTGGCCCAAGGCGTGTTGTAAAAACGCCCGGGCATAGCGCCCGGTCAGCACCCACTGCACAATGCCCCCATCGTTCAGCGCGCTGGGGGCTTTTTGCTGCGCGCCAGAACATCACAACGACAACCACAACGACAAGGTATGAGGGGCGGGCCATGGAGCAAGCGGACTTTATCCATCTGGTGCGCGAGAGCGAAATAGAAAGCGCCAACGACAGCGCCGCCTACCGGCGCAGTGTCATCCGGTTTGCGCTGCTGGGCTACCTCTGGGTGGTGGGCTGCCTGGTGCTCAGTCTGGGCGTCCTCGGCTTTGTCGTGGCCCAGGCAGTGCGCGGTCAGTTTCGCGGCGGCTATGTGCTGGCGCTGGTGTTTGCGCTGGGCCTGCTGTGGACCAGCTTCAAAGCGCTGTGGACGGGCCCGGCCGACGAGCCCGAAGGCATTGCCATTACCGAGGCCGAGGCTCCGGAGCTGTTCAAGGCGCTCGATCGCATACGCCGCAAGGTCAAGGGCCCGGCCATCGATGCCGTCTACCTGCAAGATGACTTCAATGCCGCCATCTGGCAGCGGCCCCGCTTTGGCATGCTGGGCGGCTCGGTCAACTACCTGATGATTGGCCTGCCGCTGCTGATGGCGCTCGACAAGGCCAGGGTGATGGCCGTGCTGGCCCATGAATACGGCCATCTGCGCGAGAACCATAATCGCCTCAGCGCCTGGGTGTACCGCTCGCGGCGCGCCTGGCTCAAGCTTTACTACAGCATGCGCGAAGATGACGGCCCGATGGCCGCAGCCACCCGCTCGTTCCTGAACTGGTACTTTCCGCGCTTTGCCGCCAAGACCTTTGCGATGGCCCGGCAGGACGAGTACGAGGCCGACCGCATCGCCGCCCAGCTGCTGGGGGCCGACGTGGCGGCTGCCACACTGACCGAGCTGGAGATCAAGGCCGCCTGGCTGAGCGATGCCTTCTGGGGCCAGCACTGGCGCAGCGCAGCCCAGCACCCGCTGCCCCAGGGGCCGTTCAGTGCCATGCAGGCCCTGCTGCGCCTCAAGCCCGAGCCGGCATTTGCGCAACAGGCCCTGCGCCAGGCGCTCGCGCGGATCAGCGATGTGGACGACACCCATCCCGCCTTGCGCGACCGCGTGGAGGCCATCAGTGGCGAGCGCCCTGGCCTGCCCAGCTGGTCCACCAAAGGCGCTGTGAGCCTGCTGGGCCCCAAGGCTGCGGAATGGATGCAGCAGTTCGACGCCCGCTGGTGCAAGGACAACGCCAGCACCTGGAAGCAGCACCATGCACGCATGGCGCGCTGGCAGCAGCATGCCCAGCAGCTGCGTGCCAATGCGGCCCACTCCAGCAATGCAGAGCTGATCGAACGCGCGCGCATTGAGCGCAAGATCGACCGCCAGGCCCCCGTGCGCCAGCTCTACGAGCAGGTGCTGGCCCGTGATGCGCAGCACCCCGGCGCGCTGGCCGGACTGTCCGCCTGCCTGCCCACCAGCGATACCGCCTTGCAGCAAAAATGCCTGGAGGCGCTGTGGCAGACCGCCCCGAGCTACCGTCCCTATGCCACGCGGGCGATGGTGGGCATGCTGGAGGCCCAGGCCAAGCAAAGCAGCTACGACGCTGCCGCCATGGGCCTGTGGCGTGACCGCGCCCGCGAGGCCGAACAGCAACAGCAGGAATTTTTTGACCGCTTGCAGCAGGCCCCTGTGTTCCAGGGCACGCGCGTGAACGATCTGAGCGCCTTCGAGCTGGCCGATCTGCGCGGCGAGCTGGCCCAGTTCAAGCCGATCAGCCAAGCCTGGCTGCTCAGCAAACCAGAATCAAGCATGCCCGAGCTGCGCATCCATCTGCTGCTGGTGCAGGCCCCTCGCCTCCATGAAGAGCAACGCAGCGAGCTGCGCCGCGCGCTGTACGCTGATATCGACCTGCCCGGCATGCTGCTGGTGGTGTGCGTGGGCCCGGGCGAGCCGGCCAGCGAAGAAGAGGCAAGGCGCCACGCGCGCCAACCCATTTACCTCGCCACTCTGTAGAACCAGCGTCAGGCCTGCATCGAAAACTCCCGCCCAGCCAGTTGGCTTCGCTTTGGCCCTACACTGGCGGCCAGACATCACTCCTGTATTGATAGCTGTCTGCGCCAGCCCCCATGCCTGCATAGGGTCCCTGCGTGGCCAGCTCACCGCTTCTTTACCGTGCCATCCGCTGCAAGCTCTCCTCTCTGCCTGGGCCTGGCAGGCCCCACCGCCTCCGGCAAGACCGGCGCTGCCATTGCGCTGGCGCAGCAACTGGGCGCGGCGCGGCCCGTCGAGATCATCAGCGTGGACTCGGCCCTCATCTACCGGGGCATGGACATTGGCTCGGCCAAGCCCAGCGTGCAGGAGCAGGCCGGCATTGCCCACCACCTGCTCGATATCCGCGACCCGCTGGACGCCTACAGCGCGGCCGAGTTTGTGCGCGATGCGCTGGCGCTGGTCGCGCAAATCCATGCGAGGGGCGGCATCAGCTTGCTGGTGGGCGGCACCATGCTGTACTTCAAGGCGCTGATGGATGGCATGGACGATATGCCCGCCGCCGACCCGGCAGTTCGCGCCCAGCTTGATGCCGAAGCCGCCCTCCATGGCTGGCCCCATATGCATGGGCTGCTGGCGCAGGTTGACCCGGTGACCGCGCAGCGCCTCGCGCCGGGCGACAGCCAGCGGGTGCAGCGCGCGCTGGAGGTCTGGCGCATCAGCGGCCAGCCGCTGTCGCACTTCCATGCGCAGCAAAAGCGGCCGTCGCCACTGCTGCAGCTGGCACCGGGTTTTCAGCTCTTCAGTTTGGAGCCCAGCGACCGCGCCTGGCTGCATGCGCGCATTGCGCTGCGCTACGACCAGATGCTGGCCCAGGGATTCTTGGCCGAGGTGCAGCAGCTGCGCGCGCGCGGCGATCTGCAGCTGAATCTGCCATCGATGCGCTGCGTGGGCTACCGCCAGATGTGGGAGATGCTCGACCGCTGCGCAGAGCGAGGCATTGCCGTGCACACCGAGCGCGACGTGCCGCCCGCATTGTGGGCCGAGATGCGCGAGCAAGGCATTGCCGCCACGCGCCAGCTGGCCAAGCGCCAGATCACCTGGCTGCGCAGCATGCCCGCCCGCCAAGCGATTGCCTGCGATGCGCCGGGTGCGCTGGACCAATGGCTGCGCGCCGCCAGCGCCCGGCTCGCCGCTGCTGGCGCCTAAACGCGGGCCCACACCATGCCCACCCAACCGCAAGAAACACGGCCGCCTGCGGGCAGCCGCATCGCCGAGCGCCTAGCCGGCGCGCATTTTCAGGATGCCTGGTGCATCCACACCGCGCAGACCGGCGAGCCGGCGCTGGCCTATTTTCTGGCCGCAGTCGCGCGCACGCCGCGCTGGATTGAGTGGTGCATGCAGGCCCGCAACCGGGTTGGACAGCTGGTAGGGCTCAAGAACCTGGGCACCCTCTCCCAGATCGACCCGCAGCGGCCCGCCAGCGCCTACCAGCCTGGCGAGCGCGTGGGCGTTTTTACGGTGTTAGAGAACAGCGCAGGTGAAGCACTGATCGGCGACAGCGACAAGCATTTGAACGTGGTGCTCAGCGTCCACCGCGCGCCTGTGGCGGGCCGCCAGGACCAGATCGCCATCACCATCACGACGGTGGTGCATGTCCACAACCTGCTCGGCCACTTGTATATGCTGCCGGTGGCGCCGATGCACCGGCGCATTGCACCTGCGGTGCTAGCCGCCTTGGGCCAGGCACAACCTGCAGCGGCCTAAGCGTTCGCAGCGGCGTTCGCAGGATCCGCACGCATCCAGTCGCAGGTCGCCCGCCAAAACAGCAGCGCGCTGCCGCTGACCACCGCACCCAGCGCACACACGCCGAGCCACCCCGCATAGGCATAGACGCTGGTGGCGCTGATGGCGCCCAGGCCGCTGCCTACTGCATAGAACAGCATGTAGACGGCGACCACGCGGCTGTGCGCATCGCTGCTGCGCGCAAAGATCAGGCCCTGGTTGCTGACATGCAAGGCCTGGCCCCCCAGATCCAGTAGCACAATGCCCAACACCAAGGCTGTGATCGCCCAGCGCGGATCGGGCAGCCCGCCCAAACCGGCCAAGGGCAGCCAGGCCAGCAGCAAGGCCAGCAAGGCCCACATTGATGCGCGCTGCGCCTGGCCCCTGTCCACCCAGCGCCCTGCTAGCGTCGCTGCCAACGCGCCGGCGGCACCTACCAGGCCAAACAGGCCAATGGCAGTGTGCGAAAAACCAAAAGGCGCTGCGCGCAGCGGCAGCACCAGGCTGCTCCAGAAAATGCTGAACGCGGCAAACATCAGCAAGGCCAGCACCCCGCGCACCTGCAGGACCCGGTCGCGCCGCAGCAGGCTGCCCATCGACGCCACCAGTTGTCTATAGCCCAGGGTGGATGGCCGATGCGCCAGCACTGGCAACCACCACCACAGTGGCAGCGCCATCGCCAGCATCAGCGCCGCCGATGCCATATAGACGCTGCGCCAGCCCCAGGCATCGCCCACGGCCCCGGCCAGTACCCGCGCCAGCAGCAGGCCGATAAAAACTCCGCTTTGCGCGCCCCCCACCACCCGGCCCTGGGCATCGGGCGGCGCTGCACTGGCGGCGTAGGCGATCAGGCCCTGGGTCATCGCGGTGCCCAGCAAGCCCACCGCCAGCATCGCCCCCATCAACAGCGGCGCAGAAGGCGCCCAGGCTACGGCCAGCAACGCCAGCACCAGGGCCAGCAATTGCCAGGCCATCAAGGGGCGCCGGTTGACCCGGTCGCCCAAGGGCACCAGCAGCAGCAAGGCGAGGGCCGATCCCAGCTGCGTGGCGGTGATCACGCCACCGACCGCAGCCAGCGGTATGCCCAGGTCCAGCGCCACCGCATCGAGCAGCGGCTGGGCGTAGTACACATTGGCCACGCTGGCGCCAGCGGCCACGGCGAACAGCCCCACCAGGCCTGATGGCACGACAGGATGCTGGACCTGCCGGCCCGGGGTATCAACACAGGAAGAGGAAGTCATCGAGTCATCACAATCTAGTTTTAATTTAAAACTAGATGAATTCTAGGCATTCCAGTTTTAAAATGCAACTCAAATGAAAACTTGGAGGACACCGCATGACCCAGCCTGAGCCCTGCCCCGTTGCGCGAGCGCTCGATACCATTGGCGACCGCTGGTCGCTCTTGATCGTGCGGGATGCCTTTGACGGCGTGCAGCGCTTCGGCGATTTGCAGCGCAACCTGGGCATGGCGCGCAATATCCTGAGCGACCGCTTGCGCAAGTTGGTGGACACGGGCGTGCTGCAGACGCAGCCCGCATCCGACGGCAGTGCCTACCAGGAATATGCGCTGACGGCCAAGGGCCTGGGCCTGTTCCCGGTGGTGGTGGCGCTCAGGCAATGGGGCGAGGACCAGCTGTTTGCGCCGGGCGAGGCGCATTCGAGTTTGGTGGAAAAAGCCAGCGGCAAACCCGTGGCGCGCATGCAGCCGCAAACCGCCGACGGCCAGGTGCTGGCGCCCAGCGCCGCCATGGTGCGCAAGCTGGGCTAGCCGCTTATTAGCAAGACAGGCCAGGGCCTTACTTGCCGACCAGGTCGCTCAGCTTCTGGGCTTCAAATTCTGTCTCTCGCTGCGCATCGCAAGGCACGCAATCGCCCAGCTTGCTTTGCAGCGACAGCTTCTCGATGGCAGCCCAGAGCATGGTGATCTGCTGCTCATGGCCAGCCGCGCTGTCGATGATGCCGCGCATGGCCTTGGACAGAGGATCGTCTTCCTGCGTCACGCCGTAGGCGGCAAACTTCTGCTCAGGCTGGGCCTCGGTCACATCGGCGCTGGCGCCTTGGCGCGAGGCAATGATGCGCGCGGGGATGCCCACGGCGGTGGCACCCGCAGGCACCGGCTTGATGACCACGGCATTGCTGCCGATCTTGGCGCCGTCGCCCACCTCAAAGCCGCCCAGCACCTTGGCACCCGCAGCCACCACCACGTTCTTGCCCAAGGTGGGATGGCGTTTGGCGCCCTTGTAGAGCGTGGTGCCGCCCAGGGTGACGCCGTGGTAGATGGTGCAGCCGTCGCCGACAACCGCGGTCTCGCCAATCACGACACCCATGCCGTGATCAATAAAGACATTGCGGCCAATCTGCGCGCCGGGGTGGATCTCGATGCCGGTCAGCCAGCGGGCCATGTGCGAGATGAAACGGCCCGTCCATTTGAATCCATGGCTCCAGCACCAGTGCGCAGGACGCTGCATCCAGATCGCATGCAGACCGGGATAACAGGTGATGACCTCCCAACGGCTGCGGGCAGCAGGATCGCGGTCGAGGATGCACTGAATATCGGAGCGCAGGCGGTCAAGCATGGAAACAATGGTTATATAAGTATTCGAGGGCCCGCCAGTCTAGCGTTTTGTGGCCTCGGCCGTGCGCAGCATGGCCTTGGCAACACCTCTGAGGATATGGATTTCCTCCTGGGTCAGTTGCGCGCGGTTGAACATCTGGTTGAGCCGGGGCATCAGCTTCTTGGGCGCATCCAGGTCCAGAAAGCCGATCTCGGCCAGCGCCTGCTGCCAGTGCGCCAGCATGCCCGCCACCTGCTGCGCATCGGCCCGCTCGCCCCGCGCCGCCACATCGCTCACGCCATAGCCGCCCAGTGCCTGGCGCCAGTCATAGGCCACCACCTGCACGGCCGAGGCCAAGTTGAGCGAGCCAAAATCCGGATTGGTCGGAATCGACAGCGCCACATGGCAGCGGTACACATCCTCATTGGCCATGCCATAGCGCTCGCAGCCAAACAAAAAGGCCACGCCACTCTCGCCGCTGGGGTTGGCGGCTGCAGCGTCGCTGGCTGCGGGGGTGGTGTCTTCATCCAGCCGATCCGGCCCGGCCTGGGCGGCCAGCGCACCTTGCAGCAGCAGCGCAAAGTGCTCGCGCGGCGTGCGCGCGGGCGGGCCAAAGTCACGCGGGGTCATCGCCGTGGCGCACAGGTGGCTCATGCCATCGAGCGCTTCCTCCACGGTGGCCACAATGCGGCAGTTGGCCAGCACATCCAGTGCGCCGCTGGCGCGCTGGATGGTTTCTTCCTTGCGCAGCACATTGCTCCAGCGCGGGCGCACCAGTACCAGGTCATCGAAACCCATGGTCTTGATGGCGCGGGCGGCGGCGCCCACATTGCCGGCGTGGCTGGTTTCGATCAGAACAAAACGGGTTTTCATAGACAGGTCGAGCAAAAATGGACATGCACCAGCGAAAAAAATCGACCGCAGGTACAATCTAGCCCCTATTGTCGCTGCCGCATCGCCGGCCGCGGTCTACTTGCCGCTCTTGCCCCAGCGTTTCGCAGCGTTTTTGCTGCCCCACTTACGCCCACACAATTTATGTCGTCCTCCTCCCTGCACCCCATGCTCAACATGGCCATCAAGGCCGCTCGCGCTGCTGGCGCCATCATCAACCGTGCCGCGCTTGACGTGGAATCGGTGCGGGTATCGACCAAACAGGTGAACGACTTTGTGACTGAAGTGGACCAGGCCTCCGAGCAAGCGATCATCGAGACCTTGCTGACCGCCTACCCGGACCACGGCATCCTCGCCGAAGAATCGGGCAACGAATACGGCAACCCCCGCTCCAACCACATCTGGATCATCGATCCGCTGGACGGCACCACCAACTTCATCCACGGCTTCCCCGTCTACTGCGTCAGCATCGCGCTGGCCGTGAACGGCCGCGTCGAGCAAGCCGTGGTGTACGACCCCACCCGCAACGACCTGTTCACCGCAACCCGTGGCCGTGGCGCCTTCCTGAACGAGCGCCGCATCCGCGTGTCCAAGCGCACCCAGCTGCGCGACACACTGATCACCACCGGCTTCCCCTTCCGTCCGGGCGACAACTTCAAGCAGTACATGGCCATGCTCGGCGATGTGATGCAGCGCACCAGCGGCGTGCGCCGCCCCGGCGCAGCGGCGCTGGACCTGGCCTATGTGGCCGCCGGCTTCAGCGATGGTTTCTTTGAAACGGGCCTGAGCATCTGGGACGTGGCAGCGGGCTCGCTGCTGGTGACCGAGGCCGGTGGCCTGGTCGGCAACTTCACCGGTGAAGCCGACTTCCTGGAGCAGCGCGAAGTGCTGGCCGGCACGCCCCGCATCTACGGCCAGTTGGTGCCCATCCTCGCCAAGTACAGCAAGTTTGCCAGCGCAGGCGACAAGGCTGCCGTGCGCCAGGCGCTGAACGACGACGGCGCCGAGCCCGCTGCGGACACCCCGGCCGAGCCCGACGCCGAGCAAGCCGAGTAAATTTCCGCACTCTCCTACGACAAAGCCCACAGGCCAGGCCTGTGGGCTTTGTCGTAGGGCGATCAGAAAACCGCCTCTGTCTGTCAGTTGCCAAACACGATCTGCGCAACCACACCAGACGCAATGGCCACCAGCAGGTAGTCACCGCCATTCTGGATCCAGTGGTAGCCGCGCGGAGGCGAGCTCAGGCGGTGTCCGCGCCAGTCATTGACCACATAGCCATGCGCCCGGTACTGGGGCGGCACGCGCGAGCCCTTGACCCAGCGGTGGTCCGGCCCCGCACCGCGGTGGTTGCGCGCATCGGGCCGGTGCGCATCATGGCGGCGATCGGGCTGCGCACGACCCCGGTCATCATGGCGGTGCACCTCCTGCGGCGGGCGCGGTTGCGCTTGCACGCCGACTGCTCCAGCCCCCATCGTAGCCACCAGTGCAGCGGCGGCGATACGGCTCATCCATGTTGTCGTTGCGTTTGTCATTGAGGACCTCCTATCCTTGTAGAGCACAAGGCAGAACCGCCTTGCTTGCAACCCATGATGGCGCAAGCCTGAGGGCAAGGTGGTAGGAATCGGGCAGCTTTACCGAGATTTTCGAGGCGGTGCGATGGGCTTTACATTCGCATCGGGGTGTTAAATCTCTTCAAAGATAGCGGCGCTTGCCGCTGCGGCGCCCACCCGCGCCGAGAACTCCTTGCATGGCAGATCTGCCAGATATTTCCATGCGCTGCATGCGAGTGACCGCCAACTTTATTCGCCAATTGCGTTAATATGCTCACCCCGCCCAGGCCAATCCCCCCCCAGCCAGCCTTGTATGATGCGCATAGCGGCCAGACGCACACAGGCGCAGCCACCCTGCCCCCTGATGCACCGCCGGTGGTGCCCGCCTTTATGGGCCCGGTGCCAACCCCATCACCCATGCCATGCCAAGTTGGATGCATACCAACCCATACCAATAGATGAGTTCAAACCCAATGGAAAATCCAACGCTGACAAAAGCCGATTTTTCATCGCATACGCCCATGATGCAGCAGTACCATGCTGCCAAAGTTGACCACCCCAACACCTTGCTGTTCTACCGCATGGGGGATTTTTACGAGCTGTTTTATGGCGATGCCGAGAAGGCCGCGCAGCTGCTCAATATCACCCTGACCCAGCGCGGCCAGTCGGCCGGCCAGCCGATTCCGATGGCCGGCGTGCCCTTCCATGCGCTGGAGAACTACCTGGGGCGCTTGCTCAAGCTCGGCGAATCGGTGGCGATTTGCGAGCAGGTGGGCGAAGTGGGGGCCAGCAAGGGGCCCGTCGAGCGCAAGGTGGTGCGCGTGGTCACGCCCGGCACGGTGACCGACAGCGAGCTAATGAGCGACAAGGCCGAGGCCATGCTGCTGGTGGTGCACCAGGCCCAGCGCGCCCGCTGTGGCCTGGCCTGGCTCAGCGTCACCCAGGGCAAGATTTTTCTGGCCGAGTGCACGCATGAAGAGCTGCCCGCCTGGATTGCGCGCATTGCGCCCAGCGAAGTGGCTTACAGCGCCGGTGCCTCGCAGCGCTTTGAGCAATCGCTCTACCAGCTGCGCAGCAGCGGCGTGCTGACCTGCCCGCTGGCACTGCGCCCCGACTGGCAGTTTGACGAGAAGCTGGGCGAGCGCAAGCTGCTCGAGCAACTGGGCGCGGCCAGCCTGCAGGCCTGGAACGCGCAGGCCTTGTATGCCGCCCATGCGGCCGCTGGCGCGCTGCTGACCTATGCCGAGCACACCCAGGGCCGCAACCTGCCCCATGTGCAGACCATCCATGTGGTGCGCGACGATGCACTGATCGACCTGCCTGCGACCACACGCCGCAATCTCGAGCTGGTCAAGACCTTGCGCGGCGAGGACGGCCCGACCTTGTTCTCGCTGATCGATACCTGCCAGACCGGCATGGGCAGCCGCTTGCTCAAGAGCTGGTTGCTTGAACCCAGCCGCGACCGCAGCGATGCGCGTGCGCGCCTGGGCGCCATCGCCGTGCTGCGCGGCGACAGCGACACGCTGTCGGCAGCGCCGTGGCAGATTCTGCGCACCGAGCTCAAGGGTGTCTCCGATGTGGAGCGCATCACCGCCCGCATCGCCCTGCGCCAGGTGCGCCCGCGCGAGTTGGTAGCGCTGGGTTTGACCTTGCAAAAGGCCCAGCAGCTGGCGCGCAATGCCGCTGCGCCCGCGCCACTGCTGGGCGAGATTTTTGAAGCGCTGCAGCCACCCTTGGAGGCGATGGAGCTGCTGATCCGTGCGATCGATCCCGAGCCCGCAGCGCTGGTGCGCGACGGCGGCGTGATTGCAAACGGTTTTGATACCGAGCTGGATGAGCTGCGCGCGATCCAGACGAATTGCGATGCCTTTTTGCTGGACCTGGAGACGCGCGAAAAAGCGCGCACCGGCATCAGCAACCTGCGCGTGCAGTTCAACAAGGTGCATGGCTTCTATATCGAGGTCACCAGCAGCCACAAGGACAAGGTGCCCGACGACTACCGCCGCCGCCAGACCTTGAAGAACGCCGAGCGCTTTATCACGCCCGAGCTCAAGACCTTCGAAGACAAGGCGCTGTCGGCCCAGGAACGCGCCTTGCAGCGCGAGAAATGGTTGTACGAGCAGGTGCTCGACCAGTTGCAGCCGCATGTCAGCGCCCTCACGCGTGTGGGCCAAGCGATTGCCTCGCTCGATGCGCTGTGTGCGCTCGCCGAGCGCTCATTGACCCTGAACTGGTGCGCGCCGCAGTTTGTGCCCGAGCCCTGCATCGACATCGATGCCGGCCGCCACCCGGTCGTGGAAGCGCGCCTGGCCGAAACCTCCAACGCTTCCTTCATCGCCAACAACACGCGGCTGTCGAGCCTGCAGCGCCTGCAGATCATCACCGGCCCCAACATGGGCGGTAAATCGACCTATATGCGCCAGGTGGCGCTGATTGCGCTGCTCGCCAGCATGGGCAGCTATGTGCCCGCCACGCGCTGCCTGCTCGGGCCCATTGACGCGATCCACACCCGCATCGGCGCGGCCGATGACCTGGCCAATGCCCAGTCCACCTTCATGCTGGAGATGACCGAGGCCGCGCAGATCCTGCACAGCGCCACCCCCAACAGCCTGGTGCTGATGGACGAGATCGGCCGGGGCACCAGCACCTTTGATGGCCTGGCGCTGGCCAGCGGCATTGCCACGCATCTGCATGACAAGACCAAGGCCCTGGCCTTGTTCGCCACCCATTACTTTGAGCTGACCGAGCTGCCGGCCAAGGCCAAACATGCGATCAACATGCATGTGGCCGCGACCGAAGCGGGCAGCGACATCGTGTTTTTGCATGAACTGCAACCGGGCCCGGCCAGCCGCAGCTATGGCGTGCAGGTGGCCAAGCTCGCGGGCATGCCCGCGCCCGTGCTCAGCCATGCCCGCCATGCACTGGCCGCGCTGGAAGCGCGCCAGCAGGCGGGCGACTCCCAGGTGGACCTGTTTGCCCAGCCGGCCTCGGCCGAGACCCCCACTCCCAGCGCCGTCGAGGCGCAATTGCGCGAGCTGCAACCCGATACGTTGACACCGCGCGACGCCCTCGATCTACTGTATTCACTCAAGCGACTCGCTGACAAGTCATGACCTATTGTGTAGCCATCAAGCTGAACGCCGGCCTGGTGTTCCTCTCCGACTCCCGCACCAATGCGGGCCTGGACCATATCAGCACCTTCCGCAAGATGATGGTGTATGAGAAGCGCGGCGAGCGCTTCATGGTGCTGCTGTCTGCCGGCAATCTGTCGATCTCGCAATCGGTGCGCGAGATATTGCAGACCCAGCAGCTCGAAGACGAGAACGGCGGCCCGCCCATCACCATCTGGAACGCCAAGAGCATGTTCGATGCCACCCGCGTGCTGGGCGCTGCCGTGCGCCATATCCAGGAGCGCGATGGCAAGGCGCTCGAGCGCGCTGGCGTCGACTTCAACTGCAGCCTGGTGTTTGGCGGCCAGATCGCTGGCGAGAGCCCGCGCCTCTTTCAGGTCTACTCGGCCGGCAACTTCATCGAGGCCACGGCCGAGACCCCCTACTTCCAGATTGGCGAGTCCAAGTATGGCAAGCCCGTTCTCGACCGCGTGCTGACGCCCAAGACCCCCCTCAATGAAGCGGCCAAATGCGCGCTCGTCTCCATGGACAGCACGCTCAAATCCAACCTGTCGGTGGGCCTGCCGCTGGACCTGGTAGTCTACGAAACCGACCAGCTCGCCTGCGACAACATCGCCTGTATCGACGAGTTCAACCAGTACTTCCGCATGGTGCGCAACACCTGGGGTGACAAGCTGCGCCAGGCCTTTGACAGCATCGACGACCCGCACTGGGACAGCGGTGATATGGCCGCATCGATCCAGCCGGACAACAGCGCCATCCGGCCGGTCAAAAAAATCACCAATTCAAATGTGATGCTCTAAAGCGGTAGTTGGTGCGGAGTGCGCCAGCCTGCGCACAAACTATCAGCCATGCACCAGATTGGGGTTTTGCGCCAGCTGCTGGGCAATCGCACGGCAGGTGCGCAGCAGCGGCTGGATATAGGCGGCCTGCACATCTTCGCGCTGGCGGAACAGCAAGGTGCTGACGCTGATGGCGGCCACGGGGCTGCCGTCCGGCCCCAGCACCGCAGCGCCAAAGCAGTAAATGCCCTCTTCATTTTCTTGCGCATCGGTGGACCAGCCGCGTTGGCGCACTGCGTCCACCTGCTGCTGCAGCGCCTGCGCATCGCCCACCGTCTGCGCCGTCAGCGGCGCATAGCTCAGCTCTGCCATCAGCGCACTGGCATCGCCGGGAGGCAGCGCGGCCAGGTAGGCCTTGCCCACGGCGGTGGAGTACAGGTTCACGCTGGTGCCAATGCGCGATGACATCTGCACGGCGCTGTCGCTCTCGAGCTTTTCGATATAGACCATGCTGTGGCCCGAGGGCACGGCAAAATGGATGGTCTCCTGCGTGGCATCGCGCAGATCACGCAACGCCTGGGTCGCTGCCATGCGCAGGCCCGAGCGGCTCCAGCTGCGGCTGGCCAGTTGCACCAGGCGCGGGCCCAGGGTCCAGCAGCGCGTGCTCCCCACTTCCACCAACATGCGCTCGGCCTGCAGCGCCGCCACAATGCGGTGCACCGTCGGGCGCGGAAAACCTGTTGCCTTGGCCATCTCGGCAATGCCCAGCGGCTCGCTGCCATCTGCCACCAGCTGCAGCACGCGCATGAACTTGGAAAACGCTGCCGTGCCGGCAACACTGCTTTCAGAAGACGAAGTAGCCATGCGCCGTAGCATACCCCAGCGCAAGAGGGTTCAGGGTCGCCAGCTGCATGCACTGCGCGCTCTCCTGCCATTCGACGCATACAGAGGCCAAAGCATTCTTCTTTTCCATAGGAATGCGGTTCCATCCCTTCAACGGTGATGCCTTCCGAATGATCACTATGGAAAATCCATAGCCAGCATCGCGGCAGACCGCTACCATGGCGCATCCCCCCACGACACCGCTTCCCGCCCGCCATGCGCTTTGACCTGCAAGACCTGCGCCTTTTTGTCCATACGCTGGAGTCCGGCACCATCACCCAGGGGGCAGAGCGCTGCCATATCACCCTGGCATCGGCCAGCGAGCGCATTCGCGGCATGGAAGCGGTGCTGGGCGCGCCCTTGCTCCACCGCAGCAAGCGCGGGGTCACAGCGACCGAGGCGGGGGCCGTGCTGCTGCCCCATGCCCGCCGCATGCTGCTGCAGATGGAGCAGCTCGCCGGCGACATGCAGGCCTTTGGCCAGGGCCTGGGCACGCGCATTGAGCTGCTGGCCAACACTTCGGCGATCAGCGAGCACCTGATTGCGCCGCTGGGCGCTTTTATGCAAGCCAACCCGCAGCTGCGCCTGGAGCTGCGCGAATGCACCAGCGATGCGATTGCGCGCGCGCTGATGGCCGGTGAGGCGGATATGGGCGTGCTCTCCAACGCCGTACCTGCGGGCAGCCTGCACACCCAGGTCTGGCGCGATGACCCGCTGGTGCTGCTGGGCACGACGCGCCTCTTGGCCGCCCTGCCCCAGGATGTGCAACTGCACCACCTCAAGGACATTGCGCTCCTGGGCCTGCTGCCCCAGCATGCGCTGCACCAGCTGATGGCCGCGCAGGCACTGCAGGCGGGCGTGGCGCTGCGCTACCGCGCGCTGGCCCCGCACCTCGAAGCCCTGTGCGACTGGGTCGCGATGGGCCTGGGCGCTGCGATGGTGCCGCGCACCGCTGCCGAATGCGCCACTCTGCGCTGGCCCCAGGCCCGGCTGCGCCTGCGGCCGCTGAGCGCCGACTGGGCCGCACGCCAGCTGGTGCTGGCCTGCCGCGACCCCGCCCAGCTGCCGCCCCAGGCGCTGCAGCTATGGACCTTTCTGCAGGAAGCGGCCCACTAGGCATTGCAGCGAGCGCCATCCACGGCCCGCATAGCCGACGGCCTGCCCGGCCTTTGTCCCCGGCGGGCCCATCTTGTGCAACACTTGCGCGCTTATGTTTTCCCGCCTCTCTGTTTACCTGGCGCCAGCGCTGCTGTGCGCCGCCGCCCCTGCCCTGGCTGCAGGCTTTGATGACTGCCCGCAGTTCTTCTCGGGCAAGCCGCCCAGCACCAGTGCCTACGGCCAATTGCGTCCTTTGTGTTTTGAAGAGTTTGCCGTGCTGCATTCGGGCCAGACCAAGACGCCGATCTTTGTGGCCCAGCGCCTGAACGCCCGCATGCTGGACCAGGCCAAGGACTTGAAGCGCAGCGACAAGTTCTACGAAGAAGCCCGTCTGCCCGCGCGCGAACGCGCCCAGCTGTCGGACTACCGGCGCTCGGGCCTCAGCCGTGGCCATATGGCTGCGGCCGGTGACATGAGCACCAAGTACGGCAAGGCCCAAAGCTATTCGCTGGCGAATATGGTGCCACAGGACCCGACCCAGAACGGCAAGCCCTGGTCGCAGATCGAGCAGGACACGCGCCGCTACATCCGCCGCGCCAAGGGCGATGTCTTTGTCATCACTGGCCCGGTTTTTGGCAGGCAGCACCGCACCATCGGTGACGGCCAGGTCTGGGTGCCCGATGCCGTGTTCAAGATGGTCTACGACCCAGCGACCGGCCAGCGCTGGGTGCATCTGCAGGACAACCAGCCATCGACCAAGGCGGGCAAGCCCATCAGCTACGCAGAGTTTGTGCAACGCACGGGCATTCGCCTGCTGGACTGAGCACAGTCCCTGGCTCAGAAAAATGGCCCATGCTGCAGAGCGCAGACATGTGCCTTCGCGGGTGAATGGTGCGGGTCAGTGGTCGTTGGCCGCATCCAAAAACGCCGTGCCTTCGGTCAGCGGCGCAAAGCGGTAGGACGCGGGCGTGCGGCTGAGCTTGACCGGGGCGCCCAGGCCGGTGTAGTCGCCCATCTTCACAACCATCTCGCGGTGCGCGGTGTGCGGTGCTTGCAAGGCCTGCTCCACATTCAGCACCGGCGCGGCGGGCACGCCGATGGCCATCAGGTCTTGGGCCAGTTGCACGCCGTCATGCGCGGCAAAGGCTTTTTCAAGCAGCGGCTTGAGCACATCGCGGTTGACCGAGCGCTGGCCGGCCGTGGCAAAGCGCGTGTCATCGGCCAGGGCCTCCTGCCCCAGGTGTTGGCACATCAGGCGGAACTGGCGGTCATTGCCCACGGCCAGGAAAATAGGCGCCTTGCCGGTGTTCACCACATCGTAGGGGTAGATATTGGGGTGGGCATTGCCGGAGCGGCCGGGGATCTTGCCGTTCATGAACCAATTGGCGGCATGCGGGTGCAAGAGCGAGATGCCCGCGTCGTACAGCGAGGCATCGACCAGCTGGCCCAGGCCGCTGCGGCCGCGCTCGTGCAGCGCCAGCAGCACGCCAATGACGGCATTGAGGCCGGTGACCATGTCGACCACCGGCAGGCCCACACGCAGCGGGTCGCGGTCGGCCTCGCCGTTGATGCTCATCAGCCCGGCCATGGCCTGGATGGCCGCGTCATAACCGGGCCGGCTGCCCAGCGGGCCATCGGCGCCAAAGCCGGTGACGCGGCACCAGACCAGGTGCGGAAACTGCTGCTGCATCTGCTCGTAGCCAATGCCCCATTTCTCCATCGTGCCGGTCTTGAAGTTCTCGACCACCACATCGGCCTGCGCCATCAAAGCGCGCACCTGGGCCTGGCCTTCGGCACTCGCCAAGTCCATGAACTGCACGCGCTTGTTGCGGTTCAGACCCAGGTAGTACGAGGCCACGCCTTCGCGAAACGGCGGGCCCCAGCTGCGCGTATCGTCGCCTTGCGGCGGCTCGACCTTGAGCACATCGGCGCCATGGTCGCCCAGGATCTGGCCGCACAGCGGCCCGCCCAGAATGCGCGAGAGATCGAGCACCTTGATGCCCTGCAAAGCGCCTGCTTGGGCCGCCTGTGTTGTTGTCATGGTCCGTTTTTCCGTTTTCCGTTGGATCAGTCCAGCGTCACACCCGACTGCTGCACCACTGCCTGCCATTTGTCTACTTCAGTACCGATAAAGCGCCCCAGATAGGCGGGCGACCGGTCCGGTGATGCCTCCAGGCCCTGCGCGGCAAAGGCCTTTTTCACACTGTCCGAATCCAGCGCCTTGGAGAAGGCCTGGTTGAGCACCTGCACACGCTCGGGCGGCGTGCCCTTGGGGGCGACGACACCGAAGAAAACACCCACGTCATACCCGGCCATGCCCTGCTCGGCCACGGTGGGAATGTCGGGCAAGGCGCTGGAGCGGCGCGCGGTGGCAACGCCCAGCGGTTTGACCTTGCCTGCCTTGATATAGGGCATGGCCGTCAGGATATCGGTAAAGCTCATGTCGACCTGTCCCGCCAGCAAATCATTGAGCGCCGGGCCCGTGCCCTTGTAGGGAATGTGCTGCAGCTTGGTGCCCGCCAGGTTGTTGAACATGACCCCGGCCAGGTGCGACGAAGCGCCATTGCCCGATGACGCGAAATTGAGCTTGCCGGGCTGGGCCTTGTCCAGCGCGATCAGGCCCTGCACGTTGTCGGCTGGCAGGCTGGCCTTCACCACCAGGATATTGGGCAGGTAGCCCACATAGATGATGGGCGCGTAGCTGGTGCGCGGGTCGTAGCTGATCGACTTGTACAAGCTCTTGTTGATCGCCAGCGGCCCCGAGGTGCCGAACATGATGGTGTAGCCATCGGGCTTGGCGCGCGCCACATACTCGGCGCCGATATTGCCGCCTGCGCCCGCGCGGTTCTCCACCACTACGCTCTGGCCCAGCTCGCGCGTCAGCTCGGTCGCCAGAATGCGGGCCATCGCATCGGTGGGGCCGCCCGGTGGGAAGGGTACGGTGAACATGATCGGACGGTCGGGGAATTTGTCAGCGGCTTGCGCCGAGGCGATGCCCACGCCACCCAGCCCGGCCAGGCATGCGAGGGCGAGCGCCGCCGTGTTCAAGGAAAATTTTTGCATGTTTGTCTCCATGTATTGAGGGATGCAGGTCTGCTGCCTGCGTATTGATGGGGGTGTCTCTGCCGGTCTGCGTATCTGTTATTCAGTCCAGCCAATCGGCGGGAATGGCGTCGCTCGCCAACGGGTCGCGCGGCAACACGCGGTGCAGCAGCACCAGTTGCGACAGACGCAGGCGCTCGGCCGAGTCGATCTGGCCGGCTTCCCAGGCCATCGCAATGGCGGTGGTGCAGTTGTACAGACCGGTGGCAGCCTGGCGGGCCAGCACCGCGCCGCCGTCTTGCGCGGCACGCTCGGCCAGCGCGCTGGCGCGGGCCAGAGCGGCATCCAGCGTCTGGCGGTAGCCTGCGCTGATGCTGCAATGCGCCAGCAGGCCGTGCAGATAGGCCTGCAGCACCGGCAGCGAGCCTTCCCGCTGGATGGCGCGCACGACATCGAGCGCGACGATATTGCTGGTGCCTTCCCAGATGGAGCCCAGGTGGGCATCGCGCACCAGGCGCGGGTCCGTCCATTCCTCGATATAGCCGCAGCCGCCGCGCACTTCCATCGCGTCACCTGTGACCTTGCGCGCATCGCGGCAGGCGCGGAACTTGATCATCGGCGTCAGGATGCGCAGCAGCGCATAGGCCTCCTTGTCGCCCGCGTCCGAGCGCATCAGGGTCTGCGCGGTCTGGAACACCATGGAGCGCGCCTGCTCGGCGGGCACGCGCAGCTTGTCGAGCTGGCGCTGCATCAGCGGCATGTCCTGCAGGCGCTTGCCAAAGGCCACGCGCTCGCTGGCGACAAACTCGGCCTCGGCGACCGCGCGGCGCATCATGCCGGCCGAGCGCACACCATTGGACAGGCGCGAGTTGTTGACCATGTCGGCCATCTGCACAAAGCCCCGGCCCTGCTCGCCGATCAGGTAGGCAGTGGCGCCTTCCATGCGGATCTCGCCGCTGGCCATCGACTTGGTGCCCAGCTTGTCCTTGAGGCGAATGATGCGGTAGTGGTTCTGGCTGCCATCGTCCAGCTTGCGGGGCAGCAGGAACAGCGAGATGCCCTTCATGCCAGCGGGTGCGCCTTCCACACGGGCCAGCACCATCGCAAACTCGGCATCGGGGTTGGAGCAGAACCACTTGTCACCCGTCACGCGCCAGCTGCCATCGGCCTGTGGCTGGGCCAGGGTCTGGGTGTTGGAGATGTCGGAGCCGGCGGCCTGCTCGGTCATGAACATCGCGCCCTGGGCCTGGCTGTCCCAGTCCAGCGACAGCAGCTGCGGCAGGTACTTGGCGACCAGCTCGGGCGCGCCGAACTTCTTCAAGGTGCGCGTGAGCGAATCGGTCATCGACAAGGGGCAGCACAGGCCAAACTCGGACTGCACAAACAGATAGGTCAGCGCATATTTGACGATGGGCGGCATCTTGCCCTGCCAGCCCAGCATGTCGTCGCGGTGCGAGATCGCCTGCAGGCCGAACTCGCCATAGGCAATGCGTTCGAGCTCTTCATAGGCCGGGTGCTTGATGATGCGCTGGCGGTCTTCACCGGCGCGGCTGCGGTGCTCCAGGGTGGGCGGGTTTTTGTCGGCAATGCTGGCCAGCTCATCGATGCGGCCGCCCGCGAGCTCACCCATGCGCTGCAGATAGGGCTGCAGATGGGCCAGCAGATCGGCGGGCAGGTAGAGCTGCAAGAGCTGCTGCAAAGCCGGGTCGGTGCTGTAGAAATTGCTGCCGTGGCGATCGGGCACGGGGTGGGCATGGGCTTGCGCCACCTGCGCCATGGCGCTGCGCTGGGATGGGTCCGGTGCGGACATGCGGGTCTCCTGATGGCGGGGCTGGCGGCGATGTGCTTGGGAACGGACTGCGCTGCCTGCCCGCGTGGTTAGGCCTGTTTTGTGCGTGGGTTCGCGCTCGGGTCGCGGGGTTTTGCGCCATTTCAGCAGCCAGTGCTATTCGCGTCAAATATTATTAAAATCTTTATCGATACGCATTAAATATAGTTAGGAGTGCCCCATGGAGCTGCGGCTGCTGAACTACTTTGCAACGCTGGCCGAAGAGCTGCACTTCAGCCGTGCAGCCCAGCGCCTGTCCATCTCGCAGCCGCCGCTGTCGGTCGCCATCCGCCAGCTGGAAGAAGAAATTGGCGCTGCGCTGTTTGAGCGCAGCAGCAAGGGCGTGCGCCTGACCGCTGCCGGCGCCCACCTGCTGCCACGCGCGCGCCAGCTGCTGGCGCTGGCCGGGCAGGCGGCGCAGGAGACGCGCGATGTCGGCCAGGGCGTGCGCGGCCATCTGCGCCTGGGCTTTGTCGGCTCGGCGCTCTACCGGGGCGTGCCCCAGGCTTTGGCCCATTTTCAGAACGCGCATCCGCAGGTGCGCATCGACATGCGCGAGCTCAACAGCGCCGAGCAGCTGCTGGGCCTGCAGCAGGCCGAGCTGGACATGGGCCTGGTGCATTCGGTGATGCTGCCCGAAGGCCTGCGCAGCCAGCTGCTGATGCAAGAGCCCTTTGTGGCCTGCCTGCCGCGCCCGCATGCGCTGGCGGGCCATGCCGCGCTCGATCTGGCGCAGCTCAAGCACGAGCGCCTGGTGCTGTTCTCCAGCGCTGTCTCGCCGCTCTACCACCAGCGCATCTACCAGATGTGCATGGCCCATGGCTTTGCGCCCGAGGTGCGGCATGAGGTGCGGCACTGGTTGTCGGTGCTGTCGCTCGTATCGCTGGGCCAGGGCGCGGCCATTGTGCCCGCCGCGCTGCAGCGCGTGGGCATGCCCAATGTGGTGTTTATTCCGCTCTTGGGCGAGCAGCCGCAGTCCGAGCTGCTGGCGGTCTGGCGCAGCCAGCCAGACAACCCGCTGGTGCACAAGCTGCTGCTCAGCCTGCAATCCGCCGTGCAGGCCGTGCAAGCCCCTGACCCAGGCGCCTGATCAACCCGTGTGGCCGCTCAGCACGGTGCGCAGCAGCAAATCATCAAGCGGCGCAAAGTCCACGCTCGGTGTCTGCGGCGCGGGGGCGGCTTCCAGCTGCGCCAAGGTCGTCTCGATAAAGGCATTGAGCACCGGCATCGCGGCACCATGCTCGGACTCCTTGGCCGCGCGCTTGACCACCAGCAGCGCCGCAATCGCGTCAAGCACCGCCGGGTCAACGACCGTGCCATCGACCAGATCCTGAAAGCGCATCGGTGCCACGCCCCGGCCCTCGGCCAGCCACAGGCAGGCCAGCAGCGGGCGCAGCACATAGAGGTATTTCTTGAGCCGCACCGTCTCGCCCTGCAGGTACTCGCGGTAGTTTTTGCGCGCCATGTGCAGGTAGTGGTAGTGCGTGCGCTCGGGTAGGTGCACGCGCTCGATGGCGGCGCGCATGTCGGCCACAAACAGCGGATCGGCCTGGTAGACCACGGGAGAATCAAACCATTCGATCAAGGTGGCATTGCCCTTTTTGAGCAGGCCCAGCGCCTTGCGCAGCTCCCAGCCATTGACATCGAAGACATCGGAGATAGGCAGCTCGATCACATCGCGCTGCTCGCTCACGCTCAGGTACCAGGGCAGGCGCGGTGCATAGATAAAGCGCACATCGTAGTCACTGTCGGGCGATGCAAAGCCCCAGCCCCGGCTGCCGGACTCGCAGGCAAACAGAATGCGCACCTGGTGCTCGATCTCGATCTGCGCCAGCTTGGCTTCGATGTCGGCGCGCACTGCCGGGTCGATGGGGTGCACTTGCTCTCGCCAGGCTTCTGATGGGTTCACGCTCGCTCCCTTCAAAACCGTTGATCTTGCCAGAACCGGTGCGACCCAGCCCTGACCCGAGCCGCACTGGCTGCATAGGCAATGCGAATGCATCTGCTTACAGCCCGCATCCAGAGCGGTGCTACATGGGCATTTGGCTGCTTTCGCAACCAAGCGCACGCAGACACGCGATACTGCAGGCTTCGCAAACTCACCCGAGAACAAGAACATGCAAGGCCATCCCGACGTCGTCGACTACCTCAAGGACCTGCTGCGTGGCGAATTGGCCGCCCGCGACCAGTACTTTGCCCACTCGCGCATTTACGAAGACCAGGGCTTTAGCAAGCTGTTCACCCGCCTGGACCATGAGATGCAGGAAGAGACCCAGCATGCCGACGCACTGCTGCGCCGCATCCTGATGCTGGGCGGCCGCCCCGATATGCGCCCCAAGGAATTCACACCGGGCGCGACCGTGCCCGAGATGCTGCAAAAGGACCTGGACACCGAATACGAAGTGCGCGCCGGCCTGCGCCAGGGCATGGAACTGTGCGAGAAGCACAGCGACTATGTGAGCCGCGACATTCTGCTCGCCCAGCTGCGCGACACCGAAGAAGACCATGCCTACTGGCTGGAAAAGCAGCTTAGCCTGATCAACATGATGGGCCTGCCCAACTACCTGCAAAGCCAGACCTGAAGCGACGCAAGCGCCCATGCAAAAGGCCGCCAGATTTGATTCTGGCGGCCTTTTGTTTGGCGAGAATCCCGTCAGCCCCTCGGCCCAACGGATCTGCCGGTCAGGGAGCAGCAGTCGCTGCCGTCGGCATGCGCATCGAGCGCACCAGCGCGGCCAGCACCACGCCATAGGCGGGCACAAACAGCAGCAGGCTCACCGCCAGCTTGATCACATAGTCCACCAGTGCGATCTCCACCCAGTTGGCGGCCATGAAGGGGTCGGCACTGCGCCAGAAGGCGATGGAGAAAAAGGCAGCAGTATCGAGCGCCTGGCCAAACACCGAGGCGGCAGCGGGTGCCATCCACCAGGCGTGGCTCTTTTGGCGAATGCGGTCAAACACCTGGATGTCGAGCAACTGCCCCAGCACATAGGCGGCAAAGCTGGCCAGCGCAATGCGGAAGACAAAACTGTTGAAGGTCTGCAGCGCCTCCCAGCCGTTGAAGCGCCCTTCATGAAAGATGACGCCAACGATATAGGACACCAGCAGCGCTGGCAGCATGGCGCGGGTGATGACGCGGCGCGCCTCAGCCTTGCCAATGAGACGCACGGTCAGGTCGGTGGCCAGGAAGATAAAGGGAAAGCTGAAAGCCCCCCAGGTGCTGTGAAAACCCAACAGCGAGATGGGCAGTTGCACCAGGTAGTTGCTGGCAATGACGATGGCGATATGGAAGGCCACCAGCAAGGAGAGATAGAAGGGCACGCGCGAGACAGGGGTCTGCACGGCATGAGCGGAGTTCATGACATTCCTTTTTGGTCAATGGGGGCGAGGGAACCCATGGCTACGAAAAGTGGCCCAGGAACAATGCGGCGTTCCCAGGCACAAGGGGCCCGTATTGTATACGCGCTGCGCAAACCCGGGTGGCCACTGGGCCCAAGGCCGCCCCACCCGCTTTGCCAGCGCAGCGCAGCCGACACACACATTCAATGACTATCGCGATAAAAAAACTGTACAAATAAACAGTTAGCAGGGATACTAGACACTGTTTATTTAAACAGTCACCCTAATCTATGGAAGTCTCTACCCCGATCGCCATCAGCCTGCAGGATTGCCACGGCATTGATCCCGCCCTCAAGCACCGCGCAGAAGCGCGCTTTGCCAGAGAGATCGGCAAGTTTTTCCCCGATGAACAAGACATGCGCGAAGCCCTGAGTGCATTTACCGATGCCGCCGAAGGCGGTGAGATCTCCGCCCAGCAAGAGGTGCTGGCACGCGCCTGGCTCAAGGCCTTTGACAAGGCGCGGCAGGCGGGCTTTCAGGGGATTGGCGTGGAAGAGGCCTACTTCGACGTGCGCCTGGGCTAGGGACCCTCTGCAAAACTCCCTGCCGTGGTCTGAACGCGGTCTCGGGCGATCCGCGCCCATCCCGCTTGGCGAGGGTTCTGCAGAGGATCCTTTGGCGACACGGCCCTGGCGGCCTGGGCAGCCTGGCTTTACAGGCTGCTGCAAGGCTTCAGATTGGTTAGCCCCACAAAGGCTGGACGTTTGGAGTTTGAGCGCCCTGCCCGCTCCGCTCTATCAGCGCGCGCAGCTGAGCGATTCGCGCCAGCTGGGCTCCGTCACCATGCGCTTTTGCGACTGCAAGGTATCGCGGCAGAGGTTTTCCAAGGTGCTGCGGTTGCCCGGGTCATTCCAGTCCCAGGGGCTGGTGCCGGCAAAGGCCAGCGCTTGCTGCGCGCGCGGGCTTTGGCTGCGCACATCCTGCTCGATGCCCTGGTGCGCGGCCAGAAAATCGGCGCTGCTCTGGGCAATGTCTTCGGGCAGCAAGAAGCCCGCGCTTTCGCAGCGCTGCACCTGGTACCAGTTGTCCAGCGCATACATCACCGCGCCGTCGCAAGGCGTCGCCTGCGCAGTTGTCACCTCGGCAGAGGCTGCGCTGTCCGTGGCGCCACTCTGCACCTGCGCCAGGCTGGCACTGGCCATCACACCAGGCACCAGCAGCGCCACCACATATTTCCACATCGTCATCGGACTCATTTCTCCAGTCGGGCATTTCAAAACTTGGGCGCACAAACCTGGCGCAGCCAGGCCCGCGGGCGCACAGGCGCCAGCCTGCGGCCAGCGAACATTGTGCATACCTCAGTTTTTTCTGCACGACGCAGCATGCATACCCCACGCAAATGGCGTAAAAAAACCCGCCGAAGCGGGTTGCAAGGGCAGAGGCTGCAAACCCCTGCACGCAGGCCAAAAGGCTTAGATCTTCTCGGCAACCTCGGCGTATTCCGAGATTTCGTTGAAGTTCATATAGCGGTAGACGGAGGCCTTGTCGGCATCGATCACGCCCATTTCCTGGAGGTACTCTTCCTTGGTGGGCAGCTTGCCGATGCGCGATGCGATCGCGGCCAGCTCGGCCGAGCCCAGGAACACATTGGTGTTCTTGCCCAGGCGGTTGGGGAAGTTGCGGGTCGAGGTCGAGATGACCGTCGCGCCTTCACGCACCTGGGCCTGGTTGCCCATGCACAGCGAGCAGCCGGGCATTTCGGTGCGGGCACCGGCGGTACCAAAGGCAGCGTAATGGCCTTCCTTGATCAGCTCGCTCTGGTCCATCTTGGTAGGTGGTGCCACCCACAGCTTGACGGGGATGTCACGCTGGCCGCCCAGCAGCTTGGCTGCAGCGCGGAAGTGGCCGATGTTGGTCATGCACGAGCCGATGAAGGCTTCATCGATCTTGGTGCCGGCCACCTCGGACAGGAACTTGGCGTCGTCTGGATCGTTGGGGCAGCAGACGATAGGCTCCTTGATGTCGGCCAGGTCGATCTCGATAATGTGCGCGTATTCGGCATCCTTGTCGGCTTCGAGCAGATCGGGCTTGGCCAGCCAGGCTTCAACCTTCTCGATACGGCGCTGCAGCGTCTTGGCATCGGCATAACCGTCGGCGATCATGTTCTTCATCAGAACCACGTTCGAGGTCAGGTATTCCTTGATCGGCTCGGGGTTGAGCTTGATCGTGCAGCCAGCGGCAGAGCGCTCGGCGGACGCGTCGGACAGCTCGAACGCTTGCTCGACCTTCAGGTCTGGCAGGCCTTCGATCTCCAGGATGCGGCCGGAGAACTCGTTGATCTTGCCGGCCTTGGCGACGGTCAGCAGACCAGCCTTGATCGCGTACAGCGGAATCGCGTGCACCAGATCGCGCAGGGTCACGCCAGGCTGCATTTCGCCCTTGAAGCGCACCAGCACCGATTCAGGCATGTCCAGCGGCATCACGCCAGTGGCAGCACCAAAGGCCACCAGGCCCGAGCCTGCGGGGAAGGAAATGCCGATAGGGAAACGGGTGTGCGAGTCACCGCCGGTGCCCACGGTATCAGGCAGCAGCAGGCGGTTGAGCCAGCTGTGGATCACGCCGTCACCAGGACGCAGGGCAACGCCGCCGCGGTTGCTGATGAAGTTGGGCAGTTCGCGGTGGGTCTTGACGTCCACCGGCTTGGGGTAGGCAGCCGTGTGGCAGAAGGACTGCATCACCATGTCGGCGGAGAAGCCCAGGCAAGCGAGGTCCTTGAGCTCATCGCGGGTCATCGGGCCCGTGGTGTCTTGCGAGCCCACGGTGGTCATGCGCGGTTCGCAGTAGGTACCGGGGCGAACGCCCTGGCCTTCTGGCAGACCGACAGCGCGGCCGACCATCTTCTGCGCCAAGGTGAAGCCGGCCTTGGATTCGGCAGGCGCCTGGGGCAGGCGGAACACGGTCGATGCGGGCAGGCCCAGCGCTTCGCGGGCCTTGGCGGTCAGCGAGCGGCCAATGATCAGGTTGATACGGCCGCCGGCGCGCACTTCGTCAAACAGCACATCGCTCTTGAGCTGGAACTCGGCCACGGTCTCACCGTTCTTGAGGATCTTGCCGTCGTAGGGCAGCACGTCGATCACATCGCCCATCTCCAGCTTGGAGACGTCCACTTCAATCGGCAGCGAGCCCGAGTCTTCCTGGGTGTTGAAGAAGATCGGAGCGATCTTGCCGCCCAGGGTCACACCACCAAAGCGCTTGTTGGGCACAAAGGGAATGTCCTGGCCGGTGGCCCAGACGATGGAGTTGGTTGCCGACTTGCGCGAAGAACCGGTGCCGACCACGTCGCCGACGTAGGCCACCAGGTGGCCCTTTTTCTTCAGGTCGTCGATGAACTGCATCGGGCCGCGCTTGCCGTCTTCTTCAGGCTTGAAGGCCGCGTCAGGACGCGTGTTCTTCAGCATCGCGAGGTAGTGCAGAGGAATGTCGGGGCGGCTCCAGGCGTCAGGCGCAGGCGACAGGTCGTCGGTGTTGGTCTCGCCGGGCACCTTGAACACGGTGACGGTGATCTTCTTGTCGACTTCGGGGCGCGAGGTGAACCACTCGGCGTCGGCCCAGCTTTGCATCACTTCCTTGGCCTTGGCATTGCCGGCCTTGGCCTTGTCTGCGACGTCATTGAAGAAGTCGAACATCAACAGCGTCTTCTTGAGCGCATCGGCAGCCACGGCGGCCACTTCTGCGTCATCGAGCAGCTCAATGAGCGGATGCACGTTGTAACCACCCACCATGGTGCCCAGCAGCTCGGTGGCCTTGGCCTTGGAGATCAGCGCCACTTTCAGGTCGCCATGTGCCACGGCTGCCAGGAAGGAAGCCTTGACCTTGGCGGCATCGTCCACGCCTGGCGGCACGCGGTGGGTCAGCAGATCGAGCAGAAATGCTTCTTCACCGGCAGGCGGGTTCTTGATCAGCTCGATCAAGTCAGCGACCTGCTTGGCATCCAGCGGCAGTGGGGGGATGCCCAGAGCGGCACGCTCAGTCACATGGTCGCGGTAGGCTTTCAACATACGTTCTCCGGTTCTCTATTTCAATGGTGGGGCGCTCGCAAGGCCTCGGGCAGCCGCGCCGCTGTTCTTATCAGCGGCCGTTGCCTTCAAACAGTGCGGCAGGTGGGTTTTTCTTGATGGCTTCGGCAACCTGGTTTTGCTCAGGGCTCATGCATTCGTCGGCCAGGCGCTGACCGAGCTTGCGGTTGATCAGCATCGACTTGTTGGCCACTTGCAGCCACATGGCGCCAGCGTGCTGGTCTTCCAGGCGGATGGTGCCCGTCGAGGTGGCCACGGGAGCCATGTGGTACTTGAAGCCCTTGCCTTCAACGAAGAAGTAGCCGGGGTTGACCGAGTCCTTGGCGATATTGATCGAGGCACCCAGCTCGCAGCTGATGCGGCCTTGGTAGACCTGCTCGGCAATGGCCAGCTCGGCGGGGGTCAGGGTCTGCTGGGCAGGAATGGACGCGGCCGCAGCGGCTGCGCCGGCACCAGCGGCAACCGCTGCGCCCTTTTTGGCGGTGGACGCACGCTTGGCAGGGGCCTTTTTGGCCGGTGCCTTCTTGGCGGCGGTGGTTTTGGCAGCCACTGGCTTGGCCGCCTTTTTCTCTTGCGCCTGCACGCTGCCCATGGACAACGTCAGCGCAGGCACCAGGACCAACAAAGAAATCACGCGATTTTTCATAACAACTCCCGCGATACAACGCAAGAAACAGGAAAAGGGCTGGACCCGGATGGTTACAGCCACTCCCGCACTGTACCCGGCAACGGACAACCCGTCTGCGCGGCACGCTCCAAAATTTGCCAAAAGTAACGATAACTTGCACGGTCATGCAAGACGCCGTCGACGCTGATCGGTGCCCATTGCGCGTCCGCCGCCGCCCGCACAATACGGGCCGCTTCATCGACCTGGCTCTGCGTGGGCGCGAAGGCCTGCAGGATGGGGCGGATCTGCGCGGGGTGGATGCTCCACATGCGGGTGTAGCCCAGCTCGCCGTAGGCACGGCGGGCCGCCTGCTCCATCGCATCGGGGTTCTTGAACTCGGTCACCACGCAGTGCGAGGGCACCTTGCCGTAGGCGTGGCAGGCGGCTGCGATCTCCAGCTTGGCGCGCAGCACCAGCGGATGCGTGAACTGGCCTTGCACGCCCATCGCGCTCGAGGGGATGGCGCCGCCATGGGCAGAGACAAAATCCATCAGGCCAAAGCTGATGCTTTGCACGCGGGGGTGGGCCGCAATCTCGAAAGCGCGGTGCACCGCCTGGGGCGACTCGATCAGCGCATGCAGCGGCACCGGGGTGCTGGTGGCCGCTTGCAGCAAGCGGTCGACCTGGTCGATGTCATCGACCGACTCGACCTTGGGCACCATGATGTGGCAGAGCTGCTCGCCCGCCTCACCGGCGATGGTGGCGATATCTTCGGCCAGCGCGGCGTGGTCGGCCGCATGCACGCGGGCAGCAACCCGGGCGCCGGGCGCGGCGTTCTTGGCCAGCGACGCAACCAGCCGGGCATGGGCCTTTTCCTGGCCGACGGCCGCGCCGTCTTCGCAGTCCAAGGTCACATCAAACACGCAGCGGCCAAACTCTTGCATCATCTGTGCCTGCAAGGCCAGGCTTTTGCGCATGCGGTCTTCCACACCGCTGTAGTGGTCGCAGACCGGCAGTGCCAGGGCCCCAGACTGGGCGCCCAGCAGTACCTGTGCGGGATGGATGGCGGAGACACTCATGGCTACTAATCGTCAGATGGGGCGCTTGGCCACCAAAAACAAGCGGGGAAAGGCCAGCAGGCGCTGGCCATCGCTGCGCAGGCCGTAGGCGGCATCGATGCGGCGGGTGTACTCGGCCACAAAGCTGGTTTGCAACTCGGCACGCAGAGGCTGGAGAAAGGGTCTCAGACCCGTGCCACGAACCCATTGGACAATCGCCTCCGCACTGTCCATTGGGTGCTGGTACGCCGTACGCCAGGCATCCACCTGCGCACCACGGGCCAACACATCGTAGTAATCATTCAAAGACAGCAAATCCGTGCGCAAGGCATGCGGATCGCCGATTTCTGCAGCCCAGGGCTGCAGCGCTGCCACCTCACGCATCAGGCGGTGGGTGGGCTCATCGCGGTTGTCGGGCATCTGCACGGCCAGCACACCACCGGGGGCCAACATGCCCATCAAGCGGGGCAGCAGCTGCGCGTGGCCCGGCACCCATTGCAGGGCCGCATTGGCAAAAATCAGGTCGGGCAAACGACCGTTGTGCAGTGGAGCCTGCCAGTGGGCGATGTCGCCCTGCTCAAAATGCACCTGCGCAAGACGCTGGCGCGCAGCGGCCAGCATGTCTTGCGACTGGTCGATACCCAGCACCCGTGCCTGCACGAAGCGCTGGGCCAGCAGCTCGGTGGAATTGCCCGGCCCGCAACCCAGATCCACCACATAGGCGGTATCGCTGGGCAGGGCCACGCGCGCCAGCAGTTCGGCGGCCGGGCGCGTGCGCTCGTCCTCGAACCGGCTGTAGAGCTGGGCATTCCATGCAAGCATGCGGATCGGCCTTGGATTACAGCAGGTGCTTGACGCCGTCTTGCTCGCCTTGCAGCTCAGCCAGGGTCTTGTCGATGCATTCTTGCGAGAACGCGTCGATTTCCAGACCTTCGACGATCTTGTATTCGCCGTTTTCGGTGGTCACGGGGAAGCCGAAGATGATGCCCGCTGGGATGCCGTATTCGCCGTTCGAAGGCACGCCCATGGTGACCCATTCGCCCGCCGAGCCCAGGGCCCAGTCACGCATGTGGTCGATGGCGGCATTCGCTGCCGATGCAGCCGACGACAGGCCACGAGCGGCAATGATGGCGGCGCCACGCTTGCCCACGGTAGGCAGGAACACGTCCTTATTCCAGGTCTGGTCGTTGATCGCGTCCTTGACCGACTTGCCGTCCACGGTCGCGAAACGGTAGTCAGCGTACATGGTGGGCGAGTGGTTGCCCCAGACGGTCAGCTTGCGGATGTCGCCGACCTTGAAGCCAGCCTTGGCAGCCAGTTGCGAGGCAGCGCGGTTGTGGTCCAGACGCAGCATGGCGGTGAAGTTCTTCGCTGGCAGGTCGGGAGCCGACTTCATCGCGATGTAGGCATTGGTGTTGGCAGGGTTGCCGACCACCAGCACTTTGACGTTGCGCGAAGCGACAGCGTTCAGGGCCTTGCCCTGGGCGGTGAAGATCTGGGCATTGGCAGCCAGCAGGTCAGCACGCTCCATGCCTGGGCCGCGAGGACGGGCACCCACGAGCAGCGCGTAATCGGTGTCCTTGAAGGCTTGCAGCGGATCGCTGTGGGCTTCGATACCGGCCAGCAGCGGGAAAGCGCAGTCTTCCAGCTCCATGATCACGCCCTTGAGCGCGTTCTGTGCCTTCTCGTCAGGAATTTCCAGCAGTTGCAGGATGACAGGCTGGTCCTTGCCCAGCATTTCGCCCGAAGCGATGCGGAACAACAGGGCATAACCGATTTGACCAGCGGCACCGGTGACGGCGACACGTACGGGCTTCTTGCTCATGGGAAAACTCCAGAAAATAGAAATGAGGTGTCCAAGCAGGCCAGCATCGGAGAGGGTGTCAAACGACTGGAATCAGCGATCGGGATCCCCCGATGGCAGGTCTGTAAACAGCGCGTAAGTGTACTCTTGAACAGATCACTCAGTCAATTTGTCTTATGTCTTATATAAGATATGATTGACCCCGGATGCGCTATACAATGCGCGCTGTAAATTTGAACCGTTGGATGTCACATCCACTGTGACACCTGAGAGATTGAATCTCTCCCAAGACAAGCGCATGACATCTTCCACCCCCAATGCAAACGACACCGGAATCACGTCCGCTGGCGACAGCGTGGGTGGTGCGACCCCGGCATTCAGCCCCCTCTACCAACAAATCAAGGGCCTGATCCTGCAAAGCCTGGAGGCCGGCGCCTGGAAACCGGGCGAGATGATCCCCAGCGAGATGGAGCTGGCCGCCCGCTACCGCGTCAGCCAAGGCACCGTGCGCAAGGCCATCGACGAGCTGGCTGCCGACAACCTGCTGCTGCGCCGCCAGGGCAAGGGCACCTTTGTGGCCACCCATGCCGAGCGCAATGTGCAGTACCGCTTCTTGCGTCTGCTTCCGGACAGCGGCGACCTCAACGAAGAAGGCCCGGCACAGCGCAACATCATCTCCTGCCGCAGCATCAAGGGCGCCAGCGAGATCTGCAAGCTGCTGCAGGTACCCACGGGCGAGTCGCTGATCCATGTGCGCCGCGTGCTGGTGTTTGCCGGCATTCCCACGATTGTCGAAGACATCTGGCTGCCCAGCAGCAGCTTCAAGGGCCTGACGGCCGAGCAGATGCGCGACTACCCCGGCGCCACCTATGCGATGTTCGAGGTGGAGTACGGCGTGCGCATGGTGCGCGCCCAGGAAAAGCTGCGTGCCGTGCTGCCCGATGCGGCACAGGCCCAATTGCTCGATATCGACGGCCAGACCCCCCTGCTGAGCGTCGAGCGTGTCGCTTACACCTATAACGATGTTCCCATGGAATTACGACGAGGTCTTTATCGGACGGACACCCACCATTACAGCAATACCCTGAGCTAATGCACCGGTCAAGTCTGAGTAGTCACCACGGGGTTAAAGAGAAACCCTTAGACCTGCGCGCTGCATTGCAATAAAATTTTGCAGGTTTGAGCCTAGCGATTACATAGCAGTTACATCCACGAAAGATTTCACACCATGACAGATACCACGAAGAAGCGGCCTGAGTTTCGCAATATCAACCCCATTTCGGACCTCACCACCTACCGCTTGCCGGTAGCAGCCAAGCTGTCGATCCTGCACCGCGCCAGCGGCCTGGTGATGTTCTTCCTGCTGCCCTTTGTGGTCTGGCTGCTCGACACCTCGATCTCCTCCGAATTCTCCTACGCCCGCTTCACCGCCGCCTTCAACACCGGCGCCGGTATTTTTGCGGGCTGGTTCATCAAGCTGGCCGTGCTGGCGCTCATCTGGGCCTACCTGCACCACTTCTGCGCTGGCCTGCGCCACATCTGGATGGATGTCTCGCACAAGTCGGTCAACAAGGAATTCGGCAAGAGCTCGGCCATAGTCTGCTTTGCCATCAGCCTGGCGCTGACCGCCATCCTGGGTGCCAAGCTGTTTGGCCTGTACTGATCGCCCGCGACTGCATTTACTGATAAATAAGAAAGGATTCCCCATGTCCGTCAATTACGGCTCCAAACGCGTCGTGACCGGTGCGCACTACGGTTTGCGCGACTGGCTGGCCCAGCGCATCACCGGCTTGCTGATGGCCTTGTTCACCGTGGCCCTGCTGGCCCAGGTGCTGATGATCAAGGGCCCCATCGGCTACGAACAGTGGGCAGGCATCTTCTCCCACCAGTGGATGAAGTTCATCACGGTGGGCACCCTGGTGGCCTTGGCCTACCACGCCTGGGTGGGCATGCGTGAAATCCTCATGGACTACGTCCAGCCCGTCGGCCTGCGCCTGGTGCTGCAGATTTTTGTGTTGGTCTGGCTGGTGGGCTGCCTCGGCTGGGGCCTGCAGGTTCTGTGGCGTCTGTGATACCCGCGATTGAAAGAGAACAATGAGCTATACAAAAGAGAACATCACCAAGCGCAAGTTTGATGTCGTCATCATCGGCGCAGGCGGCTCCGGTCTGCGCGCTGCGCTGGAACTGTCCAAGGCTGGCCTGTCCGTGGCTGCCTTGTCCAAGGTTTTCCCCACCCGCTCGCACACCGTGGCAGCGCAAGGTGGCGTGTCCGCCTCGCTGGGCAACATGTCGCCCGACAACTGGGAATGGCACTTCTACGACACCATCAAGGGCTCGGACTGGCTCGGTGACCAGGATGCGATCGAGTTCATGTGCCGCGAAGCACCCAAGGTGGTGTACGAGCTGGAACACTTCGGCATGCCTTTCGACCGCAACCCCGATGGCACGATCTACCAGCGCCCCTTCGGCGGCCACACCGCCAACCATGGCGAAAAGCCCGTGCAACGCGCTTGCGCAGCGGCTGACCGTACCGGCCACGCGATGCTGCACACGCTCTACCAGCAAAACGTCAAGTCCAAGACCAACTTCTTCGTCGAGTGGATGGCGCTGGACCTGATCCGCGACGAATCCGGTGACGTGATCGGCGTGACCGCCATCGAGCTGGAAACCGGCGACCTGTACGAGCTGCACGCCAAGGCGGTTCTGCTGGCCACCGGCGGCGCAGGCCGTATCTTCCAGGCATCGACCAATGCCTTCATCAACACCGGCGACGGCCTGGGCATGGCTGCACGCGCAGGCATCCCGCTGCAGGACATGGAGTTCTGGCAGTTCCACCCCACCGGCGTGGCCGGCGCGGGCGTGCTGCTGACCGAAGGCTGCCGCGGTGAAGGCGCTATTCTGCGCAACAGCGATGGCGAGCGTTTCATGGAGCGCTATGCGCCAACCCTGAAGGATCTGGCGCCACGCGACTTCGTCTCGCGCTCAATGGACCAGGAAATCAAGGAAGGCCGTGGCTGCGGTCCGAACAAGGACTACATCCTGCTGGACATGACCCACCTGGGTGCAGATACCATCCGCAAGCGCCTGCCTTCGGTGGAAGAGATCGGCCACAACTTCGCCAACGTGGACATCACCAAGGAACCGATTCCTGTGGTGCCCACCATCCACTACCAGATGGGCGGTATTCCCACCAACATCAACGGCCAGGTCGTTGTCTGGGATGGTCAAGAAAACAAAGTGGTCAACGGTCTCTACGCTGTGGGCGAATGCTCCTGCGTGTCGGTGCACGGCGCCAACCGCCTGGGCACGAACTCGCTGCTGGACCTGCTGGTCTTTGGCAAGTCGGCCGGCAAGCACATCGTCAACTACGTCAATGGCTATGGCGAATTCAAGCCGATGCCTGAGAACGCATCGGACTTCTCGCTGTCGCGCCTCAACAAGCTCGACGAGTCGACCAGCGGCGAATACGCGCAGGACGTGGCCAACGACATCCGCGCCTGCATGCAGCTGCACGCCGGTGTGTTCCGCACGCAAAAGAGCATGGACGAAGGCGTCAAGAAGATTGCCGACATCCGCGCCCGCGTCGGTGGCGTCACCTTGAAGGACAAGTCCAAGGTCTGGAACACCGCTCGCATGGAAGCGCTGGAAGTGGCCAACCTGATCGAAGTGGCGCAAGCCACCATGGTCTCGGCCGCCGCCCGCAAGGAATGCCGTGGCGCCCACACCGTGGATGACTACGAGCACCCTGCCGATGACCCCAAGTACCCACTGGGCCGCAATGATATCGACTGGCTCAAGCACACCCTGTGGTACAGCGCTGCCAACAGCCTGGAGTACAAGCCAGTGCAACTCAAGCCGCTGACCGTGCCGTCGGTACCGCCCAAGGTCCGTACCTTCTAAATCCACGCAGCCCACGAAAGAACATCCCAAAATGAAGCGTACTTTCAAAATCTATCGCTACGATCCCGATAAAGATGCCAAGCCCTACATGCAGACGGTGGAGGTGGAGCTCGACGGTCATGAGCGCATGCTGCTGGACGCCCTGGTCAAGCTCAAGGAGCTCGACCCATCGATCTCGTTCCGCCGCTCCTGCCGCGAAGGCGTGTGCGGCTCGGACGCGATGAACATCAACGGCAAGAACGGTCTGGCGTGCCTGACGAACATGAACACCCTCAAGGGTGACATCGTCTTGAAGCCCCTGCCCGGTCTGCCCGTGATCCGCGACCTGATCGTGGACATGACCCAGTTCTTTAAGCAGTACCACTCGATCAAGCCCTACCTGATGGCCGACAGCTTTGTCGCCAACGAGAAGGAGCGCCTGCAGTCGCCCGAAGAGCGCGAAGAGCTCAACGGCCTGTACGAGTGCATTCTGTGCGCCAGTTGCTCGACCAGCTGCCCCTCGTTCTGGTGGAACCCCGACAAGTTCGTGGGCCCCGCCGGTTTGCTGCAGGCCTACCGCTTCATCGCCGACAGCCGCGATGACCACACCGGTGAGCGCCTGGACAACCTGGAAGACCCCTACCGTCTGTTCCGTTGCCACACCATCATGAACTGCGTGGACGTGTGCCCCAAGCACCTCAACCCCACCAAGGCGATTGGCAAGATCAAGGAATTGATGGTTCGCCGTGCGGTGTAAGAACCAGATTGAGCAATGATGGAAAACGAACTGCTGGATGAACGTGCGCGCGATCTGCTGCGCTGGCGTAGCCGCCGAGGCCTGGTGGAGAACGACATCTTCGTCGAGCAGTTCTTCCGCACATACGGAGCAAGCCTGAATGTCCGCCAGGCGCAAGGGCTGACCACTTTGATGAACCTGTCGGACAACGACCTGCTGGACTTGATGCTCAAGCGCAAGGAACCAACAGGCGACCTCGACACGCCAGATGTTCATGAAGTGCTGGAGATGCTGCGCAGCCGAAAACCACGTGCATCTCTTGCGGACTAACTCGAGAAGGAACCAGTTTTATGAAACTAGCAGACAACAAAGCCACGCTATCGTTTAGCAACGGCGCAGCAAGCGTAGACCTTCCGGTTTACCAGGGCTCGATCGGCCCGGATGTCATCGACATCCGCAAGCTGTACGCGCAGACCGGCATGTTCACGTACGACCCCGGTTTCCTCTCGACGGCTGCCTGCCAGTCGGCCATCACCTATATCGATGGTGACAAGGGCGAGCTGCTGTACCGCGGCTACCCGATCGAGCAACTGGCCAAGAACTGCAACTACCTCGAAACCTGCTACCTGCTGCTGTACGGCGAGCTGCCCAATGCCACGCAGAAGGCCGAGTTCGAAGACACGGTGACCAAGCACACCATGGTCAACGAGCAGATGCAGTTCTTCCTGCGTGGTTTCCGCCGCGATGCGCACCCCATGGCCGTTCTGACGGGTCTGGTGGGTGGCATGTCGGCCTTCTACCACGACAGCACCGACATCACCAACCCCGAGCACCGCAACATCGCTGCGATCCGCTTGATCGCCAAGCTGCCAACCCTGGTGGCCATGGCCTACAAGTACGGCACGGGCCAGCCTTACATGTACCCGAAGAATGACCTGTCCTATGCAGGCAACTTCATGCGCATGATGTTCGGCAACCCCTGTGAAGAGTATGTGGTGAACCCGGTGGTAGAGCGCGCGCTCGACCGCATCTTCATCCTGCACGCAGACCACGAGCAAAACGCGTCGACCTCGACCGTGCGCCTGTGCGGCTCCTCGGGCACCAACCCGTTTGCGGCCATCTCCGCCGGCGTTGCCTGTCTGTGGGGCCCTGCCCACGGCGGCGCTAACGAAGCCTGTCTGAACATGCTGGAAAACATCCAGGCCAACGGCGGCATCGCCAAGGTCGGCGAGTTCATGGAGCAGGTCAAGGACAAGTCCAGCGGCGTCAAGCTGATGGGCTTTGGCCACCGCGTCTACAAGAACTACGACCCACGCGCCAAGCTGATGCAGGAAACCTGCAACGAGATCCTGGCCGAGCTGGGCCTGGAAAACGATCCGCTGTTCGCACTGGCCAAGCAAGTCGAGAAGATCGCTCTGGAAGACGACTACTTCGTCTCGCGCAAGCTGTACCCGAACGTGGACTTCTATTCGGGCATCGTGCAACGCGCCATCGGCATCCCTGTGAAGCTGTTCACCGGCATCTTCGCGCTGGCCCGCACCGTCGGCTGGATCGCCCAGCTCAACGAGCAAATGGCCGATCCCGAGTACAAGATTGGCCGTCCACGCCAGCTCTACACTGGCTCGGTGGCCCGCGACGTGCAACCTATCGCCAAGCGCTGATAGCACCGGCCAGGCGCTGCCTGGCCCTGCACCAGACCCTCTCCAAAAACCCGCTTCGGCGGGTTTTTTTATGGCGCTGGTCCTATTAATCACTTGTTAAGCTAGCCTGCCGACCATGGCGGGATGAATTTCTTTGCCCGGTTTATCACCCCCACAGGCAAGGCCGCCGACACCGCGGCGTTTCCGCCCCACTCGGCCGCGTTGCCCTTCAGCGCCGACCTGGCCACAACCAGCAGTAGCCCGCCCGCACGTCCCGTGTGGCTGTGGAGCCTGGTCGTCAGCCTGTGGCTGGCCAGCGTGGGCAATCTGGCCTTGTGGAAGGCCCTCTCGCAGGCAGACGGCCTGAGCAGCGCCCAGCAGTGGGTGCTGGGCCTGAGCCTGGGCCTGGCCATTGCCTGCGCTTGCTGGGCCCTCTTGAACCTGCTCAGCTGGGGCCGCGCCGCCAAACCGGTGATGATCGCGCTGTGCTGGATCGCCGCGTTTGCTGCCTGCTTCATGCTGAACTACGGCATTGCCATCGATGCCTCGATGCTCGTCAATGTGCTGCAAACTGATGTGAAGGAAGCGGCCGACCTGCTGCACTGGAGCTTGGTGGTCACCGTGGGCGCCATCGCTATTCCCCCCACCTGGTGGATCTGGCGCCAGACCCTGCCCCACCGCAAGGGCTGGCGCCCAGTGCTCCAGCAGCTGGGCATGGTGCTGCTGGCGGTCCTGGCCATGGCCGTCGTGGTGGTGGCGGGTTTTCGCCCCATCTCGTCAGCCATGCGTAACCACACCAACCTGCGCTACATGATGAACCCGCTGTCCACCGTCTACGCCGCAGGCAACCTGGTGGCCCAGCAAATTCACCACCGCGACACCACGCTGTACCCGATTGGCGAAGATGCCAAGCTGGGTGCCAGCTATGCTGGCCAGGCCACGTTCCCGATCTATGCGCTGGTCGTCGGCGAGACCGGCCGGGCCGGCAATTTTGCGACCAATGGCTATGAACGCCCCACGACGCCTTTGCTCTCGGCCCGCCAGGACCTGGCCGTCGCCAGCAATGCCTGGTCCTGCGGCACCAGCACCGCCGTGTCGGTGCCCTGCATGTTCTCCCACCTGGGGCGCAGCAGCCAGGACAGCAACAAATCCTATGAAAACCTGCTCGATGTGCTGCAGCGCGCCGGCCTGGCTGTGCTCTGGGTCGAGAACCAATCGGGCTGCAAGGGCGTTTGCGCCCGCGTGCACAACGCCAATACCGAGACCGATTTGCCGGCTGCGGCCCGCAAGGCGCTGTGCCAGGACGGCGAATGCGTGGACATGGCCTTGCTCGAAGGCCTCGATGAACGCATCAATGCGCTGCCCGCCGAGCAACGCGCCAAAGGCGTGGTGGTGGTGCTGCACCAGATGGGCAGCCATGGCCCGGCCTATTTCAAGCGTTCGCTGGGCCAGGACAAGCGCTTCAGCCCCGAGTGCAACAACGTCAACCTACAGTCCTGCGACCGCGCATCGCTGATCAACGCCTATGACAACAGCGTCGTTGCCACCGACCGCATGCTCGGCAGCCTGATCGACTGGCTCGCCAGCAAGGGCCAGCGCCAGCCCACGGCGATGATGTATGTGGCCGACCATGGCGAATCGCTGGGCGAGAACAACATCTACCTGCACGGCCTGCCCTACTCCGTCGCACCCGATGTCCAAAAGCATGTGCCCTGGATCACCTGGCTCTCGCCCGCGATGCAGCAACGCATGGGCATCAGCACCAGCTGCCTGCAGCAGGCCGTGGGCACTGCCCGCATCAGCCACGACAACCTGTTCCACTCGATGCTGGGCCTCACCGATGTGCAGACCGCGCTGCACCAGCCCGATCTGGATATTTTTGCCAGCTGCAAGGGCCGCTCTGCACCGCCCGCCACTTTGGCGCACCTGGCGTCTGCCTCTGCTCCAGCAACCGTTGCAGCGCAGCCGCCGACCACGGTCGCTGCTGCACGCAAGCGCGGCTAAAACAGCGTGCCCTGCCCCGGGTGCGGCGCCTGCGCGGCGCCCGCCTGGCGCACTGTCTGCTGCAGCTGCTGGGCGCGCCAGGCCTCAAAACCGCGCCAATCCATCTCTTGCCGCTCGCGCCCATAGCCCAGCTGCGCGCAGGCCCGCACAAAGCGCTGGCGCACCAGGTCGGCCCACAGGCCCTGGCCTTTCATGCGGCTGAACGACTGGCTGTCATAGCTCTTGCCGCGCAGCCGGTCGGCCTCGCTGATCTGGTGCAGGTCGCGCACCCGCTGCATTACCCTGGCTGCGCGCTGCGGGTAATGGGCCTGCAGCCACTGCTGGAACACGCCGTTGAGCTCCCAAGGCAGGCGCAGCACGGTGTAGAAGGCCGTGGTGGCGCCGGCCTCGCGCGCGGCCGCCAGCACCTCTTCCATGTCCTCGGTCAAAAACGGAATATGGGGTGCGACGCTCACCCCGACCGGAATGCCGGCCTCCGCCAGTTGGCGTATGGTGCGCAGCCGCCGGTGCGGCGCCGCAGCCCGGGGCTCGAGCAGGCGGGTCAGCTGTGGGTCCAGGCTGGTGATCGTGATGTAGACGGCCGCCGCATTCTTGCGCGCTGCAGCGGCGATCAGGTCGATATCGCGCTCCACCGCACTGCTCTTGGTGATCAGTGAAAAAGGATGCTCGGCCTCACTGAGCACCTCGATCAGCTGCCGCGTCAGGCCCAGCTCCCGCTCGATGGGCTGGTAGCAATCGGTGGCCGAGCCGATATTGAGCGAGGCCGGCTGGTAGCGCGGGCGGCTGATCTCGGCCTTGAGCACCTGGGCAATATTGGTCTTGGCAAACAGCTGGGTTTCAAAATCCAGCCCCGGCGAGAGGTTCAGGTAGCTGTGGTACGGCCTGGCATAGCAGTAGATGCAGCCATGCTCGCAGCCCCGGTAGGGGTTGACCGAGTGATCAAAGAAGATATCGGGTGAGTCGTTTTTCTGAATCGCGCTGCGCGCCCGCTCCGCATGCACCTGGGTCGGCAGGCTCTCGGCGTCCTGCTGCCACCAGGCGCCTTCTTCCAGATCCAATTCTGGATCAGCGCCGACGGCCGCTTGAGCAGCTGCTGGGGTCCAGCCATCGTCGGCCCATTCCCGCACATCGCTGGCAAAACGGTGACGGGGCGTGCCAACCGCGCCGCGCCCCTTGCGGGCCACCGGCAGTGGCACACGCACCGGCACAGGCCCGTCCAGCTCGTCCGCGCAGCGGTGCAGGGTCTGCGCGTGTTCAAACGGGGCAGAGTCAACGGTGTGGGTGGAGGGATGGCGGGCAGGCATACTAACGGATTATGACTGTTTTTATATACAGTATTTCATGCATTGTCCGCCATCCCGGCAGCCTCTGCAAGCGCCGCCTGCACCAGGGCTATTCGCACCGTTTTGGTGCGAAATGGGGCATAGCCTACATTCGGGGATTACATACTCCGGAGGAAGTTTTCATGTCTCGCAAACCCCAACTCATCCTGTCATCCCTGGATGTGGACCGCCTGGAAGCGCTGCTGGAGGCCATGCCGGCCAGTGCCTTCCCCGGCAAGGCGGATCTGGAGGCCGAGATTGCCCGCGCCGATATCGTGGAGCCCAGCGATATTCCGCCGGATGTGGTGACGATGAACTCCAGCGTCAACTTCGACATTGCCGAATCGGGCAAGCAGTTCCAGCTGACCCTGGTCTACCCCAAGGACCTGGACGACACCAGCAGCAAGATTTCGGTATTTGCACCGGTGGGCAGTGCGCTGCTGGGCCTGGCGATTGGCGACCAGTTGGCCTGGCCCTCCGTGGGAGGAAAGACCATGACCGTGCGCGTGACCGGCATCAGCTACCAGCCCGAGCGCGCTGGCGATCTGCACCGCTGAGCGGCCAACAGACCAGAGCCGGCAAAGGGCGTGCTTACATCGACAAGCGTGCGCCCACCAGGGTCACCAGCAGACCGCCGCCGACCAGGCCCAGCTCCCAGCGAGCCACAGAGCGCAGGCTGGGCGTGCGCGCCTCCACCCCCAGGTAGAGCGCGCGCCCGGCCAGCAGCGACAGCGCAAAGGCCAGGCCCATGCCCAGCCAGTTGAGCCAGGGCTGGCTGGGCCAGACATGCGAGACCACCGCGTTGCACAGCACCACGATGGAAAAGTGCACCAGAAACACCGAGTAGCTCATTTGGCCGAGCGACTGCAGCCAGCGCACGGGCGCCTGGCGGCCCAGCCAGTCGACCAGGCGGCTGTCGTGCGGCAGGCGCATCAGCCACAGCAGCGCGACGGCGCCGCACAGCGCCACCGCAATGCGCAGGCGGAAATCGACCTCCAGTGACACGAGACCCAGCGCCAGCAGACAGGCCGTCCAGGACCAGGGCTTGGCGCTTTGGCTGCCCCAGAAGGCCAGCATGCCCATGCCATAGGCACCGATAAAGTAGACAAACCACATGTCCAGCTCACTGTGGCGGTTGAACACCAGGAGCGACATGGCCGTCAGCGCCAGAACCACCCACTGACCCAGCTGCAGGCCCAGCCACTGGCGGGCCCAGCGGCGGCTCCATGCAAACAGCAAGGTGACGGCGGCAAACAGCTGGAAGTCAATCGCCACGTACCAAACGCCGGCCGACAGCGCATCTTCGCCGCTGATGTCCTGCAGCATCAGCGCATTGGCGATCAGCTGCTGCCAGGTAGGCTCGGCGGGGACGGAGTCGTGGGCAAACCAGGGCCGCACCAGCGCTGCGATGAGCACGGCCAGCAACAGCGCGACGGAGTAAGGCGCGAGCAGGCGCAGCGCGCGCTGGCCGATCTTGGCCAGCGGGCTGCCAAAGCGGGCCACACCTTGCGGGGCCAGGCTGGCCGCCGACAGAAAGCCGCCCATGACCAGAAAAATCTGCACGGCAATGCGCGCATATTCCGCCAGCCAGTCAATGATGCCGGGGGTGACTTGCGCTGCGACATCCGACATCGGGCCGTAGAAAGCCAGGTGGTGCCAGACGATGGCAGCACAGCAAGCCCCTTTGGTCATGTCCAGCCACAGATTTCGTTTGTTATGGGTTGTTGTGGTAGGCAAGATAGTCTCTGGCCAGCGACACCACAATGGGCAAGCCATGGCAGCGCAGGCTGGCAATGTTCTGACAAAGGTGTGGCACCGCGCGCGCAGTGCCACTGCATGTGTAACGCTTGGGGATCCGCGCCCGTTGACGCTGCCGCCCCGCTGATCGAGCGAAATCTGCCTTCTTTACACGGCGCCGGGTGGTTGGCCGGGTGGCGGCGGCCTGGGCATTTCAGTGCTTCCAGAAAAAACCGATAATCACAGCCATGAAACAAGCCCCAACGCCGCTGCCCGAGCTCACCCGCCAATTCGTGTCACATTTTGGCGAGATGGGCAGCCGCTGGGGCATCAACCGCACCGTGGGCCAGATGTACGCGCTGATCTTTCTCTCGCCCCAGCCGATCAATGCCGACGAGATTGCCGAGGGCCTGTCGTTCTCGCGCTCCAATGTCAGCATGGGCTTGAAGGAGCTGCAATCCTGGCGCCTGGTGCATATGCGCCACCAGCCGGGCGACCGGCGCGAATACTTTGAAGCGCCGGCTGATGTCTGGGAGATCTTTCGCACCCTTGCCGAAGAGCGCCGCCGCCGCGAGATCGAACCCACGCAGTCGATGCTGCGCTCGGCCCTGCTGCAGGAAACCCATTCCGCCGATGAGCAGTACGCCCAGCAGCGCATGCAGGAGATGTACGACCTGATCGACAAGCTGATGACCTGGTTTGACGATGTGCAGCGCCTCAACCCCGACACCGCCCTGCAGCTGATGGGCATGGGCAGCGCCGTCACCCGGGTGCTGACCCTCAAGGACCGGCTGACCGGAAAATCGCCCGCCCGCAAGGAAGGCAACGACTGAGATGCTGGCCCTGCAAGCGCCGGCTGCCATTGCCCAGCGGCTCTGGCCCGGCAGCACCTGGCCCGCTGTGGTGCCTGGCCTGATGCCCGGTCATGGCCTGCCCACGACCGAGATCGCCGGCGATTTTGTGCTGCTGGACCACCTGGCCGCGGCCCAAGAGACCTGGGGGCGCGACGCCCCGTTGGCCATGCTGGGCCAGGACTGGTGGGTGTTTGCCTGCTCGGGCACCGGTGACGCCTGGCTGCTGAGCCGTGACCAGCAGCAGGCCGTTGCCTTTCTGGACCACGCTGCCGGGCCTGATGCCCTGCCCCAGCCGCTGGGTATCGATGCCGGGCAATGGCTGCAACTGGCCGATCTGATGGCGCAGCTCGAAGCTGCGCAAGACCAGGGGCTGGACCAGGGGCAGGATGTGGTACTGCAAGCCTTGGCGCTGATGGAGCAACTGGCACCAGGCTTATCCACCCACTACCCCTACACGCTGGCCTAACGCGCTGGCACAGCAGTGGCTGTCTTGGGCGCCAGCACAATGCGCAGGCCTTGCTCCTGCACCTCCATGCGCTCGACCGTATAGCCCAGGCCTTGCAGCAGCATGCGCTGGCTGGCCGGCAGCTCATAGACCAGCAGGCCTTGCAATACCTGCTCGGCCAGGCGGGGCGCATAGGTCTGGAACATGCCCTGGTAGGCAGCAGGCACGCCCTGCATCTGCAGCTGCTGCACACGCACGTTGTGCAGGCGAATGCTGGCGTCGGCGTCATCGAAGGCCAGGCCAAAATCCAGGGTCATCTGGCCAGGGTATTCGTTGCCCATCAGCTTCTCGGTCACCCAGATATCGAAGGCGGCTCGCAGGCTGTTGCTGGCTGCCAGCAATTGCACGCTGGGCTTTTGCAGCTGGATGACGACCATGCCCTGCCAGGAGCGGGCCAGCGGAAACTTCGCAGCGACTGCCTGCTGCAGTTGCGCCTGGCTGATGCGGATGCTGCGTGCACCGGCAGGCAGGCTGGCATCGGCAGCCTGCGCCACGCTGGTCATAAGGCCAGCCCCAGCCACCAAGGCAGCGGCAGCCCATACCAGGCAGCGGCGGCGCTGCAGCGGCTGGGGGGCACCCTGGGCAAAAAACTGATTCTCCATCGCATCACACCGTAGCCGTCAAGCGCGGTTGGACAGCGCCGCAGGGCCAAAGTTCAGCCCAGGCGGCCGGTGTAGGTATCTGCGCGTTACGCCGCCTGTGCAGGGGCTGACGCGCGGCTCGGGCCGCCAGCCAGCAGCGCGTCGCGGGCGTCGAAGTACTCGCGCTTGAGCCGGGCCACCAGCTCGGCAGCGGGCACCACCTGCTTGATGGCGCCGATGCCCTGGCCACTGCCCCAGATGTCTTTCCAGGCCTTGCGCTCCTTGCCAAAGCTCATCGAGCTGGGGTCGGAGACCGGCAGGTTGTCCGGGTCCATGCCAGCTGCGCGGATCGACGGGCTCAGGTAGTTGCCATGCACGCCAGTAAAGAGGTTGCTGTAGATGATGTCGTCCGAGTTGGAGCTGACGATCATCTGCTTGTACTCTTCGACGGCGCGCGCCTCATCGGTGGCGATAAAGGCCGAGCCGATATAGGCAAAGTCGGCGCCCATGGCCTGGGCTGCCAGCACCGCACGGCCATGGGCAATGCTGCCCGACAAGGCCAGCGGGCCGTCAAACCATTCACGGATTTCCTGCACCAGCGCAAACGGGCTCTTGATGCCCGCATGGCCACCGGCACCAGCGGCCACGGCAATCAGGCCATCGGCCCCCTTGTCGATGGCCTTGTGTGCAAAGCTGTTGTTGATGATGTCGTGCATCACCACACCGCCCCAGGAATGGGCGGCCTGGAACACGTCCTCGCGTGCACCCAGCGAGGTGATCAAAATGGGCACCTTGTACTTTTCGCACAGCGCCATGTCATGCTCCAGACGCTCGTTGGTCCGGTGCACGATCTGGTTGATGGCAAATGGCGCGGCGGGCTGGTCTGGGTGGGCGCGGTTGTGCGCGGCCAGGGTTTCGGTGATTTCGGCCAGCCAGTCATCGAGCTGCTCGGCCGGGCGGGCATTGAGCGCCGGCATGGAGCCGACGATGCCGGCCTTGCACTGCGCAATCAGCAACTGCGGGTTGCTGACGATGAACAGCGGCGAGCCGATGACCGGGAAAGGCACGTTCTGCAACGCGCCGGGAAGTTTGGACATACAAGGTCTCCTTCAAAGGGCAAAAGCCTGCTGCGTCGCTTGGGCGGCGCAGACCCCGTGCACCTTGGCCCAGGCGCACGGGGGGCTTTGTGTGGGGGCATGGCGCTCAGAAGCTGTCCTGCGGCAGCGCCATCACCGGGGCCGCACCATGCAGGATTTCTTCACGCAATGCCGAGGTTTTTACCAAAATATGCGTGGCATAGAAATGCGCGGTTGTCACCTTGGCTTCGAGAAACGCCTTGTCGCCCGCGCCTTGGCTCAGTTGCTGCTCGGCTGCCAGCAAGGCCCGGCCCATCTGCCAACCGGCCACCAGATTGCCCGCCAGCATCAGATACGACACGCTGGCCGCAAACACATCGTTGGGCGCCGTCTTGCTGCCGGCCACCACGTAGTCGACCACGGCCAAAAAGTCCTGCCGCGCCTGCGCCAGCGCACGCACAAAAGCCTGGGCAGCGCCCGAGCTGCTGGCCTTCAGCGCCTGCTCGGTCTGCGCAATCTGGCTGGCGATGCCACGCGCAGCCTGGCCGCCGTCGCGCGCGGTCTTGCGGCCCACCAAGTCATTGGCCTGGATGGCGGTCGTGCCTTCATAGATGGTCAAAATCTTGGCATCGCGGTAGTGCTGGGCGGCGCCCGTCTCCTCGATAAAGCCCATGCCGCCGTGCACCTGCACGCCCAGGCTGGTCACCTCCTGGCTCATCTCGGTGCTGTAGCCCTTGATGAGCGGCACCATGAATTCGTAGAACGCCTGGTTGTCCTGGCGCACCTGCTGGTCGGGATGGGCATGGGCGGCATCAAAGGCGGCAGCTGCCGTCAAGGCCATCGCGCGGCAGCCTTCGGTGTAGGCGCGCATGGTCATCAGCATGCGGCGCACATCGGGGTGGTGGATGATGGTGGCGCTGCCGGCCACACTGCCATCGACCGGGCGGCTTTGCACACGCTCCTTGGCAAAGGCCGCTGCCTGCTGGTAGGCCCGCTCGGCAATGGCCACGCCCTGCAGGCCCACGGCATAGCGGGCCGCGTTCATCATGATGAACATGTACTCCAGGCCCCGGTTCTCTTCGCCCACCAAGAAGCCGGTGGCACCGCCTTGGTCGCCATACTGCAGCACACAGGTGGGGGAGGCCTTGATGCCCAGCTTGTGCTCGATGCTCACGCAGTGCACATCGTTGCGCGCGCCCAGCGTGCCATCGGCATGGACCAGGAACTTGGGCACCACAAACAGGCTGATGCCCTTGACGCCATCGGGCGCTCCCGCCACCCGGGCCAGCACCAGGTGCACGATGTTCTCGGCCATGTCGTGCTCACCGTAGGTGATGAAGATCTTGGTGCCAAAGACCTGGTAGCTGCCATCGCCCTGCCGCTCGGCGCGCGTGCGCACCAACGCCAGGTCCGAGCCGGCCTGGGGCTCGGTCAGGTTCATCGTGCCGGTCCACTGGCCGGAGACCAGCTTGTCCAGGTAGGTCGTTTTCAGCGCATCGCTGCCGGCGGTGAGCAAGGCCTCAATCGCGCCATCGGTGAGCAAGGGGCAGAGCGCAAAGCTCATGTTGGCGCTGTTGAGCATCTCCACGCAGGCCGCGCCAATCGTCTTGGGCAAGCCCTGGCCGCCGGCATCCACCGGGTGCTGCAGGCCCTGCCAGCCGCCTTGCACATACTGCGCAAAGGCCTCCTTGAACCCCGCCGTGGTGCTGACCTGGCCATCCTTCCAGGTCGAGGGCTGCAGGTCTCCCACCACATTCAGCGGCGCCACCACCTCTTCGTTAAAGCGTGCGCATTCCTCCAGCACGGCCTGCGCCGTCTCCAGCCCCGCTTCTTCAAAACCGGGGATCTGTGCCACCTGGTCGATGCGGGCCAGGTGCTCCATCGCAAACAGCATGTCCTTGACAGGTGCCTTGTAGCTCATCGTTGTCTCCTCGTCTTATCGTCTTGTCATTGCTCGTGGTTCGGGTGCGCCGCACACACAAAAAAAGGCATCCCCCAGGGGATGCCTTGATGTGCTTTTGCCTACCACCACGCTGCCCCTCACATCCAGCGTCAGCGGGATGCTGTGGCGGCGTGGGGTGGTTGCAGGCACGTTTTTACAGCTTGCTGGCCATCTCGGGCACAGCCTCAAACAGATCGGCCACCAGGCCATAGTCGGCCACGCTGAAGATCGGCGCTTCTTCGTCCTTGTTGATCGCCACGATCACCTTGGAGTCCTTCATGCCGGCCAGATGCTGGATCGCGCCCGAGATGCCCGCTGCCACATACAGCTGGGGCGCGACGATCTTGCCGGTCTGGCCCACTTGCAGGTCGTTGGGCGCGTAGCCCGCATCCACCGCTGCGCGGCTCGCGCCAATGGCCGCGCCCAGCTTGTCGGCCAGCGGGGTCATCA